>Ga0315336_1000097_pt1 | contig 417221 bp, 331 predicted proteins | sample ASW5metaG_FD_204512 | JGI IMG/M metagenome (GOLD analysis project Ga0315336, IMG submission 204512) | Ammonia-oxidizing marine archaeal communities from Monterey Bay, California, United States - ASW #5 | ecosystem: Environmental > Aquatic > Marine > Intertidal zone | place: USA: California... | reverse complement strand
CCTATCAACCTGCCGGGTATCTCCTTCGGTGGCGCGCCTGCGCCGTTCGACTGGGAGACCATCACCCCGCGTGCCGGTATCACCTACGCCGTCGGTGCGGACAAGGATGTCCTGCTGCGCGCCAGCTTCTCGCAGTTCGCCGAGCAGATGTCGAGCGGCAACATCTCGCGTCTCAACCCGCTGGGTGATGCATACGGTTACTACTACTTCCGCGACAACAACAACGATGGCTTCTTCGATGATGGCGACACCTTCCTGGGTCTCGACTACACGAGTGGCTACGACCCGGCTGACCCGACAGCTCTCTCGGACCCTGACCGCACCGATCCGAACCTGGATCCCGCCGTCACGACCGAGGTGATCTTCGGCGCCGAGTGGGCTCTGATGCCTGAGTTCGTTGTTGGCCTGCAGTACACGCTTCGTGAGACCGACGATGTTCTCGGCACTCGCGAGATGATCATCGATGCCAATGGTGTCGAGCGTGCTGCGGTCGCCGGCGACTATGTCGCCCAGACCGTCTCCGTTGCGACGGTTCCCGGTGTTCCGACACCTGGATCAGCGACGATCTACGGCCTGAACTCAGGTGTGAGTCGTACTGGTGGAAGCCTCCTCGAGAACACCGATCGTTCGATCGACTACTCGGGCTTCAACATCAACTTCATCAAGCGCCTTTCCAACCGGTGGATGCTCCGTGGTTACTACAACATGGGCGATGCCGACTGGAGCGTAGGCTCCGGCTACGAGGCCACCAACGATCCGACAGTCGGTATCTCGGGTACGCAGAGTGGTGATCTCTTCGTCGAGCAGGCTGCGGGCAGTGGTGCGAAGGCCAACGTCTTCCTCCAGAGCTCATGGCAGATGAACGTCAACGGTATGTACCAGGTTGCGCCCGACAAGCCGTGGGGCTTCAACATCGCGGGTAATTTCTTCGCTCGCGAGGGTACGCCGCTGCCGTACTTCACCAACCCCCGTGCCGCCGACGGCCAGCGCGTGAGCGTTCGCCTGACGCAGGATGTCGACACTGTTCGCACTGACGACATTCAGACCTTCGATCTCCGTTTGGAGAAGGAGTTCGCAGGAACGGGTAACGTTGGCTTCACCTTCAGTCTCGATGCGTTCAATTTCTTCGACGAGAGCACGGTCCTCCAGCGGGAGCGCAACATGCGCCTCGGCTCGAGAGACTATCTCCGAGAAACGCTGAGTCCGCGGATCTACCGCCTCGGCGTGCGCATGAACTTCAGGTAGAGGCTGCTGCTTCACCAGTAGTTCGAACCGGGGGGCCTCGCCCCCCGGTTTTTTTTGTGCCGATCGCAGAACCTCGCCGGGCTCGACACGCCCCTCGACCCCGTCGACAGTTGTAGTAGAATCCTGGCCAGGCGCCCGAGAGTGGCGCCCCTGCAAACCGGGCGTCCGCTCAACCTGCCTCACCAAACAGAGGAGACTCACCTGATGCGTGTCAAAACGACATTGACCATGATTGTGGTCGCAACCTTGATCATGGCCAGCCCGAGCCTGGGCCAGGATTGGGCCGGCAAAGGGCGGGCTCAAGGTCTCGTCACAGACCCCCAGGGCAATCCGATCGAGGGCGCGAGTGTCACGTTGCGCCCGGTAGGCGGCACGGAGGGCCCCGAGCCCCTGCAGACCAGCAAGAAGGGCCGTTGGAGCATCCTAGGACTCGATGGAGGTGACTGGGTCGTCACGGTCGAAGCCGATGGCTATCAGACTGCGGAAGGCCCCTACCGGGTCAACCCGTTCAACGCCTCGCCGGCTCTGAATACGAGCCTGGTGGCCAGCCCCTTCTCATCGATCACTGTCGGCGACGAGCTGCTGCAGAGCGGCGACCATGCGGGAGCCCGCGCCGAATACGAGAAGGCGATACCCCATCTCGACGCCGAGCCGGCGGCGGCTCTCAGGTCGCGGATCGGTGACACCTACATGGGAGAGGGCAACTACGCCGGCGCCCGCGCGGCCTACACTCAGGCCCTCGAGTACCTGGACCCCGCACAGCAGGCTCATCCGCGCCTCAAGATGGCCGACAGCTATATGGCCGAGGGGAACCTCGACGAAGCGCGACGGCAGTACGAAGGGCTCCTGTCTGTCATGGCTCCGGCCGACCAGGCTCCCGTCCACCTGCAGATCGCCCGCACCTATGGTCAGCAGGACCGTACGGACGAGGCGATAGTCGCCCTCCAGAACGCCATCGAAGTCTCACCCGGCAACGTCCCGGTCCTTCAGTTGCTGGCGGATCTGCTGGGCCGCGCCGGACGTGACGAAGAGGCTCAGGCCTACCTCGAACTGTTGCCGGCGGACGCCAAGCTGCCTCCCGACATGCTCCTCAACACGGGGATTCAGAAGTACAACGCCGGCGACCTCGAGAACGCCATGTCGTACTTCAACCGAGCTGTGGAAGAGAACCCCGAAATGGCCGACACGTACTACTACCGTGGCCTGGTGCATCTCAACAACGGCTCCAACCCGGAGGCTGCCGCCGACTTCAAGAAGCTCATCGAACTGGCCGAGGGTACCGATCACGCCGCCGAGGCTGTCGAGTTCCTGAAGTACCTCGAGCCCGGCGGCTGATCGACGTTGCGAGCCCGGGTCTCCCCGTGCATCCACTAGTCGACGCCTGGTCTTGCACAGCGCCGCCGCGCAGGCGGCGCTGCTGCATTGAGGCCCTCATCACCTGCATCGCGCTGGCCTTCGCGGCCTGTGCGCCGGACGCCTCCACCGTCGATGTGGCCCCGGGGACTCCCGTAGTCCTCATCTCGATCGACACGCTGCGTTCCGATCGCCTGCCCGCCTACGGGTATGGCGGCGTCGAGACTCCGGCGATCGACCGGCTGCGTGAGGACGCGATCCTCTACGAACGGGCCTACAGTCACATCCCTCTCACGCTGCCGTCGCACAGCTCGATCCTTACCGGGCTCCTGCCGCCCGAGCACAAGGTCCGCGACAACCTCGGCTACCACCTCGACACCGAGGGGATCACCTACCTCCCGAAGCTGCTGAGGGCCGGGGGCTACAGGACCGGGGCGGCTGTGTCGGCGTACGTGCTGCGAGCCACGACGGGGCTCTCGGAGGGGTTCGAGTTCTACGACGATGCGGTCGACATCGTCAGTGGTGAGTCGCTGGGAGGCCTCCAACGGCCTGGGCGTGAGACCCTCAGACAGGCTCTCGACTGGGTCGACACGGTCAGAAGCGATCCGTTCTTCCTCTTCTTCCATATCTACGAGCCCCATACGCCTTACGCGGCGCCGGAGCCCTTCGCTTCACGCTACGCCGACCCGTACGACGGCGAAGTCGCCAATGCCGACGCCATTGTCGGCGAGCTCCTCTCTCGACTGAGAGAGATGGACGTGTACGACGAAGCCCTCATACTCCTCCTCTCCGACCACGGTGAGTCGCTGGGTGAGCACGGACAGCCGGCGCACGAGGCCCTGATCTATCGCGAGGCGATCCAGGTCCCCCTCATCCTCAAGCTACCCCGCGGCGCGCGAGGCGGCAGCCTCGTTGAGCGCCCTGTTCAGCTGATCGACGTCGTCCCGACCCTCGCCGATGCCCTGGACTTCGAACTCCCGGGATCGCTGCGCGGCACCTCCCTCCTGGCAGCCGAGAGGCCCGAACCGTCCCCCATCTATTCGGAGAGCTACTACGCAAGACTGCACTTTGGATGGTCAGAGCAGCACTCTCTGATCGACGGGCGGTTCCACTATCTCCGGGGTCCTGATGACGAGGTCTACGATCTGCTCGAGGACAGCGCGGAGCTGAACGACCTCGTGCGGCAGCAGAGACGACTGGCGGACGAGATGTCGAAGTTGGTCGACGCCATCAGCGCCGATTTCGAGTCGCCCTCGGAGGCAGACCCCGAGACGCTTGCCAAGCTCGCAGCCCTCGGCTACCTCGGAGGCTCGGTCGAGACATCCGAGGGGGACATCCTGCCTGACCCCAGGGACAAGAATGAGGTTCTTGCGGCGATCGCCAGCGGCATGGAACTCATCTCGGCCGGCAGGTATGCGGAAGCGGTCGAGGCGTTCGAACTCGTCGTCGATCGGGAACCGAAGCTGGTCGACGCCTGGAGCCATCTCGGCAAGGCGCGCAAGAACATCCATGATCTCGACGGTTCGCTCGAAGCCTATCAACGCGCTCTCGAGCTCTCCACAGGAGCGCCCCAGGTCGCCCTCTCCGCAGCCGAGCTCTACTTCGCGCGCGGAGAGATGGACGAAGCTCGCAACCACGCCGAGCTCGCGATCGCCAGTCACCCGGTCGCACACGACCTTCTGGCTCAGATCGCAATGCACGAGGGTGATCTCGAGGCCGCCAGCCGTCACGTCGCCGACTCCATGGCCACTCGCGGGAGCCGTGTCGGCCCCCTGGTGACCCAGGCCGAGCTCTGGTTGCAGGAAGGCCGCTACGAGGAGGCACTCGCCTCGACCCAGGAAGCCGAGCGGGAGTTCGGTGAGCGCAAAGACCGACAGGTGTTGAGCGGCCTCTATTTCACGCGGGGGCTGTGCCTCGCCCACCTCGGTCGCTATCCCGAGGCCTCCGCCGCCCTCCAGGCCGAAATCGAGCTGACTCCGTCCGCCCTCGGCCCCTACAGCCACCTCGCGGTGATCCACGCACTCACCGGGCAAAACGCTGGTGTCGGCGCGACCCTGCGCAAGATGGTCGAAGCGAACCCAACGGCCTCAGCCCACGCCGAAGCCGTGAGGACGCTACGGCAGATCGGCGACCCGGACTCGGCGCGGGCCCTCCTCGGCATCGCGCTGAGCCAGTGGCCGCAGGACCCGGAACTCCGAGACCTGGCGCGGCAACCGGCATGAACCGGTTCCTCGTCGCCGCTCTCCTGGTTGCGCCACCGCGACTCGATCGAGGTACGATGGCCCGGCTCCGAGGAACCTCAGACCTTCGCCGGAGCGGAAATAAACCACGCCTATAGCGTCGTTGAATCGGCCACGGGACTCGAGCTCGTCCAACTCCAGAGAATTTCCCTGAAGAGCACCACTCAGCGATCCGCAACGCACGATCACGACGGGAGTCGAAGATGAAGACCAAGTCCCTGCTCAGCCTCCTGGCGAGCCTGTCCCTGGTGACAGGACTCTCAGCCCAGAGCAACGACCCGGCGTCAGACGCCTTCCAACAGGCCGTCGAACTGTTCCAGAACGGCGAGATCCAGGAGGCGATTCCGGTTCTGGAGGCGATCGACCTCGACGCGGCACCTGCCGAAGTGAGCGGACTCCTGGGTGCTCTCTATCTGGAGGCGGCCCGGCCGTCAGATGCGTTGAGTCTGCTAGCGCCGCTGGCCGACGCTCCGGACGCCAACGCCGTGGTTCTCTACAACGCCGGCAGGGCGGCCGTGGGAGCCGGGGACACGTCGGCAGGCCTCGCCTATCTACAGCGCTCGGTGGCATTGGTGCCGCGAAGCCCGGCTGCACGCGAGCTGGGCATCCTCCTCGCGCAGGGAGGTTTCTACCAGGAGGCGTTCCTCCAGCTCCGTCCCTGGACTCAGCAGGACCTCGGGGACACGGAAGCCCGGATCATCACCGCCTTCTGTGCCGTTCAGCTCGGGCGGGCAGCCGATGCCGAGGAGCTACTCGCCGGCCTGCCGCAGACCGACCCTCAGGTGGCACTGTTGCAGGGCAAGCTCCTGTTGCTAGGAGCCGATCCCTGGGCTGCGCTGAGCCTCCTCGAACCCCTCCTCGAAACCGCGCCGGACTCGATGCAGCTCGACATCTCCAGAGCATTGGCCGACGCTTATGCCGCCATCGGCCAGGCCAGCGAGTCGGTGAAACTTCTCGAGGGCAAGGTGGGAGACAACGCCAGTGTCGCCCTTCAGCTCGGTCAAGCGCAGTACCAGAGCGGCGACCTCGACGGAGCGCTCGCCACGCTGGAACCGTTTGCCGGCAAGGTCGCCACAGCGATCCAGGCGGGCGAGAAGCCGGCCGGGGTGCCTCCAAGCCTGATCATCGAGTACGGGCGTCTGCTGGCGACCTCCGGACAGCACGCGCAGGCTCTGCCCTTCCTCCAACTCGCGACACAGATCGCCCCGGACAACAAGCAGAGCTGGCATCAACTCGGTCAGGCGCTCGCGGCGGTCGGCAGGCCGGACGAAGCACAGGAGGCTCTCAATCGATTCCAGGAGATCGTCCAGGGGGAAGTTCCCTCGTCGGTCAGGGACCTGCAACTGGAGAACAGTCGGTCCGATCCGACCGGGGCGAGGCTGCGCGAGGCCATGCAGCTCGTCAGCGAGGACCGTTTCGTCGAAGCGCTCGCCATCGCCCGGCAGGAGGCGGCCCTCGCGCCGGACGACCTGCGGCCCTTTCTGACCGAGGCTCGTATCCTTCTTCTGGCTGAACGGCTCGACGAGGCACTCGCCCTCGCAGACGATCTGGTCGAGGCAGCCTCCGCCAACGCCGACGTGCTCTACATCCGCGGAACGATCCGCATGGCGATGAATCGCATCGACGGTGCCGAGGACGACCTCAGGGCAGCACTCGAGCGCTCGCCGGAGCACACGGCCGCTATGAACGATCTCGCGGTACTGCTGATGGACCGCGGTGACAATGCCGAAGCGCGCCGGTTGCTCGAGCGCACGCTCGAGCTGCGACCGAATGACGTCCTCGCCGCCGAGAACCTGCGGCAACTCGACGGGTAGGGCCCACCTTCAGTCAGAGGGCAACCGGACTCTGTGGTTGACCGGCACTCCACGGTGGACTCGGGTGACACCCCGCACCGTGGTCGCGACCGTCCCAGGGCTGGACGGGTCGCCGAGCCCCAGGTGTAGAGAAGGCGCACTGCGCGCCAGATACGAACCACCACCAAGAGCGCTCCGGCTCTGAGTCGAGCCTCCACTCTCCAACCTGACCCGGGCGCCGGCGCCGGGGGCCTCGACTCGGGCCGATCCCACATCGAACAACAACCAACGGTCCTCAGCGAGGTTCTCGTAGACCTCGACGAGGCCGTCGTTGTTGACGAAGACCAGGTCCAGATCGCCATCCCCATCGAGATCACCAGCCGCCAGACCACGGCTCACGCGAACGGCTTCGAATCCCGGATCGCCCACCTCAGAGAATCTGCCCTCCCCGGTGTTCTGCCACAACTGATTGCGCTGGGCAGAGCGACTCCGCTCGTGAAAGATCTCGGCGTTGTCGAGCACATGGCCGTTGGCGGTCACCAGATCCAGATCGGCGTCGTTGTCGAGATCCACCAGCAGGGTGCCGAAGGCGAGGCTGAAGATCGAACCCTCGGCGACGCCAGCGGGGTACCTCGCATCGCGGAAGAGCCCTGAGCCCAGGTTCTGGTAGAGGACGTTGGTCTCGAGTTCGAAGTTGGTCACCGCGATGTCGAGCCGGTGGTCGCCATCGATGTCCCCGACGCCGATCCCCATGCTCGCCTCCGGTCGACCGCTGTCGCCATAGGAGATGCCGGAGACGAGGCCGCTCTCGACGAAGGACCCGTCACCTCGATTCCGAAAGAGAAAATTCGCCTGCGAGTCGTTGGCGACGAGAATGTCGAGCCATCCGTCGCCAGTGAAGTCGGCCATCACCACGCCGAGGCCGGCGTAGGCTCGCGGGGGCAATAGCCCGGTCTCTTCGGTGGCCTCCTCGTACTCTCCGTCTCCGCGGTTGCGGTAGTAGACGTCCGCGACACCGGGATACGCCGTCGGGTGGCAATAGACCGGCGTTCCCTGCTGGTCGCACTCCTGGTGGTTCTTCAACGTGAAACCGACATAGCTCGTTACGTAGAGATCGAGATCCCCGTCCCCGTCTGCATCGCCGAAGGCCGACGAAGCGCTCCAGGTCTGCGCCCCGACGCCCGCACTCTCGGTCACGTCGACGAACGTGCCGTCCCCCTCATTGCGCCACAGACTGTCTGCACCGAAGGCGGTGATAAACAGGTCCGGGTCGCCGTCGCCGTCGATGTCGCCCACCTGCGGCCCCATCGGATAGCCCGAGGGCCTGATTCCGGCCCTTGCCGTCACGTCGACGAAGCGACCGCCGCCGTCGTTGCGCATCAAACGTGAGGCCCCGGCCTCCCCCTCGTAGCCGGGAAGCGCGCCACTGTCGACGAAGAAGAGATCCCAGTCGCCATCGAGGTCATAGTCGAGCATCGCCACTCCGCCACCCAGAGTCTCGACCATGTACCGGCGCCCCGAACCCCCGTGGTGGTGCCTGAACTGGAGACCCCAGGCCTCGCCGACCTCCCGGAACCACTCGGCTCGCATCTCGCCCTCCGGCACCAGGACGAGAGCCACCAGAGTGATGACGAGCGTGCGGGCTCTCACTCGGCCTCCACAACCCGAAGCCGGCGATTCGCCGGGACCCGCAGCCATCGCTGACGCCCACCGGCAGGCCAGGACACGGTGAGACTGTCGATGGACTCACCGCCGAGGCCGAAGTGCACCGTCGTCGCGCTGTGCGACTGGTAGGACCCTCCGGTGAACACTTCACGCCACTGCCGCCAATCGCTGCCCTCTACGGATGCCCGCGCACCGACGACCGCCCCCCCGGCGGGTGACTCGACGTCTACCTGCAGCCAATCGCCCCCGGCGGTGAGGTTCTCGTACACCTCCGCCGGTGCGTTGGAGTTGGACACCGCCACGTCGAGGTCGCCGTCGCCGTCGAGATCGGCCGCCGCCATGCCCCGGCTGACTCGTACGGTCTCGATTCCGGTGGGCACCACCTCGGCCAGCCGGCCGCCGCCCGTGTTCTCGAAGACCTGATTGGGCTGCTCGTAGAAAGACCGCGCATTGAAGAGCACGGCGTTGTCACGCACATGGCCGTTGGCGACGACGATGTCGAGGTCCCTGTCGTGGTCGAGATCGATCATGACGATGCCGAATCCCAAAGGCACTCTCGACGGTTCGGCGAGGCGGGCCGGGTAGCGGTTGTCGATGAAGAGAGCACCGCCGAGATTGCGATAGAGCGCGTTGCTCTCCATCTCGAAATTCGTCACTACGAGATCGGGGCGCTCGTCCCCATCGAGATCGCCGAAGGCGACACCCATACTCGCCTCCACCTGGCCGCGGTCGCTGATCGCCGCGCCGGAGAGGATCGAACGATCCTCGAATGTCCCGTCACCTCGGTTGCGAAAGAAGAAGTTCGGCTCGACGTCGTTGGCGACATAGATGTCCGCCGCTCCGTCCCCGTCGAGGTCCACGAAGAGAACCCCGAGGCCGGCCATTTCCTCCTGAGGGGTCAGACCGCTTTCACGACGCGCCTCGACGAAAGTGCCTCCCTCGTTGCGATAGAACCGATCCGTTCCGCCTGGATAGGTGCCGGGATGGCAGTACACCTCGTGACCGGTGGTCTCGTCCCGGCACTCCACATTCGCCTCGATGTCGTAGTCGAGGTAGCCGGCGATGTAGAGATCGAGATCACCGTCGCGATCCGCATCACCGAAGGCAGCCGACGAGCTCCATCCGGGAGCCTGGGCGCCCGCCGCATCGGGTTCCGTGGTGAAGGAGCCGTCCCCCTGGTTGACCAGGAGAAGGTTGTCGCCGAAAGCCGTGACGTAGAGATCGAGATCGCCATCGCCGTCGACATCGCCGGCCACTCCACCGGAAGTGTAGGCGTCGAGAGCAATACCGGCGGCGGCCGAGACGTCGACAAATCGGCCCGGGCCCTCGTTGCGCAGCAGCCGGCTCGAACCTCGTTCACCCTCGTAGCCGGGCAGGCTCGTGCCATCGGGGAAGAAGAGATCCTCGTCACCGTCCCGGTCGTAGTCGAGGACGACAACCCCGCCGATCATCGTCTCGACCTGATAGCGCCGACCACTCGCCCCCGTATGATGCACGGCGTCGACACCCCAGGACGAGGCCACTTCACGCAAGGCGATCTCGCCTGCGCCGACGGTCGATGGCAGCAGGAGAGCCGACGCCAGCCAGAAAGCGGACAACGAGGTGCGGTTCATCGGACGATCCGTACCCGCTTCGAAGGTGGCACTCCGGAGACTCGTCGACGGCCACCGCCAGGCCAGTCGACGGTCACCTCGAGCGCCTTCGACGCTCCGATTCCGAAATGTACGCTGAGCGAGTTCTGGGACAGGTAGGAGGAGGCGGTCCGAACGGAGCGCCGCTGGCTTGCGCCGGCGTCGGCGACCAACACACTGGCCCCGAGGCCTCGGGGTGCCAGTCCCCCGCCGGTCACGAAATCGACCTCGAGCCAGCCACCACCTGCATGGTCATTGCGGTAGACCTCGGCCCGGTCGGACGAGTTGCTCACGACTAGGTCCAGATCGCCATCACCGTCGAGGTCTCCGGCAGCCATGCCGCGACTCGCCCGAACCCCGGTCAGGCCGCTCGCGCTCACCTCCTCGAAGGTACCGTCGACATTGCGGAAGACCTGATTCGCCTGCTTGAAGGTCGTGCCTCGATCCCACTCGTCGATGTTGTGCACGATATGGCCGTTGGCCACGGCCACATCGAGATGGCGGTCCTGGTCGAAATCTCCAAAGACGAGTCCGAAACCGACGCGGTGGAACGAGGGCTCCGCCAGCCTCTTGAGGAAGCGCTGGTCGGCATAGAACGAGGGCCCGGCAAGGCTGTACAGAGCGTTGGTCTGCTGGTCGAGATGCGTCAGCATGATCTCCAGCCGTTGATCGCCGTCGAGATCACCGGCATCGACCCCCATGCTGGCCTCGGCCTCTCCTCGGCCGCTGAAGGCTACGCCCGCCAGGATTGCGGTGTCGGCGAAGGTGCCGTCGCCGGCGTTGCGGAACAGATTGTTGGCCGTCATGTCGTTCGCAACGTAGACATCGACCAGACCGTCACCGTCGAGATCCTCGAAGAGGACTCCGAGCCCCTTGCCCCCCGCCGCGGCAAACCCGGCCTCTGTGGTCGCATCGACAAAGGTCCCGTCGCCGCGGTTGCGGAAGAAGGTGTCCGCCAGACCGTCGTAGACATCCGGATGGCAGTAGGAACGCAGGTTCCGACTCTCCAGCCCACACAACGGATTGTCGTCATAGGCGAAGTCGACGTAGTTCGTCACGTAGAGATCGAGATCGCCGTCGAGGTCGGCATCGGCGAAGGCCGCTGACATGCTCCAGGTCGCATCAGCGATGCCGGCGTGCGTCGCCGCCTCGCTGAAAGTACCGGCACCGGAGTTGAGCCAAAGCTCGTTCCTGCCGAAGGCCGTCAGGTAGAGATCGAGGTCACCATCACCGTCGATGTCGCCGGTCGTGCCGCCCATCCCGTAGGCCGTCGAGGTCACACCGGCCCGGACAGTGACATCGAGAAAACGCACACCCGGGCCTTCGTTGCGCAGAAGGCGCGATCCATTGACGCCCTTCCCTGGCCCCGTCAGCTCCCCACTGTCGACGAGAAAGACGTCGTCGTCCCCGTCGCCGTCGTAGTCGAAGAGGACGACGCCCGCCCCCATCGTCTCGATCATGAAGTAGTCGCCCTTTCCTCCGTGATCGTGCTCAAAGTCGATTCCCCAGTCGTCGGCCACTTCGGTGAACCGAATCTCCGCGCCCGCCGGACCCCCGAGGGCGGCGACCAGAACAGCGGCTATCGCGTGACGTCTCACCCGTTCTTCCATGGCGCACGGCAGGGTTCGCCTCGCTTGTAGAGCTCGAGGCGGGCGCGCGCGGGTCTCGAGTCGACTGCCTGGGCGCCCGCGCCCATCCGATCGATCACCTGCTGTTGCAGATCGACGGCGTCCTCGAAGCGGCCGACTTCGGCGAAAGCCATCGCCAGAGTCTGGGCATACTCGGCGCTCTGCCCCGCCTCCAGGGCCGCCGAGGCCAGTTCCAGTCCGCGCACTCCGTCCCGCACCTCGTCGACGGCGCTCGCCACCAGCAGGCGAGCCAGGAGATGGGAGAGCTGGAGCTCGTCAGGCAGCGCGACAACACTCGCCTCTAGACTCGTCCGCGCGCTCCGATCGTCGTCGGCGAGGAGGTAGCTCAGCGCGCGGCCCATGTGTGCCGACATCCTGCTGCCCTCGACCCCGACCGCCGCATCGAACGCCAGCGCCGCCTCGGCGAAGCGACCGGCGCGGCCCAACGCCAGTGCCCTCTGCTCCTGGACGTCGGCCGATTCGGGCTCCTTGCGCACCGCCTCAGCCCAGGCTTCCAGCGCCGCCTCTCCCCGGCCTCCCCTCTCGAGCAGCGAGGCACGGCGCAGATCCGCCTCCGTCGAGCCGTCCGCCGACGCCCTTTCCAGATGCTCGAGCGACCCGCGAGGATCCCCTTGCTGCATCAGGAGGGCCGACAGGTTGAGTCTCGCCTCGACGTCTCCAGGGTGCGCCTCGAGTACCTTCTCGAACTCCGTCCGAGCGCCTGGCAGATTGCCGGTGGCGGCCAAGGCGGTCGCCCACTCACGGTGGGCTTCTGTATCGAGAGGGTCGATCTCGAAGGCACGCCGAAACGCCACTTCGGCCTCCGGCAACCGATTCTGCTCGGCCATCAGCTGGCCGAGGTTGAAGTGGCCGTTGCGAAAGCCCGGGTCGACCTCGATCGACTTCCGCAGGCTCGCTTCCCCCAGCTGGTCTTCATTCCGGCCCATGTAGGCCAGCGCCAAGTTGTAGTGGACGATCGGATCGCCGCCCTTGTCCTCTCTGGCTCTGAGGAGCTGCACGACGGCCTCGTCATAGTCGCCTCGCTTGAGCGCATCGACGCCCGCCTTGAAGAAGACCTGTGAGGCCCTCAGCAGCTGTGAGAGCCCATCGATCAACGGATCGGGGAAGCGGACTCTCTCACCTCGGTTGAGCTCGAGATGCTCCCGTGCCTTGTCGAGGTTGCGCAGCTGCCGGTAGGCCATGCCCAGTCGATGGTGAATGCCGTTGGCCGTCGGCTGCGCCGTGAGCGCTCGTTCGAAGTAGGTGATCGCCACCTCGGGCTCACGGGAGTACTCGGCGACCCTCCCCGCGCCGTAGAGCGCGGCCGCCGCGGCCGGACCCTCCAGGTGACGCTCGAAGATCTCCAGCGCGGCCTCGGTGTTGCCGAGATCGAGGTGCACATCGGCCAGGCGAATCTGCGTCGCCAGCTCGTCCGGCTTGATCGACAGCACCCTTTCGAACTGCTCCTGAGCCTGCTCGAGCCCGCCGTCCAACTGATGGAGGACACCAAGGTAGTAAGACCAACGGGGATCTCTGGGCTCGAGAGCCTCAGCGTTCAGCAGACAGGGCTGGGCCGCGCCGGTGAGGTCGTAGAGGTAATAGAGCTGCCCCATCTGACCGAAGGCCAGTCCCAGCTCACCCTCCGGCGTCGCCGGATCGGCTCGCAGTTGATCGAGACGGTCACGGGCCGAAGTCAGTTGCTCCCGGACTCCCTCCTCCAGCGCCTCCAGGGCCGGCACCGGAACGTCGAGCAACTCAGCAGCAGCGGGGCCAACCCAACCCGGCAGCAGGATCAGCGCGACAGGCGCCAGGATCTTCCAGGTCATGGCACATCCCCCGGCCTGCTGACGACGCGGTAGCTGCCGGCGCTCGGAGAGCGCCAGATCGACACGCCGCCGCCCGGCCAGTCGAGACGCATACGATCCACCGTCTCCTCCCCGACCGCGAGGACGACGCGTGGGTCGCGCGCCGAGACGTAGCTGCCGTCCGTCCGCACCCGGTCGACCCGCCGGCCAGAACCCATCTCGACCGTCACGGTCGCTCCGAGCGCGTCCCTGACGCCGGAAAGGGCCCGGACCCCGACCCATTCGTCGGAGGCCTCCCCTTCGTTCAGGAACAGACGGATTGGCCCGGCGTTGTTCGTCATCACCAAGTCGGGGTCGCCGTCGTTGTCGAGGTCACCGACCGCGACGCCGCGGCTCACCTCGGGCGCGGCCTCCGGCGCCTCGTAGCCAACCTCGGAGAAGGTACCGCCGTCATTGCGCAGCAGCAGGTTGGGCTGCCGCAGCGGATGCGGCTCGGCTTGCCTGACCTGCTCCTCGATCCGCCTGACCTCACCGTTGGCGACGAAGAGATCCGCCCAGCCATCGAGATCGAAGTCCGCGGCGGCAATCCCGAAGCCGGTGACCCGGAAGCTCGACCGATCGAGCCCGGAGCCCTGAGTCGCGTCGAAGAAGAAGCCTCCGCCGTCGTTGAGATAAAGAGTGTTGGTCTCCCGCATGAGGTGTGTCACGACGAGGTCCTCGCTGCCATCGCCGTCGAAGTCACCGGCCACGACCCCCATGCTGGCCTCGGGCTGACCCGCAGCATTGACCGCGGCACCTGCCAGCACGGCCTCGTCGACGAATGTCCCGTCTCCCTGGTTCATCCACAGGAAGTTCGCCATCTGGTCGTTCGCGGCGTAGAGATCGAGCAGCCCGTCTCGATTGAAGTCACCGCTGACGACGCCCAGGGTGCTTCCCGGGCGGATGGCAATTCCACTCGCTGTGGAAACGTCCTCGAAGCTCCCGTCGCCGCGATTGCGGTACAACAGATCCTCACGCGGCGGGTACGCGAGGGGGCCACAATAGTCCTTGGTTCCGACGTCGGACCGGCACTGCTTGTGAGTGGCGAGCCGGTAGTCGACGTAGTTGGCGACATAGAGGTCGAGCCATCCATCCGCGTCGTAGTCGACGGCAGCAGCCGAAACGCTCCAGTCGGAGTCGGCCCCGGGTGCCACGTCGCGACGGGAGAACGTGCCGTCCCCCTCGTTGTGGAGCAGCTCGTTGCGGCCGAAGTTCGCCAGATAGAGGTCGGGCCAACCGTCGTTGTCGAAGTCGCCCGCGGTCACCCCTTGGCCGTAGCCCGAAGCCTCCACCGCTGCTCGCTCGGTGACATCTGCGAAGACCAGTCTGGGACGTCCGTCCTCCCCCAGGTGAAGATCGTTGCGATAGAGGCGGTCGGTCAGAGGCAGCGGATGGCTTGGCGGGAAGACCGCTGTCTCGAGTGAACTCTCTCCCAGCCAGGCCCCCTGGACCGCGTAGAGGTCGAGATCGCCGTCTCCGTCGTAGTCGACGAGTGCCGCGCCGGAACCGACCATCTCGACGAAGTAGAGGGCGCCAGACATTCCGTTGAAGTGCACGAAGTCCAGACCGACTTCCGCGGCTCGCTCGACGAGATGGATCTCGGCCCGCAGATTCGTAGCGGCGAACAGCACCGCAGCGAACAGCACGACACGCACGGACCCGAACACGAGGCTCACCGGGCCTCCAGGTTGAGGTAGCGCCTGAGCGGCGGAGCTACCAGGATCCGACGCGCCCCATCGGGGAAACTCAGCCGCAGCCTCGTTCCGTCATCCTCGGGTAGCGCGAGGACGACGCGGGCGTCACTGGCCGAAGCGTAGCTTCCGTCCGTGGACATCCAGCCGCTCGAGCCGGCGGATCCTACGCCGCTCGCGCTCGACTCCACGACCACACGCGTGCCGAGCCATCCTGCGCCGAGGCTTGCGGGAGCAATGCCACTCCACGGCAGGCTCGAGTCCGTCCGATTGAGCAGGAGCTGGGCCGGTCCGGCGTTGTTGGTCACCACCAGGTCGGTCCGCCCGTCGTTGTCGATGTCGCCGGCCGCGACCCCGCGACTGACGTCCGCTCTCGCCAGGGGCGAGCCGACTTCGGCAGTCGCCTCTACGAAGCGCCCCCGTCCGAGATTGCGGAAGGCCTGGTTGGTCTGGCGCAGAGGATGAGGATCTCCGGCGCGCACCTGGTCCTCCTGCCGCTTGACGGCGCCGTTGGCGACGAAGAGATCGAGCCTGCCGTCGAAGTCGACGTCGACCGCGGCCACGCCGAATCCGGTGAAGGCGAAGCTCAGCGAGTCGAGGCCGCTGCCCCGGGTCGAATCCTCGAAGAACCCGTCACCCACCTGGCTGTACAGCGTGTTCGTCTCCCGGGAGAGGTGGCTGACGAAGAGGTCGGCGGTGCCGTCGCCGGTGAGGTCGCCGAGGGCCAATCCCATGCTCGCCTCGGGCTGTCCGGCCTCGTTGACTCCCACGCCACCGATCAGCGCGTCGTCGACGAAACTGCCGGTGCCATCGTTGCGCCACAGCTTGTTCGGAACCTGATCGTTGGCGACGTAGAAATCGACCCATCCGTCGCCGTCGGCGTCGAAGGCGACCACTCCCAGCGCTCCGCCTGGCCGGGACTCGACCCCCGAGCGTCGGGAGATGTCCTCGAACCGCCCGTCGCCGAGGTTACGGTAGAGCACATCCGCCTCGGGCTCGTAGGCCAGCGGGCCGCAGTAGTCCTCGACCCCCGTCGTCGAGACGCACTGCTTGTGGGTCGCGGCGCGGAAGTTGACGTAGTTGCCGACATAGAGATCGAGGCGCCCGTCTCGATCCACGTCGGCGAAGGTCGCGGCCACGGCCCACCTGGGATCGCCGACTCCGGCAGCTTCGGTGACGTCCTCGAAGCTACCGTCACCCCGGTTGCGCAGCAGCTGGTCGGGGCCGAGCTGGGTCACGAAGAGGTCCGTCCAGCCATCCCCGTCGTAGTCGGCGGTCGCCACGCCCATCCCGTCACCCAACCCGGTGACGCCGCTCGACTCACTGACGTCGACCCACAGCAGCGTCGGCGCTCCCTCTTCCGTCGCCCAGTCCGCCCGGAGCAGACGGTCGCCCGGCGTCGCCTTCCCATCGGCCGCCTCGGGCGAACCGGCCAGACTGGAGCCCTGGACCAGGTAGAGATCCAGGTCTCCGTCCCTGTCGTAGTCGAGAAGAGCAGCGCCCGAACCCATCATCTCGGAGAAATAAAGAGCGCCGACCATGCCGTTGAAATGAGTGAACTCCAACCCGGTCTCATCCGAGGCATCCAGGAACCGAAACGGCGCGGCCCCCTCACTCGGGCCTGAGGAGGCAAACAAGGCCATGAAGGCCACAAAACAAAGTCTCGAACACTGGTTCATTCTAGCCACCGGGACCCTGCGCAACAGGCTTGCCGCATCACCGGTCCGGGCCATCCTAGCAAGAGACGAGGCGCCGATCGGGAGAGCCGCAAAGTGCTTTTTTGGAGTTAGTTAGCTCAAACCTCTATGCTACGATCCGGCCGGCGGCGAGACGGTCTGCCGGACCGGAGAGAGCACTCCCTTCGCCGACCAGAACCCACTCCTACAACCCCCTGATTCCCAGGAGTCTCCGATGAATCGTCCCGCCCGCATTCTTGCCGCTGCGCTCATCGCGCTGGCACCCGCTCTCGCCGTCCAGGCGCAGCAGAAAGAGGGCGTTCCCGTGCCCGCCATCGACTGGGGATGGGAGCAGCTCGAAATGCTCGCGTTCGCTCAGGAGCAGACGGTCCCCAGATTCCAAGTCGACCACGACTTTTCCTTCAGCGACGGACGTGCGGCCAGCGGCATCACCTTCGAGCACTTCTGCACTCCGGACTCGGCCAAGTACTACCAGCCGAATCACTACGACCACGGCAACGGCCTGGCCGCTGCCGATGTCGATGGCGATGGCCTCTACGACCTCTACTTTCTCACTCAGTACGGCACCAACGAGCTCTGGCGCAATCTCGGTGGCGGTCAGTTCGAGAACATCACTGAGCGAGCCGGGGTCTCCATGGCGAACCGGATCTCGGTGGGGGCGGCCTTCGGTGACATCGACAATGACGGTGACGCCGATCTCTTCGCCACATCGGTTCGCGGCGGCAACATGCTGTTTACGAATGATGGGCAGGGCAATTTCACCGACGTGACCGAGCGAGCCGGCGTCGGCTACTCAGGGCACTCTTCCGGGGCGACCTTCTTCGACTACGACCTCGACGGTTTTCTGGACCTCTTCGTCACCAACGTCGGCGTCTACACCCTCGATCGGCAGCTCGGTGAGGGCCACTGGCTAGGTATCGGACAGGACGGCTCTCCCAACGCGTTCAGCGGACACCTGTTCCCCGAGCGAGCCGAATACAGCATCCTCTACCGCAATCTGGGCGACGGGCGCTTCGAGGACGTGAGCGAGGCTACTGGCCTGCGAGCCGCAGGCTGGAACGGTGACGCGACCTTCACCGATCTCAACGGCGACCGCTACCCCGACGTCTACCTGTCGAATATGCAGGGCGACGACGAGTATTGGGAGAATCAGGGCGGTACGAGTTTTGTCGAGAAGGGCGCCGAGTTCTTTCCGAAGACCTCCTGGGGCGCCATGGGGGTCAAGTTCTTCGACCACAACCTCGACGGACGAGCAGACCTCCTGGTGACCGACATGCACTCGGACATGAGTCGCAAGATCGTGCCGGGGAGCCTCGAGAAGGTGAAGTCGCTGGTCAAGCTATCCGACGAAGACCTCGGCGGCGGAACCAACAACATCTTCGGCAACTCCTTCTATGAACAGCAGGCGGACGGCTCCTTTCTGGAGCGCTCAGACGAGTACGGGCTGGAGAACTACTGGCCCTGGGGCATCACCGTCGAGGACATCAACGCCGACGGATACGACGACGTCTTCATCGCATCGAGCATGAACTTCCCCTACCGCTACGGGATCAACTCGATGCTGCTCAACAACCGGGGTCAGGGCTTTCTCGACAGCGAATTCCTCCTCGGCATCGAGCCGCGTCAGGATCGCCACAGTCGCCCCTGGTACAGCGAGGAGAGGGTTCACCTCGAGACCAAGAAGCCCTGGTTCGAACTCAACTGCGGTGGTAGCGACAAACCGCACCCCCTCTGCGCCAATCGCTCGGACGAGATCATTGTTCTCGGCAACATGGGAACCCGCACTGCCGCGATCTTCGACCTCGACGACGACGGCGACCTGGACATCGTCACCGGAGAGTTCAACGATCGGCCGCAGGTGCTCCTCAGCGACCTCAGCACCCGACGCCAGATCAACTTCACGAAGGTCCGTCTGGTGGGCACCCGCTCCAACCGGGACGGCCTCGGCGCCAGCGTGACCGTCGAGGCAGGCGACATGACGTCGACCAAGACCCACGATGGTAAATCGGGCTACCTGTCCCAGAGCCTGCTGCCGATCTACTTCGGCCTCGGCAGCGCCGATGCGATCGACCGTATCGTCGTGCGCTGGCCTTCGGGAGCAGAGCAGGTGGTCACAGACGGCCTGACGGTCAACTCGATTCTCGAGATCCGAGAGCCCTAGGACTCTCCGTGGGTTCCAAGTGCATGATCGCGGCCGGCTTCGCAGGCTGGCTGGTTCTCACGTCGGTCTCCGTCGTCGAGGGGCAGGCGCCACCGAGCTCGATACCTGAGCACGCCGCGAAGCGGCTGGACGAATTGAGAACTCGGGCGCAGCCCGGTAGCGAACCGCAGGAACTCCTGATTCGCAACCTCTCCCGCTACTGGGTGCGCTATCTGCTCCCCTCCGGCCGGGAGGAGCTCGGGCGCGTCCTGGGCACCGCCGAGCGCATGACTGCTCGAGCGGCCGCCGGGCTCTACGGCACACTCCAGACTGCTGCAGTGCAAGCCGGGGGCTCCTCGATTCAACCCGACTTGGTCAACGGATTGATCGGGCACGTCTTTCCGGTGGAGGCGACAGGCTATGGGGAACTCGCCTTCTTCCCCGACGAGGCGGAGAGCGGCAGGCTCCTGCTCGAGAGTGTGGACCTCGCCGTCTTCTCCGATACGGGCCTTGCCTGGCAGGTCCTCACCGCATTGGACGAGGCGGCCCTCGCCGGCGATCAGGTCATCCCTCTTGAACCTTCCGCGATCGACGCCTTCCAGCAGGGCATCAACACCTACGCGCTGCTCCTACTGCGGCTGGCCGGGTTGCACGCCAAGCGCGACCTCGACGCCCACGTCCAGAGCCGTCACCTGCGTGAAGCCGGCAAGACTCTGGCCGCCGCCACGGCCGAAGGGCTGATACCCGTCGCAGCCCAGACGATCGCCGACCCCTCCTTCCGCGAGACCACCGAGGAGTCCGGCTTCTCCTTCCGCCACGTCACGAGTGACTGGCTCGCCGCCTATCGGCGATACGGGCCGATGGCCCCGAGCTTCAGTGGAGGCGGCATCGCAGCCGCCGATTTCGATGGGGACGGTTGGGAGGATCTCGTCGTCTGCGGCGGCAACGGCTGCTCGGCCTTCAGCAATCGCCACGATGGAACCTTCGAGGACGTCACCCAGGCCAGCGGTGTCGCCATCGCCGGAGAGGCGAGAATGCCGGTACTGGCCGACCTCGACAACGATGGAGACCGTGATCTCTTCATCACCTACGCCCGCGAAACGAACCGCCTCCTCGTCAACGACGGTTCCGGGCGTTTCAGCGACCTGACGACCGCCTCGGGACTCGAACGCTTCGGGGATATCAGCGGACCGGCCGTGGCCGTCGACGTCGACGGCGATGCACTGCTCGATCTCTACGTCGGAAACTTCGGTGACTATCTCGGAGGCCAGACCCCCTGGGTCCGCGGCGGCGCCACCAACGGAATGCCCAACAGGCTCTACCGCAACCTCGGCGGGTTGAAGTTCGAGGACGTGTCGGACGCCTCCGGCATCGGGGACACCGGCTGGAGCCAGGCTCTGTCGCACTGCGACTTCGATCGTGACGGCGATCAGGATCTCTACATCGCGAACGACTTCGGCCACAACGAACTGCTGCTCAACGATGGTGATGGCCTTTTCGAGCGCAAGGGCGAGGAGAGCCATAGCGACGACGAGTTCCATGGCATGAACGTCTCCTTCGCCGACCTCAACCGCGACCGCCGCGCCGACATCCTGGTGACCAACATCTGGTTCTGGAGCGCCCTCGAACAGAAGACGACCGAGACCAACTCCCTGCTGGTGTCGGCTGCAGGCCCCGGGCCCGGCTGGCAGCGCTGGGAAGATCCGGAGTTTCTGCGCCACGACACCGGATGGTCCTGGGGGGCGCACTTCTTCGACTACGACAACGACGGCGCCGACGACCTCTTCATCGCCAATGGCTTCACCGACTACCTGACTTTCGTCCAGAAGCGACCCCACCCTGACAACCCCGACCAGCTCTACCCCATCAACAACAGCCGCGAACCGAACTGGCTCCTGCGTCGTAGCGGCGACATGCAGTTCACTCCCGTCGCGTCCAGCCTGGCTCTCGACGGCGTCAACTCTCGCGGGGTCGTCCTCGTCGACTTCGACCACGACGGTGATCTTGACGTCGCGATCAGCACTTTCCACTCCACGGCTCGGCTCTTTCGCAACGATGCTCCGGCAAGCGACAGCCGTTGGCTGGTGGTCGAGCTCGAGGGTGACCCGGCCAAGGGGGTCAATCGGGACGCCATCGGTGCTCAGGTCGTGGCGACCAATGCCGAGGGCTTCTACTCCTGGCGAGCAGTCACCGGCGGCGAGGGCTATCTCAGCCTGCAATCTCCCAGTGTCGAGTTCGGCCTCGGCTCTGCTGAGGCTGTCGATCTCGAGATTCTCTGGCCGAGCGGTGAACTGCAGACCATCACGTCGGTCGCCGGCAACCAGCGAGTCCGCATCGTCCAGGGTGACGAGCCGGTCGAGCTCGCTCGCGCACCACTGCTAGAGTAACCGGCGCACCCGTGCGCTCCGCTCCTCGCTCTTTCGCCTATGCCGTCGCCATCCTGCTCTGCCTGGCTGGTTGTCAGGCCGGTGTCCGCGAGCCGGACGCGAATTCCGGCAGGAGCCACGAAGAGGACCTCCGCCGCGCCGCTCAGTTGCGTGGCGAGGCTCTCGCTCGCATGGACTCCCAGGACTGGACGCTCGCCATCGCCGCCCTCGAGGAACTCGAGGAGATTCTGCCCAACAATGTCCTGGCGCCGCTCAATCTGGCCGTCAGCCACCAACAGATGGGTGATGAGGCATCAGCCCTGGTTGCCGCGCAACGGGCCCTCGCCGTCGCACCCGACAACCCCAGGCTCCTCTACGCCATCGCCAGCCTTCACCGCGACGGCGGGCGGACAGAGAGCTGGCTCGAGACCCTCTCAGACTATGCCGATCTGCACGCCGACGACCCGCGCCCTCACCATCTCGCCAGTCGCTGGCACTCACAGGACGGCAACCACGAGGCGGCCCGCTCCCACGCCAGGCAGGCCGTCGACATCGACCCCGAGAACCTCGTCCTGCTGGTCGATCTGCTCGTCGCGGCGGCCGACATCCGGGATGCCGACGAGGCCGCCGACGCCTTGGACGCCGTCGAGGACCGACTCGCCGGCTTCGACGCTACCCTCGACATCTACGCTGGGGAGTTGCGTACGGCAGCCCTCCGCGGCGAGGGCGAAGCCCTTCCCCCGATAGCGCGCGTCATCCGCAACATCCTGCGGCCCGGCGGTCTCTATCGCCAGCACCTCATCCCATTGGTCGGCAGCGGCACGGTCGACAATGGCATCTTCTTTCAGCTCGACTTCGACCCACCCCTGCCGGCGAGTGTCCAGGGAGGACAGGACATCGCCATTTCGCTGATCGAGACCCGTGCGACCGAGCTGACCGGAATCCAGGCCGCCGGCACGATGCTCGCGTCTTCACACGTCGAGCGAGACGCCCTCTTGATCCCGACCGCTGAGGGCGCCACCCGTGTCGGCTGGAGCGAGGATGGCTGGCGAACCGAGTCTGTGGAAGCGATCGGCCCAGGGCACCGCGTCTGGAGCCAACTCGATGTCGACCAAGACGGTATCGGGGACCTCCTCGTCGAACGTGATGGTGAGCTCACCCTCTTCTCTTCCATCACGGCGACCCGATCCCATGTCGTCGAGCTCGAATCCCCCCTCTCGGCCCTCTTCCCGGTCGATTTCGATCACGACGGAGACCTGGATCTGGTGGTCTCCGCATCGTCAGGGACACGCTATCTGCGCAACGGCACGGACTCCTGGAGCACCTTGAACCTCCTGCCGCCAGCGGTGGCCAACGCCACTCTCACCGACCTGCGATCGGCGGACTTCGACGACGACGGTGATCTTGACCTGATCGCGATCGCGGACTCGACACTCAGACTGCTCTCCAACCAACGAGGCGGAGACCTGGCGGATCTGACCGAGACCTGGGAACTGCCGGACCTCCCGATTCACGGTGTCGAGGTCGAAGACTTCGACGCCGACGGACAGTTCGATGTCCTCGCCTGGTCCTCCGGCGAGACCGTCCTCCTGCTGAACCGAGGAGACCGTTTCGAGGCCCGGACGCTGGCCGCCGTCGGCGGGCTGGACGTCGCGGTAGCCGCCGACTTCGACAACGACGGTGACAGGGACCTGCTCGGGACCTCAGAGTCGACCGGTATCGTCCTCCTCCGCAACCGAGGCGGGGAGTTCTCCAGCGAGCCCGTCGACTCTCGCTCCAGGGCCGCGATCACTCAGTTCCTGCCCGGCGACTACGACGGCGACGGTGACCTCGACGTCGTCTCGACCTCCGCGGACGGGCCCGCGTATTGGCGCAACGACGGAGGCTCGCTCAACCACTCGCTGCGCATCCGGCTGCGGGGCAAGAGCGAGAACAACTCCAAGAACAACTCGCAGGGGCTCTTCGTCCGACTCGAGAGCCGGACCGGCAGCGGCTACCAGGCGGCACTGGGCAACGGTGGCGTCAATCACATCGGCCTCGGAGCGTACCGCCAGGTCGACGTGCTTCGAGTCGTCTGGACGAATGGTCTGTCTCAGAGCTGGGCGGCCCTGGCCGCCGGCCAGAGCCTCGACGAAGAGCAGGTGCTCAAGGGCTCCTGTCCATTCCTCTACACCTGGTCCGGGGAGCGATTCGAGTTCGTGACCGACCTCATGTGGGGCTCCCCACTCGGAATGGTCCTGGCCGACGGCTCCGCGGCGCCACACCAGTCGGCCGTCGACTTCGTCCTCGTCGAGGGCGAGAAGCTCCAGCCGGTCAACGGCGAGCTCTGGCTCCAGGTGACGGAGGAACTGTGGGAGGCGATCTACCTCGATCATCAACAGCTCCTGGCGGTCGACCATCCGGAGTCGGTCGAGCTCGTCGTCGACGAGACATTCACTCTGCCCCCCCGCCCGACGAGTCCCCAGCTGCACTGGGTCGATCGCCGGCTCCACCCGTCAGCCGCCCGGAACCACCTTGGCCGAGACGTTCTCGACGAGCTCCTCGAGGCGGATGATGTCCATGTGGGCGCGCTGCCGCTCACCCGCTTCCAGGGTGTTACCAGGGAGCACGCTCTCGAAATCGACTTCGACATCGAACGCAGCGGGCCGGCGCGACTGGTCCTCGAGGGCTGGATCTTCCCCACCGACACGAGCATCAACCTGGCCCTCTCGCAGAGCGACCTTTCGCCACCGAGTCCGCCCCGCCTCGAGATCCTTCGCGCGGGATCCTGGCACCCTCTCCCGGTCGCGATCGGTTTCCCCAACGGCAAGAACAAGGCCGTCGTGGCCCGCATCCCGCACCTGCCGGCTGGATCGGTGACCCTGCGCCTCACCACCGACATGCAGATCTACTGGGATTCGATCGCTCTCGCCGACCCGGGGACAGAGAGCGAGCATGTCGTCACTTCTCTTTCTCCCAGCCGCGCCGAGCTTCACTATCGTGGCTTCTCCAGGCTCTATCGCGAGTCCGAGTCCGGCCCTCACCTCTTCGACTACGCCGACGTCTCGACGGCGCCCCGCTTCCGTGATCTGGGAGGGCTCTACACCCGTTTCGGCGAAGTCGGGGACCTCGTCCGCGCCGCCGATGACCGCTATGTGGTGATGAACGCCGGCGACGAACTGACGCTGCGCTATCCGGTCGCCGCACTGCCGCCCCTGCCCGCAGGGTGGCGCAGAGACTACGTTCTATTCACCGACGGCTGGGTCAAGGACGGCGACATCAACACCGTCCGATCTCAGAGTGTCGAGCCGCTCCCCTACCATGGAATGAAAGCCTACCCGGACGCCGGGAAGCACCGCTTCCCGGACACCGCTGAACACCGTCGTTGGCGGGCCGAGTACCAGACCCGGCGAGTAGACGACAGGGCCTTCCGCGACATCGTCCGGCCGCCCCGCACCGGGGGCCTGCCGTGAGCCCAACGGTCCGCCGGAACACCGGATGACGCCACCCGGCCCCCGACACAGCCCATGCTAAGCTGCCTGGACGAATGGCTGAACCCCCTGAACCCGAACCCCTGACAGTCGAAGAGAGCATCGAACAACCGTCTCCACGGACGGCAGCGGGGCCGGTGCGCCTCCGCCCGATCACCGGATGAGCACCTCTGTCCTGACCACGATCGCCGCGCTGCCAGCCACCGAGCCACTCCTGAGCCCGGGCTGGGGCCTGGTAGCGGGGATGGTTCTGGTCTTCGTCAACGGCTTCTTCGTCGCTGCCGAATTCGCCCTCGTCAAGGTTCGGCCGACACAGCTCGAGCCACATCTTTCGGGCGACGGGTCGCGCGGACGCCTCGCCGCCAGCATGGTGGCCCATCTCGACGCTTACCTCTCGGCCTGTCAGCTCGGCATCACCCTGGCCAGCCTCGCCCTCGGTTGGATCGGTGAACCGGCCTTCGCCTGGGTCGTCGAGCCGGTGGTTCGCCTCTTTCCCGGGGCCACCGACGCCGTGGTCCACCAGGCCAGCATGGTCGTCGCTTTTCTGGTCATCACGCTGCTGCACATCGTCCTCGGCGAAGTGGCGCCGAAGTCGGTCGCGATCGGCAAGCCGGTGAAGACCACCATGCTGATCGCCATGCCGCTGTGGCTCTTCTTCAAGGTCACCTACCCAGCGATCTGGGTGCTCAATCACGCTTCGAACTGGCTCCTGCGCCTCGTCGGCTTCGAGCCGATCACGGAGCACTCCGGTGTGAGCGACGAAGCCGAGCTGCGCAGGATCCTCGCTGCCACCGGAGAGGACCGCCTGTCCGAACAGAAGCGCGAGCTGCTCGACAATGTGTTCGAGCTGTCGAACCGCACGACCCGGCAGGCCATGGTCCCGCGCAACGAGGTCGTCTACCTCAACACCCAACAGAGCTTCGAGCGCAACCTCCAGCGCGCTCGCGAGAGCGGCCATACGCGGTTTCCCCTCTGCGAGGGCGATCTCGACCACGTTCTCGGGCTGGTCCACATCAAGGACATCTTCAGGGCCGAGACACTCCCCGACTCTCTCCTCGAGATCCAGCGCGAGATCACTTTCGTGCCCGAGACCCTCGGCCTGGACCGCCTCCTGCGGAGGATGCGGCTGGAGCATGTCCATATGTGCGCCGCGCTCGACGAGTACGGCGGGGTCAGCGGAATCGTGACAATGGAAAACGTCGTCGAGGAGATCGTCGGCGACATCCAGGACGAGTTCGATATGGAGGAGCCCGAGTTCGTTCGTCGCAGCGAAAACGTCTTCGACGTGGCGGGCTCCATGCTGATCGCCGACCTCGAGACCGAGCTCGGCCTCGACCTCCACGATCGCGACGAGGACACTATCGCCGGCATCGTGCTCTCGGAGCTGGGACGTCAGCCGGGGATCGGCGACCGGGTCGAGGTCGGCCGTCTGACTGCCGAGATCCGGGAGATCGACGGCAATCGGATCACCCGCCTCGTCGCGACGCTCCGCGACGAAGATCCGCCAACGGACGAAGGCTGAGCATGACGCAAGAGACGCAACCGTCGACAGTCAAGGACGTCAGAGTCGAGACCTGGAACGAGCTTCAGGATCAGATGTTCGAGGGCTCCTGGCAGCCCGCCATCGGCCGCTATCGCTCCACCTTCGCCTTCCGAGGCATGGCCGACCGAGAGTGGACCCTCGAGACCAGCCTGTCTCGCCTCGGCGGCGACTACGGGCGTCTCGAACGTCACCTCATCCGCAACTTCCGCAAGTATGCCTACATGGAGAGCGGCGAGACCGCCTCATTGTGGAACCTCCTCGCCCTGGCGCAGCATCACGGGCTGCCGACACGGCTCCTCGACTGGACCTACTCGCCCTACGTCGCGCTCCACTTCGTCACCGACGACATCAGACACTCGGCACGCGACGGCGCCATCTGGTGTATCGACTACACGAAGACCAATCGACTGCTGCCGCAGGATCTTCTCGCGGCCCTCAGACGTGAAGAGGCCGACCTCTTCAGTACCGAGATGCTCGGAGGCGTGGCCGGCAGTCTCTCGGGCTTCGAGAGCCTCAGCGACGACCCCTTCATTCTCTTCTTTGAGCCGCCCTCCCTGGGACCTCGGATCGTCAACCAGTTCGCACTCTTCTCCGTCCTCTCCAGGGCACAGACCGGTCTCGGCGACTGGCTCGCCGCGCAACCCGACGTCTTTCGCAGGATCGTCATTCCCGCCGAACTCAAGTGGGAGATTCGGGACAAGCTCGATCAGGCGAACGTCAACGAACGGGTGCTCTTCCCGGGCCTGGACGGCCTGTGCAGCTGGCTGGGCAGACAGTACGCCCCCCGGCCATCGAAGTCCTGACCTCTCCCTCTAGCCGTCGACGCGCTTGCGCATCTCGGCCACGGCATCGCCCGGAGCCACCATGTGGCGTTCCTTGTCCCGCCGCAGGGAGACTTCGACCTTGCCCTCCTTGAGGCCCCGGGCTCCAACCACGACCCGAACGGGGATTCCCACCAGGTCGGCATCCTTGAACTTGACACCGGGACGCTCGGAGCGATCATCGTAGAGGACGTCGACGCCCGCCTCCCGCAGGCCGTCGTAGATCGAGTCGGCAACCCCCGAGACCTCAGGATCATCTGGGTCGAGAGACATCACCAGAGCCTCGAATGGCGCCAGCGGCGTTGGCCAGATGATGCCGTCCGCATCATGGTTCTGCTCGACAGCAGAGGCCAGGGTGCGGCCGATACCGAGACCGTAGCAACCCATCGTCATCGGCTGGTTCTCGCCCTTCTCGTCGGCGTAAAGGCAGTTCATCGCCGTCGAGTACTTCGTGCCGAGATCGAAGATGTGTCCCACCTCGATACCGCGGAAGACCTCGAGCGCACCGTCCCCGTCCGGACTGGGATCTCCCGCCCCGGCGAGCACCAGTTCGGCCCACTCCTCGACCTGGGCATCGCGGCCCCAGTTCGCCCCGGTGTAATGGGCGTCCGCCGCGTTGGCCCCGCACACGAAGTTTGTCAACGGCCGGGCCGTCTCGTCGCCGACCAGGCGCAGCTCGCCCGGAAGGTTGACCGGACCGGCGAAACCGACCGGCGCGCCAGTCAGCGCTTCGACCCTGGCCTCGGTCGCGAGATTGAGGTGCTGGCATCCCAGGTAGTTCTTGAGCTTGACCTCGTTGACCTCGCGATCACCGCGAATCAGAACACCTACGGCCTCCTCCTCGGTCTCGTAGATCAACGTCTTGAGGAAGCGCTCGATCGGCTGTTCGAGGAAGCTGGCGACGTCCTCGACCGTGGTCTGCCCGGGGGTCGCTATCTGCTCGAGGTCGACGGGCTCCTGTACCTCCGGCGCCTCGATCTCTCCGATCGACGCTCGCTCGACGTTGGCCGCATAGCTCCCCGAGGGGGATCGAACGACGGCGTCCTCGCCAGTCTCTGCCAGCACCATGAACTCGTGCGACGAGGCGCCACCGATCGAACCGCTGTCGGCCTCGACCATCGAATACTCCAGGCCGCAGGCCTCGAAGATCCGGCAGTAGGCCTGGCGAATTTCGTCGTAAGCGTGGTCGAGAGACGCCTGGTCGGTGTGGAAGGTGTAGGCGTCCTTCATGATGAACTCGCGACCCCGCATCAAGCCGAACCGCGGGCGGATCTCGTCTCGGAACTTGGTCTGAATCTGGTAGAGGCTCAGCGGCAGCTGGCGGTAGCTGCGCACATCCCGGCGTACGATGTCCGTGATCACCTCCTCGTGAGTCGGCCCGAAGCAGAAGTCCCGATCGTTGCGATCCTTCATCCTCAGCAAGAGATGGCCGTAGACGTCCCAGCGGTCGGTCTCCTGCCACAGCTCAGCCGGATGGACAGATGGCATCGAGAGCTCGACAGAGCCCGCCCGATCCATCTCCCGGCGCACGATGGCTTCCAGTTTGCGAATGCTGCGCCAACCGAGTGGAAGATAGCTGTAGATGCCGGCGGCCACCTTGCGGATCATGCCGGTTCGCGCCATCAGCTGATGACTGACGACCTCGGCGTCTCTGGGGACCTCGCGAGAGGTGAAGAGATAGTACTGAGTCCAACGCATTGACTATTGCCTCCCACCGCTGTGGCGCACCCGCGCCAGCAACCGGTCACTTGCCTTGAGACACTCCATCATCCGTTGCTCCAACGAGATGCCGGCCGTGTCGAGTTCGCGAGCCCGGGCCAGGGCGCTGCGAGCGCCGGCCTCGTCACCCGAGGCGAGCATCGCCATGCCGAGGTGAGTCAGGGTCATCGGCGACGGCCCGATCTCGCTCGATCGCGCCAGATACTCGATGGCGGAGTCGAACTCCCGTCGTTTGTAGTGCACCCAGCCGATTGCCGCGAGCGGGAACTGCCGCAACTCCTCGGGCGAGAGATCCAGCGCGCTCTGGGCGTATTCGAGGGCCCGGTCGAGGTCCTCCTCCATCTCCGCCAGGTTGTAGGCCATCTCGTAGTAGCCGATGGTCTTCGCGTAGTTCGAGGTCCCCTCTTCGAGGAGCAGCCGACCGATTCGGTTGCCCTCGCGGAACCGCCCGGAACTGCGCAGCGCTTCTATCAGCGTGGCGTAGGCGGTCGCCTTGAGCATCGGCTCCGGGTCGAGTTCCAGCACTCTGCGCGACGCCAACTCTCCCTCGCGATGCCTCTCCAGCTGCATGCAGGCCAGTGCGAATGACATGAGGAGCGTCGGGTTCTCCGGCTCCGCCTTGATGGCGCGGCGGAAGGCACCCAACGAACGATCGGCTTGCTCGCGGGCGAGCAGATCCTCCGCCTGCTCGAGCCAACGTCTGGCCTCGGCTCCGACCTCCGGCAGAGGGGATTGACCCTGCCCGGAGAGGTACTTCACGAGGTCCTGATAGCGCATCTTGCTGGGGTTGAGCTGCTGCGCCCGACGGAAAGAATCGAGGGCCTTGCGGTTCCAGTGGCGGTCGAGATACGCCAGGCCGAGGAGATGATGCGCCTCCTCGTGCGCCGGATCCTGCCGTACGACCTCCTGCAGCTCACGGATGGCGGGCGTGCGCTTGCCCATCTCGTAGAGGCAGTTGCCGAGCAGGTAGCGCGCCTGGGTGACCCCGTCGATCGCCACCGCTCGCTCGAGCAGGGTCACGGCCTCGGCCAGGCGGCCCTGGCCGGCATAGACCGCGCCGAGACTGAACAGCGGCAGGAAGAACTCGGGATAGAGCTCGACTGAACGCTTCAGTAGCGCTTCCGCACGCTCCGCATCACCCCGCTCCTGGTGAATGACGCCGCTATAGACGAGGCCCTCGAAGTGCTCCGGCTCGGCTCGCAGGACCCGCTCGAAGAAGGCCAGCGCCACGCCGGTCTCGCCGTCGCTGAAGTAGGTCTCGCCCAGGTAGTACGCCAGTTCGTAGTTGTCGCGATCCAGCTTGTACGCGGCCTCCAGAGCTCCCAGCGCCCTCTCGATGTCGAGGGCGAAGAGGGCGTACTCGGCGTCCTCGATCAACTCGAGGAAGAGCTTGCGCTTCTTCCCCCTGAAGAGCGCCACCATGCGTTCCTTCAGATCCTCGAAACGCTCCCGCTTCTCGAGCGCCAGGAGCTGGTACTCCATCTTCTGTTCCCAGCGCTCGGTCCACTCGGAATGGTGGACCAACTGCTTCTCCTCCAGTAGCTCGCGAAGCGTCGCCACCCCGGTCTGGCTCAGCACGACGGCTCGCTCCTGTGTCCCGACAGCGGCCAGCAGCTGGCGGACGGTCTCGGCTGTGCGCTTGACCGCCTCTTCGACGATCGAAATCCGCTCGAGCAGGTGCTCGTCGAAGGAAAAGGCCTCTTCCTCGGCCTCCGGGTCCAGCGCCCGGTCCTCTTCGGTCAACTGCCCCGACACCACGAGCAGCTTCTGCTGGCAACGCCAACAGTGTTCCTGCTCTTCAGGATTCTGGGCCCCGCAGGCCTGACAGAACATCAGTTCCCCACGGCCGGTCCGCAGGGGTTGGCTCCCCGAAGAGTCGCTCAGGCGTAACCCCCGGTCGGATGGAAGACCCGTTGCGGATCCTCGTCGTATGTGTAGAAACCCCGACCCGACTTGCGGCCGAGATAGCCCGCGTCGACCATGCGAACGAGCAGAGGACAGGGGCGGTACTTCGAATCCGCAAAGCCCCGGTGCAGGACTCGGGTGATGTCCAGGCAGACGTCCAGACCGATGAGGTCGGCGAGCGCCAGCGGGCCCATCGGGTGGTTCATCCCGAGCTTCATGATCTCGTCGATGCCGCGAACGTCCGCGACGCCCTCGAAGAGGCAGAAGACCGCCTCGTTGATCATTGGCACGAGGACCCTGTTCGAGACGAAACCGGGCGCGTCGTTGCACTCGACCGGCGTCTTGCCCATCGCCCGGGTCGCCGCCTCGACGGCGTCGTAGGTCGCCTGACTGGTCCCCAGACCGCGAATGATCTCGACCAGCCGCATTAGCGGTACCGGGTTCATGAAGTGCATGCCGATGACCCGATCGGGGCGACCCGTCGCGGCCGCCAGTTCGGTGATCGAGATCGAGCTGGTGTTGCTCGCCAGGATGGTCTCGTCGGTACAGATCCCATCGAGCGCCACAAGGACCTCTCGTTTGATCTCGAAACGCTCGACGACCGCCTCGACGACGAGGTCGACGTCGGCGAGCTTCACGAGTTCGGTCGATGACTCGATACGTTCTCGCGCCGCCTCGGCATCGGCCGGCGAGATCTTCTCCTTCGCGGCCAGCCTGCCGAGGCTCTTCTCGATCTGCTCGAGACCTCGCTCGAGAGCCGCTTCGGCCACGTCGACCAGCTGCACCTCACAGCCGGCCTGGGCGGCCACCTGGGCGATGCCGTGACCCATCGTTCCGGCGCCGACGACACCGACTTTGACCATCTCGCTCATGTTTGAAGGACCTCGAACCACAGGCGATCAGAGCCTAAGGGATAGCCTGTCAAAAAGGAAGGAAGGCCCCGGCGAGGCTCAGCCGAGAGCGAGTTCGGAGGGAACCGAGGACTCGAGCCAGGGCTCCCGACGGCCGAATTTCGTGTCGAGCGCCACTCCGATCCCGACAAAGGTCGCCATCCACCAGATCGGTGTCCCCGCCCAGGGCAGCAGCTTGAGCCCACCCAGTACGAGCAGTCCGATCGTCGCAGCGTTGAGAGGCTGCGCCGTCCGCTTCAGGAGAGCGCGGCTGATCCAGCCACCCAGGGCGTGGAAAACCGCCACCATCCCCCACAGTTTGAGGAGGAGGCCGAAGAGCACCAGCAGACCCAGCAGTGGCACGCCGGCGACTCCCGGGACGAAGGCCGCGACGGCAACACAGAGGAGGAAGAGTGCCAACACCGCTGTCAGCCCGGTGACGAAACTGCGTAGGGGGGCGATGCCTACCAGCTCGGACGTCGCCAACACTCCACGACCATCGACCGCGAACAACGCGAGGGCCAGCGCCAGCCACGCGGTCAGCAGGGCGAGCTTGGCCGCAATGACCACGGGAGAGCCGGCGGCGAGGCCCAGGCTGGGGCCCTCGAGGAGGGTCAGCCAGGCGGCCCCGACCGAGGGGTAGGCCACGGCTCTGCCGTCGATACGGGCACCGGTCGCGGCGTCGATCCGCCCGCCGACCGTGAAGAGGTCTCCCTCAACTCGGGCCTTCGAGCTCAGCAGTGCCGAGCCCCCGAGGACGATGACGTCGCCGACGACGACACCGTCGATGCGGGCGTTGCCGTTGATCACCGCCACTCCACGACTCGCTTCCCCTTCGACGAGGACATCGCGGCCGATCGCCACGACCTCGCTCCGTGCCACGCTGCCCGACGCGATACGCAGTGCCGGATCCGCGGCCACGGGTACCGCCAGGCTCCCGAGGAGAGCCCAGAGCCATAGTCTCTTCATCGGTGGCTAGCTTACTCGACCGAGCGCGACTTCGAGCCTGAAGAGGCGGCCTCGGGACGCGGGCGGCGGCGCAGCCTGCGGACGAGCAGCAGGTTCACGCCGACCACGACGACACCGAATGCGATCACGTTGGGAATCGACCCACCGAGCCACTCGCCGACCGCCAGCCGGATCCCCTGCCAGGAGGCACCAATGAGGCCCGCTCCGGCCTCGAGCGACGAGGCCAGCATGTCGCCGACAGCCGCGATTGCGGCCACGAAGGGCGATGCCGGCTGGAGCTGTGCGGCGCTCAGGCCTGAGAGGAGCGCCGCTGCGCCACCGAGGAGTGCCAGGACGGCGGCAGCTGCCCACCATGTCCGAGGATGACGGCCACTCCATCCTGCGGGCGGCAGGCTGGCCATGACGCGAGACTGAAAGTCGGGGAGCACGTCGATCCTCGAACTCTCGAGCATCTCGTGCAGTCGAGCCATCTCATTGCGTGTCGCAGCGAACTCCGGCGACCCGCTGGCCTCTCGATCGAGCTCGCTGACCTGAGCTTCGGTCAGTTCGCCGTCCGACTCGAGATAGAGCCACTCGGTCAGCGTCTTGGTGTCATTCTCTTTCATAGGCTCATCGCTCTAGTCAGTCAGGTACTCAGCCAGCACTTCCTTCAGCATCTGGCGGCCGCGGAACAGCTTGTTCTTGACGGTACCCAGAGGCATCTCCTTCGCAACAGCGATTTCCTCGTAGGAGAGCTCACCGTAATGTCGCATCACGATCAGTTCCCTGTACTCCCAGGGCAGGCCGTCGATCGCCTGCTGGATCGCGCCTCCCCGCTCACGGTTTCTGGAATCCCGATAGGGATTGGGGTCGCCACTCGGGAACTCCCACACGCCGTCGTCACCATCGTCGCTCGGTCGATCCATCGAAACGACCTTGATCCGCCGCTTGCGAATCCGGTCGATCGCCGCGTTCTGAGCGATCCGGAACAACCAGGTCGAGAACTTGTACTGCGGGTCGTAGCGGTCCAGCGCCTGGTAGATCTTGATGAAGACTTCCTGGGCGAGGTCGTGGGCCTCCTCCGTATGGCGAACCATGCGGTAGAGGTAGTTGACCAGCGGTCCTTGGTAGCGTTTGACGAGATCACCGAAACATTCCTGACGGCCCTTGAGAGCTTCGGCCACCAGTTCGGCATCAGTCCGGGTGGGGCTCTCAGCTGCCATCTCTTCTACGGTCGGTTCGGGGCAAGGTTGCAGAGGGGGTCATAAAGCAGAAAACAGTCGTCTCGGACGCCTGGCGGCCTACTCGGTTCGGTGCAACTGCCGCCCGATCAGGAAGAGCCCACCACCCACTGCCAGCATGGCGACTTCGGTTCTCAAAGCGTCGTAGATCAGGCCAACCAGAAGGGCCGTGCCTACGATCACGAGACCGAGAAACTGCAGGGTCCAGCCCAGGCTCTCTCTCATCAGCGCGGCCGAGTGTAGCAGCGCACCTATCCACCCGGTGCCGTGAGTTCTCGGGCCGAGAGGATTCGGTCGCCCTGGACAATGTGGTCGAGGATCTCATCGCCGGCGACGACACTCCCGAAGATGGTGTACCCGCCATCGAGATGGGGCTGAGGCGCCAGAGTGATGAAGAACTGGCTGCCGCCGGTGTGCGCTCCAGCCAGTGCCATGCCTACCCGGCCCCGCTCGTACCGCAGGTGGTTGATCTCGTCCCGGATCGCGTAGCCCGGGCCACCGTAGCCATCTCCTCTGGGGTCACCGCCCTGGATCACGAAGTCCGGAACCACCCGATGCAGAGGCAATCCGTCGTAGAAGCCGGCGCCCACGAGTTGCACGAAGTTGACGCAGGTCAGGGGTGCCGAGCGGCACTCGAGCCGGATGTCGATCTCCCCTCGGCTCGTCGTCAGGCGGACCGTGTGGGCGAGCCATGATCGCAGGAGGAGGTCGCGGTAGACCGCCACGGTGCGGGCCGACTCCGCCGTTCCCCCGCCTGGCATCGGCTCTCCCAGCTCACCGAGTGCCTCGCTCGCGCGTCTGCGGAGGACGAAGTCGGCCTCGCGGGCCATCAACAGCAGCGCCGCCACGGCCAGCTCGCGCTCCTCTGCATCCACCGCGCTTCTCCCGACCAGGGCTCCGATGGCCGACAGCTGAGCCTCGACGATATCGGTATCGCCCATGCCCACGAGAGCCGCCACGAGCTCCGCGATACCGACGACCGGATGCCCACCGAGCCAGTCGAACGCTCCCGCCCGGACCACGGGGTCCGGATCCTCGAGTGCCAGAAGCGCCCAGGCCGGCGTCGTTTCGCCCTCGAGTTCGAGCAACTCGGCGTAGGCCACCGCGCGAACCGCCGACGCCGCGTCCTCGACCAGACGCTCGAGCTCACCGCTGCTCTCGAGAAGACCCGCCGCCGAAGCTGCTCGCCGGCGTAAGACCACATCTTCGGAGGCCGCCGCGTTACCGACCAGTTCCAGGGCCCGCGGGTGTCTGGACCGCGCGAGGGCCAGAAGAGCGAGCTCTCGCTCTCGCCCTTCACCCGCCAGGTAGCGATCGAGCAGAGCGGCGCCCAGGAGCTCGTCCCGCTGCCAGGCGCCCGCCACCTCGATGGCCGTCAGCCTCACGCCGACTCGGGGATCCGCCATCAGCGCCAGGAGGGAATCCGCCCACTCCGTGGGCGGTGCCGCCTTCCCCGCCGAAACGAGAGCGTCGCCCGCTCTGAGCGCATGGATCACCGGACCCGAAAACTCGTCGCTCAGAAGCCGTCCAAGGAGCTCCAGGTCCGCACCCTCGCCGACCCGACCAAGAGCCCGAGCCGCCAGGGCCCTGAGCCTGGGGTCGGGATCCGCAGAGAGGTCTCTCAGAATCGGGAGGGAGGCCGGGAGTGGGTTCCTGGCCAATGCGTACATCGCGTCGAAGTAGGTCGCTGTCCCGCCTTCGATCAGTGCCCGCCTCACGGTCGGCAGGGCCTCCTCGGCGGGAAACCGGTAGAGCGACGGGGCCAGGCGTCCCCATTGCTCGCCCTGCGGCAGGCCGCTGAGACTATCGACGACTCGCGTCACAGGCGCTCCGAGCTTCGCCAGGGCCTCCACCGACAGCCGACCCAGCTCCTGATCCGGCCCGGCAGCCGTGGCGCCGAGCACCGGGATCGCAAGACCATCTCCGAGAACGCCGAGAGCGAAGGCCGCCTCCCGCCGGACTTGGGCGTCGTCGTCGATCAGCATCGCTTCCAGTTCGAGCCGGGCGTGTGGATCGCCACACCTTCCGAGTGCCCGCGCCAGCTCGATCCGCATCTCAGGGCCCAGATCCTTCACCCGGCCCACCGTGAACGGATCGTAGAGCTGCTGATCGGCGAGGAGCAGGAGCAGCGCCCGCTCCTCGAGATGCGGCACGCCATCGATCGGTGGCGCGACACCGACAGGCGGCTCACTCCCGGCGCAGGCCAGGCTCAGGCTGATCGCGACTGTCAGGATCGTCCGCATTCGCTCCGGATGCTACGCGCCCGATCTGGCGACGGCAACAACTCCGCCCCTAGACCGGGTCGGAGACGGCAGATGAAACGAAGATCTTGCTCGCTGCCCGCATCCCCAGTTGCGCCCGGTCTCCGGCGGCATTCTCCAGAATCACAGTATCGGCCACCTCGTCGCGGGAGAGCACTTGGACAGAAGACCCCGGGACCAGCCCCTGGCGTTCGAGCAGGCGCAGGAACTCCGCCTGCTGGTCGCCCACCCTCCGGACTTCCACCCACTCTCCGATCGCGCAGGCCGCCAGACTGAGGAGCTGCTGCTGGGTCAAGACGCCGTCAGCCGTCGGAATCGGATCGCCGTGGGGATCGAACTCCGGAAAGCCCAGCATCTCGTCGATGCGCAGAATCAGCCGATCGGAGACAGCGTGCTCGAGCTCTTCGGCCTCACCATGGACCTCACTCCAACTCATACCGAGCACCCTGACGAGAAAGAGCTCCACCAGGCGATGGCGGCGCAGGACACGCAAGGCCAGCCGCCTGCCGGCCTCCGTCAGCTGGACGCCGCTGTAGGGCTCGTAGTCGACGAGGCCACTGCCCTCGAGCGTCTTGACCATCGCCGTGACGGTTCCCGGCGCAACTTGCAGGTCGTCGGCGATACGCCCCATCCCGACGAGGCCTCCGGGGCGGCCTTCCGCGAGAAAAATGATCTTGAGGTAGTCCTCGACAGTGCTCGTCGCCACGCAGTCACCCTATCGCAGGCTCAAGCTTCTCGACGATCGCTGACACGATCTCGCCCGGCTCGAGCTCACCGGCGTCGATGCGCAGGTCGCAATCTCCGTACGCCTCGCTCCGGCTCGCGAAGAGCTGCTCCGCAGCCGCCACATCCCGAAACAGCGGCCTCGACCCATCGACTGCCAGCCTGGCCACCAGCTCAGAGAAGGGTACATCGAGCCAGACGATCCGGCCGTGCCTGCGCATCCAGTCCCGGTTGGCAAGGTCGACAGGCGTGCCGCCTCCGGTCGCCACCACACTGTCCCGCAGCTCGACGGTCAGCCGCAGGCACTCGGTTTCGAGCCGGCGAAAGCCAGCCTCGCCCTCGCCCTCGAAGATCGCGGTGATCGGCTGGCCGCGATGGGCTTCGATCCTCGCGTCGAGGTCGACGAAGTCGACCGCCAGCCGCTGCGCCAGGAGGTGTCCCACGGTTGTCTTTCCGGCTCCCATGAAGCCGGTCAGGTAGAGACGCAAGAGAGGCTGTCCCCGCCGGGCGGACCTACGACTTGTCCGCCTCACTCCGAATGGCCTTGGTCAGGAGGAAGAGGAACCCCCCCCAGACGAAGCCGCACATCAAGACCATCATGACGATTGCGCTGGTGTTCATGAAGCCTCCTGACGCTTGATGCGCCATCGGTTGTAAAGAATGAGAGCCGTCAGTCCGATCGCCCACTGGACGATGACGGTACCGACGCTGAAGGAGCTGAAGACATCGAGCCAGTTCGGATTGTCCTTGGCCGCGCTCCACAGCCACCAGACCATCAGCACGATCGCCTCGATGGGTACGAGAACGCTGATGACGAAGTTCCACCAACGGCCCACCTTGATGTCGCTACCTTCGCCATTGATGTCCTCGGTGCGGAGCTTCTCCACCCCGAACTTCCGCGCCGCCAGGGCGAAGAACAGGCCCGAGAGCATCAGGCCGACGCCCCAGACCCAGTCCTGGTTCGCGAAGACGTCCAGCGACAGTGCCGAGGGGATGCCGAAGACCGCCACCGCACCGCCGACCCAGGCCACCGCCTTGCGACGGGGAACGCCTCCATCCATGACGTTGCGTGCCGCCAGTTCGATCATCGACACCATGCTGGTGACCGCCGCGAACGTCAGGGCGAGGAAGAAGATCGTCATGAAGATCTGGCCCGCCGGCATTGCCGCAAAGAGCTGAGGCATCCAGATGAACGTCAGCCCTTCGTTGCCCGCACCCACGATCTCATTCTGGGCTGCGGGGTTGATCGCGAAGACCGTGCACAGGACCATGATCCCTGCCATCAGCGAGACCGAGTTGTTACCGAAACCGATCAGACAGGCGTTGAGTGGAATGTCTTCCCGCGCCTTCATGTAGACCGCGTAGGTGAGGATCAGGCCCCATCCCGCGCCGGTATCCCACGCATTCTGGGTTAGAGCCTCGAGCCAGATCTTGTAATCGGCCAGAGCGCTCCAGTCCGGGGTGAAGAGAAACTCGAGTCCCTTCTCGGCGCCCGGCAGCGTCACTGCCCGCACGGTGAGAATGACCACCAGCACGAAGAGGGTCGGAATCAGCACCTTGGCGACTCGCTCGATCCCCTTGACGCCGAACCAGACGATCGCCACACAGGCCGAGATCACCACGAGATGAGTGAGGATCGGCTCGTACGATGAGGTGAAGTTCGCCCAGAGGACAGCCGACTCCTTCGTCGCCAACTCACCGCTCAATGAGGCCCACAGATACCGCACGCACCACCCGGCGACGACCGAGTAGTAGAAAGCGATGGCGGTCGCGCACAGGGCCGCCCAGCCACCCATCCAGCCGAACTTGTCTCCGATGAGGCTGGAAATCGCACCGACGGTCCCCTTGCGGGTCCGCTTGCCGAACGCGAACTCTGCCATCATCAGGGGAATTGACCAGATGAGAAGAAAGACGACCCAGGCAACGAGAAAAGAGCCTCCGCCATTTGAGGCGACGATGCGCGGAAAGCGCCAGATATTGCCGGTGCCGACCGCCATTCCCAGGGTCGCGAGAATCAGTCCCCAGCGGCTGCCAAACTGTTCCTTCGAACTCATCGAGTCCCTCCTAGAACCATCCACAGAGCGGGCTGAGCGGAAACGCTGCGCCATTGTTCCACACGTTCCGCATCGTCCCTCACGATTCGCCGACGGCCTTCAGGAGCCTCCGGACGTTGTCCTCCAGACCACCGCGACACACGGCCCCGAGAACCGCGACACTGTCGGCTCCGGCCTCGAGGACGCGCCCGGCGCGGTCTGCGTCGATGCCCCCGATGGCCACGAGAGGCTTTGCCGTCCGGTCTCGGGCCCAGGTGATCAACTCGATCCCGACGGGCGTCTCGGCATCGGGCTTGCTCGCGGTCGTGAAGACCGGACCCACCGCGATCACATCGACAGCCGGATCCTCCGCCGCCGCCAGCACCTGGCCTCGACTGTGAGTGGAGCGCCCGATCAGGACCTCGGGTCCGAGCCACTCCCTCGCTTTCGCAGGCGGGACGTCCTCCTGCCCGAGATGGACTCCGAAGGAGCCTGAAAGGCGAGCCAGGTCCGGACGATCGTTCATCCAGACCCGGGCACCATGCTCTGCGGCGGCTCGCACTGCCCGTCGAGCCTGCTGCAGGATCTCGGCGTCAGGACGTCCGGGGGCTCGCAGCTGGATCCACCGCGCGCCGGCTCCCACCATCCGATCGACCGCATCACCCAAGGCGACCTCGCCCAGTGACGCGGCATCGGCGATGCAGTAGAGCCGCTCAACCTCGAAGGCGGTGGGCACGAACCTCAGGGCTTGTCCTGGGCGAGGAATCTCTCCATGAACCGCGTCGAGAGACGGCCGGCCTGGAACCCGGGGTCGGCGAGGATCCTCTGGTGCAGCGGGATCGTCGTGTGGATACCCTCGACAACGAAGAAATCCAGGGCTCTGCGCATCCGCGCAATCGCCTCGGCTCGATCTTCGCCATGGGCGACGAGCTTGGCCACGAGAGAATCGTAGTAGGGAGGGATCACATAGTGCTCGTAGACGTGGGTGTCCACCCTCACGCCTGGCCCTCCCGGAGGATGGAAGGTGTCGACCGTACCTGGCGACGGAGTGAACTTCTCCGGGTGCTCGGCATTGACCCGGCACTCGATTGCATGCCCGAGGGGCACGAAGTCGCCTGAGACGTCCAGGTGCTCTCCGGCCGCGATTCTGATCTGCTGCTTGACCAGATCCACGCCGCTGACCAGTTCGGTCACCGGGTGCTCGACCTGAATGCGGGTGTTCATCTCCATGAAGTAGTAGCTGCCGTCCGTGTCGAGGAGGTACTCGATCGTCCCGGCATTCTCATACCCCACCGTCTCGGCCAGGCGGATCGCGGCATCTCCCATCTCGCGCCGCAACTCGGGCGTCAGTGCGGGCGAAGGCGCCTCCTCGATCAACTTCTGATGGCGACGCTGGATCGAGCATTCACGCTCGCCCAGATGGACCACCTTGCCGTAGCTGTCGGCGAGGATCTGGAACTCGATATGACGGGGCTCGACGAGGTACTTCTCCATGTAGATCGCGCCGTCTCCGAAAGCCCGCAGGGCTTCCTGGCTGGCCGTCGCGAAGAGCCCTTCGACCTCGTCCTCTCCGGGGGCGATCCGCATGCCCCGACCACCACCGCCCGCGGACGCCTTGAGGATGACCGGGAACCCGAGCTCGACGGCCAGCTTCCGAGCCTCGGCAGCGGACTCGAGAGGTTCTGAGCTCCCCGGCAACACCGGAACACCGGCGGCCGCCGCCGTCTGTCGGGCCTTGGCCTTGTCGCCCATCAGGCGGATGCTCTCAGGGCTCGGCCCGATCCACTTGAGGTGGCACTCCGCGACCATCTCGGCGAAGTCCGCACTCTCGGCGAGGAAGCCGTAGCCGGGGTGCACGGCATCCGCTCCAGTGATCTCCGCTGCGGCGAGGACCGAGGTGATGTTCAGGTAGCTCTCGCTCGACTGCGGACCGCCGATGCAGACGCTCTCGTCGGCATAGGTGACATGAAGCGACTCGCTGTCCGCCGTGCTGTGCACGGCCACGGTCTCGATGCCAAGTTCGCGGCAGGCCTGGTTGATCCGCAGTGCGATCTCGCCGCGATTGGCGATGAGGATTCTCTTGAACATCTGATCGTCGAAAAGCCGTCGCTGGCCGGCGGCGTGTTCAGTCCGCCTGAATGGCGAAGAGCGGCTCGCCGAACTCGACCGGTTGACCGTTCTTGGGGAGAATCTCGACGACAACGCCGGCGACATCCGACTCGATTTCGTTCATCAGTTTCATCGCTTCGACGATGCACATGACCTGTCCCAGCTCGACGCGATCGCCCACCCGAACGTAGGGAGGCGAGTCCGGATTGGGGGCTGCGTAGAAAGTCCCCACGATCGGTGACGTGACGATGTCGCCGGTGGCGGGGGCTGCCGGTGCCGCGCTCCCGGCCTGATCGGACGACTCGGGAGCCGGCGTGGCCACAGGCGCTGCAGGCGCCGCGACAGCCGGTGCCGCAGGGGCCACCAGAGTCTCGACGGTCCTGGAGCCCCGACCGTCGATCCTGATCTTGAAACCGGACCGCTCGATCTCCATGCCCTCGAGACCGTGATCTGCCACGAGTTCGACGAGTTCCTTGATCTGCTCGAAGGTCAACACAGCACTATCCTCTATTTGAAATTTCGTGGGGCCTCGTGCCGCTGGCGGCTAGACGAGGTCCTCCTCGAATGCGGGTGAGGCACGACGCATCTCGAAGCGAGCCCGTCCGATCGGCCTCCCCGCCTCGATCACCATCAGCATGTAGTAGCCCTCGCTCACCCGCGTGAGGATAAGGCTGTAGCGCTCGGAAACGACCTCGAACCGAGCGGTCTCACCGAGGCCGAGCGCTCTCTGGTCGCTCTCCATTCCGCGCGCCATGGAGACCAACTCAGCGACCAGAACCTCGAGATCGATCTTGTCCCCTCCGACCGACTCGATCGAGATGCCATCGCCGGCCGCCAGGCAGACCGCCATGGTTCCGGGTACCGCCTCGCGCAACTCGTTCAACCGCTCCTGAAACACAAAGACCTCCGTGCGAAGTGCAAAGTTCTCAAGCCGACAACCGATCGGCCGCTGAACGGATTCTACCTAGATAGTCCTTGAGGACGCGGACCCTGCGATCGGGATCGCCGTGGGCCTCGACAGGCGCATGACCCGCTTCGGCTACGCGCCGCTGAGCGATCAGCTCGAGACCAGCCTGCGCCTCGAGGTCGTCGGGGTCTCTCGCCAGGACCTGCGTAAACGTCGCCTCCGCCTCCTCTAGGTGTCCCTGCGCGAAGTAAAGCGAGCCAAGCGTCGCTGTCGCTGCGGCCCCTGTCTCGATCTCTTCCGGGGCCGGGGCTTCATCCTCCTCGACGGCGGCAACGGCAGGCTCCGGCTGGTCTGCGGCCCAGGCCGGCGGCTCCTGAGCCAGCGGGATCTCCTCGATCTCGATCTCAGCCTCCGCCTCCGGCACTGCCTCCGGCTCCGGCGCCACCTCCTCGGCGGCCGCCATGCCGAACAGACTGGCCACCGGGGCGGCCTCGATGGGACTGGCGATCAGTTCGCTGAAGGGCGACTGATCGAGAGCTCCGCTCAGGCTCCTCGGGGAGGACGCCTTCGGAGGTGCGACCGACGCCAGGTCCATCTCCATGGGCGGCAGGGACTGCGCGAACGGAGCGTCGCCGGGTCGCTGGACCGCGACCGCCGGTTCGGCTGGGGTCCCGGCCAACGCGGCGCGCATCGTGCTCAGCTCCGGGTCGCCGTCGTTGAGCACGGCGTAGAGATCCAACCGATCGGAGGCCCGCTTGCGGTCGTCGAGGGCCAGATAAGCTCGCACCAGCAGCTTGTTCGCCACCAGGTGGGAGGCGTCGGCATCGGCAACCTCCTCGAGCACTTCGGCGGCGCCCGCGGCGTCGTCCGCTTCGAGGCGATACCTGCCGAGCGCCACCTTCACTGAAACCCGATCGGGATTGGCCTCGAGGCTCTTCTCGATGGTCTGCACCGCCTGCGCCGCCTCGCCCTTCTGCCGGTACAGGTCGGCCAACTGGAGCGACACGTGCACGCTCGGCTCCTCCTGCCAGCGACGGCGGAGCATCTCGATCTGCGTGTCGTTGAAGTCCTGGGTGGCCATGGTCATTTCCCGAGGCTGAGCGCGAACCATCTTCCTGGCTCACCCGGCACCTGATCCGCCGCACGAGCCTCGCCTCAGCCTTCCGTCGAGCCTGCGGATTATAGCAAGCTGCAGGATCCCGGGTCGGCGGAGCCTGCCAACTCAGTTGTTGTGGGGAACGGTGACGGATCCGGTGGCAGAGCTCTGACCAATGGCATTGGTGACTGTAAGCTGAACTGTATAGGTGCCGTTGGCGGCGTAAGTGTGATTGCGCACATCGGTGCACTGAACGGTCTCGCCGTTCCCGTCGCCGTAGTTCCACTCGCAGGTCAAGGGCGGGCTACCGGTGCTGGTACTGGTGAACTGCCACTCCATCGGGCTGCCCATGACGCCGTTCGAGCTGAACGACGCCCTCGGAACACCCGTCTGAATTCGAATCGTGGCGGTCTGTTCGAGGATGTTGCCGCCGATACCCGCGGCCTGCGCTCTGATCGTGAAAGAGGTACCGCCGAAGGCCGTCAGTTCGGACTCGCTGGCCGACAGGGTGTCGCGGGCTTCGCCGGAGCCGTTGGTCTCGATGCTGCTGCCACCGGAGTTGAGTCGGCCCACGTCGGTGAGGAAGTTGACCAGGATCCCAGGCAGCGGATCACCGGCCCCGTCGCGCACGCCCGCCAGGAGTTGAACTTCGCCACCGGTCTGTTGAATCGTCGTCGGCGTCGCCTGGAAGAACATGCTGGCGGGAGTTCCACCGATGTCGATCTCAACGAACTCCTCGACCGGCGCTCCACCCTCGCCGCTCGTCGTCGCGGTAACGGTGAAGAAGGCCTCGGTGAGACTCGAGATGTCCGCTCGGGTGACGGTGAGAGTGTCGCTCACCCCGCCGCTCTCGTCAGTCTGGATCGACGCGCCGCCCGACGCCAGCTGCCCGATCTCGCTGCTGAACGTGATGAAGGCGCCGAGCAGAGGAGCGCCATCGGAATCGAACGCCTGAGCGCGAATCGTCGCTGTGCCACCGTCGCGAGGGATGACGCTGGGCTGGGCTGTGACCTCCATGAAGGTCGCGAGGCTGCCGATCTGGACGTCGAGCGTCGCCTCGCCGGCGGCGCCCGAGAACGCCTGCACGGTGGCCGTCCCGACACGGCCGTCGCCGGTCAGGGTGGTCTGCGCGACGCCGCTCGAATTGGTGCTGATGAGCTCTGCGATCGTCCCGAGATTCGTCGACATGGTGATCTCGGTGCCCGCGTTCACGGGCGTTCCGTCGAGCTTGCGCGCTAGCAGGGTAATCGAGGAGTCGCCGAAGATCTGGATCTTCGTCGGGTTCGCCGTGATCGTGAGCGTCGCACCTTCCGGAGCCACGGGAGTCGGCCGGTCACAACCCGGGGCGACGGGCACGAGGAGACAGGCCAACAGTGCGCAAATCCTCTTCATTTCTTGAGCAGTATACGGACGGCGGCGACCTCCCGTCTAGGAGATCGCCGCTCCGGTTGTGTTGCTGTAAGGCGGCTCCTCAGGGGACCGGAGGCGCGGTGCCGACGAGACAGGTGGTCAAGGTCGTGTCGATCTGCTGCACGACAGTGGCCTGGAGCTCGGCGCCGAGAATCGTCTTGGTCACGGTCAGCCTGACGGACTTGATTCCGGGTGAGGAATAGACGTGGTGCGGACTGAACTCAGTGCTCGTCTTGCCGTCACCGAAGTCCCAGAGCGAACTCTCGATACCGGGAGTCGAGGTGTTGGTGAACGTCACCGAATCGTTCGCTTCGGGATTGCTGCAGCTGAAGTTCGCTGTGAGGTTCGAGATCGGGACCTGAAGGCTCCCGTTGCTCGAGGCGAGGCTCGCCTGGACTGTGGCCACACCGGTCTGCACCGGGAGGGCTCCTGCAAAGAGCGTCAGAAAGGCTCGTCCGTTGGTCAGAGGCGGCCCGACGGTCGTAACGCCACCGACAGCCGAAAACGAACCGAGGTCCGTCGTCACCTGGATCGTCGTGCCATCGGCCGGGGTCGGACTCGATACCGTGACGACGAGGGTCGTACTCTCGGCACCGGTCGCGCCGGCGTCGGGAAGCGAGATCCCACCTGGGTCAGCTGTGATGGTGATCGTATAAGTCTGTCCCGAGGGTGGGGTCACCGGAGGGACTTGCTGCCGCGGAGCGGTGGGAGAGTCGGTCGAGCACCCCCATGCGACGACGCTCAGGACTCCGGCGACGGCCAGTAGGTATGTCAGGTTCCGAAAACGGCTCATGGTCCTCTCCAGCTCCGATCAGGGGATGAAGTCGATGGTGAAGGTGGCGGGCGCCGTCTGTACTTCGTCACCCGATAGTGTGCGGCCGAAGAACCGCAACCTGAGATTCATTGTGATCCGGTCTTCGCCGGTTTCCGTGTCGATCCCGCCGTTGGCGAACAGCAGATCAGACAGAGGAATGCTCTCGAGTTGGTCGAGACCGACAATCTCCTGAGGGGAGATGGTCGTCGAGCCGTTGATCGGAATGGACCCGAAAGCACCGCGGACGAAGGGCACGGGAATGCGAGTGCCGCGGTCGGCCCGGGTGTAGGTCACTTCGAACGACTGTAGCTCGACGTTCATCAGGCTGCTGGTGGCCCCGCCTGGCTGCTTCGGAATGTTGGCGATCGTAACCTCGCCGATCGAGACGATCCCGGCATTGACCGAAGCCACCAACGGCAGGCCGTCGAAGTCTTCGATCGACAGGATCACGCCGCCACCATCCGTCTTGTCGGTGCGGCTCTCGCAAGCCGCGACCGTAAGGATCAGTGCGATTGCGAAGAGAGTCTTTGCTACGCGAGTCATTAGCGCCTCCTGAGCCACTACAGATTGACGACGCGCGGCGTGATGAAGATGAGGAGTTCCTCGTTCTCTTCACTCTGCCGGTTGTTCTTGAACAGATGCTTGAGCAGGGGGATCTTCCAGAGCCCAGCGACTCTGTCCTGCCCTTCGTCTGAGGTCACTTCGTAGATGCCACCAATCACCGTGGTCCCGCCGTCCCGGACAATGACCCGGGTCGACGCATCCTTGGTGGAAATCGGTGCATTCGAAGCACCGGCAACCGCGAATGCGAGCAGCGGCTCCCGCTTCTGAATGTCGATATCCATGAGGACGGTGCCCTCGGCAGTGACGTGCGGCGTGACGCTGAGCTGCAGCGTCGCATTCACGAACTGGACGCTGACCGTGTTGTTGGCCACCGTCTGGATGGGAATCTGGAGACCGCTCTGAATGGACGCGGACTCGTTGTTGAGGGTGGTGATTCGCGGCGCCGACAGGATGTTGATCAGGCCGTCGGTCTCTGCCGCCTGGAGCGCGATGTCCAGAGTGAAGGTATTGAGCACGTTACCCAGTGAGATTCCCAGGGTACCGTTGCCCGCCTGCGCCAGGTTGACGTTGCCGTCGATCGAACCGTTGTTGGGGAACTGCAGCCCGGTCGTGTTGCCCGTCGCGGCGCTGGCGATACCGTCGAAGCCCCAGTTGATGCCCAGGGTTCGACTGAAGCGCTTGGTGGTCTCGATGATCCTCGCCTCGATCATGACCTGAGGCTCGGGAATATCGAGGGTCTCGATCACCGCGATCACGGTGTCGATGAAGTTCGGCAGCTCCTTGATGATGAGGGTGTTGGTTCTCCCATCGACGATCACCGAGCCTCTACGACTCAGGACGCTGTTGGAGCCACTGCGCAGGACGGAAGCGACCTGGCTGGCGTTGGCATAGCTGACCCGCTTGATCACGGTTGAGAGGGGCACGGCCTGAGCCTGGGCGGCGCGCAGGCGCTGCTCGGCCTCGGCCTCTTCGCGCAGCTTGGAGAGCGGGGCGATCCTCAGGATGTTGCCTTCGAGCTCGTAGCCGAGATCGTTGGTCTTGAGGATCAGATCGAGGGCCTGGTCCCAGGGAACGTCGGTGAGCTGAACGGTCACCGTACCCCGGACGCCCGGCTGGATGACGAAGTTGAGCCCGCTGAACTCCGAGAAGGACCGCAACAGGTCGCGAACGTCTGCATCCTTGAGATGCATGGTGACCGGCTCTCCGCGATAGACCTTCTGACCAGCGCTCGGGAGATTGCGGGAGTTGAAGAGCTCGCTCCCGTTATCGCTCTCCGGCTCAACCGGCGCGAACTGGATGTTGATCGGTGCCGGCATGGCCTCCGGCTCAGCGGCAGTCACAGCGGATTCCTCGGCCGGCGGGTCGTAGGCCTCCACCGTCGGCGCCGGATCCTGCATCAGTGATGCGTCGGCGTACTGCTCGCCCGAGGGCGCCTCGTCGAAGGCCACTTCGGCTGGCTCATAGACGACCGGTTCGGGGACTCCGTAGGCCGCCGGTGCCTCTTCATAGACTTGCGAGCTCACTGGCGCAGCGACTTCGGTCGTGTCCATCGGACTCGTCGTCGCCACATCCTCGGTCAGGGTGGTTGCCGCCGCCCAGGAGGCGGCTGCTGTCCCGCCGAAGCTCAAGGCCAGGCCGTCAGGCATTCCGACCAGCTCCGGCGTCGCCGGGTAGGCCAGGTCGATCACGACTCGCGAAACGGGATCGGGCTGCGACTTGAACTGAGCCACTCGAACCTGCTCGACCGGCTCACCAGTGAAGCCGTAGACACTCTGGGGCGCGAAGTTCGCGACCCCTGCGAGATCGACCACATAGCGGTAGGGAGCCTCGAGGCTCAGCGTCTCGTAGGAGAAGGAGCCGTCACCGACGATGCGGACGACAACGCTGTCGTCGACGCGGATGACGTCGATGTTGTGCAGCTCGGTGGCCGGCGGGCCGTCCACCGAGACCGGTGTCACCGGGAAGGCCGGGACAGACTCCGCCTCCGCGAGGTCTTCGGACTCGACTTCCGCCATCGGCTCGGACTCCCAGACGGTCGTCTCGGGAGCCTCGGCCACGGCGACGTCCGCCTGCACGTCCTCATAGGCGATGTCGGCGGGCTCGTAGACCATCGGCGCCGGCTCGGTCGTGTCGGTCTCTTCGATCGCCGCCTGCTGCATCGACGCTTCTGCCGATCCCGGCGTAAGACCCTGTTCGATGGCCTCCATCTGGGCCAATTGCTCGACTGTGCCGAACTCGACCTTGAGTCCACCGGAAGTTGCGCTCACCGAATGTTCGGCCTGACCACGCGTGCCGATCACGAGTCGCGTCAAAGGCCGGTTGCCGACTGTCTCCGTCGCCAGATCGACCGCACTGACCAGGCCCTCCTGGGGCTCGAGCCCTCTCACGAAGGGGGCCGGATGGCTGTTTGGAAGCTCCACGACCAAGCGATCATCTGCGTCGCGATAGGTCGTCCAGACGAGCGCCTCGCTCGTGAGGATCACGATCCTCGCAGCGACCGCGGTCTGCCCGATTTCGATGGCGTCGATGGTCACCGTTTCCGGCAGAGCAGCCGAAGACTGTGCACTGTCGTCACCCATCTGGTCTGGTGGGGGTGAGAGCAGTTCTGTCGGCCCTCCCGAAGCGCAGCCGACGATGAGCGCCAACATCAGAATCGCGGCGATCGCCGGTATGGTTCTATTCCCCTTGATTCGCATGCTGCTCGCCTCCCTCAGGCTACGGGTTGAGCCTCTTGACCACTTCTCTGAACGGAGTCAGCGCCGTCGGATCGTCGAGAATCTGTCGAAACACGACCTCCTGCAGGGACACGCTGACGACTTCGCCGTCAAAGAGCTTGTCGCCTGCGCGCAGGAGGTAACTGCGGTCGCGAGCAGAAGTCTGAACTTGTGCAACCGGACCTTCCGGTAGAACGAAGACGCCCGTGACATCCAGCTCGTCAATGCCGAGCCCCGGCTTGCCTTCCGGCCGTGGCCCACGGAGTTGGTTCGCGGGTTGGGTCCTCGCCAGCGAACGGAACGGATCTCTACGGTCCGCCGGGTCGTAGCCGTAGCCCCGCCCAGCGTACACGTCAGCATCTTCGTCGAGTATCGCTTCGACATCGAGTCCCTGGACTGTCTGGGTCTCTTCGCCGTCGTCGGCACTCTCCTGGCCCGACACGGGCACACAGAAGAGTCCTATGACCAGAAACAACAGAGCCAGAACGCGGAGACCCTTCATTGGGCACCCTCCAGCTCAGGCTTCTTGTAGATGAAAGTCTTGGCCCTGAAACTCGCCGAGATCGAATGGCGGCCAGGGTTGCGGGCGGTATCGATCTTGAGCCCCTCGACGTTGATGATTCTCGAGAATCTGCTCACTCGATCGAACATCAGGGCCAGGTTGTGGTACGTCCCCTGGAGGCTGATCGTGATCGGCCACTCGCTGTAGAAATCACGGTCTATCTGGCGACCCGGAGTGAAGCGAAGCAGGTTGAAGTCACCCTGCTCGGTCAGCGACCGGATCCGACGCAGCAGTTCCTGCGTGTTCCGACGCGAGGGGAGGATGTCGAGGAGTTGGTCGAGTTGGAGCTCCAGCTGTCGAGCCTCCTCACGGAACCTCGGGAGCTTGGCTTGCGCTGCCCGACCGGCCTGGATCTTGCGCTGAAGCTCGGCCAGAACATTCTCCTGCCTCTGCAACTCCGCCTTCTGGGGCTTGAGCTTGAACTGGTGCAGGCCCGCATAGCCGAGGCCGGCGATCACCAGACCCACCAGTACGCCTACGTACCAGGGCTTGCCTTCGAGTCCTGTCTGAAACTCGGCCATCCCTATTCTCCGCCCGCCGCGCTCACCGGAGCGACGTCTCGCTGCTTACGCAGGACCGCAGGTGTCAGGTACTGACACTCGATGACGAAGGCGTACCGGTTGTTGCGCCTCGTCGTGTCCCGCAGGATCGGCTCCCTGAACTCGGGAACCCGATCGAGATTCTCGATAAAGGAAGCGATCGCGTTGGTGTTGAAGGCCTGCCCCGAAATCCTCAGGTTGTTCTGGTTGACCTCCATGCGCGTCAACCAGGTCAGCTGCGGCAGCGCGTTGGACACCTTGTCCATCACCTGAACAGGCCCCTGCTGGTTCGCTTTGAGGTCTGAGATCACCTGGACCTTGTTCTCCAGCTCTGCGATCTTGGCCTGGAAGGCCTCGACCTCGGCAATGATCGGCGCCAGCCGATCGACCTCGACCTGAGCCTCCGCGACCTCACCCTTCTTGCCGTTGATCTGCTGCCTCAGCAAGAGGAAGTGACCGAGCGCGACGAGCAGACCGAGCACCGCCGCGATCAACATCGCCAGGTCGGCGATACGACTTATCCCCGGTCCAGCGGCGCCTGCCGCAGGGGTGGCGCCTCGAGCGGCGACCGGGCGCCGGGCTTCGCCTACTAGATTGATGCGAATCATGGCTGGCTAGTCCCCAAGCCTTCTCATCGCGAGGCCAACCGCGACCGAAAGCGTCGGCGCGATGGATCGCAACCACTGTCCGTCGAAGTTGCTCTCACTGAATTCGATCTGCCGCAGCGGATCGATGAATTCCGTCGGGACACCGAACTGCTCTTCCAGCACCTGCTGAAGATTTGGCGTCAGCGCGCAGCCTCCCGAAAGGACGAGCTGCGAGACATTGTCCTCTGCGGCGGTTGCGGCGAAGAAATCGAAGGTCTTCTGGATCTCGGCGGCGACATCGGCCGAGACCGCATCGAGTACCGGCCGGGCTTCGGCCGCTGAGCAACCCTCGACCTGGTCGCCACGCTTGACGCGCTCGGCCTGGTCGAACGAGAGGTTGTACTCGCGCTGCAGCGCCTCCGAGAAGTCGTTGCCGCCGATCGACAGGTCCCGCCAGAACACCGTCTGGCCCCTGGCCAGGATGTTGATCGTGGTGACGGCGGCGCCCATGTTGACGAGCGCGACGACCTTCGAGGTGGGAATGTCGTAGTTGAGCTCGTAGGCATTCTGGACGGCGAAGGCGTCGAGATCGACGATTGACGCCGTCTTGCCACTCTGGGTGATCACCGACACGTAGTCGTTGACCTTGTCGCGCTTGACGGCGACGAGCAGCACCTCCATCGAGTCCGCGCCGAACTCACCGTCAGAGAGGACCAGGTAGTCGAGGCGCACATCGTTGATGTCGAACGGGATGTACTGCTCGGCCTCCCACTGGATCGACTCGGCGAGCTCCTCCTGGGACATCGGAGGGATCTGAATCTTCTTGATGATGACCGAGTGGCCTGAGACCGAGGTCGCGAAGCTCGCGCCCCGGGCGCCGGTCTCGTTCGTCAACTTCGTGATTGCGTCGACGACGAGTGACGAGTCCATGATCGATCCGTCGACGATGGCCTCCTGCGAGAGCGGCTCGATGCCGACTCGCTGCAGGACGTACTCGCCGTTCTTTCGGGGCTTCAACTCCACCAACTTGATGGAGGAACTCCCGATGTCCAGTCCTACGACCCCTTTAGAACGGTTCCAGAACATGACCTAGAAATCCCAAAAAGCACTTTGTTAGTCGCATTTATAGCGCACTGCAAGATCGGATGGCAAGCTAGCAAGGTAATTCTGGAGTGTCAAGGCACGTGTGCACAAGGAAGCTGTGCAGTTGATCCCAGGCACCCTTGGCAACGAGTATCCAAGCGCTCGTGACCCCGGACTCAGCCTCGCATCGGACGGTCGACCGCGATGACTCCCGGGCTCTCCAGGACGGCTTGCCGGATCTTCTCGAGATGCTTGCGATTGCGGACCTCGACCATGACTTCGATCGAAGCGCGGCCCGTCTCCCGGGCCTCGCGAGTGTCGGTCTCCATCTGCGAAATGTTGCTGCCGTACTTGGCGATGATCTCCGTCAGCCGGGCGAGGATGCCCGGGCGATCCTCGGTCTCGATATGGAGAACGACCGGGAAGACCTCGTCGCTCCTGCCGGCCCAGTCGACTTCGATCTCTCGCTCGGGGTTGTAGAGCAGGTTCTGGACGTTGGGACAATCCACCGAATGGACGGAGACGCCTCGGCCGCGAGTGATGTAGCCCACGACCTCTTCACCAGGCAACGGTGAACAACACTTGGCCAGGTAGGCCAGCAGGTCGCCGTGCCCCTTGACCGTGATCCCCGCGCCGCCGCTGAAGGGCAGGATCCTCTCGACCGCCTGTCGAAGTCTCCCGGGCTCCTCCGCCTCGATCCCCAGCTGGTCGTCCGACAGGACCCGACGCAGCACGTGCTTGACGGTGACCTTGCCGAAACCGATTGCGCTGTACAGATCCTCGGGCCGCGAGTATCCCTCCCGGACCAGGTAGTCCTTCAGCGAGGGCTGGTCGACGAAGCGCTTTAGGCTGATCTTGTGCCGGCGCAGTCCCTTCTCGATCGATCGTCGGCCGATCTCGGTGGAACGCTTCTTCTGCTCGGTGTTGAGCCAGTGGCGGATCTTGCTCTTGGCCCGCGTCGTTCCGACGAACTTGAGCCAGTCCCGGCTCGGCTGGCGCCCCGAGCTGGTGAGAATCTCCACGATGTCGCCGTTCGCCAACGCGGTCCGCAGCGGGACCAGCTTGCCGTTGACCCTCGCGCCCGAGCAATGGTGGCCGAGATCGGTGTGGATCCTGTAGGCGAAGTCGAGAGGCGTGGCACCGAAGGGGAAAGAATAGACATCGCCCTTGGGCGTGAAGGCATAGACCTCGTCCGGGTAGAGATCGACCTTGAGCGCGGTCATGAAGGCACGAGGATCCTCGACCTCCTTCTGCCACTCGACGAGCTGCCGCAACCAGACGATGTTGGGATCGCTCGCCTCGGAGCCCGTCTCCTTGTACGACCAGTGTGCGGCGATCCCCTGCTCGGCGATGCGGTCCATCTCGTGGGTCCGGATCTGGACCTCGAAGGGCTGCCCCTTCTCTCCCACCAGCGTGGTGTGGAGGGACTGGTAGAGGTTGGGCTTGGGCATCGCGATGTAGTCCTTGAATCGCCCCGGTACCGGCCTCCAGGTCTGATGGACGACACCGAGCGCCGCGTAGCAGTCCTTGATGTCCTCGGCAATCACCCGGAACGCGACGTAGTCGTAGAGCTGGGACAGATCGAGCCCGCGCTGACGCAACTTGTTGTAGATCGAGTAGAAGCGCTTGACCCTGAAGTTGATCTCGGCCTGAATCCCGGCCTCGTCCAGTCGTTCCTGCAGGCGGCCTCGAACCTCCTCGACCATCCGGCGACCCGCCTTCATCTTCTCCTCGACCCCGGCCTGGAGGTCCGCGAACTGGTGCGGGTAGAGGTTGAAGAAGGCCAGGTCCTCGAGCTCTCCCTGGACTCGCGACATCCCCAGCCGGCGAGCGATCGGAGCGTAGATCTCGAGCGTCTCGCGAGCGATCCGGCGACGCGCCTCGGCCGAAAGGTGCTCCAGGGTCGCCATGTTGTGCCAGCGATCGGCAAGCTTGACGAGAATCGCTCTGATGTCCTTGACCGACGCGAGGATCAGCTTGCGGAAGGTCTCCGCCTGGGCCTGGTCCCGGCGCACGTACTCGTGTTTTCCGATCTTCGTAACGCCTTCGACCAGATCCGCGATGTCTTCGCCGAACCGATCGTGAAGCTCCTCGCGCGTCGCCAGGGTGTCCTCGAGGACATCGTGCAGCAGCCCCGCCGCGACGCAGGTCGCGTCGAAGCCGAGATCGGCCAGCAGGTAGGCCACCTGGATCGGATGAGTGACGTAGGGCTCACCCGAGCGCCGCTTCTGGTCGCCGTGCTTCTCGACCGAGAACTCGAAGACAGCGTTGAGCAGTTCGCTGTCGAAAGACCGCTCGTTGGCCTCGAGTCGGGCCACGATGTCGGCATACTCCACTTGCGGCGGTCTCTCGACCGGCATCCTGTTGCGGGAGAACCTTTCGCGGACAGAGGGCATGGCGCGGTCAATATACCCCGCTCACAAGGCTAACCGCAGATCGGATCCCAGCTCCCTCGGGAGGGCCCGCCCCCCTTTGAAACTACGCCGTGCGGCGGCGCGAGCGCGCCTCGGCGCCGAACCAGCGCTCCCAGAGAAGAGCAAAGGGGCTGGCGATGTAGATCGAGGAGTAGGTGCCCACGACCACGCCGATGGTGAGGATGAAAGCGAATCCTCTCAGCACATCGCCGCCACGCAGCAGAATGGCTCCGACGACCACCAGCGTGGTCCCGGAGGTCATGACCGTTCGTGCCAGAGTCTGATTCAGGCTCTGGTTCATGACCTCGAGCAGGCTGCCCTTCCGGTTCTGACGCAGGTTCTCGCGCACCCGGTCGAAAACGACGACCGAGTCATTGACGGAGTAGCCGACGAGAGTCAGAAAGGCGGCGATCGTCGTCAGGTTGAACTCGAGACCGGCGACGGTAAAGAGAGCCAGGGTGATGAAGACGTCATGGCCCACCGCGACCACCGCCCCGACGCCGTAGCGCAGCTCGAACCGCATCCAGATGTAGGCGAGCATGCCGACGAGAGCCAGAACGACTGCCCAGAGCCCCTGCGAACGCAGCTCTTCGCCGATCTGCGGACCCACATGACCACCACCGAGAACGGTGAATGGCCCCATGACAGCCGATCCTTCGAGAGCGGCCGCCACTTCCGGCGTCACCACCGCGAGCGAGGAGACCTGATCCCACGAGGTGAGCAGCCCGACGTCGCGCTTGACGTCGCCGACAGCGGCGGCGATGCCCTGATAGTGCTGCGCGGCCTGCGTCTCGTCGAGGGCGCGCAGCTGGTCGGGGTCAAGCGCGAACAGCTCGTCAGCCAGGGATTGGACGCCCTGCAGGTTGACATCGAGCTTGCCCGAGGCGTCCTTGAAGTGCCCGCTGAGGACGCTCTCGACCTGTGCCCGGCTGCCCTCGTCCAAATCCTCCGTCAGCGGCGTCTTGATGATCACGGCATTGTCGCCGGTGTCGCCGAAGCGCTGGATCGAGGCATCGTCGAACCCTCCCGCGACCATCAGTTCCCTGATGACGTCGACGTCCGGGGCCTCGGCGAACTTGACGGTCAGCTGGGTGCCGCCCGAAAAGTCGATCCCGAGGTTGAGGCGATTGCCGGTCGCCACGTAGACGAAACTGGCCACGAGGACGACCATGGACACGATGAACCAGAAGCGCCGGTAGCGCATGAAGTCGAAATGGGTGTCACGAAAGAATTGCATGAAGTGCTCCTCGGCCCGCCGGTCGCCGCCGGCCAGCGGATTAGATCGAGATTCGGTCGACCTTCCGACGCCTCGTCAGCAGAAGATCGAAGATCCAGCGGCTGACGAAGATCGCGGTGAACAGAGACGCCAGGATGCCTATCGAAAGAGTCACCGCAAAGCCGCGGATCGGGCCTGTGCCGAACTGAAACAGAAACAGGGCGGCGATCAGGGTCGTGATGTTGGCGTCGAGGATGGTCGAGAGCGCCTTGCTGAAGCCGGCCTCGATCGAGGACTTGACCGTCCGGCCCCGCCGCAGTTCCTCGCGAATGCGCTCGAAAACCAGGACGTTGGCGTCGACCGCCATGCCGATAATCAACACGATGCCGGCGATGCCGGGTAGCGTGAGGGTCGCTCCGAAGTACGCCAGCGAACCGAAGATCACCACGATGTTCAGAGCCAGCGCGACGACCGCGTTGACGCCGGAGAGCTTGTAGTAGATCAGCATGATGACCACGACCAGGCCCAGACCCAGGAGGCCAGCTCGGAAGCCGCGTTCGATCGATTCCTGGCCGAGGGACGGGCCGACCGTCGTGTCGCCGAGGTAGGTGATTCCCGCCGGAAGGGCGCCGGAGCGCAGCACCGTCGAGAGGTCTTCGACCTCCTGCTGGGTGAACGAACCTTCGATGATCCCGGAGTCGTTGATCCGGCTGTTGATACTCGGGGCCGAGACGATATTGCCATCGAGGACGATGGCCAACCCCTTGTCGATGTTGGCTCCCGTGACCTCGCCGAACTTCTGCCCTCCCTCGTGGGTGAGGTAGAAGTTGACCACCGGCTGGTTGAAGTCACCGAGGCCGGGTCGAGCGCTACGCAGGTCGCGGCCGGTGATCGCGCTGCGCTTCTCCACCGCGTAGTAGAGCCTCCCGATCTCGATGTCCGCCTCGTCCCGGAGGATCTGGCTCTTGACCTCGAGGTGGTCGGGTAGCCGGCCGCCGTAGCCCTGACCCGTGACGCTGTCGCGGCCGATGGCGAGCAGCTCTTCGACGCTGGACGGCGCCGCCGCGCGGACCGGATAGTCGACGATCCGGAACTCGAGAAAGGCCGCTCGACCGATCAGCGCCTTGACTCGCTGAGGGTCGTCGACACCCGGCAGCTGGACAACGATGCGGCGCTCGCCCTCACGTTGGATGACCGGCTCGGCAACACCGAAGGCGTCGATCCGGTTGCGGATCGTCTCCACGGCCTGGACGACCGACAGGTTCTTGATCTCGTTGCTGTTCGCCGCCGTCATGTTGAAGCGAATGTCGGCGCCGGAACGATTCCAGGACCAACCGGCAAGATAGGTGTCGACGGCCTCTCGGACCTTATCGTCGCTTCCGGCCGGAACGCCGCGGACGACGAAAGCGTCGTCCCGGGTCCGCTCGCCGGAGGCCTCGGTGAGGCCGTTGCCGACCAGTTCCGCGACCAACCGATCGAGGTCCTTGTCGGACTCCGAGCGGATTGCGTCCTGGGTTTCGACCTGAAGGATCAGGTGAATGCCCCCACGCAGGTCGAGCCCGAGCTTGATGTTCTCCTCGAGCGGCCAGGCCGACAGCGCAGCGATGACGATGACCGCTGCGATTGCGACGCCCCGCCAGAATAGGCTCTTGTTCATCAGGATTCCTTCTCGCTTTCACAGCTGGCGATCGCGGAACGCGCTACCTTGAGGCGAACGTTGTCCGCCACTTTGAGCACGACCGACTCGTCGTCAATGGCGTAGACCTCGCCGTAGAGGCCCCCATTGGTGATCACCTTGTCGCCCTTCTCGAGGGCCTCGATCATCGACTGCAGTGCCTTCTGTCGCTTGCGCATCGGCGCGATCAGAAGGAAATAGAAAATGCCGAAGATCAGGATGAGCGGTACAAAGTTCATCAGGCCCGGCTGTCCCTGGGTCTGGGCGATCGTCAGGCTAAGGATGCTCATCTCTGACTCCTTCTCCGCTTCGTCTGGATCGGGATGGGTGGGATAGGAAGCTCCGGTCAGGAGCCCTGTTCTTCAGCCGGTCCGCGGGCGTAGACAGCCTCGATTGAGGCGGCCAGGTCGGCCAGCGAGCCGGACGCGATAGCTTCTCGGAGATCCTGCATGAAGTCAAGATAGAAACGGAGGTTGTGGAGGGTTGCCAGGACCTTGCCGGTGAGCTCTCCAGTGCGCAGAAGATGGTGCAGAAAAGCCCGACTGGAAGTCGCGCACGCTGGGCAGGTACAACCCTCTTCAATGGGGCGAGGGTCATCGCCGAATCGGGCGTTCTTCAGTCTCAGCGCACCCTGCCGTGTGTAGAGCAGACCGTGGCGCCCGTTACGCGATGGCAACACACAGTCGAACATGTCGACGCCGTGCATCACGGCATGAACGATGTCCCACGGGGTGCCGACGCCCATCAGGTAGCGCGGCTTGTCGGCCGGCAATTCGTCGGCGGTCCACTCGACGACGCGATGGCGATCCTCACTCGGTTCTCCCACACTGACGCCGCCGATGGCGTAGCCGGGAAAGTCCATCGCCGTCAACTCCCGCACCGCTCGCTCTCGCAGGTCCGGGAAGACCGAACCCTGGACGATGCCAAAGAGGCTGGTCGGCCCTGGAGACCAGGACGCGCGAGCTCTCTGCGCCCAGGCCAGGGTGCGCACGAGAGAGTCCTCCGCGGCCTGCCTGGCCACCGGCCACGGCGGGCACTCATCGAGCACCATAGCGATGTCGACACCGATTCGCCGCTGGTAATCGACGACGCTTTCCGGCGTCAGTCGCATCTCGCCGCCGTCGATGTGGTTGCGGAAGGTCACGCCGTCGTCGTCCACCTCGCTCAATCGGGCCAGAGAGAAGACCTGGAAACCACCGCTGTCGGTCAGGATGGGCCGCGACCAGCCGGTGAACGCGTGGATCCCTCCCAGGGCCTCGAGCCGCTCGATGCCGGGCCTCAAGGCCAGGTGGTAGAGATTCGAGAGCATCACAGAGGCTCCCGCCGCCTCGAGCTCCGTAGCCGTGACGCCCTTGACGGCGCCGAGCGATCCGACCGGCATGAACACCGGCGTCTCGACCGTGCCGTGGTCGGTGGTCAGCCGGCCGCGGCGGGCGCTGCCCGCGCGCGACAGGACACTGAAAGCGAAGGCCATCCGGTCGCCTAGTACAGACCGGCGCGGCGGGTCAGGTCGATCGTCCGGACCTCGACGTCTTCGGGCAGCTCGAGGACGAAAAGCTCACTGTCGACCCCCTCGTTCACCCGGTAGTCGGTGAACTCGTACTCGGTGACGTCGCCGTCGGCCTCGATGTAGCGCAGCTTGATGGGCAGATAGCTCTCCGGATCGACCCAGATGCCCATCCCCGAGAGCCGCTTGGCCACGCGCTCGAACCTGGGATCGAGATCGAGATGCATGGGCCGGGAGCGGTCGTCGGACAGCGTCAGGCGGACGTCGAAGTACTCGATCAGGGTCGCCAGCGAGCTGCCCGCGCCCAGGTACTCGAGCACGCGCTGCGAGTGGCGCCCGATCTCCACCTGTTCGACCTGGCCGAGATCCCGATACCAGGTCGTCATGTGATCTCCGTGGATCAACAGTGAAATCGACGTCGGGTCCGAGTACTCCCAGCGAACCCGGTCGGGGGCAGCGTAGGAGAAAACACCCGTCGACTCCTCGGGCTCGAGCAGTAGCTGGCTCTCCTTGCGCTGGACGAAGGAGGCCTCGAGCGTCCGGATCTTCTCCTGCTCCAGGCGCATGCGCTCGACCAAAACCTCCAGTCGGGCGGTCGGCTCCACGTCCCATGGGTTGGCCTCCTCCTGGGCAATAGCCCCCGACACCCCGCATGTCCACAGGACGAGCAGGGTGGCCAGACTCGGGTTCGACACTCTCTTCATGGTTCTGATGGGCTCCGGCCGGCTACGCGAGCCGGCATGGGTTGGCGGGGGGTGCGGATGCTACCCGCGTCGCCGGTAAGATGCAAAACTCAATCGCCTGGTGCCATCGACATGTCCTCTGAAACCTCGCCGGTCGCAATCGGCCTCGGCAGCAATCTCGGCCAACGGGAAGAACGACTGAGAGAGGCGGTAGTCGCCCTCGACGAGCTGCTCGAGGGCCTCAGGTTCGGCGACCTCTACGAGTCGGCGCCGGTCGGGGACATCTCGCAGCCCCATTTCCTCAACACCGCCGTCGTCGGCCGTAGCCGACTCACTCCGGAACCTCTGCTGGCGCTGCTTAAATTCCTCGAACAGCGCGCCGGGCGGCGGCGGGGCGAGCGCCGCGGGCCGCGGCCGCTCGACCTCGATCTGCTTCTGCACGGCGACACCGTCGAGACCTCGGCGGCCCTCACACTCCCCCATCCCGAGTTGCGCCGACGGCCGTTCGTACTGATTCCTCTGGTCGACGCCGCTCCGGACCTCCATCTGCCACCGGACGGCGTCGCTGCGAAAGCCCTGGCCCAGGAGGCGGATCGCAATGGACTCGTGCGACGGGGATGGGCTCAACCGCCCCTCGTCGATCCTCCCCGCTGAGGCGGGCGCTGCTATCCTGCGAGACCTCTACCGACCCCGCTGAGGCACTCAAGTGAGCGTGACCGCATCCTTCCGCGACCCGATCCACGGCTTCATCCAGGCCGACGAGCTCGAGACCGCGCTGATCAACAGCAGGCCCATGCAGCGCCTGCGCTGGATCCGGCAGCTGGGGATGGCCTACCTGGTCTTCCCCGGGGCGGAGCATTCGCGATTCAGTCATGTCCTCGGCGTCATGCACCTGGCCGGGAGGGTCTACGACGCCATCGCACAGGCCAGCGATGGCCTCCTCGAGCCCGGGGAAACCGCCCGCGACCGGCGCCTGGTCCGCGCCGCAGCTCTCCTGCACGATATCGGCCACCCACCTTTCTCCCACTCCGCCGAGGAGCTCTTCGAGGAGCCCATCCACCACGAGGAGATGACCTGCCGCCTGATCGGCCTGCCCGAAGTCGCCGATCTCTTCGCCGAGAAAGGCGACGGCATCACCGGCGAGGATGTGACCCACGTACTCACCGGCCCGCGTGACTCGCGGGAGCGACTTCTCTCGCAGATCGTCGCCGGCGAGCTGGACGTCGACAAGATGGACTACCTGAGACGCGACAGCCTCTATTGTGGCGTCAGCTACGGCAGCTATGACCTCGACCGGCTCCTCCACACCATGCAGCCGCTGCGCGACCCGGCGACCCGCGACTGGGGGCTGGGGGTCGACGAGGGTGGCGTCCACGCCCTCGAGGGCCTGGTCATGGCTCGCTACTACATGTTCACCCAGGTCTACTTCAACGTCGTGAGCAAGGCCTACGAGCTCCACCTGTCCCGCTGGCTGGAGGACGAGAGCCTGCGCTGGCCGATCGACCCGGAGCGATTCCTCGCCACCGACGACATCACGACCTGGACCAAGATGCGACAGTCGCGATCGGCGCACGCCGTCGCGGTGGTCAGTCGTCGTGCCTTCCCACTGGCGTTTGAAACCGACGAGCACCTCGGCGACGCGGACCGGCAGCGGTTCGAAGCTCTCGTGCCGGCGATCGAGGAGCAGTTCGGGGCCGACCGGCTGATGATCTCGAACTCGGGCAAGGACCCGCACCGACTCGGTGAGGCTCGAGTCTTCGCACGGCGATTCGACGGCAGCCTCTCGCCGATGGCCGAGGCCAGTCACTTCATCCGCCACCTGGCGCGGATCGAGCGCTTCCGCGTCTACGCCGCGCACGAAATCGTGGAGGACGTCCGATCGACCCTCCGCGACCTGTGGGCCTGAAGCCCGGCTACCCCAGGTTCGCCAGACGCTCGAGGGCGCCACGCCAGCGGCGCCGGTAGGCCTCCCACACCGTCAAGCTGATGGACAACGGAAGGTGTTCAAAGCCCTTCTGCAGCACCGAGATGCTGGTCCCATCACCCGCCGGGAGAAGTTCGAACTCGACCCGAGTCGCGGCCGGCCAGTCCGGCTGGGTCAGTGTCGCGACGAGGAGTCTCGGCGCAACGGCGGTGAGGATCACTCCCGTCTCGGTGCTGTCGGCGCCCAGTTCGAGATCACCGCGCCATTCGAAGGCTCCCTGCTCCACCGGATCGATCGCGGCCGAGCGACAGAGCCATGACTCGAGCCCCGGTCGTTCCGCAAGCAGGTCCCATGCCTGATCGACCGGTACTTCGAGCGAACCTCTGCACCGGAGCTGCACGCCGGGGATATCTCCCTGCCGGATCGCCTCAGTCATCGGGCCTCAGGACCCTGGTCTCAACCTCGACTTCGCCGTCGGGTACGTCAAAGGTCTTGCGCTCTTCACCCCCCCGCTCGATCAATCCCTCGGCGTAGAGCGCCACACGCTGGTTGAGTCGCGGCGACCCCAGGTCACCGAGGGCCTGACCGCCGGGCCAGATCAGCATGCGGGCGCATCCCACGCCGCTGTCGACGATTCGAGCCAGGGCCACGACCTCCCCCCGCGCTGAGCACCCCACCAATGCACTGTCGATCGCGTCGGACATCAGCCTCCCTTCCCGGTCCCGATGAGGTCGCGCAGGGCCGCGCGCAAGGTCGGAAACCGGAACTCGTAATCCAGATCGATCAGGCCGCGAGGCAATGCCTTCTGGCTGCCCAGAACCAGCTCCGACATCTCTCCGAGCATCCACCGCATGGCGAACGCCGGCGTCGGCATGAAGCTCGGGCGTCTCAGCGCCTCTCCCACCGCCTTGCCGAACGACCGGTTGTCCACGGAGGTCGGGGCCGTCAGGTTGAATGCCCCTCTGGCGTCGCTGCGCTCCAGCAGGTGCAGGATCGCGCCCACCTCGTCGTCGATGTGGATCCACGGGACCCAATGGCGGCCGTCGCCGAGCGGACCGCCGACAAAGAACCTGAACGGCATCACCATCAACGGCAGCGCACCGGCACCGTCGGCGAGGACGACGCCCGTTCGCAGGCATACCCTTCGCATGCCCAGCGCCTCGACGGGCCGACTCGACTCCTCCCACTCGACACAGGTCTCCGACAGGAAGCCCACTCCGGCAGGCGAAGACTCATCGAGGTCCTCGTCCCCCCGATCGCCGTAGTAGCCGATCGCGGAGCCCTGGAGCAGCACCGCTGGCCGGTCTTCGACTTCAGCGAGAGCCTCGGTGAGCGCCGCCGTCGAGCGGACGCGACTCGAACGGATGAGCGCCTTGCGCTCACGGGTCCATCGCTTCTCGCCGACCCCGGCTCCGAGCAGATGGACGACTGCATTGCTGCCCTCGAGCAGAGAGGACAGTCCCTCGGTCGAGGCGCCGTCCCATCGAGCCAGTTCGACTTCGGCGGGCAGGCCGGACGCCGCCTCGGGATTCCGGGTGGTCACGACGACCTCGTCACCGCGCGCCACCAGTTCGGTTGCGAGAGCGCGGCCGATGAGCCCGGTCCCCCCTGTGACGATCACTCGCATTCCAGTTCTCCGTACCCGACTATCTTATGTGGCGAGGCGGACGGTCAGACGACCGCCAGTTCGTCCTCGAGTTGTTGGCGGCGATGGAGATCAGCGTAGACGCCCCCCTCATGACTCAGCAACTCATCGTGGGTCCCCTGTTCCAGGATCGATCCGTGATCGAGGACGACGATGGAGTCGGCGTGCCGTGCAGTGGAGACCCGGTGGGAGACCAGGATGACCGTCCGGCGAATGAACTCGCGCTGGAGGTTGCGCAGAATCCTCTCCTCGGTCTCGGTATCGACCGCCGAGAGGCAATCGTCCAACAGGAGAATCCTCGGCTCCCGCACGAGGGCACGGGCGAGCGCGACTCGCTGCTTCTGCCCGCCCGACAGGGTCACCCCGCGCTCGCCGACCAGCGTGTCGAGGCCCTCGGAAAGCTCCGCGAGGTCTGATTCGAGACCCGCGACGGAGGCGGCGGCGAGCACCTCTTCGGTCGTCGCGTCCTCTCGGCTGAAGGCGATGTTGTCGCGGATGCTGGCCGAGAAGAGCAACGTCTCCTGTGGCACCACGGCGATGGCGGAGCGCAGGTCCGCCAGTGGCAACCGTCGGACATCGTGCCCGCCGACGAAGACTCTGCCGGGAGGCGGGTCGAGGAGCCTGGGGATCAACGACAGAACCGTGCTCTTGCCACTGCCCGTTCGGCCCACCAACGCCAGGGTCGAGCCCTCAGGCACGTCGATTGAAACCTGCTCGAGGACATCCGGTCCCGTGGCGTATCCAAAGGTGAGGTGATCAAAGCGCACCGCACCGCGCAAATCGGGCTCGGAGACCAGGGGCGGCTCGTCACGTACCTCGGGAACGAGGGACAGAATCTCGAGGATGCGGCCGAGGGAGGCGCTCCCCCGCTGGGCCAGGTTGATCACCCAGCCGATGGCGATCATCGGCCATACGAGCTTGGACAGGAAAAAGTTGAAGCTGACGAACTGACCCACCGAGAGTTGGCCGTCGATCACCAGCAGGCCGCCGTACCAGAGCACCGCGACGAAGCCGACCCCGACCAGCAACTGGAGTAGCGGCCGGAAGGCCGAATCCCATTGGATGAGTCGCCTGCTGCGGCCGACGTACTCCTGGTTGAGCTCGGCGAAGAGAGCGTTCTCGCTCGACTCCCGCGCGTAGGCCCGCACCACTCTGGCCCCCGAGAGATTCTCCTGAACGCGCGTCGACAGGGCGGCAAATTGCTCCTGAACCCGTACGAAAAGTCCGTGGATCCGGTTGCCGAAGACCTGGGTGCACAGCGCGACCAGAGGCATCGTCGCCAGCGCCACGAGGGTCAGGCCGACGTGCAGGTGCATCATCAACGCCAACGCCCCGAGGCCGGTGAAGATCGTGCTGCCCGTGTACATGATCGCCGGTCCGCAGACCATCCTCACCGCCTGCAGGTCGTTCGTGCCTCGCGCCATCAGATCGCCGGTGTGGTTGCGCTGATAAAAGGACAGCGGCAGTCTCAACAACTGCCCGAAATACTCCTGCCGGAGGTCGAACTCGACATCGCGCGACAGAGCCACGAGGGTCATCCTCTGGGTGAAGCTCAGCAGCCCCTGGAGCGCGGCCACCCCGAGGAGCAGGCTGCCGTAGAAGAGCAGCGTGCGCTCCGTCACTTGGAGGCTCAGCGCGTCGACAGCTCGGCCGATCACAACCGGGCTTGCGAGTCCGACGATCGCCATGCCGAAGTTCGCAGCCACGCCGAGAGCGAGCTTGCGCGGGTAGCGCAGCAGATAGGCTTTGAGGGCTACCAGGTTCCTCATCAGAGGGAGCGCGGCGCCACGAGAACGCCCGCTCTGCCGGCGGGATGGAGCAGGCCTTCGCCATCCCTACGCCGCGCCACAAGGCGGACGATGGGTCGACCCTCGGCGACGAACTTGGCCTCGTAGTTCGTCCTGGCGCCATCGGGCCAGAGCTCGTCGACGACTTCAAGGTCGACCGCCGGATGTGCCGCGAGCAGTTCCTGGACGAGGGCCCCGTACTCGAGGAAGTCGGAAGCAAAGAAGAGCTTGCCCCCCGGCCGCACCAGACCGAGCACCAGATCGACTGTCTCGGGATCGAACAGGCGGCGCTTGTGATGCCTGTCCTTGGGCCAAGGATCGGGGAAGTAGACGTGCACCGCATCCGCCCAGCCGCGATCGAGCGCAGCCGTCATCAGGTAGGCGGCCTCGCCCCGGATCAGAGCCAGGTTTCCGAGACCCTTCCTGGCTGCCCGATCGCGGGCCAACCGGTAGTACTGCGAAGCGATCTCGAGACCTAGGAATCGCCGGCTCGGTGCCTCGGCCGCCCGGCGCAGCAGATAGCGCCCTTTGCCGAACCCGATCTCGATCTCCCAGGCCTCGCCACCCGGGATCAGCTCATCGGGAGCCAATGGCCACCCGAATTCCGACAGGTCCCTCTCGGCGCCCCGACTCCAGACTCTGGTGGGTTGCATCGGCTAGAGGAGCTCGTCGCGTCCGGCGCGGGCAAGGGAATCGACCAGGCTCTTCACGTCCTGAGCTCGATCTTTCGGAACCACGACGACTGTGTCGCCGGTGCGAACGACGATCAGGTCCGAGACACCCAGTACGGCGATCTGACCCTCGTCGGCCCAGAGAAGATTGTCATTCGAGTCGAGGCTCAACACATCGCCGTGCTCCGCGTTGCCGCTCTCGTCGGCGGCCAGAATCTCGGCCAGAGCCGCCCAGGAGCCGAGGTCGCTCCAACCGCAATCCAGAGGTAACGTCGCCAGGTCGTCGAGGCGCTCCATCACCGCGTAGTCGATCGAAATCGACGGTAGCCCTGAGTAGAGCTCCCGGGTCCGCTCCGGCTCTGCCCCGATGGCGGCGAGCCCCTGGCCGATCTCGGGCTCGAATCGCGCCAGGTGGGCCAGCAGCGTCGAACCTCGGAAGACGAAGATCCCGGCGTTCCAGAGATAGTCGCCCGAGGCGACGAACCGCTCGGCCGTGGGTCGATCGGGCTTCTCCGTGAAACGGCGGACCCTTCTGAGCCCGGTGGCCGCGTCGAGCGTCTCGCCCTGCTCCAAGTATCCGTATCCGGTCTCGACCCGCGTCGGTGCGACGCCCAGCGTCATCACCCGGTCGTCCTCTCCGACCACCGTGGCTGCCTGTTCGACCATGCTTCTGAAGCCGGCCCCGTCCTCCACTCGGTGGTCCGCGGGCAGAACCGCGACGACACCCTCGCGGACCGTCTCGGGCATGACCGACAACGCCCAGCCGATCGCCGGAGCCGTGTTGCGCCCCGTCGGTTCCGCCAGCACCTGGTCAGCCGGCACTTCCGGAAGCTGACGCCGCACTTCGTCGGCCAGCGCTTCGGTGGTCGAGATCCAGACTCCGTCGGGCTCGATCAGCGGCCGCTGTCGATCGACCGTCGCCTGGAGAAGGCTCCGGCCACCCTCGAGCGCCAGGAACTGCTTCGGGTAGGAGCGTCGGCTCAGCGGCCAGAAACGCGTCCCGCTACCTCCCGCCAAGATCAATGCCTGCATGGTTGAAATGACTCCGGTTTCCGTGGGCCGCTGAGCGTATCAGGGCGACATGACTCGACTGCGAGCGCCGGCGATACGGCCGATCGACCCACTGTGGCCGCGCGTGGCCACGTCTCGCAGCCGTCTCCCCTGCTACCCTCAGCCCGATGCCCCGACAGGATCCCGAGCCTCCACCGAAGGCCTCCCGCCGAGTCGTTTCGGAGCCCGAGCGGACGATGCGCACCTGTCCGGTCTGCGGCAGCGAGCTGGCCGAGCGCAAGTGCAAGCTCTACTGCCCGGACCCCAGGTGCGGCTACTTCCTTTCCTGCTCCGACTTCTACTGAGGATCCGCCCGGCGCGAGCGCGCCAGCCCGATTCAGACGAGCCGATCCGCCTCTCTGCGGATCAGCTCCCAGGCCTGCCTCACGTGCTCCTCGCTCGTCTTGATGTTGCCGATGGCCACCCGCAGTACGAACCGCCCGTTGAGCTCGGTGTGTGAGAGGAAGATCGGTCCAGCCCGGTTGACGTTCTCCAGCAGTTCGCGGTTCAAGGCGTCGAGCCGGACGCCTGACAGGCCCTCCCGGTACCAGCGGAAGCAGACCACCGAGAACGGCACCGGAGCCATCACTTCCAGGTCGCGCTCGGAGTCGATCCAGGAGGCCAGCTCGGTCGCCAGACGACAGTGCTCGCGCAGGCGTTGGCGCAACCCCTCGACTCCGAAACGCCGAATGACCATCCACAGCTTGAGCGCCCGGAAGCGACGGCCGAGCTGTACGCCGTAGTCCATCAGGTTGGTGCCCTCCGACTCTCCCGTTCGCAAGTACTCGGGGACGAGCGAGAAAGCCTCGCGTAGCAAGTCGGGGTCACGAACCAGCAGCACGGAGCAGTCGAAAGGAGTGAACAACCACTTGTGCGGGTTGATGACCACCGAGTCGGCGCGCTCCCAGCCGTCGAGGTAGCCACGCAACTTCGGGCAGATGGCCGCGCTGCCTGCGTACGCCGCGTCGACGTGCAGCCAGATTCCGTGGCGCTCGCACAGCTCGGCGATCCCGCTCAGTGGATCGACGCTCGTCGTGGAGGTCGTCCCTGCGGTCGCGACGACGGCGACGGGCCGATGACCGGCCGCGAGATCAGCCTCGATCGCAAACTCCAGTGCATCGAGACTCAACTGGTAGATGTCGTCGCTCGGGATGCGGCGCAGGTTCTCGTGACCGATCCCGAGCGTCATGACAGCCTTGTCGACCGAGGAGTGCGCCTGATCGCTGCAGTAGACCGTCAGTTGGGGGAGGTCGGCCCGGCCCGCCATCCCACGGGTGCGGATCTCAAGCCCTTCGAGCCCGTGGCGGGCGGCAGCGATCGCCAGCATCGTCGAGATCGATGCCGTGTCGTTGATGTGCCCCTGGAAGACCTCCGGCAGGTCGACCATTTGGCGCAACCAGTCGCAGGCCCGTTCCTCGAGCTCGGTGGCCGCCGGCGACGTTCGCCAGAGCATGGCATTGACGTTGAGTCCGGCGGCGAGCATCTCCCCGACAATCCCGGGCCCGGACGCCGAGATCCCGAAGTACGCCATGAAACCGGGGTGGTTCCAGTGCGTCACATTGGGCTCGATCAATTCTTCGTAGTCGGTGAGGATGGACTCCAGGGACTCGGCCTGAGCCGGCGGCGATGGGGCCAACCGGGCCGCGACTTCCCCCGGCTCGACGGACGGAACGACGTCACGAGCACCGACCCCGTCGACGTAGTCGGCGACGAGGTCGGCTGCTCTGTGGAGGGCCCGGCGGAGCTCCTCTGGAGGGATATCGCCGGGCACGCTGGTGGCCTACTTTCCGCCCTGGCGGGCCAGCTCTTCGTCGACGATCGCGGCGAGCTGCTCGTAGGGGACTGCACCGTTGAGAAAGCGGCCGTTGATGAACATCGCCGGGGTTCCGGTCACGCCCATCGACGCGCCGGAGCGCAGATCGGCGGCCACCGCCTCAGCGTACTCGTCACTGTCGAGACAGGCGCCGAACGCTTCGGCGTCGAGGCCCAGTCGCGCGGCCTTCTCCTTGAGCTGATCGACTCCGAGACTCTTCTGCTCTTCGAACATGACGTCGTGCATCTCCCAGAACTTGCCCTGCGCGTCGGCGCACAACGACGCCTCGGCGGCTTTCTGAGCCTCCGGATGGATGCTGTTGAGCGGGAACTGTCGGAAGACGACCCTGACTCTCTCGCCGTAGTTCTCGAGCACCCGGTCGATTGACGGGTTGACTCGGGAGCAGTAGGGGCACTGGAAATCGGAGAACTCGACGATCGTCACCGGAGCCGCTTCGCTCCCCTTGGAGGGAAAGCCGTCGGCAGCCACATCAAAACGAGGCGGCTCGAGAAAGCGCTCGACACCGTACTTCGCCTCGAGAGACGTGATGAAGTCCTGATAGAGCTCCTGGCCCTGCTGTTGCTCGATGTACTGCTTGATCTGGCCAAGGACCTGTTCCTTGGCTGCACGGATCTGGGCCTTGCGCTCTTCGTAGAACGCGTCGATCTCCTCCTCGGTCGCCTCGACGACCTTGGACTGCACTTCGGCTTCGACCAACTCGTCCTTGGTCATTCCGCGAGCGGCCGCTTCCAGCTCGACCAGGCGGTCGGAGACGGCTGCATTGAGTCCCGACTGCAGGGCGTTGTAGCGTTCGGTGCGGACCTTCACGAGCTCGGCGGCGACCCGATCTTCGACATCACTCAACATGATGTCGCTGTCACCGACACGAGCCAGGACGTCGGCGCTAGGCGCCGCATCACCTTCTGCGTGCACGACCTCGCCGGACAACCCCCAGAAGGCGAGGGCGAGAGCTAGACCGAAGATACCTACAAAGAGCGCCCAGGGCGCGAGTTTCTGAACCTTGGTTGACATGTGGAACTCCTCAGGAAGTACGCCGTAGCCGGAGCGGCCAGCGGCCGATGCGGGCCGATCATAGCCGCTGCAGTTGGCATCGCCAACCGGGGACTACGCAGAGGCCAGGTGCCGCACGACCAGTCCCTCGACGATACGCCGAGCGGTGATTCCACGCAGCCTGAACCGCCGTGCCTCCAGCAACTCCTCGGCCAGCGCCAACAATGGTCGGGCCTGTCCGGCTCCTGGGCGGTCCAGCGCCTGACGGACGGCTGCGGCGGCGATGCTCCAGGGCTCGCCCGCACGGACGTCGTCGAAGCTCCCCGAGGTGAGCAGGGCCGCAGCGGCGGCGAGGAGATCGATTGACGAGTTCGACTCCCGAAAGGAGACGAGCGAGGCGCCGAAGGCCTCTGCCACAGGGCTCACCCGGTCGGCGTCGGGGCGTCCCGCAGCGCCGAGGAAGACAGTCAGGGACCGGCTCCTGAGAGTCGGCAGGAGGTCGAACTGCGAGGGTGCCAACAGAAAAAAGTGGCGCGGCGAGGTCAGGTGCGGCTCCTCGAGCGTCTTCAGCAAGGCATTGGCCGCCTCGTCGCTCAGGCTGTCGGCGTCGGCGACCACAAAGACCTGGCCACGCGCCTCGAAGGGCGCGACCTGAGCTCCGCGAAGGAAGTTCTTCGTCGCCTCCACCGAAGTTGCCGTCTTGAGGTCGCGCTCGAGCACCTGGAAGTCGGGATGGAAAAGGTCGCTCTCACCCGGCCAGTGGAGCCGGCGGCAGTGTCCACATCCACCCGCACAGGTCGAGGGCTCCTCGCACAGGAGTTTCCGAGCCAGGGCGATCACCGACTCCTGGCGCGCCTCGACGTCGCCTCCATGGAGGATGACCGACGGATAGAGCCTGCCGGCGTCGGCCATCGAGCGGGCCGCCTCGAGATTCACGCCACAGCTTCCAGTAGCCCCGTGAGAGCGGCCTCCACCTGGCCGGCGGTCGTTTCCAGCGAGCCGGCCGAGTCGATGACCCGGAACCGCTCGGGCTCCGCCGCCGCGAGATCGAGGTAGCAACCGCGAACTCGCTCGTAGAATTCGACATCCTCGACGTCGAGCCTGTTGACACCGGCCCCGGGCGCCTGGCTCCGGCGGCGGGCGACTTCCGACGGCAGGTCGAACAGGAGTGTGCACTCGGGCCGCCGCGTGCCGGTGGCCCAGTGATCGAGTTCGAGCAGACGCTCGCGGGTCTCGCCCCGGCCGCTGCCCTGGTACGCGAAGGTCGAATCGGTGAAGCGGTCGCACAGCACCCACTGACCCGCCATCAACGCGGGATCGATCACTTCGCGCAGGTGCTGTCGTCTGGCGGCGAAGACCATGAGGGCTTCGACACCACCATCCGGTCGATCCCAGGGTGAGTCCAGAAACACCTGTCGCACCGCCTGGCCGAGGGCCGTGCCACCTGGCTCGCGCGAGCAAACGACCGAGATCCCCCGCTCCTCGAGCCAGGTCGCGGCCCGCCGCAGATGAGTGCTCTTGCCGCTGCCGTCGGGCCCTTCGAAGGTGATGAATCGGCCGTCCATGATTTGCCTATGGTAGCGCCATGTTCACTGGGGTAGAATTTCGCTGCTCGCAGTTGCACGAACCCCCTCCGTCCACAACCACTCACAGGCTATGACTCGACTATTCGTACCGAAGGAGCGGCGCGCTCACGAGAACCGCGTCGCGGCAACACCAGAGACCGTCGGCAGGCTGAAAAAACTCGACCTGTCGATCTGCGTCGAGCAGGGAGCCGGCGAGGCCGCCTGGCTGCCGGACGAGCTCTACACAAAGGCCGGCGCCGAGATCGTCGCCGGTGACACAAGCGACTGGGAGAGCGCCGATCTGGTACTCAAAGTCGCCGCACCGATGGTGCGTGACGACGGCACCGACGAGATCGACCGACTCGGCAAGAGCTCGACTCTCGTCGGTCTGCTCGCGCCGTTCGCCGATCCCGCCCGCGCCGGCCGCCTCGCTGAGCGCGGCGTCACCAGTCTGGCGATGGAGTTGATCCCGCGGATCACGCGGGCGCAGAGCATGGATGCCCTGTCGTCACAGGCCAACGTCGGCGGCTACAAAGCGGTCCTCCTGGCGGCCGAGCGCATGGGCCGATACTTCCCGATGCTGATGACGGCCGCCGGGACGATCAGACCGGCCCGGGTCGTGATCCTCGGTGGGGGCGTCGCCGGCCTCCAGGCGCTGGCAACAGCGAAGCGACTCGGGGCTGTGGTCGAGGTTTCCGACATCCGCCCCGACGTCAAGGAGCAGGTCGAGTCGCTCGGCGGCAGGTTCATCGACCTGCCCGAGATGGAGAGCGGCGAAGGCGAGGGTGGGTACGCCAAGCAGGTCACCGAGGAGTTTCTCGCCAAACAGCGGGAGATCCTCACCCAACGCCTAGAGAGCGCCGACGCCGTGATCACCACTGCTCAGGTGCCGGGCAAGAAGGCACCCGTGTTGCTCACCCGGGAGATGGTCGACGTGATGAAGTCAGGTTCCGTCGTCATCGATCTCGCCGCGGAGCAGGGCGGCAACTGTGCACTGACCCAGGCCGGTGAGGAGGTCCTCGCCGACGGCGTGCGCGTCATCGGGCCGATCAACCTGCCGGCGACCGTGCCGCTCGATGCGAGCAAGGTCTACGCCCGCAACGTCCTGGCTCTGGTCGAACACCTGTTGGGCGAGGACGGCCTCGAGATCGACGAAGAGGACGAGATCACGGCCGGGGCGCTTCTCACCGCGGGCGGTCGCATTCGGAATGCTCGCGTCACGGAAGCTCTGGACGCTGAGCGAGATGGAGGTTCGTCGTCATGATGGGAGTGCTGCTCGTCGGTCTGTACGTCTTCGTGCTGGCCTGTTTCGTCGGTTTCGAGATCATCACCAAGATTCCGCCGACCCTGCATACGCCGTTGATGTCCGGCGCCAATGCGATCTCCGGAATCACCCTGGTCGGAGCCCTGTGGGCCGCGCGCTCGGGTGAGGCGAAGATCAGCAGCATCCTCGGGGCGTTGGCGATCGCGTGCGCGACGATCAACGTCGTCGGCGGCTTCCTCGTGACCGACCGCATGCTCGGCATGTTCGGCAGCCGGAAGGACAAGTGATGACCGACGTCCTGCAACAGATCGTCCCACTGCTGTACCTGACGTCGGCGGTCCTCTTCATCCTCGGATTGAAGGGGCTCACCAAGGTCCGCTCGGCCCGACGCGGTAACGCCATCGCCTCCCTGGCGATGCTCATCGCCGTGGTCGCAACCCTGCTCGATCTCGGACTCGTCGACTATCGCTGGATTCTCGCCGGCCTCGTCGTCGGCGGTGCGATCGGCGGCGTCGCAGCCCTGCGGGTCGAGATGACCGCCATGCCGGAGATGGTGGCACTGTTCAACGGCTCCGGTGGCGGCGCTTCGGCACTCGTGGCTCTGGCGATCCTCTGGCTGGAAGTCATCGAGCCCGGCCACAGCGGCACCGCCGCCTCGGCCCTCGGTGGCTCGAACGCGCTGACGGCGTTCCTCTCGATCCTGATCGGATCGGTCACTCTTTCGGGCAGCATCGTCGCCTTCCTCAAGCTGTCGGGACGCCTCAGGGGGCGGCCTGGCTTCCTGTCGGCTCGCAACGTGATCAACTCCGGAACGACACTCGTCGCTCTGGGGATCGGCTTCTACATGACCTTCGGCGCCGCGGATCCGGCTGCGGTCGCCACCTGGGCCGTCGCACTCACTGCTGTCGGCCTGCTTCTGGGGATTCTCCTCGTCTGGCCGATCGGTGGAGCCGACATGCCGGTCGTCATCTCGCTGCTCAACTCCCTCTCGGGCGTGGCGGCGGCGGCCACCGGCTTCGTGCTGGACAATAACGTGCTAATCATCAGCGGCGCTCTCGTCGGTGCGTCCGGGCTGATCCTCACGCAGATCATGTGCAAGGCGATGAATCGGACGCTCGGCCACGTGCTGTTCGCCGACTTCGGCGACGACGACACCGACACCGGGGACAACGAGTACACCAACGTGCGTTCCTTCTCGGCGGAGGAGGCGGCCATGATGCTAGAGGACGCCAGTTCCGTCGTCGTCGTCCCGGGGTACGGGTTGGCCGTGGCTCAGGCTCAGCACGTCGTGCGCGAGATGGCCGACATTCTGACCGCTCAAGGGGCCAAGGTCTCCTATGGGATCCACCCGGTGGCGGGGCGCATGCCCGGGCACATGAACGTACTCCTGGCCGAGGCCGACGTCCCCTACGAGCAGTTGCTTGAGATGGACCGGATCAACCCGGACTTCAAGACCACCGACGTCGTCCTCGTCGTCGGCGCCAACGACGTCGTCAATCCCGCCGCGGAGTCGCAACCGTCGAGTCCGATCTACGGCATGCCGATCCTCAAGGTCGGCGAGAGCCGCTCGGTCATCGTGATCAAGCGCAGCCTCTCGCCGGGATACGCCGGGATCAAGAACGGGCTCTTCGAGCACGACAACGCGATGATGATCTTCGGCGACGCCAAACAGGTCCTGCAGGATCTGGTCAAGGAGCTGAAGGAACTGGCCTGACCCAGGAGGCGCACCATGATCCGTCGAACCGCTACAGCTCTCGCCCTGCTCTCGCTGACGGCCTGCCAGACTTCGGGCCCATCCGAGGAGGCCACCATATCCACACGAGTGGAGAACGCGGCCCTCGAGCTGGCTCTTGCCAGCACTCCGGAACCCTTTGTCCTGGCGGAGAATGCGGGCCCTGCGCTCCGCTTCTCCACCACCCACGAAACCGGAGGCGAACTGACCGTCGGTGTCGGCACACCGGAGTACGGCCTCAACCTGGTGGCCGAGGCGACTCGTCAGGGCGACGCGTTCCGCGCCATGGAGAGTGGTGAGTACGACGGGTCACGCGAGTTGGGGACGCCCTGGGGACCGGCCTACTACTCGCGCGGCTCCTATGCCGTCGCCAACGGCCGCGAGGAGCAGACCTGGATCTTCGGACTCCACCCGGCAGGAGACTCCCGGCTACTCACGCTGACCTACACATACCCGGCCGGCGAAGGTCAGTCCCGGGTTAACGAACTCCTCGGGATCCTCGGCGAGATCGAGGCGTTCCTGACGATCGCTCCGACGCCGGCAGAAGAAACCGGGGACGCTCCGACGCCCTGAGGCCTCAAGCCACCCGGCCTTCGCTGTACTGGAGCTGGTGCAACCGGTAGTAGATCCCACGGGCGGCGAGAAGCTCGGCGTGCGTACCCTGCTCGCGCAGCTCGCCCTTGTGCATGACCAGGATGCGGTCCGCCTTCTGAATAGTCGACAGCCTGTGGGCGATCACCAGGCTGGTGCGTCCCGCCAACAGCCGGCCGAGCGCTTTCTGGATCAGCTGCTCGGTCTCGGTATCAATCGATGAAGTCGCCTCGTCGAGAATGAGCAGGCGAGGATCGAAGGCCAACGCCCGGGCGAAGGCGACCAGCTGCTTCTGCCCCACCGAGAGGCCGGCGCCGCGCTCCTGAACCGTCGCCTCGAATCCCCCCTCGAGGCGGCTGATGAAGTCGAGGGCGAACACCTCGCGGGCAGCCGACTCGACGGCCTCGTCGTCGAGGGCCGCCTCGCCGAGCCGGATGTTGTCGGCGATCGTGCCGGAGAAGAGGAACACGTCCTGAAGGACCAGGCCGACACTCGCCCTGAGCGCGGCGAGGGGCCAGGAGCGCACATCCATTCCGTCGACCCGGACGGCACCCGAGTCGACGTCGTAGAACCTGAGGAGGAGGTTGGCTAGCGTGCTCTTGCCCGCCCCCGTGTGTCCGACGATTGCGACGGTCTCACCGGCCTCCACACGAAACGAGACTCCGCGCAGGACCGGCTCACCCTCGATGTAGGAGAAACGGACGTCTTCGAACTCCACGCCGCCTCGCACCTGCGCCGGACGCTCGGCCCGGGGCACGTCGACGATCTCGGGCTCGGTGTCGAGAAGGGCGAACACCCGCTCGGAACTCGCCATCGCACTCTGCAGGATGTTGTACTTCTCCGACAGATCGGCGAGCGGTTGGTAGAAGCGCTGGGCGTACTGAAGGAAGGCGACGAGAACACCGAGCGAGAGCGACCCGGCGATCACCGCCCCGCCGCCGTGCCAGAGAATCAGACCGATCCCCAGGGCCGTGATGAGCTCGACCATCGGGTAGTAGACGGCGTAGTAGAAGATCGCCTGGAGGTTCGCATCCCGATGGGCATCGTCGATCTGCCGGAACTGCTCGGTGGTGTCCGACTCGCGGCCGAAGAGCTGGACCACGCTCATCCCGGTCAGGTGTTCCTGGAGGAAGGCGTTGATCCGGGCGAGCCGGATCCGGACTCTGCGATAGGTCTGCCTGGCGCGGGCCTTGAACCAGATCGAGAGACCGAGCAGCAAGGGCAGAATGGCGAAGGTGGCGAGCGCCAGTCGCCAATCGAGCCAGAAGAGCGCCATGACGATGCCGCCCAGCAGCACAATGTCACCGAAGATCGAGACCAGACCGGCGGTGAAGAGTTCGTTGAGCGAGTCGACGTCGTTGGTGACCCGGGTCACCAGGCGCCCGATCGGGTTCCTGTCGAAGTAGGAGACCGGCAGGGTCTGCAGGCGGCCGAAGAGCTCGCCGCGCAGGTCGGCCATGATTCGCTGCCCCATCATCTGCATCACCAGTCCCTGCACCCAGAGCACGAGGGACGTCGACACCAGCGCGAGCAGGAAGACCGCGGCGATCAACACCAGCCCTTCGGCCGGTTCGACCGTTCGGCCGGCCAGCAGGCTGTCACGCACCCAGCGACTCACGGGAGCGACCGGTCCCTCTCGGCGGATGAAGAGATCCAGGGCGACGGCTGTTGCCAGGGGCCCTATCAGCTGCAGAAGAGACGAGACGATGATGAGGGCGATCGCGGTGACCACGCTCCCGGCATAGGGCCGCGCATAGCCCAGCAAACGGACGAGAAGGTGCCTGTCGTAGACCTTCCCGAGGGGCTGCTCGTCGTGGTGCTCGAGGTCCTCGCTCACGGCCCGGAGAATAGCAATCGCCACCGGTCTTTCGGGAGTCTGCGAAGCCGCTCGAGAACGGCCGATGTGACACTGCCCACTGTCGGCGGCCCTCCTTGCTGGTATACACTCCGAAAAAGCCTGCTACGAAAGGCATTTACAGGGTTCCGGACATGTCGCTGACACTCAACGAAATGCTCAAGGAAATGGTGGAGCGCGGAGCTTCCGATCTCCACGTCACCACCAATTCCCCTCCTCAGATCCGAATCGACGGGATCCTGAGCCCTCTCAACGCTCCTTCGCTGAACCCGACGCAGACGAAGCAGCTGTGCTACTCGATCCTCACCGACAAGCAGAAGCAGCGGCTCGAAGAGGTTCTCGAGATCGATCTCTCTTTCGGGATCAAGGGCCTCGCTCGTTTCCGCGCCAACATCTTCAACCAGCGTGGTGCACTGGCTGCGGCTTTCCGCCAGATCCCCTTCGAGATCCGTTCCTTCCGGGAGTTGGGCGTGCCGCCGATGGTCGAGAAGCTCGCTGAAAAGCCGCGCGGTCTCGTCCTCGTGACCGGCCCGACCGGTTCCGGCAAGTCGACCACGCTGGCCTCGATGCTCGACAAGGTCAACCGTGAGCGCAAAGAGCACATCGTCACCATCGAGGACCCGATCGAGTACCTGCATTCGCACAAGAGCTGCATCGTCAACCAGCGAGAGCTGGAGGCCGACACTCATTCGTTCGCCAACGCCCTCAAGTCGGTGTTGCGCCAGGACCCGGATGTGGTGCTCGTCGGTGAGATGCGCGATTACGAGACCGTCGAGGCGGCCCTTCGCGTCGCCGAGACAGGCCATCTGACCTTCGCGACACTGCATACGAACTCGGCCGCGCAGACGATCAATCGCATCATCGACGTCTTCCCTCCCCACGCTCAGGGCCAGATCCGCGTTCAGCTCTCGTTCGTTCTCGAGGGCATCATGTGTCAGTCGCTCCTACCCCGAGCCAGCGGCAAGGGCCGGTCACTGGCAATGGAGGTCCTCGTGCCGAACTCCGCGATCCGCAATCTGATCCGGGAAGACAAGGTGCACCAGATCTACGGCATGATGCAGGCGGGCCAGGCCAAGTACGGCATGCAGACCTTCAATCAGTCGCTGGCTTCACTCTACTTCCGGCGTCAGATCAATCTGCAGACGGCGCTGGCGCGTTCATCGAGACCCGACGAACTGCAGGACATAATCTCGCGCGGCGCAGGGGCGCTGAACCCCTCCCTGCAGGCCGCTCCAACGGTGAGGACATAGGGCGATGCCGAGTTTTGTCTGGAAGGGCCGTGACCGAGGAGGCCAAAATCAGGAGGGCGTTCTGGTAGCCGATTCCCGCGACGCCGCAATGGCGACGCTGAACCGGCAGCAGGTCAGGGTGACCTCTCTACGAGAGAAAGGGCGAGAGATCCCCTTCCTCCCCAGGCTGCCCAGCAACATCGGCATCAAGACCATCGCGGTCTTCACGCGCCAGTTCTCCGTCATGCTCGACGCCGGTCTTCCCCTCGTGCAGTGTCTCGAGATTCTCGGTGACCAGCAGGACAACCGGAAGTTCCGCGACATCATCAACAACGTCCGCAGCGACGTCGAAGGTGGTCAGAGTCTCGCCGACTCGATGAGGAAGCACCCAGCCGCTTTCGACAACCTCTACGCGAGCATGGTCGCCGCGGGTGAGGCCGGCGGTATTCTGGACATCATCCTGCAGCGCCTCTCGACCTACCTCGAGAAGGCTTACAAACTGCGCACCCAGATTCAGTCGGCGTTGATCTACCCGGTCACCATCATCACGATCGCGATCATCGTGGTGTGGGTGATCCTCTGGAAGGTCATCCCTGTCTTCGCCCAGCTCTTTGCCGGTCTCGGGGGCGAGCTCCCCTGGCTGACGCGGATGGTCGTCGCAGCGAGTAACCTGATCGCCAGATTCTGGTGGGTGCCGCCTATCCTCGGCATCGGAATCTTCTTCCTCGGAAGGGCCTACTATGGGACCGAGCGGGGACGGCGCGTCGTCGATGGCATCATGCTGCGACTGCCGGTCATGGGTATGCTGATCCGCAAGGTCGCGGTCGCCCGCTTCTGCCGGACCCTCGGCACCCTGACCTCTTCGGGTGTGCCAATCCTCGACGGTCTCGAGATCACGGCGAAGACTTCCGGCAACGCCATCGTGGAAGACGCCATCATGGCCGTGCGCAAGAGCGTCGAAGAGGGCAAGACCCTCAGCGGTCCTCTGAGCGAAACGAAGGTCTTCCCGTCGATGGTCGTGCAGATGGTGCACGTCGGTGAACAGACCGGTGCACTCGATCAGATGCTCGGCAAGATCGCCGACTTCTACGAGGACGAGGTCGATACCGCGGTCGAAGGGCTCATCAAGCTGCTCGAGCCACTCATGATCGTCTTCCTGGGCGGCATCATCGGTGTCATCGTGACCGCGATGTACCTCCCGCTCTACACGATCCTGGGCAAGATCTCGTAAGCGCGAAGCCCTCAGCAGTCAGTGAGTCCCGACTCCAACAGAATCCGGCCGGCCGCCAAGCGCACGGTGATCGACGACGCTCGCCTGAACGAGAAGCTCAGGCGGGTCGTCGCCGTACGGATGGCGGGCGTCCTCAGCTTCCTCGTCGGGCTAACGCTGCTGCGTCTGTTCGTCGCCGACTTCAGGTCGAGCCTCGTCCAGCCCGACGACGTTGCTCTGCCGCCGATCGATGTCCTGGTGTACTGGTTGGTCGGCGTCAGCGTGCTGCTCAATCTCGGCTTCATCGTCCAGCTGCGTCGCCGCAAGACGCCGGCGCGGACTCAGGCCCTCATCCAATTTGGCAGCGACCTGCTTCTGACGACGGCCCTGGTCTATTTCTCGGGCGGTGCCGCGAGCCCCTTCTCGAGCATATTTTTCGTCGTCATCATTCCCGCCGCCTCTTTCCTCGGCCGGAGGGTCGGTCTTTCCGTCGCCGGCAGTGCCTGGATCCTCTACGCCACGGCCGGGCTGGCACACCGCTTCGCTTGGGTTCCGGGGACCATCCGGGGGGACGACCCGCTGCCCGAGGTCGCCTACCGGCTCATCTTCCATCTGATCGGCTTCGGCCTCGTGGCGATCCTCGCGTCGCGACTGGCCAGAGAGCTGTCGAGCGCCGAGCGCGATCTGGCCGTCCTCCAGTCCGTTCATCGGGACATCGTCGAGTCGATCACCAGTGGCCTCATCACCTTCGATCTCGGAGGGACGATCCTCACCGCCAACGCCGCGACGCCGACGATCCTCGGGCGACCGGGAGAGGACTTCGTCGGTCGCGAGGTCTCCGACACCGGGCTCTTCGTGGAGACTCCCTGGCAGCAGTACGCCGACCGGGGGCGTGACGTCCGCCAGCGATTCGAGGTCCCGTACGAGGTCGGAGGGGAGATCCACCCGATCGGCTTCTCACTCAACGTACTGACATCACAGGCAGGAGAGCCGACCGGCTACGTGCTGATCTTCCAGGACCTCTTCGAGTGGCGGAAGCTCCAGGACGAGGTACAGCTCAAGGACCGCATGGCCGCCGTCGGTGAAATGGCAGCCGGCATCGCCCATGAGATTGGCAACCCGCTGGCAGCGCTTTCCGGATCGGCTCAGATGTTGCAACGCAACCTCGTCGAAGGCTCCTCGCACCATACGCTGCTCGACATCATCCTGCGTGAGAGCCAGCGCCTCGATCGGACGATCAAGAGTTTCCTCCAGTTCTCTCGTCCCAAGGAACGCTCGAGCGTGCGCTTCGACATCGCCGAACTCCTGCGCAACAACACGGAACTGCTCCGCAACAGCGACGAACTCAAGCCGGGGCACAGGGTCCACCTAGAACTCGAGCAGGACCACGCGGACATCATCGCCGATGAAGACCAGATCAGTCAGATCTTCTGGAATCTCGCCCGCAACGCCCTGAGAGCCATGGAATCAGCGGGCGACCTCTACGTTCAGGGTAGACTCCAGAAAGATGTCTACAGAGTCGGTTTTCGCGACACCGGTCGGGGTATGACAACCAACGAACGGGCGCAGATCTTCTATCCTTTCAATACCTCCTTCAATGGTGGGACGGGCATCGGTATGGCCATCGTCTACCGAATCGTCGAGGAGCATGGCGGACGGCTGAGCGTCGAGAGCGAGGCCGGAACAGGGACCTGGATCACAGTCGAACTACCCGTCGTCGAGCCGACCTTCGCAGCGGAGGGCTGAAGGTGGCATCGCGATGAGTTCCCGCATTCTCGTCGTCGACGACGAGCCGAGCATGATCGAGTTTCTCGACATGCTCCTCAGTGAAGAGGGCTACGAGATCACGACGGCCCGGTCGGTCGCCGAAGGGCGGACCCGCTGGTCGGAGGGCGACTTCCATCTCGTCCTGTGCGACCTGATGATGCCCGACGGCAGCGGCCTGGAGCTCCTCGAGGAGATCCGCAGCCAGGAATCCTCTGCCTCGGTCATCATGATGACGGCCTACACGTCGACCAAGTCCGCCATCGAGGCCATGAAGCTCGGCGCCTACGACTACCTCTCCAAGCCCTTCGATGTCGACGAGATCAAGCTCACGATCCAGAAAGCGATCGAGAAGACGGAGCTCGTCGACGAGAACGTCTACCTGCGGCGCGAGCTGGAAGGAAAGTACAAGTTCTCCAACATCATCGGGCGCAGTCGCCGGATGCAGGAGATCTTCGCCCTCGTGGAGCGGGTCGCGCGAACGAGCTCGACCATTCTGCTCGAGGGTGAGAGCGGAACCGGTAAGGAACTGATCGCACGCGCAATTCACTACGCCGGGCCTCGCGCCCGACAACGCTTCCTCACTGTCAACTGCGGAGCCCTGCCGGAGAACCTCCTCGAGAGCGAGCTCTTCGGCCACAAGCGCGGAGCCTTCACCGGCGCGATCAACGACAAGAAGGGCCTCTTCCAGGCCGCCCATCTGGGGACCCTGCTGCTCGACGAGATCGGAGAGATGACCCCTCCGATGCAGGTCAAGCTCCTCCGTGCACTGCAGGAGAAGCGCATCCGGCAGGTCGGCGGCACCGAGGAAAAGCCGATCGATGCCAGGATCATCGCCGCGACCAACCGTGACCTGCGGCAACAGATCGAGACCGGGGAGTTTCGTGAGGACCTCTACTATCGGATCAATGTCATTCCGATCCGCGTCCCGCCCTTGCGCGAGCGTCGAGAGGACGTCCCTCTCCTCGTCGACTTCTTTGTCGAGAAGTACAGTCGCGAGCTCGAGATCGAGACACCCAGGATCGCCGTCGAGGCGCTCCGGCTGCTCGAGAACTACCACTGGCCGGGCAATGTGCGCGAGCTGGAGAACGTCATCGAGCGGGCCCTCGCCCTCACGAGCAACGACACGCTGACCTCCGAAGATATCCCGGCCCATCTCCTGCGTCAGAGAGACGGCGCGCTGCCGAACGTCGATCTCCCGGACGACGGACTCGACCTCGAGGCCCACCTCGACGCGATGCGTCGCCAGCTGATGTTGAAGGCGCTCGATCGCTGCGAGGGAGTGCAGACCCGTGCCGCTGAGCTGCTGGGGATGACGTTCCGCTCCTTCCGTTACTACGCGAAGAAGGCGGGCCTGACCGGCGACCAGATGAGCGAAGAGATCGTCTAGCGACCGGCAGCCGCCGGCGCCACAGTAGCCATCGCAGTCCCCCCGCTAGCCTCGAGCTGGAGGACGTTCGACCAGAGCAGACCGTACCCTGCGGTCGCCAGGTGGAGTCGGCCGTCCACCAGGACACTGGCCGAGACGTCCCGCTCCGGAACGGGCAGGACGTACTGGGCTCGCTCGCGACCGAAGGCATCGTGCAAGCTCGCCCGCCCGCGGCGCCAGAGCGCGAGGTAGGGCAGACTCCGATCGCCAGTGGGCAGCAGTCGATCGCCGGCGAGCCGTGCCTCGGACCAATGGCCGGACTGATCGATGGAGAGCCGCCCGATGGATGTCTCGGCGACCAGCGCCTGGCCGAAGACACCTACCGACTTCACCTTGCCCGGAATGGGTACTGCAGTCGGCTGACCACCATCCCAGCGCCACAGATGGCCTCCACCGGTCATCCATACCGCGTCGGACCAAAGAGCCAGTGACCGTCCGTCGAGGCTCCAGGCCACACGCTCGACGGAGCCACCGCGCAACGACACGATCTCCGACCGCGTGCGTCCGACGATCCAGTCCGAGCTGGCAGCCAGAGTCTCCAGCCGACTCGCACCGAACTCGGGCACGGCCGTCCATGTTCCTTCGCGATGTCGCCACAATCCTCGCTCCGTCGCCGCGTACAGCACCCCATCGGCCGCTGCGAGGTCGAGGACCGTCGGCAGGTCGCCCTGCTCGTCGAAGGACAGGTGTGTCCCGGCGAGGCGGTGGACGCCATCGCGTTGCTCCGTGTGTCGGACCGACAGCGCCAGCTCGTCGCTGGCCTGCACGATGTCAGTCACCCTGAGGCTGACCATGCCCGCCGCAGAGGGCGCAAAGCTGCGTCCCCCGTCGAGCGAACGCCAGACTCCCGACCCCTCGCCACCGATCAACACCAGACCGGGTCGGTCGGGATGAGCAGCGATGACTCCGACGGCCAACCTGTCGCTGGCCAACTGCCAGCTCGCGCCCCGGTCGTCGGAGCCGTAGACACCTGCGACGGTCCCGGCCAGCAGCCGCCCACCGGCCAGAACCTCGAAACTCGGGGTCCGCCGCTCCGCCAGTCCATTCGTGTGACGCTGCCAGAGGGCTCCGCGTTCGCGGCCGTGGTACACCCATCCACAGGTCGATGCCCACAGGTCACCCTCCCCCGCCGGCCCCGGCCGCAAGGTGAACACTTCGGAGTCGAGGACCATCCCCTCGAAGATTCCGTTCCAGGTGACGCCTCGGTCGTCGCTGCGATAGGCCCGGCGCCAACTCCCGGCGTACAGGACGTCGCTGTCGTATGGATCGACCAGGAGGCTCGTCACCTTGCCCATCGTCGGTCTGGCCGACGTCAGATGGCGCCAGCTGACGCCCGCGTCGCCGGTGCCCCACACTCCGTTGCGAGTGGCGGCGTAGAGCTCGCCCGAGCGATCGGGTGCCAACGCGAGCGTATAGACCTGCCCGGACGGCAGATTGCCCCGGCGCAGGCGCCAGGAACGGCCACTGTCCTCCGAGACTGCGACAGCTCCGTCGGCCCCCCACAACGCCCACAGCGCCGCCCAGACCCGATCCGGGTGGTGCGGATCGAAGCGCAGCTCACTGACAACCCAACCCGGCAGAGCGACACGTTCTCCGGCGGGCTCCCAGGTCGAGCCGCTGTCGAGCGATTCGTAGACCTGACCCGACGAGGTTCCCGCCAACACCCGCGTCGAAGTGACCGGATCGAAGGCGAGACTGCGTACGTCGGCGCCGAAGAGCGGAACGGCCTTCCAACCGTCCGCCGCCGCGAGACTGGCGAACGCAGCCAGCGCCACCGTCAGGCCGATAACTGGACGGTCAAACCAGCTGGACCGCATTGCCCGCACCGTCACTCGCTGCCACCTGCTCGGCGTGGCTGCGTTCCCGGATCAGCTCAGCGACGATCGAGACCGCGATCTCGGCCGGCGTCGAGCCCCCGATCTCCAACCCAATCGGCGCATGCCACGGGAGGCCCTCGACGCCCAGACCCTTCTCCACGAGTCCCTGGACGACTCGATCGATCTTGCGGCGGCTGCCCATCAGCCCGATGTAACGCAGGCCTCGAGGCTCAGCCCGGATGACTGCAGCGGCGGCGGCCAGGTCACTCTCCCAGCAGCGCGACACCACGGCGACGTACAGGTCTCTCGTCGCTCGCGGACCGAGGAAGTCCCCCTCGAAGCCTCGGTCGACCACCAGGAGACTCGTCCCGTCAGGAAACAGCTCGGGCCGCCGGAAGTCTGGGCGATCCTCGGCAATGGCGACCTCGAAATCGCAAAGAGCAGCCTGCTGCGCCAAAGCCTGCCCCACGGGCCCGCCACCGCAGACGACCAGGAGGGGACGGGCTGAGATCACCTCGAGGAAGACCTCGACCATCCCGCCGCACACCATGCCGGTCGCCTGACCCTTCACCGCATCCTCGGTCAGGTAGTAGCGCTCGACCTTCGAGCTCGCCGAACTCTCCAGGAGCGCTGCAGCCTCACGATTGACGAGCGCCTCGAAGGCCCCGCCACCGAGATTGCCGAAGCTGGTCCCGTCCGGACGCACCAGCATCTTCCAGCCTCGCTTGCCGGGCGTCGAGCCTTGCACCCCGACGATCTGGCACAGAGCCACGCGGGGGAGTTCCTCGAGCTCGGACTCGACACGAGCCAGAACCTCCGATGCCGTGGGCACCTTCATCTCCGGGAGCCTAGCATGGGGCCCCGGTGGGCACGGCGGCCCTTCGGCAAGCTCAATCGTCGCTGCCGGAGCTACTCGTGGCGGTGGCCGCAGAGGTCTGTTTGCTGTCGCTCTTGCTCTTCTCCGACCCCGACCCCGACTCCGACTCCGACGCCGCCGTTGCCTTCGACGGCTCGGAACTCGACTTCGAGTCGTCGGAGGGCTTGCGATCGGCATAGTCGGTGACGTACCAGCCCGTGCCCTTGAACTGGAAGGCCGGTGCCGAGATCATCCGGCTCATCGCGCCCCCACACTCCTCGCAGGCCCCAGGAGGCGGGTCGTCGAGCCGCTGGAGGCGCTCGATACGCTCACCGCAGTCACTGCATTGGTACTCATAGATCGGCATGGGGGGTCTCGTGTGGAAGGGCTACTCGCGCTCGTCGTCCGAATGACGGAACTTCTGGATCGGGACCGGACCGTCGGCGTCCTCGCCGCTACCGTTCGTCACGGTCCGGACGAGATCGAGTACGAACATCGCATAGAGGAACTTGGCGTTGTCCTTGCCCGGTTTCGGCCCCTGAGCGCACAATTCGTAGAGCGTGCGCTCTCCGTCCACCATGGTCAGAAGCTCGTAGTCCTCCGCGTCGAGGCCGGCCTCGACTGCGTCCTCCACGGTGAAGTTGGAGGTCAGCACAGTTGTTCGACCACCGATGCGTGCAATCAGCGCCCGGACGTCCGACTCGCGTTTGATCCCGTCGATGATCACCCGCGCCAGCGGCAGCTGAATGCCGATCATGTCGACTTCATCCCAGTCGCCGAGCTTGAAAGTCACCTTGCCCTGCCACCACGAGAAGAGACTCCAGACGATCTCCTCGGTCTGACGCTTGATCGCTTCGTGCACCTGTTCGGGCGACAGAAGTCCCGCTTCGACAAGCAGCACACCCAGCCTCTCGGTCTTGTCGCGGCGTTCGCGCATGACCCGCCGAAACTGGTCCTGAGACAGATCGCCGACTCGTCTGAGGTAGACACCCAGGCTGGTGCCGATATCCGAGGACCGAGCGTGAATCACCCGGCCATCACGAATGTAGATCTCGGTCGTCACGTCGTCCCGCACGGCCTCGAGCACTCCCGGAACCGTGAAATGCGCGGCTCGAGCCAGGATCTCGGGCAAGGGCGTGTCCGCCAGATCACCGCGATACTGGAACTGTCGTGTGTTCTGTTGATCTTCGGCAGACATGGAGGCGCACCCGGTGGGGCCGCGATGCTAGCAGTTGGCCAGCGACAGCAACAACTATCTCGCGGTGACAGAATCGCCGGATGAGTCCCCGAGATTGGATCACCCCCGAAGAGGCCTGGGAGCGTCTGGAGGGGGAGCTCACTCCCCTTGCCACTGAACTGGTGACGCGGCGGCGCTCATTGCAGAGAGTGTTGGCCACCGATGTCGAAGCCCGGGTCGACGTGCCGGCGACAGATGTCTCGGCGATGGACGGCTATGCCGTCGGCACGGGTTCGGCATCCATGACTCTCCCGGTCCGGGGTACCGTAGCCGCCGGCGATCGACCCGGTTTTCAGCTCGAGCCGGAGACCGCCGTTCGAATCATGACCGGCGCCCCCGTTCCGGAAGCGGCGGATCGAGTCGTGCCCATCGAGTTGACCGACGGTGGGGAGGACACCGTGACTCTCGAACGCGCGGTCGCCAGCGGCGCGCACATCCGCCGCCGCAGCGAGGTGATCAGCTGTGGTGAGGGGTTGCTGTCCGCCGGCACCGTCCTCACGCCGGGAGCCCTGGCGACGCTGGCGACCCACGGAATCTCGACTCTCGAAGTCCACAGCCAGCCCTCCGTCGCCGTCGTGACGACCGGTGACGAGGTGGTGCCACCCGGCATCGAGCCCGGACCGGGCCAATTGCGAGACTCGCATACGGACTTCCTGCTCGCCGCAGGGCGCGGCCTTGGGCTCGACTTCGCCTCTCTCGGAATCGCCGCCGACGATCCGGAGTCCCTGGCCGAGAGGATCTCGAGCGGGATGCGTTCCGATGTCTTGATCATCGGAGGAGGCGTATCGAAGGGCGCCTACGATTGGGTCGAGAGGGCGCTCCTGCAGTGCGGCTGTGAGTTGCTCTTCCACAACGTCGCCATCCAGCCCGGCAAGCCGATGCTCGCCGCCAGGCACGATGGTGGCCTGGTGTTCGGCCTACCGGGCAACCCCAACGCCGTCATGGCGACCTTCTCGCTCTTCGTCAGGCCCGCACTGCGGCGTCTGCTGGGCTACGAGGACTCGTTCTGGCATTTCGCGCAGGAGGGCGTGCTGGCGGGACCGCTGCCCGCGGCCAAGGACAGGGACAAGTTCCTCTCGGCGCGCGTTCTCCACGCTGCCGGCCGCGTGACCCTCGATCCGATTTCCGCCCGCGGATCGCACGACATGAACGCCTTTTCGCTGGCGAGAGCGCTGGTTCGCATCCGTGCCGGCAGTCCGGAAGTGCCGGCCGGCGCGCCGTGCAGCTGGCAAGCCCTCGAGCCCTGATCCCTCATCCCTTCAGCAACGGTAGCCGGGCGCCCTCCCAGCCTGGGAAGAGGGCCGAATCATCGGCGATCCCCAGGTGCCGGCCCGCCACCTCCGAGAACACGGCGCGAAAATCCGTGGTCACCGGAAGGTCACGCTCCTCGTAGAGCGCGCTCTTCGACAGACCGGGGAAGTCACCGTGGACCTTGCCTCCGTCGACCGAGTTCCCGAGCAAGAAGAGACAGGAACCGTGACCGTGATCGGTGCCTCCGGATCCGTTCTGGCGAACTGTCCGTCCGAACTCGGTCATCGTCATGACCACGACATCGTCCCTCGCTCCCCCCAAGTCCTCCCAGAAGGCGGCGATCGATGCGGACAGGTCGCGCGCACGCTGGGCAAACGTCCCGCTGCCGGCGCCCTGTTGCACATGGGTATCCCAACCGCCGCTCTCGGTGAAGGCGACCTCCAGCCCGACATCCGCCTTGATCAGCATCGCGATCTGGCGAAGGCTCGACCCCAGTGGGCTGCGCGGGTAGTCCACCCCGGCCCGCGGCCGGTAGTCGCTCTCACGCAGCCGCTCGACGGCTTCGACGGCCTCGAAGCTCTCTTCAGCTGTGCCGCGAACCAGATCGCGGGCCGCTTCCCGGTACAACGACTCGAAACCCTCTCCGGCCACCTCAGCCGCCCCAGCCGCGCCCGGAAGACGGATCGACAAATCCTCCAGACTGCGCACCGAGAGGGCCGGAGACGGTCCATAGAACGAGCGCGGCATCGCCTCGCTCAGCGAGACGGCGCGGAAGGGGCCGGCCTCATGGCCCAGCGCGCCGCAGACCCGGTTCAGCCAGCCACTCTTCGTCCCCTTGCGTCCCGGAGTGCCGGTCTCCATGTAGTCCTGAGCGTCGAAGTGAGATCGCGTCGGATCGGGTGAGCCGACGGCGTGAACGACGCCCAGCACTTTCTCTCGCCAGAGGGGTTCCAAGGCGCTCATCGCGGGGTTCAGGCCAAAATCCACTCCCAGGTCGATCAGCCGGTCATCGCCCGCGCTTCTCGCGCCGGAGAGCGCCAGCTGCGGTCGCAGTTGCGCCAGCCGGCGCTCGGCGAAGGGCGACACCGCCGCCAGCCCATCCATCGCTCCGCGCTGAAAGATGGTGACCAGCACCTTGCGACCTCCCGGGGAAGCCCCCGGGGTCGCCGCCCAGGCAGCCCGACGTAGAAAGCTCGGACCGGCCCCGGCCATCCCGACGGAGAACAGGGCCACACCTCCACCCTTGAGAAAGGCTCGTCGACTCCACATGAGATCCTCCGTTTCCTTGCAGGTTCGCGCTATCGCTTCTGGAATTCGGGCGAGCCCAGGATCACGCCGGCGACCTGTTCGATCGCGGTCGGCGGGGTCGTCCGGGGCTCGGCCCGTGGCAGGCCGCGGCGGTGACGCGGCACAGAGAAGTCCTCCTCGCCCATCCAACCCGAGATCTCGGGCTCGGGAGCAATCGCAGCGATCCGATCGACGAGGTCCGGAGCCATCACCATCGGCTCCAGCAGCTCGATCATGGCTTCCACCTCGCGCTCGGGCAGCAGCAGACGAGTGTAGGTGCGCAGAGCCTCGGACCTGGACTCGGGCTCCCACCCACCGGCGAGACCCACGAGATCGAATTCCACTCCCCGCACCCTCCCGGCAGCGAGAGCCAGGCCGTAGTTCATGCGGTTCAGCAGGGCTCCGCTATTGACCCAGAATCGGGCCTCGTCCGGGTAGCCGGTCGGCGCCTGGTACCTGTAGAGGGGCTGCCCCATGCGCTCGATCCACTCGACGACATCGCGCGGGTTCTCCACTTCCGCATCGACCGCGCGCAGCGCCGAGATTGCCAACTCGAACGGAGACTTGATCTTGTCCGCCTGCCTTCCGGCGGCCCAGAACTCGGGAGCGTAGATCAAAGCTCTGAGCACCGGGTCAAGCTGTCCGTCGGAGGCCGAGTAGACATCGGCCAGCCGATCGACGAGAGACTCCGGCGGCGAATCCGACACGAAACGCACTGCCAGCTTGTGGGCCAGGTGTCGAGCCGTCGAGGGGTGTGAAGCCACGAGGTCGAGGACCTCCTCGCCATCCTCGATGCCGCGGCCCGACGGCAGTCGATGGCCAAGGACCGTCTTCCTGCCGGCATCGTGCGCGTCGGCCCTGAATACGAAGCCGTTCTCGACGATGAACCCCGTTCCCGAAGCAACGGCGCGACGGACCCTCCGCTGCATGTCGTCGTCCCTGAGCATGACCGGTGGCAGGACGCTCCAGCCGGTGAATGCCCGGGCCACTTCCACGACGTCGGCCTGGCTGTAGCCCCCTTCGACGCCCAGAGTGTGTAGCTCGAGGAGTTCGCGAGCGTAGTTCTCGTTGAGCCCCTGCGGCCCGGCCTGCGCCGGCCGCTCCCTGCGACGGTCTCGCCCTCGGCGGCGTCCGCTCATGCCCCGGTCGGCCAACCGCGCGCTCATCGTCGTGGGGTCGTCTATCTCCGCGGTCGACCGAGCGTTGTCGAGGTAGAGCAACATCGCCGGGTGGCGCGCCGTCGCCCCCAGCATGTCGCGGAAACTACCGGCGACGAACGGCCGGATGGCGTCGCGCTCATAGGCGAGAACATAGTTGCGGGTCGGGTCGTCGGTCAGCGAGACGTTGAAGTGGTTGAACCAGAAGTCGGTCAGGACCTCCTGGAGTTGGTTCTCCGCGTAGACGGCGCGGAAGACCTTCTGAGCCAGCAGGGTGCCGATCAGCTCGCGCTGCGGTCGGTACCCCTGATCGCGCCCGAACTCCATGAGGCGACGCCGGGTTTCCGCCGAGATACCCTCTCCACCAGGCTGGGGATCGAAGTCGCTCGCTACCACCCCGGCTTCCATCGCCTGCCGAACCACGACGCCGGGGTTCGGGTAGCGCTGCGTAATCTCTTCGACCGACAGGAAGAGTGGCTCGAGCTCGACCAACCTGGCGTCGAGGCTCGGCTCGGGTGATTGACCAGCCAGCTGGCGCTCGAACCAGACCTCGAGCCCCTCCTCGACGATGCGATCAAGGTCGCCGGGCCGGGCACCGAAGGTCAGGCGACTGGCCAGATGCGCGACGGCCTCCTGCTCGGAGAGTCCGGCCTCACGCCAGGGCATCTTCGACTCGGTCGATTCGAGGAGACCCGGGGCGGCGCCAAGGCACGCGAAGAGGGTGATGACTGCCAGGTTCGATCGGTTCATCTCGACATCCTCCTGACCTTGCAACACACCGGGCGCAGGTTTCCTGCGCCAGGGGAGGGCCAGGCGTCAGTCGATATAGCCCAGCGCTCTCAGATCGTCCAGGATCTCTTCATCGGCCGACGAGGCCAGCGGCTCCGATTCTCCGCGCACGCCCCACGTCTCCACGGTGCGCAGCGGCCGCCTCCGCCGGTAGTCCTCGGTGAAGAGTCCCTCCCGGGCCTTGCCCGCGAAGTCGAGGCCCACCGGCAGACCCAGGCCGTAGAGCAGGGTCGGTGGCACGTCGTGGATGTCGAGCCCCTCGATCGAGGCCTCCGGCGACACGTCGGGCCCCGCTGCAAAGAAAAGGCCTGGAGTGTGAGCGCTGTGCGTCCCCGACAGGAAGCTGACCTGGGACACCGCGCGTTCCCAGACCTCCTCGCCGTAAAGCAGATCGCGCGACGCCCCGTCGAGGAGGGCCTCGACGATGAAATCGGCGCCGGTCCGGCGGGCACGCTCTCCCCCGTCGCGAACGAGGAACGCCGGCTCGCCGCCGGCCCAGGTGACTTTCGCCAGCTCGGCGGTCAGACGCGCCCGCAGCTCCGCTCTTTCGCTCTCGGCCACACCATCGGCGTAGCGAACGCGCTTGTTGGGACGAAACAGAGCCGTCGCAAAGGTGTAGAGCGTCGTCCCCTCCCAGTCGATCGCATCACCTTGGCGCTGCTGGAAGCCGAGCCGCACCAGAATGCTGTCGAGGTCGAGTTGAATCCGGATCTCCTCGCGATCCATGGCGTAGAAGCCATGGTCGGACAGCACCATGACGTTCGTTCCCGGACCCACACTCTCGACCAGCCGCCCGATGGCCGCATCGGTCGCTTCGTAGGTCGACTCGACGATCGAGCCAAACTCCTCGATCTCCTCCGCCGTCACCTCCGGGAAACCCTCCGGCTGGTGGTACTTCCAGTAGCGATGGCTCGCGATGTCGACGCCCCGGAAGTAGATGAGAGCCAGGTCGAGCTCGAGGTCCAGCAGCTGCCGGCCGACGAACTGGGTCACGTGATCTCTCTCATAGGTCGTCAGACGGCGGTCGAACAGGTTCTCTTCGGCCTTGGACTGTCGCACCCAATCGTCGAACTGCGGGGTCAGCGCCAGCGGCGAGACCCGCGCGTCGACCTTGTGCTCCGTCCGATCCGAGATGACGACGCCCTCGATTTCCTCGGCCGGCCAGCTCGCCCACCAGCTGACCACCGCACTTCGGCGGCCGGCAGTCGTCAGCATGTTCCACAGCGCCGGCACCTTCCGCACCCGTGAGGAGACGGGGACATCTCCCTCCGGCGTCGGCACCGCAAACCCGGTGATGCCGTGCACTTCGGGCACCACACCCGTCGCCACGGTGGTCCAGATCACGGGAGACGCTCCGTAGTCGGTCGCCAGGGGCCCGGCGACGCCACCATCGGCCAGAGCGCGCAGATGCGGCAGCCGACCTTGACGCCACAGGTCCTCGACGACCCCCCAGTCGGCGCCGTCGATCCCGATGACCAACCACTCCGGACCGTCATGTTCAGACGGACTGTCGGCGCAGCCGAGCGAGAGGACGAGCCCCAGCACCAGCCAGACCTCGGGCCGAAACCGCGTACGCCTCAACAGGGGGCCGAACATCGCGGCAGTCTAACAATCCGAACCGTGCCTCCCGGCGGATTCGTGACGGGGCTATCATCCTCCAGCCGAGCGCCATGCCAGCCGCACCTACAGATCTCTTCCTCAGCCTGACGCCGGAGCGGGTTCTGCTCGCGATCACAGCCGCCGGCCTCGAGTGTCGCAGTCTCTGCTACCCGCTCAACTCCTACGAGAACCGGGTCTACGAGATCGAACTTGTCGATGGCGAACGGGTTGTCGCCAAGTTCTACCGACCCCAGCGCTGGAGCCGGGAGCAGATTCTCGAGGAACACCGGTTCCTGGCGGAGCTCCACGAGGCCGAAGTCCCCGTCTGTCCGATGCGAATGCTGCCCGGAGGCTCAACGCTTCGGCGGACCGAGCACATCTACTACGCCCTGGCGGATCGCCGCGGTGGCCGGGCTCCGGACGAACTGGACGCCCGCGACGCCGAGCGGTTGGGCATGCTCGTGGGGCGCATGCACAATGTCGGGGCGAGCCACGGGGCCGGCAGTCGACGGCGGCTCGACGCCGACCAGTTCGTCCGCCGTACGATCGGATGGCTCGAGAGCCACGCGACTCTGCCGACCCATCTCGAGACTCGCTATCTCACGGCCGCCGAGAGCATCGCCCGAGCCGCGGACCGCTGCCTCCAGCGGGTCGACCACCACCGGATCCACGCCGACCTCCACGTCGGCAATGTCCTCTATCGCGACGGCAGGCTCCGGGTCCTCGACTTCGATGACATGGCCATCGGACCCGCCGTCCAGGACCTCTGGCTGGCCCTCCCGGGCCGGGACGAGGAGACCGGCCGACTACGCCGACACTTCATCCGCGGCTACGAGCAGTTTCGCCATTTCGACGATGCCGGTCTCGGCCTGATCGAAGTCCTCCGCGGGATGAGACTGGTCCGCTATGCGGGCTGGCTCGCCCGCCGCTGGCACGACCCCGCCTTCAGGACCGGCTGGCCGCACTTCGGCACACCGGAGTACTGGGAGGGGGAAACCCGAGATCTCGAGGAGCAGGTCGAGGTGATCTCGAGGGACGAGTCTCCGCCGAGTCGACACGAGTTCGACGCCGGTGCACCGCTCGCGGGCGACACAGACCTGCTCGACAACAGCGACTACTTCTGGGACTGGGAGGAGGAGTGAGTCCCTACCAGGGTCCGGCGTAGTCGGGCCGGTAGGGCGCCGCCGAGTCTCGGGCCGCCTCCCAGGCCAGGGCGGCCAGTTGCCGCACATGCAGAGCGTCGTGCGCGACCCAGGAGGCCAGCAGGTCACCCGCCCTCAGATCGCCGAGCTGCGGATGGCGATAAACGGAATCCCAGTCCGGAGCCTCCAGGCCGGCAAGCCAGTCGACAGACCGCGTGCGCTCTTCGAGAAAGGCGGCAACCGTCTCCTCGAAATCACGCCCCGCATAGTCTCTAGCGGCCACCCAGCCCTCAGGATCGATCGGCGGCCAGGCGGTGTCCGGAGCATGCAGCAGTCGATCGATCCGGGCTCGGAAGTCCTCGCGCTCCTCGTCGAGCAGGTGAGCCGCCACCTCGAGCGCCGACCATTTGTCCGGCCCGGGCTTCCACCGGACCCGCTCCTCCGGCACGGCGGCAAAGAGGACCCGAAAGACCTGCGACCCGCTCTTCAGCCTAGCGACGAGAACCGGGACATCCACGACCGGATCAACGGCGGGAGAGGACGAACTGCATCAGGCCGACCTGCACGCCGCCGCTCCAACCGCTCCAGTTGGCGGTCAGTCTGTCGTCGTCCCACTCGAGAGTCGCCGAGTGAATGTGGTGGTCGACCGCAGGATCCAGGTTCGTTCCCCCGCTGAAGGCGAAGTGGATCTCGCCTTCGGCGAGCCGATCCGGGTCGAGGATCATCGTCGGCTGATTACCGGCGGCGCAATAGTGAGTGAGGACGAGATCGTCGCCGTCCATGTGGAACATGTTGATCATCTCGGATGGTGTGCCCGCTGCCATCTTCTCCATCACGACGCTGCCGGCACCGGAGACTGAGAACTCGTGGTGACTTTCCTCGGTCGCTGCCTCGCCCTGCTCGGGCTCACCCTCGATCTGCTGCACGTCGGCGTCCCAGACGCCCTCCATCGACTTGAGCATGGCGAAGACCTCCCCGGGATTTGCGGGCGCCTCGGCCGCGAGAAGTGCGGCGCCGCACGGCAGCAGGAGCAGGCCCGTCAAGAGATTGACTCGGATCGAACGCATCGTGGTCTCCCTTCTCACGCAGGGGCGCGAGGTGTCTCGGTGAGGGATCAGTCTACCCTGCGGCCCAGGGCTAACGCGGGATGACGAGGCGTGTCCCCGGGTAAATCGTGCTGCGCAGGCTGAGGCCGTTGGCGGCGGCCAGACTGCTGACCGAGACGCGGTTGTTGGCGGCGATCCTGCCCAGAGTGTCGCCCCGCTGGACGACATAGGTGCTGCGGCTCGATCCCTGGAGGATCGAGAGGCGTTGCCCCGGCCTCAGCGTGTTACTGCGCAACCCATTGTCGGTCTTGATGCGATCGACCGTCGTACCGAAACGACGCGCGATATTCCACAGACTGTCGCCCCGTCGCACCGTGTAAGTCGATGGGGCCGAGCCCGAAGTCTGGACCGCAGAGGCCGTCCCCGTCACTCGCAACTGCTGGCCCTTGCGGATCCGGTTCGGGTTGCTGAGACCGTTGAGGCGCATCAGTGTCTGGGTCGAGGTCCCGTAGCGCCGGGCGATCGTCGACAGCGTTTCGCCGGAGCGCACCTGATGTATCGAGGTGCCCTGTGCCGGCAGGGTCGCCTTGGGCAGAGCCGCAATCCGGCTCACGGCGGCCGGGGCGTGCTCGGCGGGCACGACCAACTTGTACGCCGCGTCAGGCGTGGTCTTGTGACGCAACTCCGGGTTGAGTCCTGCCAACGTCCCGTCGGCCAGCTGGAGCTGCTTGTCGAGGTCGACCAGCCGGATCGATCGCGAAATGTCGATCTCACGTGTGGCGACTCTGGGGAGCGGGCGCGGTAGGTCGGTGAAGCCGTACTTCGCCGGGTTCTCGAGAATCAGGACTGTGGCAATGAAGCGCGGCACGTAGCGGCGCGTCTCGCGCGGGAGCTGCTCGTAGAGATCCCAGAACTGGTCGAAGTAGCCCGCGCTCTGCCGCCGGAGGAGGCGCTGCACTCTGGTTTCGCCGCAGTTGTAGGCCGCGATCGCCGTCAGCCAGTCACCGAAGAGCGCATGCAAGTCACTCAGATAGGCCAGCGCGGCGTCGGTGGCTCGCTCGGGGTCCATCCGCTGGTCGATCCAGGACGTGCGTTTGAGGCCGTAGCGGTACCCGGTCGACGAGATGAACTGCCACATCCCGAGCGCTCGCGCCGTCGACATCGCCCGGACCTTGAACCAGCTCTCGACCATCGGTAGCCAGGCGAGCTGTTCGGGCATGCCCGCCTCACGTAGTCTCTCGACGACCATTTCGCGGTAGGCACCCGAACGTTCGAACCCGCCGAGGAAGACCGCTCTCTCGGTTCCCTGGAAGCTGGCGATTTCGCGCTCTACGTAGCTGTTGATATCGAGCGGGATCGAGCTCTGGAAGTCGCCGACGACGTTGCGCTGCGAGGCGTAGATCTCGACGATCTTGCGGGAGATCAACCGCCGTAGATCCTCCTTGCCCTGAGCCACGAGAGCATCGCCCTCGGTGTCGACGGCGATCATCAGCTCGTAGGCCTGATCGAGGGACCCGAAAGCCTTCTCGAAGCGGCCCTCCATCCAATAGGTCTCGGCGAGCTCATAGACTTCGAGCGCCACGGCGAGAGTCTCACTGGGATCCTCTACCGGCTCGGGCTCGGGACGCGGTTCGGGCGCTGCCGCGACAGGGGGTTGGGGAGCGAACTGAGGGATCGGCTGCTCGGCGGCCTCCGCCGGTGCATCGCCTATCGGCGTCACCGTCTCCCGAATGGCCGGCCTCTCGGTCGTTGGAGTGGTCGGCGTTGTGCTCGAGGCGCAGGCGAGCCCAAGGGCGGCGAGCGTGATGACTGTCCAGAGTCCCGATTTCCGCATTCTCACCTGCCCATTCTAATCAGTCCGGCGACAGCCGGTCACGGAGGCTAGAACCCGCTGGACTCGGGTACCATTCCTGCTCCCCCGGACTCGACGCCGAGAGACCGGATCAACGTCCTATCGGAGCCGCACAATGCGCCTGCAAACCCGACTCTCCTGCCTCCTCACAGCGACTCTCGCCGCTGGATCCACCCTCTTCGCGCAGGACCCTGCGGCAGTCGAGAACTCGACGCCGGACTGGGCGGAACTCGCGTCGGCACGGCTTCCGGGCCTCGAGATCTGCCGGCGGCCCAACCTGGAGGAACCCCTGCTGTGCGGCTCCTTCGAAGTCCCGGAGGACCGCTCGCTGGCCGACGGGAGAACGATCGCGCTCAATCTCGTCGTGGTTCCCGCGCAGCGGCCGACGCCACCCTCAGACGCTGTCTTCATATTCGAAGGGGGGCCCGGCGGTGCGGTCACCAAGCGAGCCGTCGGCTCGGTTTACTCCGGCCCGGTGCGTCAGCGCGACATCGTTCTGGTGGATCAGCGGGGCACCGGAGGGTCGGGATCGATCGACTGCGATCTCGGAGGCGGGACGACCCGGGATGGCGAGTTGAAACAGATGTTCCCTCCGGCCGAGGTCGCTGCCTGTGTGAAGGAACTCTCAAAGCGAGCCGACCTCCAGCGCTACACATCGGTCGATCATGCAGCGGACATCGAGGCTGTCCGCAAGCATCTGGGCTATGGGCCGATCAACCTGCGGGGTGGCTCCTACGGCACGCGAGCGATGATGGTCTACGCCCAGCTCTACCCGGAGAGCACCAGGACTCTGTTCGGCATCGGAGTCGATTCGCCGCTGCGCTCAAACCTGGCGGAGCGCGGGACGAGGACCGAGATCGCGCTCGCCGGCCTGTCAAGCCTCTGCGAGCAGGACGCCGACTGCGCGGCTCTTGTGCCCTCCCTGGCCGGCCAACTCGAGCGACTCGCCGCCAGCCTAGAGTCAGTAGCTCGCCGTGTCGAACTGGCCGACCCCGGCCGGCCGGGTGAGACGCTCGCTCTCGACATCGGGCGGGACTGGTTCACCGAGCAACTTCGACTCAACCTCTATTTCGCCTTCACCTCCCGAGCACTCCCCTGGGCCGTTCACCGGGCCACCGAGGGCGATTGGGAGCCCATCGTCCAGATGGCGGTCCTCATCCAACGCTCGTTCAAGTCGGCACTGTCGGCAGGCGTCGTGTTGACGGTTCAGTGCTCGGAGCACATGGACTTCGACATCGACGACGCCCTGGCGACCGGCGAGGCGACGCTCTTCGGCAACTACCGTCTGGAACAGCAGCTTCAGGGCTGCGCCGCCTGGCCGCACACGACCCTCCCACCCCTTGGCGTCGCGGAGCCAGAGGCGCTTCCAATGCCGACCCTCTGGCTCTCAGGGGCCCTCGACCCGGTCACCCCTCCGGCCTACGCCGAGGACGCCATGACCTACTTCCCCAACAGCCGACACCTGGTCCTGCCGGAAGGCCAGCACGGACCTTTCGACCTCGAGAACAGCTGGGAGTGCGTCCACTCGATCTGGGGGCAGCTGATCGATCTGGGGAGCCTCGACGGCCTCGACGCCTCCTGCAGCGAGGCGATGCGCCGCCCTGGGTTCATCCTCGACCGCGAGAGTTTCGCGAAGCATCTCGCCGAGGTCCTCGTGCCGATGGCGCAGTAGCTCCAGCCCCTTCGCTCGGTCTCCTCAGCCTTCCGGCAGCGTGTCGAGGTTCTGCACCAGCCGGTGGAAGAAGCGGACGTAGGCCAGGAAGCTCCCGGCTCCCAGGCGCTCGTTCGTTCCATGGATCCGAGTCATGGCATCACCGGTGAAGCGCATCGGCGTAAACCGATAGACGTTCTCCGACAGTCCGGCGAAGTGGCGGGCGTCGGTGCCGCCCGTCACCAGATAGGGCGCGACCAGGACATCGGTGCCGGCGGTCTCACGGATCGTCCGCCCCAGCAGACTGAAGGCCTCGGAGTCGGTGCGCGACACCGGTGAAGGCTCCCTCCCGTCCTCGGCGCCCGACACCACTACCCGGTCGTCGTCGACGACAGTCCGAACGCGCTCGGCGACGGTGTCGGGTGTCTCGCCCGGAAGGATGCGGAAGTTGACCTCGGCCGTCGCCCTGGTCGGGAGCACGTTCGACTTGACGCCGCCCTTGATGATCGTGGCTGCCGTCGTCGTCTGGATGGTCGACCGGGCAGAGGGCTCGCCGGACATGCCCCACACGACCAGAGGCTCGAAGAGCCACAGATTGTTGACCACGAGGCGCTGACCGAAAGACATCTCCGGGCCCAGAAACTCGAACAGCTGGCGACTCGCGCCGCTCAGACTGGTGGGAAACGGATCGGCCTCGAGGCGCGTGATGGCGGACGCGAGAACGCCGATGTTGGTCTGGGCCGGGGGCGCGGAGGAATGCCCACCCGGGCCCTCGACCGTAAGGGTCAGCGTCACCCCCCCCTTCTCGGCGATCCCGATCACTGCAACAGCTCCGTCGATCCCGGGAATGATGCCCTCACCGATGGCGCCCCCCTCGTCGAGGACGAAGGCCAACCGTTTGACGCCCCGCTTCTCGAGCGTAGCGACGATCACCCTGGCACCCTCCTCGCCGCCAATCTCCTCGTCGTGACCGAACGCGAGGTAGAGCGTTCGGCGAGGCGTGAAACCGTCGGCCAGCAGCCGCTCGACACCCTCGAGGGCAGCCATGACGGTCCCCTTATCGTCCATGGAGCCCCTCCCCCACACGTACCCATCGGCGATGACGCCGCCGTAGGGAGGATGCTCCCAGTCACCCTCCGAGCCGGGGATGACGGGGACCACGTCGAAGTGGCCCATCAGGACGGCTGGATCGAGGGACGGATCACTCCCCCTCCAGGTGAAGAGCAGGCTCAGATCATTGACCGTCTCAACCTCGAGGCCGGCGTGCACACCGGGGAAGGCCGTCCGCAGGAACTCGTGAAACTGGAGAAACGGCGTCCCGTCCTCGGTTCCACCCTGACTCGAGACGGTGGGGAAAGTCAGCGATTGCGCAAACCTCGAGAGCACAGCCTCCTCGTCGATCGCGAGCTCGGCGACCGCCTCCGCCTCGGGTTGCCTCGATGGGACGACCTGCGCCCGAAAGGCGAGAATCCCGACCAGGGTCAGGATCGCCACGAGCAGAATGAGCAGTGCTCTCTTCACGGTGATCTCCTTCGCGATGCGACTCTAGTCCGTCGTCCCAAACCCACAAACCCGGACCGCTTCACAGAACGCCGGCATAGGCGGAGAGCGCGGGCTGCCCACCCAGATGGGCATAGAGGACCCGTGAGCCCGACGGAATCTCGCCGCTGCGGACCATCCCCATGAGCCCTGCCATCGATTTGCCCTCGTAGACCGGGTCGGTGAGCATGCCTTCGAGACGGGCGCAGGTGCGGATGGTCTCGAGGGTCGTCTCGTCCGGAATCCCGTAGACGCCGGCGCTATAGCCGTCGATCAGGTTGATCTCGTCGTCGCGCAGATCCCGCCCGAGATCGATCAGATCCGCCGTCGAACGAGCGATGCGAGAGACCTGGTCGAGAGTCTTCTCCATCGTGGCCGAAGCGTCGATCCCCAACACTGTGCGATCCGGCCGATTCTCGAGGGCGAAACCGGCGATCATCCCGGCATGGGTCGACCCCGTCACTGTGCAGACGACGACCGTGTCGAAGAAGAGATCCGCTTCGGCCTCCTGCTGAGCGACCTCCCGCGCCCAGTTGGCGAAGCCGAGCCCTCCCAGGCGGTGGTCGGAGGCGCCGGCCGGAATCGCGTAGGGAACGCCGCCCGCCTCACGCACTGACTCGAGCGCCCGCTGCCAGCTATCGCGAATCCCGATGTCGAAGCCGGCCTCGTCCCGCCGGATGTCGCCACCCAGGATCCGCGAGAGCTGCAGGTTTCCGACCCGGTCGTAGAGCTCATCCGACAAGTCGACCCACTTCTCCTGAACGGTCACTGCCTTCATCCCGAGATGAGCCGCCACGCCCGTCACCTGCCTAGTGTGGTTCGACTGCACGCCGCCGATCGACACCAGGGTATCGGCCCCCTGAGCGATCGCCTCGGGCACTAGATACTCGAGCTTGCGGACCTTGTTGCCCCCGAAGGCGATGCCTGAATTGCAATCCTCGCGCTTGGCCCAGATCTCGACCCCGCCCCCGAGGTGAGCGCTCAGTCGCGGCAGAGGGTGAATCGGCGACGGGCCAAAGGTCAGGGGGTATCTTGGGAAGTCGTCGAGAGGCAAGTCGGTGGTCTCCGTTCGGTGGCCTTGCAAGCCTACAGGCTCAACGCTCCTCGAGTGTCGGAGCCATTGCGAAGCCGCGTCCGCCCAAGTCGAGACTCGGTCGGTTCACAGGGTTCCAGGCGACCCATGACATACAATCATGTCGAGACACTCCCGGAGTCGGGAGCCATGTGAGCTTGGGCCATGCGCAGTTCGTTCTCGAAGTCAGCTGTTGTTCTTGCCCTGATCGCTGCCACGGCCGGTCTGTGCGGCGGCTCGCTCCAAGGGCAGCCCCTCGAGATCTTCAACCTCCACTCGGACGTTCGAGGCGGATTCGGATCGACTCCGTTCACCTTCTTCCCGGCCGGGGATCGGGTCTACTTCTTCGCCCAGAGGCCCGAGACAGGGTCGGAACTGTGGGTGACTTCGGCCTCACTCGGGGGCCTGCGAATGGTCAGGGACATCTGCCCGGGGAGCTGCTCTTCGGGTGGGTACTTCATGGCAGAGCTCGAAGACGCCGTGCTGTTCTTCGCCGACGACGGCGTTCACGGCCGAGAACTCTGGCGGACCGACGGAAGTCGGGACGGCACTTGGCTCGTCGCCGATATCGAAGCCGGACCTGAGACGTCCTTCCCGTTCCCCCTCCTCGAGGTCGACGATGGTCTCTACTTCAGGGCCTGGACCGAGGCCTCCGGCGCTGAGCTGTGGTTCACCAACGGCACGTCTGCCGGCACCCACATGGTGAAGGAGATCGAGCCCGGCGAGGGGAGCTCCGACCCCTCCGACCTGACGGAGTTCGAGGGTTTGGTTTACTTCTCAGCCGACACCAGCGCGCATGGCAATGAGTTGTGGGTCACCGACGGAACGAACGCCGGAACCCAGATGGTCCTCGACCTCGCTCCCGGCGGCGAGAGCGGCATCCTCTACAGCTACTACTGGCTCGGCTTCCCGGTCCGCCTGACGGTCGCACCCTGGGGCGAGTTGATCTTCGGCGGATATGACCCGGTCCACGGCACCGAGCTCCGGGGTAGCGACGGCACCGAAGCCGGTACAAGGCTGATGAGCGAGATCGTCCCAGGGCCGGCCGGCGGCGATCCGATCTACCTCCACGCCTATGAGGGTGAGGTCTACTTCAGTGCCGACGACGGTCAGGGCGGTAGCGAACTCTGGGCCACGGGAGAGGAAGCAGACTCTGCCCGGTTGGTTGCAGAGATCAATCCCGGCCCCGAGGGTTCTCTACCCACGATGTTCGAGGAGGAGGGCGGCCTGCTCTACTTCCGCGCTCAGGATGCCAAGCACGGATTCGAGCTCTGGAGGACCGCAGGGACGACCGAAACGACCGAGCGGGTCTCCGACATCAACCCGGGCCCGGAGAGCAGTTCGCCCTCCTGGCTCTTTCCCCTGGGCAGGGAGCTCTTCTTTGTCGCTTGGGAAGAGGGTTTCGGGTCGGAACTCTTCAGAACCGACGGCACGCCGCAGGGCACCCGGCGCGTCGTCGACTTCTGGCCCGGTGCCAGTTCGGGGATCTTCGGCTGGATTCCGCCGGTCCAACTGCTGGCGCCACTTGCCGACGGGCTCTTCTTCTCCTGCAACGACGGACGCTCCGGCTACGAGCCCTGCTTCACCGACGGCACTCGGGAGGGGACTCGTCGGCTCCGCGACCTCGGCCCGCCGGTGGCGTCGAGCTCCCCCGCCGGATTCGTCGAGCTTGGAGGCGCGGCCCTCTTTCACGCGGACACGGCTCGGATCTACAGCGCTCTTTCCTCGTACCGTCCGGGCTCTGGAGTCACCCACCTGCAGCCGCTTGTCGGCGAGCGACTGCGGGGCGCCTCGTTCCTCACCCCCTTCGATGATCGGGTCTTCTTTGCGGCAACGACCGACACCAGCGGTTCGGAGCTCTGGAGCACGGACGGCACGCGTCGCGGCACAGAGCAGTTGGTCGACATCTTCGCCGGCTCCGAAGACGGCTACCCCCACTACCTGACGCCGGCGGCAGATCTCCTCTTCTTCGCCGCCGAGGACGCGAGCCATGGGCGAGAGCTCTGGGCCAGCGATGGGACAGCTGACGGTACGTTAATCGTCCGCGACATCAAGCCCGGCACCAACGGGAGCCATCCGCGGAACCTGACCCCCTCAGGGGAGCATCTCTTCTTCGAGGCCGAGTCGAGACTGTGGGCGAGTGATGGGACGCACTCCAACACCTTTCCGGTCCGGACCGTCGACGGATTCCTCCTCGGTGTCGGCAGTATCGCTCCCGTGCCCGATGGCGTCCTGGTCGCGGGCACCGGCGGCCTCTGGCACGCCGAGTTCGCCGTCAATTCGGCTTTCGAGCTCCGCTCGTTCTCCAGAATTGCGGACACTCCGCTCTACGGCGACGCCGGAGAGACCTTCCTCGCGGCCGATGGCCTCGTCTTCTTCAATGCCGACGATGGCCTCCTCGGGCGCGAACTCTGGGTCAGCGACGGCACGGTTCCGGGAACCGAGATCTTGGCCGACATCGCCCCCGGGGCGGCACCAGGCTGGCCTTACTGGCTGACCTCGAGCGATGGGCTCGTCTTCTTCAGTGCGGACGATGCGGTCGATGGCCGTGAACTCTGGGTCACCGACGGGACGCCCGGCGGAACTCACCAGGTCGCCGATGTCGCACCGGGAGGTGCCTCGTCATCTCCGAGTGACCTGGCGGTAGTACCCGGCGGAGTCGTCTTCTCCGCCTGGCATCCGAACACGGGACGAGAACTCTGGTTCAGCGACGGCACCGAACCGGGCACCCACCTGCTGCTCGACGCCACGCCGGGCCCCGCCTCCTCCAGTCCGGAGGCCACGACGCGGATTGCCGACAGGCTCTTCTTCTCCATCGCCGACCCAAAGATCGGGAGGGAGTTGGCCGTCGCGATGTCTCACCCACCGGCCTCGACCAGCCTCGAGCGCGATCGACGTTAGCCGGCCCGACTGCTCCCAAGAAAAACCGGCCCCCCGGGGGAAGTCCCGAGAGGCCGGCTGGGGGAGGAAGCAGCTACGACTACGGGACGGGACAGATCGTCACGTCGTCGAGCCCGGCTTCAACCAGGTCGCCGGTCGCGGAACCGTCCGCAACCTGCAGGCGGAACTGGACGCTTGTGCCGGCGGCCGCAGAAGCGGTCACCTCGGTCCAGGCCGCGTTGAGCTGAACGTCGCCGTGTGCAGCGAGTGACGTCCAGGTCGAACCACCATTTGTCGACATCTCGAGCTGGAAGAAGTCACCCGAGTCGTCGGCGGCGTCACGTTGGCCATGGAAGTACCACGCCGAAACGTTGGAGGCCTCCACGACGCTGTAGACCGGCGACGTCACGACGCAGGTCCCGTTGTCGACATCGTTCGTCCCAGCAGAAGTATTGACCGCCGAGAAGAACGCATTGCCGCTGCCCGTCGTGTGGTCGCCGGCCAGCTGAGTCGTGACTCCGCCGTTGACGATCTCCGTCGGCGTACCGACGACGAACGAGCCCGTCGAGCAGGTACTGGCGGCGTTGTTGATCCAACCGGCAGCTCCACCCTCGAAGTCGACATCCGCCGCGCAGGTACCGACCGGCGGGGTGTCCTCGAAGACGCGGACGTTGCGGAAACGACTGTCGTTGCCCGATCCGGCGTCGAAGTCGTTGACGACAACCAGGAACATCGTGCCGGTGTAGTACTGCCCCACCGGGATCTGGTACGTCGTGAAGCTTCCGCTGCCGTCGTAGTTGTCGAAGTCGTGATTCGAGCCCGACCAGTTCTGCGTACCGTGCAGCTGGAAGATTCGAACGTCGTTCGACAGGGTGTCGTCCTCGTCGAAGCCGATGCCGTGGATCTCGCCCTGGACGGCCGAGCTGAAATCGAGCTCGAGCACGGTGTTGGCGGTGATGGCGAAAGTCTGTGTCGTCCGCCGCCAGGTGTTGTCCTCGAGCAGGATGGTGTCGCCACCGTCTTCGACCGTGAAGTTCGCGGCCGTATCCTGGTTCGAGTACGAAACCGTCGCCGTCGTACTCCAATCGACGCAGTCGGCACAGCCTCCGCCAACCGGGTTGATCGTGACCGTGACCTGGTCGTTCCCCGAAAGACCACCGCTGTCGGTCACCGAAGCGGTGATCGAGTGGGTCCCTACCGAGAGGGTACTCGTGGCGAAGGCTCCGCCCGAACCGATCACGCCTTCGAGATTCGACGACCAGGAGAGGTTGGAAGAGATGTTGCCGTCCTCAGTGTCGGTTGCAGACCCCGAGAAGCTCACCGAACTGCCCTCGGTGAACGAGGAACCGTTGGCGGGCGAGGAGATCGTGACCGTAGGAGCCGTGTTGGGAACGACATTGACCGTGACGCTGATCGCATCGTTGCCTGCCAGGCCACCGGAATCGGTCACCGACGCCGTGACGGTGTGGGAACCCACCGAGAGGGCGCTCGAGAAGGCGCCTCCACTGCCGATCGCACCGTCGAGAGACGACGTCCAGGCGAGGCTTGTAGTCAAGTCACCATCTTCGGTGTCATCGGCGCTGCCCGAGAAGCTGATGCTCTGGCCCTCGGTGAAGACCGCACCGTTGGATGGGCTGGAGATGATCACCGTTGGTGCCGTGTTGCCACCTCCACAGGAGGACTCCGCGGTGACGACGACATCGTCGATGAACCAGCCGGGGAACGCATTGAAGGAGCCGTCGATCGAGTCGAATCGGAACCGTACCTGGATCGTCTCGCCGGCGAATGCCGCCAGAGAGATGTCACCACTCGGCGTCCAGGCGCCGGCCGAGGCGTCTCCGGAGTCCCGCGACCAGACGGTCGTCCAACTGGAGCCACCGTTGCTCGTCACAGCCACTTCCGTCTGATCGAAGCTGCCGCCGGTGTAGAGCTCGACCTCTCGATAGAAATCGAAGCTGAGGACGGAACTCGCATTGACTCCGCTGATCGAGGGCGAGATCAGATCACCCGTTGTGTCACCCGCGTCGTACGTGCAGGTCGAGTCCTGACCGTAGTAGAACGCGCCGGTCGGTGAGCTGTAGCCGGGACTGGCGCAGGACGAGTTGTTCGTCAGGTGCCACAACCCGCTCGATGTCCAGCTGCCAGCACCACCCTCGAAGTCGTCGGAGAGCCCGCCACCCGAACCGTCGTCCACGGTCACCACAACCGAGTCCTGAGCGCTGTCGCAGCTGGTCGTAGCCGTCACGGTGTACGTGGTCGAGACCGAAGGCGACACGTTGATCTGCGCCGCGGTCTGGCCTCCCGGCGACCAGCTGTAGGTGTGTCCTGACTGAGCCACCGTGCCGATCGAGGCAGAGGTCCCCTGACAGATCGTCTGGTCGAGACCGGCGTCGGCGACCGGCGCCGGGGTACAGGTTGAGGAACACTGAGGTCGCGCACCGCAGGCAATGCCGTGGGCGTCGAAGGCGTCCCAGATCCGGCAGGCGTTCGGCGTGCCGTTGGCCAGGTTGCCGTCATCGTCATCGACCGGCAGATAGACCGTGTACCAGTTCGTCGAACCGCATCCATCCACCGTGGCGCTCGGGTTGCAGAGACCTCCGGAGGCCACGCGGTACGCGGACTTGCTCGGAGTCAGACTGCCGTACCAGATCGCGTCCATCGCTCCCCAGCCGGCCGACGTCCCGTGCTCGGCCACCAGCATCTGAGCCAGGTCCCAGTTGGCCGTGCTGGCGATATAGCTCTCGCAATGCCCTTCGTAACCCATGACCCCCTGGTAAGCGGTGCAGGGGCAGGAGCTGCAGGCGTTGAAGGCCCGGTCGCAGTTCAGTCCACTATTGAGTTCCACGGTGTTGGGCCTGGCAACGTGGGGCCCGCCGAGGGCATAGGAATCCATATCCCGAACGCCGGTACACGAACCCACGTCGCAGTTGTTGCAGACCGAGCTAGTGAAGTTGTCCCCGATGCAGGAGTCGCGGGTCTCGAGGAACGCGAAGGTGTCGCCGACTGCCTCGCCCGACGCGCGGTCGCTCGCGGCGCCGCCCGAGTTGGTGTCCATGCCGTGCCCCCACTCGTGGAGGAAGACCGCGGCGATCTCACCGGTGTTGTTGCAGCCGCCTCCGGAGGTGTAGAAGTTGACGGTACTGCCATTCCAGAACGCGTTGCAGTTGTTGTTGATGTTCATGTTGGCGGTCAGGGTGCCGTCGAGCCAGTTGTTGCCCGGCAGAAAGCTGGCCGCTTTGCGATTGATGTTGGTCAGGTGATAGAAGCCCGAGCGGGCCGCGTGCGTGTTGCCGGCGCCGCCGAAGCCCGGCGTCGAGCAGTCCGTCCCGCCGCTGGTGCCGAAGTTGATGTCTCCGCTTGTCGAGTTGGAGAGGGAAATCGAACCGCAATTGTCGTTGATGTTGACGTAGCGACCGCTGAGCGTGACGGTAGCGGTGCCGCCGCCATAGGTGTAGGAACCGCCCGCGTCCGTGATCTGGGTTCCACCGTTCGAGACGCTGCACGACGGGAATCCACGAACCTCTTCGGGGTCGGTATTGGTCACCGGGAAGATCCCGCCGGTGACATCGGCCGTTCTGTTCTCGTCCGCAAGCCTCAGCAAGGTGCCGTCGTGAGCGTCGACGAGCGCCTCGTACGTCGCGTCCTCTCCCGTCAGGCGAAAGAGGAAGCGCCAGATCAGGCGATGGCCATAGCCGGTGCCGGCAAAGCCGGAGAAGGACTCCGCGGGGGCCTCGCCGCGTCTCGCAACCGGCATGATCTCGAGAGTGCCCCGGTTGGGGATCTCGCCGACCTCATCGCGAGTGGCGCCTGCCGACTTGCGAGCGATCGACCACGCTCTGTCCCGCGCGATCGTCGGGTTCGGATCCAGCCGGACCTCGGCGATGCGATCGGCGCCGAACTGAACGACGTTGCCGTGATTCACCCGAAAAAAGACATTGGCACCGCGAACCGGCACCCCGCCGTGGACCTGCTGGAACTCGACCATCCACAGATAGTCACCGGCTCCGTAGACGAGGCTGCGTTCGGTGTCGAGACGTAGCGTGTCGAGGGGAGCCCGAAGCAGAACCTGATTGTCGGAGATGAAGGAGCGAAGCCGGCCTGCCACAACCTCGAGATCGACGTTGTCACCGCTCTGGAGGCCGAGTTGGGCGTTGCTCAGGGCGTTGCCGCGACCGGGAATCAAGGGAATGCCTTCACCCTGAACGAGGTGAGGCCGGTCATTGCGTTGGTCCCACCGGACCTCCCAATTCACGCCATGTCGATTGAGGAAGAGCTGTAGCGCGGGCACGCCGGCGGCGTCCGAAGAGGCCATCCCATAGCTGATGAGTGAGGGGCCGACATCGAGGCCCGGCGCCGAAGTGATCGCGGCCAGTGGGACGCTGCCCACCTTCGCGGGCTCGACCGCCACCGCTGCCGAACCGATCAGGGTGAGCACAATCAGGGCCGCAGCCCACCTTGCAGATTGCTCATGCTTCATACGGAGTTCCTCCTCGCCTCTAGGGGCTTAGTGAGCAGGCGGGACCGGATCTCTGGCACGTCACATCAAACCGGGCCACAGCCTGATTCGAGGCGAGTCCTGCTCGCCTCGCTTCGCGTCGATCAACCCCGGGCCGGGGTCGACTGCATCTCCATATGCCAGTTTTCCTATCTTAGTTGCGTCGCCAACTGTAGTCCAGCGTATTTCTGCACAGGCGCACGTCTCGACCCGCGAGTTCCACACTGCGACACGCGGACCCCGAGCTCTGGCGCTCAGCTCCGGCCGACGGCCTTCAGGCCGAGGAGCAGGGCGGCGACGATCAGGAAGCCTCCGGCGGCTCGGTCGAGCCACGCTCGCCCTGGTCCGTGCAACTTCCGCCCCAGCCAGCCGGCGCCCGCCCCATAGAGACACAGGAAGGTCCCATCGATCAGGATGTAGGTGGCACCGAGAGCGAGCATCTGGCTCCCAAGGGGCACCGCACGGTCGAGAAACTGAGGGAAGAGCGCGGCGAAGAACACGACGGCCTTGGGATTGGCCGCCGAGGTCACAAACCCCTGAACCCACAGTCGGCCCAGGGTGGCCGGCGGGGCCTCGGTCGTCTCGAGGTCGCGGAACGATCTGGCGATCTGCCGAATCCCCAGCCAGACGAGATAGGAGACTCCTGCCCACTTCACGACCGTGAAGCCCATCCTGGTCGCGGCGAGGACGGCGGCCAGCCCCAGGCCCGCGAGGACCATCTGAATGGCGTTCGCGGTCAGGTCACCGGCAGCGGTCGCCAAGGAGCGGCGAAAGCCGCTGGAGAGGCTGTTCGAGAGCATCAACAGGTGGCTCGGACCGGGCGTGCTCATGAGCACGAGTACGGTCGCGACGTAGGCCAGCCAGGTCTGTAGATCCATACCCGAGCGCTCCTTCCTCTTTCAATGGGGTCAGCGGGAGATCTTGTCAGATCGCCCGACCGACTCAGCGTCGTTCATGCTCTCCGCTACGATGCCGCAGTCAGCTCACAAAGGGGGAACGCCATGCCGGCATCGAGACTCGAACACATCACCAGGATCGGCGTCGAGGACATGGGGGAACTTGCGGACCGTCTCGCCAGCCCCGACCTTCTGCGGCTGGAGAATCTCGACACCGATCTTCGCCCCCCGGAGTCAGCTCTCTCCGCCACCCGCGCCGCCATCGATGATGACGACGCCAACAGCTATCTCCCCTTTCTCGGCCTCGACTCGACACGCCGAGCCGCCACCGCGCTGGTCAGCCGACACTCCGGAGTCGACTATGACTGGCGCACCCAGTCTCTGATCAGCGCGGGCGGCCTCTCCGGGATTCTCAATGTTCTCCTGGCAACGATCGATCCGGGTGACGAGGTTCTGCTCACCGATCCGGTCTACGTCGGTCTCGTCAACCGGGTCCGGCTGGCAGGCGGCGTGCCTCGCTTCGTCCCTCTGGTTCCGTCTGCCCGGGGTTGGCGCCTCGACCGAGCGGCCCTCGAGGCGATCGATCCGGGCCCGGTCAAGGCAGCTCTCCTGATGAGCCCCTCGATGCCCACCGGCGCGGTGCTCGACAGGGACGAGTGGAGTCTTCTGGCCGCGTTCTGCCTGCGCGCGGACTGCTGGTTGATCGACGACACCGCCATGGAGCGCCTCCTCTTCGACGACCGTCCGCTGATCCACCCGGCCTCTTTCCCCGACATGGCCGATCGGGTCGTGACGGTGGGCTCCGCTTCGAAGGAGTACCGGATGATCGGCTGGCGAGTCGGCTGGGTCGTCGGCCCGACCGCTCTAATCGCCGATGTAGCCAGAGTGAGCCTGAGCAATGTCGTCTGCCAGACAGGCATCGCCATGGAAGCCGTCGCCAGAGCGATCGACGACCCCGACGACGGAATCGAGGCCGCAGTCGCAACCTGGCAGGAGCGCCGCGACCTCCTGATCGCTGAACTCGGCGAGCTGGTCGCTGCGCCTCCCCATGGTGGGTGGTCGCTGCTGCTCGACACCGGATCTCTAGGACTCAGCGGCGCCGAGGCATCCGAGCGGCTGATGCGGGCCGGCCTCGCGGCCACGGCGATGGAGAACTGGGGCAGTGCCGGCTCGGCCCGGTACCTGCGCCTCGTCTTCTCGAACGAACCCGTCGAGCGCCTTCGCGGTGTGGGCCTGCGAATCCGACAGGCGCTGGGAGCCTGAGGGGCCAAGAAAAACGGCCCCCGCGATGCGGGGGCCGTGACTTGCTGCTTGAAGCGGTACCGCTGAGATTAGTCCTCAGTTACCCCACGAAGCGCCAAAGTCGTACCTCAGGCGAGCGTAGTAGTAGGCACCGTTGAAACCGAACGGCGAGAACTGACTGTAGCGGTTGCCGACGCCGGAAGCGGCACCGGGATTGTCCTCAGGCGTTGTGTCCAGAGCATTCTGGGCACCGAGAACGATCATCGCCTGCTCGGTCAGAGAGTAGCCCGCCTCGAGGTCGAGCAGATACTCGCCACCGTAGACGTTGCCATCCTCCGAATCGAACCACGAGTCGTAGAAGTTCAGACGACCCAGGAAACGCCAGTCACCCACCTTGTGGTTGACGCTGGCCGTGAAGCGATTCTCGGGCAGAGCTTCCTGCAGCTCGCGAATACGCGTCGCGTCCAGGGTGGCGGGGTTGAACTTGGTGACGTCGGTCGTCGTGTGGTTGAACAGGAAGTTGAAACTCGTGTTCCCGCCCATCGACTCCGGAACGACCGTCGCAACAACGTCGAAACCGGAAGTCTCGGTGTCGAAATCGTTGGTGAAGAAGCGGAAGTTCGCGAGATTACCGGCGCTCGTAATGCCCTCTGCGATGAGATCATCGACCTCGTCCGGAGTGAGCGAGAAGAGCTGGGTTACCGCCAGACGATCCGTCAACTCGATGTTGAAGTAGTCAATCGTCAGGGTGAACGGACCGTTCTCGATCACGGCACCGACCGCGAGGCTCACCGACTCCTCAGCCGTCAGCGGCTTACCACCACGGAGCTCCGCAACGCGTGAAGACGACGGAATCGTACCGTTGTTGACCAGGTCCATCAGGACCAGATCGAACTCGGTCGACACGTTGAACGCGTTGGACTGACCCGGCGTGGGAGCACGGAAGCCCGTACTGGCGCTGGCGCGCATCTGGAAGTTGTCGTTGAAGCGATAGCGGCCCGAGAGCTTACCGTTGGTCGTGGTTCCGAAATCCTCGAAGTCCTCGAAGCGAACCGCAACGCCGACAGTGCCGTTGCCATTGCCGCTGACCCGCTCGAGATCGCCGTAGAGGGCGTAGTTGGAGCGAGCCCAACTACCGGCCGCGATGTCACCGAAGCCGGGGAAGCCGTTCGAAGCCGCACTGAAGCCCTGGTCGGCCAAGGGGCCGATCTGGTACGACTCGAGCTGGCCGATGCCGATCTCGAAGTCCTCTTCGCGGTACTCGACGCCGGCGGCCAGATTGGTCCGATCGTTCAGCGCGTAGGAGACGTCGAAGTTGACGTTCAGCTCGTCCTGAGCGTAGAGGCCGGGATCGAAGGTGGTCGGCGTGTCTGGACCGAGCGACGCGTTGACCGTGTTGAAGATGAAGAAATCGACCTCGTTCGAGCCCTGGCTGACGCTGGCATCCCAGCTCAGGCCACCCTGTGTCTGGCCGCGAAGGCCGAGCACGACCGAGTTGTCCGTCACGTCACCACCGAAATTCGGGGTGAAGCCACCCGGGAACAGCTCCTGGAAGGAGAAGCAGTTCGGATCGGCGAAGACCTGAGCCAGCGCCGCCGGATCAGGGATGTTGTCGACGATGTTGACGGTCGGGCAGTTTGCCGAGCCATCGACAACACCGTCCTGGGCATCGAGCAGGTCGCCGATGAGGAGCGAGTCGCCACCGTCGGCACTGAACACCGCACCGCGGGTGTTGGGATTACGGAAGTAGAACCCGCCGGTGACCGTCTTGGTTACGTAGTTGGCGTGGCCGTAGAACTGCGTGCCACTGTCCATCAGGTGGCCGAAGTTGGCCCACAGCTTCATGTCGTCCTCGATCTCGGGGGAACCCCAGATCTGTGCCGGATCGCGGACATCGGTGTTACCTGCCGCAATCAGGCCGGCCGCGTCGTTGCGCTGGACACTACGATCCGTCGGATCGCTGTTGCCGAGCTCGAAGCTGGCGTTGAAGAAGCCGTTCTCGCCCAGGGGCAGGCCGATGTTACCGGCGACCGAAAGGGCATCACCGTCGCCCTCGGAGTACCCACCGGTGCGGACTTCGATACTGCCGCCCTCGCTGGCATCCTTGAGCTGGAAGTTCATGACTCCGGCGATGGCATCCGAGCCGTACTGCGCCGAAGCTCCGTCACGGAGGACCTCGACCTGGCGCAGAGCGATGCTCGGGATCGCGGAGATATCCGGACCCTGCGCACCGTCGGCGACACCGTTGCCCAGCCAATAGATGACCGCGGCGCGATGGCGACGCTTGCCGTTGACCAGCACCAGCGTGTGATCGGGTGCCAGGTTCCGGAGGTTCGCCGGGCGAACGACCGTGGCCGCGTCACTGATCGGCTGCGTGTTGACGTTGAAGGAAGGAGCGAGCGTACGCAGCAGAGTGCTGACATCCGTGTCGCCCTGATTGACGAAGTCCTCGGCAGTAATGACATCGACCGGGACCATCGACTCGGTGGCCGAACGCGGTTGCGCGCGACTGCCGACGATGACGATCTCTTCCGAGAAGCCTCCTGCCGCTTCGTCTTCGGTATCTTCCGCAGCGTCGTCGGCTGCGGCTTCGTCCTGGGCAGCATCGTCGTCCTGCGCGATCGCCATGGGAGGCAGAACCGCGAGGAGCGCAAAGGCCAACCCGAGTACGAGGAAACTGTTTCTGAGCCTGCTCAAGATCATTGTGATCTCCTCAATGGGTTCAAGGCCCGGCGCCAGTAACTCCTCGCATCCGAGACCCCGTCGAATATATTGGTCAAAAGGTACCAAGGGGCACATGCAACGTCAATCAACCAGCAATAAGATGTGGAACCGTCCAACCCGCACCGTCATTCCGTCGATGAGCGGCCGACGCGGGTCAAAAGGGGCGATTCTGGCGGGTTTGCTCGTGATTGTCGTGCTCGCCGCCGGGTGCGGGCAATCAGAGGGTCGTCGACCTGTAGAGCATCCCAGCCTGCAGGCAGTACTCGACGAGGTACGGGCCGAACAGGACGCGCCGGGTGCCATCCTCGGAGTGCGCTATCCGGACGGCTCGTCGGTCTTCTGGGCCAGTGGCCTGGCCCGGCTCTCGGGTGACCGATCCATCACGACGCGGGATCCGTTCCACCTCGGGAGTATCTCCAAGACTTTCACCGCGGCGATCGTGCTCCAGCTCCGCGAGGAGGGTCTCCTCGACCTCGAAGACCCCCTGTCCACCTACCTGCCGGGATTCCCGCGGGCGGAGCAGGTGTCACTCGCTCGACTGTTGCGACACGAGAGTGGCCTTGCCGACTTTGCCCTCTACGCCTACATGCGCCCGGATCGGGACGAGATGATCTCCCTCGTCACCCGTCACTGGACCCGCGCCGAACTCGTTGCTCTGGCGGCGAATCTCGATCCCTGGTTCGACGAGGAGCAGGGCTGGAACTACAGCAATACGAACTACTTCATGCTCGCAGTCGTGATCGAAGAGGTCACCGGCGCCACCCTCGCCGAGGCTCTGAGAAGCCGGATCTTCGAGCCTCTCGACCTCGACAGTGCCTGGCTCAACGCCTGGGAGCCGCCGCGCGGAGAAATCGTCGTCGAGGGCCACCTCGGGACCGTCGCCGGTTGGGCTCACAGCGAGATGTTCGGCGAGCTCGGATCGACCACACCGATTGACCGGGGCAACATCGAGTGGGGCTCCGGCGGCGTCATCGCGACGGCCGAAGACAGCCTGGACTTTCTGGCCGCACTGCTGGATGGCGAGGTGATCAGTCCGGAGTCTCTGGCCCTGATGACCGATTTCGTCGAAACGCCTCCTCTCGGCGGAGCGGCAGCCCTGTCGGCGGGCGATCTCGCCAACTATTACGGTTTTGGCATCAGCCGTTCCGTGCGGCCAGCCGGCTACTCACGCGTCGGGCACGGTGGGATCTACAACGGGCATCAGGCCGGGCTCTGGCGCCTCGAGCCATGCGGCCACTCAGTCGCTCTCTTCGTGAATCGGGGGTTCGTCGACGATCGCCGGATGCTCGACCGCATCGTCGAGCGCCTGGGCTGTGGTACCGAAGACTGATCGTCTAATTCGCCTGCCCCCGGGGCCCGGATGGCGAGTCCCGCAGCAGCTTCGCCTTGACCGTCCTGCGATCGATCCCCAGCCGCCGCGCAGCAGCCTGGTAGGTGCCCGCATCCGAATAGACCGTCTGGATGTACAGCGTCTCGAGCTCAGGCAACGACAGTCGGCTCTCGGCGAGCAACGCCTCGAGTCGGCCCGCTGAGCCCGACCGTGCCACCGGCTGAGCGTCGTATCGACCACGGATCATGACGTTGCGAACACACTGCTCGAGTTCCCTGACGTTGCCCGGCCACGGGTAGTCGAGCCCCATTTCGGCGCGGATCCACGCCAGCGTCTCGTCCGTCAGACTACGCGCCTCGTCTTCGCCGACCGCTCGCAGCGCCAACCGCTCGATCAGACTACGGAACTCGCCGGGTGCGTCCGTGACCTGATCGGCCAGGGACGGCGTCTCGATCCTGTCCGAGCAGAGCCGATAGTAGAAGTCGGTCCGGATCGTGCCCCTCTCCATCTCTCGGGCCAGATCGCGGTTCGTCGCCGCGACGATCTTCCCCTGGAAGGGCCGGTCGCGGGTGTCGCCCAGGCGTTGGAACGTCCTCGTCTCGAGGACGCGCAGGAGCTTGACCTGGATGGTCGAGTCGATCTCGCCGATCTCGTCGAGGAAGATCGTACCCAGTGGCGGGCAGGCTTCCAGCCAGCCCGGCCGGTCCTCGAGAGCACCGGTGAAGGCACCGCGACGGTGACCAAAGAGCTCCGATTCGATCAGCGTCGGAGAGAGAGCGGAGAGGTTGAGCGGATAGAACGAGCTCTCGAAATCCTCCGTGAAGGCCTGTCGCTCGGAATCGAAGGGGATGTAGCGGGAAAAGCCGACGGCTCGCGCAACCAGTTCCTTCCCGGTGCCGGACGGACCTGTGATGAGGGTGGTGACATCGCCCATCCGTCTGAACAGCGACCGACGGGCTCGCCGCATGTCGTGAGTGAAAACCGACTGCCAGACGGAGGCACGGAGTCTGGCCACCGGTTCCGAGCCGCCGTAGATCTGCCTGAAGATCAGATGGAAGGCACGGCGGACCTGGAAGAAGAAGGCGAACATGTGCTCGACTCCCGTCTCGCCCTCGAAGCCGCCCGCCAGGTCGACGACCCGCTCGTAGTCGGCGGCGAAGCGCGGGTAGAAGCCGACTCGCCGGGTTCCGTGATCCTGACGCTCGACCAGTCCGAGAAAGTCTGCCTCGTACCGGTTGTACACCCAGTACAGCACGACATCACGGTAGAGCCTCAGCTCGCTGGCTGACGGTCGTTCGCCGGCACGGAGGCGATCTCCCAGGGCCTCGACCAGCGGCTCGACACGTGCCTGGATCGCCCCGACGTGCTCCGACCCCTGGTCGACATGCCAGAACCGCCGCTCTGCCGCGAACTCGGAGCCCAGGATCTCGCGCTCGCAATCGATCCTCTCGGGCAGAAACGGATTGGCGTAGGCAAGGCGGGCGATGCATTCCGCCAGCTGGCGCTCCTCATCCTGCATCCACATGAGACCAGTGTACATCCCGGGTATACGGCAGGGCACAAGATGACACCCACCCGGCGAGCTACACGGTCGCCAAGACTCCAGATAAGTCACTGTTTTTCAACGACTTGACGTGCAACACCAAGCCTGGCATCGGCCCTGCTCTACCAGCCGACGCCGTGGAATCCTCCCGGCACAAGAAGAGGACCCATCCATGAGAACTCGAAGAATCGTCATCTCAGCTGCGGTGGCTTCGGTCATCGGGATCCACATGGCCTGGGCGGCCGGAACGCTGACGCCCGCCGACTCCGGCCACGAGCCGATACGCATCGAGGACCATGACGTCCGGGTGGTCATCAACAACGGCTTCGCACGAACCGAGGTCAATCAGACCTTCTTCAACCCCAACGACAGCGATCTCGAAGCGCTCTACTCCTTCCCCCTGCCCGAAAGCGCCTCGCTCTCAGAGGTCACGATCTTCGCCGGCGAGCTCGAACTCAACGGCGAGGTTCTGGCCAGGGACGAGGCCGGAAAGATCTATGAGGAAGAAAAGGAGCAGGGCCACGACGCGGGCTTGGCGACCAAGGAGGGCTTTCAGTCCTTCGACTTCAAAGTCTCCCGGGTGCCGGCCGGTGACCGCACACGAATCCGTTTCGTCTACTACCAACCGCTCGCTATCGACACCGGAGTCGGCCGCTACCTCTACCCCCTCGAAGACGGAGGTACGGACGACCTCGCGGCACAGTCGTTCTGGGTGACTCGCGAGGTGGTCGAGGGCGCGATCACCTTCGAACTCGAGCTCAAGAGCGCGGCCGCGGTCGACGACGTCCGCCTCCCGGGTTTTGAGAGTGAGGCCGTCATCGAAGAGCTCGGTCCGGGCCACTACCGCGCGCGTCTCGAGAGGCAGGGTGCGGCCCTCGATCGGGACATCGTCTTCTACTACCGACTGGTCGATCATCTCCCCGGCCGCCTCGAAGTCATCCCCTACCGGGCCGACCCGGCCGAGCCCGGCACCTTCATGATGGTGCTGACTCCCGGAATCGACCTCGCCCCCATCACCGGAGGTGCAGACTACAGCTTCGTGCTCGACGTCTCGGGAAGCATGAGCGGCAAGATCCAGACCCTGGCGAAGGCCGTCAGCCAGGCCCTCGGCGAGCTCAGAGCCGAGGACCGCTACCGGATCGTCACCTTCGAATCCAGGGCACGGCAACTCACCGGTGAGTGGGTTCCGGCCACGTCGGCGAACGTCGCCAAGACGGTCGGTCGGCTGAGAAGCCTGAGCTCGGGAGGCAGCACCAACCTCTACGCCGGCCTGGAGCTGGGTCTCGACGGACTCGACGACGACCGGGCGACCAGCCTGATCCTCGTCACCGATGCCGTCACCAATCAAGGCGTCCTCGAGCCGAAGGCATTTCACCAACTCATGCATCGCACCGACATCCGGGTCTTCGGCTTCCTGCTCGGCAACAGCGGCAACTGGCCGCTGATGCGGACAGTCTGCGAGGCCTCCGGAGGATTCTGGGCCCAGGTCTCCAACGCCGACGACATCCTCGGCCAGATCGTCCTTGCCAAGAGCAAGATCACACACGAGGCACTTCACGACGTCCAATTGGAGATCCGCGGCGTCGACGTCTTCGAAGAGAGCACCGGCGCCATCGGCAAGGTCTACCGTGGCGAGCAGGTCGTCGCGTTCGGTCGCTATCGCAAGCCCGGGAGAGCCGAGGTCGTACTCAAGGCCAGACTCACCGGCAACGACGAGACCTACCGAACGAGCGTCGTCTTCCCCGAGATCGACACCGACAACCCGGAGCTCGAGCGCCTCTGGGCTCTGCATCGGATCGAGTCCTTCGAGGCGCAGACCCGAGCCGGCCTTCTGCCCGAGAGCGAGCTCACCGATATCGAGCGCCAACTGGGCGTCGACTATCAACTGGTGACCGACGAGACTTCGATGGTCGTACTCTCCGACGCCGCCTACCAGGCGCGAGGCCTCGACCGCCGCAACCAGCGCCGAACCGCCGTCGAGCACGAGGCGCAGATCCGCCGCCAGCCGCAACCTGTCCGTGACTACCGGGCGGACCGCGAGCAGCCGATGTTCCGGGGCGACTCCCACTCGACCGGAGGCTCCGGCGGCGGCTTCATCGACCCCGTGACGGCGGGCCTGGCTGTCCTGCTGGGCGCCGGAGCCATCGCCCGCCGGAGACGGAGATAGCACTGTGCCCCGTCCGCCGACTTCAACGACGTGGGGGCGCCACTTCGGCGCCCCCACACTTCTCGCCGCCCTGGCCGGCCTGGTCTACCTCGCACCGGTCGCGCAGAGGGCACTCGAGTACGACCGGGCCGCGATTCTGCGTGGCGAAGTCTGGCGGCTCATGACCGGGCACTGGACTCACCTGTCGCTCGGACACCTCGGCTGGGACACCTGCGTCTTCGTGCTACTGGGCGTGGCGCTGGCGAGACAGAGCCGGAAGGCCTGGTGGTCGTGTCTCGCGCTGGCGCCCCTCACCATCTCGCTCGCACTCTTCCTCGGAGCTCCACACTGGCAAACCTATCGGGGCCTCTCGGGCGTCGACTCGGCCCTCTTCGTCGCACTGGCCGCGACCGCCTGGGGCAGGGAGACGGGCAAAGGGCGCGCCCTCCCGGCGGCCGCCCTCGTCCTTTTCGCAGCCAAAATCGCCTTCGAGACGGCAACCGGGAGCACCCTCTTCACGGAGGAAGTCGTCGGATCGAGCGTCGTCCCGATGGCACACGTGGTCGGCGCGGCGACCGGCCTGCTGGCCGCACTCCTGGCGGCTCGTCGACCCCGGCGCCACGAGACTGATCCGAGAACGCAAGCCGATCCCGAAGCACTGCACATGACTCGGGAACCGCTTTGAGAGAGAGGCTCCTCCTTGTGGCCTCCTGCCTCTCGTGCGTGCCCGTAGGCTGGATCGTCGTGCTCTATGCCCAGTCCGCCTCAAATGAGTGATATGAGCCTAGCTAACTAGGCGCAGGGTGGCTCCCAGCGCGTGCTCTGGGGGTGGTATTCTCGCCCGGTCCATCATGACCGACCCCTACTCAGTCAAAGGCTCGAGCATCCTCTCGAAGCTGGAGTACCTCCAGGACGTTCACGGCGAGGAAGCACGTCAGAGCGTGGAGGCTCCGTTGCGAGAACGAGGCCTGATCCCGTTTCTAGCCTCCTCCTGGTATCCCTACGCGGTCTACATCGAGGTCAACAAAGCGATCGCTGGCGAAGTGTTCAACGGCGACCTCTCCCGCCTGACGGAAGTTGGCGAATACTCCGCCCAGAAGTCGCTCCTGGGCACTTACCGCATGCTCGCCCAGGCCAATGACTACTTCGGACTGCTCTCTCAGCTGGCGATTCTGCATCGCCGGTTCTACAACGAGGGGACTCTCACGATCGATGTGCCGGAGGACAAGAGCTCGTGCCAGATCCTGCTCTCCGGAGCGCCGGAGTACGCCGAGGCCGACGTTCACATCGCCGCCGGCTTCTATATCAAGGCTGCAGAGCTGACCGACCGGCCGGGCGCCAAGGTCGCTGTCGACCGTCGCCCGGATTCGATCGCGTTCACTGTCAGCTGGTAGCGAGGCACCGATGAGAGTCCGTAGCAACCTGCTCTTCCTGCCGATCCACCGCCATTCGGCGCAGGAGTACTACGGCGAGCACGACGCGAAGACTCAGAGCCTCAAGCAGCAGGTCGAAGAGGAGTGGCAGGCGCCGTTTGCCGAACTCCCGCCACATGTTCGCATCCTGTGGCAGGACAGCTGGTACTGGCCGCCCTGGTTCTTCAACGATCTGGTGGGGTTTCTGAGGATCGCCTCGGACGAGACTGAAGATCAGGTGGCGGGACGGCTTTTCCTGGTTCGTAGCTCCTTCCCCGAGACCGCACCGGAGCGATTCAGTCGCGGCGAGGAAGACCTCCACGAGATAGTCCTCTTCGAGCGGATCAGCGGACGCCAGGTCGATCCCGGGAACAACGAGAGCTGGGTCGAAGCCATCGAGAGCATCATCGAGGAGGCTCAGAAGACGATCCACCGCCAGGCCCAGGGCCTCGAGGAGGCGTCGATCTGGCTGCCCGACTACGACCTCTCTTGTTTCGACTTCGCCCGCGCCGCACGGCAGCTGCGCGAGCGGGCCGAAGCCATCCGCTCGTCGTAGGCGCCGGGGTCCCACAGAGGCCGGGCTCGGCCTCAGATCTTGAAGCTCTCGACCTCGTTCTTGAGTGAGACCGCTTCCTGAGTGAGGCTGCGAGCCGCACCGGTCATCTGCTCGACCGCGGTGAGGTGCTGGCGAGCGACCATGGCGATCGAGTCGACGGCCTTGACGACGAGATCACCGCCCTGCTTCTGCTCGGTCGTCGCGTCGACCATCTGTTCCGTCAGACGGTTCATCTGCGTCGCGGCACGCGTGATCTCCGCCGCGCCGACCGCATTCTCGGTTCCGGCGCGCGCGATCTGTTGCGCCAGCTCGGTCATGCGGGAAGAGGTCGCCAGCAGCCGCGCCGCAGCTGCGGCCTGGCTCTTCGTTGCATTGGCCGCCTCACTGGAGAGACTCGCCGTCCGTTCGATCGAGGAGACGATTCCCTTGACCGCCTCGTCGGTGATGGCGACCGCCGCCTGAGTGTCGGTCTGGACCGTCTCGACCAGGGTCGAGATCTCATTGGTGGCGTTGGCGGAGCGCTCGGCAAGCCGCTTGACCTCCTCAGCGACGACGGCGAAGCCCTTACCCGCCTCGCCGGCCCGCGCGGCCTCGATGGCCGCGTTGAGCGACAGCAGATTCGTCTGATCGGCGATGCCGCCGATCACCTTGACGATCGAGCCGATCTCCTCGGACTGGCGCTCGATCGAGTCGATCGATTTGAAGAGCGTCTGCCCTGCATCTTTGACCTCTTTCACCGAGGCCTTCGAGACATGGTCCACCGCCTCGACGCTCGTGGAGACCACTTCGATCGTCTCGCTCATCTCCTCGACGGTCGAAGTCGTCTCTTCGACTGCCTGCAGCAGCTGCTCGCCGTTCTTGGCGCTCTGATGAAGCGAGGCGTCCATCTCCTCGATGCTCGCAGCCGTCTGGTTGACACTCTTGACCAGAACTTCGGAGTTCCCCGCCAGGTTGGCGATCTGGGCCGCCATCTCCACCATCGTCGAGGAGGTCTGCTCGGTCGCGCTCGACTGGCTCTCGGCCCCCTGCGCGATGTGGTCCGCCGAAGCCGCGATCTCCTCCGACGAGCCGGCGACATTGTTCGACGTCTCGATGATGCGCGAGATCACCCGGCGAAAGGAGATGATCATCGTCTGCATCGCCTCGAGCAGCTGACCGGTCTCGTCCCGACTCGCGACCTTCACGTCGACCGTCAGGTCGCCATGAGCCACCGCGTTGGCGACATCGACCGCGGCGTTGAGCTGGCCCACGATCCTCGAGGCGAGCAGGAAAAAGAGAAGAGATCCCAGCAGCGCGATCCCGAAGCCGACGCTGAACGCCAGGCCGCGGCTGGCCGTCACGTCCGCCTGCAGCGGCGCGCGACTGATCCCCAGAGCCAGTGACCCGAGTCTTCGGCTGTCGCTGTTGACAGGCGCGACGACGAGCAGCATGTCGTCCACTATCAGCGACATGACTTCGCTCGTGGCGAGCATCGGCGCCAGGTGCTCGGCATGGGCCCCGGCCTGCTCGTCAGCGCTGATTCCTTCCATCTCGAAAGAGGCGAACTCCTGGCCGTCATTGCCGTAGGCGATGGCAAATCGCGCGTCCGGAGAGTTCTGTACGGCGGGCAGTCCTCTCTGCACGGACTCCGGGTCGTCGAACAGCATCCCGCTCGCCGCACCTTGAGCCGCGATCAGCGCCATCACCCTGGCCTTCTGGTCCAGGTAGTCGCTCATCTTCGCCTGCTGCCGGTTCGGGAAGAAGGTCCCGATGAACGCCGCGACCGCCACCAGAATCAACAGCCCGGCCAGCGCCAGCTTCATCTTGAGACCGAACTCGAGTTTTTGTGCCATCGCCAGAGTCTCCTACAGCCGGACCTCCGCGAAGTTCGCGTGGGCCCTCCGTTGTTTGCAGCAGATACGGCGGTAAGTGTATTGCATAACCGGAGGTTACGAGTTCACCTATGGAGGGTTTCGACTTCCTGCATTTTAGGGACTGGGGTGGGGATAGCTGCTAGAATTCCGCTCTTCTCTACGCGGAAACAGAAGCCGGAAGGTAGCGCGAAGCTGCGCAAAACGACCGGGAGTTGCCATTGGACGACCTGAACTTCGAGAGCTTAGTCGAGGATTTTCACCTCGAAGCACGAGAACGTCTGGCACAGATCGAGGGCTCCCTGCTCGATATCGAGAAGGCGACCGACCCGGCGACGCACGAAGAACACATCGTCGCGATCGCCAGAGAACTCCACACCGTCAAGGGCAACTCGGGCATGATGGGCTTGGCCGAGCTTCAGGCCTTTGCGCATCAACTCGAGGACCTCGTCGCCGAACTTCGGTCCGATGCCTCGACCGAGCGGGTCGCCCACCTGCTCGCGGAAGTCGATCGCTTCCGCACTGACCTGGACGAAGCCTGCGGCGTGGAAGTCGCGGATGAGGAAGACACCGAGGCAAAATCCAGCGGCGGCGGCCGCACCGGCGTCAGGGTCTCCTTCGCCGCCCTCGATCCGGTGGTCGACCTCCTCTCGGAGATGGTCATCTTCCAGAATCGCCACAGCGACAGCCTGAGGCAGGCACTGGCAACTCTTCCGAAGAGCGATCAGTCGACCGAGCACTGGCGGGACGTCGAAGGTTCGCTCAAGACGCTCGACCGAACCCTGGACCAGATCCGGGAGCGGGTGATGCAGCTCCGCCTGGTTCCTCTCGGCAACCTCTTCACTCAGCTCAGGAGAATCGTCTTCGAGGAGAACACCGCTGGCGAGCGGGACATCGAACTGGTGACTCGAGGCGGTGACACGCCTCTCGACCGCGCCCTTCTCGAAGTCACGAGCGAGGTCCTGGGTCACCTGATCCGCAACGCCGTCGTCCACGGCGTCGAAAGCCCCTCGGAGAGGGTGCAGGCGGGGAAACCGCAGCAGGCGACCCTGACGCTCGTCGCCTCTGCCCATACCGACGAGGTGCTGATCGACTTCGAAGACGATGGAAAAGGGATCGATCAGCAGGCCCTCGAGACCAAGGCCCGGAAGCTCGGCCTCGATGTTCCTGACGGTGCGACGCTCCATGATCTCCTCTTTCTCCCCGGCCTCAGTACCCGCGAAACTGCCGGAACTGAGGCGGGCAGAGGAATGGGCCTTCCCGCCGTCGCCGAGGCCGTGCACCGCCATGGGGGTGCAGTCGAGGCCTTCTCGGCACCGGGTATGGGTAGTCGATTCCGGCTACGCCTCCCGATCACCGCCTCGATTCTGCGCGGGCTGATCGTGTCGGCCGACGGCGAGGAGTACGCCCTCCCGTCCGCTTCTGTGCAGGAGATCCTCGGCATCGACTTCGAGATCCGACACCGCATCAACAACGCGGGCGTCTTCCGCTGGCGTGGCTCCCTCGTTCCCATTGTCGACCTGGGCGCTGCCTTCTCCACCGCCGAGAAGGTGCGCGACGAGGGTCTGATCGTCATCGTCGAAGGCGACGGGCGCCTGCGGGCTCTCGTCGTCGACGCCGTCGCCGGGCACCAGGACGTCGTCGTGAAGTCGCTGCATCGCATCGCCGGCAACCCCGACGGCATCGCCGGATGCACGATCCTCGGCGATGGGCGCGTCATCATGATTCTCGATCCCCGCGAACTCACCAAGGTTTCTCCCACTCTGGAGCAGACTGCATGACCGACAAGACGAAGGATACGAGCAAGGACGCAGACAACCAGCGGACTCCCGAAGGCCCGGAACGGGTCCTCCTCTTCGCGGACAGCCTGAAGGAACGTGACGAGAAGCAGGCGCCCGAGGAGGTGCAGGAGTTGGAGGACTGGCTGACCTGCCGGATCGGCAAGCAGGTTTTCGCGCTACCGATCCGTCACACCCAGGAGGTGCTTCGAGTCGAGCGCATCACCCGCGTGCCTCACGCGCCTTACCCTGTCCGCGGGGTTACCAACCTGCGAGGTAGCGTCCTGCCCGTCGTCGACCTGCGGCTGCGTCTCGGCCTCGAAGCCGTCGAGATCGGGGACGACCACCGGATCATCGTCGTCAGTTCCCATGATCGGCTGATCGGGCTGCTTGTCGACAAGGTCGACCAGGTGGCCGAGATCGACCGACTGAAGATCGAGGCCGCTCCGGAAGACGTACTGACCGAGCGTTCGTACTACATCCTCGGTGTGTTTCATCGAGGCGATGACCTGTTGATTCTCCTCGATACCGATCGAGTCCTGCAGGTGCGAGACGTGGACGACCGTGCTGAGGACGCATAGCTCGCTCCCCCGCTCCTCCCGGTTCGCAACCCCTCATCGCCCAAACAGAAGGCTGTGGCCATGAATGAAGATCTGAACCCAACCGACCCGGACCTGAGCTGGCAGGAGTGTATGGATCTGCTGGATCGACTGCCGTCGTTCCCGGCCCAGGACCGGGTGGCGACCATCGAGCGGCTCGTGCGCAACCCGAGCCCGATGATTCGAGAACGCGCGCTGCGTACCGGCGCCGCCGTCGTGCCCGACGACCGGCTCGTCACCTACCTGCGCAGCGACGCTGATGACATCGTGCGCAACGCCGGCATGGAGATGCTCAAGATGCGCGGAGCCAAGGGGCTCCCCCTGTCCGTGCGGTTGCTTCGCGACGAGGATCCCGACGTCGTACTGCAGGCCGTTCTGGCACTCGGCCACCTGCGCGACCTGCGCGCTCTCGAGCCACTCCGCGCCTCACTGACTCACACGAGCCCCAATATCGTCGCCGCCGCGATCGAGGCCGTCGGGCGACTCGGCGACGACCGAGCCGTGCCCGATCTCCTGCCCTTTCTGGAGGCCGACCTCTGGCTCCAGATGGCCGCCGTTCAGGCCCTGGGAGACCTGCGTTCGTCACGCGCTCTCAAACACCTGAGTGAGCTTCTGCCCGATCTGATGGTCGGCCCGATGGCAGCGGAGGCGCTCGCCAGGGTCGGCGGGCTAAAGGCCTTCAAGGCCCTGATAGACCACTGGCTACTGTTCGGAGAAGACGGCGACACCGAGACCACGCTGGGACTCCTTGCGCATGTCGTCGAGGGGCTGTCGAAGGCTCCGGAGCCGCAGCCAGAGCTACTCGAGTCGCTCGTCGGCTGCCTGCAGTCGGAGGACACGGAGATTCGCGCCAGCGCCGCCAGATGCCTGCTCGCTCTGGGGCCCACCGACCTCGACGACGCGGCACTCGATGAGCTCGCCGAGGGTCAGGCCGACGCATCGATCGTTCCCGCCTGCCTGGACCTCCGGCGTGATCTGGCGTCGACCCTCGTCGCCAAGGGCGGCAAGTCCCGAGCCTGGGGATTCCTCCTGGCGGCCAAGTCCCCGAGATCGGTCCCCGTGGACGTGGTCGTACAGGCGCTGACTACCGGCTTGCCCTCCGCCGACACCCTCAGGCCCGCGGCTCTCGCACTCGAACGCATCCAGAGCCCGAGGATCGCCGAAGCTCTTGTCGACCAGTTCGTTGCGGCCGAGTCCGAGCGGGGCTCGGTTCTCGTCCCGCTGCTGGCGACCCATCGCGACTACCTCGAAGAGGTCGTCTCCCAGCGCAGCGATCTGGACTCCGATTCCCGCCTCGTTCTGCTCGCGCAGTTCGGCACAGAGGGCGAGAAGGTCACAGAGGGGATTCTCGAACTCGACGAGGACCGGCGATTCGCCGTGCTCGAGCGAATCATCGACATCGAGGACATCGCCCGTCGCCTACCCTGGCGGGACTGGCTCGGTCGTGACCCGGACAAGTACGCGCCGCTCGCAGCGCGGATCGCCGCGCGCTATGGCATGGCCGACCTCCTGCCGACCCTTCGTCAGCTCCTCATCGACCAGCCGACTCCAGAGGTCGTCAGGGCGATGGGAGAGTTCGGTGACCGCGAAAGCGTCCCAACGCTCGGCGAGATTCTCAATTCCGACGCCAACCCTCTCATCCCGATCGTGCTCGAGAGTCTCGGACGCATCGGCGGCCCGGAAGCTCGGGCGGCGATCCGAGAGGTCATCTTCAACGGGAAATGCGAGCCACGCCTCGGGCTGCGCGCCCTGTCGCTGTGTGCCATCGAAGAAGACGACGCGGTCTTTCGCGGCGCCGTTGGCCATGCCGACTGGTACGTCAGGCTCACCTGTGCAGAGGTTCTAGGCCGCTTCACCCGGCCCGAGAACCTCGCCGCGCTCTCTCAGCTCGCCGCCGATCCGGTAGAGATCGTCTCGAAGCAGGCGCTGAGCAGCCTGGAGGCCTGACTTAGTGCAGACGCCTTTCGAACGCCTGACATCAGCGGAACACCTGCTGCTCAACGAGTTGATCGAGACTCGTTTCGGGCTCTCGTTCGGAGAGGAAAAGCGCGCTCTGCTCGAGGGGCGGCTGCGCCCGCGTCTACTCTCGCTGGGGCTGAGAAAGTTCATCGACTACTACCTGCTCCTCAAGTTCGACTTCGAGTCCGAGGCGACTCAGTTGGCGCATCTGCTGACCAACAACGAGTCCTATTTCTTCCGCGAGACTTACCAGTTCGAGAGCCTCTTCGCGGACGGACCGGAGCTTCTTGCCGGCAACGGCAGTCCGGCCTGGAAGATCCTGTGCGCCGGTTGCTCCTCGGGCGAAGAAGCCTTCACGCTCAACATCTTCGCTCGCGAGTCGGGGAGAATCGACACGACGGTCGACGCATTCGACCTCGACACCGACCGGGTCAGGACGGCTCTCCAGGCTCAGTTCGGAAGAAGCTCGCTACGGGCACTGGACGAGAGCGCTGTCAACGAGATCTTCCGGCCACAGGTCGGAGACCTTCACGAGTTGCGGCCGCGCTTCCGCGAGGGCACGAGCTTCACGGCCGGCAATATTCTCAACCTCAGGACGTACCCGACCCAGGGGCCGTACGACGTCCTCTTCTGCCGCAACGTGCTGATCTATTTTTCGGAGCGGGCACTCCTGACCGCGATCCAGAACTTCGCTGAGATGCTGCGTCCGGGAGGGTTGCTCTTCCTCGGCCACTCGGAGTCGATCATCGGGCTGACCGACCTGTTCGAGACCGTACGGCTGTCCAGCTGCATCGCGTACCGGAAGGTAGAGGAGAAGTGACCGTCAGGCTGGCGGTCGTCGACGATTCCTCCTTCGTCCGCAAAGCGATCGAACGGGTCTTCTCCGCAGACTCCCGGATCCAGGTCGTGGGGTCGGCGTCGTCCGGGGAGGAACTGCTCACCCAGCTCGACAACTGGCGCCCCGACGTCATCACCCTCGACCTCTCCATGCCCGGCATGGGCGGCCTGCTGACCCTCGACCGGATCATGGCCGTGCGCCCGACCCCGGTGCTGATTCTCTCGACCCACGCCGGCGAGGGCGCACCCCAGACCATCGAAGCGCTCCACCGGGGGGCCGCCGACTTCATCGACAAGCAGCGGTATTCGCTGCTCGACTTCGACTCGCTGCGCGAAGTTCTCGCTCAGAAGGTCCTGGCAGTCACGACCAACGAGAAGGCGCTCTCGGAGCCGCCACCGCAGCACAAGCCGGTTCCGAGGGAAGCTCCCGACACCGACGCGGACAAGGGGAGGCATTTCGAAGTTCTCCTCCTCGGAGCCTCCACGGGGGGGCCACCCGCCATCGAGTTCGTCCTCAGCGCTCTGGGCAGCGACTGCCCCCTACCGGTCCTCATCGTCCAGCACATGCCAGGCGGATTCACCACGGCGTTCGCACAGCGCCTCAACACTCACCTGGGGCTCGAAGTCCGAGAAGCCGAACACAGGGCGCCCCTGAGGCCGGGTACGGTCGTAATCGCGCCGGCGGGCAAGCACCTCAAGATCCGCCGTGGCCCGGACGGCCTCGTGACCATCCTCAGCTCCAGACCCTCGACCGTTGCCCACCGACCCTCGATCGATGAGCTCTTCGCTTCCGCCGTGACCACGACTGGCGCGAGTACACTCGCCGTTCTGATGACCGGAATGGGCCGCGATGGCGCCGCCACCCTGCGTGACCTGCGCGTTGCGGGCGCGCACACCATCGCTCAGGACGAAGCGACCTCCGTTGTCTGGGGAATGCCCGGCGTCGCTGTGGATCTCAATGCAGCGGTAGAGGTCCTGCCGCTGCCCCGTATCGCCAGCAGGCTGCAGCAGCTCCTGGCCGAGCAGGCCGGCTATCAGTCGCCCAGCAACTGACGGCGCAGAATCTCGTTCTCGAACGCGATACCCACCTCGGCGGCTACCAGGTCGAGGATGTCGATTTCTTCGATCGGATTCTCGAGCTTCCCGTTGTCGGTGTAGATGAGGAGGATCACCCGATCGCTCCCCATCACCGGGAAGACCACAACCTGATCGCTCTCCGGCCGACCGATCACGTCGGTGAAGGACTCGGGTAGACGGGCGCGATCGAACGACATTGAGATCGCGTGCCCCAGCCGAACCGCTTCGCTGAGAATGTGCTCTTCGGCCAGGCCGATCTCCTGCCCGCGAATTCGCTCGGCCAGGGGTCTGTTGTCGTCGTCGAACCCGAAGCCCCCGGCCGCGACGACCCGGTCGGCTTTGACCAGAAAGAGAATCGCCCGATCCACCGAGTCGGCGATCGTATTCATCAGGTTCAGAGCCACCGAAACCGAGAAAACTCCGGAGCGAAGGTCCGAGACGACGCGGCGCAGCTTCGCGAAGCCGGCGGTCGCCAGCCGATCCTCGCTCTCCTCGTCCGCTCTCCCTTTGACCCGCATCAACTGGTTGACGCAGGCCCGCGCGGCGTCAATCTCGTCGATCGGGACCGCCGCTGTCGCTCCGGCGGCGTAGGCCAGCGTCGCGTCCTCGAGCGAGCCGACGAGCGCGACCATCGGCAGGCGGGGCCACCACCGGCCGGAAGTCTTGAGCTGCTCGACCGCTTCGGGGCTGCGCGCGTCGAAGACCGCCAGCGGCCCCGCGGTCCTGCCGGCGTTGTCTATGTCGCTCACTCGGAACCGAATGGCGGTGATGCCGTCCTCGTTGAGGCCCGCCTCGAAAGTCTCCGCCAGGTCATCGTCGTCCGTGATCAGGTGAATCGGCGGCGAGGCACTCGTCGGCTGAACGTCCAGCCCGAGATCCTCGTACTCGTCATCGCTCTCCGCGGCCTCCACTTCCAGCGTCTCGACCGCCGGCACGTCCCCTTGAGAGCCGCGGTGGCGCTCGTCGAAAATCCTCGCGGCTTCGAGCAACACCATTTGAGTGTTGAGATCGAGATCGGGGATCAGATCGCCCGGATAGAGAGCGATGTCATCGACTGGCTTGAGCGTGCCGAGCTCGAAATCGAAGCTCCCGGTGGACCAGGTCACGAGCTCGTAGATCGTCTCCTCGATCTGCTCCCGGACTGCCTGACGAACCTCCTCGACCGAAACCGCCGCTCGGGAAAGCAGGACCTGACCGAACCGGCGCTGCGGCTCCTCGGAACCGTGTACCGCGAGTGCCTCGTCCAGATCGTCCTGGGTGATCAGTCCCTTCTCGAGCAGCAGTTCGCCCAGCTTCTTTGAGGTCTGTGACCAGGCACCGACGATCGCGCCGCGGTGGAAGTTCACCTCGGATCGTTCGTCGCCGCGGGTCAGGATCAACGTGCCCGTGCGCTTGCCCAGATGCACGAACTGCATGACATCGGCCGCAGCGACGTGCTCTAGCTTGCCACTGAGACTCATGGGGAATCGATGCTAACAGTCGACGGCAACTAGTGGCCGCGCGTCAGCTTGACCAGACTTTCGAGAGTTCTCACCTTGCTGTCCGCGTCGGAGCAAACGCGGGCGGCAAACAGGGCCGAAGCCGCATGCGCGGCAATCAGGTCGAGAATGTCTCGGTCATCGGACAAGGGCGTGACGCGGTGACTGACGAGGGAGAGGATGGCAAGTGCTCCTACGGTCGTCTCTTCGACTCGTAGAGGAACTGCCGCGAGGGCTTCGGCATCCTGCTCGCCGTTGGCAGCGAGTCGCAGGACTCCGTCGGCCAGAGTCTGGTCCACCAGGGCATCACCACCTTCGTAGTGACTCCCCGAGTACGGGCCTGCATCCCCCTCGTCGAAGCCGCTGGCCAGGGCGACTTCGCAACGCGTGCCGTCGTCATCTTTCAAGATCAGAACAAAGCGCTCAGCGCCAAGAAGATCCCGCGCGATCTCCGCGATCGTGTTCTGCACCTCACCGGGATCAAGGTTGGCGTGCAGCTGGTAGGTCGCGACGTAGAGGTTCATCAAGCGGCCCGCCTGATGCTCGGCCTCGATCATCTGCGTCACCAGCTCCGCCCGGTCCTTCTCGGACTCGTCGAGCCTGCGCTTCAGCACATCGAGCTCATCGCTCGACTTCGGCTCTTCGATGACTGGCGGCCCCTTCTCGAGGTCCTCCTCGAGAGCCTTGCTCAGCTCAGCTGCCCGCTCCAGCGATTGACGCAACTGGCGGATCGTATCGATCCCGCCGGGATCGTCCGAAGGTCCACCGAGGACGACCGCAGGAGCCTGTGACTCGCTCACCCTGCCTGTGCCCCCATGGTGTTCTGCACCGCCTCCAGAATGTCCTCTCTCTGGAACGGCTTGGTCACGTACCCGGCAGCTCCAGCCTCGAGCCCCCGATTCGTGTCCTCTTCCTTGCCTTCGGTGCTGACGATGACCACCGGGATCTGCGAAAACACCGGGTCCTTCTTGATCGTCTTGAGAAACTCCAGACCGCTCATGCGCGGCATGTTGAGATCGAGAAGGATCAGATCGGCGTCGGGATGATCACCGAGCTTCTGCATGGCGTCGAGCCCGTCGGTGCAGTGCACGAGTGTGTACTGCGTGAGCATCAGGTCGTACATGCGGTGTACGAGCTTGGAGTCCTCGACGATCAGGACCTTGTTCTGTGAGCCTTGTGCGTCCAATGCAGCCCCTTCCATCTTCAACAACAGGAGTCGGTCCTTCTCGAAGGATGTACTGGACCGAACTAGACAGGCTCGGACCTGAACGGACCTCACCTTTATTGTACAACGACTACCCTCAAACCCTATGAGAGCCGAGCGAATATAACCGCGGCCCGATCGTCCAGCAAGCCAATCCGGCACCTGACCTCACGGGTGAATATGCAAGAGGGGCGCACCTTGACGCCGGCGACCTACTCTCCCGTCTGCCACCGGGCCAGCTGGTCTCCGGCTCCTTCGAGCGGAAAGAGCGCCTGCAGCAGCAGGCCGGTCCTGTTGCTCCAGCTGGCAAAGTCCGTGCTGTCCCAGACTTCACCACCGATGGGCTCCCAACCCTTGGATCGAAACAGGTCCCAGGCCCAACGGGAGGACCGGCGCATATTCATCTCCTCGTGCGGACTGACGAGGTCCCAGCGTCCGTACTCGAGGTAGATGTTCATCGAGAGCGTCGACGCATCGGCGTCTCCGATCGCACTCTCGACAGCCCTCATCTCTTCCTCCAGGAGGAAGAGGCTCTGGACTCCCAGCGCTCCGAAGACATCGGAGTTCCCGAAAGTGATGAGCGTCGCGCCGAGACCGTCCCAGCCCATTCCGACGGCGGCTCTTGAATCGCGATCCGCCCGGGTCCGAAAACGTGCGTCGATCGCCGAGACGAGCTCACCCTCGGCGAAGCCCCTGAGCCTGCCGAGGCCGGCCGTATCAGGGAAAACGGCGATCAGAGGCTCGACCGTCGCTCCGACCACCCGATCCAGCGACGCCGGCCAGCCACCGACCTCACGAGCCGCCCCGTGATGCACATAGACCGTCGGGTACCGAGTCTCAGCCGCGTCGTAGCCCGGCGGAAGCCAGACATGGACGGGCACCAAGACCGGTTCGGGCGCTTCTTCTCCCTCACGTGCCGCCGGCTGGAAGCTGACCTCGATCATGTCGAGACGTCCTCCCGCCTCGACAGGCATCGCGTGGGGCGACTCCAGGCCAGGCCACTCGGGCATAGCGAACCACGACCAGTCGAACGGCTCCCCCCGATTCCAGTTCATGTCGGTTCCCAGGATGGTGGAGGTCGCCACCCGCTCGTGGCTTGGATCGAGTCTCAGCTCGTCGTCGACGATGAACACATAGCTGATCCGAGCCTGTCGGCCGAGTTCACAGGCCCACCACCACAGATCCGTTCCTTCGAGGCGGTTCATGGGCTCTTCTCTGCGCATCCCGATCATCTCTCCGGCCACCGCCACGTCGTCGGCTTCGCCTCGCCAGAGAAAGACCACCTGTTCGCCATCGATGAGCGGCAGCTCCCGACCTCCCAGAAAGCCATCCAGAACTGCAGCGCCATCCTCACCGGTCTCCAGGTCCGCCGCGAGACCACTCAACACCTCGGGCAGCGCCACTTCGGTCGCGACCATCATGGGTGCCCCTGTTCGCACCAGATCGACACGGGCGATCTCGCCCAGGCTGCGCAGGTAGAGCGCGCCGTCGGCGTAGCTGGGAGGAGTCCAGGCCAGGTCCTCGAAGAGGTCCAGGCGGCCGCTCTCCTGCCAGCCCGAGGAGTCCGCGGCACCGAGATGGACGCTGCCGGTCTTCGTCAGCACCGCCAACTGGTCCTCGACGCTGAGAAGGAAACCGTCGCCCGGCTCGCGAGATCGCCAGAGCAGCTCGCCATTCTCCGGTTCGATCGCACTGAGAAAGCGAGCCGTGTAGCCGAAGAGTCGCTCGCCGGCGAGAGCCACGGGACTGTAACTGCGAGCCAGTCCACGGCTGTCGGTGACCATCGTCGCCTCCCAGCCCGAATCGGTGCGCGTCACCTGGATGACATGCGAACGGCCCTGCTCGTGTTTGATGAAGATCCGGCCGTCGCCGATGGGAACGGGTGACTGACTGTACGAGCCCATGGCTCCACCGCGCTCTTCCAGATCGAACCGCCAGAGCGTCTCTCCCGAGGCCGCGTCGAGTCCCGCGGCCCAACCAGGACCGAGGATCAGCGCCTGCAAGACGCCGTCGATCTCCGCCGCGATCGGCGACGACAGCGGTGCACTGCCCGATTCGGGGAAGGCTCGCCATCGAATATCCCCGGACGCCACGTCGAAGCCGGCGACCAGCCCCTGCTCGCCCCCGGTGTTCAGCACCACGACATCGCCGATGACGGCAGGTGAGCCTCCGAAATCGTAGAGCGACTTCTCCCCCCCGACATCCTCGACCAGATGCTGGGCCCAGAGCTCCTCGCCGCTGTCGAGATCCAACGCGACCCAGCGCCCCTCGGGGCTGACCATGAAGACTCGTCCGTCGGCGATCGCGGGCGTCGAGATCGGCCCGTCGTGCCCCCCATCGTGTCCGGCGTGGTGCGCATCGAGCACATAGCGCCACCGCTCCTCACCCGTCGATGCATCGAGGGCGACGACAAAGTCGGACTCGTCGCCGGCCATCCCGGTGACCAGCAGCCCCCCCTGGATCGAAACTCCGGAATAGCCACTGCCGAGACTCCGCTTCCAGCGAAGAGACATCGAGAGCGCCCCCTCTCCCGCCGGAGCTGCCAGTGCCTGTCCGCTTCCGGCCGGTCCGCGGAACGACGGCCAGTCACCGTCACCCGCCCCAAGACTCGAAACGGAGAGAACCGTGCTGAGAGCGAAGCTGGTGAGCAATGTGTAGTCACGGAATCGGGGCATCGGTAGTCTCCTGGTCTCTGGGTTCGGGCGCAAGAACGGCAGATCCTACACTCCGAAGTCCCAGCGATAGCTGGATCAGAATGAGTCGCGGGCGATGCCCGCAGCCACGTGGGGCGTTTCGAGCGCGATCTGACGCAAGAGGCCGTCGGCGAGTTGTCGAAGCCGACCAGATGAAGGCCTGGCAAGACCTCGCCCGGCGCCGGGTTCGTCGCCGAGCCGCGAATGCGTCGGCCTCGGCAACCCGAACCCAGCTCTGCCGTAGAACTAAGATGGTGGGTAGAAGGGAGTCTGAATGAGAGGGTCAGCTGTCGCTGCATTGACAACCTGTTGTGCGAGCGTCCTGCTCGGCTTTGCCGCCGGTGCTGTCGCGGACGATCGGGCGATGGTCGCCGAGATCTTCCGGACGGCGCTGGCAGAGGGACGGAGCCATCAGCTACTGGGCGAGCTGTGCTCCCTCCATCCACATCGCCTCAGTGGGTCGCCCGAGTCCGATGCCGCCAATCTCTGGGCCAAGAAGACTATGGAGGCAAGAGGGCTGGAGGTGCGGCTGCAGGAGGCCATGGTGCCCTACTGGGAGCGCGGGGACGCCATGGAAGTGAGGGTGACCGTGGACGGACAGGGAGAGAGCCTCAGTGCCCTCGCTCTCGGCGGCTCCGTGGGCACACCCCTCGCGGGGATCGAAGCCCCGGTCGTCGAGGTCGACTCGCTCGAAGAGGTCGAGACCCTCGGCGAGGCCGGCGTAGAGGGTCGAATCGTCTTCTTCAACCGCCCGCTCGATCAGGGGCAGATCAAACACTTCGAGGCCTACATCGGCGCTGCCGATCAGCGGGTGGCGGGAGCCGCCCAAGCGGCGCGCTTCGGCGCCGTCGCTGTGCTGGTGCGCTCACTCTCCTTCCTCGACGACGACTACCCCCATACCGGAGGCCTGCGCTACGAAGAGGGCGTGAATCAGATCCCCGCTGCCGCCCTGAGCGTGCGAGCCGCCAACCGACTCTCCCGGTTGCTTTCCGATGACGACGGTCTTCGTGTCTCCCTCAAGATGGACTGTCGGCAACGCGAGGAGCAGCTCTCCCACAACGTGATCGGCGAGATCGAGGGCAGCGTCTACCCGGACGAGTACATCACCATCGGAGCGCACTTCGACTCCTGGGACGTCGGCGAAGGGGCTCAGGACAACGGCTCGGGTTCGGTCCAGTCGATCGAGGCGGTTCACCTCCTCGAGGAGCTCGGCTACGAATTCCGGCGCAGCGTTCGGGTGGTCATGTTCACCAACGAGGAGTACCTTGTGGGCCAGCCGTTTCGCGGCGGTCAGGTCTACGCCGAAGAGGCACTCGAGAAGAAGGAGAAGCACTACGCCGCCATCGAGACCGACTCCGGCGCGTTCACGCCCCGCGGCTTCGGCGTCGAGGGGCCACCCGCGATGGTCGAGCGCGTCAGATCGTGGCTCGAGCTGTTCGACACGACGACCACCATCCACTACGTCGCCGAGGGTGGCGGCGGCCCGGAAATCTGGGCCCTGAACGAGCTGCTCGGAACACCGACCTTCGACCTGCGGACGGACACCCAGCGCTACCTCGACTTCCATCACAGCGCCAACGACACCTTCGACAAGGTCAATCGACGGGAGCTCGAACTGGGCACCGCGGCCATGGCGAGTCTGCTCTACCTGATCGACAGCCGCGGGCTCAGCGACGAAGGCGACGGCGAGTAAGCGATCGTCGCATCGTCAGAAGACAGCGGTTGCTCAGCATCGCTTCCGGCGCCGTCGCCAGCCTCCTACGTCAGATCACCTCTTGCGCTAGGCCGCCGCGAACGCGAGACTTGAGCCATGCCGCCAACCACCAGGAGGAGACCCCCCGTGACTCGCGCCTCTCTGTTCACCGGACTCGCGGTGCTGTTGTTTCTCCCAGCTCTACAGGCCGCCGACTTCGAGGCGGATTTCCTCGACCGGACGATGCGGCTGGACTTCTTCCACACCGGCGGCCAGGGCGTAGAGATCATCTCCCTGGACCAGGTGATCTCCGACGGCCCGTGGCCCGGAAGCCGAACGCGACTGGTCGACGACACGAACCTGGGCAAGTACCTCTTCTCGGTCCATGACAGTGCGTCGGAGGAGCTGCTCTATTCGCGCGGCTTCGCCTCGATCTTCGGCGAGTGGGTGACCACCTCCGAAGCATCCTCGACGCACCGCACCTTCCACGAGTCACTGCGCTTCCCCTGGCCTCGGCGACCGGTTCGCGTGGTCCTCGAGCAGCGAGACGCCCGGAACGAATTCGAAGCGCTGTGGTCGACCGAGATCGACCCTGATTCCCGCTTCGTCAACCCCGCAGACCGGGCTCCCACCGCCCGGGTCTGGCCCGTTCTCGAGAGTGGCCCGCCGCAGGACAAGGTCGACCTCGTCCTGGTGGCCGACGGCTTCACCGCAGAGGAGATGCCTCGTTTTCACAACGATGCCCGGCGCCTGGTCGAGGCCCTCTTCCGCTGGGAGCCGTTCAAGAGTCGCCGTTCGGACTTCAACGTCTGGGCCGTCGACGTGGTCTCCGCCGAGAGCGGGGTCTCGCGCCCCAGAGCCGGCGAGTTCAGGCGCAATCCGATCGGCACCAGCTTCAATGCCTTTGACTCGGAGCGCTACGTCCTGACCTACGACAACCGCGCCATGCGGGACGCGGCCGCCGCGGCTCCCTACGAGTACCTCGAGGTTCTGGTCAACGAAGAGCAGTACGGCGGCGGCGGCATCTTCGCCAACTTCGCTACCGCATCGACCGGAGCCGGCTTCGCCGAGTACCTCTTTGTCCACGAGTTCGGGCACCACTTCGCCGGCCTGGGCGACGAGTACTACACCTCACCGGTCTCGTATGCCACTGGGGCGACCGACCTGCCCGAGCCCTGGGAGCCCAACGTCACGGCGCTCCACGACCCTGAGAACCTCAAGTGGGCCGACCTCGCTGAGGAGACGACGCCCTTGCCCACACCCTGGAGCAAGCAGGCGTACGACTCGCAATCCCGGGCTTTCCAGGCGCGGCGGGCCGAGCTGCGCAGTCAGGGCGTCAGCGAAGAGGTGATGGACGAGTACTTCCGCGAAGTCCGGGACTGGTCGACGGAGTTCCTGGGCGCCGAAGAGCACGCGCACGCCGTCGGTGCCTTCGAGGGGGCCAGTTACGAGGCCACCGGCCTCTATCGGCCTCAGGCCGACTGCATCATGTTCACCCGCGACGAGGTCGGTTTCTGCGCCGTCTGCCGGCAGGCGATCGAGCGCGTGATCGACCTCTACTCGCGCTGAAGCTCGCTCCCTGGTGGTCCCGAAGGTCGCCAAGGACACCGTCACAGCCTCGACCATGGCGCCCGGGAGGCCCGCGATCGTGCTCGCTGGCCCGCACTCCGGGACGGCGCTATGATCCGTTGAACCTGAGCTGAACCGATGATCGAAGCTGCACCTCCAGCGCCCGCCAGGGCACCAGCGAAGGCCGGCGCATTCGCCGGCCCGTCCACCTGAGACCGAGCGATGCCGTTCGAAGCCATCACTGTCCTGGCGATCCTCGTGGGCGCGGTCGCGCTCTTCGTCTCCGAGCGGTACCCGATAGACTTCGTAGCGCTCCTCGTCCTCGGCGCTCTGCTGATGTTCGGCCTGGTCACTCCCTTGGAGGGGATCTCGGGTTTCAGCAATCCGGCAACGGTCACCGTCGCGGCGATGTTCATCCTCAGCGCCGGCTTGCAGAAGACGGGCGCCACGGCAGTCATCGGCCAGCTGATGGTCCGCTTCGGCAGGAACTACTTCACCGCCCTGGTGGTCATCATGGGCACGATCACCGTCCTCTCGGCGTTCGTCAACAACACGGCGGCGGTCGCGGTCTTCATTCCTCTGGTGATGGTCGTCGCCAACCGCCGCAAGATCGCGGCGTCGAGACTCCTGATCCCGCTCTCCTACGCCTCGCAGTTCGGCGGGGTCTGCACGCTTGTCGGCACGTCGACCAACCTGCTGGTCAGCTCGATTTCGGATCAGGCAGGCTACGGGACGTTCAGCATGTTCGAGTTCAGCCGGATGGGACTGATTCTCTTCGCAACCGGTGTCGTCTTCTTCCTCCTCTTCGGACGCTGGCTCCTCCCCGAGCGCAAGGCACAGGAGCTTTCAGTCACCTACCAGCTCGGCGAGTACATCACCGAACTCAGGGTCGCTGAGAACTCACCGCTGGTGGGCAAGTCGGTCCTCGAGAGCCGCCTGGGCCAGGATCACGACGTCACCGTCCTGCGCCTCCTCCACGTCACCAAGGCGGTCTGGGCGCCGCTCAGGCAGGCGGTGCAGGGGGGCGACGTCCTCCTCGTTCGAGGCAAGATCGACGAACTGATGCGGCTGAGAGACTCGGCCAGGCTCGAACTCAACGTCGATTTCAAGCTGCGGGACGGCACGCTCCAGTCCGAAGACCTGCGACTGGTGCAGGCTCTCGTCGCACCGGGTTCGAACCTGGTGGAGAACACCCTCAAGGACCTCGATTTCCGCAATCGATACAAGGCGCTGGTGCTGGCCATCCAGCGGCGCGGAGAGCCGATCCAGGCGAAGCTGAACTCGGTCAGACTCCGCCTCGGCGACGCGCTCCTGATCCAGGCTCACGAGAGCCAGATCAGCGCTCTGCGTGGCGACCGGAACTTCATCGTGCTCGACGAGGTCCCGGGCGTGGCCCTGCGCCACAAGGCACCTCTCGTTCTCGGCATCCTCGCCGCTGTTGTCGGCCTGGCCGCGTTCGAGGTCATGCCCATTCTGGTGACCGCGATCCTGGGCTGCCTGGCAATGGTGCTGACGCGCTGCCTACGGCTCGAAGAGGCGTACCAGGCCGTGAACTGGAAGGTGATCTTCCTGCTCGCCGGGATCCTGCCCCTGGGCATCGCCATGCAGAAGAGCGGTGCGGCCGGCCTGATCGCCGGCAGCGCAGTTGGAATGGTCGGCGACATGGGCCCCGTCGCAGTGCTGGCCGTCGTCTACCTGATGACCTCGGTCATGACCGACACCATGAGCAACAACGCAGCCGCCGTTCTGTTGGCGCCGATCGCCATTTCGACGGCCGAACAGATCGGCGTCGATCCGCGGCCCTTCCTCATGGCGATCACCTTCGCCGCCTCGACCGGCTTCTCGACGCCGGTGGGGTACCAGACGAACACCATGATCTACAACGCCGGCGGCTACAAGTACACCGACTTCCTACGCACCGGCGTGCCACTGAGCCTCCTCTTCTGGCTCATGTCGGTGATCTTCATCCCCCGGTTCTGGAGTTTCTAGGGTTCGACCCCAGCGAGCGCCTCGACAAAGCTGAACGGGTGGAGCATGTGGCATGGCTTACACGCCCACAGGGTCGCCGGCGCTAGGCTCGCCCGAGAGACGTCCCGGTATGTCAGACAGGGGTCACACGTGCAGATCGGCCATGAGCCGCAGCCTCTCCACCTCGATGGTGGGCCTGCTTCTCGCCTTCGCTCCCGCTGTCGGGGCCGCTACCTACTACGTCGCTCCCCCACCGGCAGGCGACGACAGCAACAGCGGCTCGATGGGCTCCCCATGGGCGACTCTCCAACACGCGGCCGGCGAGGTCCTACCGGGGGACGCAGTGCTGATTCGCGCCGGGTCCTACGCCGGCGGGCACTTCACAATGTCAGGAACGGCGGCTGACCCGATCACGCTGGCGGCCTTCCCCGGCGAGGTCGCCATCATCGACGCCGACAACCCGGTCACTACCGACGGCATCAACCTCGAGGGCGTCGATCACATGATCGTCGAGGGTCTGACCGTGACCGGAACGACCCGCGCAGGAATCCGTGCAGTGCTGTGCGAGAACGTCACCGTACGCAATAACGTCACTGACGCCAACGGACGCTGGGGCATATTCACCGGCTTCTGTGACGACCTCCTGATCGAGGGCAACGTCACCTCGAACAGCGGCATCGAGCACGGGATCTACGTCAGCAACAGCGGCGACCGCCCGGTGATCCGCGGCAACGTCATCTTCGACAACAACGCCAACGGGATCCACATGAACGGCGACGGGTCCCAGGGTGGCGACGGTGTGATCAGTGACGCCGTCGTGGAGGAGAACGTGATCTTCGGCAACGGCGTCGCCGGCGGCTCGGGGATCAACTGTGATGGCGTCCAGGACTCGATCATCCGCAACAACCTGATCTACGACACGCACTCCAGCGGCATCTCGCTCTACCGGATCGATGGCGGCGCCCCGTCGACCGGTAATCGAGTCCTCAACAACACCGTCCACGTCGCCGACGACGGGCGCTGGGGCCTCAACATCCGGGACGCCTCGACCGGCAACACCGTCCGCAACAACACCTTTTACAGCGAGCACGGCTTCCGGGGCGCCATGACGGTCGACGCCGACTCCCTTCCCGGGTTCAGCTCCGATTACAACGCCGTCGAGGACCGCTTCACCACAGACGACGGCAATTCGACGATGACCCTGGCACAGTGGCAGACGGGCACGGGGCAGGACCCGCACTCCTTCGTCGCCTCACCGGACGACCTCTTCATCCTCCCCGGGAGCGACTACCACCACCTGAGAGGGAGTCCGGCGATCGATAACGGGGAAGTCCTCGCCGACGTCACCCGCGACCTCGAGGGCACGCCCCGCCCCTTCGGCCCGATGCATGACATCGGCGCCTACGAGGCGGGCGGCCTCTTCGCCGATGGATTCGAATCCGGTGACACGAGTGCGTGGAGTCTGTCGGTCCCGTGACGCGGCCACGTCTGCATGTGAGTTCGGGGGACCTCAGAGGAGCTACCTGAGTCAAACCACGGACCTGGAACTTCAAGCGATCGTCGAGTGGTGTGCCTATAGGGGCAAAAGGGGCCTAAGGCACGGTCACGGACCACGCCGAAGTGTCACCGCTCTCGAAGCCGTCACACAGCAGCGGCCGGTTGTGGAATCGGCGCAGGGAGACGCCGAAGTCGTCCGGATCGTCCGGCGACAACTCGCTGTTCCAGGCAATCAGGACCCCGCCGTCCCCCCGCATCGCGATGGCCGAGAATTCTTGCGCGCCGATCTCCTTAAGATTGACCTGGCGATCGGGCCCACGCGGCACTCCGGAAGCGTCGAAGCCACGCGCGAGAACGCTCGAGACATCGGAGTCCCCGGCCGGCGAAGGGAAGAGGGTCGTGAACGTCACCACGAAGCTCCCGTCGGCGTCTACCGCGATCGTCGGAGCGACTTGGGAATCGGTGGTGTATGAGTTCACCTGGAAGTCCGGCCCCATGGGAAAGCCGCTGGCGCTGAAGCGGCGCGCCTGGACGCTCGACTGATCGGTGTCCGAACCAGCGGAGGCCCAACTGTTCCAGCTGACGAGGAATCCGCCGCCGGGAAAAGACGCCACCCTGGGCGCCCGCTGGTCGTTCGGAGTGAAGGAGTTGACCTGCAGCTCGGGTCCTTCGGGGTCGCCGTCGGCGGCAAAGAGCTGCGCCCGGATACTCGATCCACTGCCGTCACTGCCCGGATTCGTGTTCATCCAGACCACTACGAACTCGCCGCCAGGCGCTACCGCGACGTCCGAGAACCACTGATCTCCCGCCGTCGATGAGTTGACCTGGAAGTCTGCGCCCTTCGGCACGCCGTCGGCGGTAAACCGCCGCGCCTGGATGCTCAGGCCGCTCGTGTCCGACCCGGCCGAGCTCCGGCTGCTCCAGGTGACGACGAAATCGCCGTCGGCGTCGGCGCCGACCTTCGCCAGGATCTGGTCGTCGGGCGTGAAGGAGTTGATCTCGAACTCGCCGCCGCTCGGGGTGGCATCGAGCGCGAAGCGCTGGGCTCGCAGATCGAGCTCCTGCTGCGGCGCCGCTGGATTGTGGTTCCAGACGACCACGAATCCGTCATCCCCCTGCGCCGTCACGGCCGTGTAGTACTGGCGCCCGGTGGTGTCGGTGTTCACCTGGAACTCCACACCGTCGATCGGCGTTCCGTTCGCGGTGTACCTGCGTGCCTGAATGCTCCGGTCGTCCGTGTCGTCTCCGAAAGAGCCCCTGCTGTGCCAGGTCACCAGAAACGCACCGTCCGCCAGCGCGGCGACGCTGGGCGAGGCTTGATCCAGGGTCCAGTACTCGTTGGCCGTCAACTCCAGACCGAAGCCGCAGACCTCTGAACGCCCAACTGCTGGCAGCAGCAGCGCCATCGCCATCATCCCGACCGATATCGACCCTCGCACGGCGACTCGATGATACCTCGCCTGCATTCAACCACCTGACACAACCGCCCTCGAGCGAGCTCGGCCCGTCGACTATCCTCTTCCCGAACGATCTCGCGTGGCGCATCGTCTAGATCCGCCGGGCGATGATCGCGGCCGAACCAAGCCAACAGGCTCACGGCAGCCGTACTCCTTCCTATGCCGAATCGACCCTCTCTGAGAAAGCAGTTTCTGACTACGTTTCTCGCCGCGCTACTCGGCGTCCTGGTCGTGGCGTTCGCCTATGAGCTCTACCGGCAGCATGAGCGAGAGAATGAGAAGCAGCGAGAGCGGGAGGAAGCAGAGGAGTCCAAACAGCACTACGTCAACGCCGCGCACCTGGCCACCGGGCTTTCGGCGCTGGCTCAACTGAGGCCTCACATCGAGATTTTCTGGCACGAGACTGGGGAGCTGCCGTGCCGAGCGACGGACCTACACCTGCCAACGGAGTTGCTCGCCCTTCAGACTGCTGCACTCCGCGACATCGCGCTGACTGACTGCGGAGAACTCACAGCCACCTATACAGAAGCATCCGGGCTTGACGGCGGCACACTTGTCCTCAGGGCCAATGAGGTCGAGGCTGCATCCGACCGCGGCCTGGCATGGGAGTGCCTGACAGCGGACTATCCGGAGATCGAAGAGCACCTTCCAAGCTGTCACTATGAGCCACCGTCCGACGCACTCGAGCCCTCGGCCGAGAAGGCCACGTAGCCTCCCAGCCCGGAGATAATCACGATGCTTCGATCCCAATGAGCGACAAGTCCGCGGAGAACGCTGTTGCAAGTCGCGTTTGTAATGGGCCACGAACTCAGAGTCTCGCCCTGTCGGGGGCTCGTCCCGGCATCGAGTGCACGAGCGGACGGAGAACAACGATGCCAGCCGGCTCCCTGACCAGGATACGTTTCGGTAGTGCAGCAGCCACCGTGCTCTTGGCAGTGGTGTTCTCTGCAGTGGCATTCTCAGCAGCGGCGCCGGCGGCACCGGAGCTCGACGAAGCGACCGTGCGCTCGATCGTGGGGGACATCGTCGAGGCCTTCAATCAGCGAGACCTCGATGTCATCAAGGCCTACCTGTATCCGGGGACGAAGATCGTCCTCGATCTCGACCCGGCCGGTGGAACCTCGCCCGTGGAGATCGAGCATGACCGCTATCTCCTCATGCTCGAGATGGGCATGGGCGCTCTGGAGGGCTCGGACATCCAGCACGAGATTCTGAAACTCGAGGTCGACCCCTCGTCGAACACGGCGTTCGTCGGATCTCGAGCCTCCACCGTCGCTGACATCATGGGGGTCCGTGTCCATGAGGACACTATCTCCGAGACCACCTACGGGATCGTCGATGGCGAGATCAAGGTGTTGAGTATCTTCAGCCGCGTCCTTCACCTGAACGTCGAGGAGGAGTGAGGCCCTGTCCAGCTCAGGATGTCCTGAGGCTGCCTTCTCCTCGGCCTGCGGCCCTAGTCTTTCCACTGGTCACCCGCCATTCGACGACTTCATGAACACAAGAAACGGTAGCGGGAACGAACCGCGCCGAAACAAAGGAGAAACCCATGCAGTTCTTCGTCTACTTCACCATGGAGGAGGGGAAACAGCCGCAGCGCTCCGCGCCGTCCCCAGAGGAGATGGCCGAGATCGGCAAGTTCCATGAAGACGGCATCAAGTCCGGGGTCATCGTGGCAACCGGTCGGCTGAGCTCGATCACTACGAGAGTTCGCAAGGACGGGGAGGAGGTAGCGGTTACCGAGGGTCCCTTCATCGAGGGGAAGGAGTTGATCCCGGGATTCTCGATCATCCAGTTGAAGACGAAACAGGAGGCGATCGAGTGGGTCACACGCTATCGGGAGATGATCGGCATGCCGGAACTGAGAATCGCAGAGATCTACTCGTAGGCCGGCCGGTGCGTGGGCCACAACAAAGTGCAAGGTCGAGTTCAGACGGCCGACCAGAGTCGAGAGACGTGCCCTCCAGGCGCGAGTGGGCCTTGCGAGGTCGGCGCTCCAGCCTTCTCCTGCTTCTTGCGGCCGTCCCGACAGCGGCGAACGCGACCGGCGGTCCCGCTTCCGCACTGAGCGGCCTGGGGGGGCTGTGGTTGCTGCTGGCGGTGGTCCTCTTTCTCACCTTCTCCTCGCTCTCCTGCTGGTTCTTCTTCCGACGCATTCGCGACTCTCGCAAGCGCTGGTGGCTGCTGCTACTGATGCTCTTCGGTTCGGCCGTGGCGGCAGCGATTGGAACGCCCCTTCTGATCTACCCGGTACTCCTCCTGCTCATGTCGGGGGCCCTCATCTACCTCCCTCTGCTCGTGGCCGCCCTGCTCGTTCTAGTGACCCTCCGCCTCGCCTGGCAGCGCAGAAGTCGCATCACCAAGTCAGCGGCTTTGGCGGCCACACTCACCCTGCTCGCGCAGCCTCTCCTCTACTCCGCCCTCCTCGCGGATGCCTCGAAAAAGGGCATGTCTGTGGATTTGCTGGGCCCAGAGCTGGCAGGCATCGGCCTGGTTCTCGTCGCTGTCGTCTTCGGCGTGCTCTTCGCCCTCACCTATGCGATCCTGGGTTGGCGGGCGTCCAAGTGAAGATGGGCTGAGCTCCTCTGGAGATTTCCCGATGTCGGCCTGCCATCAAAGATGAAGAGACTCACTCTCCTCAAGCGCGTCTTGTTCTGGCTGGAATCGAGCGTCTCGGCTGTTGTTGTCTTGTCGGGTGCGGCAATACTGGTTTGGTCGATCGTCAGAGCGTTGCTGTCGGAGGATCCGGCGGCGTCAGCGCGCGAGCTGGTTGAGGTCGCGGTCTACTTTGTTGATCCGGCGATCCGGATCGTGTCGTCTGAGCCGCTAATTGTGGTCATGACACTGTTCTGGCTTTGCGGGTACATCCTCACGATGAAGTTTTTCGCGCAAACTGCGCTGGAGAAGAGACTCAGCAACTACCTGATCCCACTAGCTCTAGCCAGTCTTCCTATTTGTGCCATCGCAGTTTTCGTGAACGCCATTGCAGGGCTAGCCAGTCAGGGTGCCGGGCCCTAGCCAATCCTCGCGGCCTTTCTTTGACAGGAGAACCCATGCTCTACACCACTCTCTTCGCGGTCTTCTACTTCCTGTTCGTCGCCGTGAACGCGGCTCACGTCGGACGGGTACGCTCATGGTTGGCCACCAACCACCCGACGTCGTGGTCGAAGTCGACACCTCTCAAGCGGGTCGGCAAGGCTCTCTCCAAGGGCGAGCTGGCGAGCTACTCTCCAGAGGCCGAGGGTTGGAGCCGGACAGCGAAGACTCTGAGAATCATCCATTGGCTCCTGGCACCATTGCTTGTCGTCGCCATCTATCTGGACCTCACTTCCTAGTCGAGTGCCGGCAGACAGATGGAGGCTGGTCCTCGCGCAGCGCATTCTCGATTCGCTGGCGCCAAGAAAAACGACCCGCCAACTCGGCGGGTCGTCAGTTCTTGAAACAAATGGTGGAGCCGAAGAGAATCGAACTCTCGACCTCCTGAATGCCATTCAGGCGCTCTCCCAACTGAGCTACGGCCCCACTGATGGGACCGGGAGTGTAGCCGTCCCCTTTTCGCGCTGTCAACAGACGGCTTGCCAGGGATCCTTGGCCTCGCCGAAGCGCTCGCGCAGGGCCGCGTCGAGGGTGTCGAGGCCGAAGCCGGTGGTGGCGGAGATGGCGATGCCTTCGGCTGTCGAGGGTGGCTCGGCGAAGCGATCGACCTTGTTGTAGACGACGAGCACTGCGGACTCTTCAACGCCGATGTCGGCGAGGACCTCGCGGCCGACGTCGAGGTGGTCGCGCCACTGTGGATGGCTGCGATCGACGATGTGGAGGACGACGTCTGCGTCCTTGATGCCCGCGAGTGTGCTGCGGAAGGAGGCAACCAGGTGATGGGGCAGCTTGCGGATGAAGCCGACGGTGTCGGCGTAGACGACGGGCCGGCCGTCGCCGAGCACGCTGCGCCGAAGTCTCGCATCGAGGGTGGCGAAGAGGCGGTCCTCGGCCTTGACTCCGGCGTGGGTGAAGCGATTGAAGAGCGTCGACTTGCCGGCATTGGTGTAGCCGGCCAGTGCTACCAGGCGTGCGTGGCGACGGCTGCGGCTCTGCACCTTTCGGGTGCGCTCGATCTTGGCGAGGTCCTTCTCGAGTCGCTGGATCTGCTTGCGCAGCATCCGGCGGTCGGCCTCGAGCTGGGTCTCGCCCTCGCCGCCCCGGACGCCGATACCGCCGACCTGACGCGAGAGATGAGTCCACCGCCGAGTCAGCCGGGGGAGGAGGTACTTGAGTCTCGCCAGATCGACCTGGGTCCGTGCTTCGCGGCTCTTCGCCCGCTGCTGGAAGATCTCGAGGATCAGACCACTGCGATCGAGCACCTGGCGATCGACGATGTCCTCGAGCTTCCGGACCTGGCTGGCGGTGAGGTCGTCGTCGAAGATGAGCAGATCAGCTCCCAGCGAAGAGGCTGCGGTGCCGATCTCTTCGGCCTTGCCCGGGCCGATGAACGTCCTGGGGTGCGGCGCCTTGCGCGACTGGACAGCTCGCGCTGCCACCTCGACGCCGGCACTCGAGGTGAGCTCTGCAAGCTCGTCGAGATGTTCCTCGACGACACCCTTCGGCTGGGCTGGCAGGCTCAGCCCGACAAGCAGGGCGCGGCGGCTCCCCGGCCGCCCGGGATCAGAAGTGGAAGCCAATGCCGACGTGGAACGTGCCTAGAGAACGCAGGTCAGGGTGATCGAGAATGTGAATTGTCAGGTCGGCGAGGACGACGACGGAGGGCGTGATCTTGAACTCGCCGGTGGCGCCCAGGGCCAGACCGAGCACGGTCTCTTCGTCGGACGGACCCAAGACTCCGCCTGAGAGGAGGCGGCGCCCGTCGACGTTGTATCCACCCAGCCCGATGAACAGCCCGGACTCGTAGAAGGCCTCGGTGAATTGGTACTCACCACCCGCTGTGACGTAGGTGAGCGACCCGTCGCCGAGATCTCCGACGGCTGAGCCGGTGCTGAAGTCGGACTGCCCAACCCGTACCCACATCTTGGCCTGCTGCTCGAACTGGATCCCGAAGCCGCCCTGGAAAGACGCCTCGGCGCTACCGCCGCCCTTGAGCGACCCACCGATGCCACCCTGGATCCCGAGTGTCCAGGTGTAGTCCTGGGCTTCGGCCCGGTCGGCAGTGGGCAGTGCCATCGCCACGACGATCGCAGCAGGAATCAACAGATGGAAGTTTCGCTTCAAAAGGCCTCCTCTCGCGGGCGCAAGTATAGCCGCGATCTTTACGTCATATCGAGCGACGGCCGACTGCCTTCAGCCCACCTTCAACGATCATACGAACGAGGAGGTTCGACCATCACAGGAGACCTCGCGCGGCGGGCTTTCGACTGGCTGCTGCCACCCCTATGTGTGAACTGCGGGAAGTCGCCCGCTGACGGGATCGACCGCTTCAGTCTGTGTTGCTCGTGTTCCCGGGAGGTGCGGCCCGTGGTCGGCCGCCGCTGCCCCCGGTGTCTCGCGAGGATTCGCGATCGATCTGCCGCGATGGACTTCCCCTGCGGCGGCTGCCGTCGCCGTCCGCCCGCGGTGGAGCGCCTGCTCGCGGGCTGGTTCTACGACGGGGCGATGCGCCAGAGCCTCCGTGGCCTCAAGTTCCATCGTCTCGAGTACCTGGGCGACGCCCTCGGCACAAGCCTGTGGACGCGTCACCGAGAAGTGATCTCGGACTGCACTGCCGTAGTTCCGGTGCCGCTCCACTGGATCAGGACCGTACAGCGGGGCTACAACCAGTCGGAGCTGATCGCCGCCGAGGTGGCCAGGCGTCTCGAGCTGCCGCTGACTCGCGCTCTCCATCGTCGGCGCGCGACGGCCGCCCAGTCTGGACTCGACCTCTCTGAGCGCCGGAGGAATGTGCGAGGCGCCTTCACCTGGCGAGGACGCCGGACGCCGGTAGGCGGCCCCTGGCTCCTGATCGACGATGTGCTGACAACCGGCGCCACGCTCGACAGCGCCGCTCGAACGCTGAGGCGCGCAGGAGTCACCCGGGTTACGGGACTCGTCGCCGCCCTGACACCCCATCCGTCTGAGACGCGCCCGGGCACCGTATTGCAGGAATAGCTGGTGCAACCCGGGGGTTGAACTCCACGTAGTGAGACTTGCGCAGTTTTTGACAGCGTCGAAAGCGCCGCTCTATACTGTGTGGTCAGGGAAATGGCTATGAACGTCAGTCGTCCAATCCAGTGCACTCTTGCACTGACCTTCGCCCTGCTAGCGAATGCTTCATTCGCATCGGCAGGGGACGGGGTCGTGAGTGGTCGCGTCAGCGCTCTGGACGCGCCGCTACCCGCCAGCCAGGTCTACGCCTACCAGCTCGGCGAGTTGACGCTGCGCAAGGTCACGACGGATGAAGACGGTAGCTTCGCCTTCCGCGACTTGCCGACCGGCCTCTACAAGATCATCGCCTTCAAGCCGGGTTTCCTGCCCGGGATCGCGCTGCTCACCCGCGCCAGTCTGGAGGCAAGGCAGTTCCTCGATGTCGAGCTGCAGAGCCAGGATTCGGCTGCGACCGACTCGGCCGCTGACATCTGGTCCGTTCGGCAACAGATCCCGACAGACATCCTCCACGACATCGACATGGCCTCGATGAGCCCGTCGCAGGAGACCAGTACGGTCGCCGGCGGCATTCCGGTGCGAGCCCGGATGCAGGCTCTGACCGGCGTCGACTCGATGGCGACGACACAGACGGCCAGTCTCTCCGGCGGTCAGGTGGATGTTGCCAGTGAGATCGATCAGCTCAATGTCGACGTGCGGGGCCGATATGTCGAACTGGCGTCTCGACCGGGAGACCTCGACGCGCCGGAGGCCAACGGCCACACCCAGATGCTCTCCGTCAATGTCACCGGTGTCGGGACCAACAGGATCAACGTCACTTCCCTGGACAATAGCCTCGACACTGCGGAAACGGGCCAGGATCGCATGGGCCTGCAGAGCCATCGACTCTCCTGGTCACGAGGAGTTGGAGCCCGCGGACATTCGCAGGTCGCGGCCCACTACATTGAAGAGAACAACTTCTACTCGCGCGGCGTTTCGGGCTCCATGGCGATGCCTTCGGGCAGCCGTGAGTGGAACCTCGAAGGGTCCTACGCTTCGAGCGTCGGCCAGCGGTCGTCGGTGGAAGCCGGGTTCAACTACCGCGAGCGCCAGTTCGAGCTCGCTGGGAGCGGTGACCCCCTCTTCGACGGAATCCTGCCGGGAGAACGAGTGGACGTCTTCGGCCGTGCCGGAACTTCGGTCACACCCTCGGTGCTGGTCGAGTACGGCGTGTACTCCACGATGCGCGACGGCTCGCTGTCATTCGCCCCTCAGGGCGGAGTGGTCCTGCAGCTCGGCGATGACTGGCGCGCTGCGACAGCGGCCAGCCTGAGAGTGCACGAGGATCCGGTCGAAGCCCGACGTTTCAACGACTTCCGCACCGGCCACTACAGCGACTACTCGTCGTGCGAGGGTTCTTCGTCCGAGTGCTACCAGGTCAGCGTGGCCAAGATGGACGGCGACCAGGAGCGGATGAGCTTCGGTGCGATCCATCGGACGTTCGACGAAACGCTGAGGCTCCAGTTCGACGACAACTTCTTCAACTACCGGGAGAATCTCCAGCTGGTGCGTGGCGACACCGTGCCGGAGCTCCAGTTCGCTCTCACCCAGCGCTTGAGCCCCAACATTCTGGCCCGGGTCGAGTCGAGCCTCGGGATCGGCGGGGGCGGACGCCTGGCGCTCGATGAGAACGAACACTTCGAGAACGAGGTCAGCTACCTGGTGACGTCGGTCGACACGCGCTTCGAGCAGACCGCCACCGGAGTCCTGGTCGCGTTCCACCAGCTCCGACAGAACTTCAACTCGATGACCAGCCAGACTCCGGAAGAGCAGTTGGCCCTCGAGCGCATTCAAGTGGCATTGACCCAGGACCTCGCGGTCCTCGGCAGCATGGCCGCCGACTGGGCACTCCAGCTCAACATGGAGCTCTCCCGCGGCGCCCTGCCCAGTGACGACAGCCTCGACGACGACATCCGCGAGCGCATCACCGGCGGTCTCGCAGTCAAGTTCTAGGCGTCGCCCGCGCGACAGCGCGCCTCCCCTGGAATCTCCTGCCCGCAGCGGCGGTTGCAGCCTCTATGGGAGGTCGAATCGGCCGAGTGGATTCAACTTCACGGAATCGCTCCAAATAATTGGATCTATCTGCTAAATTAGCTGCACGGCAGCGCTTTTCGGGGCATCCAAGCCGCTGATTTGTGGCACGAAACCTGCGTATAGGTCATAGGAGCCGATTGAGCCATGTCCAGTCCGTCACGCCGCAAGCTGTTCCTCACCTTCGCCGTTCTCGCGGCTACGTGGGTTGCGGTGCTTGGCGCTACGAGTCTGCTGCGGCGCATCGACGGTTTCCAGCCACTCGGATTCGTCGCCCATTCGGAGGCCTCCACCTGGCGGGTGGACTCGGTCAGTAACTCCTCGAGTGGTCTCGCGGTCGGTGACCGGATCCTGATGGTCAACGCCACGGAGCTGCGCAGCTTCGACGATCTCCGAGAGGCTCTGCGTCAGGAGGCGTCGGCCGAGCTCCTCGTCGACCGAGCCGGCGTCCCGCTCCAGATCGCCTACGAGCGCCCGGCCCTCACCATCGATTGGCACTACCTGGTCGTGGCCCTCATCGGGATCGGCTATCTCTTCATCGGCCTCTACACCCTGATCCGTGACCAGCGGAGGGCAGCCCGACTGTTCTATCTCTGGTGTCTGACTTCGAGCCTGGTCTACGTGGCCACGGCACAGGCCCCCTTCGACACCGCGGCGAAGATCATCTACGTCTTCGACACTATGGCGCGAGTCCTGCTCGCCCCGCTGACGCTCCACCTGTTCCTGATCTTCCCGCGACCACTCAAGAGCCTCGAGAATCGCCTCGGCTGGATCCCGTTCCTCTACGTCCCGGCCGCCTTCATCGCACTTCTCGAAGCCGATCTGATCTTCGCTCAGGGTCAGTTTCTTCTCCAGGGACAGATCGAGACCGCCGCACGAAGCGTCGATCAACTGGTGCTCTTCCAGCTTGTCGCCTTCGGCCTCGCGGCCGGCGGCGTCCTGCTCGCACGCCTGAAGCAGCGCCACGACTCCGAACCCCTGCGACAGGCAGCCTGGATCGCCGTCGGAATGCTGGGCGGGTACCTGCCCTTCCTGGCCCTCTACGTCCTTCCGTTCTCCCTGCGACTCGATTGGCCGACGCCGGTGACGACGCTCGGAGTTCTCCCTCTGGCCCTCGTGCCGCTGACGTTCGCCTATGCGATCCTGCGCTACAAGCTGTGGGATATCGGCGTCATCATCCGCGACACACTGACCCTGGCGACAACCGCCCTCATCGGCGTGGTCGGTTTCTCGCTCGCCAACCTGATGGTCCAACGCGCGGTGCCCAGCGATCTGGCGCTGCCGCGAACGATGCTCTCGTTCACCTCCGGCCTCGTCATCGCCGGCCTGATGATCCCGACCCGGAGGCGGATCGGAGCCTCTCTCGAGCGGCTGCAGTACGGCGGCGCATTCCGTCGACGCCGTGGCCTGCTCGAGTTCGGCCGCGAGATGCTCGAAGAACGGGATCTCGGCAGCCTCTCTTCTTCACTCCTCGGTGAGCTCGCCGCGACCTTCGATCTCGGACGAGCCAACCTATACCTCGGCAAGACCGATCTCCTGACCGCGCAGCGAGGCGAGACCGGGGTTCCGGAGCAACTCCGGGCCGCCGAATTCGATGAGGACTTCTGGGGCAGCGATGTGAGGAGTCTCGCGGGTGTCGCCCTGCCGGGCGAGCTGACGGCGACCTATCAGCTGCACGCCGCGGGCTACCGCTACGCCTTCCCGCTGACTTCGAGACGCCAGCGGATCGGCGTCCTGGTCATCGGTTACAAGCGTGACGAGATCGCCCTGTCGAGCGACGACATCGACCTCGTTCGCAATCTGCTCGGCCAGGTCTCGCTCGCAATCGACAACGCCTACCTGCTGGCCCAGGTCCATCAGCAACTCGACCAGGTATCGCACCTTCAGGAGACGACCGAGGAGATCCTCGAATCCTCCCCGGCCGGTATTGCTGTCGTCGACGCGGACGGCTCGGTGGAACGGGCCAATGCGGCTCTCGGGGAGCTTCTCCAGGCCGACCCGGAGACCCTCACGGGCCGGAAGCTCACCGACCTCCTCGCCCTCGACTCCCTGCCGCAGAGCGGCGAGGGCCTGATGGAGACCCAGTTCGAGGATCCATCCGGCGGCGAGCATCTCCTCCAGGTGAGCCTTGCACCCCTGACCAGCGACACCAGCGGCTCAGTCGTTCTCGTCCATGACGTCACCGAGCGCATCGCCATCCAGAACGCGATGAAGGAAAAGGACCGGTTGGCCTCACTCGGAATGCTCGCCGCCGGAGTCGCACACGAGGTGAACACACCGATCACCGGGATCTCGAGCTACGCCCAGATGCTGCTCGAAGACACCCCCGAGGACGACCCGCGGCGTGCGCTCCTCGAGAAGGTCGAGCGACAGACCTTCCGCGCTTCCCGGATAGTCAACAACCTCCTCGAGTTCTCCCGCGATCGACCTCGCGAGGCGCGGCCCGTGTCACTCAACTTCGTCGCCTCCGAGTGCCTCGACCTGCTCAAGGAACGGATTCGCGACAGCCAGGTCGAACTCGACTGGCAACCGCCGCAGGAAGATCTCACGGTCTGGGGGAGCGACGGTGAGTTGTTGCAGGTCTTCACCAATCTTGTGGTCAACGCCTGCGACGCGATGAAGGAGACGGGCGGTGCGTTGAGCCTCTCCTTCGAGCCGTCGGACAACTGGATCTGCGTCCATATCGCCGACACCGGACCCGGAATACCCGAAGACAAACTCGAACAGATCTTCCAGCCCTTCTTCTCGACCAAGCTCCAGCAGGGCGGCACGGGACTCGGGCTGTCGATCAGCTACAACATCGTGCAGCGCCACGGCGGGCACATGCGAGTGATCAGCGCGCCCGGTGAGGGCTGCACCTTCGTCATCGAGCTTCCCCGCCACCTGAACTGAACGGACCCGAATGCGACTACTCATCGTCGACGACGAGGAGGTACTGCAGGACGTTCTGACGTCCCTTCTGCGCAGGGAGGGATACGAGACGGTCAGCGCGCGATCGGGCGAAGAAGCACTCACCCTGCTACGCCAGGGAGACATCGACCTGGTCCTCCTGGACCTGATGCTGCCCGGCATGTCCGGGATGGAGGTCCTCAAGCAGATCCGTCACGAGGATCCCAACCAGGTCGTGGTGATGATCACGGCCTTCTCCTCCGTCGAAGGCGCGATCGAAGCGATGCGTGTCGGGGCGTTCCACTACATCCCGAAGCCGTTCAAGAACGAGGAGGTCCTGCTCACGGTTCAGCAGGGACTCGAACAGCGCCGGCTGCGAAAAGAGAACCGCTCGCTGCGCGACCAGCTGCAGCAGCGATTCGCTTTCGACAACATCATCGGCAAGAGCAAGCCGATGACCAAGGTCTTCGAGCTGATCCGGCTCGCGGCGCCGGCCAAGAGCAATATCCTGGTGCTCGGCGAGAGCGGCACCGGCAAGGAACTCGTGGCCAAGTCGATTCACATCAACTCTCGCCGTGCCGACGGGCCGTTCGTGACGGTCAACTCCGGTTCGATGCCGGCCGACCTCCTCGAGAGCAACCTCTTCGGCCATGAGCGGGGCGCCTTCACGGGAGCCGTCACTGCCAAGAAGGGCCTCTTCGAGGTCGCCGACGGCGGCTCGATCTTCTTCGACGAGATCGGCAACATCCCCATCGACACACAGTCGAAGCTTCTGAGAGTGATCCAGGAGAAGGAGTTCATGCGCCTGGGAGGCGTCGAGACCCTGACCTCCGACGTGCGGATCATCGCGGCGACCAACGTCGATCTCGAGGCCACGGTCGAAGAAGGCAGCTTCCGCGAAGACCTCTTCTACCGGCTCAATGTCATCACCCTGAACCTGCCGCCTCTGCGCCAGCGCCCCGAGGATGTCCCCCTGCTCGCCCGCTCCTTCCTGGAGCGCTTCTGTGCCGAGAACGAGAAGGACCTGACCGATATCGCGCCGGAGGCCATGGAGCTGCTGCTCGACTACCACTGGCCCGGGAACGTACGCGAGCTCGAGAACGTGATCGAACGAGCCGTGGTCCTTTCGACTGGGGATGTGCTCGACGTCGAGCTCCTCTCCCCCGCCGTGCGCCACAAGCGCCCGGCCGTCGGCTTCGATGAGCCTCTGCCGCCCGAGGGCCTGCCGCTCAAGGACGCCGTCGCCAACTACGAGCGCAAACTCATCGTCCGCGCCCTGCAGGCTTCCGGAGGCGTCCAGAAGCGTGCCGCGGAACTGCTTCACGTCAAGCCCACGACGCTGCACGAGATGATGAAACGATTGGCGGTCACAGTCGATCAGATCGTCAGCTAGGGCCTGACGAGCAAGCTGCACCCGTTCCCGTTCATCCGTGCGAGCTCCTTTGACGTCAGTGTGCGTCTGGCGGGAGTTGTCCTGCTTGGCAGCGATCCCGTTTGACGGTCATGTGTGTTCTGGGGAAAAGACCCTGTCTCCTTGAATCACTGGTAGACCTTGGAGGGTCTGTGCTATCTGGCTGGCTACGCCAGCCCATGGCAGTCCTTCATCGGCCACCACCCGCCGCAAAGGGCACCACCAACCTAGGTGTGTGAGGCGTAGCCGGGTTGGTGCAGGCTCTGTACGAGGGCGGGAGGTGGGGGGTGTTCGCCGGAACCAACCCGGCTACGCCTCACACACCGGCAAAGGCCCACCCAAAGGCACCGAAGGGCGGCCCCAGCTACGCGGCCCCAGAGAACAACGCCGGCGCCCCAAGGCCAGAAACCGCCGCCTACAACACCCAGGCGTAACCGAACTTTGTGAAGATGGCCCGGTCGCGCTGGGTCAACCCCTGAGAGCCATCTCCCGACCGCGTCTCCGAATAGCCGAGAAAGAAGACTGTCTGAGGGTTCACCTTGTAAGAAAAGAGGAACTGATTGAAGAGACTCTCACTGAGCGTATCGACCTCGTCGCTGTATAGCGCCTGGTTGCGCTCCACCTTCGAGAACTGATTGGTCGTGCGCACGAACATCCTCGGGTTGAACTGATAGACCAGACGCAACTGCGTCAGGTTGGCCTCGAAGAGGTTGCCCTCGTCGATGTCGAGCTCCTGCAGATTGTGGCTGAGTGACGCCTTGAGACGCCTCCCAAGGTTGTACCGAACCGTCGGCTCGAAGAACAGCACCTTGCCCGGCCGCGTCTCCCTGAAGTCGATCCCGTCCCCACCCCCGACGAACACACTGAAGAAGAGACTCCCGTTCGGCGACATCTGGGCGTAGGCGTTCGCTACCTCCTGGTCGAACGAAACCCCATTCACCACCCGGGTCCGCATCGCGGGCCAGATCCCCATGAAGAGCTGATGCGGTCCGGTCACGTTGAAGTTCAGCTCCGTCTCGCGCTCCAGAAGCTGACCGTTCTGGTCCTCTTCCGTGTTCCACTCCAGCCCCAGCCGAATCCGGTTGTGCCAGTCATCCTCATCGCCGTACCAGACACGTTGGCCCCCGAGTTCGAACTCCCGGCGATCCACCTGCGGAACAAAGCCCATGTCGGCTCGAAAGTCCTTGCCGATGTCCTCGTAGCTCGTGTATGCCGACCAGTTCCGCGTCTCGTGTCGGTAGTCGAGCGAGAACGCCTGGTCACTGAAGGCCTCTCCCGGCTGCGCGAACTCCTCGGCTACCGCGCTCGGATACTCCGTGCTCGACGTCAGCCACTGGAAACGCACCTGATCGCTGTCGCTGAACCGGTACTTGCCATCCAGGCCGCCGAGGGAGTTGGCGTAGTCGTCCCCACCACGGTGAGTCACCAAGGCTCCGATCGTCGACGACTCGCCGAAGTCGCGGCGATAGCGAACCACCGCATCTGTCGAAGCGAAGTCCAGCGACGTGCCATCCGAGCCCTGGCTACCCGGAAAGAGCAGGTTCGTCAGCTCGTCCTCGGCCACGAAGACACCCACTGCGTTCTTCCCCTGCTTGCCGGTGAGTTTCAAGCCCCAGTCCGGGCTCGCAACATTGCGAGTGAAGACTGCATTCATCGGCGTCGAGAAGAAATCCGCACCCTCCAGAAAGAAGGGCCGGCGCTCAGGGAAGAAAAGAGCGAACCGCTCGTTGACGGCGATCTGCGCGACATCGGCCTCAATCTGAGAGAAGTCTGGGTTGACCGTCATGTTCAGCGTCAGGTTTGGCGTCAACCCCCAGCGGGCGCTCAGGCCGATATCCGTGTCTGGATCGTTGGCTTCGAGCCCGCCGTTCGGGAAGTCGACGCGTTCCTCGCTCTGGCTACCGGTCAGCGTCGGGACGATCTCCAGGTTGCGGCCTGCCGAGATGTCGCGGAAGCCCGTCATCTTCGACGCCTGACACAGGTAGCAGTTGTTGTCCCGATCCAGCTGGTGCACCGAGAGGCGGTGTCGATCGTCGCGCGGATAGAACCGCACCAGATCGAACCCCCAGGTCTGCTCTCCCCCGCCGCCGGGGAACCGCAGCTGATTGAACGGAATCGCCATCTCGACGACGTACCCGTCGGCGGTGATCTGTCCCGCCGAGTCCCATATCGCGTCCCAGGAGTCACTCTCGTTCCCGGTCACCCCGTCGAGGAACATGTCCATCTGAACTCCCAGAGGATTGACGAAGAACTCGAAAGCGCGGCGCTCGTCGTTGAACGTGTCGATACCGATCCCGAGGAAGTCGTCCTGATAGGCGGAGTCCCGATCGGTGATCCGAGCACGGATCTTGGAAGGGTCCGGATCGTGAGCGCGAAAGCCGACGTAGAGCGTGCTCTCGTCGTACGTGATGCGGGCCTCGGTCTCGACGACGGCCGGGATGTTGTCACTCGGCCAGGTCTCGTAGTCGAGGCTGAAGACGGTGGCATCCTGCCAGGCGGCCTCGTCCATCACGCCATCGACCTTGATCTCGGAGACCGTCTGGCTGATGTAGTGCGCACCCTGGGCCACGCTGGCCGCGATCGACTGGCTCGAATCGGGGGTCACATCCGCCGCCGTGGGCGCACCGATCCCGATCATGAGCAACAGACCCATGCACGTACTGATCGCGAGTAGTCGTTGTCGTCGACGCATGCTGCCTCCTCGGTACCCCCCTGGCGATGTGTGCCTGCCCTACATACGGACCACGCCCCACGAGGTTTGGTTCCCGAGGCCTCTGTGCAGCGAAAGGGGTCGGACCTGCAGCGAAGGGGCGAACAAGAACGGGACCGAGCTGCGATATGGTGATCCCGTCATGTTCGAGGAACTCGAAGAGCTCGAAGAGAGCCACGAAAAGCTCACGGCGTCTCTGGCCCAACCGGAGACCCTGGCCGACTCGGAGCTGATCAAGAACACCAGCAAGAAACTCGCCGAGATCGCCCGCACGGTCGAGCTCTACCGCGAGTATCGGGACGTCACGAAGCAGATCGAAGAGACGCGCGAGATACTCGCCGCACTCGACGCCGGCGACGAGATGGCAGCGATGGCGAAGGAGGAACTCGACGAGCTCCAGCGACGCGAGAGCGAGATCGAGGAAGCGCTCAAAGTCGAGCTGATGCCCAAGGATCCGAACGATGCCCGCAACGTCGTACTCGAGATCCGGGCGGGGACCGGCGGCGACGAAGCGACCCTCTTCGCCGGCGAGCTCTTCAGGATGTACAGCCGCTACGCCGAGGAGCGGCGCTGGAAGGTGCAGATCATCGACCTTTCGGAATCGGGAGCTCACGGCGTCAAGGCCGTCTCCGCGATCGTCGAAGGCAAGGGCGCGTACAGCCGCCTCAAGTACGAAGCGGGTGTCCACCGGGTGCAGCGAGTTCCGGAGACCGAAGCCTCGGGGCGCATCCACACTTCTGCCGTCACCGTCGCGATCCTCCCCGAAGCCGAGGACGTGGAGATCGAGATCGCGGAGAAGGACCTGCGCATCGACCGCTTCTGCTCGTCCGGCCCCGGGGGGCAGGGCGTCAACACGACCTACTCGGCTGTCCGCATCACCCATCTGCCCACCAACCTGGTCGTCAGCTGCCAGGACGAACGCTCCCAGATCAAGAACCGGGCCAAGGCGATGCGCGTCCTCAAGGCTCGGCTGCTCGAGATCGAACGAGAGAAGGCCGAATCCGAGCTGACCGCCGAGCGCCGCAAGATGGTCGGCTCCGGCGACCGCTCAGAGAAGATCCGGACCTACAACTTCCGGGAGAATCGGGTCACCGACCACCGGATTTCGCTGACCATTCATCGCCTCCCGTCGATTCTCGAAGGCGAGCTCGACGTCCTGATCGAACCGCTGGCCACCCACTTCCAGACGCAGCAGATGCAGGACGCCTCCAGGAAGTCTCTGACGACCTGACGTGCTTGACTGGACTGGGACGGTCGTGGAGCCGATCGCCACACTTCTGGAGCAGGCTCGCCGGCGCCTACAAGCGGCAGAGCACGCGGCACCGCCCAGGGAAGCCTGGCTTCTCCTGGGCTATGTTCTCGGTTGGGACGAGGCCCGAGTCCGGGCTCGCGACGACCGGACCATCGAGCCGGAACAGGCTGGGCGATTCGCCGATCTCGTCGAGCGGCGGGTGCGAGGCGAGCCCGTCGCCTATCTGACTGGAGAACGGGAGTTCTTCGGCCGGTCGTTCTCCGTTGATCAACGAGTGCTCATCCCCCGGCCCGAGACCGAGCATCTGGTCGAGGCAGCTCTGGCTCTGGCTCTTCCCGCATCGCCCTCCGTTCTGGACATCGGTACCGGGTCGGGTTGCCTGGGGGTGACGCTTGCGCTGGAGCTGGAGGCCCGGAGAGTCCTGGCCACCGACCGGTCGCTCGGGGCCCTCTCCGTGGCTCGATGCAACGCGGCTCGACACGACGCCGGGCAGGTCTCGGGCATATGCACCGACTGGCTGGCAGGTGTTGACCCGGCCACGCTCGATCTCGTCGTCAGCAACCCGCCGTACATCTCGCCGGCCGATCGTGGGGAGCTCTCGCTCGAGATCCTCGACTACGAACCCGAGGACGCGCTCTTTGCCTCCTCGTCGGGTCTTTCCGCGTATCGCGAGATTCTCCGAGCACTCAAGCCTCTGCGGCCTGGAACCCCGGTCCTCTTCGAAATCGGTCTGGGCCAGCGCCAGGCAGTCTGTGCCCTGGCGTGCGATGCCGGCTTCACGGTCGCCGACGTGATCGACGACTACGCTGGAATCGCGAGAGTTGTGGTAGTAAACCGCGGAGGGGACTGAGCCCCCGCGAGAGCGACGATGGACTGTTTCGAGATCACCGGACCCGGCCGACTGAGCGGCCGTATTCAAGCTGCGGGAGCGAAGAACGCAGCACTTCCCGCGTTGGCAGCAACCCTGCTCTCCGAGGGCACCGTGGAGCTGCGTGGTCTACCGCTGGTGCGCGACATCCGCACCATGGCGCGACTGCTGGAGCATCTGGGCACCTCGGTCGAGTCGGACGGTGACTCGGTGCGTCTGACACCGAGCGGTACCGCGGTCGCCGACGACGCCGACTACGAACTCGTCAAGACGATGCGTGCCTCCATCCTCGCCCTCGGCCCGCTCGTCGCGAGGCTCGGACACGCCAGAGTTTCTCTGCCCGGCGGCTGTGCCATCGGCGTGCGGCCGATCGATCAGCACCTCGCAGGACTCGAGGCTCTCGGCGCCGAGGTGACCCTCGAACACGGGTACGTCACCGCGAAGGCGGATCGCCTGGTGGGCAACCGCTTCCGCTTTGCCGTCCCGACGGTGACCGGCACCGAGAACCTGTTGATGGCCTCCTGTCTGGCTCGCGGCACGACAGTGCTCGAGAACTGCGCTCGCGAACCGGAAATCGCAGACCTCGCCAGACTGTTGACATCGATGGGAGCGAACATCGATGGCGCGGGACAGGACCGTATCGAAATCCAGGGAGTCGACCGGCTTGGCAGTGCCAGCCACCGGATCATTGCCGACCGGATCGAGGGTGGGACCTACCTCGTCGGCGCCGCAATCACCGGTGGAGACGTCACCCTCGAGCATGCCTCTTCGGCCGACCTCGCGCCCCTTCTCGAAGTCCTCGAGCAGGCCGGTTGCACCGTCGAGGCCGAGCCCGATCAGGTCCGCGTCGCGGTCGACGGCCCTCTCGAAGCGACCTCGATCGAGACCTCACCGCACCCCGGCTTCCCTACCGACCTTCAGGCTCAGTACATGGCCCTGATGACCCAGGCCCAGGGCCGCTGCAGCGTCCACGAAACCGTCTTCGAGAACCGCTTCCAGCACGTGCCGGAGCTTGTCCGCATGGGCGCAGCCATCGAGGTCGACGGCGGCTACGCCTGGATTGAAGGGCCGAGCCGGCTCTCTGGAGCCCATGTGATGGCGACGGACCTCCGTGCATCAGCCAGTCTCGTCCTCGCCGGCCTCGTCGCCTCCGGCACGACGGTCGTCCATCGCATCTACCACCTCGACCGTGGCTACGAAGGTATGGAAGAGAAGCTGCGCCGGCTTGGCGCCGAGGTTGAGCGCACGTCCGAATGATCTGGCTCATCGCCCTGCTGTTGCCGGTGCCGGCGCCCCTCTCCTCGCTGGCGACGACGGACAGCGAGCCCAGAATCGAATGGGTCGAGCTGCAGAGAGCCGGACAGGACACCCAGGCGCTGGCGTCCGTCGAGCAGTACCTGGCCTACGAACACGAGGGAGGAGCCGACAAGGGCGTGCTCTATCTGCGCGGACGGCTCCTCACCCGACTCGGCGAGAGGGATCGCGCGGCCGAAGTCCTGTTGGCCGGGCTAGCCACCGACGCCGGTCTCGAGCCCTTCGCTCGACTGAGACTCGCAGAGGTCGAGAGCGCCAGAGGAAGACCGGAAGTCGCCGCCGACCTGCTCGCCGTCCTCCTTGCGGCAAAGCCCCCGTCCCAACTGAGAACTCCCGCTTCACGCCTGCTGGCGCGAGCCATCAGGCGGGGCGCGGACTGCCGCCTGCTCGAACCCTTGGACGGCTGGAGCCTGGACGAGGAGTCGCAGAGGGTTCTCCGCCTCCAGCGTTCCGACTGCCATCGCCTCGGCGCTCCGGCACGAGCCGACGCCGACCTCATCGCCCTGCTTGCCGACGACACAGCCGATGGCGTCGCCCTCGAAGCCGCCGAGCGGCTGGCGGACTCCCTGACTGATCCATCGGGTGAGATCTCTCTCGACATGGCCAAGGCCTTCTTCGGCCAGCGTGACTTTCCCCTGGCCCTCGACTACTACTCGCGAGCGCTCCAGCCCGAGGCGATGCCCCTGGCGGCCCGCGCGGACTACGAGACCCACTACGCGGTCGGGCGCAGCTACTTCTGGCTGGGCGACTACCGCAGGGCCGCCCAGCGCTTCGCCTCGGTCGTAGGGTTGAGCTCGGCGCGCGACAAGAAGGCGCGTGCGCACTATCAGGAGGCGCGCTCCCTGGAACTCGCCGGCGACACCGCGGCGGCCGAACTCGCGTTCGGCAGGGCATTCACCAGCGACCCGGAGGGCTCCTGGGCCGCAGCAGCCCTGACTTCGAGAATGCGTCTGGCATGGATCGATGGCCGCGAGAGTGAGGCGCTGAAGCTCTATTCCGGCCTCGCCAACCGGCGCAGGTGGCGCGGCTCGCGAGCGCGTGCAGCACTCTTTCTCGCCGCCAGCGACCTCGTGCGTGACCGCTCCGACCGGGCCGGGGCGTGGCTCGACGTCGTGGCCGGCACTCCCGATCCCCACCTGCCGGAGCTCGCCTACTGGCAGGGCCGTCTGGCGGAGATCGAGGGGGACACCCTAAGGGCTCAGCAACGCTACCGTGTGGCACTGCTCGACGACCTCTACGACCCCTGGTCGCAGGAGGCAGTGAAGCGCCTCGAGCAGCCGGCTCTTCGCCTCGAAGCCGAACGGGCCGCGGCGGTTCTCATAGCCTCCGGTCGCGAGCGGGATCTCCTGGCGGCCTGGCTACTGACTCCAGAGAGCGAGCCGGGGCGCAAGGCGTTCAGCGACCTGCTCACCCTCTTGCGCAGTCGCCCTCGCGAACGGCCATTCCTCGACCTCGCACCCGTCGCGACGGCGGCCTGGCCCCTGTGGAGCGATCCTCTCAACGATCCCGAGGAGCGGCTGCTGGCCCTCGGCGACTGGGAATTCGGCCTGCCGGCGGTCTCGAGGCACTTCCCAGCCAGTGAACTCCGACTGGCGATCACCAGAGCACGCCTGTTGGCGGAAGCGGGCATGACCAGGGCATCGATCCTCACTGCCGAGCTCGTCGGCAAACAGATGCCCTCGACCGTGCCCGGCCCGTTGTGGCCCGCCGAGTTGACCGCGCGTCTCTACCCCCAGGCGCACGGCGCGACGATCCGGAGGTATGCCGGAGCGAGGGAGTTCGACCCTCTTCTCCTGACGGCTCTGATCCGCGAGGAGAGTCGCTTCGACGCCAGTGCGACCTCCGCTGCCGCCGCGCGTGGACTGACTCAGTTCGTTCTACCGACGGCACGACGCCTGGCGCAGGTCATCGGCATCGAGGAGCTCCAGGCCTCCGACCTTCACGATCCGGAGATCTCGATCCGCCTCGGAGCTGCCTATCTCGAAGAGCTCGCACAGCGCTTCGTCGCCCGCGAGCCCCAGATGCTCGCCGCGTACAACGCCGGCGAGAGCCAGACGGATCAATGGAGGCGCTACTGCTTCTCGGATGAGCCTGCGGAGTTCCTGACCAAGATCGGCTTTCGCGAGACCCGCAGCTACGTCCGCAAGGTCCTCCGCGCCAGAGCGCGATACCGCGAGCTCTACGGCGAGTCGCCCGATCCCGTCGAGACGGCGACCGGAGGCAGCGCCTCCTCGACGGCGTCGAAGTAGTCCTCGACATCGGCCGATCGCCTGAGCTCCTCAGTCCAGGTCACGATCTCCTCGTTCAGCCGCTCCTCCTTGAGGACAGCACGAATCTCCTCGCGCACATCATGCAGGGGCGGCACGTCAGAGCCCCGTCGGCGCATGGCAGGGACGAGGGTCGACTCGTAGTAGGTGCGGATGTCGTCGAGATCCACGAAAACCCGCGGGCCGAGACGCTCGTCGACAAAAGTGAGCACCATGACCTGGCGGGCCACGAGTTGCCGCAGGCTGTCGGCCTCGAGCCCAAGGTCCTCGAGCTGCTGAGCGAACTCTCCCTCGCTATCGAACCGGGAGCGAATCTGCTCGAACCCCGCCTCCACCGCATCGGTCGGCAACTCGACGAAGCCGAAGCTGTCGATCTCGTGAAAGCGCAACCGCTGCTCGATCAGCCGGTCGAGGATCCTGCGTCGCAGGTCACGCTCCTCCTCGTCCTCCAATGCCGTCATCATCCGCATCTCGATGACCTGGGCAACTTCGGACTGCAGGATCGGGTCCTCGTCCACGACCGCGAGAACCCGGTCGATGAGAATCGGGGCCTCCTCCTGGGCCGCCACTGTCGCAACCAGCGAAAGAACGGCCATCATGGCGAACGCGATGAGCTTGAAAGGCCTCATTGGCGCTGCATGCTAGCATTCCGCCCGGCCCCACTGACCCGATGTCCGGCACTCTCTTCGTCGTCTCCACACCGATCGGAAACCTCGAGGACCTCTCCCCTCGGGCGCGCCGGATCCTCTCCTCAGCGGCCGTCGTCGCGTGCGAGGACACCCGACACACGGGCCGACTGCTGTCGCGGCTTGGGCTGCAAAACCAGTTGGTCTCCCTCCACGAGCACAACGAGGCGAGGCGCGTCCCGGGTCTGATCGAGCGACTCGAGGCCGGAGAGGACATCGCGGTGGCCAGTGACGCCGGCACCCCATTGCTCTCCGACCCGGGATTCCTGCTGGTCAGAGAGGCGGCCACTCGGGGCCTGACCATCCAGGCGGCACCCGGACCCTCGGCGCCACTCGCGGCGCTCGTCGTCTCGGGCCTGCCGCCCTACCCCTTCACCTTCGCCGGCTTCGCACCGCGAAAGAAGGGCAAACGGAAGACCTTCCTCGCCGACCTGGGGCGACTCGGACACACCTTCGTGGTCTTCGAGTCTCCCCACAGAATCCTCGCCTGCCTCTCGGACCTCGCCGAGGAACTGCCGGAGCGTCCCATCTCGGCAAGCCGCGAGTTGACCAAGTTGCACGAGGAGACCCTGCGCGGGACCGCAGCGGAGATTCTCGAGGTGCTCGAGGGAAGACCTTCGATCAAAGGCGAGTTTGTCCTCGTAGTCGGTCCGTAGGCCGCTTTGCGGCCTTTTCGGCCTCTCTCTTTTCTGGGGCTGGCCGCTTCGCGGCCAAATGGCCTCTCTTCTCTGGGGCTGGCCTCCGCCAGCCCACGCCTTCGGCCCTTGATATTGAGTCACCTGTTCCCCCTGGGACGCAGGCCCCCACCCACCGCAAAGGGCACCACCAACCTAGGTGTGTGAGGCGTAGCCGGGTTGGTGCAGGCTCTGTACGTGGGCGGGAGGTGGGGGGTGTTGCCGGAACCAACCCGGCTACGCCTTACACACCGGCAAAAGCCCGCTCAAAGGCGCCGAAGGGAGGCCCCAGCTACGACGCCCCAGAGCACTGACGACGCGCCGGTGCCCCCTCAGGCGCCCGAAGCCGACCGTATCCAGCAGCCGCCCAACACCCGAGAGCCATCGTAGAAGACGGCCGCCTGTCCGGGCGCCACCCCGCGCTGTGGCTCCGAGAACTCGACCGTAGCCGTACCGTCAGCGTGTCCCGTCACCCGTGACCGCACCCCGGGATGACGCGACCGGATCCTGACCGTAGCCTCGATCGACCCCTCCGGCGGTGGCCCGATCCAGTGCAGGCGTTCGCCAAGCAGCCCAGGAGCCAACAGCTCCTCACTCCTTCCGACCACGACCTGATTCGCCTCCGGCTCCACAGCCAGAACATAGAGAGGGCTCGGAGACGTCAGCCCAAGGCCGCGGCGCTGACCCACCGTGTAGCGGTAATAGGGCTCCCCTCGACCGAGTTCGCTGCCATCCGAATCGACGAGCGAACTCCCGGCCGCAACCGGCTCCGGGAACCGCTCAGGGGCCGCCGCCGCTTGCTCCTCGACAAACTCCCTGACGCCGCCGTCAACGAAACACAGCTCCATGCTCTCGCCCTTCTCGGCCACCAGCAGCCCAGCCTCCCGCGCCAACTCCCGGACCCTCTCCTTGTCCATGTCACCAAGCGGAAAACGGGACACCGCGAGCTGCTCCTGAGTGAGTTCGAAGAGATAGTAGCTCTGGTCCTTGCCGACCGTCCGAGCCTGGTGGAGCTCCCAGCCGTCCGGGCCCTCGACGATCCGGGCGTAGTGACCCGTAGCGATCGTCCCGGCCCCCATCGCCCGCGCACGCTCCACGAAGAGGTCGAACTTGATGAACGTGTTGCATCGGGTACAGGGAATCGGCGTCCGACCCGCCAGGTAATCGTCCACGAAGGGGTCCACCACGAGACGGCGGAAGTCGTCGTCCATCTTCAGCGTGTAGTGAGCGATGCCGCACTGCTCGGCCACACGGCGTGCATCCCCGAGATCCAGAGCGCCGCAGCAGCGACCGTGAGTCGCCTCCTGAGACCGATCCCAGAGGAGCATCGAGAGGCCGAGCACCGACGGATCCTCGCGCGATAGGAGCCAGGCGACGACGGACGAGTCGACGCCTCCACTCATCGCGACCGCGACGCGCTCGCTCACCGTGCCACCTCCGGCTCACCGAGCCGCCTAAGGGTCTCGACCTCCTCCACGAGGGCCTCCATCAGCCGATCGAGAGCCTCCTCCGTGCTGTCTTTGCCGAAACTGATCCGTAGCGACCCGAGGGCCTGAGCCTCGCTCACTCCCATCGCCCGCATCGTCTCGCTGATCTCGACCACGCCCGAGGAGCAGGCCGAGCCGGTCGACACCGCGAGACCGCGCAGATCGAGCCGCACCATCAAAGCCTCGGCGTCGATACCGTCGAAGGCCACATTGCTCGTGTTGGGTAATCGCGCCACGTTCGCGGCGTGCACCGAGGTGCCCCCGAGCGCCGACAGTCGCGATTCGAAGCCATCCCGAATCCGCCGCATCGCCGCCGACCACTGGTCGATCTCCCGCTCGACGAGGGCCGAGGCGGCGCCGAGGCCGACGATGGCGGGGACGTTGAGTGTCCCCGCTCGGCGATGGCGCTCGTGAGAGCCCCCGACCAGCAGGGGGGAGAAGGCCGCCCCCCGTCGGATCCAGAGAGCGGCAGCGCCGAGCGGCCCGTAGAACTTGTGCGCCCCGATGGTCAGGTAGTCGGCCCCGAGCTCGGAGGCGTCGAAAGGGATCTTGCCAACCGCCTGCACCGCGTCACAGAGCACGGGCACACCCCGCTCGTGGGCGAGGCGCGACACCTCCGCTATCGGCTGGACCGCACCGACTTCGTTGTTGGCGAGCATCAGGCAGACCAGCAGGGTGTCGTCGCGCAGCTCCTCGGCCACCGCCTCTGGCGCGATCCGCCCGCTAGCCTCGGGGTCCACACGCGACACCTCGAAGCCCTGCTCCTCGAGACGGCGGGCCGCCGCGAGAATCGACGGGTGCTCGAAGGCGGAGATGACGAGATGCCCGCTGTCGAGGCCCTCCGCAACGGTCCTCAAGACTGCATTGTTGGCCTCCGTACCGGAGGCGGTGAACACCACTTCCGGCGGGCCCACGCCCAGTAGCGATGCCACCTGATCGCGCGCGATCTCGACCGCCTCGCGGCAACGACGGCCGTAGCTGTGCAGCGACGACGCGTTGCCGCCCCCCTCGAGCCAGGGCATCATCGCCGCCAGAACCCGTGGCTCGAGCGGCGTCGTCGCGTTGTGATCGAGGTAGACCGTCTCCATGGCTCGCTGATTCTACGTCGGGACGACGACGAAATATCCCGGCGCTCGAAGCGGGTTGAAAGCAGCGACCGGTCAGCCCGAACGCTGACTTGCTAGGATTCGATCGATGTCTCGGTTACTGAGCTCACTCCTCGTGGCGGCACTCCTGTGCCTGCTCCTCGTCCCATCGCACGCCGGCGCTGCCAAGCGAGACAAGGAAGTGGAGCACCTTTCCGAGGTGCACAAGATATGGCTCGCATCGGTCGAGCTCATCATCAGCAAGGAGGAACGCGAGGCGTTCCTCGCCATCGAAGAGCCCTACCAGCGGGATGCGTTCATCGAGCGCTTCTGGCGAAACCGGGATCCGTACCTCGACACCGCCCGCAATGAGTTCCGGGAGCGCTGGGAGCGCAAGGCCGACGAGGCGCTCCTCAGGTTCCGGGATCTGCGCTCCGAGCAGGCCCAGATCTTCCTGCTCAACGGGGAACCGGACGCTCAGGTTCCAATCAACTGCAGCGATCTGTGGAAAGCCGAGGTCTGGTACTACGCCCAGGCGGAGACCGTCGGGTCCGAGATCCTGCTGCTCTTCTACGAGAAGGGCGTCGGCCGCATGCGCCTCTGGCGCGGCGACCTGGCGGGCGATCTGCTGCGCTTCGGCGGCGCCAGCACGGACATCAGCAGGGTCTACGAGGCTATTCGCCAGTCCTGCCGATCCCACGAGCAGGAGGCGCTCTTTGCCGTCATGGGCCAGGTGAGCCGCATGGGCCTCATGGGCTACACCATGCTGGCGGCGGATGCTCTCGAACCTCCGGAGATCAAGAGTGGTGAGTGGGTCGCCACCTTCAAGACCTACTCGACGTCCCTGACCGACGAATCCCTGCGGTTCCCCGCCGAGATGAGCGTCGACTACCCTGGCCGCATGCAGAGCCGCACCGTGATGCAGGCCCTGGTGACAGTGCCCAAGACCGAGGTCGGCAAAGCGGACCTGGCCGGTCATGTCTCCTACAACCTCCAGGCGACCGGCGAGATCCTGCGAGAAGACCGCCTGTTCGAGAACTTCCGCTACAAGTTCCACCTGACTGACGAAGAGATCACCGGCCCGGACCTGCCGTTGGTTCTCGAGCGCACGCTGCGCCCCGGCACCTACCGCCTCATTCTCAAGCTCGAGGACCTGAACAGCGACAAGGTGCAGAGACTCTCCGAGGAGATCGTCGTCCCGGACGTCACAGGCATGCGCCCGCGGATCGAGGATGAGGCCACCCGACTGCTCTTCCAGGAGGCCAACCGGGCGATCCTCACCACCGACACTTCACTGGCTCTCGTCGAACCCTACGGCGATCTGCAGGCCGGAATGCTCCGCGTCGACACGCTGACGACGGGCAACGAGATCGACTACGTCACGTTCCTGCTGGAGGGCAAACCGATCCTCACCAAGAGGCGGCAGCCCTTCAACGTCGAACTCGACCTCGGCAACATGCCGCGGCTGCGGACCTTGACCGCCATCGCCTACGACGGCGGCGGCAACGAACTCGTCCGGGATCAACTCGTCCTGAATGCCAGCTCCCACCGTTTCGACATCCAGTTGATCGAGCCGCGCCGAGGCGTGACCTACGAGCGCAGCCTGCGCGCAGAGGCCAGGGTCGAAGTCCCGGAAGACAAGGTCGTGGAGCGGGTGGAGTTCTACCTCAACGAGGCGGAGATCGCGACGCTCTATCAGGCCCCCTGGGTGCAGTCGGTCCTGGTGCCGCCCGGCAGCGACCTGGCCTACGTGCGCGCCGTCGCCTACCAGCCGGATGGCAACTCGACCGAAGACCTCGTCTTCATCAACGCTCCCGACTACCTCGAAGAGGTCGACATTCAGTTCGTCGAGCTCTACGTCGCCGCCCTCGACAAGAACCGGCGGCCGGTGACCGGACTGGGTGAGGGCGACTTCACCGTGCTCGAAGATTCGATCAGTCAGCAGCCAAGCCGCTTCGACATGGTCTCGAACCTGCCGATCCACGCCGGCATCCTCCTCGACACTTCGGCGTCGATGGACGACAGTCTCGAGGACGCCAAGCAGGCCGCCCTCAGCTTCTTCGAGCAGGCGATCACGCCCAAGGACCGTGCGACCCTCATAACTTTCAGCGACATCCCCTACCTCGCCACCAAGTTCACCAACGAGATCCAGGACCTCGGCCGGGGCCTGGCCGGACTCAAGGCGGAGCGCGGCACCTCCCTCTACGACAGCGTGGTCTTCGCCCTGCAGTACTTCAATGGCATCAAGGGGCAACGCGCGCTCGTCCTGCTATCTGACGGCGAGGACGAGCACAGCCGGTTCGCCTTCGAGGACGCTCTGGAGTTCGCCCAGAGGGCCGGCGTTGCCATCTACTCGATCGGCCTGAAGATCCCGTCCAAGCAACGAGCGGCCCGCAAGAACCTCGTCCGCTTCGCAGAAGAGACCGGAGGTACGGCCTTCTTCGTCGACGACTCCTCGGAGCTCGCCGGCATCTACGAGTCGATCCAGAACGAGCTCAGATCGCGCTACTACATCGCCTATCAGTCGACCAACACCAGCGCCGGCGAGGACTTCCGTTCGATCGAAGTCAAGATCGCCCAACGCGACCTCGAAGCCAAGACACTTCGCGGCTACTACCCTTGAGCCCAACGCCGCGACTCGTCCTCGCCTCCGGCTCGCCGCGGCGCCGGGGAATCCTCGACAACCTGGGATACGAGTTCGTCGTCCGACCGGTCGATGTCGACGAGTCACAGCTCCCGGGAGAGGGCGCGCTCGACTACGTGAGGCGTCTGGCCGAGGAGAAAGCCAGGGCCGACGCCCGGCCCGGTGATGTCGTCCTAGCCGCCGACACCATCGTCGTCCTCGACGGGGATCTCCTCGGCAAGCCACGCGACGAGGCCGACGCCCAGCGAATGCTCTTCCGCCTCGCCGCCCGGTCCCACACGGTCTCCACCGGCGTCGCCGTCTTCGACGTGAACGCGCAGAGCCTGGCGCTCGGCGTCGAGACGACAACCGTCGTCTTCGCAGAGCTCTCTGGCGAAGAAATCGACTGGTACGTCGCCAGCCACGAGCCCATGGACAAGGCCGGCGCCTACGCCATCCAGGGCCTCGGCAGCCTCTTCGTCGAGACCATCGACGGCAACTACTCCAACGTCGTCGGCCTCCCGGTGCCCACGGTCTATCGCCTCCTCGGAGCCGCGGGCATCAGCCCGCTCTCCGAGAGCTGATCGCGATCAGTCGGCTGCGGCTTCGCCGCGCTTGAGATCCGACCGATCCGCCTTCGCCGGCGGATCCGGCAACTCGGGCCGGAACTTCCGGTTGTAGTAGAAGAGAAACAGGCCGAATGCGATCAGCACAACACCGATGACGTTGTGGATCAGCTCGGAGAAGACCAGCAACAAGCCGCCGGCTACGACGTCCACGGCGGCTCCGCCGTCGATGAGATTGCCAACCGGTGGGTCGTGGTCCCTAATCGTGTTACCCATTCGACTCCTCCCTGGCCTCTCGGAGATCGCCACTTCTCATCCCCCCAGGCCTATCTGTTCGAATGCCGTGAATACTATCTTCAATCGAGTCTCAAGAGGGCGCCCCGACCAACACAAAGGAGGCCCAGTAGTACGGATGGCGACTTGCAGGCTGAGAGGCCAAGTGCAACTTGGCCTTTCTCAGAGCCTCCACAGCCGGCTCTCCTGCCTGCAGACCGCGGTAGAAGCCCGTCATCAGTTCGGCAGTGGCCGCATCATCGATCGGCCACAGGCTCACAGAGACCGCGTCGGCACCGGCGTACAGAAACGCCCGCGTGAGGCCTACTAGCCCCTCGCCGCGAACCGGACGACCGAGAGCAGTCTCGCAGCCCGACAGCACCACCAGCTCAGCCGAGAGGCTCAGGTCAAAGACCTCGTGCGCCTGAAGCAGCCCGTCCCCCGAGTCGTTGCCGTCGAGAGCGAGGAGCAGAGCGGACAACGCCGGCTCCTCGTTGTCGACCAAGGCATGCGCTGCAACGTGCAGGTAGCGTGCCGAGCCTACCGGCTCGGCACTCACGAACTGCGCTTCGCTCGCCTCGTCGCCAACGAAGAGCCGGACCTGGGAAGGATCGAAGAGGTCAGCGATCGCCTGGACCTCGCGGCGCGCACCGGCGAGTTGGGGCCATCGCCAGGAATCCTTGTCCTGTAGCCCGCGAACGGCTCGCGAGCCCGCTCGAGGCGTCTCGCTCCCGGCGAGCGCAGGATCAGCGAAGGCCACGAGCGTTGGCCTCGCCCGTTCACCCGTGTCAACCGGACGCGCATTCAAGACCTGGAGAGCCGTCGCTGAGGGCACGTACGAGACTGTCCACCTGGAGATCAGAAGGGACTCGATATCCGGCGACTCGGAATCGACCACGAGGGCCTCGAACGGCAAGTAATGCAGCGGGCCGTCGGCTGCGATCAAAAGATGCCGGTACCCTTCGAGCTTCCCAGCGATCGGACCGAGGAGCGATTCGAACAGCTTCGCCGCAGAGTCGCGCAGCCGGCCCTGTCCCCGTCTGCCTGGCGATTCGAGACCATTGAGCATGGCCTCGATCAGAGGCTTCAGCACCGCTTCGGACGGCAGTGCTTCGATCGAGAGTCCGTCCCGCGTGGCAAGAAAGACATAGCTGCTTTCGTCCCCGACGAGAAAGCTGACCAGCGCCTGGTCCTGGCTCAGCAGCCGGCGGGCCGCCGCAGCCTCGATCGGCTGCGGAAACGCCAGTCCCTGTCGCCGGGGATCGACTCGCCGTGCCTCCCGTTCGAGATCCTCTCGTTCGTGGTTGAGTCGCAGGATCTCGGCCTTCAGCTCATCGACCCGCGGCAGATCGACCTCTTCCTCACGAAGGGCACGCGTCAGGCGCTTCTGTGTTCCGGCCAACCGACCCCTTACATCCCGTTGCCGGGCCAGAACACCCGCTGGAGGCTCCCACTCGAGGTTCTCACGCCCTTCGACCAGCAGTTCGATCAGCGTCCTCGCTCGTGCCCGCTCCGCGACCTGGAACGCACGATCCGCAAAGCCTTGTCCGGGGTTCGCAGCGTCGAGCCCGGAGAGGACGTTCACGAGTACCGTGTAGTCGCCCTGGCTGCGAGACATCAGGCCCGCGCGCTGGTCGGGGAGCACAACAGTGCTGCGAAGGGCCTCGGTCGTCTCGATCGAGGTCGTGAGCTGATCGACTGCCGCGGAGAGATCTCCGGCATCTCTCAGGAATCTGCCGTATCGCGCCCGAGTCGCCGCCTCCTGGTAGGGATCGCCGATCAACTCGGCGAGGCTCAGACTGGCGAGGAAGTGCCTCCTGGCACTCGTGGGATCTCCCATCGCAGCACTCACTCGGCCCAGTTCACGATGGGTCACCATCTGCCCCGGCCGATCGGTCAACTCTTCTTGTATCGACCGAGCCTCCTCCAACGATCGCATCGCCTCAGCGGGCTGCCCTTCCTCCAGTCGGGTCCGACCGAGCCCTGTCAGGCTGTACGCCTCAGCGTGGCGATCACCTGCGGCGAGGCTCCGCTCGCGAGCTCGTTGGTAGTAGGAGGCGGCGTTGGGCGATCCTGCCTCGCGTGCCATCTCCCCGAGAGCCTGGAGTGCCCAGGCTTCGTTCGCCGGCGAGCCGGCGGCCTCAGCGGCAGCCAGGGCTCTCTCGAGGTGGATCTCGGCTCGATCGGGCTGACCGAGGAGTCGATACAGGGATCCGAGATTGGCAGCCAAGGTCGCCTCGACGATTCGCGCGCCCGTCGCCTCGACCAGGACCAAGGCAGCCTGATAGGCGTCGGCAGCGGACCTCAGATCGCCGACCGCCTTGAACAGGACACCACGGTTATTGAGGACGTCGATCTCACTCGAGGCGTCCCCCACCCTCCGGACGAGTTCGAGCGCGGAATCTGACGCTTCGAGGGCGTCTGCGTAGCGCCCGAGCGCTCGGTAGACCGCCCCCAGATTGGCCAGGGTATTGGAGCGCTCGCTCGAGTCTCCGATCTTCACCTGGAGTCCCAGGGCCTTCTCGAACATCTCGACAGTCAGCTCGAGGTTGCCCCTTCGGTATGCGAGCACGCCGAGGTTGTTCCAGGTCAGAGCCTCGATTCGTGCGCCTCCACCGGTCTGAGCGATCCCCAGCGCCCTCCGGTAGAGCGGCTCGGCCGCGTCACCCTCACCACGATTGGTCAGTACATCGGCGTAGTCATTGAGAGCACGTGCCAACGTGACCTGGTCATCGACCAACTCGAGGAGAGGAATCGAACGGATGAGGCGATCCTCAGCCTCCTGGGTGGAGCCCCTCATGGAATAGCACCCGGCCAGCTCGTGAAGCACGAGACCTTGAAATCCCTGGTGCCTGTCCCCAGCCACGGAGTTCGCTCTCTCGAGAAGCTCGATCCGGGATTCGAGACTCTCCGCCGTCTGCAACCGTCTCAACTCAGCCGATTGCGTCCACAAGCCAAACGCCGCAATGAGCGATGTGTCGTGCGGGCCCGTCGGTCGAGTCTCGAAGCGTGCGAGGCTGGCACGCCCTGCCTCGTCTGCCCAGATCCGTAGCGAGTAGACGCCGGCGACCGGAGCCACGACCATCAGTCGTTCCTGGACCCAGCCACCAACCGGGAGGTCGCTCCGCGCCAGTTCGCTGCCACCAGGCGCGATGATGGCAATCGCGATGTCCCCGTCTAGCTGATCGACTGCAACCTCGACGAGGCTCGCGGCTTCAATCTCCACCACCTGATCAATCCACTGCCCCTCGCGGAGTTCGCCAGTGAGGCTCCCAATGTCCCGGGTCCGGTCGATGCTCTTCTCCTCGAACGGCATTGCCGAGCCGCCGACGAGAAAAGCTGCCAGCACCACCCCAGTCACCATCTGTGATCGACTTCGCATCAGGTCCCCCCCGACACGTGGTGATGCCGGCAAAGAGAACAGGCGCGGGAGGAGGGTCGTTTGTTACCGCGTTCGCGGTCGCGGGACGTTCAGTCGCCGTACTTGATTGGCTCACCGAGCTCGGTAAGCGAGAAGTTCGCCATGATCTGGTGGCCGTTGAAGTCGAGGACGCGGATGTCTTCAACTCCGACGAGGTCCCGGCAGACGCTATCGAATGACTCCGGATAGCGCTTGGCCACGGCCTCCGATTCGACGGCGTAGGCGATGAACTTGTCGATGCCCTTGTAGCGCAGCTTGGCGACCAACCGCTCGTCGGTGACGCCGGCGTAGGTCGACAGGACGAGGATGGGGCCTGTACCGGTGAAGATCAGGTAGGCGCTTGGCTCGACAGTGGTCATTGCGGTCTCCTGGGCCGTCAATAAGCTTACCGGGTGGCGGTATGCTGTCAAGGATGATCGGAGACTCAGGATGACCACGACATCCAATCGAGAGAGAAACCGGCCGGCCGTCGTTCTGGTTGGAACGCAGGAAGAGGGCAACATCGGAGCCGCCGCGCGTGCGATGGCGAACATGGGGCTCGACGAGCTCATCCTCGTGGCGCCTCGCGAGGGCATCGGCAAGCAGGCGAGGGCCTTTGCGGTCAGTGCGGCGCACATTCTCGACGACGCCACGGTCGAGCCCGATCTCGAGACAGCCCTGGCGCCCTTCCAGCGCGTTGTCGGGACGACCTCCGCCCGTGGCCGGAACCTGGACATGGTGCCGATCGCCGCCCGCGAGTTGCCCACGGCTCTCGCCTCCGACCCTCCGGAGACGCGCACGGCTCTCGTCTTCGGGCCCGAGGCTTCCGGACTGACGGCGGACCAACTGGCTCGCTGCGCCCCGTGGGTTCATATCCCCAGCGCCATCGAGATGCCGACGCTCAACCTGGCTCAGGCGGTCCTGATCGTCGCCTACGAGCTCTACGTCACCCGGCCGGAGTCGGAGATCGCGATCCCGGGCGAGGCGCTGGCCGACAGGGCCTCGCTCGACGGGCTGTTCGGGCAGCTGCCTCCGGTTCTCAAGGAGGTCGGCTTCGCCCGGGACGGATCGTTCCGGACGGTGATGCGCGACCTTCGGCGCCTCGCCTCGAGGGCCGATCTCACCGAGCGGGAGGTGGCCATCTTCCGTGGGATCTGCCGTCGAGCGACCGGCCTCATCGGCCGGCTGCACGCGGCGGAGACGTCGCAGCGGCAGCCATAGCCTGTGCAACACCCTTGATACACTCGCGCCCGCATGATCGCTACAGAGACTAGAACGACGGTGGGCAGTAGCCTCGCGCGCTCCCCGATCATCGCCGTTGTGCGGACCGACACGATCGAGGCGGCGCGGGAGCAGTCGCATGCCCTGCTCGACAGCGGCCTCGAACTCCTGGAGATCACCTTCACGGTCCCCGGAGCCAGCAGCCTGGTTCGCGAGCTTCTCGAGGCGCGCTCCGACGACAGCTCGACCTGGATCGGCATGGGCAGCGTGAGCACCCGCGCCAGGGCCGAAGAGGCTCTCGCTGCGGGCAGTGAGTTCATCGTCTCGCCGAACGTGGCGCCGGACGTTGCCGCTGCCGCCCGGGAAGCCGGTCGATTCCTGGTTATGGGAGCCCTCACACCGACGGAGATCGTCAGCGCGATCGAGCTCGGCGCGGACATCGTCAAGGTCTACCCCCTTCCCGCAGTCGGCGGTACCGGCTATCTCGAAGTCGTCCGTGGTCCGCTCTTCGATGTCGACATGCTCGCCGCCGGCGGCTTCGGCGTCGACGAGATTCCGAGCTACCGCGCGGCGGGTGCGATCGCTTTCGGCATGGCGGCACCCCTCCTCCTGGGCACCGACGGCAATTCCAACGCCAACATCGACAGGGCACTCCGCCTGGCACGAGGTACAGCATGACTCCCAGCAGCCCCCCCAGACACGCGGTCTTCGACCCGACGCCGGAAATCTTCGCGACCGACAACAACGGCTCGTTCTGGTTTCCCCTGACGATGGACAATCACAACGATATCGAGACGCACGCCTTCGATGAGGTCCGGCTGATGATCTCGCTCTGGTACCCGTCGGCCAAGCGGACCATCGACCTCGACAGGGCCTACGTCGAGCTTCGCGGCCTCATCGACCCGGCCGACAAGCACTGGTGCAAGCTCGCTGAGATCGAGCCCGTCGTGCCGGCCTACAACGCCGGCCAGTCTTTCGACGGCTGGATCGTTCTGCCCATCTTCTCCACTCGTAGCGCATTCGGTCTCGCCGGCAGCGGCTTCTCCGCCCGCGCCCGACTACAGGTCCGCACCAGCGCCTACTTCGTAGCCTGAGGAATCGCCCTTGCAGAGCCTCGAGTTTCTCGCCCAGTTGGCCCGGCCGGCCGACACCAAGGTCGTGCTCCTCGTCCTCGACGGCGTTGGCGACGTGCGCACTTCCGAGCAGCCACAGACCGCCCTCGATCTCGCGACGACTCCCAACCTTGACGCCCTGGCCAGCGGGGGCTCTCTGGGCCGGCTGACTCCGGTCCTCCCGGGGGTTACGCCCGGATCGGGACCGGGACACCTCGGACTCTTCGGCTACGACCCGACACTGCCTCAGGTCGACATCGGCCGTGGCGTGCTCGAGGCTCTGGGACTGGATCTCCAGCTCGGTCCTGACGACTTGACCGCTCGCGGCAACTTCGCAACCGCCGATGCCAATGGGAACCTCACAGACCGGCGAGCCGGGAGGATCCCAACCTCCGAGTGCCGGCGGCTATGCGCGGCTCTGAGTGCAGCCTTCAGCGAAGTGGACGGCCTGTCGGTCGCGATTCACGCCGGCGAGGGTCACCGCTTCGTGCTGGTCTTGAGCGGCCATGAGTTGAGCGCAGATCTAGCCGACACAGACCCCCAGGCGCTCGGCGTCCCGCCTCTGGAGGCTCGGGCCGAGAACGCTGGGGGCGAAGAGACGGCCACACGCGTCGGCGCGGTCATCGAGCGGTTGAACCGAGTGCTCGTCGACGAACCGGCCGCCAACCGGGTCCTCCTGCGCGGTTTCTCGAAGCTACCCAACCTGCCGCAGATGGGCGACATCTATCGAATGCGCTGCGGTGCATTCGCCGGCTACCCCCTTTACCGAGGGGTCGCCTCGGCCTGTGGAATGGAGGTCGTCCCGTGTGGCAAGCACTTTGCCGACCTGGTCGATGCCACAACGCAGAGCTGGGACGACTTCGATTTCTTCTTCCTCCACGTCAAGCAGACCGACTCCGCTGGTGAGGACGGCGACCTCGTGGCGAAGGCCGAGGTTCTCGAGACAGTCGATCGCGACCTGCCCCGGCTCCTGGCCCTCGGGCCGGATGTCGTCGCCATCACCGGCGATCACTCGACGCCGGCGTTGATGAAGGCCCACTCCTGGCACCCGATCCCCCTGCTCGTCTCAGGCAGACTGGCGTTTGTAGACGATTCCCGGGCGTTCAATGAGCAGGAGACGATCCACGGCCACCTAGGCGACCTGAAGTCGCACGAACTCATGGGGATGCTGTTGGCGCACGCCGGGCGCCTGGCGAAGTTCGGCGCCTGAAGGCCTACCGGAAGCCGCGCCGCAGTTCCTGGCGGAATCGGGTGAAGGCCTCGTCACCGTACAGACAGACGACGACACGGTCGAGCTTGGTGCCGCCCTGCAGATAGCGGTGAATCTCGGTCAGCGTCACTCGTGCGCAGCGATCCATCGGGAAACCGAAATTGCCCGTCGAGATCGCCGGCAAGGCGATCGACTTGAGGCCATGGCGGTCTGCCAGAGCCAGCGAAGCGCGCACGGCCGAGGCCAGCTTGCGGTCCTCGTCGCCCTCGCCCTTGCGAGGTCCGACGGCGTGAATGACGTGTCTGGCGTCGAGGTCACCGGCGCCCGTCAGCACCGCGGTCCCGACCGGAGTGCCCCCGATCCGGTTGCACTCCTTCTGGATCGAGGCTCCCGCCTTGCGGAGAATGGCACCCGCCACTCCCGTACCCAGCTTGAGATCCTCGTTGGCCGCATTGACGATGGCGTCCACCTGCAACTCGGTGATATCGCCCTCGAGCAACTCGAGTTGGGCCGAATCCATGCGGATCGTGATGTGTTGGGTCTGCGTCTGAGTCATAAACCGCCTACTCTCTCCCGCGCTAGCGCGGACCTCTCCGCACCGAACTCACTCCGGTCAGAGCCCATGATTGTATCAAGCCTGAGCGCACTCCAACAGCGGCCATGCAAAGTGCCTGCCGGAAAGGGCCTTCACCGCACCTTGCGGCGCAGGTAGACTCCGCTGACCGTGCTGGAAGGGATCAAAGGAGAACTGCGCCAGGCCGTCGCCGATCGCATCAGGGAATGCTTCGACATCGAGCATGAACCGGTGGTGGAGATTCCCCCTCGCCGGGAGCTGGGTGATCTGGCCTTTCCCGCCGGACTACACCTCGCGAGAATCCTCAAACGCAATCCGCGAGCCATCGCCGAGGAGCTCGCCGATGGCTTCGACGGGCCCGCCTCGGTGCGGGAGATTCGGGTCGAGGGCGCCGGCTATCTCAACGTCTTTTTCAACCGCAGCGCGATCGCCGGCCGCCTGTTGGCTGAGCCGCTCCTGACACCGGCAGACGGCCTGCCGAAGGTCGTCGTCGAGCATACGAACATCAACCCCAACAAGGCGGCCCACATTGGTCACCTGCGCAATTCAGTGCTGGGAGACATCCTCGCGCGGGTTCTGCGCAGTCTCGGTCACACGGTCGAGATTCAGAACTACATCGACGACACCGGTGTCCAGGTCGCTGACGTGGTGGTCGGCTTCTGCGACCTGCGCGGCATGACGGTCGAAGAGGTCGCCGCGCTGCCCGAGCCCTTCGACTACACCTGCTGGGACCTCTATGCAGAGGTGGGGCGGTGGTACGAGGACAATGAAGAAGGCAAGACGCTGCGGCGCAGCACGCTCCACGAGCTCGAGTCGGGTGAGGGCGAGCGAGCAGAGATGGGCCGACTGGTGGCCTCGCGTATCGTTCTGCGTCATCTCAAGACCATGGCGCGGCTCGGCATCGGCTACGACCTGCTGACGCACGAGAGCACCATCCTGGGCCTCGACTTCTTCTCCCGCGCGTTCGAACTGCTCAAAGAGCGCGGCGCGGTTCGACTGGAGGCCGACGGCAAGAACGAGGGTTGCTGGATCATGCCGCTCTCGGAGAGCGACGAGTTCAAGGGTCTCGAGGATCCCGACAAGGTCATCGTCCGTTCCGACGGCACCGTGACCTACGTGGGCAAAGACATCGCCTATCAGATGTGGAAGTTCGGGCTCCTCGAGCGGGACTTCGAGTACCGCTTCTGGGAGGACGCCCAGTTGTGGCAGACCGTCGTCGGCGGAGTCCCGGACCATCCCGCATTCGGCGGCGGCGACACCGTGATCAATGTCATCGACGCCCGGCAGAGCTACCTGCAGAAGATCGTCCGGGCAGGTCTCGAAGCCCTGGGCTACGAGGATCAGGCCGGGCGCTCGATCCACTTCGCCTACGAATTCGTCTCGCTATCGAACAACACAGCCCGCCAGCTTGGCTTCCTGGACGAGGGCGACGCCTCGGCGCCGCTCGAGATGTCGGGACGCAAGGGCATCGGCGTGAAGGCCGACGATCTGATCGACATCCTGCGCGACAAGAGCCGCGAAGAGATCGCCTCGCGCAACCGGGAGATCGACGAAGCAGAACTCGACACACTCGCCCACGAGATCGCCACCGCGGCGATCCGCTTCTTCATGGCCAAGGCGACGACGACTCGGGTGATCGCCTTCGACATGGACGAAGCACTCTCGTTCGAGGGCGAGTCAGGGCCCTACCTCCAGTACTCGATGGTGCGCGCCCGCAACATCCTCCGCAAGCTGGAAGAGGCCGGGCTGCCAAACGAGGTCGACGCCGACCGAGCCGCCGGCCTCGACGAGGAGCTCTGGGCGGACGACCTCTGGGACCTGGTCCTCGCAGTGGCGCAGACCTCGGAACGCCTGGCGACTGCCGGGTCGACGCTCGAGCTCTCGATCGTCGCCCGTCACGCCCTCGACCTGGCGCAGAAGTTCAACGCGGCGTACCACCGCCATCCGATCCTCAAGGAAGAGAACGTCGACCTGCGCGACACCCGCCTCGCCGCCACCCGGATCTTCGGTCGCGGCCTGGAAGCCCTGGCAGACCTCCTGGGCATCCCGCTCCCCCAACGGATGTAGAGGGGGGGCCAGGTTCTGGGTAGCGCCCGGGAGTTGGCCGGCAGAGCCGGCCAGAGAGAAGTAGACCCTCCGCAGGCCAACTCCCACCGCAAGGGGCTCCACCAACCAAGGTGGGTGAGGCGTAGCCGGGTTGGTGCAGGCTCTGTACGAGGGCGGGAGGTGGGGGGTGTTCGTCCTCAGTAGGCCAAGCTGGCCCGCGCAGCAGCAGCCACATCCTCCGCCACCGGCAGCAACTCCCCTTCGAGTACCCGAGCATACGGAACCGGCCGATCCGGATAGGCCACCCGCTGCACCGGCGCATCCAGCCATTCGAAGGCCCCGGACGCGATCCGGGCCGCCACCTCGGCTCCGAAGCCCCCGGTCAGCTGAGCCTCATGCACCACCACCGCGCGCCCCGTTCGCCGCACCGACCCCAAGACCGTCTCCTCATCGAACGGCACCAACGTCCGCAAGTCGACCACCTCCGCCGAGATCCCTTCGGCCTCCAGCGTCTCGGCAGCCTCCAGGCAGCTCCAGAGCGTCGATCCATAACCGATCAGCGTGACATCGCTCCCCTCCCGCCGCACCGCGGCCACACCCAGGTCCTCGGCGGGAATCGTCCGCGGCAGCTCCTCCTTGATCCGGCGGTAGAGGAACTTGTGCTCACAGAAGATCACGGGATTGGGATCGCGAATCGATGCCTTCAGCAGCGCCGCCGCATCGCGTGCCGTTGCCGGGCAGACCACCTTGAGACCAGCCACATGAGTGAACCAGCCCTCGGGGTTCTGCGAGTGGAAGGGGCCGGCCGTCACACCACCGCCCGAGGGGAGACGGACGACGATCGGACACGGGATCCGCCAGCGGTAGTAGAGCTTCGCCGCGACATTGACGATCTGGTTGAAGCCGCAGCTGACGAAGTCGGCAAACTGCATCTCGACCACCGACGGATAGCCGCCAATCGCCGCGCCGATCGCGATACCCATCGTTCCGCTTTCCGCGATCGGTGTGTCGCGCACACGTTCGGGCCATCGCGCGTGCATACCGCGAGTCACCCGAAAGGCGCCTTCGAAGACGCCGATGTCCTGCCCCATGACGAGCAACGAGTCGTCGCGCTCCATTTCGTCCATCAGGCCTCGATGAATGGCCTCGATGTAGGTGATCTCGGAGGTATCACCTCCATCCACACTCTCCGTGGGCAAGGCTTCTACCGGCACGAGCGCCGGCCGCCGTGCCACTTCCGCCGCCGGCGGTTCCGCCTCGAGAGCCGCGTTGATCGACTCCTCCACCAGGACGCCGATCTGAGCATCCAGTCGCTCGCGGGTCCTCGCGTCCAGCACTCCCGCGACCTCCAGGCGCTGCGCGTAGTTGGGTACGGGATCGGCGGCCAGGTAGACCTCGAGCTCGTCAGGCGGCACGACCTTGAGCGAATCGTCCGCCTCGCTGTGCCCCCGCATCCGACCGAGCATCGCCTCGATCAGGGTCGGCCCCTCACCCGACCTCGCCCTGTCGATCGCCTCGGCGTACACCCTGGCCATCGCATCCGGGTCGTTCCCGTTCACCGTGACCGCCGGCACACCGTAGCCCACGCCGCGATCGGAGAGTCGCTTGGCGGCGTACTGCTGCCGGATCGGAGTCGAAAACGCATAGCGGTTGTTCTCGACCACGAGGATCAACGGCAGCTTCCAGACCGCCGCCATATTGAGTCCCTCGTGGAAATCACCGGTCGAGGTCCCGCCATCACCGATGAAATTGATCGCCACCCGGCCTGTGTCGGCCAGGTCGTGGGCCAGGGCCGCCCCCGCCGCGACGGGAATCATCGAGCCCAGGTGACTGATCATGCCGATGTGGTGGATTCCCGCGCCGGGGTCGAGGTAGCTGTAGTGAAACGATCGCTCCACCCCCTGCGAGAAGCCGGCGCCCTTGCCCGTCAACTGACATGCGAGCGTGTACATCAGCTCCATCGGGTCGGGCCGCCGCCCGTCCGATTCGCCAAAGCCGAAGCCAACGAAGGCGCGAGCGGGATCGAGATAGGTCGCGAGGATCGCTCCGAGGTCGCGATGCAGCGAACACAGGGCGTCGCCCGACTCGAGCGCCAGACCGGCCGGCACCGTGGTCGCCTCGTTGCCGACCTCGCTGTACCACTTGGCGACCCGTCCGGTCTTGAGCAGGAATTCGAAGCGCGAGTCGAAGTCGCGCGTCAGCTTCATGAACGCGTACCGCAGGAGACGATCGTGGCCGGTCGACATGGGCTGTCGAGTCTATGGAGCGACGGAGGCGGCGGCAAGATGCCAGCCTCGGCGGTGGCTCGACAGGAGCCGACGGATTTGCACCCACACCCATCGCCCCGTACGATGGGCCGAGTTTCGCCAGGGGTGCCGACGCCGACGCGTAGGCTGAGAAAGACCCTTGGAACCTGATCCGGTCAGTACCGGCGGAGGGAGGGCGAAACACCGCCGAATCCGGCGCGCCGCCGCCTCCGTCGAATCCGCAAAGGAGTCGACACGATGCGCGCAGCATGGCTCGAGAAGCGTCGCCAGGACGGCACCCCTACCCAGCTCTTCTACGCCCGCAAGGGAATCGTGACCGAGGAGATGGAGTTCATCGCGCAGAAAGAAAACTGCGAAGCGGAGTTTGTACGCTCCGAGGTGGCGCGAGGCCGGGCGATCATCCCGGCCTGCATCAATCATCCGGAGCTCGAGCCGATGATCATCGGCCGCAACTTCCTGGTGAAGGTGAACGCCAATATCGGTAACTCGGCGACGACCTCGTCGATCGAAGAGGAGGTCGACAAGCTCACCTGGGGAGTGAAATGGGGCGCCGACACGGTGATGGATCTCTCGACCGGCAAGCGGATTCACGAGACCAGGGAGGCGATCCTCCGCAACTCGACCGTGCCGATCGGCACCGTACCGATCTACCAGGCGCTCGAGAAGGTCGACGGGGTGCCGGAGGACCTGACCTTCGACATCTTCATGCAGACTCTGGAGGAGCAGGCGGAGCAGGGAGTCGACTACTTCACCATCCACGCCGGTGTCCGACTCGCTTACATCCCCATGACCGCCAACCGCGTCACCGGCATCGTTTCGCGCGGCGGCTCGATCATGGGCAAGTGGTGCCTGGCGCATCACCAGGAGAACTTCCTCTACACGCGCTTCGAGGAGATCTGCGACCTGATGAAGCGCTACGACGTCTCCTTCTCGCTCGGCGACGGCCTGCGGCCCGGCTCGATCGCCGACGCCAACGACGAGGCGCAGTTCGCCGAGCTCGACACTCTCGGTGAGCTGACCGAGATTGCCTGGCACCACGACGTCCAGGTCATGATCGAAGGCCCCGGGCATGTCCCGATGCACCGGATCAAGGAGAATGTCGACCGTCAGATGGAAGTCTGCCACGAGGCGCCCTTCTACACCCTCGGCCCCCTTGTCACTGACATCGCGCCGGGCTACGACCACATCACCAGCGCCATCGGGGCGGCGATGATCGGCTGGTGGGGTACCGCCATGCTCTGCTATGTGACGCCCAAGGAGCATCTGGGACTACCCGACCGTGACGACGTCAAACAGGGCCTTATCGCCTACAAGATCGCCGCTCACGCCGCCGATCTCGCCAAGGGCCACCCGGGGGCGCAGGACCGCGACGACGCCCTGTCGAAGGCGCGCTTCGAGTTCCGCTGGCAGGACCAGTTCGACCTCTCGCTCGACCCCGATACGGCTCGCAAGTACCACGACGAGACGCTGCCCCAGGACACCGCCAAGGTCGCCCACTTCTGCTCCATGTGCGGCCCGAAGTTCTGCTCGATGGAGATCACCCAGCAGCTGCGTGACTTCGCCCGGGAACAGGGCGTCGAGATCTCGACGGCCGTTGAAGAGGGCCTGGCAGACAAGGCGGCTGAGTACCGACGTCAGCGACTCGAGCGCGAGCGAGTCGCGGTCTAGGCTTCGGCTTCCCCGGAGGACTGCCGGACCCTCTCGAGCAGCACCAGCGTCGCAATCGCCAGCGCTCCAGCCACTGCGTTGATCGCGACGTCCTGAAGGTCGTACCAACGGTTCGGCAGGAGGTACTGGATCCCCTCGTCGAGCCAACCCGCGAGACCGGTCAGGAGCACCGCGCACAGCGCCGGCCACCGCACACCTCTCTCGGCCAGAGCCGCGTAGAAGAGCGCTCCGAGGAGGCCGTACTCGACGAAGTGAAACTTGACTTCGACCGGCGAGACTCTCGACATGGCGACGCCGAAGGCAACGCCACCGAGGGCGAGCACGGCCCATCCACGAGGGCCCGCGTCCTGTCCTCGGGCCCAGATTGCGACGGCCAGCCCTCCGAGGCCGACCAGGGTGAACACCGTCAGCCTGAGGAGATTCCGGTCACGCAGGTACTCGGCGATCCCCCGTGCCAGGTAGAGCGTCGAGTCGATGATGACGATCAGCACCGCCGCCGACAGCCAGAGGCGGCGCTCACGTCTGGAGTTGAAGAGCACTTCGATCCGTTTCGAGAATCGCCCGATCAGTCCATCTGCTTGCGCAGAACCGTCGGAATGTCGAAGTCATCGACATTCGACCAGTTCGGGCCGTAGCCTCCCGGATCCTCGGGCTGACTCTTGGCGATGAACTTGCGGTAGAACGGAATCTCCTCTTGCTCCGTCTCGGCCGCAGGCTCGGGCTCGGCTTCGATATTGGTCACGGTGTCGTCTTCGATCCGGATGCTACGGCCGAGCGGACGGTCGATTGCAGCCTGCTCCCGAGCCGTCGGCTCGGCGCCTTGCTGCGTCGCCTCATCCCGCTCAGTGAACAACTCGGTAAGCCGCTGCCCGTGTGTCACCGGCAGATGCTCCTCGGGCATGTCGAAGCCGGTTGCGATGACGGTAACCTTCATTTCGTCTTCGAGGGTCTCGTCGACCACCATGCCGGTGATGATGTTGGCGTCGGCATCGACGGCCTCGGCGATGACATTGGCGGCCTCGTTGACCTCGTGCAGGCTGAGGTCGTGACCGCCGGAGATGTTGAGCAGCACGCCGCGAGCGCCCTGCACCGAGGTCTCCTCGAGGAGCGGTGAGGAGATGGCCCGCTGGGCCGCCTCGAGCGCACGGTTGTCGCCCTTCGCTACACCGGTGCCCATGAGCGCCATGCCCATGCCCGACATCACCGACTTGACGTCGGCAAAATCGACGTTGACCTCGCCGGGGACGGTGATGAGATCGCTGATCCCCTGGACCGCCTGCTGCAGGACGTCGTCGGCGATCTGGAAGGCCTCGCTCAACGGGGTTCCTCGATCGACGAAATTGAGGAGCCTCTCGTTGGGAATCGTGATCAGGGTGTCAACGCTGCCGCGCAGCTCATCGACGCCGCGATCCGCCAGGCCCGAACGTCGCCGCCCCTCGAAAGTGAAGGGCTTGGTGACGACCGCCACCGTCAGCGCTCCGACCTCGGCCGCCAGGGAGGCGACGATCGGCAGTGCGCCGGTGCCGGTTCCCCCACCGAGACCTCCTGTAAGGAAGACCATGTCGCTTCCCTCGAGGACCTCGAGGATCCTCTCGGTGTCCTCGAGCGCGGACTTGCGCCCGATGTCGGGGTCGCCACCGGCGCCCAGGCCGCGGGTCAGCGTCGGGCCGAGCTGCAGTTTGTGCGGGGCGCGGCAGTTTCGCAACGCCTGAAGGTCGGTATTGGCGGCCACGAACTCGATGCCACGCATGCGGGCGTCGATCATCCGATTGACCGCGTTGCCACCTCCGCCTCCGACTCCGATCACCTTGATTCGGGCCGGAACCATAGCCTCCTCCAGGGTGATGGGCAGGCTGCTTTCAGTCTCTCTCTCGTCAAACAAGATCATTGCGAAACCTCCTCTACGGGATGCGTTGTCTTCATTTGTTCCGCCCGCCTACACAAGGTCCGAGAACATGCTGCGGAGGCTGCCCATCATCTGCCGCACACTGAATGGAGCGTTTTTGTTGCTGCGCTCCTGATCCTCCTCCGCGGAGCGTCCATAAAGCAAGAGGCCCGACGCCGTACACCACGCCGGACTGCTGATGACATCCACCAGCCCTCCAAGACCCTGGGGCAGTCCGTACCTGACACTGCAGTTGAAAACCTGCTCGCCGAGCTCCGGCAAGCCGTCCAATTGGGCGCCGCCGCCAGTCAGCACGACGCCTCCGCGCAGGCACTCGGCGGCACCGTTGCGGTCGAGATCCTGCCGGATCAGGGAGAAGAGCTCCTCTGCTCGCGGCTGCATGATCTCGCACAGTTCTCGCTTCGGCACCACTCTCGCCGGTCCACCCGCGACGGCTGGAACCGACACGCCCTCCTGAGCGCTGAGCAGTCCCTCGAGGCAGCATCCATGCTGCACCTTGAGCCTCTCAGCCTCGGCGAAGGGCGTTCTCAGCACCATGGCGATGTCGTTGGTGAAATGGCCTGAACCGACCGGCAACACTGCCGAGATCAGTACCTCACCTTCGATGAAGAGTGCGTACTCGGTCGTGCCGCTACCGATGTCTATCAACAGCGCGCCGAGCTCTCGCTCGTCGTGGGTCATCACCGCCTCGGCCGTGGCCAGCGGCTCGAAGACCATCTCCACGACTTCGACACCCGCCCGGTTGATACAGGAGAGCACGGTCTTCGAGCGGGTCTGGTTCCCGGTTACCAGATGTACCGCTGCTTCCAACCGGCTACCCTGCATGCCGAGAGGTTCTGCGATGCCCTCCTGCTCGTCGACGATGAACTCCCTGACGATGGCGTGCAGGATCTCCCGATCCGACGGCAGGGCCGCCGCTTGCGCCGCCTCCAGCACCCGGCTGATGTCCTGATGCGCGATCTCCCGATCCTTTCGCGCGACAGAGACCATGCCTCTGGAGTTGACACTGCGGATGTCGCTGCCCGCGACGCCGACGTAGGCCCGCGAGACTTCGACACCGGCCATGACCTCAGCCTCTTCAGCCGCCTGTTTGAGGGCCTCAACCGTCGACTCGACGTTGACGATGTTGCCCTTGCGGCTGCCGCGGTTCTGAGCGCACCCCTTGCCGACGACTTCGAGATTGCCATCCTCGGTCCGCTGACCGATAAGGACGCCAATCTTCGATGAGCCGACATCGATGGCCGCTATGTATGGATCGGGTTTCGGCATATTCAAGCCTCCGGGAATTGCATGACAATCTGTCGGGAGAAACGAAGATCGACGGCCGCGATGTCCTCGTAGCGGCTCATGAGCTTCGGCAACAGCCTCTCGAAATCGGCGACCGCCGGGTCCAGCCGGTCGATCCGAACGAGCAGGGCGAAAGGCAGCCCTGCAAGGTGCAACTTGACGTCCTGGCCGGTCAGAACCTCGGCGGTGAGAACGGCCTCGAACAACTTCGACTCGCGGCCGGCCAGGTTGTCGATCGCGGCCACCGCGGCGGCGACGGCCGATCGCCTCTCGGGGTCGGCGTCGATCACCAGCAGGGCTGCCGGAATGTGCGCGCTCTCGAGCTGATCGATCAAGAGGCCCTCGCTGTCCACATAGTGCAGGGCCTCCCCATGGCGCAGGACAGCCACTGGGATCCGCTCGAGGACTTCAACCACCAAGGAATTGGGCAGCTTCTTGCGCACCTGCACGCCGTGCACCCAGCGATGCCCGCCGAGCAGCCTCTCGACCTCGGGCAGCGCCAGCAACAGAACGTGGCGACCGCGCAGTGGCGCGAGGTTCTCGATCACCCATCCGGCAGGAACCCGCCGGCCACTCTCGACCTCTATGTCGGCGAGGGCGAAGTGCGGCGAGGTCAACGTCCAGACAGCCAACGCGGCGGGTGCCCCGACAATCGCCAGAGCCATACCGAGTGGCCGCAACAGGTTGCGTACCAGTCCCGGCCGACGATGGGTCGCGACAAAGCGACGGCGGCGGAACATCGGGGGCCGCTGTAGGGGGCTGTTCGCGGGACTCATGTCGCCTCCTCCGCGACCAGCTGCTTGGCTAGCCTGTAGATGTCACCGGCTCCGAGGGTCAAGACGACGTCCCCGGCCTTGACCGTCTCGGCGAGCCGCGGCGGCAGGGAACTCCAGACTCCGCCCCCCTGACAGTGGCGATGCCCGCTGCGTCGCGCCGCGTCAACGACCAGGTCCGCGTTCACACCCGGCACCGGTTGCTCGCGGGAGCCGTAGATGTCCGTTACCCAGGCCCAGTCCGCCGCCAGCAGCGAGCGACCGAACTCCTCGTGCAGGTCTCGCGTCCGCGAATAGAGATGCGGCTGGAAGACGGCGTGAACGACGGCGTTCGGGAAAGCCTGGCGAGCGGCCGAGAGGGTCGCCGCCACTTCCGTCGGATGATGCGCATAGTCATCCACGACGTGCGCTCCACGCCAGGTCCCGAGCCGTTCGAAGCGGCGGTGGACACCGCCGAAACCGCTCAGCGCCTGCGCGATCTTGTCGAAGCCGAGTCCGAGGGCAAGGCCCACCGCCACGGCCGCAAGGGCGTTCTGGACGTTGTGTCTGCCCGGCATGGGAATCTCGAGCCAGCCCAGCACGCCATCGACGCCGTGCACCACCTGGAACCTCGATCCTCGCTCCGTCGGCACGATCTCGATGGCCCTGAGTTGCGCCTGCGGAGACATGCCGTAGGTCACCACCCGATGGTCGGCCAATCGCGGTAGCAGGCGCTGGATGTTCTCGTCGTCGAGGCACAGGATCACCTGACCGAAGAAGGGCACCTTGTCTGCGAAACTCATGAACGCCTGCTCGATCTCCGCCAGGTCCGCGTAGGTGTCGAGGTGATCGCGGTCGATCGACGTGATGATGGCGATGATCGGTTGGAGACGCAGGAAGCTGCGGTCGTATTCATCGGCTTCGGCAACGAGGTACTCGCTGCGTCCGAGTCGGGCGCCGGTCCCAGACACCCTCAGGCGACCACCGACGATGACCGTCGGGTCGAAGCCGGTCTCGGTCATCAAGGCGCCGACGAGGGAGGTTGTGGTCGTCTTGCCGTGGGTCCCCGCCACCGCGATGCCGTACTTCATGCGCATCAGCTCGCCGAGCATCTCGGCCCGGCGCACGACCGGAATTCCCTGCTGCTGGGCCGCCAGCCGCTCGGGGTTGTCGGTGGGGACCGCCGAAGAAACGACGACGAGGTCGGCGCCGGCGACGTTGGCGGGATCATGGCCCTCGATCACCTTCACCCCGGCCCGCTCGAGGCGTCGGGTCGTCTGGCTCAGCGCCAGGTCCGATCCGGTGACCTCGAGATCGTAGTCGGAAAGGACCTCGGCGATGCCGCTCATGCCGGCCCCGCCGATACCGACGAAATGGACTCGCTCGAGGCTGGCGAAACGTCGGAACATCAGGCGGCCTCCCCGAGGCTCTCGGCCAGATCGGCGATCCTTCGTGCCGCGTCTTCGACCGCCAGTGATCGCGCCGCCGTGCCCATGGCCACCAGACGCCCACGATCGGCCAGCAGGCCGCCGAGACTGTCGGTCAAGGCGTCGAGCGTCCCGTCGTCACAGGCGAAGACAAGGGCAGCTCCACCGGCTTCGAGGCGGTGCGCGTTGTCGAACTGGTGGCCCGCAGCCTCATCCAGAGGCAGGAGAATCGAGGGCAGCCCGGCAGCGCAGATCTCGGCCAGGGTGATGGCTCCAGCGCGCGAGACCACGAGATCGGCCGCCCTGAGGATGGCGGGCATGTCATCGAGAAAGTCGACGACCTCGACTGTGATCGACCCGAGATCCCTACCCCGATAGTCCGCTTCGACGCTGTCGGGATTGCCGGCCCCGGTCTGGTGGATCACCCGCAGATCCACAGCGACCGAAGCCAGACGTTCGAGCAGGGCGGGCATCAGCTCATTGATCTGTCGAGCGCCCTGACTACCACCCACGATCAGGAGGGTCAGCGCACCCTGGGTCTCCCGCTCCGAGGAGCTGAAGAACGCGGCGCGCACCGGGGTCCCGGTCGTCTGGACGGCGCACTGGAAGTCACGATGCGATTCGTCGTAGGCCACGGCCGCTGACGAGGCCCAGCGAGAGAGGAATCGGTTGGCGGCTCCAGCTCGCGCATTGGGCTCGATCAGGAGCGACGGCACACCGGCCAGTCGGGCACCGAGAACCACGGGAGCTGAAACGTAACCGCCCGTCCCGACAGTGACGTCGGCACCGGTCCTGCGGACCAGTCGGCGCCCACGCCAGGCCGACCTCAACAGGGTCAGTAACCCGCGGACCTTGCCGACGAGGCCCTGACCCACGAGCGGTGTCGCCGAGATCTCCAGGTAGGAGACTCCGGCCCGCTCGACGAGCCCGCGTTCGATGCCCACCGCTCTTCCGGCCCAGCTCACCGTCCAACCCCTCTGAGAGAGGTTCTCGGCAACCGCCAGGCCCGGATAGACGTGCCCGGCACTGCCGCCACCAGCGAACAACGCATGGCGTCGCTTCTCGCTGGCTGGGGTTGGATTCGCGCGTTCATCGGTCATTTCGATTCAGGCGTGCTGAGAGACGTTGAGGAGCAGCCCGCAGGCGACGAGAGTGGCGATGAGGGACGACCCCCCGGCGGAGAGAAAGGGCAACGGAACGCCGGTCGTCGGCACGACCGACAGAGCCACACTGATGTGGAGCAGCGCCTGAACGACGACCAGGGAGGTCAGTCCCCAGGCCAGGTGACGCCCGAACACGTCCGGAGCCTCCAGGCCGGCGCGAACGCCGCGCCACAGGAGCACGCCGAAGAGCGCCAGGAGAGTCAGGGCTCCGATCAGACCGAGCTCCTCGGCAACGATCGAATAGATGAAATCCGACTGTGGATACGGCAGGTAGTGCAGCTTCTGGATGCTCTCCCCGAGGCCCAGCCCGAAGAGCCCCCCGGATCCGACGGCCACGAGTGACTGGTCGGCCTGGAAACCAGCGCCGAGCGGGTCGGCTTCGGGATTCAGGAAGGCAGTGACCCGCTGCCAGCGATAGGGCTCGTAGCGAACCGCCAGCCAGACCAGCGGGATCACCGCCGCCGCGCCACCGAGGAAGAAGCGCCAGGGCACGCCGGCGAGAAACAGCATGATCGCGCCCGCGATAGCAACCAGCCCGGCAGTCCCCATGTCGGGCTGGAGCATTACGAAGCCGCTGAGAATGGCGATGACCGAAATGCACGGCACGAGGAGCTCATGGATGCTCTCGCGCTCCTGCTGCCGAGCCACCTGATAAGCGATGTAGAGAACCACCGCCAGCTTCGCCAGCTCCGAGGGCTGAAAGGACATGCCTCCGATGAGGATCCAGCGCTTGGTGCCGTTGAGCGCAGGCTGAAAGAGAGCCAGCGCCAACAAGCTCATGACGGCCGCCAGAGCCAGGTAGGCCGCGGGACGCTTGCGGAAGATCCGGTAGTCGACGTGCATCGCCAGCCACATGCCGACGAGCCCGATGAGGGCAGCGATGGCCTGCTTGACGACGAAGGGGTTGCGCCCTCCGGGATTGTCCCGCCCAACCGTCGATGTCGCCGAATAGACCATGGTCAGACCGATGGCCAGCAGAATGATGATGACCGCAAAGAGGACCTTGTCGAAGGCCAGCTTCTTAGCCATTCGGCACCTCCTCGAGCCCATGGACCAGGGACTGGAAGTGATCTCCGCGACGGGCGAAGTTCTCGTACTGGTCGAAGCTGGCGCAGGCCGGAGACAGCAGGACGATCTCCCCGTCTCCGGCCAGGCGCGCCGCCTCGGCCACTGCGGTCTCGAGCGTCCCCGACTGCTGACACGGCACGAAGCCGCCGAGCGCGGCCTCGAACTCCGCCGCCGCCTCGCCGATGAAGTAGAGCCGGCTCGCCTTGCGGGCCACGACGTCCGACAGATCGGCGGCATCGCCCCCCTTGTTGCGGCCGCCCAGGATCAAGTGCACCGTGCCGTCGGCGAAGCCCTCGAGCGACTTGAGCGTGGCACCGATGTTGGTCCCCTTCGAGTCGTCGTACCAGACCACACCTTGCCGATCGGCGACTCGTTCCACCCGATGCGGAAGCCCCTCGAACGCAGCCAGGCCGGCACTCAGCTGCCCCGGCTCGAGGCCCACGGCGCGGGCCAGCAGAGCGCCCGCCATCGCATTCTCGAGATTGTGCTCTCCCGGTACCGGAACGTCGGTTGACGCAAAGAGGGGGCGCTTCCCCTCTCCTGGCGCCACCTCGACGACGATCCCGTCCTCGAGATAACAGCCATCCTCGACCTTGGACTGTCGGGAGAAGAAACGGCGACGCGCGCTGCCCCCGCGACGTGAGATCTCCACCACCAGGGGATCGTCCGCATTGAAAACCGCAACATCGTCCTCAGCTTGACGGTCGAAGATCGCCGCCTTGGCGTCGGCGTAGCCGGCGAGGTCCCCGTGACGATCCAGATGGTCCGCCGAGAGGTTGAGGAGGGCCGCCGCTCGCGGCCGGAAGGTATCGACACTCTCGAGCTGGAAGCTCGACAACTCCGCGACGAACACTTCGGCCGGCTCGTCGACGCAGTCGATCAGTGGTCGGCCGATGTTGCCGCAGACGATGGCGTCGCGCCCGGCCCCTTCGAGCAGGCTACCGGTCAATGCCGTCGTCGTGCTCTTGCCGTTGCTGCCGGTGATGGCGACGAGAGTCCCGCGGACGAAGGGGAAGGCCAGTTCGATCTCGCCGATGACTGGTGTTCCACGCCTCAGGGCCTCTTCGATCAGGGGAGCCGAGCGGGCGACGCCGGGGCTGATGACGACGCCGTCGACATCTCTCGGCAGGTCGGCCAGCGCCGCTGCGCGAGCCACGTCGAGGCGAGGCTCGTCTGCCAGATCGCCCAGGTCGAGGTCGACGGCACTACGATCGTCAACGCCCAGGACGCTCACTCCGCGGCCGAGGAGGAAGCGGACCGCCGCAAGACCCGACACGCCCAGGCCATAGACCAGGACTTTCTCCCACTGCGCCTGAGACCAGGGCACGTTCATCGCAGTTTCAGCGTCGACAGGCTCATGAGCGCGAAGACAATCGCCAGAATCCAGAAACGGACGATGATCTTCGGCTCCGACCAGCCGACGAGTTCGAAGTGATGGTGGAGCGGCGCCATACGGAAGACCCGCTTGCCCCGCAGTTTGAAGGAGCCGACCTGAACGATGACCGAGAGGGCCTCGAGGACGAAGAGGCCTCCGACCAGTCCGAGCAGGATCTCCTGTTTGGCCAGCACCGCGACCATGCCGATAGCACCGCCCAGTGCCAGCGAGCCGACATCGCCCATGATCATCTGCGCCGGATGGGAGTTGAACCACAGGAACCCCATGCTGGCGCCGACCAGCGCACCGCAGAAAATGGTCACTTCGCCGACTCCACGGACGTAGGGCACCTGCAGATAGTTGGCCACCACCGAGTTGCCCGCGATATAGGTGAAGACGGCATATGTGGCTGCGGCCACCAGCATCGCGCCGATCGCCAGGCCGTCGAGGCCATCGGTGAGGTTGACGGCGCTCGAGAAGCCGAAGAGAACGAAGACGAGGAAGGGGATGTAGAGCAGTCCCAGATTGAAGATCGCCCGCTTGAAGAAGGGCAACGCGACCGTCGGGTCGAACTCGAAACCTTCGGGCAACGAGAGCAGGATCACGCCGGCGACAACCGCCACCAACGTCGACAGCACCATCTTGCCGCGCGCCGACAGCCCCTTGTTGTGGCGGCGACGTACCTTGAGATAGTCGTCGGCGAAGCCAATGGCGCCGAAGGCCAGAGTGACGCCCGTCGCCAGCCAGACATACGGATTGTCGAGTCGCGCCCAGAGCAGAGTCGAGGCGGTCAGAGCGAAGAGGATCAGCAGCCCCCCCATCGTCGGCGTTCCGGCCTTCTTCTGATGGGCCTCGGGAGCGGCCTCGAGAATGCTCTGTCCCACGGACAGGCGCTGCAGCAGGCGGATGAACATCGGCCCCAGCAGAAGGCTGAGCAGGAGCGCCGTCAGTACCGCGCCCGCAGCTCGGAAGGTGATGTAGCGGAACACGTTGAAGATCGCCGCGTGCTCCGAGAGCGGGAAGAGGAGGTGGTAGAGCACTAGTCCGTCTCCCCTTCTGCCTGCGCCATCGCTCGAACGACCCGGCCGAGGGCGATGCTGCGCGAGCCCTTGACGAGAACCACATCTCCAGCTCGCGGCGACTCGAGTCCGGCCATTGCCTCCTCGGCCGTCAACCACCAATCGGTCGAAGCGCCGGCCTCGGCCGCGGCGGAGACCAGCTCGCGACTGAGTTCGCCCACTCCGTAGATCGGATCGAAGCCTGCGGCAACCGCGGCGCGACCGGCTTCGCGATGGAAGCGCGGAGCCGCGGCGCCGAGCTCGAGCATGTCGCCGAGCACGGCCCAATGACGATCACCGGGCAGAGACGCTGCGGCCTCGAGCGCCTGAACGAGAGCGGAAGGGTTCGCATTGTAGGTGTCGTCGACGAGAGTGACCTCGCCGAGCCGGTGCACCTGACCTCGCCCGGGAGCGGGACCCACCGAGCGAACCGCCTCGGCGATCTCCTCTCCGCTGACTCCGAGGCTGAGTGCCGTGGCCGCAGCCGCCAGAAAATTCTCGACGTTGTAGCGACCGTGGAGCGGCAGCTCGACCCACTGCTCGACAGCAATCCCGTCGGCCCCGGCCAGGAGGCGGAACCGGGTGCCGACGGGATAAGACGTTTCGATGTCCGCGGCCCGGACATCAGCCTCGGGAGACTCGATGCCGTAGGTCACGACCGGCCCGCGGTGTTGCCCTGCGATCCACATGACCTCGGGGTCGTCGGCGTTGGCGATCACCTGGCCGCCGGGCTGGAGCCCTTCGAGGAGCTCCATCTTGGCCTGTGCGACAGCTCGCAAGCTGCCGAAGAATTCGAGGTGAGCCGGGCGCACGTTGGTGAAGACCGCCACCTCAGGCACGCCGAGCCGGCTGACCTGGCCCAGCTCCCCGGGCTCCGACATGCCCATCTCGGCGACCATCCACTCGGCGTCCTCGTCGATCCCAAGGAGGGCCAGAGGAAAGCCGTAGGTGTTGTTCAGGTTGCCGGGACTGCGAGCCACTCTGTAGCGCTCGCTCAGCATCGCCGCGAGCAGCTCCTTGGTCGTCGTCTTGCCCGCCGAGCCGGTGATGCCCACCAGGTGCTGCGGCGCTCGTTCTCGCATGCTCCGGGTCAGTGCATGCAGTGCTTCGTAGCCGTCCCTGACCCTGATGATCGGCCCTTCGCAGTCGACCAGCTGCGACACCACGGCCGCGGCCGCGCCCGCCTCGAGCGCCCGCTCGACAAACCGATGACCATCGGTCTCGGCGCCGCGTAGCGCGAAGAAGAGCTCGCCCCCCGTCACCTGACGGGAATCGAGCAGCGCCCCCTGCCAGCGGGTCGCGCTGTCACCGGCGATCACTTCGCCCTCCATGGCGCTGGCCGCCTCATCCAGCTGTCCCTGCACCGTAGCGCTCCTCCAGGGCAGCTGCCAGTTCGTCCCGATCGGAGAAGGGCTCCGACCGGTTTCCGATGATCTGCACCTCTTCGTGCCCCTTGCCGGCAACAACGACGACCCAGTCCTCGTCGGCCAGCGCGACGGCCCGCTTCAACGCTTCGCGGCGGTCAGGCACGATCTCGAACTCGGCCAGCCCACCCTCTTTGAGGCCCTCCTCGACGCTGCTCAGGATCGCCATCGGGTCCTCTGATCGAGGGTTGTCCGACGTCGCGATCGCCAGGTCCGCCAGTTGACCGGCTGCTCGGCCCATCAGCACTCGCTTTCCGGCATCCCGGTCACCTCCGCAGCCGAACACGACCATCACCCGGGCGTCCGAGAGCTCGCGTACCGAGCGCAGCGCAGCCACCAACGCGGCGTCGGTGTGGGCATAGTCGATGAGCACGGGGAAGGGCTGCCCCGCACGAACGGGCTCCAGCCGCCCCGAAAGCGGGCGCGCGTTGCCCAGCGCCCGCCTGGTGGCGGTGCGATCGACTCCCAGGGCCTCGGCTCCGGCGACCGCCGCGAGAATGTTCTCGAGGTTGTATGAGCCCAGCAGACCGGTATGGAATTCGAGCGGCCCGCGAGGAGTCGCCAGCGCGCCGCGGATTCCGCGGTCGTCCATCTCGACCTCGAGAGGGGCGACGTCCCCCTTCGCGCCGAAGGTCAGAACCCCCGGCAGGTCGGCCGCGAGGCGCCGACCGTAGGCGTCGTCGATGTTGGTCACTGCCCGACCGCCGGTCTTGAGGCGGCCGAAGAGCCGGCGCTTGGCCTGGAAGTAGTCCTCGAAGTCGCGATGGAAGTCGAAGTGATCGCGGCTCAGGTTGGTGAAGATCGCAAGGTCGAAAGCCGCCCCCTCGACACGGCCGAGACTGAGGGCATGTGAAGAGACCTCCATGGCCGCCGCTTCCGCTCCGGCATCCCGCATGGCGCGGAGCATGCGAAAGAGATCGGATGACTCGGGCGTCGTCCGCTCGGCGGCAAAGATCAGCTCTCCGAACCGGTAGCCGAGGGTGCCGATCGAACCGCTGGGCCGACCGGCAGCCTCGAGAATCGCCCGCATCAGCTCGACGACGGTGGACTTGCCATTGGTACCGGTGACGCCGACCATGGCGAGCTCTCGATCGGGATGGCCGTAGACGCGGGCCGCCAACGGACCCATCAGAGTGCGGGGGTCCTCTGCCTCGAGCCAGGGCAGCTCGAATCCCGAAGGCATCGGCCCCGAGGAGAGCACTGCCGCGGCCCCGCGGTCCACGGCCTGCGGCGCAAAGGCCCGACCGTCGCACTGCTCCCCGACGAGAGCCACGAACAGATCACCCTTCTCCACCCGCCTGGAGTCATGGGTGATTCCGGTGACATCCAGGGGCGCGCCCGTCGCTCCGCCGATCGGCAGATCTGCGATCAGGTCGACGAGATGCATCACGGAGCGACCTCCCGACTCTGCCCTGAGGGCCCGGAAGCGACGAGGCGAGGCGCATCGAGCGGAGGTTCGTCCCTGGGGACGCCCAGCCGCAGAAGAGCGTGTTGAGCGACCTTCGAGAAGACCGCGGCGGGTGCGTCCCCACCGTGGTAGCGCGCCGTCGTCGGTTCGTCGACGATCACCAGGGCGACGACGGCTGGATTGCGCGCCGGCGCGAAGCCGACGAAGCTGGCAACGTAACGTCCGTCGGCGTAGCCCCCGTTCTCTCCCGGCTTCTCGGCGGTCCCCGTCTTGCCGGCCACACGGTAGCCGGGAATCCTCGCCTTCTTGCCGGTACCTCGTTCGTGCTCGACCACTCCTTCGAGCATCCGCTCGAGTGTCCTGGCAGTCTTCGGGGTGATGGGGTTCCCAGTGACTTCGGGACGCCCCGGTATCGCCTCCAGGGCTCCGTCCCGGTCGATCGAAGAGACGAGGTAGGGGCGCAGGAGCGTTCCGCCGTTGGCGATCGCCCCGAAGGCTGTGACGAGCTGCAGCGGCGTCACCGAGATCCCCTGACCGAACGAGATGTACGCGACGCTGCGCTTGTTCCAGTCCTCCACGGGATGGACGATCCCAACGGCTTCTCCGTTCAAGTCGATCCCGGTCTTGGAGCCGAAGCCGAAGGCCCGGATCATCTCGTGGAGTCGCTGCTCTCCGACCGCCTCACCGAGACGGATCGCGCCGACATTGCTCGAAAAGGCGATGACCTCGGAGAAGCTGAGGTCGTCGAACGACTTGTGATCGCGGATCGTCTTGCCGCGAAAGACGATCGAGCCGTTGCCACAGTCGAAGCGATCGAACGGGTCGACGGCCCCGCTCTCCAGGGCAGCAGCGGCGGTGATGAGTTTGAATGTGGAACCCGGCTCATAGTGATGCTGAAGAGGGATGTTGGCCTTGTGCTCGGTCGGCGCCGAGCGGTACTCGTTCGGATCGAAACCCGGGTACGACGCCATCGCCAGGACCGCGCCGGTCGACGGGTCCAGCATCACGAGCGACCCGCCGATCGCCCCATACTCCGCAATCGCCGAGCGCAGCTCGCGCTCGGCAACGTACTGGATCGAGCTGTCGATCGTCAGGTGGAGATCAGCCCCCGGCTCTGGGTTGGGCTGCCCGAAGCTCTCGTAGAGCTGTCGTCCCTGTCGACTCCCGTCGCGCACGACCGGTCTGCGCACGACCTCGCCCGCGACGGCTTCGTCGTACGAGAGCTCGACCCCGGCCAGCCCTGTCGGATCGACGCCGACAAAGCCGATCACGGCGGCCACCAAGGGACCGAACGGGTAGAACCGCTTACTCTCGGTCGTGAAGCCGACCTCTTCGATCTCGAGATCGCGCAGGGCCTGGACCCGCTCCGGGTCGAGTTGCCGGCCCACCCAGACGAATCGGCGGTCGCTGCCCGCGAGGCGCTCGGTCAACACGTTCCGATCAGCGCCGATCGCCTGCGCGATGCGCCCAGCCGTACGCTCGGGATCGTCCAGTTCCCGTGGATTGACGTAGGCCGAAAGCACATCGACTGACATCGCCAGCTCCCTACCCCGGGAGTCGAAGATCATGCCCCGAGGCGGGGTGAGCACCAGCTCGCCGCGCTGCTGCCCGCGCGCTCGCTCCTCGTAGTGACCGTGGCGCACGATCTGCAGGTCGTAGAGCCGCGCGCCGAGACCCGTGAACCAGAGAGCGGCAACCGTGACGAGCATCAGGAGCCGCGACCTCACTCGAGCTCTCCAGCGAAGACCACCGAGTCCGGCCCGAGCTCTGCGAGACCGAGCTCGTCGAGTGCGCTCGCTTCGACTCGCTCGTGGCGTGAGAGCTCGGCCGCTTCGAGGGTGAGTTGTCTCTCCTGCTCGAGCTTCTGTTCCAGGACTCTCTCCAGCCGGAGGACCTCGTAGCCGACGTTCCAGACCTGGCTCGAAAGCCAGATGTACGCCAGCACCGCGCCGCTGAGAGGCAACGCGACCGCCAGCATCGCCAGCAGGTCACGCCGCAGCCTCCGGTCGCGATCTCGCACCAGATAGACATTGGCCACCGGCCGACGGAGGGAGTAGGCGCTCTTCAAGCCTTACAGTCTCCTCGCCGCTCTCAGACGCGCCGATCGCGCTCTCGGGTTGACGCCGACCTCCGCCTCGCTCGGCCGCACCGGCTTCCGGGTCAGGACCTCGAGCAGCCGTGTCTCCGAATGCGAACGGCCCGTGACCTCGTCGATCTCTCCCCGAGCCAGGTCGCGCAATGTGTTCTTGACGATCCTGTCCTCGAGGCTCTGATACGAGATCACCACCAACCGACCGTCGCGCTCGAGCAGGTTCGCGATCTGACTCATGAGTCTCTCCAGTCCCGAGAGCTCGCGGTTCACCTCGATCCTCAAAGCCTGGAAGACCTGAGTCGCGGGGTCGATCCGACGGCGCCCGTACTGCTTCTTGGCTCCGTGAACGACACTGCGCAGTTCCCCCGTAGTCGACAGGGGCTCCTCCCTGCGCGACGCGACGATCGCTCGCGCCACCCTTCTAGCCTGCCTCTCCTCACCGTACTCGCTGAAGATTCGCACCAAGTCAGCCTCCGCGTATCGGTTGACGATGTCTCCGGCCGTAGGCCCGCTATCACCCATCCTCATATCGAGCGGTCCATCGAACCGGAAGCTGAAACCACGCTCGGGTGTGTCGAGTTGCATCGACGAAACACCGAGATCGGCCAGGACTCCCTGGACCTTCCCGACACCCTCATTCCTGACCAGCTCCTCGACATCACTGAACTCCCCCTGCACAAAACGCACTCGCTCGCTGTAGGCCGCCAACCGGCGCCGCGCCTGCTCGTGGGCGACGGGATCGCGATCGATCCCGATCAGGCGCAGCGTCGGGTTGGCTGCCAGCAAAGCCTGTGAATGCCCCCCTAGTCCCAGAGTGCAATCGACGAAGACCCCGCCTCGCTCCGGCTCGAGAAACTCGAGCGTTTCGCTCAACAGCACGGGCACGTGGATTGCGCCTGTCGACTTACGACTCCCTTCCCGGTGATGCCCTGGACCAATCCGCCGTCATCAGATGTCCCGATCGCTCAGGTAGCCGAAGTCGTCGTCGGTGAAGGGCTGTTCCTCAAAGCGCTCCGTGAGGCGAGCGCGGTTCCAGACCTCGAGGTGATCGAGACGTGCGCTGACCACGACGTCCCCTTCCATCTGTGCGCTCTCGCGCAGGATCGGCGGCAGGACGACCCGCCCCTGCTTATCGAGCGTCCCCTCGGCACCGAAGTAGCTCGTGCGCTCGAGGTAGCGCTGCTTCACCTGGTCGGTCTTGGGCAAAGCGGCGAGCTTCTGCTCGATCTCCGCCCAGACATCGATCGGGTAGATGTGGACGGAGGTCCCGCGTACAGACGTGATGAATACGTCCGGCCCGTAGTCGGATTCAAATTGACGACGGAACCCCGTAGGGAGTTTCAGCCGTCCTTTGTCGTCGATCTTGGTCGCAGAGCTGCCACGAAACACCGTTCACCGCCCACAGGAACGAAGATTTCAGCGGTCAGTTTAGCGATCTAGTCCATTTTTGTCCATTTTTGTCCACTACTCGGCCGAAGCGACACCCCGAGCACCCGGGCGGAGCATTCAAAGGGACGTCGTTCGACTCAGAGACAACGCTCCCGAGTCAGACCGAGCCGCCGTCTCCCGAGAGCGGATCGTCTTCGGTGGTCGAGTCGCCGGCGGGCTCCGTTGCCTGGAGCGCTTCGAAGCCGTCCTCGACCACGGCGCGGCTCGACCTGAAGCCGGCTGCGGCCTCCGGCGGGTCGATGCGGACGTAGGAGTTCTCTTCGAACTCGGTCAGCATCTTGCTGGTGGCATCTCGCTGCAGCCTCGCCATCTCCAGTCTCTCCACCTGGGCACTGACTTCCGAGAACGGGCGCACGTGGGCCTCTTCGGTCTCGAGGACCTGCACGATGTGCAGGCCACCGCGACTGGCGATCGGGGCAGCAACAGCTCCAGCCTCGAGATCCCATACCGGCGCCTGGAGCTCACTGGCGAGATCTCCGTCGCCAACCCATCCCAGGTCGATGAGAGACGTCGTCTCGCCCGCCTCACTGTGACCGGCGACCCAGTCTTCGACATCGGCCCCACCGCGAAGGACCTCGATCGCCTCGGCGGCGAGACCTTCCCTCGCGGCCTCGTCGAGACCGCTGGCATCGAGAACGACAATCGAGCGCAGGTTCATCCGGCGCCCGACCGCGAACTCGTCGAGGTGGCTCTGGTAGTAGCGCCTCAGGTCCTCTTCGTTGAGAGCGACTCTAGAGCGCAGCTCCTGCGCCATGACCTGCTGCAGAAGCAGGTTCTGTCGCGCCTGATCCCTGAGCTGTTCGCGCGTCACTCCCGACTGCGCGAGGGCCGCCTCGAACTTCTCCGTGTCGTTGAGGTCGTTGGCCTCACGCATCTGGGTCATGGAGTCCTCGATCATCGCCTCGGTGACTTCGAGGCCCAGGTGGCTGGCGCGCGAGAGCATCAGCAGTTCGTCGAACATCTCGCGGAAGACCGACTCACCGAGTCCCGCCAAGCGGCGGGCCCGCTCGTCGTCAGGCATCTGCGCCTGCTGGATTCCACGGAGGCGCTCACCGTAGCGCAACTGAAAGTCGGTCAGGGTGACGATGTGATCGTTGACGCGCAGGACGATCCGGTTGCTGTCGGCGGCCAGCGAGGCGGCGGCCAGGAGCAGACAAAGCGCAGAGATTCTGAGTCGATTCATGGTGCGGCGGAGTCCTGTCGGTAGTTTCCTCGGTAGTCGAACGGGAGGTTCTGTTCGAAGACGGCGACATTGTAGCGCTGGAGGGCTTCGTCGGCCAGATTGGCCAGGGCGGCGTCGGCCGCCTCGCGCTCGAGGATTCGCCGGATTCGCGGCGCCGCCTCGTCGAAGTCGAGGCGTTCCTCCGGTTGGTGTTGCGTCACCTCGAAAATAAGGAACCCATACTCCGCCTCGACAATTTCACTGATCTCTCCCACCTCGAGCGAAAAGATCGCATCGGCGAAGGCATCGGGCACCCCCTGCCGCGTCAGACCGCCCTGCTCCCAACCCCCGATGTCATCCCCCTCCTGAACGCTGCGAGCGACCTCCTCGAAGGGGTCGCCCGCCAGGAGTCTGCGACGAGCCGTCTCCGCCTCGGCCCGTTCGGTCACGAGAATCTGCCGGACACTGACTCTCTCGGAGAGGTCAAACTCGCCGGGATGCTCGTCGAAATATCGGTGCAGGCTCTCCTCCCCCACCGTCGCCGCAGCCTCGCGGGTGACCAGCTCGTCGATGATGAGTCGGCGGTCCCTGCCCGCCAGGCCCTTCTCCTCGGCCAGAGCGAGGAGCAGCTCCTCGAGCAGGAATTGATCGAACAGACCGCTGAGCACGGCACTGGCGAGGCCCACTTCGCCCTCCAGTGAGTTCATCCGCAGGTAGCTCTCGAAATCCGTGTAAGTCAGCTCGCGCTCTCCGAGGTTGGCCACCACATCCGGCGCAGGCGCCTGCGGCTGCGTACAGGCAGCGAGCGCGATTGCAGCGCATGCCAATGCCGATCCAAGACCTTTCACGATTCCTGTGCGATCTCCCTGAGTGTCGCCGTCGCCAGCGCCACGCTCTCGACTCCGGGATCGACCTTGACGGTCAGGACCCCCGACGGACTGAAAGACACCCCCTGCCGTTCTCCGATCCACTGAACCAGGCGCGTGAAGTCGAGAGTACTGTCTCGCCGGAGTCGAATCTGCAGTCGGCTGCGCCTGACCGATACCGATTGTACTCCCACGGCCTCGGCCAGGCCCTTCAGTTGACCGACATCAATCAACGCCTCGACACTCGCCGGGGGCTTGCCGAAGCGATCCCGCAGCTCAGCCAGCATCTCTTCCCGGTCAGTGGCACCAGCGACGCGGCGGTAGATCTCCATCCTCAGATTGGCGTCGGCGATGTAGTCCTCGGGAATGGTCATCACCACCGGTAGATCGATCACCGCCGAGGGCGCTGAGACTATCTCCTCGCCCTGTAGCTCACGCACCGTCTCTTCGAGCAGGCGTAGATATGTCTCGAGCCCCACGGCACCGATGTGGCCACTCTGCTCGGCCCCCAGAAGATTGCCCGCGCCGCGGATCTCGAGGTCTCGGGCCGCCACCCTGAAACCGGCCCCGAGTTCGGAGAACTCGCGAATGGCACCGAGGCGCTTGCGCGCCTCCTCGCTGAGTGCCCGGTCGGACGAGACGAGGAGGTAGCAGTAGGCCAGCCGATCGCCGCGCCCCACGCGACCGCGCAACTGATAGAGCTGCGACAACCCGAACCGGTCGGCACGGTGGATGAGCATCGTGTTGACGTTGGAGATATCGATTCCGTTCTCGATGATCGTCGTCGCCAGCAGCACGTCGTACTCGTGCTCCTTGAACGCGTGCATGCGCTTCATCAGCTCGCCCTCTGAGAGCTGCCCATGCCCGATCGTCAGCCGCAATCCGGGCTTGAGCCCTCGCAGCCACGAAGCGATCTCTTCGATGCCCTCGACCCGGTTGTAGACGAAGTAGACCTGTCCACCGCGATCGATCTCGAACTCGATGGCCTCGCGCACGGTGTCGTCGGCCAGCGGTAGGATCGCCGTCTCGACCGCCATCCGGTCCCGCGGTGGAGATTCGATGACCGACAGATCGCGCACTCCGGCGAGCGACAGCTGCAGAGTCCGGGGCACCGGAGTCGCCGACATCGAGAGGACGTGGACGTTCCGCTTCAGTTCGCGCAGCCGCTCCTTCTGCGCGACACCGAAGCGCTGCTCCTCGTCGACGATCAGCAGGCCGAGCTTCGGCAGCTGGATGTCGCGACTGAGCAGACGGTGAGTCCCGATGAGAACGTCGAGGTCTCCGCTCGCCAGTCTGGCGGTGATCGCCTTGATCTCCTGCGACGACCGAAAACGCGAGACCATCTCGATCCTCACCGGAAAGCCGGCGAAGCGTTGCCGGAAGACCTCGAGATGCTGATCCGCCAGAATCGTCGTCGGCGCCAACACAGCAACCTGGTAGCCGGCCTCGACGGCGCGGAAAGCCGCCCGCATCGCCACCTCGGTCTTGCCGAATCCGACATCACCGCACAACAACCGGTCCATCGGGCGCTCCCGCCCCAGGTCCTCCGAAATGGAGGAGATGGCCGTCAACTGATCGCGCGTTTCCTCGTACTCGAAGGCCGCCTCGAACTGAGCATTGAGGTCGCTCGCCGCCGGCAGAGCCGGTGCCCGGGCCAACCGGCGCTCGGCATAGAGCTTCAACAAGTCGACGGCGAGCGCCTTGACGCTCCGACGGACCTTGTCCTGGCGCCTGCGCCAGGAGGCTCCACCCAGCCGGTCGAGCCGCGGAGCTACGGATTCGATACCGCTGTAGCGCTCGATCAGGTCGACCCGGCTGAGGGGGAGGAGCAGATGCTGCCCTGCGGCGTAGGAGATCTCCATCACCTCGACGCGAGCATCGGGCGTCTCCTCGGCCACCGATGCGAGCTCGGGCGGCAGATCCACAGCTGTCGAGCTCGACTCTTCGGCGACGCCGCGCAGGGCGACGAACTGGCCGATGCCGTGGTCGCGGTGAACAATGTAGTCACCGACCCTCAGATCCCGGAGCCCGCTCAGGAAGGGGCCGAAGTGGGCCTTGCGCCGGGGGGCTCGCCGTGGGAACAGCTGTCGGTCACTGAAAATCGCCAACTCGCCCGGAATCTCGAACCCGCGCTCGAGATCACCCTCGATGAGGGCCACGTTGACTCCGTCGATGACGATGTCGCGCTCGTCGCACCAGCGCCGTAAACGCCCCTCCTGGCCCTCACCGACGACGAGGACGAGACGTTCGCCCCTGGCCCGGATCGCCGCGACCTCGTGAGGGAATCGCGGCAGGTGACCATGGAAGACTTCGGTGCTTCGAGCCTTGAAGTCGCTCACATTCGTTGAAGCACCCAGGGTCTCGATTCGCAGCGCCGCAGCCGCCACGGCCTCGCGCGTACCGCCCAGCGGCACCTCCAGTGCTTCGGGCGGCGGCGCCCAGTGCCCCTCCTCGCGCCGGTGTTCGAAATCGGCCTCGAGCTGTCGCGCGTGAGCCTCGAGCTCCCCGAGGATCTCCGGCGAGTCTCGGGTCACGAGCCATGAGTCCGGAATCCAGTCGGCAAGGGCCGTGGTCTCCCCGGCCAGAGGCAGCCAGTGGCGCCAGCCGGGTACCTCGGCTCCTTCGCGCAGGTGGTCGACCGTCGGCCGATCCGCTCCGAGTTCGTGATCCCGTGCGAGGGCGGTCGCCAGTCGCTGCCGGCTCCCATCGTCCTCCGCGAAGAGGCTCATAGGTAGGAGGCGAGCTGCTTCGAGCGACTCGCCCGACCGCTGATCTTCGACCGAAAAACGCCGAATCGACTCGAGGGTATCCCCGAAGTAGTCCAGCCGAAGGGGCTCGCTCATGCCGGGCCCGAGAACATCCAGGACGCCGCCGCGGAGCGCGAAGTCGCCGATCTCACCCACGAGATCGACACGCTCGTATCCAAAACGCGCCAGGTGCCTGGAGATCTCAGACATCGGCGATTCCTCGTCGACGGTGAGATCCAGCGCTCCCCGCTCCAGAGCTTCGACCGAGGGCAGTCGGCGGAAGAGGGTCCTTGGCGTCACGACGAGAACACCTCGTTGCCGGTACCAGGTGTCGAGCGCCTCGACCTCACGCGCTCTGACCGAAGGAGATGACGGCGCCACCTGGTAGGGCGTCAGACCCTGCGGAGGGAAGTAGGAGGCCGTCTGTCCGAACCAGTCCGCCGCCTCGACCCAGGCCAGCGCCTCACCCTCGCGCGGCACGACCACCAGCGCCGGCCTGCCGAGATCGGCCAGCCGCAGGTTGCAGACCCAGGCCGCCATCGGCAGCGGCAGGCCGAGGGCCACACTCCCGTCGTCGAGCTTGCGATAGGGCTCGGACTCCCGCAGGCGCTGCTCTAGCGCGGCGAGAAGTTCACGCTTCATAGGGCCTCAAGATTCGGTGAGCGATTCCTCGACGCCGGTCACCTTCTCGACGCCGATGATCCTGGCCGTGAGCCAGGTGGCACCCGCCGCGATGAACGAAGCGAGAGCACCCATCTTGGCGGCGTCCTGCGCGGCTCCGGCCGGGAAGGCAACGGCTGCGACGAAGAGTGCGACGGTGAAACCGATGGCGGCGGCGAACCCGATGATGATCAGGTCGCGCGAGCGCAAGCCACGAGGCAGGCCGAAGCCGAAGACCCTGGAGGCCAGTACGCCGAAGCCCCACACACCCAGCGGCTTGCCGATCATCAGGCCGGCCAGCACAAGCCAGGTCGCCGGCCCTACTGCGCTGAAGACGACGCCGGCATTGAGCAGACCGAAGGCTCCGAGAATCAACTCGACCGGGTTCTTCCACCAGTGTTCGAAATGGCTCAACGTGTCGTGAGCCTCCAGTCGACTCCAGTCGAAGAGACCGGTATCGACGTGAGCATGCGGCATGGCCGGAATGATCGGCAGCAGGCCCAGAGCCGGATGAAGCCCGGTGAGAGCAAACCCGAGCCACGACAGCCCGCCGCCGATCAGCAGATAGGGCCAGAAGCTGTGCCACCGCAGCCTTCTCATCAGATAGCAGATGCCCACACCCGCAACCGCCAGAAGCATGAAGACCGGTCGAACCTCTTCCTGTGGATAGGCCACCGCGATGATCAACAAGCCGATGGCATCGTCGGCGATGGCCAGCAACAGCAGGAACGGAATGGCGGCGTGACCAGCACCGAAGATGAGGCGGGCCACCATGTAACTGAAGGCGATGTCGGTGGCGCACGGGATCGCCCAGCCACGAGCCAAGTCCGACATCTGACCGATCGCGGCGGCTCCGCCGACATAGACCAGAGCCGGGACGACCACACCGCCGATCGTGGCGATGAGCGGGGTGGCCGCCTTCCTGGGGTTGCTCAGTGGGCCGCCGGGGAGCAGCGCCTCCCAGACCTCCTTGCCGGCGATGGCAAAGAACAGGGCCATGAGGATGTCGTTGACGAGAAAGTGCAGCGTGACGAGGCGGTGGCCGTCGTGCGGCGTCCCGATCCAGTCGTTCTGCCAGATCGGAAAATGCAGCAGGGCCTCGTAGCCCTCATGATCGAGATTCGCCCAGGCGAGGCCGATCGCGGCACCGATAATCAGGAAGAGCGAGTTCTCGAGGAGAAAGCGGGTCGTCTTGCCGATCACACGCCGCCCTCACCTCGGGCGACCGCAGGTGTGGCTGTCGCGGCCCCCTCGTCGGGGCCAGGCGCCCTTTCCAGCTCGCTGGCGGGCAGCACGATGACTACCTCTCCGGGCCTCGCCATCATCAACTCCTCGCGAGCCAACCGCTCGAGCATCGCCGGATCCTCCCGCAGCCCCTCGACCTGCGCTTCCAGTTCTTCGATCCGGCCGTCGGTCGCGGCGATGCGCTGATTCAGATCAGCCTCCTGGCCGCGCCCGGCCTTGAGGTCCCGATAACTGTCCAGGCTGGCGACCGACAGCAGCACGAGGGCGAGGATCCCGATCCCCCCCATCAGAAGGCGTTGCCGCCGACGTGCTGCCTGAGCTTGCTCGTGTGGCTTCACGATCCCGGGAGCTTAACAGTCTCCGCGGTCGGCCTCTCGGCGGGGTGCCGAGAGGGATTCCACGGCCGCGCCGTCAACGGCGTGGAAAGGCCGAGGTTCCGGGGTAGCTCGCTGCGCCTTCGAGTTCTTCCTCGATCCGCAGCAGCCGGTTGTACTTGGCGACCCGGTCGCTGCGACACGGGGCGCCGGTCTTGATCTGGCCGGCTCGCGTCGCCACCGCCAGGTCGGCGATCGTCGTATCTTCCGTCTCCCCCGAGCGGTGCGAGATGACATTGGCGTAGGCGCTCGTCTTGGCCAACTCGACGGCCTGGAGGGTCTCGCTCAGAGTACCGATCTGGTTGAGCTTGACGAGAAGGGCATTGGCGAGCCCATCCCGGATTCCCGCCGACAGAATCTCCGGATTGGTCACGAAAAGGTCGTCACCGACGAGCTGGACCTTCTCGCCCAGGGCCTCGGTGTGCCGCTTCCAGCCCGCGTGATCGTTCTCCGCCAGTCCGTCTTCGATCGACACCAGCGGGTAGGCGTCGACCCACTCCGAGTAGAGAGCGTTCATGTCGTCGCTCGTCAGCCCGAGCCGACCCTCGCCCGTCAGGTCATAGCGTGTGCCGTCGTCGGTGGCAGTCGCCAGCTCACTGGCGGCGACGTCGAGAGCGAGCGCGATCTGGTCGCCTGGTGTGTATCCCGCCGCCTCGATCGCCTCGACGAGGAGATCCAGGGCTTCCCGATTGCTGCCGAGGTTCGGGGCGAACCCACCCTCGTCGCCGACCGCGGTCGAGAGATCGCGCCCCTTGAGCACCTTCTTGAGCAACTGGTAGACCTCGGCGCCGGCGCGAAGAGCCTGCGAGAAACTGTCGAAACCGATCGGCACCAGCATGAACTCCTGGATGTCGACCGAGTTGTCGGCATGCGCACCACCATTGAGGACGTTGAGCATGGGTACCGGCAACACAGTGGCGGCCGGCCCACCCAGATAGGCGTAGAGCGGCAGGCCGGCGGCGTCCGCCGCCGCGTAGCTCACCGCCAGCGAGACGGCGAGAATGGCGTTCGCTCCCAATCGGCTCTTGTCATCGGTGCCGTCCAGGCCGATCATGATCCGGTCGATCAGAGCCTGGTCCCGAGCGTCGAGGCCGATCACCTCCGGAGCGATCTCCCCTTCGATGTTCGCCACCGCTTGGAGGACGCCCTTGCCGGTGAACCGATCTGCGCCATCGCGCAACTCCAGCGCCTCGCGTTCGCCGGTCGACGCACCGGAAGGCACGATAGCCGTACCGAAGGCTCCGCTCTCCAGAAGACAGTCCGCCTCGACCGTAGGGTTGCCCCGGGAGTCGAGAACTTCCCGTGCCGTGATCTCCTCGATTTCGAACATTCCGACGCTCCTCGCCTGCTGGTTGTCCCGTTCGGCCTAGGGTAGCCGGGGGCAGGTCACTGTCGCAACCGGGGGTTCTACGCCCGTCAACGGCGCCAGGGTCGACCCAACGACCCAGCCTGATCGACCCTGGGCCGGAGCGTCTCGCCGGCGGCCCGGACACCGCTCGGAATCGCCCTGCTTTCCACCGCTGCCGACAGCTCGCCCGGGCTCTCGGCCGCCGGTTGACAGCCGCCAGTCGGTGTGCCATTCTCCCCGACCCTGACGCGGGGTGGAGCAGTCCGGTAGCTCGTTGGGCTCATAACCCAAAGGTCGCAGGTTCAAATCCTGCCCCCGCAACCAGGTCAATCCAAGGCCGCGGTCATCCGCGGCCTTTTTTGCTGCCCGCTTCACTGCCCGGAAGAGCCGCTGGGTATAGGATCGCTGGCATGTTGCCGGAGTTGCAAACGCCCGTGCTCCTCCTCGCCACGCCACAGGTTCTGGATCCCTTCTTCCGTCAGAGCGTCGTCCTCCTCCTCCAGCACTCAGAGGAAGGGAGCCTCGGCTTCATCATCAATCGGACGACTGGCATTCGGGTCGAGGAGATTCTCGAAGGACTCGAGATCCCTTGGCTCGGCGACGAGGCCGAGGCTGCCTTCTTCGGTGGCCCGGTCCAGCCTCAGCTCGGCACCGTCCTCTTCCATCGCAGCGCGGACGACGAGTCGGCCTTCGAGCCCGACACCATCACCGAGCTCCTACCGGGCCTCCTGATGACTCAGCACATCGGTTCGCTCACCGCTCTGGCAGCAGCCCCTCCCGGTTTCTTCCGCTTCGTCCTCGGCTACTCCGGATGGGCGGAGGGCCAACTCGTGGAGGAGCTCGAGCGCAACGACTGGCTGATCGCGCCACCCACCGACGAACTGCTCTTCGGCACCGACCCGGATTCGATCTGGGACTCGGCCATGCTCTCGGTCGGAATCGATCCGGAGAGCCTGGGCCCGTGGCCCGACGAGGACGAAACGCCGATCAACTGACTTTCCCACCTCTGGAGCCCCTATGGACCCCAAACGCTTCCGCGATGTCTTCGAACGCCTCCAGGCCCTGGATGAGAACTCGACCTACAAGGTGCGACCGAAGGTCTCGATGCACCGACCCAGTCTCGAAGAACTGGACGGCCGGGGCCGAGACCTGGCCGCCTATACGGTCGAGTTGCGGGAGCTCGTCGAAGAGCTCATGCGAGCGATCGCGGCCAAGTCCGAAGGCTGAGATCAGGACCTGCCGGTCGAACCGAAGCCGCCGTCACCTCGCTCGGTCGCGGTGAGCTGCTCCACTTCCCGAACCTCCACACCGCGGCCCACCTCACACAGCACGAGCTGGGCGACGCGGTCCCCGCGCTCGATCTCGAAGGTCTCCTGTCCGAGGTTGACCAGAATGACCTTCACTTCGCCCCTGTAGTCGGCGTCGATAGTGCCCGGGGCGTTGAGCACGGTGACACCATGCTTGATCGCCAGACCGCTGCGTGGCCGCACCTGACCCTCCCAGCCGGCGGGAATCTCGATCGCGAAGCCACAGGGGACCAGCAACCTGCCTCCGGGCTCGAGGCGGACGCTCTCCTCCACGGCAGCGGGGAGATCGAGGCCGCTGGCGTCGGGAGAGGCCGGGCGAGGAAGATCGAGCCCTGCTCCGTGAGCCAGCCTTCGCAACCCGAGGCTGACGGGCATCAGTTGTCGTCTCCGTCGTCGTCGAACAGATCGGTCAGACCACCGGCTTCGTTGAGATCCTCGGCCCGATCGGTGGGAATGCCCTTGGGCTGGAGGCCGAGGGCGAATCCCCTTCCCAGACTCTCGACGTTGGCCCGGGCCACCAGTTCCGTGCCGGGGATCAGCTGCGGCTTGGGCAGGATATTGACGGTGAAACGCCAGTCGCTGTAGTTGTCCTCTCCCAGGAAGAGTCGGGCTGCCGCCCCTTTCTTGCGGCTGACGACGCCGATGATGGGGCCGGTCGTCACCTGCCGGGGCTGGTCGCCCTCGAAGAGACTCGTCGGCGCAGCCCCGCCGCCGAGCTCGCGGCCCTGGCCGGACTCGCCCTCTTCGCCCTCCTCACCGCCCGTTCCACCCTGACCGGCCCCTGAGGCGAAGACGAGCCCCCAGGCACCGTCATCCATCATCGGCTCGTCCCAAAGTTGGCGCATCGACCGGGGCTCGAGCTCGACCAACTCGTTCAGAGAATTGGGATAACGACCGAAGCGCAGCTGAAAGACCCGGATGCCCTCGGCGTACTGCAGCCCTCTGAAGACGAGCTCCGCCTCCTTCTCCCTCTGGTACTGCATCTTGAGAGCCGGAAGGGCTGCCGCCGCCATCACACTGAGAGTGCCGATGAGGAAGATCAGGACGACGAGGTTGTAGCCCGCCTCCCTAGGGGGTTTGCGCCGGGCCGTCACCACTCGGAGTAGGGCTCATTGTGGAGGCTCATCAGCTCCGAGCCCGAGTGCACGTCGATCACTCCGGGAGACCCTCCCTGCGGAAGATCTGTCTCCGCCGGGGGCGCGTCGGGATCGACGATCTCGTAGACCTCGACCCAGCTCTCTGCGCTCTTGGTGATCGGGTCGACTGGGATCACTCGCAGGTACCCCTCGTCGACGAGAGCGGCCAGTTCCGGAGGGTAGTACCCCTTATCGCCATGGTATTGATCCAGGAGGTCGCGGAACGTGCGCAGGTCCTGCTTGAGCACGGCCTCAGCGGCGCGACGCGGCATGTTCTTGAGCGCCGGCATGGCTACGGTCGCCAGGATGCCGATCATCGCGATGACGATGATCAACTCGAGGAGGGTAAAACCGCCACTGCGTTTGGTCGAACGCTGTCGTCTGGAAAGTGAGTTCACCACAGGTTGTACTCCACTCCGTTGAGTCCCACGCCCTCGCTCTGCGAATAGACGTCGTAGACGTTGCCACCTCCCCAGGAGTCCGAGTCCCACTCGTCCTGGTAGCTGCGCATTCCCCACTCGACGTCACCCGTCATCGGATCCACGGGCACCCGGCGCAGGAATCGAATCCGGGTATCGATCTGCCCGACGATGTCGACGCCCTCGACGAGGGTCTCGAGGTCGGCAGGATAGCCGTCCGACCCGAACTCGACCGGGATCAATCCGGCGTCGGTGAAGCGCTTGTACTCGTCGATGGCATTGCGCATCTGGCGCAGGTATAGCCGCAGATCCGCTTCCTTCGAGCGCTTGTGGCTGAGCTTGCCGATCGGCAGGGCGACACCTGCCAGAGTGACCAGCAGGGTGCAGACGATCACCAGCTCGGCCAGGGTATAGCCGCGTTCGCGCCGGCGCAGATCCTGCCGAGAGAGCCTCATCCCATCACCCTTGATCCGGCCGCTCCCGTTCGATCTCGAGTCGCCCGGGCCGCTGCGGCAGGGCCGGCAGGGTGCCCGGCGGCACGACGTTGAGCAGGATCCCCGAACGGGAGAAATCGAGCTCTTCGAGGTCGGGGCTGAGCACCGACGTGTCAGTGATCCGGATACGCAACGGCCCCTCGAGAAGCGGCTTGACCGTGATCTTCACGACCTCCCCTTCCCCGGCGACTCCCGGACGATCGCCGAGTCGGCTCGCTCCGAGCAGGAGCCGACCCGGCTCCGAGGTGTCCGACATCACTGTCGCGACACTGCTCGAACCCAGGAACTCTCCCGCCACGACGCGGACGACTTCCATGCGATCGGCGGCGAACCTGAGCGTTGTCGGCAGATGCGAAACCGGGACCCCCGCTCGCACCCTTACCGAGATCTCGACTTCCTTGCCCACTTCGACGTCCTTGCGCACGGTGGTCAGCGAGACCTCCGCATCCATCTCGAGAGCGGCGGTAGCCTCCTCGATCACCTGCCCAGGCACGTCGCCGTTCTGTGGATAGGCCGCCCATGCGGCCAACCCGCGAGCTGCCGCGGGGTCAACGCCGAGCGACGCGAGCGGGCGAGAACCGTTGTCGCCGTTGTCGTCATCGCCGTTGTCGTCGTCCCGGCCGAACGGGTCATTGGGCAGAGCCGAGGGCACCAGATCGACGCCAGGAGCCCCTTCCTGCTCTTCTCCATCAGTCCTCAGCCCCTGAGGCAGGGACTGGATCCGCCGCCGGATGAGATCGCGGATCCGCTCGTTCTCGTCCTCGTCCGCCTCCTCTTCGTCGAACGGCCCTTCGACCTCCGATTCCACCCGCGGGCTACCACCACGGAAGGTGAGATTGCCCTCTGTGCCGACCCAGAGGGGTTGCAGGTCGTCGGCGGTGATGTCCGGCCGGCGGATGATGTGAGGCGTCAGGGTGAGGACCAGGTCGGTGCGGCGCTTGTCGGTGTTCTTGTTGGAGAAGAATCGGCCGAGGATCGGGATGTCCGACAGCCCGGGCACACCGGTGTCCGCCGTCGTTTCGTCATTGCGGATCAGTCCCGCCAGGAAGTTGGTCTCTCCGTCTTTCAGACGGATCGCCGACTGGATATTTCGCGTGCTGATGATCGGCTGGGCTCCGGAAGACGAGTCGATGACTCCGGCGATGCTCGACACCTCCACCTGGATGTCGAGGGTGATCTCGTTGTTGTGATGGAGTCGCGGCTCGAGCTCCAGCCGAATGCCGACGTCCTGGTACTGGAATGAGGTGATCGGCACGATGTTGCCGCCCACGGTCTGCGCCGAGTTGAAGGTCGTCACGGGAATCGGAACTCGGTCACCGATCGTCAGGCTCGCCTGCTCACCGTCGCTGATGCGGATCTGTGGACTGGCGAGCAACTGCGCGTCGGAGCTCGTCTTGACAAAGTTGTAGACGAATCCCGGGAGCACGATCTCCCAGCTTTGCTGATTGAGGAACTCGAGATCGGAAATCCTCAGGGGAGGGTCCTGATCGAGCGATTGGGTGATCTGGTACTGCGTCAGCTCGACACCCAGCTCGCGCAGCTTCGTCGTGTTGATCTGCAGCAACTCGACATCCACGACGACCTCACCGCGGGCCTTGTCGTTCGCCTGAATGATGCGCTCGGCCACCTTGACGGCATCGGCCGAGTCACGCACGACGATCGCGTTGAGCTGATCGTTCGAGGCGATGTTCTTGGTGCCGACGAGACTGCGCAGGAGAGTGAGCATCTCCTTGACCTCGGCATTCGACAGGAAGAAGGTCTGGATGACCTGCTCTTCGTAGGCCCTGCGGTTCTGAGTGTTGTCCTCGATGACGATGATCGTGTTCTCACTCAGCACCTTGTAGAAGTGCCCGGCGGCCCGCATGACGAACTCGAGGGCCTCCTGTGCCGTGACGTCCTCGAGTTCGATTGAGAGCTTCTTGTCCCGCAGCTTGGAGTCGTATTGGACATTGATGCCGAAAGCCTGACCGAGCGCGCGGTAGATGTCCTTGAGGCTGACGTCGTTGGGGAAGTTGAGCGAGATGGGCTCGTTGGACTTCGGGTTGAGAACCGGCGGCCCGGCGCGTTCGGTCGCGGCCTGCCGCTTGAGCTCGTCGATCGAGTGGGCTGCGGTCTCGCCGTCAGCGTCGGCCAGGGCCTTCACGACCTTCTGGTACTCCACCAGGGCGTACTGGTTCGACGGATCGAGTTGCAGAGTCTGCTGATACTCGCGCAGAGCCTGCTCGAGCGATCCGACCTGATGGAGCTTCTTCGCCCTCTCGAAGTGCTCCTGCGATGCCTTGGTCTTGGCACGCAGCAGCCCCGCCTTGTAGGAGATGTTGCTCGGATACTGGTCGGTCAGCTCCAGGTAGTGCAGAACGGCCTGATCCCAGTCCCCGTTGCGCTCGGCGATCTCTGCTTCCCGGAAGGCCTGATAACCCGAACACCCGAGGGTGATCAGCAGCAGTGCCAGTGTCAGCGCCTTTAGAGCTCTTGTTGCCATATGTCCTCTCAACCCCCCGCTTGCAGGCGCGTTTCGGGCGCGTCCGGGAAACCGACGAACTTGATGTCCGCTGATTCGAAGCCGATCTTATCCACGATGAAGCGCTCGAGCAGTACGTCTCCGGCCAGAGCGTTGTAGATCTCCTTGTCCCTCTCGAAGACGGCGATCCGCCGCTGCTGGGGCCCGAAGCTACCGAGATAGACGAAATCCACCGCTGGAGGCCTCGGTGCCGCCGGTCTCGCCTGTGGCTGAGTCGGTGCCGGCTGTGGTTTGGGCGGCCGCCTGCGCACCCTCGGTGTCTCTCGCGGCGGTGCCGGTGGCGGCTTCGGCGCCGGTGCCGCGCCGAAGCGGAATGGATCCCTACCCGGGCTGTATGTCGCCGGCTCGAGGCGCAGGTCCTCCAGGTTCAGATGGGGAATCTCCGTCTCCGACAGCTGCCTAGCACCGGCTCCGCGGCCCGCGCTCCGGGAGACGGCCTGGCCTTCCGATCCGAACTCGAACCATCGATAGGTGGCCGCCGCGAGCAGGATCACGAGGAGCACAGCGAGGAGCTTCTTCTGGCGTCCCTGATCGCTCATCGACTCGCCCCGGAAGTCTGTGGGTGGCTGGCCAACGCCGCCGGATCGACATCGTCATCGAGAAAGAACGTCGACACCTTCAGGGCGATACTCAGGCGCTTGCCCTGGCCCGCGTTGTCGCCCGGCCTGATTTCCTCGAGGATCACGAACGAGTTCGTCAGCTCCAGGAAGTTGATGAACTTGCGCAACGACTGATACGTGCCGTCCACATTGAAGACGATCGAGCGCTTGATCAGACCGAGAGCTTCGATCGGATCATCCGGGTAGCGAATCGTCGGCGGGTTGAGGCCGGCTTTGCGTGCCAGGTCCTTGACCTCGGAGATCATCTTCGTGATGCGCTGTTCCTGGGTCTGGAAGCGTTGACGGTAGAGCCGCTCCAGTCGTCGGTGGTTCCGTTCCGCACGCTTCACCAGGACCTCGGTCTTCTGGCGGGCGGCCATCAGCTCGCTCGACTCGGCCCGCGTCCTCTCGACGCTGCTCCTGCCGGCCTCGGCCTTGTCGTCGAAGAAGGCGTCGAACACCGCAAGAGCGACGACGTTCACCAGCAGGAGCACCAACGCCGGCAACCACAGGCGGATCTCCCGCCTCCAGACCGAGGTGCTCATGTCTCGACCTCCGGCGATGTCACTCCATCCGGCTCCCCATCCGGCACTGCATCCGGGCCTTCGGGCTCGGGCGCATCCTCCTCCGCGGCGGCCTTCCGGGCCGGCTTGACCGGTCGGTAGATGACGTCCATGGAGAACCGGACCTGGCGAGCCGCGCCGTCCCGGCTCTCGACCTTCAGATTGGGCCGGCGGAATCTCTCATGCGCGTAGAAGGCATCCACCAGCACCAGCAGGGCGTCGGCCTCTTCGGCCGCGCCGGCGAACTCGAGCGCCACCTCGTCCTCGGAGGACCGAGCCGCCGAGCCCCTGCGCCGAGAACTCGAACCCGCCAGTTGCGGCGTGATCCGCTCTATTCTCACGTTCCTCGGCAGGACCTCCGCCACGTCGTCGAACAGTGCGCTCCAGGCGAAGGTTCGCTCGGCAATCCTCGCGTTGAGGAAATCGACCTGGCGCCGCTGCCAGTCGAGATCGTAGCTGTCCAGGACATCCTCGGCCGCCGACAGCAGCTGCCTCTCTTCGGCGACGAGTGCTTCGAGCTCCCCGAGTTCCTGGCGCTGCTCGCCTCGCCCGGAGAAGTGGTCCCAATAGCGCCAGCCGTTGACCGCCAGAAGCCCTGCACCAGCGAGCCAGAGCAGCATCACCACTCGACGCAGGGGGCGCCGATTGAGGAACGGATCGCGAGCAAGGTTCGGGCCGTTGATCATGAGAACTCCGCGCAGGCCGCACCGACCATCGGTGCCAGGAGAGCAGGAGAGACATCGGGCACGGCGCCCCTCAGCGGTAGCTGTTCCCGGCCCAGAGCCACGGGGACGTGTCCGAGACCCTGCTCCAAGCTCTCGAGCCAGAAGCTCTGCTGGGCGGCCTGACTGGCCAGGACCACCCGTCCGATCTCGCGGCCGGGCAATTGTTGGTTGACGAAAGTCTGAGTCAGCTTGAGATCCCGCTGCACGAGCCGGGCGGCCGCGTCGCCCCCGATCCCGCTGTCGAGACCCCTGAAGCGATGCAGAAGAGGCTCGCCTGCCTGCGTGAAGGTCAGGCTATAGCCTCCCGCCGACACGAGGACGATGGCGGCCAGGTCGATCTCGTCGACGACTTCCCGGACCGAGTCGACGGTTGCGAGGCTGGAGTTGAGGACGCGCCCCAGCCGAACGCCGCATTCAAGGAAGGCGTCCTCGAGCTGCCCCAGGACGCGGTCGATGGCGAACGCCAGCAGAACCCGGCTTCCCGCCGACTGTTCGGGCAGCGGCTCGACTTCCACGCCTTCGAGCCTGAGCTCCTCGACCCGGAACGGTACCTGGCGCTTGAGCTTCCAGCGCAACACTTCGTCGCGGCGCTGGCCTCGACGTGGAACTTCCTCCATTTCCGTGAACGCCAGGCGCAGCCACGCATCGGGCAGGACGAGACTCGCGTCGTCGACTCCTCCCTCGACGCTCTCGACCAACTCGCTCACCAATGGCTTGAACAGCCCGGGATCGTGCATCGGCCCGCCCAGCGGCCCCTCGCCGAAGAGTGCCTCCGGCAGGTCGACCTGAGAGAAGTTCTCGACCTCGAAGCCGCTCTCCGCGCGCACGAAGCTCCCATAGGAGAGCGTACGCGCCTCCAGAGAGAAGACGTGAGGCGGCACGGGGCGGGGCTCGAGGCCCACCAGCCGCTCAGTCCACGAAGGTAACTTTATTGATCTCACGTAGCGTCGTAACTCCCTCGAACACCTTCTCCAGGGCGGACTCGCGAAGAAAGAGCATGCCCTCCTCATGCGCCGCGCGCTTGATCTCCGACGCGGGACGCCGCTCGAGAATCAGTTCGCGGATGCGATCGGACAGGTCCAGCAGTTCGGAAATCGCCGTCCGGCCGAAGAAACCGGTCCCGTTGCACTCGAAGCAACCGGCTCCCTCGTAGTAGGTCTTGTCGCCGTACACCTCGACGTCCAGCCCGCTCTCCTCGAGAAGTTCGGCGTCCACCTCCGCTTCGCGTCGACAGTTCTCACAGATCCGCCGCACGAGTCTCTGGGCGAGAACGCAGTTGAGCGCCGAGACGAAGTTGTAGAGATCGACGTTCATGTTGAGGAAACGCCCGAGAACATCGATCACGTTGTTGGCGTGGACGGTGGTGAAGACCAGGTGCCCGGTCAACGCCGACTGGACAGCGATCTGCGCGGTCTCCTGATCGCGGATCTCCCCGACCATGATCTTGTCCGGGTCGTGGCGCAGGATCGATCGCAGGCCGCGAGCAAAGGTCAATCCCTTCTTCTCGTTGACCGGAATCTGGGTGATCCCGCGAAGCTGGTACTCGACCGGATCCTCGATCGTGACGATCTTGTCTTCCGACGACTGGATCTCCGACAGACAGGCGTAGAGCGTCGTCGTCTTACCCGAACCGGTGGGCCCGGTCACCAGAACCATGCCGTAGGGCTCGCGGATGAACTTGCGCGTCTTGCGCATGGTCTCCGCGTCGAAGCCGAGGATGTCCAGCCGCAGATTCTTGAACTCCTTGTTCATCGACTCCTTGTCGAGGATTCGAATGACGCTGTCCTCGCCATGGACCGAAGGCATCACCGAGACGCGGAAGTCGATCGTCCGTCCCTCGAAGCGCAGCTTGAAGCGGCCGTCCTGCGGAATGCGCTTCTCGGCGATGTCGAGCTCCGCCATCACCTTGATACGGCTGATCACCGTCTGGTGATGGCGCTTGTCGATAGGCTCCATCGCCTGATAGAGCACGCCGTCGATGCGGTACTTGATGACGACTTCGTTCTCTCGGGTTTCGATGTGAATGTCACTGGCGCGGCGCTGGATCGCGTTGAAGATCGTCGAATCGACCAGCTTGATGATCGGGCTGGTGTCATGGCTGATTCGGTCGATCGACAGCACTTCGTCACCCTGATCGTCCTCCCCGACCAACTGGAGCTTGAAGTCCTCGGTCGCCTCGTCGAGAACCCGCTGGGCACTCTCGGAGCGCTGCAGGATCTCTCCGATCCCGTCCCGCGCGCCGACTCGCACCTCGACCGGCTGGCCGAGGAGCAACTCGAGTTCGTCGAGTCGAGTGACATCGGTCGGATCGGCCATAACGACGGCCAGGCGGCCCGACAGCTGCTCCTGAGGGACGAAGTCGTAACGCAACATCAGCTCGAACGGGATCGATCTGAAGAGGTCGTTGTCGATGCGGAAGTCGGCCATCTCGACGAGATCGAGGCCGTGTTGATCGGCAATCTCGCGCGCTCGACGCGCGGCCGCCGCCCCGGAGACCGCAAGGTCCTGGGCGGCGTCAATCAGTGGCGTCGATTCTTCTGAACTCATGATGCCCTCGAAGTGAGCCTCGGCTCACGGGTTTCCCTGCCTTCAAATACGGTCGCGCGACCCTGGCGTCTAGCTGTCTCGAGGGCCGGATTCCGTCCGACGCCGCCTGCCTTCGACCCGTTCAAACCGCTAGATTCCCGAGCAGGCTGTACATCGGCAGATACACGGCAACGAGAAGTAGCGCCACCAGGCTCGCCATGATGACCAACATCGCCGGCTCGATCAAACCCAGAATTCGCTGCATCCGGGTCTCCACTTCCTCGTCGAGGAAGTCTGAGACATCGGAGAGCATCTGATCCAGACCGCCGGTCGTCTCGCCGACCTGCACCATGTCGATCATGAGGTCTTCGGCCACTTCGGTCTCACGCAGGCCGTCGGCCAGCGAGGTGCCCTCTCGGACCGCAGTCGGCAGCGGCGCGAGCCGCTGGCGGACCGAGGCGTTGCTGACGGCATCGACACTCGTCTCGAGCGACGGCACGATCGGAATCCCTCCCGCCAGCAGGGTCGCCAGCGAACGACAGAACTCCGACAGCGCCATGCGTTTGAAGACGATGCCCACGAGCGGGATCCTGAGCTTCCAGTCGTCGATCGTGCGCCGCCCCGATTCGGTACGCGACGACTGGCGCAGCGAGAGCGTCACGAAGATCGCTCCAGCGACGAGCCAGACGGCGTTGCTGCGCAGGAAGTTGGCTACCAGCATGACCATGCGGGTCAAGAGCGGCAACTTGGCCCCGAGGCTGTCGAAGAAGTCGCTGAAGCTGGGCAGCACGTAGCCCGTCATGACGAGAATCAGTATCAATGACAGGCTGATGAGGGCCAGCGGATACATGAGCGCCGAGACGACCTTCTTGCGCGTTTCGAGGACGATCCGCTGGTAGCGCACAAAGCGCTTGAGCACGGTCTCCAGCTCGCCACTGCGCTCGCCGGCCTGCAGGGTCGGCGCGTAGAGCGGTGGCACGCGATCGCCGAAGGCTGCGAACGCGTCGGACATCGACTCACCGCTCTTCACGCGGTCGCGAACCTGTCCGAGCAGATCGCGAAAACCCTCGTCCTTGGGGCGCCCCTTGAGCAGGTCGAGAGACTGAAGCAAGGGCAGCCCGGAACGCAGCAGAGCCACGAGCTCCTGATTGAACACGAGGAGCTCCCGGATCGGCACCTTGCTGGACGCACCGGCAGTGAACGGCAGCGTCAACCGTCCGAGGAGACCGCGGCGACGGACCTCGAAGACGAAGAGCCCCTTCTGCTCGAGCTCTCCGCGCACGACGCGGGCATTCGCTCCCTCGTGGACCTGCTCGAGGACCTGCCCTTCCGCGGTGCCGACGCGGCAGACGAATTCCTGCAGGTCGCTCATCGGTCCGGCTGCTCCATCAGATGGGTGGTCAGAACGACCATCAACGCGCGTTCGCTGGCCTCGGTCTGAGCCAGACCGAGCACCATGGGTCGATCGAGGGTCAGATTGAGATTGGTGTGAATGAGCGGGCGCACGTCAGAGACCGGCCCTCGGCCGACGATGAAATCGGCGAGCCTGAGCTGCCGGTTGGGGTTGAGGACTCCCAGCTCGAACTCGACTCGGTAGCCGCCACCGAAATGGTAAGCCACCTGCTCGCCCTCCCGCATCTCCAAGCCGGCCTCGGCGAGCAGCGTGAACGTCTCGAAACGCAGAAGCTCGCGCAGTCGACGTGCGAGCTCGGCCGAGAGCCTCGGTCCTTCGACCGGCCCGTCGTCGGATGCGCCGGCGTGAACGATCTGGATCTCGAGACGAACCTGGCGCAGGGGTTGGTCGTAGGCACGAAGCCTCGCCAGGACCCGCTTGATAACGGGAGCCGTGTCGCGCACCACCAGGGTGTTGCCCCGCGGTTGAAGCTCGACCGTCCCCTGAGCCGAGAGCAGATCCTCCACGCGATCGATCGCCTCTCTCGCCGGCCTGTGGCGGAAGGTGTAGAGCTCCATCACGAGCTCCGGAGGCTCGGCTACCGGCGCCTGCGCCGCCAGTGGTGACGCACCGATCAGCAGCAGCGTGCCCAACCCCAGAGGACCAGCGAGCGCAACGAATCGAAGCCACGGGGAATCAGACGTCCAACGACTCATCCACGACCATCACGACCGACAGATCGTCGGCGCCCCACTCGTAGACCCGCGCCTGCGGTCGGTCGACTCCTTCGATGGCAGGCGCAGCCGGACCGGTCGACAACTCGAGCCGTGAACCGTACGGCGCCGAGTCGAACTCCGACGGGTCGATGCGCGTCAGCGCCGTACTCTGCGCCTGGAGTGCCAGGATCGTGGCGAAGAGTAGAGCCGAAGCCAGCCTCCTATGACCTCGACGGTGCCTTCCGGGTTGACGAGCCTGGCCGGATCCGGCGAGGGCCCCGGTGCGGCGCAAGGTCTGGACACCGAGCCGAATCGCCTCGACATCGGCAGCGTCGGCAGTCCACTGTGCGGCATTCGAGAAGCCGAGCGTCGGATCGAGTCCGACGGCTTCTCGTCGGCATGGAGAACACTCCTCGAGGTGAGCTCTCGCGGCAGCCCACCCAGCCGGCTTCGGCAGTGCCGGGTCGAGGCGGTGAGCCAGCAGGCGCGACCAGTCGTGACAACTCACTGTCCGCCTCCTTCTGCGTCACCGGATCGGTTGATTGCCGCCGCGTACTCCGGGTAGCGGCGCCCGAGTTCCCGGCGTAGCGTCTTGCGGGCCGCGAAGAGGTGGTTGCGCACGGTCGACGCGCGGCAACCGAGAATCTCGGCCACTTCTGCCGATGCGAGCCCTTCGACTTCTCGCAGGACGAAGACGGCGCGCTGGCGATCGGTCAGCTCGGTCGACAGTTCGTGCAGGATTCGCGTGACCTCGCGATCCTCCAACTCGGCGACGCTGGACCGCTGAAGGTCGGCAAGCCTGACGAAGTGAGTTCTCACCGGCTCGCTCTGTCGATAGCGCGCCGAACGCGAGCGCAGAAGATCGATACCCAGGTTGGTAGCGATTCTGTAGAGCCAGGTATTGGGGCTGTAGTCCGCGTTGTAGCGCTCGCGATGCTCCCAGGCTCGGAGAAACGTCAGCTGAACGATGTCTCTGGCGTCCTCACGGTCGCCGACGACGCGCCAGGCCAGCTGCAGGAGCGCTCCGCTCTTGCGATTGATCAGTTCGTCGAGTGCGCAATCGTCCCCGGTCGCCAGAACGAGCAGCAATTCCCGATCCGACAGATCGGTGAACTGCTGCAGGTCAGGGTTCGCTGAATGGACGAGGGCCGGCAAAGTCAGATCTCCATCATGTTCTACGTTCCGGCGACAGTGGGCGTCTAGTGGGGGCAAGCCCTCTGGATTCAAGCGATTATACTCGCCGCTCGAGCAGGTTGCGGCCTCGTGTTCAGGTGCTCTGCGACGATGATGTGGATCCTCTACCAGATCGCCCTGGCCCTAGTTCTGGCCGTGGCAGCCCCCGTCCTCCTGCTGCTTCGCGGCCGGCACTACCTGCCGACCCTGGCAGGGAGGCTCGGTGGATACGATGGACCTGCCACTACCAGGCCCCTCTGGATCCACTCGGTTTCGGTGGGCGAGGCACGCGTCGCAGCGACCCTGGCCCGGGCGCTCGACGCGGACTGGCCGCTGCTCGTCACGACGGTGACCCCGACGGGTCAGGCCCAGGCGGCCAGTCTGCTGCGAGACCGAGCCGCGATCGCCTACCTGCCGCTCGATCTCGGTTTCGCGGTCCGCCGCTTCCTCGACCGCTTCGAGCCGCGGGCTCTGGTCCTTGTCGAAGGCGACTACTGGCCTCTTCTCCTGCGGCACGTCCGCCGCCGCGGCCTGCCCGCGGTAGTCGTCAACGGCCGGGTCGGCGAGCGCAGTTTCGGCCGCCTCCGTCGCTTCCCGGGCATGGCTCGAATCCTCTACTCGGGCGTGCGCCGGTTCACCATGCAGACTGAGGAGGATCGCGACCGGCTCGTTGAACTGGGAGTCGACAGCAAACTGATCTCGGTCACCGGCAACCTGAAGTTCGACGCCCCCGTGCCGCAAGCCCACCCGGAAATCGAAGCGGCCTTCAGCGAGGTCGCAGCGGGGCGGCCGATCCTGATCGCCGGCTCGACCATGAGAGGGGAGGACGAACAGATCCTCGATGCCTTCGCCGATGCGGGCGGCGGTGATGCGGCGCTCCTGGTTCTGGCGCCGCGTCATCCGGAGCGTTGGGACGAGGTGGCAGGGCTGATCGACGCTTCGGGGTATCGCTTCTCCCGACGGACCGACCTCGATACCGCAACGCGGGCCGATGTCGTTCTCCTCGACAGTCTCGGCGAGCTCGCGGCCCTCTATGCCATCGCAACGGCAGCCTTCGTCGGCGGGACCCTGGTCGCCACCGGGGGTCACAATCCGCTGGAGCCGGCCGTTCACGCCGTACCGGTGGCTGTCGGCCCGTCGATGCACAACTTCAACGAGATGGCGAGGATCTTCGATGATGCCGCCGCCTGGCAGCGAGTCGACGACGCGGCCGGTCTCGGCCGCTTCTTCGACCGAGCGGTCTCTGGAGACGCGGGTGTCGTCGCACTCGGCCAGCGTGGTCAGGAGCTGCTGGTGGCCAACCGGGGCGCCACCCAGCGCACACTCGACGTTGTGCTCCCGATCCTGGCCGAGGCGATGGAATGACCGATCAGCCTCTCCTGGTGCGACCCGGGCGCTCCCCCTGGCAGTGGTTCTACGGCGCCGCGCATCGATGGCGCAGGAGCTGGTACTCACGGCGACAGGCCACGCTTCCCCGCCCTGTCATCAGCGTCGGCAATCTCCATTGGGGCGGCAGCGGCAAGACACCGGTCACCGCCGCTCTGGCGCGCCACCTGATCGACGACGGTCGACGGGTCGCGATCCTCTCGCGAGGCTACGGCCGCAAAGACCGGAAGGTCCGCCTAGTCAGCAGTGGAGAGGGGCCCCTGATCGGCCCATCGCTCGCTGGGGACGAACCGGTTCTGCTAGCGGGAGAAGTTCCGGGAGCTGCGGTCGTCGTGGCCCCCGAGCGCCACCTCGCCGGCCGACACGCGATGGAGCGCCTCGACCCACCACCAGAGCTCTTCATCCTCGACGACGGCTTTTCGCACCTGGGGCTCGCTCGCGACCTCGATCTACTCGTCTTTCCGGCCGACGACCCACTCGGCGGTGGAAGACTCTGGCCCGGCGGGAGATTGCGCGAGCCCCTGGATTCCGCGAGACATGCCGACGCGATCCTGGTGAACGGCTCGGCGGCCGATGCACAAGCTCTGGCTTCTGCGCTCGAGCCCTATGGACTGACCGGCCCCGCCTTCGCCTGCGACCGGCGGGTAGAGACTCCCCGCCTGATCACCGGTGGGCCAATCGATGCCGGTCGCCGGACACTCCTGGTCAGCGCCATCGCCCGTCCCGGCGATTTCGAGACCACGGCCGGGACGCTCGACGTCGAGGTCGTCGATGTGATCACCTTCCCCGACCATCATGACTATCCCGACACCAGCCTTCGGCAGATCGAGAGCGCCTTCGACGCGAGCGGAGCGGAGGTCGTGCTGACCACGTCCAAGGACCGGGTCAAACTGCTCGGTCGGCTCGATCGGCCGCTGGCCGAAGTCCCGCTTTCGGCCGCGCCGGCGAACGACTTCTGGCGCTGGTTCGACGGGCGAATCTCCGAACTGGCTCCCCGATGAAGGACGCCCCGGTTCGCCATGCGATCGAGTTCGGCTGTTTCCAGCTGCTTCGCGGTTTCGTGCGAATCCTGCCTCATTCGGCCAGCCGGTCGCTCGGCAGCGTGCTCGGGTCGGTCGCGTATCGCCTGATGAGCGGGCGACGACGAATCGCTCTGGGGAACCTCGCGCTCGCACTGCCGGAGCTGACGGATGTCGAGCATCAGAGAATCGCCAAGGCCGCTTTTCGGCAGATGATGTCGCATGCCACCGAGTTCCTCTCCTGGAATCGCTTCGATGCGGTGCAACTTTGCGAACGATGGACTCTGGAAGGCTGGGAGCATCTGACCGAGGCCACCCGAGAGCACGGGCCGCTCTTCCTGATGACCGGCCACCTGGGCCCCTGGGAGTTGCTGCCGCACGCGGTCGCGCAGTACCTGCCATCGGTCTCTGCCCTGGTGAGACGACTCGACAACCCCCGTCTCGACGCGGTCGTTTCCGCCCAACGCACGCGCTTCGGACTCGAACTGATCCACAAGCACGGGGCTGCGCGACGCCTCATGCGCCGCGTACAGGGAGGCGGTCATGTCATCGTGCTGGTCGACCAGAGGGTCAAGCCGAGAGACTCCGTCGAGGTCCCCTTCTTCGGTCGGCCCGCTCGCACGGCCAATCTGATTGCCCGACTGGCGCTGAAGAACGGCACGCCCGTCGTCCCGATCTTCGTCTACCCCGAGCCCAATGGGCGCTACCGAATCGTCGCCCGCCCGGCGATTCCGGCGGACGCCTCGGGCGATGACCCCGTCCGCGAGCTGACCGGACGCTATCTGGAAGCGGTCGAAGCCGAAGTCAGGCAGCACCCCGAAGTCTGGCTCTGGATGCACGATCGCTGGCGATCGACATGACGACGACTCGCACCATCGTCTACGCCCCCAACTGGGTCGGCGACACCGTCATGGCAATGCCCGTGCTGGACGCACTGACGGCTAGCGGGCGGCAGGTCGATGTCCTCTGCAAGCCTCACATCCTGCCCCTCGTCGACCTTCTCCCCGGAGTTCACCGGACTCTGGCGCGCGGCGACGACGCCGGGACTCTCGGGGCACTGCGCGAGGGGAGTTACGACGAGGCCATCCTGCTGCCGAATTCCTTCCGTTCCGCTTGGCTGACTTGGCGTGCCGGGATCCCGCGGCGATGGGGCTACCGGAGCGGCTTTCGCAGCGCGCTGCTCGAGCCGGCAATCGATCGCCCCGGCACGGAGCACCACCAGATCGAGGACTACTCCGGTCTCCTCCAAGCCATGGAGGTCGCGCAGCCCGAGGACTGGATACCCCGCATCGCGATCCGTGATGATGTGCGCTCCCGGGGCCGACAGCTGCTCGAGCGAGCGGGCGTCGACCCTGACGCCGGTCCGATCGTCGGCCTCTTCCCCGGCGCCGAGTTCGGTGCAAGCAAGCAGTGGCCGCGGGAGAGCTTCGAGGAGGCCGCTCGCGGAATCCGACGGCGTCAGCCCACGGCACAGCTGACGATTCTGGCGGGTCCCAAGGAGGTCTGGCTGGCGGTTCGGCTGCACGAAGAGACCGGGAAGATCCACCCGGTCATCGGAACCGACCTCGACCTGGCGGATCTTGCCGCGGTCCTCGCGCACCACCGGGTTCTGTTGACCAACGACTCCGGGCCGATGCACCTGGCCGCGGCGTTGGGGGTTCGTTGCGCAGCTCTCTTCGGTCCGACCGATCCGGATCGTACCGCGCCCGCGGGCGATGCCCACGAGGTGCTCTACGTCGATCGCTGGTGCTCTCCCTGCTTCCGCCGGCGCTGTCCGTTGATGCACCATGGATGTATGACCGAGCTCGAGGTGGACGATGCGGTCGCGGCAGTCGAGCGCCAACTGTGACCTCGGCTTCGAGCTGATCATCGATCGCACCTGGGACGGGGAAGCGGTCGATCCGGCGGACCGTGGCAGAGTCCGGCTGAGCCGGCTCGACGATTCGTTCCTCGTGACGATCGACGCTGGGTTCGCGGACGATCCGCCGCCGACTGGATTGCCCGGGGCGACCGAGTCACTGTGGGAGCACGAAGTCGTCGAGCTCTTCGTGGCGAACGTCGAGACCGGACCCGCTCGCTATACGGAGATCGAGCTCTCGCCGCACGGCCACCACCTCATTCTGCAGTTCGACGGCATTCGCCATCGAACTGCCGCGCTCGAGCCCACTTGGGTCGAGACCTCGATCCACGGATCCCGCTGGCGAGGCTCGCTCGAACTCGAGCTCTCCCACCTGCCGTCACTTCCGTGGAGAGCCAATGCCTTCGCCATCCACGGCCGCGGGGCCGCTCGACGCTACCTGGCGGCGGCTGCGACACCCGGCGCAACCCCGGACTTCCATCAGCCTCTGCTCTTCCCGAAGGTCGAGCTGTAGAGCGGCAACAAGCGGCGCCAGGGTCGGCCGGAGTGCTCTCTCTACTCGAGTTCGAAGAGAGGGTCTCCACCTTCCACCGCCTGGCCGGTTGCGACATGGACCTTGGCGATGACTCCGTCCCTCTCGACCTGGATCTCGTTTTCCATCTTCATCGCTTCGAGGACCACTACGCCTTCACCAGCGCGGACCGTCGCACCTTCCTCGACGAGGACGGAAACCACCCGACCGGGCATGTAGGCCTCGACGACCTGCCGCCCGGTTCCGGCCTGCTTCTCGTGAGCCGCCTCGGCGAGGTGGGTCAGCGGATCCTGTACCTGAACCTGCTCGACGCCCGCCGAACTCGTGACTTCGTAGCGATCGTCGCCGATGCTGCGCACCGCGACTTCGTATTGACCACCATCGACGAGGAGACTGCGCACGCCCGATGTGGCCTCGGCCGAGAGGATGACGTAGGTCTTGTCGCCGATCCTGACCCGATACTCACCGCCCCGGCGCTCGATCCCGACCTTCATGTCGCCGTCTACATGCTTGACGATCAGTTCCATCTCGACCCCCTGAGAGCTTCCCGCCTGCCGGCTTCGCGCCAGTGGTCACGTTGGCCGTGGGGCCGCGCAGCCGCGGCTCGCCGCCCGTGCCGATCCATATGCTCGAGCGCTGCGGCGATGGCCGCGAGTTCCTTGCCGTAGCGGGTCGCTGGAGGCTCCAACTCACCTGCGGCGAGCTTACGATCGAGCATCCCGTTGTCGAGCCGGCCGGCGCGAAAATCGTCGTCAGCGAGCAAGGCCTGGTACAGGGGGGCGGTCGTCCGGATCCCGTCGACACGCAGTTCGGACAAGGCCCTGCCTAGGCGGTCCATGGCTTCGTCCCGGCTCGCGCCCCACACGATCAGCTTGGCCAGCATCGGGTCATAGTAGATCGTGACCTCGTCTCCTTCGTAGACGCCGCAATCGTTGCGGACCCCTGGGCCCTCGGGCAGGCGAAGTCGCTCGATCCGCCCGGGAGACGGTGCGAAGTTGCGGTAGGGGTCCTCGGCGTACAGGCGGACCTCGAAAGCGTGCCCGCGCGGAGTCCTGCCCTCGAGTTCGGGGTCGAGGGGCTCACCCTCGGCGATCGCGATCTGCGCACGGACGAGATCGACACCCGTCACCATCTCCGTTATCGGGTGCTCGACCTGCAGCCGGGTGTTCATCTCGAGGAAATAGAAGTCGCCCGACGGATCGAGGAGAAACTCGACCGTGCCCGCATTGGTGTAGCCGACCGCCTCGGCGGCGCGGACCGCGGCCTCGCCCATTCGCCGCCTGAGGTCGGCATCGACAGCCGGAGACGGCGCCTCCTCGACGACCTTCTGATGGCGACGCTGCAGCGAGCACTCCCGCTCGCCGAGAGAGATGACTCGACCATGCTCATCGGCGAGAATCTGGATCTCGACATGTCGTGGGTCCTGGACGAACTTCTCCAGATAGACCGTGTCGTCGGCAAAGCTGGCCTTGGCCTCGGACCGGGCAGCCCGGTAGGCCGACTCCAGCCCCCCCGGACTCTCGACCAGGCGCATGCCTTTGCCGCCGCCTCCTGCCGAGGCCTTGAGCATGACCGGGTACCCGATCTCCTCCGCGAAGCGCGCCGCCTCCTCCAGCGATTCGAGGGCATCCTCGCCCCCGGGCACCACCGGAACGCCCGCCCCGATCATCAGCCGGCGACTCTCGATCTTCGAGCCCATGGCGGCCATCGCTTTCGGCGGCGGGCCGATGAACTTGAGGCCCGCTTCCCCGCACAGTTCGGCGAAGCCGGCGTTCTCCGCCAGGAATCCGTAACCCGGATGCACCGCGTCGGCGCCGATGGAAACGGCGAGATCGACGACCGCCTGAGCTCGCAGGTAGCTCTGCGCCGAAGGCGCCGGACCGATCCGGTAGGCCTCGTCGGCGAGCAGAACGGAGAGCGAGGCCCGGTCGGCATCGGAGTAGATGACGGCGCTGCGCTTACCCAGTTCCCGCAGGGTGCGCAGAATACGAACCGTGATCTCGCCGCGATTGGCGATCAGCACCTTCTCGAAGGTCTTCGATGTCTCGGCCATGGGTTCCAGGGAGGTGGCTACCAACGCCGGCAGCACCCGACTCCGGCGCCGGATGTTACCAGCCGGGCAGCAAGGCTCACGCCGTCTCGGGCGTCGCCGCGTCGCTCTCACCCCGCGGATCCATGAAGCCCGGCAGACCCCGCCAGGCCAGTAGCACCATGACGATCAGGCACAGCGCCGAAGCCAGGAGGCTCCAGTGAAACGGACTCCTGTCGATCTGGATCTCGACGGTATGCGTGCCCTCGGGGATCTTGACGGCGGTGTGGTGCAGATTGGCGGCGTACATCGCCGCCGGCTCGCCGTCGATCGTCGCCCGATAGATCGGCAGGTGGGTGCGATGCACAACGAGAACACCGGGATTGGGCGCCGAGGCCTCGACCACGACCGAGTCGGCGGTCTCGCTGATCAGCTGAGCCGTTCCGGGCGCTCCATCCCATGGGTCGTGCTCACCCGCTAGGACGACGGCGGTGTTGGGATCGAACAAGGGATCGAGCGCGAGATCCAGGCCCTCGTTGACGTTGGCGGATCCTCGCACCCGGCCGACGACATGGACCCCGGGCGGAGACCTGAGAACGCGGTAGACCCGCAGGTCGCCATGCTGCGACGGGATCTGCTCGGCCAGATGAACACGATCCGAGACCGACTCATCGAGTTCGCGGTTCAGAAGCAGGTACTCCACCCCTGAGATCTCGAGCAACTTGAGTCTCCGGTCGTCCTCGAAGCCCCACATGAGGTGAATCAGGGTTCTCGTCATGAAGCCGTCCAGGCCTTCGGGGGACAAGTTGAACTCGTAGCGCAGCCCGGAGAGCTTCCCGAACGGCGGTAGGAGATCGTTGCGGAAGACCCGCTCTCGCCACATGGTCCGGTTGTTGGGATAGGGCGACACCGGATCAGGACCCGGGCCGAACAACTCCAGATCGCTGCCGTGGGTTACCCGCGACCCGGCCGGAAGCGAAATCGGGAGGGGGGGCGCCTTGGCGTAGAACTCGCGTCCATCCTGGTCCACGAGAGGTCTGAGGATGAAGAGCTGGCTCGCACAGTGAGCCACCAGGAGTGCGAGCGCGGCGAGATGGGCCCGCCGCTTCCCGACTCTCAGACAGAGGAGATAGAAGCCAATCAGTCCGAGAGTGAGAAAGCAGGTGCCGGCCCACCGCAGCTGCTCGCCCTTCACACTCGCCGGCGTGAAGTGGTCGGGGAAGAGCCCACCCGCCCAGTCGGCCAGGATCGGAGGCCAGAGGCTCAGAGCGCCCCACGCGAAGAGAAAGAAGGCGGCCAGAACCACTAGCGGCTTGACCAGAGTCTTCCTGCCCGCCTCGCTGAAGAGACGGTCGAACGCCAGCCCACACAGCACCGCCGAGCCCAGCGTGAGCAGGCTCCAGAGCTTGGAAGGGATCCGCAACAGCTGTGCTCCGGGCAGCTCCGACATCGCGACGACCACCGGGTTCGACTCTCCCAGAGCCAGGAAGAAGCTGACGCCGACGAGCCCCCAGGCCCAGCGGATTGTCTTGCGCCCGTCGGATCTGGCCGACGCCATCAACGCCACGACGAGCATTCCCGGGTAGAAGGACAGGAAGAGCGGCACGGTGTCCGCGTGCAGGCTCCGCCCCCAATAGGTCAGATTCGGAATCCCGTAGAAAAACGGGATCATCAGGTCCAACGCATCGCCCCAGCCCCAACCCCCGAGGCTCGCCGTGCTGAGGATGAAGCCCCAGTGCCCCCGATAGCTGAAGGAGAGGATGCGCAGAAACTCCACCCACTGAGGAGCAGCGAGCCCTGTCCCCAGGGCGACAGCTCCCACGGCGGCCAGCCACGGGTACCTGCGCCCATGGCAGACTGCGACGATCACCACTGTCGTCAGGAGAGCGAAGGCTGCCGTCATCGGCTCGCCGCCGAGAATCATCAACCCCCACAGGGCGGCCGCAACGGCGAACGTCCTGGCGCGGCGCTCGGGTCTCGCGAGCTGGAGCGCGGCAGCCAGCATCGCCGGGATGAGAGCCAACGGAGCGATCATGTTGTACAGGTTGAGCGTCGACATGAAGAAGCCGCTGGTGCTGTAGACGACCCCCAAGGCCCAGGCGCCTTCCCGCCGCATCCCCAGAGTGCGCCCCAGCCAGTAGCCGGCGAAGGGGGCCAGCAACCAGTGAATCCAGAAGTGTGCGTTCACCGTCCACAGCGGATCGGCGAAGAACAGGAGCAGGTTGTCGGGGTAGAGCGGCACCGTATTCGGATTGCCCAGGTGGGCCTGGCCACCACCCCTGAGCAGGTCGACCATCGGCACGGTCCCCTCGCGCATGGCCTGCGCCTGCGTCCACTTCATCGGGTAGTGCGTATTGAGGACGTCGCGGATGTAGAGCGTCTTCGCGCCGCTGATCAGCGGCAGGCACACCCCCAGTAGGAGGACGAGGATCGGCGCGACCCAGAGAAGGAGGAATCTGCGGCGATCACCCCGCGAGCCGACGTCGGGCTGCTCCGGGAGCTCGGGTCTACGTACAATAGGAGGCATGCTGCTGAATCTCCTGGGGGCCATGCGCCCGCATCAATGGACGAAGAACGTCTTCGTGCTGGCTCCGCTCGTCTTCGCCCAGGCCCTGTCTGACAGCGGGTCGGTGAAGCGTGCCGGGCTTGCATTCGTCGCCTTCTGTCTGGCGTCGAGCTCGGTCTACCTCGTTAACGACATCAGAGACCGGAAAGAGGATCGCAATCACCCTCTCAAGCAGCACCGACCCTTCGCCGCCGGCAAGATTCCGGTTCCGGTAGGGGTTGCAGCCGCGGCCATGCTGGCGTTGGGCAGCCTGCTCATCGCGAATCATCTGGATTCCTCGGTGCTCGGTGTGGTGTCACTCTATCTGTTCCTCAACGTGCTCTACACCAGCGGCCTCAAGCAGGTTGTCATCCTCGATGTTCTCATCATCAGCGTCGGGTTCGTGTTGCGGGTCCTTGGCGGCGGCCGTGCGATCGGCGTGGAGGTTTCGGCCTGGCTGCTGATGTGCACGATCTTCGTGTCGCTCCTTCTCGCACTCTCCAAACGGCGCCACGAACTGATCCTGATGGCTGACGAAGCCGCCGAGCAGCGACGAGTCCTGGGCCAGTACAGCGCTCCTTTCCTGGATCAGATGGTGAACGTCGTGACGGCGTCCAGCGTCCTCTCCTACGCCCTCTATGCCGTCGCACCGGAGACGATCGAACGCTTCGGGGGCACCGAACTGGTCTACACCATTCCGTTCGTCCTCTACGGCATCTTCAGGTACCTCTTCCTCATCTACCAGAAGAGCACGCGGCGCAACCCGACCGAGGCACTGCTGCGGGATGCCCCGTTTCTCATCAACCTGCTGCTGTGGGCAGCGGCTGTTCTGTGGATCGTCTACGCCAGGTGAAGACGATCACGGCCGTCCTGACGACGGCCCTCCTGGCGGCCTGCGCGACACCACCGACGCCGGAGCTCGAGACCGAGCTCTCGGAAGCAGCCATCTGGCTGCAGGAGTACCTGCGCATCGATACGTCCAATCCGCCGGGAGGTGAATCAGCGGCCTGCGACCTCCTCGCTTCGATACTCACCGAGGCCGGTATCCAGTTCGAGAGGCTCGACAGTGGCGATGGCAGGGCCTCGCTGTGGGCAACCCTGCCGCCGACAGCACCCTCCACCGACCCTGAGACTCTCCTCCTTCTCCACCATACGGATGTCGTCCCGGCAACTGGCGAGTGGGCCGTACCGCCGTTCGCGGGCGAAGTTCGCGACGGGATGCTCTGGGGCCGTGGCGCGATCGACAGCAAGAGTCTGGGGATGACCCATCTGGCCGCTCTCGTGGCGTTGAGCCGCTCCGGAGCCGAGCGCCGACGAGGCGTCGCCCTGCTCGCCTCTGCGGACGAAGAGACCGGCGGCTCGCTCGGTGTCGAGCGCTGGCTCGAACAGAGACCCGACCTGTTCAGCGGCCTCGCGACCGTCGTCAACGAGGGTGGTTTCAATCGCGGCTACCAGGGTCGCCTGCACTGGTGGGGCATGGAGATTGCCCAGAAGCGACCTCTCTGGATCGAGGCGACCTCATCCTCCCCCGAGGAACTCGTCGCGGGCCTGGCTCGCCTGGTCCGCCGACCGCCGCAATGGCGGGTCTCGCCTCAGGCACAGTTCACCTTCACCTGGATGGCGCCCCACTACATCGATCACTGGAGCCGCATCTTCCGGTCGCTCGGGGACTACATCAAACCGGCCGGCCCGACGGTCGGACTGATGCCCGGAATGGAGGTCTACTTCCTGGACTCACTCCAGGTCAATCAGATGGAAGTCGTACCCGGCACCGGCGCCCGAGCCCGCATCGACTCCCGTCTCCTCCCAGACACCGACCAGTCGCAATGGCTGACGGACATCGGCGAGGCGCTCGGACCGGCAGTGACGGTCGAGGTCGTCCTCGCGGCGCCGCCAGTCGAATCCAGTCCCTGGTCCGGCCCCTGGATCGAGATCGCTCAGCGGCATCTCAGCTCGGTAGCTCCCGTATTGCCCCAGATGGCCGCCGGCATCACCGACTCGCGCTTCTTCCGGCAGGCCGGCGTTCCGGCGTACGGCTTCTCCCCGTTTATCCTCGACTCTGTCGTGACGCGTTCGGTCCATGCCCGTGACGAGAGGATCCCGATCGAGGCCTTCGATGCCGGCGTGGGCAGGATGACAGACCTCGTCGCCGCCTGGGCTAACGGCGACTGACCGAGATCCTCGCCCTACGGCTCGACGAGGAACTGGACGGGAGGAGGCTGGGGAGTCTCCGGCCCGATTTCTGTGCGGTAGAGCCGCCAGGGGCCCTCGCCACTGACCGGTTCCAGCTCGGGAATCCTCGAGACCGTCATGTGGGCCGCATCATCGCCCGCTATCAGCGCGTAGTCGAAGAACCTGAAGTCGCTGCGGCGTACCCTCTTGGGGAACCACTCGAGGCCCCAGGTCCACTGGATGCGGGCCAAGAGGTCCTCGTAGACGACGAGGCTGGGCGAGAAGTAGCCGAAGGAGAAGTTGAGTTCTCCTCCATGCAGCACGTAGGCCCAGGCAAACGACTGGAGATAGGGACGGCCGATCACGTAAGGCGTGGTCTCGAGGTATGAAAGACCCACGACTCTTGGCGCCTCGGGCAACACGGCCAGAGCTTCGCGCAGGCCTTGGAGATCGTGCTCCTCGAAGCGCTTCCAGTATGCGGCCGTGGTGACCATGTGCGTGGCGAGCAGGACCAGTGGGACGCCGGCTCGTAGCAGCGGTCTGAGCGGCAGCTTGCCGATCGTCATGAGAGCCGAGATGAAGACAAAGGGCAGCCACCTGGCGCTGAACCGGATCGTGTTGGTGTGCTTGTCGGGCGCCGCCATGTAGACGACCAGTAGAAGGACGGTGAGAGCGAGGAAGTGCGGGTCGCACCCCCACAGCCGCCGACGCCTATTGGCTACGAGCGAAGCCACGATCCAGAAGAGGACGGCAACGATGATCAAAGGCTCGATCGAGTGGCGCAGCCCACCCAGGCCGGAGTTCACCAGGAACTCGAAGTTCAGTTTGCTCAGCGGGTTGAGGGCCCACACGGTCTCGCCGCCGAAACCGGTCCGCTTGAGATAGTCGTACCAGAAGAGCGCCGCCACCACGACCGGCAGCTGGCCGGCGAAGCGCCAGGCGATATCCAGCGGCCTCCTGCGGCTGACCAGGGCCTCGACCCAGAACCAGAGCAGCCCGAAAGCGAACCAGAGAGCGTGGGTACAGTAGAGCAGCAGCGCTCCGCCCAGGAAGAGGAGCGCCGCGCGCCACCCCCGAGCCTCCTCGGATGACCGGCGGGTGATGATCAGCCAGACCATGAAAGCAACCCAGCCGAAGAGGAAATTCAGAAAGCCCCAGTAGAGCTGATTGCTGAAGAAGAAGGAGAGAGCGAGGACTGCTCCGGCCTGCGGCCGCTCGAACCTGGCCGCTACCCAGTGGGTCGCAGCGACCTGCAGCAAGACAAGGAGTAGGACTGCCACCCGGCCGGCGGTGATCGGCTCGAACAGCGTCCAGGGGACCGCCATCATCAGGTAGACCAGGCTGTAGGGGGTCCACCACTGAATGGTCAGGGGAGCCTCGGGATTGCTGATCGCCTCCTCGAAGAGCCGCAGTTGCCCCAGATGCTGTGGCAGGTCGGTGCTCGGGATGAAGTCGACGCCGAGGAACGGGAGCGAGACCAGCAGACAGCAAACTGCCAGCCAGAGCCAGCGCGATCCGGCGGGCGACATGGTCATGTCCCGTTCGACTGAGGATCGAACTCGGCCAGGGCCACTCCCACCCGGTCGACTTCCTCGTCGGTCATCTCGGGAAACATCGGTAGACAGAGAACCTCCGCCGCAGCAGTCTCCGCGACCGGCAACGTCTCCGGTTCGCCGAGGAACTGGAACGCGGGCTGGTGATGAAGAGGCTCCGGGTAGTGACTCGCCGACCCGATCCCGCGACGCCCAAGATGGTCCTGGAGGGCGTCTCTGTCAGTGCTGCGAACCGTGAACTGGTGCCAGACGGAGTCGGCATCCGCCGGCCAGGGGAGTGCCGAGACGGGCAGACCAGCCAGGATCTCGTGATAGCGGCGAGCGATTGCGGTTCTGCGTGCATTGTCGCCAGCCAGAAGCGGCAACCTGCAGTTGAGAACGGCTGCCTGCAGCGCGTCGAGCCGGCTGTTGGTCCCGACGATCGAGTGGTGATAGCGCGCCGTCGTTCCGTGATTGGCGAGTAGTCTGAGTGACTCCGCCAGTGCCGGGTCGTTCGTCGTCGTTGCGCCTCCGTCGCCGAAACACCCCAGGTTCTTGGACGGATAGAAACTCCAGCTCGCGATACTCCCGAAACCGCCGACCGGCCGACCTCGCCATCGGGCCCCTTGAGCCTGCGCCGCGTCTTCGATCAGCCACAGACCCCGCTCACGACAGAATCCCAGCGCCGCGTCCACGTTGAAGGGGTTGCCGTAGAGGTGCACGCCGATTACGCCCTTCGTCCGAGGGCTGAGCCGAAGCGCGACATCGTCGAAGTCCAGATTCAGGCTCCCCGGCTCGACATCGGCGAAGACCGGCGTCGCTCCCACCAGCGTCACCGCTTCCGCCGTCGCGATGAAGGTGAACGCCGGAATGATCACCTCGTCTCCCGCGCTTACGCCCAGGGCCCGCAGGGCGAGGACCAGGGCGTCGGTTCCGTTGGCCACCGCGATGCACTGCTCGACCTCGACGAAGTCGGCAAAGGCCCGCTCGAAGCTCGAGACCTCGTCCCCCCCGACAAAGGCGGTTCCGGCCAGTAGTCGGTCCCAGCGGGCGCGCAGGTCACCGTCGATCCTCGCCACCGCTCGGGCCAGATCGAACATCGGCACTCCGCCGTCGAGGGGACTCACTGTCTCAACTCCATACGTGTCCAGGGCGTCGAATAGACGACCAGCCGATCGCCCCCGAGCGTGATGTTGTCGTCGATAACGAACTCACGAATCGGGGCGAACGATACCCCAGAAGCCAACAGACCGGGAAACCAGCTCGGGAACACCACGAGGTAGTCCGGCCGGGCCGCCTCCAGGAAGTGAGCTGCGCCGACCTCCCAGGACTGCCCCTCTCGGACGGCGGCTGCCGTGTAGTCGTGGATCTCCGGCGACATGATCCCCGCGAGATCCACGATCTCGGCCTCCGGGAAGTGGTACTGCACTGCGCCCACGTCGTTCACCGCAAGTCGAGCGCCCGCGGGCAGCCTCGAACTCAGCCACCGGGCCGCCGCGACATCTCCCTGCTCGACATTGCGCACGTTGCGAGCGAACTGACCGCCGAGAGTCACGGCGTGCCTGACGGTCGGCACCGCGACGAGGAGAGCAACACCGACCATCGCCATCCTGATCCAGGCGGGCCCCCGTCGAGGGAGGCGTTCGACAATCAGCTCGAGGCCCAGGCAACCGAGCAGAATCACGAAGGGGAGCAACGGATAGAGGTAGCGGCCGAAGTTCCCGACCAGAGCACCTGTCGGCGCGTGCAGACACGAGTAGGCCACGGGCAGTCCCAGCAGCCAGAGGATCGGCAACAGGCCGCGATCCGCCGGCGTCCGAATCCGCCTCAGGAGCAACAGTCCTCCCGCTCCCGCCAGCAGAGTCAGCCACGGCTGCGACCGAAAGAAGACACCGAGCGCTGTGTGCAAGTAACGCAGGCTGGGCCAATAACCATTCACAGCACCGCTCTTGGCCTGCCAGGTCGTCGGCGCCAAGCTCCCCGAAACGGCCAGATTGAACAGCGCCACCGGGAGAAGGCATACCACCGCCACCAGTGCTCCCGGCCAGGCGCCGCGCCACCAGTCTCGCCAGTTTCCTCGGCTGGCAAGCGCACGATCCGCCAACGCCAACACCAGGAGAAGTAGCCCCTCCGGCCTTGCGAGCACCGACAGGGCAATCACTGGGAGCGACACCGCGATGCCCCGCCGTGTGTGTCGATCCCTCAGATGGAGTCGCATTCCCATGAGCGTCAAGAGAACGAAGAGAGGGATCTCGAGACCGGAAACCGAACCCCATATGAGATAGCCGCAGACGCCGAACTGGAACGTCGCGAAGACCGCCAGTCCCGAACCGAGGCCCAACTCTCTACAGAACCGATGGAAGACGATCACGGCCAGAGCCTGGAGGCCGAGCCCCAGCAACTGCGACCATAGCTGTGCCGGTCCTGGCAGAAGAGCCAGTGCGGCGAGGAGGGCGGTCCACAACGGAGCCGTGGTTCCCGCGACTCTCGGCCCTTGCCCGAAGGCCAGCCCGGAGCCCTCGGCGAGTCGCCTCGCGAACTCCAGGTGGATCCAGCTGTCGTCGAGTGGCAGGCCGGCTCGCCCGACGACTCGCCAGGCGAGAACAAGGTAGGCCACCCCGGCCAGCACCGCCAGGGCCGCAATCGCCCCGACGAGCCGTCGCTCGCTCGCCCGCACTCTTTCCGTACCCGGCATGATCGCAACGTACAATATCGGACCGTCGGCCCGAGAACCCTGGTGATGCCCAAATACAGCCCCTTCCAGATCCGTCATCGCCGCGCTGCCAGAGCCTCTCTCTATTCGAGCTTCGCGCTCGCCGGGCTCATTGTCTTCCTCCTCGGGCTCCTGATCGGCGAGCGGCTCCTCATCATCGACGACTCGAGCCGGTCCCTCGCCGAGTGGGAGGCGGTTCGCGAGGTCCGGCTCCTGCGGGACTACGTCCGGATCGACACCAGGGAAAGAGAGCTCGAAGGTGCGCAATGGCTCTACGCCCAACTGAGTGAGTTGGGCCTCGACCCGGTGCTCGAAGAAGTCGGCGACGGAAGAGCCAACGTCTGGGCCGTGCTCGAAGGGGAGACTCCTGAGGCCCTGGTCCTCCACAATCACATCGACGTCTTCCGGGTTCTCAGCCCCGAAGCCTGGGACCATCCGCCTTTTGCGGGGGTCATCGAGCCTCCCTTCCTGCACGGTCGGGGCGTCTTCGACATGAAGAGCCTGGCTATCGCTCAGCTCGAGGCCATTCGTGCCCTCGCGGAGAGTGACAGCAAGCCGTATCGCTCCGTGATCTTCCTCGCTACGGCCGACGAGGAGAGTGGTAGCCGGCTCGGGACGAGCTGGGTCCTGCGCGAGCATCCCGAACTGGCAGCTCGCTTCGAGCTCGTCCTGACCGAAGGGGGCGTCGTCGAACCGCTGTCGACGACCGAGGTCAAGTACTGGGGCATTGAGACCGCTCAGAGGCGGTACGCCGAGGGCTGGGCCTGCGCTCCCGAACGCGGAGTGCTCGAAGACCTCTATCGCAGCCTTAAGGACCAGGTCGACGGTGACGGCATGCCCAGGGTCACCCCCGACGTCGAGCGCTTCATGGCCAGCTACGCACCGAGCCGGCAGGACGGCCACCTCACCTGGGTGCTGGAACAGATCGTCTCCGGCCAGACCGACCCCATCGACTTCGGCAGGCTCCCACGCTATCTGCGCTCCTTTTTTCTCGACGAGATCTTCCCTTTCCCCATCGAGGAGGTGGAGGGCGGCGGCTTCAGAATGCGACTCGTCGGGCTCCTTCTACCCGGTGGCGATCTCGAGGCCCTGCGGGCCGAGAAGCTTCCGGACTGGATGGCTCACGGCGTGACCATCGCGTTCGGCCCGGCCATCGGAATCGATGGAGGCAGCCCGACGGACTCCGATCGCTTCCGCGTCCTCGTAGACAGCCTCTCGAGCGCCCATCCACAGGCGACCATTGGCGCCTACTTCCTGCACTCGTCGGCGACCGACTCCCGGTTCTTCCGGCGACTCGGCATTCCCAGCTACGGCTTCTCGCCCTTTCTGCTCTTCAACACGGAGTCGTTCCGCGCCGACGATCTCAACGAGAGGATCAATCTCCCGGGTTTCGTCGAGGGCGTGGAACTCTACGTGGGAGTCGTCAACGAACTGGCGAACCACGAGCAGAGCGTGTGAACAAGTGCACCGCAGACTGACAATCATTGTCGCTCGAACCGACACAGCGCGTCGTTCGGTCGCTCTCGAGCGCGCGAAAAGCCTTTGATTACCTGGGTCTCGGTAGTTGGCACGCTCAGTGCACTAGAAGCGAGTCCTATCAAGCCCTACTTAGTTCATTCCGGGAGGAAACCACATGATCAACTATCTGAATCGTCGCCGCGGCCAAAAGGGTTTCACCCTGATTGAGCTGCTCATCGTCGTTGCGATCATCGGCATCATCGCTGCGATTCTCATCCCCAACCTTCTCGACGCTCTGCAGAAGGCCAAGCAGAAGAGGACCGTCGGTGACATGCGCAATGTCGGCGCCGCCTGGTTCTCCTGGCTCACCGACCAGGTCGGTGCTGCTGCCGCCGGTCAGGGTTACGACTTCGACGGAATCGGCGCGGTCATAAGCGCTGCTGAGCTCCAGAGTACGCTCTTTCCAAGTACTACTTTCTTCTACATTCAGACGGTCCCCCAGAACGACGGTTGGGGCAGCAGCTACGAGTATCGTCTGAATGCCTCCTCGCTGCTCGGCTCCCAGGTCATGGGCATCCGCAGCAACGGTCGCGACGGCTCCGCCTCGGGTAACCCGTACTCGCTGGGTGCTTTCATCGCGACCGACTACGACCAGGACATCGTGTGGGCGGACGGCTTCTTCGTCGCCTATCCGGCCGGTTCGCAGTCAGTCAACCCGTAGTCCAGCTTTCAGCAAGCGCTCGCAAGAGCGCGGAAAGGGGCGGTATCGCAGATGCGATGCCGCCTTTTTCTCGTCCTGGCGAGCGGCGCGTGAGAGCAAACACGACTAGACTGTGCCCGTGATTCGCGCCCTCCTCACCCTGGTCGTCCTGAGTCCAGCTCTGTGCCGGGCGGAATGCGTGTCGCTCGAGATCTCTGCCACCGGGTGGGGGGCCCACGGAGCTGCCGTCGTGCCGAGATCGGCGCCTCACTTGCTGATCGAAGCTCTGGACAAGCTCCCCGCGTGGATCATGGAGTCACCGGATCACACGGCGGCGAGGATCGTCGAGATCACGGCCGCAGAAGCCATCAACATCATCCCGGCGAGGGCTGCGTCTGTCGTCGAGATCACGGCGACCCGCCCTGACACGGAGCCTGGTCAGACGGCGATCGCCCTCCAGAGCTCGTTGGGCTCTGAGCTGGTCGTCACCCCCCTCGAGCGCCCCTGTGTGGAGCCCAGTTCCGGCTCGATGGCGATCGACGACGAGCCCCGTCCTGGACGCTGAGCCACGACGACATAGAATCGCACCGTGTACCTTGTCCCCATGTTGTTGCCGGCTCTCCTCGTCGGCCTGGTCGTAGGGAGCTATCTCAACGTCGTCGTGCACCGGCTGCCCCGCGGCCTATCGACGATTCGACCCGGCTCCTCCTGCCCTCAGTGTCAGGCCGCGATCGGACTACGGGACAACATTCCAGTGCTGAGCTATCTCTGGCTCAGGGGCCGTTGTCGGTCGTGCAAGGCCAGGATCCCATGGCGCTACCCGCTCCTGGAGCTCGCCATGGCAGGCCTCTACTGCGCGTGTGTCGTGAGCTTCGGGTGGAGACTGGAAGCGGTCGCCGCGGCGGTGTTCTGCACCTTGATCGTCGCTCTGGGCCTGATCGACCTCGAGCATCTCCTACTGCCGGACAAGCTCACTCTCCCCGGGATCCTGCTGGGTTTCGCCCTGCAACCCTGGATCGAAGGCGTGAGTCTCGTCGACGCCGTGATCGGAGCCCTGGCCGGAGCCGGCCTGCTCATCCTGATGATCAACTTCTGGTACTGGGCTCGCGAGGAAGAGGGCATGGGGCTGGGCGATGTCAATCTGATGGCTCTGATCGGCGCCTTCCTGGGCTGGAAAGGTGTCGTTCTCGCCCTCTTCGTCGGAGCCCTGGCGGGCGCCGTCTTCGGCCTTACGCTGATGGCCGCGAGGCGACTCAACCTGGCATCGAAGCTCCCCTTCGGGACCTTCCTGGCAATAGGTGCGCTCTTCGCCCTCTTCTCACAGGGCCGGTTCGTCGACGCCTACCTCGAGCTGCTGTGAAGATCCCCCGGCGCATAGGCTGGGTCCGCGAAGTCTCGTTCCTGCTGCCGTTGGCCACCCTCCTGCTGGTGATGGTCTCGACGGTCACGCTGCTCTCTTACCGAGCAGGCATCGAGCAACTCGAGGACGCCCTGCCCGCCGCCGCCGCCGACCCGACGGGCGAGCTCGCGCTCCAGGCTCTCATCGTTTCCCGCCTGACCTGGGTCGTCATTCCCGTCAATGTCGTCCTGACGTTGATCGTCCTGCTCTACCTGCGCCATCTCGTTCGACCGATGGAGAGGCTGCTCGAGCAAGCCCGAGGGCTTGCCGACGCCGAACAGAATCCAGCCAGCGACGAGATCGAGTTCCTCGTCTCGACGTTCGAGCGCGCCATCGCGGTGATGACGGCTTCGCCAGGCGCCGAGCCCGAGGAGCAGGAGATCGCCGCCCTGCAGCGAGCCCTTGGATCGAGTCTCGACAGCGGCGTGCTGGTCATCGACAACTCGAGCCGGGTCCTGGCCATCAACCCAGCCGGAGCGCAGCTCCTGGGCCTCGACCCGAGCCCGTCGGATCGTCCTGAACTCGCCGAGTACTGCCGAGCCTATCCGGCGCTGCTGGCAGCCATCGAGGGCGTCACCGACGAAACGAGCAGCGTCTCACGGCGGGAGATCGAGGTCGACGTGCCCGCCGGCGGCTCACGGACTCTCGGCTTGACGGCTCATCCGCTGCAGCGTGACGACGGGACACCGCGCGGCGTCCTCAGCCTCTTTGTAGATCTGACCCAGGCGCGCCGCCAGGCAGAGGAGGAGCGGCGGGCGTCGAGCCTGGCGCAACTCGGACGCATGTCGGCTGGACTGGCCCACGAGCTGCGCAACAGCCTGGCTGCGCTGCGCGGGTACCTGACCCTGATCGAACGGCACCCCGATGAAGATTCGATCACCGACTACCTGGGGGAGATCCGTAACGAGAGCGATCAGCTCCAACGAGTCCTCGAGGACTTCCTCTCGTTCGCCAGCCCGGAGGCCCGCCTGGAGTCGCTGTCGGTGGCTGATCTCGCGGCTCATGTCGCCGCGGACCCCGGACTGGGGAGTGCCGGCGCCCGGGTGGACGACCGGCTGGGAGGAGAGCTGGAGATTCGGGCTGACCGACATCTACTCGAGCGCGCTCTGCGCAACCTGCTGCTCAACGCGGTTCAGGCGAACCAGGATAGCGGCAGTCCCGGACCGGTCGAGCTGAGGCTCGAGCGCGAAGACGATGTCCTGACACTTGTCATCGCCGATCGTGGCCCCGGCCTGCCGCCGGATCGCGACGAGTCTCCCTTCGAGCCCTTCGCGACGACTCGCCCAGACGGCGTCGGGCTGGGACTTCCGATGGCGCAGCGCATCCTCGAGCTCCACGGCGGCAAGCTGCAGCTGAGACGTCGGTCCGAAGGCGGAACCGAGGCTCTGGCTTCGCTCCCGATTGGCACAATCGATACATAACGTAACATTCGAGAGAGTGACCCAGGACCTAACGGCCCATTTACCTCGGCCGTAAGATGCTGCAACGAAAGAGGTTGCCCAGGACGCAAGGCTCTGGCACCACCCTTGCGATACAAGATTGAACTGGTAGTTCACGCCCCGATGGGCTCGGGAGGGAGAGGATGACCCGAATCATGAGACACAAGACGCAGGGATTCACGCTCGTCAGCACATTGATCGCCCTTGCGATCATTGGAATCTCGGTTGCGGTGGCTGGTCCTGCGCTGTGGGAGATCGGCCACGAGATCAAACTGAAGCAAGCTGCGCGGCAGGCACTCACCGTAATGCGGTCTGCCCGCTACAAGGCGATCAACGAAGTGCGCGACTACGGGATTCTCGTGCGCTATGACAATCGTATTCAGCTCTTCGAGGGCGATGACCCGACCGACGCTTTGGCCGTCAAGCAGGAGTTCTCGCTGCCCGGAGGCATCTCTCTAGACCAGGTCGACAGTTTCACGACGAATTCGGACGGCGGCTTTGTCGTCTTCAGTGCTGACGGCAGCGCCGACAGCACCGGAGCGTTCCAGCTGCTCAACAGTAACCAGCACCTGATCGAGATTCGCCTCGAGCCTCGACGAACGGCGCGAATGAGACTGCGAACCTGGGACGCTGCCACATCAGCCTGGAAGGAAAACGGATGAGGTCTCTCAGAGAAAACGGCAGCGGTGGCTTCTCGCTGCTCGAAGCATTGCTGGCCGCGGCGCTGGTGTTGATCATCACGCTCGGCATCCTGCCGCTCTTCACCAATTCGGTCATCCAGAATGTCTCGGGGAGGGAGTCGACGCTCTCGACGAACTACTCGCGGTCCACCTCCGAGGAGTTGGTGCCGCTCCCACTCGACCGGGATCGGCTACGCCCCCCGGTCTCTCAGAACAGTCGCGAGATCTGTCAGTTCTACTCCGAGACCGGCGGCTGGGAGTACTACACCTGCGGCACGGCTATCCCTCAGTCCCCTGTTGCGCCGAGGCTCTGGGGTCGGAGCACCTCGGTGCAGCAGTACAGCATCAACGAGATCTACGACGCCGACACCAAGAACGGAGTCCCCACCTTCAACAACCCGACCGCGGGATACGCGACGACCGACGACCGGTTCGATGCCTTCGTCCACGTCCGGGAGTTGATGGTGACGACCGAAGGCCAACGCACCGTGGACAGCCCGCTAGGCGCCGGCCGTCGCGTGGACCTGATCAACCTGAGGGGTTTCTAAGATGCGTACCCTCCGGTCTCGCGAGAGTGGCTTCACCCTGATCGAACTGCTTGTTGCCCTCGTGGTCGTGAGCCTGGTGCTCGGCGGCGCGATGGCGATGTTCAACTACACGAACAAGCTCGCCCGAGCCCAGCTCCATCAGGCCGACCTGCAGCAATCAGCCCGCGCGGGACAGCGCGACATCCTGGGGACTGTCCGGATGGCTGGTCGCGGCGGACTTCCCGGCCACCACGTGGCGGGCCTCACTGCCGCATCGGGCCCCGCCTCGATCACACCCGCCCTGTCGGTTCGCAACAATGTCACGACTGCCGATCAGCGACTGGTCAGCGGCAACGCAACCTCTCCGCTGGTGGTCGAGGGTTCGGACGTCCTCACTGTCCGCGGACACTTCACTTCGCCCCTTCTGTTCCTCGACACCAAGGCGACCGGCAAGTTCGTGGTCACCGGAGACGGTGGCCTGATCACCCTCTCGAGTCGCAGCCCCGGTGGAATCCCGCAAGACATGAGCGCCATCGTCGATGCCGTCGACGACGAGCGCTCGGACGCCATCGTCCTCGTCAGTGGCCTCAGCGGCCTGATCTACGGCGTTGCCGAGCTCGACTGGGCCGGCTCGGACGTCTCGAGCTTCGATCCCGATCCCTTCGCAATCTTCGAAGTGACGATCGCCTACAAGAACCGCTCGGGAACCTACACGGACGAGTACGGTCTCCTGTCTGCCGATGGTGTCTTCCCCGACACCAACGTGAATCATCCTGCATGGTTGCCGGCGCGCGACCTCACCAACCTCGGGGCCATGGCGCTGCTCGAGGAGTACCGCTACTACGTCCGAGATCCGGAAGACGGGAACGAACCTCGGCTCTCCGTCGGGCGCTTCTTCCCGGGAACCGAGGTGCCGCACCCGAGCGGCGGGTGGGAGACCGACCTGGCCGACAGCATCCTGGATCTCCAGGTCGCTCTGGGATTCGACTCCAGTCACAACGGCGGTGCGGCGAGCAACGGCTTCTTCGACTTCGACGACAACAACACCGGCAACGACGACTTCATCGTCGATGGCGACGTGACCGCGACCGCCGGGACCGATCTCGATGATTGGCTGTTCAACGACGACGAGGATACGACGAACCTCGGCTCTCTGCCCTGGACCCCCACCGCGGCCAGCGGCTCCACACCGCCGGCCTACTCGGTTAGCCAACCCAAACCGCGCCTCTACTACGCGCGGCTGACGACACTGACCATGGCGGGCAAGCCGGACCGGGGCTACCAGGCGCCGTATCTGGACTCGATCGAGGACCATGACTACACCGGCGCCGCCGACGATCCCGCCAATGGCACCGTGGGGCGCCTGCGCCGACGCCTGATTCTCACAACCGTGGTCGACCTGAGGAACCTGTAATGGACAACCGAAGACCCCTGCGCGAAGAGGGTAGCGCCTATCTGATCACCCTGCTGCTGCTCGTCGTCCTCACCATGATGGGACTCACCCTTGCTCTCGTCACCGATACCGAGCAACAGATCGGAGCCAACGAGAGAGTCCTCGAGCGTACCTACTACACCGCTGATGCCGGCATCGGGATCGCGGCGGCACGGATTCTCGTCAGCAGCGACTACTACTTCGACGTCGATGACGACGACAACAACTCGTACATTCTCAACGAGGCACCCGGAGCCCTGGCCACACCGCTCACGCGCAGCCGCGTCAGCGTCGGCCCGCTGCTTCCGACTCAAGTTGCTCCGTGCAATCTGTGCGAGATCAACAACGCGGGCTCGTATCGCAACAACTCGTTCATCCGCTCGAACATCCTCCTGCCCTCGAGAGCGGAGCGCGACACCCTCGCCGAGGCTGTTGCGAGACGGCGTGTCGTCGCCACCATGGACGTGCAGCCCTGGAGGCTGTCGCTGACGCCTTTCTTCCCCTTGGAGTTCATGACGCCGGCCGAATTGGCCGACAAAGCGGCCCTCTAGGCCGCGCGCGTCCTACCGGAGACGGACCATGATTCGACTCAAGACCTCTTTGCTCACCATCGCTCTGGCAGCCATCGCTGCGATCTCCCTCGTCTCGACCGCTCAGGCCGACGACCGGCGTCTGATCACCGGCTTCGAGGAGATTCCGACGGTCCTCTTCCTCTTCGACACCTCGGGATCGATGCACTGGAGTTCACAGTGCACGCAGGCCGATTTCGATGCCGGGAACTGCGACTACCTCTGTCCGACGGGCAGCTGCTTCGTGCCCGGCAACGGCGACAGCGAGTACTCCAAGTTCTACCAGGCCAAGGCGGCTATCTACGAGGCGCTGATCGACACCGACGAGATCAACGTGGGCTTCGCAACGTTCAACCAGGACGACCTGCGCATGCGGCGCAAGCACTGGCTATACGAGGCGCTGTCCGATGGGCCCTACATCCCGAACTGGGGCAACTACCCCAGGGCTCGAACGGTCGACGGCGCGGGCAATACGGTCGAAGGTGACTGGCACGTCTTCGGCGACAGCTGGTCTTGCTTTGCGGGGCCCAACGGGGCCAACAACGACGATGACATCGGCTGTTCCACCGCACGTCCTGCGGACCTCAATGACCAGTGGGAGCACGACCGCGTGCAGGCCTGGTCCAAGGAGACGCCGGACTTCAACAGCAACAATGACATGACGTACTACAACTACGTCAGGGATCCGAGCATGCAGATGTGGCGGATCCGCCATCGCATCCTCAACGCCGACCCGCACACGCTGGGCAACGCCAGCATCACCACCCGCATCGCTCGCGAGCGCTGCCTCAACAACGACTGCTCCTCCCGTGACATGTTCGAGGAACAGACCATCATCTGGGGTTTGACGACCGATTTCGACGCCTGGGACGTCAACACGGCCCGCGGGCCGTATCAATCGGGTTTCTTCTCCCAGGGCGACGTGCGCGATGGTATCGCCGGCAACACGTGCCAGAACTGGGACGCCAACACCGACACCCCGAACGACATCTGGAGCAACTACAACACTCGATGGCCCACGGTCGCCGACGGGACCTTCCCCGGCCTCATGGACGTCGGTGACGTCTTGCCGATCGACTGGCGCAGCGACAACAAGCAGGCGCTTCTCGAGCGGCTCGCACCGAACCTCGCCCTCGGCGATACGGTGCCGGACTTCCGCGTTGCCACCTACTTCGAAGACATCATCGTCCCGAACGACGAGCTCCATCTCAAGGACTCTCGAGCCCGCCCGATCCTCTCCTTCGGCGCCACGCCGATCGGTACTTCTGTCCAGTCCTTTTACAACTGGGTTTCGGGTGGAGGTGGATGGGCCGAAGTCGCCGCGGCCAACGATCCAAGTTTCACCTGCCGGCGGACCTATCTGATCATCGTCAGTGACGGAAACCAGAGCACCTGTGACGGTAACGACCCTTGCGACACTCGCTCCACCAAGGAGCTGTTCGACAATCTCGGTATCAAGACTTTCGTCGTCGCCTTCGGCGTCCCGCCCCACACCCCTTATCTCCCCGTCTGTATCCCGGGCGACCCTGACGCCGACCCGAACGTGAATTGCTGCGCCGGAGCCGGTGAACCAGGGTGCATTCTCAGCAACGACAACTCCATCCCGCCCGATGCCTGGCCGCCCAACGGCGCCGGCAGGGAGAATCGCTCGCTGCGCTGTATGGCATCGACGGGTGGCACCGGCAATGAAGACTACGACGGCGACGGAACCATCGACGGCGAGGGGCCCGGCGTTATCTACCCGCAGAACCAGGACGAGCTCAAGAACGCCCTGGTCAGCATCCTGGACTCGCTCCAGCCTGCGCCCGCCAGCTTCTCCACCGCAGCTGTGCCCTCGGTCCAGGCGGAAGCGGCCGACAAAGTGTTCCTTTCCGAATTCACGCCGATCCCGGCGCGCTCCAACTGGATGGGCCGGGTCAATGCTTTCCTCAAGCCGGTCCCGGTCGACGACGAGGACCGACCCGACACCACGGTGCTGTGTCCCTTCGACGACATCGAAGATCCGCAGGATGATCCTTCGGCCTGTCTGCTGTGGGAGGCCGGAGACGTCATCCTCAACAACCAGGTGAACGTCGGCGATCCGGTTGGCGATCTGCCCACACAGCGGCGCATCTACTACGCCGAGTTCTCCGATGACGTCCCACAGACTCGGCACTTCTTCGAGGAGACGATCGACGGCGTGACACCGGTCACCCAGGAGTTCGATCTCTGGAACGGCTTCAATCTCGACTTTGATCCACTCGATACCGGGACGTTCGCTGCGGCCCGCGACGATGGCAACACCGTGATCGACTCTGTGCTTGGTGTCAGGACGACGCCGGTCGACCAGAACTTCCCGGTCGCCATCGACTACATCCTCGACGACATCTTCCATTCAGACCCGCTTCTGCTGGGTTCACCCACCAACCTGCTCTACTTCTTCGAGAATCTGCACGACTATCGCGACTTCGCCATCGACCACGCCTTCCGCCGCCGTGTGCTCCTCTTCGGCAGCAACGGCGGGCTCGTTCACGGACTCGACGCGGGCGTTTGCAGGGAACTGACGCGAGACGACCCGCGCCCCTGTCTGTTCGACAACGGTTCGGGGCGTGAGCTCTTCGGCATCGTGCCGCGTTCGGCCATGCCGACACTCAGCCGGAAGGCGCTCGATAACGTACCGCAGCATCGCTTCGGCGTTGATGGACGGACCCAGGCGGGTGATGTCCGGATCGATCCGAAACATGAAGGGCGGTTGTCGGCGATCGATCCTCCGGTCGAAGACGATCGCGAGTGGCGTACGGTCCTCATCGGAGGTCTTCGTGAGGGCGGTCACAGAGTCCCCCTGGACCGCGGTGATCTGATCAATCCCGAGGACGCAAACACCAACGACACGGTCTTGCCGAGCAACCAGTCCCAGTCGGGCTACTTCGCCATCGACCTCACACAGCCCGACCCGCTGGAGACCCTCCCCCCCGGCGAGAACCGGCCACCGATCCCGGAAGCCGTCGGCGTGACGCCACCCTCTTGCCTCCAGTCTCTGGACGGCGTGACTCCGTCCGATCCCGACTGCGGAACGATCGCCTACGGCTCGGTTCTCTGGGAGTTCACGGACTCCATCGAGGGCGTCCGGCTCGACGAGGACAACAATGGCCACGTCGACCTCGCCTTCGCCTGGTCGAATCCGAATATCGGCCGCATCCTGGTCTGCACATCCGGCTGCTCGAGCTCGGACCCGGAGCTCGAGGACCGGTACGTCACCATCGTCGGTGGCGGCTTCGATCCTGACAGCCCCTACCTGCGAGGGAACTTCGTCTACCTGATCGACATCGAGACCGGTGAGACCATCTACAAACATTCGGTCCTCGGAGCCGTCGCGGCCGAACCGGCCGGCGTCGACACCGACTTCAACGGCTACCTCGACACGATCTACATCGGAACGACTCTGGGGATGCTCTACCGGGTCAACATCTCGGCTTTCGATACCGACAACGACGCCAACACAGCGCCCAAGTATCCCGAGATCGAGACGGTCGTGATCAGCGAGACCGATATCGCCGGCAACGTCGTCACCATGACGACAGAGCGAATCCTCGATACCGACTTCTCGCCTCACATCCTCCTCGAGACCACCGACCCGTTGGCCATTCCGCCGGTCACGCGGCCGATCTTCTTCCGGCCGTCCGTTGCCTTCATGACCGAGTTCAACAGGTATGCCGTCGCCATCGGTACGGGCAATCGCGAGGACATCTTCAGGCGCGACGAGCCGACCGGGCGCTTCTTCGCCTTCGTCGACAACATCAGCCACTTCGACATCACGGCGTTGACCTTCACGCCCCTGTCTCCGGCGAGCAGCGCGCTCACGCCGCTGAATCCGACCTCTCCAAGGCTCGAGCAGGTCGAACTGCTCAAGCCCGGTGAAGGTTGGTGGATGGAACTGGCGGTCAACGAACGCATCGTCACCGAGCCGTTCGCTCTTTCAGGGATCCTCTTCTTCTCCACCTTCATTCCGGATCCGGGCGGTCCGGTTGTCATCCCCGAAGCCTCGCTGTGCCGCGAGCAAGGCGTGAGCAACCTCTACGGTGTCTTCACCAACAACGCCGACGGTCTTCTGTCGGACGATCCGGACATCAACGACCCCGACCAGCTCGTCCGATACGTCTCCGTCTCGGGTCTCGTGTCGTCGCCCTTCACCGAGCAGGCACAGACCAAGAACCCGCCTCCAGACAGCAATGTCGACATCATTGACGACCTCTCGCCGCACCTGAAGTACGTGCGTGATCGACTGAAGCAGCAGTTCCCCGAGAATTGCACCTTCCCGCCGGGGTATCGTACGGATGTCAAGACGCGTAACTCGGGCACCAGCATCGACTTCATCGCGCCGGTCCCTCTCTGCGTCGTCGAAAAGGCATACCGCGAGTTCTAGGAGGACGGATCCATGCGACAGTTTCGTTCGGCAGCCCTGATCTACTGTCTGGTCGGCGTGGCGGCACTAGCCGCCGGCGCCCTCCAGGCTGACGTCATCGTCACCACCGAGGGAAGCGTCATCGAGACCTCTGGCCCCTGGGAAGTACGGGGCAAGATGGTGGTCTTCAAGCTTCAAAGCGGCCAGGTGTCGTCGATGCGAGCCGTGGATGTCGACTTCGAGGCCACGGACCGGTGGCGCGAGGCACTGGCCGAGGAACAGGAACAGGCGCAAGAGCCCGAGGCCGAAGCCGAGACTCGCGAAGCTCGGATCGTGATCACCGACAAGGACATCTCGCACTCTGAGGCTCAGGATGCCGCCTTCGCGGCGGCCGAAAGGAGCGAGGAGGCGGTCGAGGACGGCGAGGCGGCCGACGGAGAGGCCGACGGCAGCCCCGATCTCGGTACAAGCGGCGTCCGGGTCACGGCCTGGGACGAGGAAGAGCCGCTCGACGGCAACGGTAGGAGGGTCTTCGGCACACTGCGCAACGATGGCAACTCCTTCGCCACCGACGTGTCGGTCCAGGTCACGGTCTATGGTGACGATGGAGGCATCATCGGAACTCAGACAGCTACGCCCGTCCGCTCGTCTCTGCGTCCTGGCGAGAGCACGACCTTCAGCGTGCAGTTCGCCGACGCATTCTCAATCGGCGCAGCGCGGATGACGGTCGACAGCCTCGATCTCGAATACGGCGCTGCCGAGTCGGAAGACCCCGACGAGTTCGTCGACGACAGCGAGGGCTGACCCTCGCGAGCCGCTAGCGATAGCGGGGGAAGCCCTCGAGCCCGAACTCCTTCACGCGCCTGAGAAGGGTCCTGTAGCTGACCCCCATCAGCTCGGCCGCCCTGCGCTTGTCGCCCGCCGCCTCGCGCAGCGCCTCCTCGACCCGTCCGCGCGCACCGCCTCCGCCCGAGACAGGGTTGACCAGGGCCTCCAGATCGACCCGCGTCAAGACGGCGCCGTCGGTGAGGATGAGTGCCCGCTCGAGCACGTTGGCCAGCTGACGGACGTTGCCCGGCCATTCGCCCGCGGCGAGAAAGTCGGCAGCCGAGGTCTCCAGAATCGGCACTGTCCTGCCCAGACGCTCCGCCATCTGCGCCAGAAGGTGCTTTGCCAGCGGCGCGACGTCCAGGGCCCGCTCACGCAGGGGCGGCAACTCGATCGGAAAGACATCGAGCCTGAAGAAAAGATCCGCCCGGAAGTCTCCGGCCTCGACCATCGCTGCGAGGTCTCGATTGGTCGCAGCCACGACCCGCGCATCTGTCTCGAGGGTCTCTCCTCCACCCACTCGTTCGAAGGTCCGCTCCTCGAGGGCGCGCAGGACCTTGCTCTGCACCGCAAGCGGCAAGTCCCCGATCTCGTCGAGTAGCAGCGTCCCGCCAGCTGCCATCTCGAACCGGCCGGGCTCCCGTCGATGAGCTCCGGTGAACGAGCCCTTCTCGTGTCCGAAGAGCTCGTTCTCGATCAGGGTCTCGGGTATCGCAGCGCAATTGACGGCTACGAACGCGCCTTGCGCTCGGGCCGAGAGTTCATGCAGCGCTCGGGCGAAGAGCTCCTTGCCGGTACCGCTCTCGCCGGTGAGGAGAACCGTGCTGTCCGTCTGAGCAACGCGAGTCAGCAGATTGAGCGCCCCTCGCAGGCGTGGATGACTGCCCACGATCCGCGTTCCCGACGGGCTGACGAAGTCCTCGCGGGATCCGCCCGAGACGAGGCCTTCGACCATCTCGAGGAGGTCGGGAACCTCGACGGGTTTCTCGAGAAAATCGCAGGCGCCCAGCTTCATGGCTTCGACTGCCGTCTCCACCGTGCCGAAGGCCGTGAGAACGACGACCGGCGGCGGCGGCTGACATCGCCGGGTCGCCTTGACGACGTCCAGACCCGACCCTCCCGGCAACCGCAGGTCCGTCAACACCAGGTCGAGCAGGGGTCCGTCCAGAGCCTGTCGCGCCGCGTCGACATCCGCCGCCGTCTCAACCTCGTAGCCTTCGCCCGCAAGAGCGTGCTGAAGCATCTTGCGCAGCGACGCTCTGTCCTCGACAACCAGAATGCGGGGAGCAGTCACGCCGCCATTCTACGCGGGCACACAGAGCCCATGCCCGCGATAGGCGTCGAGCCGCACCGGCCCGTATAATCTCCAGAAGCCACCAGGCATCTCAAGATGATCGAGAACACTCCCAGCGACACGCATCTGAATGACCTCGAACGGGACATTCGGCAGCTGCAGATCGAGTTTGCGCGCTATTTCGCCGGCGATCGCGATCGTCCGCCGCTGGAGATGCGGGAGGAACTGGCCAACCGTGTCCAGTTCCTGCGCTCACGACAGGGGATCGGGACCGCGGAGAGATACCGCCTCACCGCGCTGATCTCCCGCTTCCAGAGCCTCAACGAGCTTTCGGACCGCAGGATGAGAAAACACAGCACCAGGATCCAGCAACGCTCACGCCCCGCCGACGCCGTGATCGCGGGCAGCGAGCGAGGCTCCAAAGCCATGCGCCGGCTCTTCCTCGAGCTCTACAGCGGTGAGAAGGCACCCGCCAACATGAGGAACTTCGGCGAGTACCTGGAGCGTAAGGTCACCGAGATCCGGACGCGCACAGGATGCTCCTCCGTGCAGTTCCGGGTGATCGAGAGCAACGGCAAGCGGTCGCTCAAGGCCAAGCCGCTCGGTCGCCTGGAGAACAAAACGCCCACCGACGGAAGTTGACCCGTCGAACCCGACCCCGAGGCCAACGTGAAACGAACTCTTGCCCTGTGCTCGACCCTGCTGGTGCTGTCCACCCTCGTCTGCAGCTCGCTGCAAGCCGGAGATGAACCTCTCAGCCTGAAGCTCAAGGACCGCGCTCTCGAAGGTCTCGAGGAGCGACTGATCCAGGATCCACGCAATCCCGGGCTCCTCACCGACTACGCCACGTCGCTCTTCAAGAGCGGTCGGATCGCCGAAGCCCAGGCGACTTATGAGTCCTCTCTCGCGATAGCGCCGAACTCGCTCATCACGCTCTACAACCTGGCACTTCTCCACCTGGAGCTCGGCCACAACGAGGTCGCCGGCAGGCATCTACGACACAGTCTGGATCTCGACCCCACTTTCGCTCGCGCCCACTACGCCATGGGCTCCTTCTACGTGAACAAGAACAAGCACCGGCGAGCGGTCGAACATTTCGCCACTGCCTTCACACTGGATCCCCAACTCCGCGACCCAGAGCACAACCCGGAAATCCTCTTCAATCGCCTGCTGAGCTGGGCCCTGATGAAGAGCTACATCGAGACACCACTCGGCCGCGGAACGCGGGTCTACCACGACCCCCGGCCGATCATTGGAGCCCTGATCCAGGAAATCGACACGGCGAACGGCGGGGAGCCGGCAACCGATGACGCGAACGGCGAAGACACCGGGCGGCAATAGAGGCGCGAGCGCGTCTAGAGGTCGCGCCTGAGTTCGAGGCCGCTGACCAACAGGCTCGGCGAACCGACCATTCCGCCGCCGGCTGGCGTGAACGCCAGATCCCGGGCCACAGCTCGCACACCGCGCAGCAGCGCGCCGATTCCGCCGCAGAGCCACGCGCGGGCAACACTCGTCCGAGCCTTGCCTTGATCGACGACGAATCCGCACACAGGCACCGCGAAACGGTCGCCGGCGAAGTCGACCTGCGGCCCGCCCACCAGGTCGAGTAGATAGAACCCGCGCGCCACCGCACCCACCAGGTCCGACGCCGCCACCTGCGGATCCGGTGCCACGAACAGGTGGCTGAAGCCGGGCCTCGGCCGATCTCGCCAGCCAGGCCGCCGCACGCATCCGACGGCCCGACGGCCTGGGGACTCGGCATCGCGCCAGTCGACGATCGGTTGCAGGTATCGCCCACCCTCCACGACGACCAGCCGCCGGGTCGGGAACCCCTCTCCGTCTACCGGAGCCGCAAGGGCACCGCCGGGATGCCGACCGTTGTCGATGACAGTGAGGCTGGCGCTGCCGAGCCGGTCCTGTCGGTCTGACAACACTGCCGCTCGCTCCGCGGCTTCGGATCCCAACCAGAGCGGGCCGAGGGCCGCCAGGAGCCGGGCGCCGACGGCCGGCCCGAGGACCATCTCTCCGCGCTCACGCTGCGGGCTCTCGCCGCCCTGTTTCACGGCCAGAAGATCCGCCAGTCGTCTGGCGATCGTGCGCGGTTGGAACGCCCGAGCTTCCCGCTCGGTCAACTGCAGCACGGTACGGCTGGCCGGATCCGCACCTACAGCGGCCTCGAGATGAAGCGTCGCCAGCCGGCTGCGATAGGCCGCCGTGATGCCGGTGGAACTCGTCAACAGTGTGTCGCTCATGCCATCGTCGAGGACAACCCTCAGGAGGCGCGCGCGAGTGAACTCCCGGGTCAGTTCGCGATCGATGCCCTCGACGAGACCCGAAGCCTCCCCTTCGACGAGCAAGGCGGCGTCGACCTCGGGGCCGAGTTCCCATTCAACCCCGCTCTGAGGCTCGGGCAGGCGCAACGGCACTCCTCCAGGTTCCGGCGGAGTGAGGTCTTGCGGAGGGTCGCCGGTGCCGGTGCAGAAAACCGAGCCCGAGCCGCCGCCCGCCCGCACTGCCCAGCCGCTCTCGACCGTGAGGACGGAGACCGGACCCTGTGAGCTGAGCTCACAGCGTCGGGTCCGACCCTGCTTGACCAGAACTTCCGCGGCCACTTGACCCTGACCGAGAAGTCGCTCGACGAGAAGTCGTGATCGATTCCGGCCGATCATGGCGACACGTCCAGGCCTCCGATGAGGACCGAAGGTGCCCGCGCCCAGACCGGTAGTCGATGACCTCCCTTGGCGCACCAGCCAGCCCCGGCGAAGGTTGTGTCCCCGCCCACGGCTCGCACCCCGGCCAGGGTGGCGGCCACGGAACCCGCCAATCGTCCCGGTCCCGTCGAATCTCCGATCGATCCTCGCTCGATCCGGCGAGCGTAGGGGAAATCGAGCCACAGCTCGCCCGACAGGGGGTCGAGGTGGCCTCGCGACAGCTCTCGGACGAAGAGGCCCTGTCCGCAGTCGGCGACCAGCTCTTCGAGCGAAGAGGATCCGGCCAACAGTTCGAGATGGGTCGATCGAGGCACCGGCGCAAGGTGGCGGCTACCCCGCCGCGCGGCGCCAGGGATGAGCTCGCTCGAAGAAGCGCCTACAAAGAGATCTGCCAGAGGCTGCTCTACAACCCCCGAGCGCAGAAGCCATCGCTTGACTACCGGCATCCCCTCGTCGTCTGCGCTGCGACGCACCCTCTCCGCTGCGCCGGCCGGGTCGTCGAGGACACCGAGCAGCTCCGACCCGAGCTCGACGCCGGCCGCCGCGGCCGGCTGGCCCGTGAGGGCCAGGGTGTCGGTCTCGAGAGCGTGAGCCACCGCTTCGTGCAGAAGAACTGCGGTGGCCGCCGGCCCGAGGACGACATCCACACCGCGGGCGGTCGCCACCGGCGTAGCGCGACTGCCCCGAAAGACCGCGGTCAGCGACTCGGCGACGTTCTCGACCGTGGAACCTTCGAGGTCGGCCAGGAGCGTTCCCCAGCGCGATCTCGGTGTCCTGGCGACGCAGCTGTAGTAGGCCTCTTCCTGCTGCTCCGGCGAGAGCATGGCCCCCACGACCCGGCTGTGACGCCGGTGGCTCCGCAGATCCCATTCGATGGGGAAAGTCGCGTGTCGTCGCTTGATGGCGAGTTCGACGGCATCGACAAAGCCCGCAAGCTCGGAGGGATCCTCCAACCGAAGCGCTTCGCCCACGAGCGACCTGGGTGGCGGGGCGACGGCGCTGGGTCGGGCACGGGCGACCCGAGCCACCGCTCGAGAGAAGAGGGCCGGTGAGATCCCGTCGCTGCTCGCGAGCCAGCTGCGACCCTCCCGCAACAACCTGACAGCCAGCCCGCTCTCGCTACGAGACTCACTCTCGAGTGCTCCGGAGGGACCCGAGACTCCCGTTTCCGACAGCACCTCGAAGAAGGAATCGACATGATCTCGTGAGCGATCGGCAACCTGAGCCAGGCAGCGCGCGATGCCTCCGGTTTCTAGGTTGGACAGTGGCATGGATCGATCCGCGTCCCTGCTGGCGACAGCATGGATCTCACGGGATCTCTGGAGTTTGTCTCATATGATGTGCGACCATCAACGCAACGGGCCGCACTGTCGGGAACGGGCGCCGAGACAATGAGCGATAAAGCCAAGGAGAAGGACGAGAGCCGTCTCGCCGAACTGGGAGAACGCCTGGCTGCGGCGCGCCTCGGGGGCGGCGAGGAGCGCATCGAACGCCAGCACTCCAGCGGCAAGCTCACAGCGCGAGAAAGAGTCGATCTACTTCTCGACCCCGAGTCCTTCGTCGAGATCGACGCGCTGGTCACCCATCGATGCCAGGACTTCGGCATGGAGAAGAACCGGATCCCCGGCGATGGCGTTGTCTGCGGCTACGGCACGATCGAAGATCGGGTCGTCTATGTCTTCGCTCAGGACTTCACCGTCTTCGGCGGTTCCCTCTCCGAAACCAACGCTCGCAAGATCTGCAAGATCATGGACCTGGCGGTGGAGAACGGAGCCCCGGTCATCGGTCTCAACGACTCGGGCGGAGCGCGGATCCAGGAGGGTGTCGCATCCCTCGGGGGCTACGCCGACATCTTCCTGCGCAACACCCTGGCGTCAGGTGTCGTGCCGCAGATCAGCGCCATCATGGGGCCCTGTGCGGGCGGCGCGGTCTACTCGCCGGCGATTACCGACTTCGTCTTCATGGTCGAGGACACGAGCTACATGTTCGTCACCGGCCCGGACGTCATCAAGACCGTCACCCACGAGGAGGTTACCAAGGAGGCACTGGGTGGAGCGGTGACTCACAGCTCGAAAAGCGGCGTCTGTCATTTCACCAGGCCCAACGACGCGGCCTGCCTACTCGGCGTTCGCGAACTCCTGTCCTACCTGCCCAGCAACAACCTCGACGAGCCCCCGGCCGGCCACAGCGAGGATCCGCCGGACCGCGAAGCGCCCGAGCTCGACGCCATGGTGCCCGCCGACCCCAATCGTCCGTACGACATCAAGAACCTCATCGCGGAGATCGTCGACGATCGGGGATTTCTCGAAGTCCAGCCCGACTACGCCCGCAACCTGGTGGTCGGCTTCGCGCGCCTCGGCAATCAGAGCGTCGGCATCGTAGCCAACCAACCGGCCTATCTCGCCGGCGTCCTCGACATCGACGCTTCGCTCAAGGGAGCACGGTTCGTCCGCTTCTGCGACGCCTTCAACATCCCGCTCATCACCTTCGAGGACGTCCCCGGATTCCTCCCGGGAACGCAACAGGAGTTCGGCGGCATCATCAAGCACGGCGCCAAGCTGCTCTACGCCTACGCTGAGGCCACGGTGCCCAAGATCACCGTGATCACGCGCAAGGCCTACGGCGGAGCCTACTGCGTGATGTCCTCCAAGCACCTTCGGACCGATGTCAATCTCGCCTATCCCGGGGCCGAGATCGCTGTCATGGGTCCCGAAGGGGCGGTCAACGTGCTCTACCGTCGTGATCTGGCGGCAGCCGGGGACGAAGCGGAAACCGTGAGAACCGCCAGGGTAGAGGAGTACCGGGAGCGATTCTCCAATCCCTACGTCGCTGCCGAACGCGGCTTCGTCGATGCTGTCATCGAGCCTCGGTCGACCCGCGGACACGTCATCCGGGCTCTGCGCCAGCTCGCGGGCAAGCGCCAGAGCGTCCCGGCCAAGAAACACGGCAATCTACCCATCTGATCCGGTCCCGCGATCACTCCTGCCGTCAGCTCCTTGACTCTCTTCTGGAGGTCGGGCAAGCTCCCGGTTCATTCGACAGTTACTTTTGGGAGCCGAGATCGATGCGTGAGAAGGACCGGAATCTGAGGCGGCGGCGCCAGAGAAGACTCAAGCGGCTGAAGAAGCGGCGTCAGGAGGCCGCAGCGGCTGCCGGTTCGAAGCGACCGGCCAAGAAGACCGCGGCCAAGAAGACCGCCAAGAAGGCGGCCAAGAAGACCGCCAAAAAGGCCGTCAAGAAGACTGCGAAGAAGGCTGTCAAGAAGACTGCGAAGAAGGCCGCCAAGAAGGCTCCGGCCAAGAAGGCCGCCAAGAAGACCGCAGACGACAGCAGCGAGTAGCACCCCACAACAGACTCGACAGTCCGGCGAGGGGAAGTACCGCCTCGCCCGTCCTCTCGAGGAGGGACAGTGAGCCATGGTCGACCAACGGGGACTTGACGTCGTCGATCCCAAGATCGCCCAAGCAGTAGCCAGCGAACGCAGGCGGCAGAACGAGGGCCTGGAGCTCATCGCGTCCGAGAACTTCGTTTCCTCCGCCGTCCTCGAGGCGGTGGGAAGCGTCCTCACCAACAAGTACGCCGAGGGTTATCCCGGCCGGCGCTACTACGGCGGCTGCGAGCACGTCGACACGGTCGAGCGGCTGGCGATTCAGCGGGCAAAGAAGCTCTTCGGCGCAGAACACGCCAACGTGCAGCCTCACTGCGGATCGCAGGCCAACATGGCGGTCTACTTCACCGTCCTCCAGCCCGGCGACACCCTCATGGGCATGGACCTGTCCGCCGGGGGGCACCTGACCCATGGGCACCCGCTCTCCTACTCCGGTCGTGATTTCCAGGTTGTCGCCTATGGCGTCGACCGGGAGACCGAGACTATCGACTATGACGAGGTTGCCCGGCTGGCCGCTGAACACAAGCCCCGCCTCATCGTCTGCGGTGCCAGCGCCTACAGCCGAGAGATCGACTTTGAGCGCTTTCGCACCATCGCCGACGCCAACGACGCGCTGCTGATGGCCGATATGGCCCACATCGCCGGTCTGGTGGCCGCCGGGGTCCATCCTTCACCGGTGCCCCACTGCCACTTCGTGACGACGACCACCCACAAGACACTGCGCGGACCACGAGGCGGACTCATTCTGTGCGGCAAGGAGCACGCCAAGGCAATCAACCGATCGGTCTTCCCGGGGCTTCAGGGAGGCCCCCTGATGCATGTCATCGCGGCCAAGGCAGTGGCGCTCAAGGAAGCGCAGGGACAGGAGTTCATCGACTACCAGCGACGGGTCGCCGCCAACGCAGCGCACCTGGCCGGCGCGCTGGCCGACCGGGGTTTCCGTATCGTCTCCGGCGGGACGGACAATCACCTCCTGCTGGTCGATGTCGCCGCCTCGGGCCTCAGTGGCAAAGTCGCCGAAGAGGCCCTCGAAGAGGCCGGCATGACCGTCAACAAGAACACCATCCCCTACGACCCGAACCCCCCGATGGTCGCCTCGGGTATCCGCCTCGGCACCCCCGCCGTCACCAGCCGAGGGATGGGCGGCAGTGAGATGGATCGGATCGCCGAGCTCTTCGCTGCCGTCGTCGCGGCTCCCGACGACGAGGCCGTTCTCTCCTCGACACTCGAGGCCGTCGTCAGCCTCTGTCGTGAGTTCCCCCTCTACGCGAACTGAGGTCCGACGCCAGGTGGACTGATGCTCGACGAGGCCGCGGGCTCCGGCTTACCGAAGCGCTCGGTGAGGAGCCGGCGCACCTCCCCGACGAGGTAGATCGACCCACACACGACGATCTGCGTCGCCGGGCACTCCAGCGCCGTCTCCAGGGCTGAAGCCGCGTTCGTGACGCAGATCGGCTCGACCGCCGGCACCAGGGCAGCGAGTTCGCTGGGCTCTATCGCCCGCGGCGAGTCGGGCGCGGTCAGGACGACGCTGCGAGCCCGCGCCGCGACCACCGGCAACACCGCTGCAACGTCCTTTTCACGCAGGGCTCCGAAGAGCAGGGTGTATGGCTTACCCGCCGACCGCAGATGAGCATCGAGGGCTCGGGCTCCCTGAGGATTGTGGGCCGCGTCCAGGAGGACGTCCGAGTTCCCAACCCGAACGGACTCCAGGCGCCCAGGCCAGCGACAGTTCTGGGCGCCTGCGATGATGGCCTCGCGCGTGATCGCCGGCCACCCGTCGGCCGCGAGCACCTCGGCGGCACGGACGGCCAGCGCCAGATTCGACGCCTGATGCTCGCCAGGCAACGACGACCGCAGCTCGTACGCGCCCTCGGGCGTCGTCACCGAGACCGCCCCCTCGCCGGCGGCCTTCACCCGCGTTCCGGCGCGAGCATCCAACCATCGCGAGTCGACCTCGACGGCCCGCGCCTCCAGCGCCTGCTGTGCCGAGGCCGAACTCACCCAACCCAGTGTGACCTTCCCAGCCCGCATCACGCCGGCCTTCTCGATCGCAATCTCCCGTTCAGTCGGGCCCAGCATGGCGACGTGATCGAGGGCGATCTCGGTCACCACGGACAGCATCGGTCGCCCGGTATTGGTGGCGTCGAGGCGGCCACCCAGGCCGACCTCCATCACAGCCAGGTCGCAAACACGCTCGAAGTGGTCGAAGGCCAGCGCCGTCAGGGCCTCGAAGTAGGTCGGCCAACCCCCGCTGTCCTCCTCAGATGCCGTCAGAACCCGCCGCAGCCGCCGCTCGAACTCGTCGGCGACCAGCGCCACCCCATCGACCCGAATCCGTTCGCGCACGCTCTCGAGATGGGGCGACGTGTAAAGGCCCGTCCGATAGCCCGCCGCGACCAGCATCGAGTTGAGGAATGCCGCGGTCGAGCCCTTTCCATTCGTTCCCGCAATCAGGACGTGCGGCAACCTCTGCTGAGGCGACCCGAGCGCCTCGAGGAGACCGCGGACCCCCTCGAGCCCGAGTCGAATGCGAGTCTCTTCCAGCTCGTCGAGGAGCTGCCGAAGGGAGACGGCCGAGCTCGCCTTCAACTGACCGGCTTCAGGTGTCGAAGCGCCGTCGCAGTCGTCGCCTTGAGCTCCGAGCGTTCGACGACCATGTCGAGAAACCCGTGCTCGAGCAGGAACTCGCTGCGTTGAAAGCCTTCCGGCAGATCCTGTCCGATGGTCTGCTGGATTACGCGCGGTCCGGCAAATCCGATGAGCGCGCCGGGCTCGGCGATGTTCAGATCTCCCAGCATCGCGAACGACGCTGTGACACCCCCCGTCGTTGGGTCGGTGAGAATCGACAGGTAAGGCAGTCCGTCCCGACGCAGCTGCGCCAGAGCCGCCGAGATCTTGCCCATCTGCATCAGCGAGAGGACGCCCTCCTGCATCCTGGCTCCACCCGACGCCGACACGACGATCAATGCGACGCCACGCTCGTGAGCCAGCTCAGCGGCTCGGGTGATCTTCTCGCCGACCACCGAGCCCATCGACCCGCCCATGAAGCGATACTCCATCGCGGCGAGGACGACGGGTTGACCGTCCAGATCGCCGGTCACGATGACGACGGCATCCTTGTCGCCAAGCCGCTCCTGATACTGCTTGATCCTGTCCTTGTACGCCTTGGTGTCCTTGAAGCCGAGAGGGTCCGTCGGCCGGATCCCGGCGAAGTGTTCCTCGAGCGTACCTTCGTCGAGCAGGAGCTCGATCCGCTGGCGCGCGTCGATCCGGAAGTGATGCCCACACTTGGGACAGATCCGGAGATTGCGCTCCAGCTCTTTCGAGTAGATGACTTCTCGGCAGCCGTCACACTTGACCCACAGCCCCTGCGGGACGGGGCTGCGTCCGGCACGCACCTGTTTGGGCTTCTTTGCCTTTCGGAACCACGCCATCGCTCAACTCTAATGCAAAGGTGCGCGCGACGGAGCGGCGACACGACTTTCAGGGAGATTGTCATCCTCGTCCGCCGGAGGCTCGGTGTCATCCGCGGGCGGATCCACGACCGGCAAGTCCGCTGCGGCCGCCTCGGCGGCTGCAGCCGCCTCCTGGGCCAGGCGGTCCTCGAGCTCACGCTGGCGCCGCTCGAAGGCCTGCTCGACGAGGCTGCGCACGTCGAGGTCCTCGTCCGGATCAGTAGTGTCGGCGGCAGGTGCCGCCGCAGGAGGCTGGACCGCCGCCGGCTCCTGCCTCGCTTCGGAAGACGCGGTCTCGTCGACCGGAATCGGCTCGGGTGTCGTCCGCGGAGCCGGAGCCGCCGGCGCAGGTGCCTCCTGCGGGCTCTCGGACAACGACGAGTCCCGTGCCTCGAACCACTTCCAGCCGAAGAACGCCAAAACCAGCGCCACGACGACTGCGGCGATCCACATCCAGAGCGCGGGGAGTCTCCCCTCCCTCTCCTCCTCGCCCTCGACGGGCACCAGCAGTGCATCCGGATCGGGCATCGCCATCGCCAGCGTCTCCAGTGACGACTCGACGGGCACGTTGGCGGCGAACAGCTGTCGCACATAGGCCTCCAGCTCCGCGTCGTCGGGACGAGCCGGCAGCGCCTGCAGAGCGAGGTCGATCTTGGAGGCGACTTCGCTGACCGCCTGCGGCCTGTCGTTTGCTTCGCGCCGGAGCAGGCGCATGATCCACGCATCGATCTCGGAGGGGACTGTCGGGTCGACATGCTGGACCGGCAGGACATCGTCGCTCCTCACCGCTTCGGCGAGCGACTCGGGGTCCGAGCGGTTGTGAACCGGCCGGCCCGAGATCATCTCGTAGAGCACCGCACCCACTGAATAGAGATCCGACCTCGTATCGGTCTCGCCGGTCCAATGCTCGGGGCCGAAGAACCGCAGCTCGGTCCAGTCCTGGTTGGGCAGGCCTTCATCGGCACCCAGGCGTCCGCACCCGAACTCGCGCAACAGAACCTCTCCGCCACGCGTCAACCACACGCTATCGGGGACCAGCCATCCGTGGCGGCTGCCCGAGGCTCCTTCGACCAGACTTCCAAGGCCGTTGACCACCTTCTCCGCGATGAGCAGGGCGATCCCCAGCGGCATGCGGGCCTCCATCCGATTCACCCGACTCAGGACTTCGCGCAACGAGTGACCGGCGAGATATTCGGTGACCACATAATCGACCTCGTCGTGCCGTCCGAGGTCGAGGACCCGCAGGACGTTGCGACTCTCCCACCCCGCAGCCTCGGAATACCCCTCGACGAATGCGTCTCGGATCTCGGAGCGATCCCTCAGATCGTGTCGCAGCCGCTCGACCACGACGAGCTCATCATCCGGCCCTTCGGCCAGCCAGCGCTCGGTCATGGCACCGAATTCGAGCAGCTCGTTCAGACGGTAGGCACCCAGGCGGTTGTGATCCGGAGCCGGCTCTGTGGGCGCTTCCGGGGCCTCTTCCGAAGTCCCGTCATCCTCGACATCGAGAACCTGACCGAGCGAGTACTCCTCGCTCGTCTCGTCCTGATCCGCCTCGCCTGCCTCAGCGTCGCCCCCCAGGGATCCGATGATCTCAGCGACCTCCTCATCGAGATCCGTCGTCGGCTGCTCCGGGCCCTGGACACCGGGATCGTCCGTCGGATCCGCGAAGATCTCCTCGAGCTCCTCGTCGAACTCTCCGTCGACGGTCTCGGCCTCAGCCTCGGCCTCCTCCACCGATTCGATGGCCTCGGACCCGTCCGCGCGGCTCGGTGTGATGGCGGAAATCACAGCCGTAATCTCGTCTTCGGGGTCGACATCGGCCGGAGCCTCGGCCTCAGCGGAGGCGCCGGTTTCAATCTCCGGTTCCGGTTCCGGCTCGGGCTCGGAAACGAGTTCGTCTTCGCCGACCGAGCCGCCCGACGAACTCTCCCTGAGAGCCTCCTCGAGCAGGGCCTCGACCGGCAGCGCAACCGTCGCGGAGAGATCGACTGTCTCAGAGCCCTCTTCGGACGTCTCGAGGTCCGGAGACGGCTCGTCATCCGACGCGTCTTCGCCCTCCGAGACGGCGACAAGCGCCGCCGCTGCCGCCGCCGCCCTGGTCTCCTCGAGGTCGGAGAGGATGTCACCGAAGAGATCAGTCGCTGTCAGCTGGGCGCTCTCGCTCTCGGGTTCCGACGCTCGGCCCTCTTCGGCCGGGGACGGCGCCTCGAGACTCTGACGCACGATGGACACGACTTCCTCTCCGTCCTGGTTCCGAGCGACCACTCCGTCGCCGCCGTTTTCCTCGCCGTCGAGCTGGTCGACGAGGAGCAGGACACCGGGGCCACCCACCTCTCGGCCGAAGGCACGCAACAACCCTCCGGGCTCGGCGAGACGCCGATCGACGATAAGCAGTTTCGGTGCGTGATCTGCGGCAGCCCTGAGTGCCTCCTCCTGACTGCTGACGGTGGTCACCCACCATCCCTCTGCCGTCAGCAGGTCGCGGACTGCTGCGTCGCGATCCGCATCCTCGACCGCGAGAAGGATCATAGACATGCGATAGCCCCCTTTGCCGCTCCCTTTTAGCACTCGTATCGAGCGTCGTCAAACCTGAACTCGCCTCTTTTGGAGGCCTCACGCACCCCTACCTCTTCACCCATCCCCAGACCTCGCTCTGAGCTACAATCCAGCCTCGGAGGACGTATGGCAGGACACAGTAAGTGGGCCCAGATCAAACGGAAGAAGGCGGTCACTGACAGCCGGCGTGGGAAGCTGTGGACCAAGCTGTTGAAAGAGGTCACGGTTGCCGCCCGAATCGGAGGGCCGGATCCCGGCGGCAACCCTCGACTGCGCGTTGCCATTCAGGAAGCGAAAGCGGCCAACTGCCCCAACGGCAATATCGACAGAGCCATCAAGAGGGGTTCCGGCCTCATCGATGGAGCCTCCTACGAAGAGGTGGTCTACGAAGGGTACGGCCCAGGTGGCGTCGCGATCCTCGTCGAGACGCTCACCGACAACCGGAATCGGACTGTCGCCGAGCTGCGCCATGTCCTGGCCAAGAGCGGCGGCAATCTGGGAGAGAGTGGCTGCGTGGCCTGGATGTTCGACAAGCGCGGCATCTTCGCCCTCGAAGGCAACGCGTTGAGCGAGGACGAGTTCATGGAGATCGCTCTCGATATCGGTGCGGAGGACGCGGCAGTGGAAGAGGGTGTGTACGAGATCTACAGCGCGCCGGAGGAGTACGCCGCAGTTCGCGACGCCATCGAGGCCCGCGGTCTGGGGGTGACCTCGCAGGCGCTGGCCATGTTGCCCAAGAACACGGTCGATGTCGACGTCGAGACGGCTGGCCGCGTACTGAAGCTTGTGGACGCCCTGGAGGACCAGGACGACGTCCAGAATGTCTGGTCGAACTTGAACGTCACGGACGAACTGCTGGCGACACTGGAGACCGGCTGATCTCTCCCCCACTCTCGGGTCTCGACGAAAGGCTGGTCCTGGGCATCGACCCCGGGAGCCGGCATGCGGGATTCGGCCTGTTGCGCCAGCGCGGCCAGAAGCTCGAGGCCGTGCAGTTCGGGAGAATGTCGGCCCGTTCGAGCGACCCGCTGGCCGCGCGACTCGGCATGCTCGCCGCCGACCTGGACGAGCTGCTGGACACCACGACCCCGGCCGTCGTCGCCATCGAATCGACCTTCCTAGGAATGAACCCCCGCTCCCTCGTAGTTCTATCTCAGGCAAGAGGTGCATTGCTGGGAGTCGTGGGACGGCGCGCAATCGCCGTTTCGGAGTATTCACCGGCGGAGGTCAAGAACGCTGTGACGGGTAACGGACGGGCGGACAAGCAGCAGGTCGCATTCATGGTCCAGAAGCTCCTGTGCCTGCCGGAAGAGAAGGTCCCGGAGGACGCCACAGACGCTCTAGCGGTCGCCATATGCTGCGCCAGGCGGCACGACCTGGAGCAGCTCGAAGGAGCTCTCCGCAGATGAACGTCTTGCTTTGCGGGCCTCAAAGCCCTGTGCTACGATGCCCGCCCTGTTTCAAGAGCCCGCTGGAAGTGCTGGGGTGGTCGGAAGACCGACTGGTTTCGTGCATGTTCAGCGGCAGAGTTTTGGGAACTCGACCCTAACAAGCAGGGTCTACACACATCAGAGGAGGTTTCAGCGTGGATGGATTCGGTGGCACCCTAGTAAAGCTCTTCAACGACGGCGGCCCGATGATGTACCCCCTCCTGGCCCTGTCACTCGTCGGCATGATCTTCATCATCGAGCGTTTCTTCGCTCTACGCCAGGCCAAGACCAACGTCAACGAGTTTCTTGCGAAGATTCGCAAGTCACTGATCGTCAACCGCTCCGTCAAGCAGGCCACCAAGGTCTGTGAGGACTACTCCGGACCGGTCTCGTCGATCATGAAGGCCGGCCTGCTCAAGTTCGGTCATCCCAAGGACGAGGTCGAGAAGACCATCGAGAACGCCGCGCTCTTCGAGATCGGCCGTTTCGAGAAGAACATGGTCTGGCTCGCGACCGTGGCCAACGTCGCCCCTCTCATGGGCTTCCTGGGCACAGTGGCCGGCATGATCAACTCGTTCGAGGCTCTCGCCGAGGCAGGCCTCTCGAACCCCGGGCTCGTTGCCTCAGGTATCTCCGAAGCGCTGATCACAACGGCTGCGGGTCTGGCGATCGCCATCCCGGTTCAGCTGATGTACAACTTCTTCATGAACAAGATCAACCGCTTCGTGCGCGACGTCGAGACTTCGACCAACATGCTGCTGGAGACCTTCGGCGAGATGGAGCGCGGAGGAATCACTCCCGAGACCGGCGCCAAGTCCTGAGCTGAGCGATGAGACTCAAGGCACGAGGCACTCAGAACGAAGGCATTCCGACCGCCTCAATGGCGGACATTGCCTTCCTTCTGATCATCTTCTTCATGGTCACCATCAATTTCGAGGTGGACAAGACGACCGTGGGGCTGCCCTCGACCGAGTTGCGGTTCGAGATCCCCAAGAAGTCGGCCTACATCTCGATCATCGAGAGCGGTCAGATCCGAGTCTCGAGCGGTGAGGAGATCAGTGTCCCGGTTCCCGGACCTGAGAATGTACTGTCGTTCGCCGTCGACGTGGTTGCCAACAACCCCGGTAAGGCATTCGTCCTCAAGGCGGACAAGAATGTCCCTTATCGGTACGTGGACAGCGTCATCGACGCACTCAAGCAGGCCCGCGCCGAGGTGATCTACCTCCTCTCCGACCAGGAGACTACTGACGGAGAAGACGGAGCAGGCGGAGGTGGCGGATGAAGTTCAAGAGAGACACGATCAGCGACGAGATCCCAACCTCCTCGATGGCGGACATCGCGTTTCTGCTGATCATCTACTTCATGGTGACGACAACCTTCGCCGCCACCCGCGGACTCGACTTCTCGCTGCCCAAGGACGAGCAGGACAATACCCCGCTCGTCGACAAGGAGGAGTCGGTCCTGATCGAGATTCAGCCCGGCGGGACTCTCGTCGTTGACGGGAAGCCCATGCCGCTGGAAGCGATCCTCGACTACCTGAAGCCGAAACTCGAGCGCAACCCTCGCAAGCCCGTCATCATCCGGCCGGCGCAGGATGCGCAGTACGGCTACATGGTGGACGTGTTCGACGAACTTCGGCAGGCCGAGGACAAGATCGGCCTAGAGATCAAGAACGTTTCGATCCCGACTCAGCGCGAGATCGAGATGTTCTGGTACTAGCCGACGCTGCCTGACTAGACGGAGAGGTTCATGGCCAAAGACGCGAACCCCAAGACACCGAGACCACCCGCAGCCAAACCTGCTGACAAGGGCGTCAGCCTGACGGCGGGCGATGAGTTCTATGCCTTCGCCATGGAGGACGCCGAAGACTCCAAGCACATGAAGTGGGCGATCGGCGCCGCTATCGGCTTGCATGTCGTTCTCTTCATCATCAACTTCGGATTTCTCAAGCCGGACGTCGCTTCTGCCGATGCCAAGAAGCAGAAGGTCTACGTCGTCCAGCAGGTGCGTTTCAAGCCGCCGCCACCCAAGCAGCAGCAGGAACTTCCGAAACCGAAGTCGAAGAAGGTGCCGATCCCTGATCCGACGCCGGACGAGCCTGAGCCCATCCGACTCGAGGAAGAAATCGAGCAGGACATCGATCTGCCCGACACAGACATCATCTTCGATATCCCTGAAGGACCACCTCCGATCGAGCCCGAAGGCCCGATCCGTGTCGGTGGAGATGTCACCCGCCCCGAAAAGATAGCCGGCCCCAACCCGCAGTACACGGAGATCGCGCGGAAAGCGAGGATCCAGGGAGTCGTGATCGTGGAAGCGATCATCGACAAGACCGGTGTCGTGACCAACGTCCGGGTCCTCAAGCCCCTTCCGATGGGGCTGGATCAGGCTGCTGTCGAGGCTGTCAAGAAGTGGAAGTTCAAGCCTGCGACACTCAACGGAAAACCCGTCGATGTGTACTACAATCTGACGGTCAACTTCCGATTGCAGTAGTCCATGGCGTTTCAGGGATCCCTAGAAGAGCTTCCGCTTCCCGATGTGATTCAGCTTGTCGCTGCGTCCGGGAAGACGGGGAAGTTTGCCGTCACCAGCCGGCTCGGCAGTGGAGACATCTTTCTCCAAGACGGAGAGATCGTGCACTCCACGATGGGCCCGCTCACCGGTGAGGAGGCCTTCTACGAGCTCGCCACCTGGCAGGAGGGCGAGTTCGTCTTCACCCCGGGTGAAGAGGCGTCGGACAGGACGGTCAAGAAGTCGAACACCAACCTGCTCATGCAGGCGGCTCAGCGGATCGACGAGTGGAAAGTACTCGTCACCAAGGTGCCGTCGACGCGAATGGTCCCCTACTTCACGACCGACGGTGGCAGCACCAACGTATCTCTCAGTCCGTCGGAGTGGAATGTCATTCGCCGGATCGACGAAAGCCGGACGATCGAGGGCATCGCGCGAGAGCTCAAGACGAGCGCGTTCGAGGTCTCGAAGACGATCTTCGGCCTGATCACCTCGGGCCTCGTCGATCTTCACGAACCCGACCACGATCACCGGTTCGATCGTCTCAAAAAGATGACGCCGGAAGACCTCCAGGCTGTCGCTCAGACTGTCCACAACCGTGCGGCAAGCCTGCTGGCCAACCACGGAGGGGGCGCAGAGTCCGAGGCGGCGTTCCAGACGGCCAGCGAAGGCATCGCCAACGGCAGCGGTGCACCCGCCGTCCTGGCGCAGTTCAGTGCGGTCGAACGGGCCATTCTGGCGGCTCTCGGACCGAGCCAGGCGCAGGCTTTCGTCGACTCGATCGAACGTCTGGTCAGTAATCCTTAACAGCCCAGCGAACAGTGGCATGATGCTTGCTCGCCTTAGTGACGTGACATTCCCGAGTAGGCCACTTTCCTAATGGGGGAAACAACAATGCGACGCCAATTCAAGACTCCCGCAATCGCCCTAGCCTTTCTCCTCACGGCAACCGTGACGCAAGCTGGCTGGGAGGAGGGCGTTGCCGCCCTCAAGGCGAAGAACTACGAGCAGGCCGCCAAGGAGTTCCAGACGGTCGTCGACCAGCAACCCGAATGGGCTCCCGGCCAGAGAATGTTGGGCCAGGTCCTCGTCAAGCTCGGTCGTACCGACACTGCGCTGAGCCACTTGCGCAAGGCCTACGATCTCGATCCTTCTGATGTCGCGACTCAGTTCGCGCTCGGACAGGCCTACGTCGAGGGCCGGCGCTACGCCGACGGAGCCTCCGTTCTGGGCAAGATCGACCGCTCCAAACTGCCGGCAGCGCAGGCGGGCACCATCGACAAGCTGCTCGCCGTCGCGCTCAGCAAGAGCGGCCAGTCCGACCAGGCTCTCACCGCCCTCAAGCGCGCCGCCAGCGCCTCCCCCAACGACGCCAGGGTTCAGTACCAGTACGGCGTCGCCGAACTCAACTCCGGTGACCTCCAGGCTGCGGCCCGGGCGCTCGAGAAGTCGGTCCAGCTCAGACCTGACGGCGACAACCGCAAGGCTCTGGTCCAGGTCCTGATGCAGCAGGGTCGCCGTGCTCCCGGTGCGTCGGCCAAGACGACCGCTTACACCAGAGCCTCGAGTGTGGCATCCGACCTGGTCAATGCCAATGGGAGTTTCGACAACCTGATGATGCACGCCGGCGCGGCGCTGGGAGCCAAGCAGTTCGACACGGTCATCTCAGCTTGCGAGCGGGCCGGCCGGGCCCGGGCCAACGATTGGCTGCCCTATTTCTACATGGGCCAGGCCTACACCAAGAAGGAGCAGTACAGTTCTGCCGAGACCGAGCTCCGCAAGGCGTTGAACAACGCCGGCACCAACTCCGACCGCGCCACGATCTGGGGCCAGCTGGGGTTTGTGTTCGAGAAGCGCCAGGCTTATGACGACGCGATTGCGGCCTACAGACAGGCCGGCGACTCCGCAGGCGTGGGGCGAGTGCAGAAGAACAAGGAGACGGCTGAGTTCAACGCCGGTGTCGAGGCGACCAACGCCGAGATCGAGGCGCTGCGCGCCGAGCAGGAAGCTCTGGAGAACGAACTCAAGAGCCTGCCCGGAGCGGCCGATCCGCCGTCGAACTGATCCATTCAGCAAAACAACTTCTCAACCGCCGGCGAGTCACTCTCGCCGGCGGTTTTCGTTGGGATGTCACCTCTCAGCCGCCGGCCTGCGGCATCTGGACTCACCGATGGGCAGTGCTATGATCTGCGGCAGTGCGGCCCTGTTCCAGGGCCTGTTGGCAAGTTCCATCCACCGGGGGTAGAAAGAAGACCATGAAGAACCTTCGAAGTCTCGTGTGCCTGGCAGCGACTCTCGCTGTCACCGGCGTGCTTCTCGCGCCGACCACAGCCACGGCGGACGACTGTCAGGGCAACGGCAAACGTTGGACCCTGCGCGCCTTCGCCGCCAAGATCGACGCCAAGGGAGACGCCTTCGAAACGGCCTCCACCGATCCCGTCGAGCGATCCAAGTTCAGCCTCGGCTCGGGTGACGGCCTCGGCGCTGATCTCGAGTACCGTTTCAACTGCCCGTTCGGATTGAGCTTGGGGCTGATCGACGGCGATCTGGACAGCATGTTCAGCTACGACACCGAAGAGGTGTGGTTGATGGACAGCTCCGAAGCCGGCTTTCAGATGTTCTCGATCGGCGCCAACTTTCATTTGACGCCCCAGGGCCGAGCCGACTTCTACATCGGGCCGTTTCTCGGCATCGTCGATGTCGACGACGTCAGCTTCGACCTCGGAAGTCCCAGAGGCCGTGTCACAGAGAGCCTGGACGGCGAGACTGCCCTCGGGTTCACTGCCGGTGTCGACTTCCCGTTTCAGGCCAATGGCCCCTGGGCCTTCAACGCGAGCGTGCGCTACATGACATTGGCGGCTGAAGGGAGCGGCTTCGAACTCGATGTCGACCCCTTGATCGCCACCGCCGGCATCGCCTACCGTTGGGGCGGCACCGCCTGTTGCGAAGCCGAAGCACCGGCACCGCCGCCGGCGCCCGAACCGGAGCCGGAACCGGAGGCCCCGAAGCCGACCCCGCCGCCGCCGCCACCGCCACCGCCGCCACCACCGCCGCCACCACCACCGGCGCCAGTGGAAGAACGCGAGGTCTGCCACTTCAACACCAATGGCGCACGCGTCTCCAACATCTGCAAGGCCAAGCTCGACGAGGTCGCGCTGAAGCTCAAGCAGGATCCGGCTCTCGGTGCTCTCGTCGTCGGCCATGCCGACAATAGCGGCAATGACGGGATCAACGACCCGCTGAGCGCACGCCGTGCCGAAGCGGTCAAGAGCTATCTTGTCGAACGTCACAGCATCGACGGCAACCGGGTGGCCACGGAAGGTCGGGGCTCGCGTGAGCCCGCCGGCTCGAACGACACCCGAGAGGGACGGGCGGAGAACCGTCGCGCCGTCGTCATCATCAGTCTCGGCTGACGACACCCTTCAAGCAGCACCCTCCGAACCCCGCCCTCGTGGCGGGGTTCGCTATTTCTGGCCTCGCTCCCGACAGGCGGGCACTCAGTCGACGGCCGGCTCCAACTCGACAAACTCCCTGCGCAACGAGAAGACCGCACCGATCCCGCCGGCCAGGGCGCCGACAACAAGAAACGCCAAGACCGAGGAGATGGGAAGGAAGCTGCCAACGAGGGCCTCTCTCACGGCCTCTCCCGGCCCCTGAGGCCTCAACCAGAGGAAGACTCCACCAAGGCAGGCCACGGCCATCATGCCGCCACCAAGGCCCTGCAGGAATCCCTCGAGGTAGAAGGGGCACCGGATCAACAACTCCGTCGCGCCGACCTGGCGCATGACGGCGATCTCGTCCCGATAGCGATACGCGGTCAAGCGAATGACGCTCGAGATCGTGAAGACCGCTGCGACCAATAGGAGTCCTCCGAGAGCCCACCCGGCCACCCGCCCCACACCAACCAACCGCTCGAGTCGGTCGAGCCAGGCCGCGTCGTCATCCACCCAGTCCACGCCTCCGAGAGCGCCAAGGCTCGCCCGTTGATCGATGTTCAGACCCGCCGCGCGAGCCTGAGGGGCCAGCGAGAGTTCGAGAGAGGGCGGTAGCGGCTCGGCGTCCGGATCATCCAGCACGTCGACGAGGTCAGGAAAGGTCCTGCCGAAGCGCTCTCGGGCGTCCTCGAGTGTCACGATCGCCGCCGACTCGACCCACTCCAGCGCCAGCACTTCGTCGCGCCGGCTGCTCAGAACATCCTCCGACGTCGAAGGCTCGAAGTAGAGCACGACCCTGGCTTCACCTCTCCAGACCTCCAACTCGCCCTGCAGGTTGTAGCTGACGAGGGCAAAGAGGCCACCGAGAAAGAGACTCACCGCGATGGTCATGATCGCCAACAGGCTGACCCTCCAGCCACGGCGCAGGCTCAGCAGCGCCTCCCGAAAGAAGTAGGCGATCGCCTGACCCCAGGTCATCGAGTCGGCTCCTGGTTCCCGGCCGCGAGCTCCAGCTCGCGCTGCTCCCCGGCCCCGGTGTCGGCTATCAACTGTCCCTTGCCCAGCCGAAGGACCCGCGCCGGAAAGTCGCTGACCGCCTTCGGATCGTGAGTGGCCACGATCACCGTCGTGCCTCTCGCCCGGGCTTCGACGAAGAGCTGGAAGATCTGGTGTGACAGGTTGGGGTCGAGGTTGCCCGTCGGTTCGTCAGCCAGAAGCACGGCGGGGTCGTTGGCCAGCGCTCGGGCAATCGCCACCCGTTGCTGCTCACCTCCGGAGAGCTGAGCCGGGAAGGCGTTAGCCCGGTCCGCGAGGCCGACCTGGTCCAGGGCTTCCATCGCGAGCTCACGCTGCCGGCTGACGCTGTAGCCGAGGATCCGCGGCAGGTAAGTGACGTTCTCGTAGACCGTCTTACGCCGGATCAACCGTGAGTCCTGGAAGACGACCCCGATCGTTCGTCGCAGGTACGGCACCTTCTTGCGCGGTAGCGAACCCACGTTGCGCCCGTTGACCAGCACGCTGCCTGAAGTCGGCAGTGTGGCCCGATACACGAGGCTCAGCAGGGTCGTCTTGCCGGCGCCGCTATCGCCGGTCAAAAATACGAACTCACCGGCCTCGATACTGAATGAGACTTCATCCAGGGCAACCTGGCCGCCGGGGAAGCTCTTGCAGACCCGCAGGAACTGGATCACTTGACTCTCCGCCTCGGCCCCAGCGCCCACGTCGACTTGGTACGGGCCCGCATCAGCGCTAGTCTACAAGAGCCGCGGACCCACCCTGGAGGTAATCTGACTCATCCCGTCACTCGATCGGAAGATCCCGTCTGGCGCTTTGAGCGTGGCCGAGCGAGAGTCCTCTTCCTCGGCCGCCGGCAGACCACCGATCGGCGAGAGGTCCTCAGAGAGGCCACTGGGCGCTATCTCCCGGTCAGCTGGCTGCGTCAGCTGCACGGAAGTGCGGCCCTGGAGGCTTCGGCCGGCTGCGCCGGCGATGCCGACGCTCTGGTCAGCCGCCAGCCCGACCTGGCGCTGGCCATCTCGACCGCCGACTGCGTCCCCGTGGTTCTGGCATCCGATGACACCCTCGCCGTCGTTCATGCCGGCTGGCGAGGTATCGAGAAGAGCATCGTCGAGCGGACCCTGAGCCGGCTCGAGGCGGACCCCCCGACCATCCACGCCTGGATCGGCCCAGCCATCGGCAGGTGCTGCTATGAAGTGGGAGACGAGGTGGCTCGACGCCTCGCCGAAGCCTGCGGCACCACCCGCATCGTGGAGCCACGCGGGGACTCCAACCCCCACGTCGACCTGGTCGGGGCCGTCATGGAACAGCTGGCGACCGCGGGCGTCGCCGAGGTCGAGACGGTCGATGTCTGCACTCGGTGCGACGCTCGACTTCACAGCTACCGGCGGGACAAAGACGCCGGACGGAACCTGACGTTCGCCTGGGTCGAGGGAGTCTAGGAGTCGGCTCGACGCCGCCGCGTCCGCCGAGTCGGGTCGATCCCGATCGAGCGCAGAAAACTCAGATCGGTGGTGTCGATCCGGAACGAAGCCTCGGGACGGCGGGCCTCACCTCCATCGACGACGTCATAGGCATCGAGGTCTTCGCCGCCGGGCTGGCGGTCCACCACGAGGTAGAGAGACCAGCCCTGCTCGCGAATCTGCCGCAGCGCTTCGTCGACTTCGGCCGAGTCCGCCAGAGCACGGGCGACCGCGCCTCTGAGATCCTCCACCATCTGCTTCATTGCGTCGTTCATGATCGATCGCCCAACCTTGGCTCAGGTCGATTATTCTTGGCCTCAGGAGACCTGTCAACGACACCGACTGCACCTGCCATGATGTCTACTGAGCAAGATCTCGAAGATCTGGTGAGAGCCTGGGCCGAACGGAGTGGCCGTGTGTTCACTTCGTTGGAGATCCTGCCCGGGGACGTCTCTCCACGCCGCTATCTACGCGCGCGCGAGACCTCGGGCTCTCGGTGGATCGTGGCCTTCTACCCGAAGCGGCTCGGTGACGCAGGTGATCGCTTCCGTCGCTCGGCTCTGCTGCTCGAGGACGTCGGCGTCAGGGTACCGGCCGTGGAGGCCTGGGACAGCGACGCCGGCATCATGCTCGTCGAGGACGCCGGCCCGCGGACCGTCTACGACCTGGCAACAGACGAGACCGCCGACGGCTTCTGGCGGCAGGGGATCGCCATGCTGAAGGAGCTGGCGAGACTGGACCAGGAGATCGTGGCCGGCCTCAATCCGAGACTCGACTACGCCCTGCTGACCGCCGAGTTGGACCAGAGCCTCGAGCTGGTTCTCGAACCCGAAGGCCTGGCGGGCTCGGGAGGGTTGCGCAACGACTTTCGTGACGCTCTGGACTCACTGTGCCGTCGCCTGGACGAGGCGGACGCCCGGCCCTGCCATCGGGACTTCATGGCCCGCAACCTTCTCGTTGCCGACGACGGCAATCTGACGCTCATAGACCATCAGGACCTGCGACTCGGCCCACCCTGGTACGACCTCGCTTCGCTGCTCAACGACAGCCTCTACGCCTCACCCAGCCAGGAGGAGGCGCTCCTCGATCTCGCCGGTGTGGACGCCGATGGGAGGGTTGCCTATCATCGAGCCGCGGCCCAGCGGACGCTCAAGATCGTCGGCACCTTCGCAGCCTTTGCACGCCGTGGATTCGACCGCCACCTCGCGCTCGTTCCTCCCTCGCTGGCAGCCGCCCGGCGCCACCTGGCGGTCCTGCCCGAGACCGTCGATGTGATGACGGGGCTGGAGGCTCTCTGGATGGACGCAGCCAGAGGATTCCCTCGCCGCGACTAGAGAACCCCTCTGCTACACTCCTCACCTCGGAGGCCAAGACCTATGCCGCTCGGATTTCAAGAACTGCTGATCATCCTTCTCATCGTGGTCGTACTTTTCGGCGCCACCAAGCTCCCCCAGCTCGGCCGGGGCATCGGCGAGGGGATCCGGAACTTCCGCAAGGGCATCAAGAACGACGACGAGCCCGCCGACAAGCTCTCAGACTAGGAGAGCTTCTCAGCGCCCCGCCGGGCTTCAGCCTAGAGGAACCAGTCGTTGTCGGGCGACTCCAGCCAGATCTTCTGGTGGTAGTCGACGTACCGAGCCATCACGCGCTGGACGTAGCTCCGCGTCTCCCGGAAGGGAGGCACGCCTTCGAACCGGCGGACGTTGCCGGGTCCCGCGTTGTAAGCAGCCAGCGCCAGCGGGAGGTCACCGAACTGGTCGAGCAGGGAGCGCAGGTAGCGCGCACCGATGTCGACGTTGACGGCCGGGTCGAACGGGTCGCCCTCGGAGTAGATCCGGGCGGTGCTGGGCATCACCTGCATGAGGCCGATAGCTCCAACTGCGGAGATCGCGTTCGGATTGAAACTCGACTCCGCCTCGATCATCGCCACGAGCAGAACGGAGTCCACATCGTAGCGCCGCGCGCATTCGGCGATGAGATCACCAAACGGTCTCCGTGCGACCAGTTCAGCCTGGGGCTCCTCACCGTGGTAGTCCCGGAAGAGCTCGAATCCGATCGGCTTCTCCTCCAGACTCGAGGAGAAGGTGCGCTCGCTGAAAGCGCGAAACCGAGGCGCGGACGATCCACCGAGTACCCACTCAGAGAGCTCGGCCAACGCCGCCAGTTCCTCCGCCGTGGGCGGGGCCGGGCGGTCGACCGAGATCGACGAAGTCGTCGGCGGCGAGTCGAACGCGACCAGCAGGAACAGCAGCGTAGCTACAGCTACAAGAGACACACGGCTATTGCGTATCGGATCCATATTGCACCCCCCCAAGGGGAATCCCTCTACACGACGAAAACTGGAAAACTGTATGAAAGACGACCGGGACCGGTCTCAGAGACTGCAGATTACCACAGCACACGCTAGCGAATGCAAGCGCAGTCGCTTTCGCAGCCCTTGGGCGGGCCTGACACTGCGCGGACTAGCGGCGGGCTCGCGGGCCCTTGGGCGCGTAGTCGTCGGTGACGATTCCAAGATCACCGACCTTGTTGCGCAGGGTATTGCGATGGATCCCGAGGCTCCTCGCCGACCCACCGAGATTCCCCTGGTGGCAACGGAGCGCGGCGACGATGAACTGGCGCTCGAACTCCCTGCGAGCCTGTCCGAGAGTCAGGCCCTTGTCGACGAGTTCGTCTACGAGCGCCCGGAGCTCACCGTTCAGATTCTTGCTCATCCCTCGCGTCCTCTCTGTCTGGAGGAAACGACGATACCACACGGCCAAGAGGGCTCAAGTGGCACAATCGACCGCCCGAGCCGAGGAGAATCGGCTCCGGGCGACACGCCTGAAATGAGGAGAACTACTTGGGGTCGAGCGCGTCACCGATCAGGATCGTGTAGCGCGCTTCGATGATTCTGGCGACCGATGAGCGCTCGTTCACGGCCAGCACTGCCAGCTCTCCGAGCACCATCGGCGGCACACCCGACGCGCCCCTGCGATAGATCGTGAAGAGGTCGCCGGGCGTGAGTTCCGCTTCGCCCCGGTCGAGATAGACGACGTTGTTCGTCCCTAGCGAGACGACGTCGTCCTGGGAGTAGATGATCATCGGCGCGCCCTCGAGCTGCGCCAGAGCCACCGGATCGTTGACGCCTCGTAGCGGCGTGCGGCGGCGCAGCGGTACCGGCTGAACCTGGAAGGGCTCGAGCCAGCTGCCGACGCCCAGCGGCCCGCAACTCGCCGAGACCTCGGCGATGGCGGTGGTCTCCTGGACCGACAGAATCCGAATCTGCCCGCGGTACTGATAGAAGCGGCCGACCTGATCGCCCGTCGTCGGATGGGTGACGATCTCGCGCGGCTCGACCGACGTGTAGAGCGTCCCGGGCAGCATTCCCGCCTGGGCTCCACCGTCGACATAGATGATGTCGCCGACAGAGAGCAGCACCTTGCCGGTGGGTGCTTCAAGCGTGCTGCCGGCTCGCCGTGCGTTGCGTGCCTGGGTCAACGTGGGGCCGATATTCTGATACTCGGAGCCGATCACGCGATGCGGGAACGCCCTGTCGAGGCTGGCTATGTAGCCCGAACAGTAGAGGTCCGCCTCGAAGCCCAGGGCCGTCGGCGGCTCGGTCGATCGATCGAAACCGTCGCCTCGCTGCCCGGTCTCTTCGACCTGGTCCTGCATGTCGGCAAGCGTCTCGAGGGGTGTGACCTCGAAGCCTACGACCAGAGGGTCACCCGGGTAGATCCAGTGTGAATCCCGGATGTACTGATTGCGCTCCCACAGCTGTGGCCACAGATAGGGATCGCCGTAGTAGTGCTCGGCGAGGTCCCACAGGGTGTCACCGGGGACAATCAGATGAATCTGGGCCCCGGGCTCCTGACTGGCTGGCGGATCCCAGGCAGTCCAGTGGTCACCGACCTGGTGAAGATTGGTTGGAGGCTGCTGCGCGACGACTCCTGTCACCAGCGCGAACACCCCTACGAACCCGGCGAGGAACACTCCACGATGCTTCATGGGAAGCAACGTACTACACGGGAATCGGACGCGCAAGGGTCTACGCAACCCTTGCATCGCCCGGACTTAACTCGGAATCCCTAAAGTAGCGCTTGAACTTTGGGCGTATGCGCCCGATCGACGGCTCGAGGGTGAGACTGTTCCCTTGATGCGCGTCAACCGCCCGAGAGGCCGAGACGCTCTTCGGCCATCGCCGACGCAGCCGAACCCGGGAAGCGCCTCAGAACCTCCTGGAAGCGCTGCCGGGCGCCCTCGGCGTTGTCCAGACGCATCAGGCAGTCGCCGACTCTGAGCAGCGAGTCGGCTACCTTGTTGCCGCCCGGGTGACGATCCAGAACCTCCTGGAACGCCAGCAAGGCTCCCATGTGATCTCCGCGCGCGAACCGACTCTGGCCGATCCAGAACTGAGCGTTGTCCGCCAGCTCCGTGTCGCCGTGAGCCTGCAGAAATCGCTGGAAACTGCTCTCCGCATCGACGTACCTGCCCTGGTGGTAAAGCGTGTAGCCACGGTCGTAGATCGACTGCCCCGACAGAGGCACCGCCGCGTTGGCGGACTCGCTCGGTGGCGGTGGGCTGGAACTGGGTGGCGGCGAGCTGGAAGTCGTGACCGACGGCTCGACCCGCACCACTTCGGGCGCGACCGGGGTCGCCTCGAGCGGAGGGGCCACACGCACGGGCGCGAGCTCCGCGCTCTCGAAGCCACCGGTGCCGGGATTCGTCGGGCTCGCCGGCGGGGCGGGCGCCATCGTCCGCTCCGCCGCAGCCGAGAGTCTCTCGACCTCGACCTGTAGCGCCGCCAGGCTTTGGCGCAGGAGAGTGATCTCAGCTTGGGCCATGGCCGCCTGCCTTTGCAGGCGTTCCAATGTCTGTGCCGCTTCTCGATCGTCCGGCCGCTGAACCTCCGGGCGCGCAGCCGGTGCGGGCGACGCGCCCGAAGCGCAGCCGGCCAGCGCAAGAACGCCGAGCAGGGAGACGCAAGCCGATCTCACTCAGCCGCCCCCCTGGGTATCGACTTGCACAGCGTGCTCTGTGGATACTCGGTGCGCAGCTGCTCAAAGATCTTCTGTGCTTCGTCGGTCTGCTTGAGCCGGCGCATCGCCTGCCCCATCATGCACAGGGCCTTGTCGGTCTCGGGGTACTCGGGGTAATTGTCGACCAGGTACTTGAGCCGATTGACCGACGCACCCAGCAGTCCTCGTCGAAACTGGTATCTGGCCACGCCGAACTCGTGCTCCGCCAGGCTGACTCGCAGTCGCGCGATACCTGCTTCGGCCTCCTCGGCGTACTCGCTGGTCGGATAGAGCGCCAGCAGCTCCTCGAAGGCCGCGATGGCCTTCTTCGTCTCGGTCTGGTCACGGTTCGGCTTGCGCTTGCGGCCCTCGAGGCTCCTGGCGATCTGGGACTGAACGTAGTCACCACGGTCGCTGGTGGGATAGCGGTTGTTGAAATCCCTGTACTTGGCCTCGGCCCGGATCAGATTGAACTCGCCGCCCGCCTCGAAGTAGCAGTCCGACTGCAGGAGCAGGGCATCGCGCCCGAACTCCGAATTGGGCGCGGTCTGGAAGGCGTGGGCGAAATGCTCCCTCGCTTGGTCGTACTTCTCATCCGTCATCAGTTTCTTGCCCATGGCGAACGCCTCTTCCGCGGACAAGCGAAGGATCGGGTCATCGTTCACGCCGCCTCCGCAAGCGAGCCCGAGCCCGGCAACCGCTGTCAGAATCCATGGCGCCAGCGCCCCGCGTCTTATCAATCCTCTCAAGCCATCTCCTCCTGGGCGATCCTTCGCAGCTCGCCGATCGCCGCTGCCGGATCCACGGCACCATAAACCGCAGAACCCGCCACTGCTATTTCCACACCCCCGGCCGCGACGGCGGCCATATTCCCACGACCGACTCCGCCATCCAACTCGATGGCGACATCGAGTCCTCGATCGCGGATCATCGCCGCCAGCCGTCTCGACTTCTCGAGGACGTACGGCAGGAAGGGCTGCCCGGCGAAACCGGGATTGACTGACATCAGCAACACGAAGTCGAGTGAAGGCAAGATGTCTGCCAGTACCTCGACCGGCGTCGCCGGATTGAGCACGGCACCGGCCTGAGACCCTGCGTCCCGGATTCGCGCCAGCAGGCGATCGAGATGAACGCTGGCCTCCCAGTGCACTGAGACCATCGCCGGCTGCGCCGCAAGATACTCGTCCAGAAGGGCTTCCGGGTTCGACACCATGAGATGGATATCGAGCGGGATGTCCGTGTGCTCCGCTATCGCCTGAATCACTGGAGCGCCGAACGTCAGGTTCGGCACGAAGTGCCCATCCATCACGTCGAGGTGCACATAATCGGCTCCACCCTCCGAACAGACCGTCAGAGCTGACGTCAGGTCGGCCAAATCGGCAGCGAGGATCGACGGTGCGATTCTCATGACCCGCTCACCGCCGTGGCCGGACTGACGACGACCAGAGAGATCGCATCCTGGCGTCGTAGGGGGTGGCCGGGCAGCGGGAACTGCCGAAGAACGATCCCCGCAGCCACGCTCTCGTAGGGCTCGAACTTCACGCTCCCGAGCCGGAATCCGCGGGCCTCGAAGAACGACCGGACGGACTCGTAGTCCCTGTACACAAGATCCGGCATCAGGAAGGTCGAGGTCCGGCTCGAGACCGCGAGGAAGAGATCGACCGAGCTCGCCCCGCCGACGCGCTCGCCCGCCGGCGGAAACTGCTCGAAGACCGTTCCGGGCTCGGCCTCGAAGGTATGAACGCCAGCGGTACGCCCAACGGCGAGGCCGGCTGCCGCCAACGTCACTTGAGCTGCCTGCAGGGCCTCTCCACGGACGTCCGGAACCTGGGTCAACTGGGGGCCGAGCGACAGGATGATGTCGACCGTCGAACCTCGCTTGACCATACTCCCTGCTGGTGGCGACTGGCGCAGCACATGGCCCGGTGGCACCACGTCGTCGTAGCGCTCGCTGCCCTCTCTGTGCCTGAGCTCAAGCCCATACTCAGCCACGACACCCGGCAGCTGATCGCTGGACAGCCCGACGAGCTCGGGTACCTCCGTACCGCCGCTGCGCACGAACTTGCTGAACGACAGGTAGCCCACCGCCGCGAAAACGACGAGCAGGACGCCGGCGTAGGTCAGCCAACCGAAGGCGCGAAGGAGACGTCTCAACACGGCGGGCAGTCTAGCAGCCCGGGGGGCCGCACTCCCCCCTCGCGGCGTGATAGAAACGGCGTGTCTGCAGTCTCGATCGCGCCCCTCTGGAACCCACGCCATCTCGTCCTCTGCCCACCCTCCCGTAGGAGCTCACGTCTCGATCGCCGGCGGCCTGCGTCTTGCCATCGAACGGGGAATGGATCTCGGCTGCGAGACCATCCAGATCTTCGTCAAGAACAACAACCAGTGGAACGGCAAGCCACTGGTCGACGAGGAGGTCGAGGCCTTCCGCAACGCGAGGCAGGCGAGCCCTATCGGACCGGTCGTCGCCCACGCCAGTTACCTGATCAATCTGGCGGCGCTCAACCCCGAGACTCTCGAGAAGTCCCGAGTCTCGCTGACCGACGAACTCGACCGCTGTGATCGCCTGGGACTCGACGGGCTGGTGCTCCATCCCGGAGCCCACGTCGGAGCCGGCGAGACGGCCGGCATCGACCTCGTTGCCCGATCACTCGACGCGGTGCTGTCAAAGACCAGGGGCTCGACTCCGGTCCTGCTCGAGAACACCGCGGGCCAGGGCACGGTCCTCGGCCACGATCTGGCCCAACTGGCCGAGATCATCGAACGCTGCGAGCATTCGAGTAGGCTCGGCGTCTGCCTGGACACCTGTCACGCCTTCGCAGCCGGCTACGCCGTGCACGAGCCCGACGGCTACGACAGCTTCTGGGAAGAGGTCGAGGCTACCGTCGGCCTCGCGGCTGTGCGCTGTCTGCATCTCAACGACTCGCTCAAACCGCTGGCTTCGCGTCGCGACCGACACGCCAACGCCGGTTCCGGAGAGATGGGCGAAGAGGTCTTCCGTCGGCTGATGAACGACCCCGCCCTGGCTCGGGTCCCGATGATCCTCGAAACACCACGTGGTGAGGACGGCGAGGGCCATCGCCGAGATCTCGATCTCCTGCGGCGACTACGTGAGACCGGAGTCAGTTGACCCAGCGGTCGACAAGCCCGTTGACGACCTTGCGCGGCAGACTCGCCGTCGGCGAGGGTAGCGCCTTGACCACCTTGAGCACCTGAGGCATCGCAGCCTCGACCGAGTCGTCGACCGGCTCGAGGAGGAGCAGTGCCTGGTACCTGTCGACTGCTGCCAGAACAGAAGCTGGAACGACCTCCTCTTCCGCCTCGGCCATGCCATAGGCGGTGGCAAAGCCTCGGTCGTCCTCGAGCAACGGAAAGGGCAAGTGCAACTCCTTCTGCAGGGCCTTGAGCGCCGGAACCTTCGCCCGAGAAACGCCCAGGATCCTGGTATCGGCCGCCGCCAGAGTGTCCCAATGCCTGGCTAGCGATAGCAGGTCGTCCCGCACCCGATCTCCCTCGGCACTGTCGAAGAAATAGAGTACGACGGCGGTGCGTACACACTCGTCGCGCAGCATGAGGACCACGTCCTCGGTCGACGTCAGATCGAAGTTCGGAGCCTGATCGCCCACTGCCAATGACTGTGCCATCCGTCTTCTCCTCGCCAGCTGTCAGGCGGTCCGAGCTCGGTCAGGAACCGGAGAGCAACCCCGCCGGGATGTTCTTAACGACGTCGAAATATAGCACCAGTCCCATCAGCATGAGGATGAGGACGAACCCGACCTGCTGGATGCGCTCCTTGAATCTCAGCGACAGGTCCTTGCGCCGCACCGTCTCGATCAGGAGCACCGTGATCTGGCCCCCGTCGAGCACCGGGATCGGCAGCAGATTGAGGATCGCGATCGAGATGCTGATCATGCCCATCAGCGAGAAGAGGCTGGTGAAACTCGACCGCACGGCGGCTCCGCTCATCGCCGCGATATCGAGCGGCCCGGAGAGGGCACTCTTGGCTGCGATCTGGCCGGTGACGATCTTCCCCAGCACCTGGAAGGTCTGGCGGGTGATCTGCCAGTTGAAACGCACGCTCTGGCGGAAGGCTTCGACAGGAGGGAACCGCTGGAAGTAGGAGAGCCCGACGCCGATGCGCCCGACGCCGTCCTCGTCCCCCGGCGTCACCGCCAGAGTCAGCACCTCGCCTTCCCGTTGGACTTCGATCGCGAGCTCCTCGCCGGCGCGAGCCTCGATGTAGGCAACGAGGTCGTTGCCGCTACCGATCAACCGGCCATCGACTCCCTGCACCACGTCGCCCGGGAGGAAGCCTGCCGCCTCGGCCGGGCTATCCGAACCCACACTGCTGATCGTCGGCAGCATCTTCGGCAACATGCCGGCGTCCCCGAACTCGTACTTGGGCACCTTCCGCGGTCGGACGACGACCTCGAGCTCACTTTCACCTCGGAGCAGGCCGAGCCGGACATCCTTCTCGGGTGAGGTCGCCATGGCGAAGAGCACCTCATCCCAGTTCTCGATCTCGTCACCGTTGACCGACAGCAGCTCGTCACCGCTCTGGAGGCCCGCCGCTTCGGCCGCGGAGTCCGGGTACACCAGACCCACGATCGGTGGGATGTCGGGCAGCCCCGGAGTATTGACTCCCACCATGAAGACGCCAGCCGTGATGACCACCGCCAGTACGATATTCATCGCCGGACCGGCCAGAAAGACGAGGATCCTCTGCCAACGTGGCTTGTTGTGGAAGTCGCGCGGGTCGTCCGACCCCTGGCCCGGCTCCTCGCCGCTGAAACTCACGTAGCCGCCCAGAGGGACGAGCGAGACCTTGTATTCGGTCTCACCGCGAGTGAAGCCGAAGATCTTCTTGCCGAATCCGAGAGAAAAGGCCAGCACCTTCATGTCGAAGGCCTTCCCCATCAGGAGATGACCCGCCTCGTGGACGAAGATGATGACGCCCAGAGCGAAGATGAAGGCAGCGATATTGGTCAGTAGGTCCATGGTGTTCTTTCCGTGTGGATGAGTGCTTCAGTCCCGTCGCGCAGTCGACGGCAAGGGCGGTGTTGCAAGCCCCGTACCGATCGATCAGGCACCGGCTCGGGGAGCCAGCATCTCCCGGGCTCGGCGACGGCCCCAAGCGTCCCAGTTTAGCGCGTCCTCGAGGCTCTCCACAGCACCGACCTGGTGATCATCGAGGACTCTGGTGACGGTGTCGACGATTGAGGGGAAGGGGATCGCCTCGTCGAGAAAGGCGTAGACCGCAACTTCATTGACCGCATTGAACACGGCCGGCGCGCTGCCACCCGCCGCAACCGCCTGCCTGGCCAGCCCCACCGAAGGGAAACGCTCTCCATCCAGCGCCTCGAAATCGAGGCTGCCCATCGCTGCCGGATCCAGCCTCGGGAACTCGTTCCCCCAGCGGTCCGGAAACGACAGGGCGTACTGGACGGAGAAGATCATGTCGTTGACCGACAACTGAGCGATCCAGGAGCCGTCCACATACTCGACGAATGAGTGGACCTGCGACTGCGGATGGACGACGACGTCGATCTCATCCGGGGCGACGTCGAAGAGGTGGTGCGCCTCGATGAGCTCGAGGCCCTTGTTCATCAGGGTCGCCGAGTCGATGCTGATCTTGCGCCCCATGCTCCAGGTCGGGTGGGCGAGAGCCTCGGCCGGCGTGATCTCGGCCCAGTCGCCCCGGCGCTGTCGGAAGGGGCCGCCTGAGGCGGTCAGCACCAGGCGCCGCACCTCGGCGGGTTCGCCACAACGCAGAGCCTGATGGAGGGCCACGTGCTCGCTGTCGATCGGTACGATCTCCACCCCGCGACGACGCGCCAGTCCCTGCAACAGCGGGCCGGCGACGACGAGAGCTTCCTTGTTGGCCAGCGCCAGATCCTTGCCGGCGTCGAGAGCCGCCCAGGCCGGCGCCAGACCCGCCGCGCCGACCATCGCGGCCACGACACGGTCGACATCCGGATGGGCCGCGGCTGCGAGCACACCCTCGGAGCCGCTTACGACTTCGACTCCGGGCAGCCTCGTCGCCAACTCGCGAGCAGCCTCCTCGTCGTGGACGGCAATCAAGGCCGGCTCGAACTCTCTGGCCTGAGCCACCAGCGCATCCACATCGCTTCCGCGAGCAGCCAGAGTCGAGATGCTCAACCGCTCCGGATGGTGCCGGACCACTTCGAGAGTGCTGTGGCCGATCGAACCGGTCGAGCCCAGCAGTGCCAGCGACAGGGTCATGGCGCGGCCGGCAGGCGGCCAGTCAGCTCGAGGGCCAGCCACCACACGGGTGCTCCTAGCGTCAGGGCATCGAAGCGATCGAGAAAGCCACCGTGCCCGGGTAGAAGCACACCGGAGTCCTTCACTCCTGCGCCTCGCTTGATCAGCGACTCGGCAAGGTCACCGATCTGCGCTGCGACCGAGGTGACGAGCGCCAGAGCCACGAGGACCAGGTCGACCTCACCGCCGCGCCACAGGCTCCACGCGACCGCCGCGATTCCGGCAGCGGCCAACGAAGCCAGAGCACCCTCCCAGCTCTTGTTGGGGCTCACCACCGGCGCCAGCTTGTGGCGACCGAAACGAGTGCCGACGTAGAAGGCGGCCGAATCGCCCAGCCAGACGATGGCCAGCAACAGCAGCAGAAGCCAGGGCGACCGAGCCTGGAGCTGAGCCAACGCCGAGACCGTGATGCCGAGGTAGAGCGCCCCGAAGCTGATCGCTCCCATGGCGGGCGCCCCCTGCTCCACCGGCGTCCGAAAGGCGAGGACGGCGATTGCGACGCCGACCGAGAGCAGCAGGCCAACCAACGGCAGTCCGCCCGGCAGCGCTCCCAGTCCCATGCTCGGTGTCAGAGCCGCCCCGACGAGCGGAACCAGAGGAACGACGAGCCAGAGCGGCCCCTCGGGCGCCCAGTGCCGCTGGATCTGCGCGTACTCCCAGGCGGCGAGGCAGAAAAGTACGGCCACGAAGCCGAAAAAGAACTCACTGGGAGCCCGGAAGATCGCCACAAGAGCGATAGGCACGCCGATCGCGGCCGTCAGGAGACGCTTCATCGACTGTCCGAGCCCGCGGCTAGTCCGCCTCGGAGACGCGCTCCGTCGGCTGCCCTGCCACCGGGTCCGTCTCGACGCCACCGAAGCGCCGGTCCCGACTCTGATAGTCGAGGATCGCCTCGAAGAGGTGGCGGCGGCGGAAGTCGGGCCATAGCGTGTCGATGAAGTCGAACTCCGCGTAGGCGCACTGCCAGAGCAGGAAGTTGCTGATCCGCGCCTCGCCCGAGGTCCGGATGAGGAGATCGGGATCGACCTGCCCGGCAGTGTAGAGATAGCGCCCGAGCGTCTCCTCGTCGATGTCGGTGCCCTTGCCACTCGCCCAGTCACTGACGATCTGACGGCAGGCGTCGACGATCTCGCAGCGGCCGGAGTAGTTGAGCGCGATATTGAGCTGCATCCCGTCGCAGTCCCTGGTGGCGTCCTGCGCCCGCTCGAGAGCCGCGACAACCGAGCCGTCGAGCTCACGCCAACGACCGAGCGGCGAGAAGTGGATGTTGTTCTCGATCAACGTCTCGAGTTCCCGCCTCAAGTACTCCTTGAGCAGATTCATCAAGGCCCAGACTTCGTACTTGGGCCGTTTCCAGTTCTCGACCGAGAACGCGTAGAGCGTCAGTGCTTCGAACTCGAGCCTCGCCGAAGTCTCGACGGTGTCGCGCACCGCCTCGACACCCGCCCGGTGCCCATGCACCCGCGGCAACCCACGAGCCTCGGCCCAGCGCCCGTTGCCATCCATGATGATGGCCACGTGGCGCGGAAGCACCTTGAGGTCGAGGCGGCGGACGAGGAGCTCTTCGGGCGAGCCGGCGTCCGCCAGTTGGCCGGCGTCGATCATGAGAGCACTATTGTAATTCAATCGGCGCCGGCCACTCATCGAGCGGCTCCCAGGCCTCCGGATAGACGACCCGATGCAGCACGAGACCGTGGGCCGGCGCGGTCGGGCCGGCCTCGCCGCGAGTGGCACCCGCCAGCAGCCGCTCGAAGTCCGCCACCGTGCGTCCCCCCTTTCCAACCTCGACCAGAGTCCCGACAAGACTGCGCACCATCCCGCGCAGGAACCCCTCACCGACCAGTCTCAGAGTCAGCGTCTCACCTCGCTTCACCCATCGACCGCTCAGGATCGTCCGCCGTGCCGTCTTGTGGGCTCCGCCGGCAAGGGCGAAGGCGGTGAAGTCGTGACGACCTACGAGCCTCCTCGTCGCGGCCTCCATCAGCTCGAGATCACAATCGCGCTGCAACCGGACGGCCCAGGGAGCCTCCAGCGGAGAGACGATCTCGGAGCGCACGAACCGATATCTGTACTCCTTCGACCTTGCGTGCTTGCGGGCGTGGAAGCCCTCGGGCATCCGGTAGGCCCGCATCACCCGTACATCGTCAGGGAGGATCCGATTCGTCGCATGCACCAGCCCCCGGCAGGGGAACGACCGCTCCGACTCGAAATGCGCCATCTGGCCTCGGGCATGGACACCAGCGTCCGTACGGCCGGCGCCGTGAATGGTGACGGATTCACCGAAGACTCCGGCCAGCGCCTCCTCCACGACCTGCTGCACCGCCAGCGCGTTGCTCTGGCGCTGCCAACCGGCATAGGCGGCTCCGCGGTAAGCGAGTGTCAGTCGGTAGACCATGAACGATGGCGCAAGAGCAGAAGAAAGAAGGGCGCCCAGATAGCCGCGAAGATCCACGGCATCAGGGGCAGTGTGGTGAATTGAGGCAGATACGACAAGAGGATCAGGCCCGAGAGGACCAGCCAGGCCCGCTGGAGCGTCAACGCAGCCCACGGCAGGACCCAGAGCACGTACCACGGGTAGACGGTCGAGGAGCAGAGGATCAGGGCGGCGAACGAGCGACCCGTTGCCTCGAGGACGCCGGCCTCCCGATCGCGCCAGACTCTCCAGAGAAGCCAGCCGAGAAGTGGCGCCAGCAGCGCCTTGGCCAGCAGTTGCGGGTAGACGAAGCGGTAGAAGCGGTTCCAGAAGTCGTGCGCGCCCGACCACACCTTCAACCGATCGAGGCCACCCTTGATCGCCAGATCGAGCTCCATGACATCGAGCGCGCGCCAGAGAGGCTCGAAGAGCGGTCCGTTGAACTCCCAGGAGACACCGAATTGCACCCAGCCCGGCGGAACGCCACCCACCGTCGCAGCCACCGGGCCGAGAGTCAGCGCCACGAGCCCCAGGCTGAGCAACGCGAAGGCCACCGGCCGCGGTGCCCGGCGGGCCCAGATCGGTATCAGCACGAGAGGGACCAACTTGGTCAGCACGCTCCCGGCGGCCGCGAAGGGGCCCCACCGACGGCGAGTCTCGAGCGCCACGACAGCTGCGATCGCCAGCGCCACACCGATCCCGTCGAGGTGCCCCATGCCCGCGACCTCCAGAGTCACGAGGGGATTCCACGCGTAGAGCGCGACTCGGCGGAGCTCGATCCCCAGAGATCTCGCCAATCGCAGCAACAGGAGGCATCCACCCAGTTCCACCAGGGTCAGCAGTATCTTCCAGGCGAGAAGAGGCCGAGGGAGTGCCGCCGCTATACTAAACAGCGCCAACGGCAGCGGTGGGTAGACGGCTTCGATCTCCCGATGAGGCATGACCTCCCACTCGGTATCGCGCAACGCGATGAGCTCGTCGGCATTCGGGGTCAGCGCGTAGGGATTGGCCCCCGAGAGAGCCACGCGACCGTCCCACACGTAGCGCAGGACATCGTCCGAGAGCGTTGGCTCGAGAGGCACGAGCAGGAGACGAAGCAGCACTGCAACCCACACAATCCGGCCGGCAGAGAATCGCGCCCCATCTCCACCGAAAACCGCGACGCCGAGTCCTGCCAGACCCGCCGCCAGCAACCCGATCGTCACCCACGGTCGGCTTCCCAGATCCCCGCATACGAGCAGCGCCAGATGAGAACCGACGAGCAGCGCAAGACCGGCATTCGACCCGATCCCCTTCAACGAGAGATGGCGAGGTAGTTCCAGGATGTCGATTCCCTTCGGGAGCCTTCTGCTCGCACTCTACTATCTGGTCCTGTCGACGCTGGCCTTCTACGGGCTCCACCGTCTGGTGCTGCTGGCGATCTACTTCTGGACCCGGAATCGCGGTCCGGTCAGGCCCGACGACCCGACGCACTGGCCCGTCGTCACAGTGCAGCTACCGGTCTTCAACGAACGCTATGTCGCCACCCGACTGATCGACTCCGTCTGCCGCTTCGACTACCCGCGAGACCGACTCGAGATCCAGGTCCTCGACGACTCTACGGACGATACGACCGCCCGGATCGCCGAGGCCGTCAGGCACTACTCCGAGCTCGGCTTCGACATCTCCCATCTCCATCGCACCGACCGGGCCGGCTACAAGGCCGGCGCGCTCGCTGCCGGCTGCGAGGTCGCCAGGGGAGATCTGCTGGCGGTCTTCGATGCCGACTTCGTTCCCGAGGCCGACTTTCTGCGCCTGACCGTCCCCTGGTTCCGGCAACCGGACCTCGGCGTCGTCCAGGCCCGCTGGGAGCACGTCAACCGGGAGTACTCGCTCCTCACCCGAGCCCAGGCCATCTTCCTCGACGCCCACTTCCTCATCGAGCACCTGGCGCGGAACCGGGCGGGCCACTTCTTCAACTTCAACGGCACCGCGGGTATCTGGCGCCGACAGGCCATCGAAGATGCCGGCGGCTGGGAGCACGACACTCTCACCGAGGACCTCGATCTCTCCTATCGCTCGCAACTCGCGGGATGGAAGTTCCTCTTTGTCCCGGATGTCACAGCCCCCGCCGAACTGCCGGTCGACGTCAACGCCTTCAAGCGGCAGCAGTTTCGCTGGGCCAAGGGCTCGATCCAGACGGCGCGCAAGCTCCTCGGCAGGGTCTGGCGTTCCGATCTCAGCTGGTCGACGAAGCTCGAGGCCTTCGTCCACCTGACCAACAACAGCGCCTATCCGCTCATGGTCCTACTCTCTCTCCTGGTCTTCCCCGCAATGCTGATGCGGCGCGACGTCGACCCGCAGATTCTGCTCGTCGTCGACCTGCCCCTGTTCTGCGGCGCCACGATCGCCGTTCTCCTCTACTACCTCGTCAGCCAGGCAGCTGCCCGTGGAACGAGCGAGGGGTCGCTGCGCTACATGCCGGTCGTCATGGGCCTGGGCATCGGCCTCGCCGTCAACAACGCCCGCGCGGTCGTCGAGGGCTTCTATCAGCGAGGCGGCGTCTTCGAACGCACGCCCAAGTACAGGATCGAGGATCGCAAGGACCGATGGAGCCGCAAGCGCTACCGCGCGCGACCCGACATCTCCGTCGTGGCCGAAGGGCTCTTCGCCATCGCCTTCACGATCAGCGTCGTCATCGCCTTCATGTACGAGATGTGGTCGTCCCTCCCCTTCCTCTACCTCTTCCTGCACGGCTACTGGTACATCTTCGTCCTCACGCTCTTCGGCGACCGCTGGCGCCGCTGGTTCTCCCGTGCCGTGCCCGGGGTCGCCGAGCCCGCGTCACAGGGTTAGTCTAGGCAGATGCAGCCGAGCGAGACCGCCGCGCCCAGCCTTGTCAGCCTCCGCCCGACCCGCGAAGGCGACGCGCTGCTGCTCAACCAGTGGCGGGGCGAGCCGAGCGTCGGCGAGTACCAGCCCCTGGGCACCGTCACGATCGAACGGCTGAGAGCCGAACTGGCCCTGCAGGACCACCGTGACCTCTACCGAAGCCGCGGGGAGAAGTTCCAGTGGATCATCCTGCATGGCCCCAGACCCGCCGGTTGGATCACTCTGGTCGCCACCAACTGGGAGCACGGCCTGGCTGAGATCGGCTACGCCCTCTCCACCCCCTTCCAACGCCGCGGCATCACGCCGCCGGCTCTACTCCAACTCCTCGCCGACGTCTTCACCCGGACCACCATCGAACGCATCGAGGCCAGGTGCGCCGTGGGCAATGTCGGGTCGAGGAAGGTCCTCGAGGGGCTGGGCTTCCGGAAGGAGGGGCTCTTGAAGGGCTACTTCGTGCTCGACGGCGAGCGGGTCGACAACTACCTCTACGCGATGATGCGCGACGATTTCACCGGCTAGACCCCCACCCTCTGACGCTCCGGCCTACAACAACTCCAGGTTCGCGTACTTGGCCGCCAACCGCCGCTTGCCCACCAGGTCGAAGTAGACCGTCAGCTTCCCCGTTGCGACGCTCCCCTCGACCTCCAGCACCACGCCCTCACCCAGAGTCGGATGTCGCACCCGACTCCCGCGCTGCATCGCCCCACCGGTGTTCGCCACAACCTCTGGTGACAACGTCGGAATCTTGGACGTGTCGCGATCGAAGAACGTGTACACCCCGGACGTTCTGCGATCGGCAAAGAGCTCAGGGCTCTGGGAGATCTCCAGCGACTCGGCCGGGATCTCGGCCACAAAGGGCGACTCGAGCTGATCCTGATAGCGCCCGGCGACGCGCCGGCGACGGCAGGTCGTAAGCATCAGACGCTCCTTCGCCCGAGTCATGCCGACGTAGAGCAACCGGCGCTCCTCCTCCATGTCGTCCTGAGTCCCGCTGGCGTTGAAGTGCGGCAGGACACCCTCCTCCAGCCCGCCGACCACCACCACCGCGAACTCCAGCCCCTTCGCCGAGTGCAGAGTCATCAGCGAGACTCCCCGGCCCGACTGCCAGGTGTCGATGTCAGCCACCAGAGCCACGTGATCGAGAAAGGCCGTCGTCTCGTCCTCGTCGCCCTGGGCGACCGCCTCCTCGGTGAACTCCTGCGCGGCGGTCAGGAACTCCTGGATGTTCTCGAGCCGCGTCTGCGAATCGGTGTCGTCCTTCTCGTACTGCTTGGCGTAGCCCGACTCGTCAAGGATCCGGTCGAGAAGCGCCGGCAACGGCAGTTCCTCGGCGACCTCGTGGATGCCGCGCATCATGTCGCGAAACTTCTCCAGAGCTCGCGCTCCGCGTCCCGGAAAACTGGCGAAGTCCGACTGGATCAGAGCCTCCCACAGCGACCCGCCATACTCCGCCGTCTGGTTCTCGAGGAGCTGTTGCGTCCCCTTGCCGATCCCGCGCGTCGGGCGATTGAGGATCCGCAGAAGCGAGTAGTTGTCGCGCGGATTGCGCACCGCTCGCAGATAGGCAATGAGATCCTTGATCTCCGCCCGCTCGTAGAAGCGCGTCCCACCCACCAGCACGTAGGGGATCTCACGCCTCAGAAGCGCTTCCTCAAAAGCACGAGTCTGGGCGTTGGTGCGCACGAGGATCCCCATCTCCGAGAGCGGATACTCGTCCCGGAGTTCGTCGATCGAGTTGACGACCCAACGTGCCTCGTCCTGGTCGTCGCGAGCCCGGTAGAGCTCGATCGGCGAACCGTCACCGATGTCGGTCCACAGCTGCTTCTCGCGCCGCCTCTCGTTGTGCGCCACCAGCGCTCCGGAAGCCGACAGGATGTTCTGTGTCGACCGGTAGTTGCGCTCGAGCTTGCGCAGCGTCGCACCGGGGAAGTAGCGCTCGAACTCAAGCACGTTGTCGAGGTCGGCCCCGCGCCAGCGGTAGATCCCCTGATCCTCGTCGCCCACCGCAGTCAGGTTGTTCGAGCCGCCGATGATCTGGTGGACGAGTCGCATCTGGGCATGGTTCGTATCCTGGAACTCGTCGACCAGCAGGTAGTTCACCCGCTCTCGCATCCGCTCCAGAAGGTCCGGGTTCTTGTCGAGGAGCTTCACCGAGAGCCGCAGCATGTCGTCGAAATCGACCGCGGAGGACTTGACCAGCGCCTGCTGGTACGCGCGGTAGATCGTCGCCACCTTGCGCTCGAAGAAGTTGCTCGCTTCCGCCTCGTACTCCGCCGGACCGAGGAGCTTGTTCTTGGCCGCGCTGATCGTCCCCAGCACCGCCCGCGGCCGGAACGAGCTCTCCGCCATGTGTTCCGCGGCCAGCGCCTTCTTGACCAGCGCGACCTGGTCGTCGCTGTCGAAGATCGCGAAACCCTTGCGCACACCGACCCGGTCGCCCCAGCGCCGCAGGAGCACGAGCGAGAAACGATGGAACGTGCCGACGAAAGTCGGCAACGGCCGTACGCCGAGAAGCTGCTCGACCCGTTCGCGCATCTCGCCGGCGGCCTTGTTGGTGAAGGTCACCGCCACGATGGCCGCGGGGTCGATTCCGACCTCTTTCACCAGCCAGGCAACCCGGTGAGTGATCACCCGGGTCTTGCCCGATCCGGCGCCGGCGAGGACCAACTGGGCCCCCTCACCATGCGTCACCGCCGATCGTTGTTCCGGATTGAGGTCCGCCGCGAACCCGCTGTCTCCTGCCTCGCTCACCGGCGCAGTCTCGCCCAACGTCAGGACGGAAGCAAGGCTCAGAGCCGACCACCGCAACCTTCCGGGCGCTGCACCCATCGAAGGGGTGTAACCGGAGGAAACCATGAACCTTGAATCTCTCGTCTTCGCCCTCGTCGCCGTCGCCGCCATCTGCTGGCTGGTCGTTCGCCAGCAGAATCTGCGGCTGCGCCAAATGCACCATCGCGAGCGCCTCGCCGCCCTCGACAAGGGGCACTACACACCACCCGCAGCGCATCCCGAAGGAGACCCGGAAATGTCCTCGACCTCCTTGAACGGCGGTACGTCCAACGCCACCGATTGGTTCCGCACAACGACTCTTGGGCTCTCTTTCCTGCTGATGTTCGGCGGCGCCGGCCTCCTGGTCGCCTTCATCGTCATCGAAGACCCGGAGATGCGTAAGCTATGGTCGATAGGCCTCATCCCGGCAATGGCCGGCTTCGGCCTCTTCGCCTTCTGGCTCCTGGGCGTGCTGATGGACCGCAACAAAGACGACTGAAGGGAAGCGAAAAGGTGAACGCCTTGGCAGGAACCCTGACAGTGAACCCGACCTCACTCGCCGACCGCGACTTGATCCGGCAGTTCGTCGAGGGCGGGGACCAGGACTGTTTCACCGCTCTGGTCGAGCGCTACAGGTCGCGAGTCTTCAGACTCGCGGCCTCGATCCTCGGTCCGGGAGCCGGCATGGAAGCCGAAGACGTGACTCAGGAGGTCTTCGTGCAGGTGCACCGCAAGCTCCACACCTTCCGCTCGGAGAGCGCCTTTTCTACCTGGCTATATCGAATCGCGCAGCGCCGAGCTCTCGAACTCAAGCGCCGCGCTCGCTACCGTCATCCGCACACGGGAGATGCCGTACTCGAGGCGATGCCGACGGCCCAGGCCGATGGCCTGGCATCGGCGACCGATCGGCAGGAGAAGCTCGCGCTCTACGCGGCCGTCGAGGCTCTGTCGGAGCCGACTCGCTCGACGATCTTCCTCCACTACTGGCTCGGAGAGTCCGTCGAGTCCATCGCCGAACTCAAGAACGCCCGTCCGGGCACCATCAAGTCGCAGCTGCACCGCGGGCGTCAGCGATTGGCCCGCCTTCTGGAGGCCCAGCCATGACTGACTCTCGGGACTTGCCGATCAAGGGCGAAGGCGTCGACGACGCACTCCACGATCTCCTGGGCTCAGCCGCTCTGCCACGGATGCACGTTGGATTCGAGCAGCGCCTCGAGCGGGCGATCGCCGACGACGCTCCGAAGCGGCGAGCCGCGAGAACTGCTCGCATCGTGCTGTGGTCCTACTGGGTCGTGGCGACCCTCGTGACCGTCGCGATCGGCTGGTACGTCAGGGACTCGTTCGGACCGGGACCGGGTCTGTGGATCAGCCTCGGGGGCGCCGTCTGCCTCATCTTCGCCGTACTCTCCTTCTGCCTGCTCGCGTCGGTCCCGGCGATTCATCGGAATAGAAAGCGCACTTTCGGCCGCTGATCCCGGCGGTTCGAGCGCCTCTTCCCCCAGCTGTCGCCGCCCAAGTTCCCGAGGGACCTTATAAACCTCCGGCGGGGGAAAGCCGTATGACCTCTTGCAAGGTGTTGTCAGGAGGATTGTGCTCATGAAGTCCATCTGTCGTCTTCTAGTCGCGGCTCTGTGTGTGGCCGCTCCCGCGCTCGCTACCGAGACGTTCGAGATCCCGCGCCTAGACGCCAAGATCGTCGTCGACGGCCAGATGGACGAACCCTTCTGGGCCGAGGCGATGGAGTTCGGCCTCGAGTACGAGACCAACCCGGGAGAGAACGTCGCGCCACCTGTGGAGACCACCTGTCGGATGCTCTACACCGACACCCATCTCTACTATGGCTGCCAGGCCCACGATCCCGTGCCCGACTCGATCCGGGCGCGCTACAGCGATCGCGACGACACCTTCGGCGACGACGCGATCGGTCTTGCCATCGATCCGTTCAATGACCAGAACACCGCGTTCATCCTCGACGTCAATCCACTCGGTGTCCAGAGCGACCGCCTCTACATCGAGGCCAGCGGTCACTCGGACGTGACCTGGGACGCGATCTGGGACTCCGCCGGACGCTTGACCGACTACGGGTACGAAGTCGAGGCGGCAATCCCATTCTCGTCGCTCCGTTTCCCGCGCGCGACGGAGGGCCAGACCTGGGGATTCAACTTCCGTCGCTACCGCACGCGAGACTCCTTCTATCGCATCGCCCTCGTCCCTTACGACCGCAACGACAGGTGCCGTACCTGCCAGCACGCCCTGCTGCAAGGGTTCGAGGAGATCAACCCGGGACGCAACCTCGAGATCACGCCGACGGTGACCAGCGTCCAGACAGCCTCGCGCTCGGACTTCCCCAACGGTCCTCTCGACTCCGGGGATCCGGACTACGAACCCGGGATCACCTTCAACTGGGGTATCACTCCCAATATGACCCTGGCGGCGACCGCCAACCCCGACTTCTCTCAGGTCGAGGCCGACGTCGCCCGGCTCGACATCAATACCGAGTTCGCCCTCTTCTTTCCCGAACGACGGCCCTTCTTCCTGGAGGGCTCAGACTACTTCTCGACGCCTTTTCGCGCCGTCCACACCCGGACCGTCGCCGACCCCGACTGGGGCCTCAAGGTGACGGGCAAGGAGGGTAAGAACGCCGTCGGCGCCTTCGTCACCCGCGACGCCATCACCAGTCTGCTCCTCCCCGGCCCCGAGACGTCAGGCTTCGACACCATCGACGACAGCTCCGAGTCGGCGGTCTTTCGCTATCGCCGTGACCTCGCGACAGCGTCGACCATCGGCGGGCTCTACACCGAGCGCCGAAGCGACCGATACTCCAACCGGGTCGCCGGCGTGGATGCTCATCTGCGGATGACCTCCAGAGACAACCTCGACGTGCAGTATCTCCAGTCGAGCACCGAGTATCCGGGCTCCGTCACCGAGGACAACGGCTTGCCCGAGGGCGTCCTCGACGATCACGCTCTCAGCGCTCGCTACCAGCACAGCCGCCGCAACTGGAGTCTTCGGGGCTCGTACACCGACATCGGCGACGACTTCCGGGCCGACCTCGGCTTCATGCCGCGCGTCGGCTACAAACAGGCTATCGCCGGCGGCGGCTATCAGTGGTTCGGTGACGACGAGAAGTGGTACACGAGCATCGAACTCGGCGGCGACTGGGATCGGACCGAAGCCCAGGACGGCGCGCTACTCGAAGAGGAGTGGGAGGCGTTCGCCGGTTTCAACGGCAAGAAGCAGCTCTCGGTATGGGGAGGTGGTGGCGTCAGAGACCGGGTCTTCCAAGGCGTCTTCTTCGACCAGAGCTTCATCTGGAACCACACCTCCTTTGAACCCTACGCCGATCTGCGGATCGGCCTCGAGACCGACTTCCGCGACGCCATCGATATCGCCGGACTCCGCCCGGGAGACCAACAGACCTTCGAACCCTTCCTCACCTGGAAACCGGGGCGCCACCTCCGGGCCCGGCTCTCCCACACTCACAGGACCCTCGATGTCGACGGCGGACGGCTCTTCACAGCCGATCTGAGCGAACTGCGGCTGGTCTACCAGTTCAACCGGCGCACCTTTGTCCGCCTGATCGCCCAGGCTACGGACGTCACGCGAGACCAGGACCTTTACGAAGACGAGGTCACCGAGCAAGTCGAAGACCTCTTCGGCCAGTTCCTCTTCTCCTACAAGATCAACCCTCAGACCGCCGCCTTCATCGGCTACACCAGCGGCTACCTCGACCTCGACAACACCGGCCTGATCGAAACCGAGAACACCCTCTTCATAAAGCTCGGTTACAACTGGCAGCCGTAGGCCGTCGGAATGGGAACTCGTGCGGACAGGTCCGTGAAGAGGTTTACCGCGCTCGCTCTCGTCGCTGCCGTAGCTCTGATCGCCCGGGCCTGCCCCGTCGGTGCCGACGAGGCCGAGCGGATCGTCGAGGTGTTGGACCTCGGGCCCGGCATGACAGCCGCCGACGTCGGAGCCGGTGATGGCGACTGGGCCCTCGTTCTGTCCGCAGCCGTGGGCGAAACGGGTACGGTCTACGCCACCGAAGTCGATGAGGACCTGGTCGAACGCCTGGAAACCCTGGGCCTCGACAACTTCCGGCTCAATATCCAGGCAGTCCTCGGCGACGAGCGCTCCTCAGGCCTGGAACCGGGCTGCTGCGATGGGATCCTCCTGCGCATGGTCTACCACCACTTCACCGACCCGCCGGCGATGCGGGCGAACCTGCTCGCTGCCCTGATGCCGGGAGGGCGCCTGGCGGTGATCGACATCGTCCCCCAGGCGGATTGGGGTGCGCTGGACGGCGTGCCCGATCGTGGCGGCCACGGCATTGAGATCGCCGACCTGGTCGCGGAGATGATCGGTGCCGGCTTCGAGATCGATGCGACCCACCGGGAATGGCGAGAAGGCGACGAGGACCGCTACTGTGTCGTCTTCAGAGCGCCGAAGCGCTAGGCCCTCCCAGCAGTCGTTGCGGTCAGGTCGATAGCGATCCCGATCCGATAGCTCCTCCCCTCGGATAGAGTCGACCGACACTCGCAAGCCCATCCACGAAACGCCGGGTGCGCCCCGGCGGCTCGACGCTAGGAGTTGACCCATGGCCCGGAAGTTCAGTCTCACCAGCACTCTCTCGACACTTCTGATCGCGTTCCTCGTCGCCATACCCGCGTCGGCCGACAGCCCCTTCGACGGCCATTGGGAAGGCAGCATCGCGGTGCCGGGCCAACAGCTCGAGATCGACGTCGACCTCGAATCCGACACCGACGGCACCCTGTCCGGGGACATCTCGATCGAGGTTCAGGGCCTCCGTGACCTCGATCTCGTGGAGCTCTCGGCGGACGGTGTGGAGATTCGGTTCGAGATCCCCAACATCCCCGGAGCGCCTTCCTTCGTGGGCACGCTCGCCGAGAGCGGTACGGAGATCGCGGGAACCTTCAGTCAGGGCGGATCTGAGCTCGCCTTCGAACTCTCCCGGATCGACACGGCGGCTGCGACCGAAGCGGCTCTCGAAGGGCTGGGCGAGGTGATCAACCAGGCCATTGAGGACTTCAACGTCCCCGGCCTCGGCATCGCGGTCGTCGCCGGCGGCGAGGTGGTCTACGCCGAGGGCTTCGGGCACCGGGATCTCGAGAACGACCTCCCGATGACAGCGGACTCGCTCTTCGCCATCGGCTCGACAACCAAGGCGATGACGGCGACCACGCTCGCCATGATGGCCGACGAGGGTCTGTTCGACTGGGACGAGCCTCTGACCCGCTATCTGCCCTCCTTTCGCCTGGCCGACCCGATGATCACGGCCCGCATCACCCCGCGGGACCTGGTCACCCACCGTTCCGGACTGCCCCGCCACGACATGCTCTGGTACAACAACAACGAGAGCACCCGAGAAGAGATCGTGGCGGCCATGGCTCACCTCGAGCTCAGCGCCGACCTGCGCGAGAAGTTCCAGTACAACAACCTGATGTTCATGACCGCCGGTTACCTGGCCGGACAGCTGTCGGGGACGACCTGGGAAGAGACAGTCCGTACGCGCCTCTTCGAGCCCCTGGGGATGGAGCGGTCCAACTTCTCCGTCGCCGAGTCTCAGACCGACGAGGACTTCGCACAGCCCTACCGCGAGAATGACGAAGACGAGCTCGAGCTCATTCCGTTCCGTTCGATCGATCTCATCGGCCCCGCCGGCTCCGTCAACTCGAGCGTTCGCGAGATGAGCCGGTGGCTCGCCTTCAACCTGAGCCAGGGCATGGCAGGCGATGCGCAGCTGATCAGCGCAGCCAGCCTCGCCGACGTCCACGCACCGCACATGACCCTGACGCCCCCCAGTCCCGAGTCCAGAGTTTCTCAGCAGGCCTATGGCCTGGGCTGGGTCGTGGGTGTCTACCGAGGGCACCGACGTATCCAGCACGGCGGCGGTATCGACGGCTTCATCACCTCGGTGACCTTCTTCCCGGACGACGACTTCGGAATCGTCGCCTTCACCAATATCGGCTCCGGCCTCGCCTCCCTGGTCAGCCAGACGGCCGCCGACAGCATCCTCGGCCTCGAGCCGGTCGACTGGATCGGCGAAGCCCTGGAACGCAGGAAGAAGGGGAAGGAAGCGTCCGACGAAGCGGAAGAGAAGATGGAGGACGTTCGAGTCGCCGACACCAAGCCCTCTCACTCGATTTCTGACTACCCGGGCACCTACGAGCACCCCGGCTACGGAGTGCTGGAGATCACCGATCGCGAGGGGGACAACGCCCTCCAGTTCACCCTCAACGGCATCACCGCTCCCTTCGAGCACTGGCACTACGACGTCTGGGTAGGGGCCGAGACCGATGGCGATCCCACATTCGAGAACGAGAAGATTCTCTTCCGTTCCGATTTCGAGGGCCAGATCACGACGGTCGAAGCGGTCCTCGACGTCAACGTCGCGCCGATAGCCTTCGCGAAGCGGCCGGCCGCGAGGCTCTCCGACCCCGAGTACATCCAGCGTTTTGCGGGAACGTACGAGAGCCGTACCGGCCAGCAGGAGAAGGTGGAGTTGTCGGCCGGAGTCCTGACGCTGCACATCCCCGGCCAGCAGGTCTACACCCTCGAACCCGCCGTTTCGGGCCGCTTCAACATCCAGGGCCTCCAGGGCTTCAGCATCGGCTTCGAGGAGGACGGCGACGAGGTCTCGGCAATCGTCTACTACCAACCCAACGGCGTTTTCGAATCGAAGCGAATCGACGAATAGAGGCGCAAGAGGGAGTGCTGTGACGCTCTACCGTCGAGTCCGACTCTTTCCGTCGTAGAATCACGCGAGCAACTCTCCGGAGGCACTGATGAAAAACTTCGCGAAGATCCTGACTCTCTCGGCCGTCCTGGCGTTTGTGGCCTGTGATTCGACCACGCCCACCGCCCCGGCCAGCGGTGATCTCGAGGTCGTCCCGAACCCTGCGGTGATGACTGCAGGCAAAACGCGCCAGTTCACAGTCACGGGACCGGGCGGCACGACCATCACCGACGGCGTCACCTGGCAGTCTTCGGCGCCGCACATCATCAGCATCTCGTCATCGGGCCTCGCCATGGGAATGTACGAGCACGGGAATGTCACGATCCAGGCCTCGGTCGGTACAGCCAGTGCTTCGGGCTCGGCAAACGTCCCGGCCGCCTGCAACGCACCGGCGGAGCTCCAGGGGACGCCTCCTTCCCAGCCGGAGACGTCGCAGCTCTTCGAGGTCCAGTTCGAGTCGGGGGTCGACGTGGCCAGCCGGACCGCCGAACTGGCCCAACAGATCGGCTTCCTGGTGACCGAAACGACCGCTACCGGATTCCTCGCCAGCCTCTCGCCCCAGCAGACCAATACCCTGCGTTGCGTCGAGGACATCGCGCTCCTGATCTACTCCTGAGCCGGCGCTCTGCGCAGTTCGCTGTCGATCACTCCTCCGCTGCGGAGATCTTGACCAGCTCCAGGCCGGAGACTTCGCCGTTCGAGTACTCGACGGCGTAGAGTTCCCAAGTCGTCTGGTCCTCCTCCGGGAGAACACTGCTCAAGCTGGCGATGAGGTGCTTCAATCGCTTGGCTGCCGCTCTCAGTTGTCGACAGTCGTCCTCGCCTGACTCCGCACAGCCGGAATGGCCGTAGTAGGTCACAAGGTCACTCCCCAGCTTGGTAGCGCTGGCCAGGTGGACCTTGACTGCGGCGTGAAAGAGCTGCGTTGCCAACGGGGCCGCAATCGGCGGCTCATGCGTCCAGTTGATGTTCTTGTCCGTCGCGACGGCCGTGTACCACTTCTCTGCCCAGGAAGTGAGCTCAGTCGCCTTGGCCTCGCTCAGGTGGCTGGCAACCCACCGCATCTCCTCACACCAGGTCGTTCCGCTCTTCTTGCATGGACTCTTGTCCTCGGGGCCGTCACCGGCGATTCCCGAGTCCTCCGCGATTCCGTCCAGGAGCACAGAGACCTCGGCGGCGAGCTTGTCCGCCTGGCCCGGGACCAACGCCGCCGTACTCAGTGCCGTGAGCAGGCCAGCGAGGGAATCCGTGCTCTCAGCGCTCGCGCTCGTCGAAGTCGCAACACCGTTGGCGAGCGTCAGCTCGAGGCTGGCGTTGCCGAGTCCCTTCGTCACTCGCCCCTTGTATTGGTATCTGCGATCCGGCAGCGAGATCAGGCTTGCCGATGTCGTGCGGTTGCCCTTCGAGTCTCTGCCGTAGACGACCAGGAGATGGGGGCTCGCCTCGTAGAACGGGAACCCATAGTCCTCGTCGGTCTGCGCAGGGTCGTACTTGCCCTCTGCCCCGATGGGCGTCCGGTCGTATTTGACCGTCGCGCAACCGACCAGCAGGAGCAAAACGGTCAACGTGAGCGTGGCTTTCTTCAACGGCATGGCGAGCCTCCTCGAGATCTCTCGGACGTTCACGATCGGTCCGGTCGAGCGCAGTCCGCGCGCTACCATTCCCCAGGCACGGACGGAAGCCTCAGTGGCTCACCCGTCCCAACCCGTCGGAAGACCGACCGTCAGCGATATTGAGAAGCAAGGATGAGAGAATACCTCACAACCGTCGTCGGATGTCGCCTCAGACCGCAGGCCCCTGGAGGATCGAGACCATGAGAAAAGCTCCTATCTACGGACTGCTCGTTGTATTCATTCTGGCGCCTCTCTCCCCGGCGAGCTCTCAATCCGAGGACGCGGAGATGCTCGAAGCCGAGCTCAACAGAATGCTGGAACTCTCGGGCGCGGCCAACATGGCCAGTCAGGTGCTCCACCAGATCATGGCGCCCATCAGGCAGGCGATACCTCAGGTGCCCGAGGAGTTCTGGGTCAGGATGATGGACCGATTCGACGGCCAGGAGCTGGTCGAGCTCACGATCCCTATCTACGCGCGTCATTTCACCCTCGAGGAGATCCGGGACATCAACGCCTTCTACGAGTCGCCCACCGGGCGAAAGATGATCGGGTCGCTGCCGGCAATCATGCAGGAGAGTATGGCGGTCGGTCAGGCCTGGGGTGAGAAGGCCGCCGGAGAGATCATCCAGGAGCTCGAGGCCGAGGGTTTCGAGCCCCCGGGCGCCTGACGCCTCCGCGGGTGCGGGACTGGCTGGACCAGCCGGAATCGCCAAGTGCCTATCTCCCCCTGGAGACACAGCGCCAACCCTCGGGTTCATCTATGACCGGGATTCCTCTACAGTCGGCGTCCAGTCGTTTCAGACATCTCGCACGGGGGGGGACTGAACCGGAAGCAAACACTCCCTTGCGTCACGTCGCCCAACAAGTCTCACGGCTCCTTGTCGCCTGCTCGATCGCGGCCCTCTTCGCCGCTCCCTGCCTCGCATCTGAGCCCACTGAGGAGGCGTCCGAGTTCCTGCGCCTCTCCGGGCTCGATCGATACCTGGGCGCCATCGAGCACCAGTTCGTCGACTCGATCACATCCCGGGAAGAGCAGATCCCTCTCGGCAATCGAAGCCTGCTGATCCGTGTCGTCGCCGAAGCTCACTCGGCCCACAGGCTGAAGCAGACCGCCCTCTCGCATCTCGACGAGCAGTTCGACTCCCGACTGGCGGACGAGGTGCTCAGCTGGCTCAGGTCTCCCGCGATCCTGCGGATCACCAAGCTCACTGCGGCCACCTCCGGACCTGAGTGGAAGCCCCACAAGCAAGCCTACGGTCGGGCACTACAGCAGCGGGCTCCGACTCCGAGCCGCCTGGCGCTGGTCCAGCGAGTGGACTCGGCTTCCAAAGCGACAGACACCGGGATCCGGGTGGCCGAAGCCGCATCGATGGCCGTCCTCTCGGCGCTCAACGCGGCCAACGGCTACCCGATGACCACCGAAGCCCTGGAACGGGAGATCGACTCCCGCGGCGCACAGCGGCACTCCACTCTCTATCGAGAGACGGTCGTCTCCTTTCTCTACAGCTATCGCGACCTGCCGGACCCGGCCCTCGAGCACTATGCGGAGTTCCTCGAGACCGAAGCCGGGCAGTGGTACTCCGAACTCACCGCCGGCTCGGTGGCCGCGGCGCTCGGGTTGGCGGCCAGGAAACTGGAGGCCTCGTTGCGCCGAGAACTCGCTGTCAGCCGGAGCCAGTGGCAATAGCGCCCGTCCGAGACCCGTCCCGGAACTTCCTGGAGCACCGGCCGGTCTAAGTCGTTGACTGCAGGGAACGGTTTCCGTTCCTCACTGGCAGAGACGACACGGAGACGGCCGATGACCAAAGACGCTCACACCGCCCACTCGGCGGACGCTGCGACCGGCGAGGTCGAAGGCGGCGAGTTTCATGCCTTCGCCATGGAAGAGGCGGAAGACTCCCGCCATATGAAATGGGCGATTGGCGGCGCCATCCTCCTCCACCTGGTTCTCTTCATCATCAACTTCGGCTTCCTCCATCAAGCCGTGGCCACGGCCGCCCTGAAGCAGCCGAAGGTCTATGTCATCCAACAGGTCCGGTTCAAGCCACCACCGCCGGTCCAACAGCAACAGCTGCCCAAGCCTCAGGCACGGCGAGTGCCGATCCCCGACCCGACGCCCGACGAGCCCGAACCCATTCGCCTCGACGAAGAGATTCAGCAGGATCTGGATCTGTTCGACCCGGACATCATCTTCGATGTCCCCGACGGACCACCCCCGATCGAGCCGGATGGTCCCATCCGCGTCGGCGGCGACGTGACCCGGCCCGAGAAGCTCTCCGGACCGAGTCCCCAGTACACCGAGATCGCGCGGAGGGCACGGATCCAGGGCATCGTCATCGTGGAGGCGATCATCGACCGTAGCGGTTCGGTGACCAACGTGCGGGTACTCAAACCGTTGCCCATGGGCCTCGACCAGGCCGCGGTCGAAGCGGTCCAGGCCTGGAAGTTCAAGCCGGCGACCCTCAATGGACAACCCGTCGACGTGTTCTACAACCTGACCGTCAGGTTCGAGCTGCAGTAGGACTCAACCGCACTGGGCCACCACGACCAGGTCCGACGAGTCCTCCGCAACGAATGGCCCGCCGGTCATGTCGCCGTAAGTCGCCTCGACGCGGAATCCAGCCCGCTCGAGAGCCCGGGCCACCTCCGCTTGGCGCCAGGCGCGCAGCCTCAGTTCCCGCGTCGCCGACACCTCGACAGGCGGCTCCTCCCCCGGGCAAAGCGCCAGTGTCGTGGGATAGAACCGAATATGGCGGTCACCCTCCGGAGTCATCAGACGGACAAAGGCGATCTCGCGCTCGGGGCTCTCTGGATCATCGCGTAGGTTGATCGGCAGCGCCCGAATCCCGCGAGCGAAAACGCGCTCGTAGTTGATGATCTGCAGCAGGAACCGCCCGCCCGGCAACAGTCGGTCGGCGAGGGCCGCGAGGGCCGCAGCCACTGCATCGTCCTCTAGATGCGGCAGTACATTGCCCAGGCACAACGCCGCCCCGAACAACTCGTCGGTCAACCCGGCGAGGGCGGAGGCTTCGCCGAGAAGAAACTCCGGCCCGAGGCCCCCGAACTCACCCTCGTAGTCCCTCGCCTCTTCGATCTGCACCTCGGACCGGTCGACGCCAACAGCGCGAAAGCCCTGTGAGGCCAGGTGGCGAACGTGCTCTCCCGTGCCGCAACCCAGATCGACGACGGTGCGTGCCGGAGCGCCGACGACGATCCCTTCGAGAAAGGGCCACTCCCGTTCGATCCGTGCCGGCCAGGCGATCAGACGACGGTAGTTGAGGCGGCCATGGGGGTCGTTCGGATCCTGCACATCATGAGCATAGCGGCCTGAGACTCGGGCGAGCCCACCCCCGAGAGTGGCATCTCCCCGGACAGTGCCAAACTAGGGCATGTCTTCGATTCGGGTGCCCCCCTCGGCAGGAGCACTGCCCTCCCGTCGCTGGCAGCGCCTGATCGCCGCGACTGTGCTCGCGCTGGCGGCGAGCGCGGCCGCGGCCGACCTGATCTCGATCCTCGACGACGCCACCGGCGCCCTGGAGGCGAGAGTAGAACTCGTCCTCGCTGCCGAGCAGGAGATCCTCATCTCGACCTTCATCGTCGGAGACGAGCCCTTCTCCCTCACCGCCCTGGCCCTGCTCCGTTCCGCCGCCCGCCGGGGCGTCGACGTCCGGCTCCTCGTCGACGCGCAGTGGAACAAGATGCCGGAGGCAGTCGAGGCACACCTCCTGGCCGAGGGCATCGCGGTGCGTCGATTCCATCCGTTTCGACTCTGGCATCCTCTCTGGGTCACCAAGCGGCTCCACGACAAGCTGTTGATCGTCGACGGCGATCGAGTGATCCTCGGCGGGCGCAATATCGAGAGTCCATACTTCGGATTCGGTCATCAACTCGAACGTCGGGACTATGTCGACCTCGACCTGCTGATCGACGGTGAGGCGGCAGCCACCGCGCGAACCTACTACCTCGACGTTTGGGACAGCCGGCACACAGCCCCCAGTCGGGCGCGCGCCTCGGGTGAGGAACTCCGAGCGGCCGAGGTCGAACTGGATCGTCACTCCGCCTGGCTGGAGCAAAAGATCGCGAGCCTGGCGACCCATGGTCCGCTACCCAAACGCGCGGCGATCCAGGTCGATGGCGTCGACTTTCTTCATGATCCTGCTCGCGGCAAGGGTTCGGGACCCGGCGTCGGCACCGAATTGCTGAAGCTCTTCAACGAGGCCCGGGAGAGCGTCATCATCGAGAGCCCCTACCTCATCCCGACCCGCAAACTGAGGCGCGCGCTCGCTGAAGTTCTCGACCGGGGAGTGCACGTTCGGATTCTCACCAACTCCCTGGCGACGACCGACAATCTGTGGGCTCAGGCCGGCTACGTGGGGATGAGGCAGCGGCTCGTCCAGATGGGAGTCGAGCTCTGGGAGTACCAGGGACCCGAGTCGATCCACTCCAAGGCCGGTGTCCTGGACGGGCAGATCGCCGTCGTCGGTTCCTTCAACCTCGATCCACGATCCGCCAACCTCAACACCGAAGTTGTGGTCACCCTCGACTCCCACCCCCTCGCTATCGAGGTCATGGAGTTCCTCGACAGACAGGTTGAGCAGGCCATCCGGATCGACGCCAGAGGCTGGCCGGAGGGCGCCGACGAGCCCTATCCGGGTATCCCCCGAGGCAAGGTCTGGCGTCTCCGCCTGCTTCGGTTGATGGCACCCCTGATTCGCAGTCAACTCTAGAGTCGTCGGCGCACGAAGGCCATGAGAGACGAGCCCGCACTCCGGGCCTGATTCCAACCGAACAGTTGACAGCGCGATCTCGCAAGTGGTAATAATTTACCCGACGGGTAATTTTCTACCATATACCCGGCCCCTCAACTCCCGACCGAGGTCCGATAATGCGCCAACCCGACCAACTCGCAGCCCGCGAACGACAGGTGATGGACGAGATCTACAAGCTCGGAGAGGCCACGGTCTCAGAGGTCCTCGCCGCCATCGCCAACCCACCGAGCTACTCGACCGTACGCACCCACTTGCGGATCCTGGAGAGGAAGGGCCTTCTGACTCATCGCGAGGACGGCCGGCGCTACGTCTACCTGCCGACCGTGCCCCACCAGCATGCTCAGCGCTCAGCGCTCGAGCGAGTGCTCAGTACTTTCTTCTCGGATTCGCCCAGCCAGGCAGTCGCGACCCTGCTCGACATGAAATCCGACGACATGACCGACGAGACCCTCGACGAACTGGCGACCCTGATCGAACAGGCTCGTCGTGAAGGGAGATAGCCCATGCCAGCATCACTCATCAACGCCCTCCAGTCCCTTCAGACCGACCCTCTCGTCCCGCTGCTGCTGGAGTTCGCCACTCGCGCCACCGTGTGGCTGCTGCTAGCACTCGGCGCCATGCGGCTCGCTCGAACCTCGGCGGGCCGCCACATGGCTCTGACAGCCGGGTTGCTGGGTGTCTTCGTCCTTCCCCTCGTCTCTCTGGCCGGCCCCAGTTGGGACCTCGCACTTCTCCCTGCCGTACGACCTGCGGCCCCGGCTGTCGAGTTCCAGACGCCGGTACCAACCGCCGACCTGTTCACCTCAGAGCCCTCGACGCAGTCGATCGCCGGCGGCCTCACCCAACTCGCTCGGGCGGTCGAGAGCAGGCCGGGCCCGCTCCTCCAGCCGGCATCGAAACCCATGCCTTCGAGCCGACTCCCCACGATGCTCTGGCTGGCGGGCGCCATTGTGGTCGCCACCGGACTCGTTCTGGATCGCCTGGCTCGCAACACGCTGTGTCGGTCGGCCCGGGCCGTAGAGGACGTCGACTGGCTCGAGGACGCCGCCACGCTGGCAGCCCGGAACGACGTTCCATCGCCCCGGATCCTCACCAGCCACCAGGTCGACGTACCGATCACCTGGGGCACTCGCCACCCCGTTCTCGTGCTGCCGCCCGCCGCACTGCGCTGGAGCGCCGAGCATCGCCGTTGTGCGCTCCTTCACGAGCTGGCTCACGTGAAGCGTGCCGACGCTCTGCTCTTCGGCCTCGCCCGACTCACTTGCGCCATCGCCTGGTTCCACCCGCTTGTCTGGTGGGCTGCCCGTCGCCATCGCGCCGAGAGCGAGATGGCGTGTGACGACCGCGTCGTCGCCGCCGGAGCGAGCCCGTCGAGCTACGCGGACGAGCTCCTGACGCTGGCCCGTCAGCTCAGGCAATCACCGTTCTCGGCCGCAGCGGCCCTGGCGCGCAAACCCGGCCTCGCAGAACGTGTCCGCGCGATTCTCGACGGTCACCGCAACCGAGCGGTGCCCAAAGTGTGGGGAACCGCCCTCCTGGTGCTCGTCACGCTCATGGCACTTCCCGCCGTCTCGGGCATCCACCTCACCCGCCAGGTGGCGGCAGCTACGCTGCCGTCAGAAGCCGCGGACGACTCGGTCGGCCTGGGCCTGAAGCAGGCAGAGCCCACGCCGCCGACTCCACCCGCGGCGGCGTCCAAACCCTCCGCGCCGAAGCCACCTAGAGCCACAGTGAAGCCCGTGGCTCGGGTCGCGCCGATGGCCCACTCTGCTCCTTCAGCACCCCCAACCCCTTCAGCACCCCCAACCCCTTCAGCACCCCCAACCCCTTCAGCACCCCCAACCCCTTCAGCACCCCCAACCCCTTCGGCGCCTCCCGCCCCGTCGGCGCCCTCGGCTCCAGCAGCCCCGGCGGCCCCGAGTGCGCCTGTGCCGGACTCCTTCGCAGAGGACTGCCCAGGCCGACGCAGCATGCACTCTCATGCCGACGACGACACGCACGAGGTGACGATCGAGGCCGGCGGCTGCCGCTTCGAGTTCGAGATGAGAGGAAAGATCGTCTTCCGTGACGACGAGACGGGCATCGCATCCATGGCTCGCAACGCTCTCTTCTCAGTAGATGATCGGCGCCCCGGCAGCCACCGGACCCTGCGCATCGAAGGCAGCCGCTCCGGTGAGCCGACCATTCTCTGGACGGTCGATGGCGAGACCCGGCCGATGGATGCCGAAGGACAAGCCTGGCTCGCCGAGACGATCGTCTCCTTCTTCCGATCGAGTGGGTCGCACGCCGAAGAGCGGATCGATCGCTTTCTCGCTCGCGGCGGGGTCGACGCAGTCTTCGAGGAGATGCAGTATCTGCCCGGCGACTATGTCAGGGCTCGCTACTTCAGAGGCCTGCTCAAGGCGACGCACCTCGACGACGGCCAGGTCCTACGCTGGGTCCAGTTTGCCGGCAGCTCGATCGCCAGCGACTACGAACTGGCCTCGACTTTGAGGGAGCTGCCCGAAGACCGGCTCGACCGGCCCGACGTCCAGAACGCCTTCGTCGAGGCAGCGAGCTCCATCGAATCGGACTACGAGATGCGGCGCACGCTGACGCCTCTGGTCGAGAAGCCCGCGGTCTCGCCTCAGGCCCTGGAGGTGCTCGTCCGCCTCGCGGCCGAGATCGAGTCCGACTACGAACTGGCGGCTCTTCTGATCGCTCTCGCGGATCACCACTCAAGAACCAGCCCGCTTCCCGACGCCTTCTTTCAGACGGCTCGGACCATTCAGTCCGACTACGAACTGGGGCGTACCTTGATGACACTGATCAAGCACCCGATGCCGGTCGGAACGCTCACCAGCGTGCTGGAGACGGCGCTCTCCATCGAGTCGGACTACACGCTCGGATCCGTCCTGGAGGAGATCGCCCAGCGACACGACATCGACAACGGCGCTCGGCAGGCCTTCGACCGTGCGCTCGACTCGATCGGCAGCCCCTACGAACGCCAGAAGGTCGAGCGGGCCGTCGGCTCCTGATACGAGCTGAGTCAAGCTGACTGACGCCCGCCTCTCTCCAGAGGTTCGATCGAGCATCAGAGCCCAGCGACGATCGGGCGCTTCGGGTCGAAAAGCGGGCAACAGGGCGTCTGCTACAGTGATTGAAACACCGCTGGAGGCTGGGATGAACCTGCATTGTCGCCCGCAGTTACCGGGATTCGGCCCACTGCGAAGAGCAACGCTCCTCGTGACGTTGGTCGCCTTCGCCGCCTCGGTCGAGGCTCAGCCGGATCCGGCTGGTCCGCCGATTGAAAGCTGGACCGCGTGGATCGAGGCTCATCCCGAGGGGTTGAGCGGCGAACCGGTTAGCGTCGACCCGGATAGGCCCTGGCGAAGCACGTTGGGGGGCCTCACCATCTACAGCGACGCGCCCACCTTCGACACCGATTTCCCCGGCGAGCCGATCGAGGACTTCGAGGAGTCGCCCGTCCCGCCGTTCGGGGTCACCGGCTGCGATGAGCCACTCGACGACACCTCGAGCGACGCCTGTTTCTCGCCCGGCGACATCATGAGCACCATGTCGGAGCGAACCTTCGAGGGCATCCGCGGAGGATGCCCTGTCGAGTGCCCGCTGGTAGTGCTCGGAGATGGCTTGATCGGTCAGGCCGACGTCATCGCCGGGCCGAACTTCTTCGCCGACACGTTGCTGTTCGAAACGACCGAAGAGTCCTGCGCACTGGGCTTTTTCATCCACGTCCCGGCGGCCGAGACTTTCGATGTCACCCTGACGACCCAAGCGGGCGTCTTCCCGCTGACCGCCCCAGCTTCACCCACTGGGCTGTTCTGGGGTGTCGCGACAAATGCGGACCCGATTCTCAGCGTTCGCCTGGTCTCGCCCGCGGGCGGCGGCGAGCTGATAGACAACGTCCGCGTCGCCACCGACAGCTGCTCGGTGGGCGTGGTGACGGCGACCAAGGTCGACATCCCAGGTGGAGCGGCCGTCCCGGGAGACACGATCTCCTATCAAGTCGACATCTCGAGCCTCGGCCCCGACGAGGCTGCTGCGGTGGTCTTCACCGACACGCCGGACCCCAACACGACCCTCGCCGGCTCACCGACCACGACGCCGCTGGCTCGCGACGACGGACTCTACTCGGGCAGCCCGACCGTGCCGACCACGGTCGACGGCACGTTGCAACCGCTCTTGCTCGACAACGACTTCGGCATCCCGGGGACACCGACACTGGCGGCGCTTCCCGCCATCGCTCAGCCGACGACCCTGGGTGGCTCGGTCGACATCAACGCGGACGGCTCATTCACCTACACCCCGCCGGGAGGGGCTACGGGCGGCGAAACCGACACCTTCACCTACGATGTTCAGAACGGTGTTCCGCCCAGCAGTCCGGTCACCGACACGGCGACCGCATCGGTCCTTCTCGGTCTGGGTCCGTCGGCCGCGAACGATGCTCTCTCCGCGACACAGAACACGGTCACACCCCTGGACTCCGCGGCGGACAACGGCTTCGGCGCCGACGTCTTCGGCATCCCTGTCGGAGCCGTCGACTTCTATGGTCCGGTCGGCGGTCCGTTGACGACTGCCCCCGGCAACGCCCTGGCTCTGGCGAGCGGCAACACGGTCAACTTCGACGTCAGCGGCAACGGCCTCTTTACCTACGACGCCACCGTCAATCCCACTTTCTCGGGTGACGACACCCTCGAGTACCAGATCACCAACCCGGTGGGTAGCGACACGGCCGTCGTGACGATCACGGTTCAGGCGCCACCGACCGCCGTCGACGACGCGCCGAACATGCTGAGCGTGCCGGGGGACGCATTCCACACCCCGCTCAACACGGCGCTCGACACCAACGTCCACGCAACGCCTTCGGCGCTGAACAACGACGATCGCGGTTTCCCGCTCGCAGATGCCGTCTCCTACGGCACCTCGGGAAGTCCGACCGACCAGACGATCCCGGGCCCTCCGACTCCGACCGACAACGGCGGTACGGTGCTGATGAGCGGCGACGGCAATTTCGTCTACACGCCGCCCAGCCCGACCTTCACCGGACCGGACACCTTCGGCTACCGAATCCAGAACGTCGTCGGTTTCGACGACGGCGTGGTGACCATCGCCGTCGGCACCCGCCCGGTGTGTGATGACGAGGTCGCACCCGACGACTACGACGCCCTCGGCAATGTGGATATCACCGTCCCGGCAGCTTCCGGCGTACTGATCGGTGACACCGGGGACGGAATCACCGTCACCGGGAACACTGCACCGGTGAGTGGCGGGACCGCTGCTGTCGCCGCTGATGGGAGCTTCACGTACGTCAGCGGGGCCGGCTTCAACGGCGACGACATGTTCACCTACACCGTCGGCAACGGCTTCGGCGACTCAGCGTCGTGCTCGGTCGAGGTCGTCGTCGCCAACACAGTCTGGTTCATCGACAACACAGCCGCGGCAGGTGGCGACGGTACGCTGGCGACCCCGTACAACAGCCTGTCGGCCTACGCGACACCGGCGCTCGACGATGCGGGCGACGTCATCTTCATCGACGAGGGCGACAGCTCGAGTACCAACTACGACACCGGAATCACGCTCAAGAACAACCAGCTCCTGATCGGCCAGGGCGTCGATCTGACCACCACTGCCGGCCTGACGCTTCCGCCATTCTCGAGCCCTCTGCCCGGCGTGGCGGGCAGGCCGACAATCCTCAACACGGGCGGTGCCGGAATCGTGCTCGCAAACGGCGATCTGGTGACCGGACTGGACATCGGCAGCGCGGCCGGCGCCGGCATCTCGGGGTCCGGCAATGCGGGCGCAACGATTGCCGAGGTCGGCATTGGCGCGACCGGCAGCGACGGCCTGGTGTTCAGCAACGCCACCGGCACCATTGACATCGACAACGTGGACATCGCAAACAGCTCGACGATCGGAGTCAACATCTCGGGCGGCTCGGCGAGCTTCGACTTCGACAGCAACTCCTCGATCACCAGCCCGAGCGGGATCGGGATCAGAATCAACGGGGCCAGCTCCGACTTCACCTACAACGGCTCGATCACGCAGCCCAATAACGCTGCCACGGTCTCGATCACGAACCACACGGGCGGCACTGTGACCTTCCAGAACGGCACGATCTCCGCGACCAACGGCTCCGGCCTGCAGTTCTCGAACGCGGACGGCACCTACACCTTCGGCGGCACGGTGACTCTCAACGGTGGCGACGCCGGGATCGACATTCTGGGAGGTTCCAGCGGGACCTTTACCTTCGCCAGCACGACGATCACGACGCCGACCAACGGTGCGCTGAACGTCGACTCGAGCAGCCCCGCCATCACCTACAGCGCGGGCTCGATCACCCAGAACAGCGACGCAACGGCCTACCGGGCCAACGGCAACAGCGGGGGCATCCAGAACATCGCGGTGCCGATCACGGCCAATACGTCGACAGCGACCGGGATCTCGCTAACCAACAACAACGGAGCCACCATCAATCTCATCGGCGCGCTCGACATTGACACTACGTCTGGCAGCGGCTTCCTGGCCACCGGCGGCGGAACGGTCGCCAACGACTCGAGCGACACCAACACCGTGACCACGACGACCGGGACTGGCGTCAACGTCTCGGACACGATCATCGGAGCGGGTGGTCTGACGTTCCAGTCGGTCAGCGTCAACGGCGGTGGCACCACCAATCCTGGAATCATCCTGGACGACACCGGCGCCGGGACGTTTACGGTGACGGGAACGGGGACCACGAACGGGTCGGGTGGAACGATTCAAGACGTCGTGCAGGACGCGATCAGGCTCTTCAACACCGATGGCTTGATCTCGCTCTCCAATATGACCATCGAGGACATTGGCAACATGGGCGCCGCAGCTCCCGGTCACCACGGGATCGATGGCCAGCTGGTCGATGGCGGCTTGACGCTCAACAACGTCACCATTCAGCGAGTGACGGACAGCGCTATTCACGGAGAGGCTGGTGGTGGTGGCTCGACAACCTGGGACGGCTTGTCGATTATCGACAGCACACTGGTCAACTCGAACCGCTTCCACGTTGCCGGGCAGGCCGATGGTGGCGCGACCGATGAGGCGATGGTCACGATCGAGGGGATCACGGGCACGGTGGTGATCACCGGGAACGACTTCGATGACGGCCCGGGGTTCGTGAATCTCTTCACCGCAGCCGCCGGCTCAGTAGACATCACCGTGCAGAGCAATACCTTCGACGACGGGCGCAAGGATCTTGCCGGCGTGCCTTCGGTCGGAGGCAGTGCAGTCCGGGTCAACAACGTCGGCTCGATCAGCTCGGCAATCCGAATAGGGGATCCGCTCGAGGCTAGTTCTGTGCTTGGCAACACCTTCACCGATGCCGGCTCCGACGCTTCCATCTTCATCGGCGGATTCTCGGCTTCAGACGCCGCCGATGTCGACCTTGTGATCTCACGGAATACCGTCACGGTTCTCGACCACACATCCCCGCCTGGACTTTGCAGTCCCGCAAGTTGCGCCTTCGACTTCCCGAACGGCGGGATCGGCGTCGAATCTCGTGGAAGCGGCACATTTGAAGCGATCATTTCGCAGAACACCCTGACCGAGACGCAAAACTCCGGTGGCCTCAGTACAGGGTCGCTCAGGGTTGACGTTTCCGGTGACGACACTGAGGTCATCGTCCGCAACAACACCTTGACGCGCTCGTGGGACGGTACGCTCTTTATCCGCGCGGACGATGCCGATGGCAACGGGGCCACGGGCTTCTTGCTGGTCGATGGCAACACATACAACTCCGGGTTGATCGGCGTCTCCGGCTCCGGCGATGACTTGGATGTCATCGGCTTCCCGAACTCGCCGTCTCCTTTCTTGCCAAGTCGCTTCCAGATCAGGAATGGGGCGAGACTGGACTTGACCGTGGATGACGACGACATGGTGTCGCACGACACCGCGACCAACCCGCAGTTCGACTCCTTTGACATGCGGATCAACGGTGATACCGGTGGCACAAGCAGTACGTTCAACGTCCTGATCCGGGACAGTGAGGGCCCGGACGGATTCAGGCTCCGGAATGACGATTCCGGCGTGGACGGGACGGACTCGGAATTCAACCTGTCACGAGGTGTCTCGGCAGACCCGGCGGCCACCGACATCAGCGCCGCGCAGGCACAAAGCGTGCTCGATGACAACGGGGACACCACCGGCGGCGGGGCGACTTCCGCCGACGTGCCGTTCAGCGGGGTCAATATTGTGGTGACAACTCCCACCCTGCCTGTGGTCACCCCGCCGTAGCAGTCCCTGATCGACAAGACCGGTAGACGACTCAGAAGCCCAGGAGAGCGAACAACGGAATGCGAAAAGGTTGAGGAGAGTCACGATGAGACGGACAGGAATCTGCTGGTTGCTGGTGGCGCTGCTGGGTGCGTTGCTGGTGGCTGAGCCCGCGCAGGCGCAAGCGGTCAGTGGGAGCAGTGCGTCAGCCGGCATCGTTCGAGAGAATCCAGTCGACCAGCAGGCCGGCAAGGAGCTGCCCGCGCCCGACCGCCTGAGTTCGTCCAAAGAGCTTGCACAGGAAGCGTCCCCTCTCCTCCCGCCCGCCATCAATGTCGCGATCGGTGACATCCCCGTCGGCAAATCGATCTCGATCTTCTTCGACGTCACGGTTAACGTCCCCTTCCCCAACAGCGTCACCGAGGTGTCGAACCAGGGAACCGTGAGCGGCGGCAATCTCGACCCCACCCTGACGGATGATCCCGACGATCCGACCGGCAGCACGGACCCGACCTTGACCTCGATTCTGGCTGCACCGGTCCTTGCCGGAGCGACGAAGACGGTGAGCGACGTGCCGTTGGGCAACGGCGACGGGATGGCGCAGGCCGGCGAGATCCTGACCTACACGATCTCGGTCGCGAACAGTGGCAACGGCGGCGACGTCAACGTCAATATCAACGATGTGCTGCCGGCGGAGCTCAGCCTCGACCTCGGATCGGTCGCGGTGGTCCTGGGTGGCGGCGCCAGCGGAGCGGTCGACTCGAGCGCCGGCAATACGCTGAACGTGACGGTGGCGAGCGTGCCGGGTGCCGGTGGATCGGTCACGGTCACCTTCAACGCGACTCTGGCGTCACCGGTTCCCGCCGGTTTCGAGACGCTCAGCAACATCGCTCAGGTTTCTTCGACCAAGGTGCCTCTCTTCGATACGACACAGGCCGACATCGCCGTCGATGCGATTCCGGTCTTCACCCTCGACAAGGACGACGGCGGTGTCAGCGTCGATCCAGGCGCGACTGTGATCTACACCCTGACCTACGAGAACACCGGCAGCCAGGACGCTTCGAATGTGGTCGTCGACGACACCGTGCCTGTGGGCACGACGTTCGACGCAGCTGCGAGCTCGGGCGGTTGGAGCTGCTTCGACGGCGATCCGGCAGGCACGATGTGCACGATCGTCATCGGTACCGTGCCGGGCGGTAGCTCGGCCTCAGTCGACTTTGCCGCCGAGGTCGTGCCGCCACAGAACGCGCCGCCACAGATCAACAACAGTGCGACCGTCCGCGATGACGGTGCGGGCTCGAGCGGCGTTCCGGTCGAGGCGACCGACAGTGACTCGACGCCGGTCAACGATCTGCTGCCACCGACCGTGGCCAACGTCGACACGATCCTGGGCAACGGTGACAGCACCCTCGAGGAGTGCGAAAGCGTTGCCAACCGGGTCGGCGCCTTCGAGGTGGACTTCAGCGAGGCGATGGACGCAGCGACGGTGACCGACGCGGCCAACTGGCAAGTGGTCGGCTCTGGGCCGGACCTCGATCTGTCGACGACCGTCTGCGGCGGGGCAGCTGGAGATGACTTGCTCATCGCCATCGACGGGGTGACTTACGACGCCATCGAGCAGTCGGCTCTAGTCGCTCTCGGCGGGATTCCGTGGCTCGACAACGGACCGTACCGCTTGATGGCCTGCAGCGGCGCCGGCGGTGTCAGCGACGCCGCGGGCAACGAGCTCGACGGTGACGGCGACTTCGTCGGCGGCGATGACTTCGTGCGCACCTTCCGGATCGATCTGATCGATGCCTTCGACAACGGACACTTCGACTGCGCGCTCGATCCGTGGCTACCGGTCACCGGCGGTGGGTCGACGATCGCACACGACGCCCTCGTCGACATGGACAACGCCGGAATCTCGGGCTCGGCGCACCTGACGAACGAACCGGGGAACGTCGATCTTTCGCTCGGCCAGTGCGTCGACGTCGGTGCCGGTGCAGTCCACGACTTCACCGGTTTCGTGCTGCTCGACACTCCGGCGACCTCCGTCGAAGTGATCCGAGCCTGTGAGTTCTACGCCTCGACGGATTGTTCCGGCGCCACCTTCCCGGTGCAGTTCTTCTTCGACAACGTCTCGACCGACGGTGTGTGGGTCGGGTTCGACGGCCTCGTCTCGGTCCCGCCTTCGGCACAGTCAACACTGTGCCAGGTGACGGTGCGGACATTGGCCGGAGCGCCCTACGAGGCCTTCCTCGACGATCTCTCCTTCGATCTGATCCAGTCACCGATCATCTTCGAGGACGGGTTCGAGAGCGGAGACACATCGGCCTGGTCGCAGACGGTGCCCTGAGGGTCGGCTGAGGAGAGACGATGAGACGACAGAAGACGAGAGTGGGTTTGGGCCTGACGCTGGGGCTTGCGGGGCTGGCGACGACGGTCCTTCTCGCCGACGACGTGTTGCTTCGGGTCGAAGCGGAAGTGCCCGCCACCACCCCACCGGCGCTCGGTGTACCGCTCTACGATCAGACCGACTCCCCGGCGGGCGCAGCCTTCGCCAGTCAGATATTCGAGGCGGGCAGCGCAGCTTTCGACTGCAGCGCCGCGGACGATTTCACGGTGCCTGCAGCGGATATTCAGTGGGATCTATCCGAGGTGGCGGTCCTTGGAGGTTACTTTCCCGGCACCGGACCGACGCCGTTGGCCGACGTCGAGTTCCTTGCTGACGCGGGCGGCCAACCCGGCGCGCCCATCTGCAGCTACCCAGGGCTTGTGGCCGGGGTCGACTTCATCGACGACGGGATCGGCAATCTAACCATCACGCTGCCCTCGGTCTGCTCCCTGGCGGCCGGCGACTACTGGCTGTCCGTGCGCGCCGACATGGATGAGGCCGTTGGAGGCCAGTGGAGGTGGCAGGAACGCAGCGTTCAGGCGGGTTCCGCCTTCGCGTGGGAGAACCCGGGCGACGGATTCGGCACCGGCTGCACCGCGTGGACCACTGCGGGCGCCTGCGGTGCCACCGCTCCCGACCTGCTGTTCTCCCTGGGTGGAGTGCTGGTACCGGTCGAGCTGCTTTCGATCTCGGTCGACTAGAAGCCTTGCGTCGCTACCGCCTACCCCAAGGCCGGCAGAACAGGTCAGCTGGCCGGCAGGTCGGTCCCAGCGGTCGGATAGAGCATCAGCGCCCGGCGGTTCCCGATCTCTACGAGCCAGAGCGGGACGAACGAGGAGAGATCCTTCAGAGAAGAGCTCAGCTCGCGGGCTGCGGCAGCCAGCCGTCGACTGAAGACCGCGTGACTGTGCTCTAGATCCGCCTCCTGAGCGGGCTCGATCATCCGACTCGCCCGGGCACCGCGATCAATGCCTCCGATGACCTCACGGGCCGCGGTTTCGAGCGCGAGCAGCCGACTCCGGCTTTCGGGGATCTCCCGCGAGTGACGGTCGAGAATCTCCATCTCGTCGAAACGAACACCCCTCAGCGCCAGCACCTCACGCAACCTCTCGGCCAGGTCGTCGAGGCGTTCCACGAACCGCACGACGGGTCGCCAGTCCTCGGCCCCGAGCAACCGCTGCTCGCTCTCCAGCCGCTCGATCCGAGGGGCGAAGAACTGCTCATTCTGCAGGGTGAGGCCGTCCAGGAAGCGACCCAGCTTGTCGACGCTCTTGTAGAGCCACTCGGCCTCTTCGATGTCGCGCGGGAAGCGCTTCGACAGGTAGTAGTCCACATCATTCGTGCTGCGCGGGTCCGCAGCCATCAGCGCGCCGAAGGTGTCCTGCATGAAGGAACTGAGCTGCCCCATCGAGATGCACAGCAATTTGCGCAGCTCGGGCAACCGGTCTCTCGGAACGTCGTCCGGATAGTCGTCGAGCTGGGCCAGGAGTCGGCGCGACATGAGATTCAAAGCAGTCCGCGTGCCTTGACGCGCAGCCTCGACCTCCGGCACCACCGATGGGTGCTCGAAGAGTGGTGCCAACCGAGTCCGCACGACATGGGCCACCTTCTGCACCTGGCGCCAGACCTCCATCAGCCGTTCGGGTGAGCAGTGCAGAATCGCGTAGTTGCTGTCGAGGACTCCCTCGAGAAGCTGGATGGCGCCGAGGAGGGTCCGGATCCTCGGGTTCTGCCACTGCCGGCGCTCGAGCGCCCACTCCGCCACGCTCACCCCCTCGGGCAGACGCGGCGTCTGACGATCGGGGCGGCCGTGAGGTCTGGCAGGCGGGTAGGACTCGGCCATCGGGCTCACCAGCCTACTACTTCTTTCCTCGTCGCCGGCCCTCCGCACCCGAGAGAAGGGTGCTCTTGCGATGGTAGGGATGGGGACCGAAACGACGCCCTTCCCTCGAGGACTGGCGTGGATCGTCCGAAGTAGGGCACAATCACCGCGCCCATGAAACAGTCAACCCTGAGCACTCGTGACTCGATGCTGGCCCTGGTGCTGGCGTTGAGCCTGACCGCAACAGCTGGCGCGTCGGCTCAGGAGCCGGCGTCGGACTCCTCGCCACTCACGCGCGGTACCACCGCTCTCGAGGAGGGTCGCTCGGATCAGGCGCTCGGCGACTTCCAGGCTGTGCTCGAGGACTCGCCGGATAACCGCGAGGCCCTGATCGGCCTGGCGACAGCCCTGGCCCGGCTCGGCCGCAATGAGGAAGCGAAAGCGCGCTACCAGCGTGCGGCCGAACTCGACCCCGACGACGCGGCTCCCCGGATCGGAGTGGCCGACGTCTTCCTTGGCGAAGGGAGTCTGGACCAGGCTCTGGCCAACTTCCAGGCAGCACGGCAGCTCGATCCCATGAGCGAGCGTGCGCGCCTCGGCGAAGCTCAGGCCCTGCACGCGCTCGGCGAGCATCGGCAGCTCCTCGAGCGGCTGGAGGAGGCGCACGAAGCCCTGCCCACGAGCGGTCTCGTCGCCTACGGTCTCGCATGGGTTCTTGCCGCCAGCCCCGACGCGTCGGTTCGCGACGGCCAACGGGCGCTCGACCTCGCCGAAGGGGTCTACAAGTCCCACCAGTCCCTACAGAATGCCGAGCTCGTGGCCGAGGCGCTGGGTGAGCTCGGCCGCTGCGAGAAGGCGGCCCAGTGGCTGCGTGGGATGAGGGACTCCGCTCTCGAAGACGGCGCCCCGGACGCGACGGTTGAACGCCTGCGCAGCGGCGTTCAACGCTTCGAACAGGGTCCGCCCTGCCGCGCCGAGGCCGAGGCCTCGGTAGCCGCTGACGGATAGTCGTCGACTCTGGCAAGGGGCGCCAACAGCCTGCGCCGGCGGCCGCGCTGCTGAGCGAGCGGTCTGCTCCGCCTCGAGCGCTGTAGTAGAGGGAGCGCCAAGACGACCTATTGACAGATTGGCCGATGAGAGTACACTCCCCCTCTACCACTCAAGTCTGAATCTGGTCGGAAACCCGGGGGGGGGCCTGCAAATCCAGTTCGAGAAGCCTCAACGAGTACTGCTGCCTTCGGGGAGCGGTGCACTCGGTTGCGCGCTCGATTCGGAGCTGCCCCCCTCTTCGGCCAAGTCATGGAAGGAATCGCCGGATGACTAGACGCCCCTTGTTCACTCTGCTCTGTTCCACTCTCGCGCTCCTCCTGGCCCTTCCGGCCATGGCGGACGACGTGCCCGACGGATTCTCCGAGGTCGTCGTCCTGGCCTTGGAAGAGGCCAAGCTCAAAGAGGAGGCACAGGTGGAGTCCGGTCACGTCGTGGCCAACGACGATTCTTCGAAGCTGGAGTTCAAAAAGAACACTTCGATCGCCGGATCGTTCAACGTGGGGGTCCTCGGCGAGATCATCGGCTCGCTTGTCGTCGGCGACGAGTTGAAGATCGGCGACGACGCCACGGTCGGCGGTGACGCCTACTACAACGACCTGGACAACACAGGCACCATCCTCGGTTCGGAGATCACTCCGGTGGATCTGCCGTTCTTCGCCACGCTCCCGCAGTTCAGAACAGGCACGCCCGGCAACCAGGACGTAGGGGTAGACGAAGACGAGACCCAGACCCTGGCGGCCGGCGACTACCGCAAAGTGGAAGTAGAGAAGGACGCGACTCTGATCTTTTCCGGCGGTGTCTACAACATCGAGTCGCTGTCCGCCGACGATCGGGCCAGGCTACTCTTCGAGGCTCCGACCGAGGTACGCATCGACAAGGACTTCGACAGCAAAGAGCAAGTGGAGATCGGCTCGGCCCCTGGTGCAGGAGTTTCGGCATCACGGATCATCTTCTTCGTCAACGGCGGGAAGATGGAGATCGAGAAGGAGAGCGACGTCGCCGCCAACTTCTACGCGCCCTACACCACAATCAAGATCAAGGAGCGGACGACCGCAACGGGCGCGTTCATCGGAAGCAAGGTGGAGATCGAGAAGGACGTCGTACTCAGCCTCGCCAGTTTCTTCAACGAGGCGCCCGAACCAGCGGATGACAGCGCCTCGACGCTCGAGGGCGGCACCGTGGCTCAACTCGACGGCGGTGCGGCGAGCGTCCTCGACAACGACGACGACCCCAATGCCGACGATACGTTGACAGTGACCACGCCGCAGGTGAGCGGACCGGGCTACGGCACGCTGCTCCTCAATTCCGATGGCACCTTCAGCTACACCCACGACAGCAGCGAGAACTTCGTCGACATGTTCGTCTACGAAGTGTGCGACGACGGCAATCCTGTCGAGTGCGCTACGGCGACGGTGGTGATCTCGATCACGCCGGTCAACGACCCGCCGACCGTCGACACGATCTCCGATCCCGCGGCCATCGATGAGGACGCGGCCGAGCAGATCGTCAATTTGAGTGGAATCACCCAAGGTGGCGGCGGCAGCGAGACTGCTCCCGCGCCACAGTTCCCGCTGACGGTAACCGCCAGTAGCGACAACACAGGCCTGATCCCGGACCCCGCGGTCTCCTACGACGGGACCAGCACGACGGGCTCTCTCGCCTACACACCGGTCGCCGACCAGTCAGGTTCGGCGGTGATCACGGTCACGGTGAAGGACTCGGCCGGCACCGCCAACGGAGGAGCAGACACGACGACGACGAGCTTCACTGTCGTGGTGAATCCCGTCAACGACCCACCGGTCGTCAACGACCAGTCGCTGACCACCGACACTCAAACACTGATCGTGATCGACCTCACGGGATCGGACATCGAGGGCAACAACCTGAGCTACTCGCTGGTGAGTCCCTTCGACAACCCGGCGATCGGATCGACCTCCGCCTTCGACTCCGGACCACCGGTCACCACGACCTTCCTGCCGAGTGGCGACGGAGAGACCGGAACGGGCAGCTTCGTCTACCAAGCCTGTGATGACGGTTCGCCTTCGGAATGCGCCCAGGCCACGGTGACCATCGAGGTCGTAGCCTTCAACTCACCACCGATTGCCGACTCTCAGGGCGTCGACAGCACCAACAATCCGCAGTTGATTACGCTGACCGGCAGCGATCTCCCCGACAACGGGCTCGACTTCTCCCTGGTCAGCGGTCCGCTCAACGGCTCGCTCAGCGGTCTGCCGCAGAATAACGTCGCGAGCAACAGCGTCGTCGTCAGCTACGGGCCGAACATCCCCGGAGACCCGGACAGCTTCGCCTTCCGGGTCTGCGACAACGACACGCCGGAGAAGTGTTCCGTCGGCGTGGTCACGATCAACAGCGACGAGCCCCTCAACAACCCACCGACAGCGGACGATCAGATCCTCGCCACGAACGGCGATGTCGATCTCGCGGTCACCCTGACCGCTAGTGACCCGGACGCCGGTGACACCTTGAGCTTCTCGATCCTCAGCGGTCCGACAGCCGGCGCCCTCAGCGGCGTTCCACCGACAGTGACCTACAACCCGAACACCGCGGAAGACGCCGAGGACGCGTTCACTTTCGAGGTCTGCGACGACGCAACTCCGATGCTCTGCGACAACGGCACGGTGTTCATCAACGCTTCCAACGAGTCGGAGAACGACGCGCCCACGCCGCAAGCGGACGCGATTCGGGTCGCGCCGGGCGGTACCGCAACGACGCTGTTCCCCGCCGGCACGAGTTTGCTGACCAACGACAGCGACCCCAACGGCAATAACCTGGCGGTCACTGAAACACCGGTGAGCGAGCCGGACCATGGCTCACTGACGCTGGAGACCGACGGCACTTTCAGCTACACCCACAGCGGCGACGGATCGATGAGCGATCAGTTCGCATACGAAGTCTGTGACGACCACCCGACCGACCCGCTCTGCGCCTCGGCGACCGCGTTCATCCAGATCCAGCCGCCATTCATGTCGGTCTCCGTTACGGTTTCCGGCGCTGGCAGTGTCACGAGTAGCCCCAGCGGCATCGACTGCGGCGCCAACTGTTCGGCCAGTTTCGACACGGCAGAGGACTTGCCCATCGACCTCTTCGCGACACCTGACGCCGGCTATCTCTTTGCCGGCTGGGCCGGCTCAACCGACTGTTCGGACGGCGTCCTGAGCGTTGCCGCCGACGCCTCATGCATTGCCACGTTCTCGGCGCTGCCGCCGCCTGGAGATCCCTTCGTAGCCACCGTCGAGCTGGCCGGCCTTGGGAGTGGCTCGGTGGCGAGTTCGCCGGATGGCATCGACTGCCCCGCCGAGTGCCAGGAGACATTCGTCTTTGGTACACGGGTCACCCTCGACGCGTTCCCGGAGGATAATTCGAGCTTCGCCGGATTCTCAGGTGATGCCGATTGCCTCGACGGAGTGCTCGACGGCACATCGAGCGCCACCTGCACGGCAACCTTCGATCTGCTTCCCGAGGAACAGTGGACTCTGACGATCGCGTTCGATGGGGCCGGCGCTGGTGACGTGACCAGCGCCGATGGCGGTATCGGGTGCGATGAGGAATGTTCGGCGGTCTTCGGCGATGGCGAGACGGTCGTCCTCAACGCCCGAGCCTCTAACGGCTCTACCTTCGGTGGCTACGGCGCCGGATGCGGGTCGGTGAGCGGCTTCAAAGCGACCATCGTGATGGGCGCCGACACAACCTGCACAGTGACTTTCAATCAGAACCCAGAGTAGAGACTTCGGAAAGGAGCAATCGTGATCAGACATTCACTCAGACACGGCACCGCGCTGGTGGCCATCTTCGTCGCCGGATCGTTGGCGATGGCGGTGCCGATCGCGGCGCAGGAGGAGACCGGCCAGTTGGCTGCTGTGAACTCCTCCTCGGCCGGCGTCGACTTCCGGCCAGCGGTCGAGTTCGAACGGGCGATTCTCACCCTCTCGAAGGACGGAGAGGTTTCGCGCTACGAGTTCTCTCCCGGTGAAGATCCCTTCCTCGGCGTCTTCGACCCGGCGGGAGAGGTGCTGGCCGACGGCCTCTACTTCTGGGAACTCCAGCTGCTGCCATCACGAGACGCCAGAGCGGCTCTGATGACCGCAACGACCGAGAACGGCGGTCACACTCCGGGGGTCCGCGAGCGCCAGACAGGGACCTTTGCGATCGTCGACGGCTATATCGCCGACCCGGATCAGGCAGAGGCAGGAGCAGGGCGCGCCGACAAGGTGGACCTTGGGCTCGCGGCTGATGGGTCTCTGGCACTGGGCGAACGGTCAGCGGATGATCTGTCCGCGGATACCGACGCAGACTCAGGCATGTGTGCCACAACCGCGAGGCGCCGCTCACCCAGCTGTGAAGCTGAGCTCATGGACGCCCTGGCGAGCCTGGGCGATCCGAAAGCCGACCCGATCATGTCGGCAATCGAGACTCGACCGACCTCCGGAGACTCGGATTCCGACGTCACCGCCGGTCGTGCCACAGAGCTGCTGTTCGAGCCGTCGACAGACAAGGCCGAGGCCACACCGCCTCGGAGAATCTACGACCCCGAAGGAGCGAACGGTAGACCCCGTTCGGAAGAGGACCAACGATGAACAGGGAAAACCAGGAGGAGAGAGCTATGAAGGTTCTACAGAAAGTACTTTGGACAACGATCGTTCTGGCCGGTCTCGTGGTGGTGTTCGCTCCCGCCCCGGCGGCTGCGGACATCTGCTACAACGACGACCTGATCGTCGACGGCTCACTGTGCGTCGGCTTCGACTGTGTCTGCAACCACTCTTTCGGCTTCGACACCATCGTGTTGAAGGAGAACAACCTCCGGATCTTCTTCGACGACACCTCGGTCGCCGGAAGCTACCCCCGTAACGACTGGCGCATCATTATCAACGACTCCGCCAACGGCGGAGCGAGCTACTTCGGCATCGAGGACTCGTCCGCCGGGCGGATTCCGTTCCGCGTCGTCGCCGGTGCGCGCTCGAATGCTCTCTACGTCGACGCCCAGGGCGATGTGGGCATCGGCACCTCCACCCCATCGGTCGAGGTTCATGCCGTCAGAGGAGACACCCCGACCCTGAGGCTCGAACAGGACGGCTCCTCCGGTTTCACGCCGCAGACGTGGGATGTCGCCGGCAACGAGACCAATTTCTTCATTCGCGACGTCACGCATGGCTCGACACTGCCATTTCGCATCCGGCCCGACGCACCGGGCAGTTCGATCTTCGTCGACGTCGACGGGGACGTCGGACTGGGCACCTCTTCGCCTGACGCCATTCTCGATCTGGAGCGAACCTCGGCGGGCGACAAGACGGTGCTCCGCATCTCCAACAACGGCAAGGGCGACTTTCTATTCCAGAACACGGCTTCGGCAGGCGCCAACGACACGTGGACGATGTCTCATGCCAACAACGGTGTGTTCGCGATCGAGATCGGTGGCGGCAACTCCGAGTTCCGGCTGCAACAGGACGGAGACCTCCTGCTCGATGGCAACCTGCAGGCCTGCTTCGGTGCCGGCTGTGCGCAGACGAACTTCCCGGACTACGTCTTCGAGCCGGACTACGATCTGATGGAGATGGACGAGCTCGAGGCATTCGTGCAGCGCGAGAAGCACCTGCCCGGTGTCCTGTCGCGGCACGATGTCGAGAAGGCGCGCAGCATCAACATGACTCAGTTGCAACTTCAGCTACTCGAGAAGGTCGAGGAGCTGACGCTCTACACCCTGAGTCAGCAGCGCGTCATCGAGGCCCTCGAAGGGCGCCTGGCCGAGTTGGAACAGGTCGACGACGCCGAGCTCCAGCAATAGCGTTACCTCTCGCTTCCTCAACGCCCGGTCTGCCATGGCGGACCGGGCGTTTTTCTGTTGGCCTGGCGGTCTCTAGTGACCTTGGAGCCCGCCAGTTACTATTGCCTCGACGCCGGCCTCGACGCCAGCGCCACATCCGAAAAGAGATTGATGGACACCAGCGAAGTCCGAGAGCGGGTAGAGCAGATCGAGTGGTTTCATTCGATCGACGTCGGCCACGGAATCACCACGCCCGGTAGCGACCGGTCTGCCGAGAAACTCGAGCGGCTGGCCTTCCCCGAAAGCTTCGCTGGTCTGTCCGTGCTCGACGTCGGCGCCTGGAACGGGTTCTTCTCATTCGAGGCCGAACACCGGGGCGCCGAGCGCGTCCTGGCCGTCGACTCGTTCTGCTGGAGCGGCGACGGATGGGGGACCAAGGACGGATTCCTGCTTGCTCACGAGTTGCGCGACTCCAAAGTCGAGGATCGCGAGATGGAGGTCCTCGATCTCTCTCCCGATCAGGTCGGCCAGTTCGACGTCGTCCTCTGGCTGGGCGTGCTCTACCACATGAAACACCCCCATCTGGCCCTCGAACGCATCGCCTCCGTCACCCGGAACCGGTTGATCATGGAGACTCACGTGGACCTCCTGACCACCTCGGATCCAGCGATCGCGGTCTACCCCGGCAAGGAAGTCAACGACGACCCCACCAACTGGTGCGGCCCCAACCTGCCCGCTCTCGAGTGGATGCTCAGAGACGTCGGTTTCAACCGCCTGGAGCGCGTCTATCTGACCCCGACATGGAAGCGCGTCGGCCGCGCGGCCAAGCGACTCCTGACCTTCCAGCGCAACCCTCTGGCACCGCTGCGGCAGGGCCGGGTGGTGTACCACGCCTGGAAAGACCGCTAGAGGCCCCCCAAGCCGTCGCCCGAGCCCCGGAGGAGGAGACGACATGAACCGACGCACAGCAGCCCTGGCGATACTGATAGTCGCAACCAGCCTGACTCTCCCCGGCTGCCAGGGGCCACCAGGCCCTCCCGGCCCTCCTGGACCTCCCGGTTCCGGCGGCGCGGCCGTTCTACTGCTCACGGCCTCGGCCAATGTCAGCGATGCTTCCCTGACGCGCTATGGCATGTTCGAGCGGGAGAACCAGCCTGAGACGCGAGAGGACTCCGTCCTCCACGCCCTTCCCCGCGCGGGCACCCTTAGGAACCTCTTCGCGGCACCCATCGCCCAGCTCGAGACGCCGGGTGCCGTCATCCAGATCACGGTCCGCATCAACCAGGTCGACACGCCCCTCACCCTGACGCACACCCAGGCCGACGGCATCGCCAACCTGAGCGACACCACCACGGCCGTGGCGGTCAACCAGGGCGACCGCATCTCCATCAGGTTCGAAGAGACCGCGGGCTTCGATCCGATCCTGACCAGCGGCCTCTTCGCCATCTACAACGTGACACTCGAGCTGCACTGAACCCTCAGCCAGGGTGAAAAGCGGGTGGCACCCTTCTCCAGTCCGAGCACTTCCGGTCCGACCCTCTAGTTCGCTGCGCTCGCTTTCAGCTCGACGGTGACATCCAGGATCGGCACCGCCGGCGCTCCCGCGCTCTGAATCTGGATCGTCCCTGCGTCGGCGAAGGTAATGCTCGCCGCTGAGAGCATCTGGCCCTCGGTCGTTCCGTCGCTGTGGACGATCATCTCGATGAACCCGAACGGGTGCTCGTTGGAGCCGACCGAATCGCTCGAGTCGAGCATCCGCACCGGGTGGGCCGAGACCAGTCGCAGCCTTCGACTCCCGTCGGGCAGGTCGACGACCCGGACCAGCCCGACGTCGGTTGCGGCGGCCCTTCCTATGCGGACCCAAGCCTTGTGTTCCAGCTTGAACATGGCCGGGCGCAGTCCGTTCTGCCCGTCGAGGTGCAGAGTGGTGCCGAGCGCCTGGATCTCCTCGGCCGACGACTGAGCCCAGACATTGACCTCGATGTCCTGGACTGCCCCGATCTTCTGGTTGTCCGCGGGCACCTCCAGGACGCCGGTCCACACTTGTGGCAGCGGCATCGCCGCACCCGCCCCGGTGGCGACAGCCCCGAGGGCGAAGGTTGACATCAGGAGTACGACAAGCGAGCACGAAGTTCTGGGGTTCATCACAATCCTCTCCTAACCGTCGCCCGCAACCTCGACGGGCTCAGCGTCCGTTGTCTGCACCAGTTTGAGAAGTGGGTGGCACCTCTCATTTGGCACCTCTCATTTGGCGATTGCTAGTTCTGCCTGCTCTTGATCGATGCAGTAACACTCGTCATCGTAGGCCTTTTGGATGGCATCCCTGAAGGCCTCCAATGCGTCTATCAGATCGGCGTACCGCCGGCTCAGGCCTTCCAGGTAGGCAAAGGCCTCCATCGCCGAGAAGGCTTCCTTCATTTCGGTTTCCGCAAATCGAAGCACGTGTCTGTCCACGGTTGATTCGAGGGCTTCGCCGACACTCTTCAGCAAGCCGAGGATCCCAACCGCCCTGGGAATCAAGTACGCACCTGATTCTTTCCCAAGCACTTCTATGGCCATGCGGTTCGCAATGGGTTTGATTGTGCGCCCGGTCATGTCGGCCGCCAGCTCATCGGCACTTTGGTCCTCCGGCCGCACCGTCGCGAGACTGGCACGAAAGTTCCGTTCCCGGTCGAGGGACGCATCCTGTGCCCTGACGACCAGGCGACTGACGTGGTCAAGTTCCCTGCGCAGGGTGTCGAGCATCCCTTCGGCTTCGGCCAGCTTTGACGCCGGGTCATCCCCGCACTTGGCATCGCTCAGACCCTCCACTATGCGCTGCAAGCTCTCCTGATAGTCCTTGCCGGCACCCTCCTGAAGCAGGCGATCCGGACCGTTGCCTTCGATGCACTCGGTGACGCGTTGGCTGTCCTTGGCACCGAGCAACGACACTTCCGCCTCGGCGTCATAGAAGACCGCATATCCCGGCAAGAAATTATCCGGTCCTGTTTCGCGCGCTTCGTTAGCGGCGGCCAGCAGATCACCAAGAGGCAGTCGTTGCAGTCTGCGGCGGTAACCGAGGTCGCAGTCACGCACCCGCCAGGAATAGCCCCCCAGGTTGTAGTCTTCCTCGAGCTCATTGACGAAGCTGAAGGCAGTAACGACGAGCCGGTCGTCTTCGGGGATCTCGGCGTCGTCGCCCGGTCGGAGATCGAGCCTCGCGTACAGAGTTCTGGTCTGACCTGGCGGAAGATCGCCCAAACTGCAGACCCATGGAGTGCCGCGCTTGCACTGCCCCAGGTTGGCCGTCCCCTTCTGCCAGGGCGTCCCCTCTTCCGAAGAGACTTCGACATAGGCCAACCCGAATTCCACGCTCACCTGTAGCTCCCGAGCTGTCTCGTCGCCGGCGTTCTCAATCGGCAGCTCAAGCTCGAGTTCGACTTCCTCGTCGTACACGCCTTCCAGCCACTGCTCTGGCCAGGATGCATGCACCCGAATCTGGTGAGGTGCTCTGCAATCTTCGAGGGTCATACCGGGTGGGGCGATGTAGCAGGCGTCGGTCAGCTCGACGATCCGGGCGCGGGCAGCTCCCGGCCCCAGAACCACCCAGTTGCCGCCGCTGGAACTACCCACTTCGAATGACTGGTAGCGCATCTGCTGGAGATGGAAAAAGGCTTCGGACACGGCCAGCTGATAAGCGGCTTCACTGTTGTGCAGGTAGGCGATCGTGTCCAGCTTGACGGTTTCTTCTTCACGAAGAGCGCTCAACCATGCGCCCATGGCGTCGCCATGTCGATCGACGAAGCCCCCGGGTGCCACGATCCGAGCGATGACGTCCACCGCACCCGGCGTGTCCGCGTGCGCCTCGAAAGCCTGGCGTGAGTTGCGCACGTTGGCAGCTGACTGCTCGACGGGTCCGATCATCGCTTCCACCGGGATTCCGGGCGGACCCTGAGCCATCACTGTGTTGGCGACCAGAACCAGGGAAGCAGCCAGACACGAGATCCGTCCCGCTACAGTTGTCGCACAGCCATCCGGTTCGGCCCGGATGTGATCACCCATAGAACTTCTGTCGAACATTCCGCATTCCTTGCCATGGACCCCCACAAGCCCGACTTGAGGTTCCGACTTGAGGTTCCCCGACTTGAGGTTCCCGACTTGAGGTTCCCGACTTGAGGTTCCACACGAATCCCCCGACTTGAGGTTCCCCGACTTGAGGTTCCCGACTTGAGGTTCCACACGAATCCGCAAGACTAACCACCTCCTTGGCGTCTAGTCCCACGATGCCACGCAAACTACGCTTCTTGCAATCCGAGAGTCTCGTCGAAGTCACCTGCAGGACCCTTCAGCGCCGATTCCTCCTGCGCCCCTCAAAGCAGCTGAACGAGATCATCATCGGAACACTCGCTCGCGCGCAGGAGCGCTACGCAATGAAGGTCTGCGCCTTCGTCTACCTCTCCAACCACTGTCATCTCCTTCTAGTACCGGAAGACGCTGCCCAGTTGGCAAGCTTCATGCGCTACGTCAACTCCAAGATCGCTCGTGAGGTCGCACGGCTCCATGGCTGGAAGGAGAAGATCTGGGGGCGTCGTTACACCGACATTGTCGTCAGCGATGAGCCTCTGGCCCAGGAAAGCAGGCTTCGCTACCTGCTCGCGCAGGGGTGCAAGGAAGGCCTCGTTGCTTCACCTAGACACTGGCCCGGAGCTACCTGCGTCAAGGGCCTGATGACGGGTGACGAAGTCGAGGGAGTCTGGATCGACCGAACCGAACAGTTCAAGGCCTACGAACGTCGAGAGCCCAATCCAGACACTCTCTTTACCAATCGATGTCGCCTCGAGCTCTCGCCACTACCGTGTTGGGCGGACACGCCCGACCATCGATGGCGAGCCAGAGTCAGACGTTGGGTTCGGGAGGTCGAGGACTCCGCACGCGACAAGAGAGTGCTCGGCAGAGAGGCGATCCTGCGCCAGGACCCCCACTCGAAACCCTCGTCCGAAGCCCGTCGCTCACCTGCCCCGCGCTTTCACACGATCGAACCCACTGTTCGACGAGCCCTCGAGTGGAGCTATCACCTTGCGCGGTTGGCATATCGCCAGGCGGTGGAGGATCTCCGGCAGGGTCGCAAAGCGCACTTCCCCGCTGGTTGCTTTCCCCCGGCAACAGCCTTCGTACCACTGCAGATCTGAGGCAGCCATGTTGGGTCGGTGCCACCGGCGTGATTCGCAAGCGGGAAGATGTGACCTGGGTGAAACGCGGCCGGACGATGTCTCTTCTGGCCTAGCCTGTGCGCCGGCTCCGTGGCGAAGCCCAGGGGCAACCTGAATTCTACTCGTTGGCAGCTTCTCAAGCTCTCCCACCGGTTCGGCGCTCACGCGCCCAGGCGCGGGGGCTCTCCTTTGGATTCGTGTGGCACCTCAAGGAAGGGGTCGCAAAGCGCACTTCCCCGCTGGTTGCTTTCCCCCGGCAACAGCCTTCGTACCACTGCAGATCTGAGGCAGCCAGGTTGGGTCGGTGCCACCGGCGTGATTCGCAAGCGGGAAGATGTGACCTGGGTGAAACGCGGCCGGACGATGTCTCTTCTGGCCTAGCCTGTGCGCCGGCTCCGTGGCGAAGCCCAGGGGCAACCTGAATTCTACTCGTTGGCAGCTTCTCAAGCTCTCCCACCGGTTCGGCGCTCACGCGCCCAGGCGCGGGGGCTCTCCTTTGGATTCGTGTGGCACCTCAAGGAGGGGATTCGTGTGGCACCTCAAGGAGGGCACCTCAAGGAGGCCTAGCACCCGCTCGGGGTTTGCCTGCAGGCGATGTTCTGCGGCGTTTCCGGCGACCTATCTCTCCAACCCGAGCCGATCTACACCGGCGTGCAGAACCCCAAAGGGGGGACCTCTCAGTGGGGGCTCCATCCCTGTCGCAAGGCGGGCCCTCAATCTCGAACGAGACTCAGCCGAGACGTTCCGCCGGCCGCAATCTCGACCAGTACCGCCGCAGGCTCACGACCGCCAGCCCAAGAGCCAACAGAACGCTGATGGTGACCGGCGTCTTCGCGCTGACACCCCACAGACCTCCAGCGACAGCGAAGATCACGACGGAGGCCGCGATGGCCCCCAGGGCCCACTTGCGGTCCAGGTACGGTTGCGGCTTGAGCAGGAGCGCCGCGCCGCCCCAGAGCAGCAGCGTGGCAATGGCGACCAGGATCTGGCCGAGCGTGCCACCGAAGGACGAAGCGTAGGTCATCGAGAACCAGGCCTCTTCGCCCGACTGGTTCGCGTACAGCTTCTCGAAGGCGTAGTGCAGCCCGGCCGTGGGCACGGCGATGCGCAGAGGCTCGATGGCCTGGGTTGCCGCCTCCGACTGGCCGAACTCAGCCAGCCGGTCCGCGACTTCTGCCGCGCTGACGATCCTGCCGCCGTCGGTGAGGTCCATGTTGCTGGAGGGGCGTCCGTAGCTCATCTCGGCGGGGAGATAGACGTCCCAGTGCGATTGGGTCACCAGGATGTCGGGCTGGGGAAGCAGGCCCTCGACCTTGCCGAGTCCGCGGATCCTGGACTGGGGTGTGGCGTAGATCAGCTGCACGGGGAAGCCCTGGGTGGAGTTGACGATCTTGAGCAGCACGCTGCGGCCCTTGCCATCGCCGTTGGTGGCGAGCGCCGGCTTCTCCGGACGGCCGTCGACGAACGCCGACCAGACGTCGGCCTCCGCCGGTAGGGAGATCCGCAGGAACTGCTTACGCGAGTTGCGAACCATGAAGCGTGCCGTCGTCACGGCCAGGCCGTCGCGGGTGTAGAGCGTGCGGTAGTCCGCGCGATCGATCGCCGCTTCCTGGACGTCGAGCAGTTCGTGGCGGGTGACCTTGAGCGCGAGGCGATAGGGAGGATCGCTGTGCACGTACTTGTAGGCCAGGAGGATCGGGTTGGTCGTGCGCAGCACGAGTTGCCGCGGCAGCTCGCTGATATCGAGCGCCGTCAGCTGGTCGCTCGAGACCGACTGGACCTCGACGGCGCTCAGGGCCTCGACGGCGATCCTGCCCTGCTCCACCTCGGCCCCCTCGACAGTCAGCGTCGGCACGCCGAGCTCCGCGTTGACATCACCGAGGATCAGCTCGTAGCTCACCTCGAGCCGGAACTGCCCCTCCATCTCCTGAGTGAACTCGACGTCCACCTGCTGGGAGCCGTTCTCACCCCCGATGCGATGGGTGCGGATGGACGGCCCGGTGAGGTTGAGGACGTTGACACCGGCCGGCGCCGTCAGCGCCAGCTCCATGATGCTGCCCGACTTGACGTTGATCTCGACGCTCGCCGAACCGGTCAGCGTGACCTCGCCGAGTGAGATCAGGGTGTCGACCTGGGCATCGAACCGGCCCTGCTTGCGCTCCGGTTCGGAGGCCTCCACGCGCAGGGCCGGGGGCGCTTCGACGTACTTGAACGTGTGGGCGACGGTCATGGTGAGTGCCTCGCGGACAAAGGCCGGGAGCTGGTTCTCACCGACTCGGGTCGCCTCGGTCTCGGCGAGCGGATCGAGCGTGAATTCCTGGCTCGAGAGCAGGGCGATCATGCCCCGCTGCCGGTGCGCTCGGGGTGCGGTCAGTAGCGGCAGGTCGATCTGCGCGGCCTGCTCCGCGGAGTTGAGAGACGAGTCGTACTGGATCTCGAAGAGCAGCTGATCTCGGATCTTCCGATCCAGGAAGATCGTCGCCACCCGTGGCTTGTCCGCCGCCCCCTCGATCCGCCAGTCGGCGACCGCTCCCGAAGGCGCGGTGATCCGATTGACCTGCACGCCAGCGGGCACCAGGAGCTGGATCTGGCTGGTCTCGCCGCGAGTCACCTCGTACATCGCGAAGGCGCGAACGTTGAGCACGCCCTCCTCGGCATGGACAGCATGAAACAGGCTGGCGTTGGCGCGGACCTCGGCCCGCACTTCGTCGGGTACCGCTTCGGCCCAGGTGAAAGTCACGGCCTGAGTCATCGGTGCGAAGACCGTCGCCACGGTGCTTTCCCCGCGACCTCGGCTGCTCACGTTGGATGCCGGAGTCACGGTGACCTCCTTCTTGCCCGGCAGCGTCAGGTCGAAGCGCGAGACCGGGACCGCCGGGACCTTCACATCGACCCGCGGCGGACCGTCTCCGCGAACCACGGGCGACTCGAAGCTGAGGAGCACGGTATGCCGGCCGCGACCCTTGATGGGTGTAGCGAAGGCATTACCGTCCACCAGGATCGGCGCAGACTCTCCGTCGACCTCGAGCTCGTTCAGGGTCACGTGACTCGGCAGCAGCTTGAGCGTCACGGTCTCGTCGGTAAAGAGCTCGACGTCGAAGACGCCCGACCACGTCACGGCATTGCCACCCAGCTGTCCCTCGTAGCGGGCGCGACTGATGGCGTGCCCTTGGTCGCTGGGAGCACGCCAGGTCACCTGGACCGCTCTCGAAGTGGGCAGGGTGGCGTTGATCTGGGTGTTGGGCCCAGTCTCGCGAACCCGCACGCCGGCGGCCGGGATGATCGCCACGTCGAGGCCGGTACCGGGCAGGACGGCTGCCAGGCTCAAGGCCGCGGCCGCGGGCAGTGGCACTGGCAGTGAGTAGCCGGCCTTCGAACGGTCCGCATCCACGCGGTAGACGAGTTGCATGCGGTGCGCGCCGGCCTTGCGCGTGACCCAGGCGAGCCCTTCGGGCGTCGGGATCAGCTGCACGGCGGCGCCATCGACGGTGGCGCTGTCGACCGGAGTGGCTGCCGGCAGGACGGGCACCAGGATCCAGCCGTCTTCGTAGACCTCGATCGAGAGATCGACCCGGACTTCGCCGGAGGCGCCGCGCTCCTGGCTCGTCACCTGGAGTTGGACCTGTGCCGTGCCCAGGGCATGGGTGGCCGGCACTTCCCGGGGAGGCCGCGACGGGTTGCGAGCCGCCTCGATGAGGGCGTTGTAGACATCGAGCGGGATCTCGACCTGACCCGGGGCCTGGGCCTGGGCCTGGGCAAGCGGCTGGGCCAGCACAGGGGCCCCACAGAGGAAGCCAAAAACCAAGAGGACGGGTGTGAGGTTCTTTCGGAACATGGGGATCTCCTATCGGTCGACGACCGGCTGGGGCAGGATCTTGAGTCGTCCCGCGAGTCGCAGTGAATCCACGAGGTGCTGACGCTTCGACGGCTCTGAGGCGGCTCCGGTGCTGAGCACGGAGAGATACTCCTCGAGCATCGCGACGTCGCTGGCCAGATCGCGGTCCTGAACGAGTCCGGCGACTTCGTGTCGCAGGCCCTCGATGAGGCGCGCGGCCTCTCTGAGAGTTTCGACGGCGGCGGCCGTATCGCCGGACGCCAACTGACTCCCGGCCCTCTCCAACGACTCGTAGAGGTCGAAGGCGAGGAGGTTCTTGAAGACGTTGAGGCCCAGCGGCTCGATCTGGCTCTCGCCGCGCGCCAAAGTCAGGTGGTCGCGGGCGACGCCGTTGCGCAGGTGGACCAGGTCCTTGTACCGGACCGTCACGTCGGCAACAGGTCCGGGACCCGGCGCCACCACGTCGAGAAGCACGACATGCGCGTCACCGGCGTAGAAGTTGGGGATGACGATCTGGATGCCCTCTTCGTCCTCACCGCGGTCCGCCTCGATGCCCAGGTCGCGGGCCATGCGCAGGTCGAGGCTCATCTCCGCCTCGCGGACGGCCTGCGCCCGTGCCGCATCGAGCTGCCTGGACCCGAGCACATCGACCAGCTCCACTCCGGGAGCGAGCCGGATCCTCAGGCGAAGAGCACGGGCGACCAGCCGGCCGACCGCCGAAAGCTCGCGGTCGACGAGGTCCGCGGCCTCGGCCGGGGCCGTCATCAGGCGGCGGTTGCCCTGGCCCATCAGCGCGATTCGGTCGAGCTCACGGCGTTCGACCTGGCTACCGACTCCCACCACGCTGACCGGCACGCCGGCGACCGCACTCTCGTGGGCCAGGCGTTCCAAAGAGGGCAGGTTCGCCCCAAGGGAAGAGGCGGTGACGAGAAGCACTCCGCTGCTACCCAGCGGCGAGGTCGGGTCGTCCGCCTCGAGGACTTCGCTCATCGCCAGGGTCATCGCCCCGTGCAGGTCGAGTGTCGGGGCTGCGCTGCCGCCGACACCCAGTGCCTGCTCCAGCGCGACCGCCAGCGGGCCGTGGCGAAACTCGCCCGGTCCTACCAGCAGCCCACCCGGCCGTCCGGCCACCAGCAATTGGAAGCGGTCGCCCAGGTCGCGGCGGTCCTCGAGCGCCACGGCGAGGGCGCGGAAGGCGGTCGCCGTCGCGGTGTCGAGCTCGCCCCGCAGATCGAGCACCACGGCGAGATTCAGCGCCGGTCGGCGACCACTGCGGCGCTCAGTCGCCTGGAGACCGACCTGGAGCAGCATGCGGCCCGGCTCGTCGAGGCGACTCCGGTCGGCCTGGAGATAGACGGCCATCGCCGCGTTCTCCGGCGGATCGAATGGCTGGACTGCCTGGTGGGCCGCGTCATGCAGCGCCAGCGGCGAGCCGGAGTGACTCTCCAGGGCTGCGCGCTGGCGGCCCAGCAGACGCGACTGCAGCAGCCGGAAGGCCGGATCTCCTGGCACGTACTGGTTCGACCAGTAGCCGGTTGCCTGCTGGTAGATCAGGCTTTCCAAACGGCTGCGCTCGGCGAGGAAGGCTCGAGCCGCTGCTATGGCGTCCTCGCTGGGCGCAACGTCTGCATCCAGCTGGTCGGCGGCTTCGAGGCTGTCCCGGTACCTCAGTTCAACCCCAGCGAGACCTCCCACGCGGCCCTCGTTCTTGTCGACCTCGGCAATCCACGCGCCCACTTCAGACTGCCTGGCGTCCATCTGGTCCTTCAAGAGAAGACGCTGACCGGACTCGTTGCCCCCCGCGCCCGCCTTTTCCCCAGGGGCTTTCCCGGGCCCAGTCGGCAGATTCAAGTAGTTCGTCATCGGGGGGACGCTGCCGAATTCGAGCGCTGCGATCACGTCCACGTCGGCCTCGCTCAGATCGACCAGGGGAGACTCTGAAGTGACCGTCAGGCGCTCCGGCTCGGGACTCCCCACGAGGTACCCAAGTGCCTCCAGCTCCGCTTGGAGCTTCTTCTCCTTGCTGCGAAGCTCCTCGGGCTCCCGGTTGCCCCTCCTCTCCAACGGGGCGCTCAGGTCCTCTCTGCCCTCGGGGGCGTCGACCGCCGACTGTGGCAACTCGAACCGGAGCTGCCGGAGCTTCAGATCTCCGACGGTGAAAGCGTCCGGCTCCGGGTCCACGCCCAGCCACAGGACCATGCCACCCGCGCTCGCCATCACCACCACCGCCGCCGCGGCCGCCAACTGGACCCTGCGGGGTCCCTGGACCCGAAGCCAATCGATCCCTCCGGCGGTCCAGGGAAACACGCGACGCGCCTTCGCGAACGGTGAGTCGCCCCGCGCTGCCTGGGTCTGCGGCTCGTCCTCACGAACCCGAGTCAGCAACTGCTCCACCGCCTCGTCCGGACCGTCGATGGGTTCGAGCGCGCCCAGGGCCGCATCGAGCCGCCCTGCGGCCTCGAGAACCTCGAAGCAGGCGTCACAGTCCGCCAGGTGCTCCTGCGCCTTCGTGTCCTGGCTCAGGCCCCGCGGACCGACTTCTTCCAACGTTCTGCGAATGCGACGACAGTGCCTGCTCATGGTGTGACCTCGCCTTGTTCGCGCCGGCTCAGGTCGCGCATCAGAGCACGACGAGCGCGGCGCAGACTGCTCTTGACGGTGTTGAGGGGCATCTCGAGCGCCTTGGCGATCTCCTGCATCGGCAGGTTCTCCACCGACGCCAGCAGCAGCACCTGCCGCTGCTTGAGCGGCAGCGACTGGATTCGCTCGGCCACCCAGCTCGCCGTCTCCCGAGACGTGGCACGACGCTCTCCATCCGGCGAAGGATCGATCGCCTCGACCTCCTCGGGCTCCCGAGCCACCAGCTCACGAACTCTCTGGCGCCGGAAGTGGTTGCGCACCGCGTTGGCGACGATGGTGAACAACCAGGGGTGGAGCGGCCGTCTCTCGTCGTAGCTCGCCGCCGCCCGGTGGACGCGCAGGAAGATCTCCTGAAAGAGATCGTCGCGATCGGCCTCGGGCACTGCGCAGCGACACAAGTGGCCGTAGACCGGAGCCCGGTAGGCAGCCACAAGGCGCGCGAAGGCACCGTCGTCACCTTCGCGATGCTCGATCAGGAACCGGCGTTCGTCGACCCGCTCCGAACCCTCGCCGTCTCGCGGCTCGGTCGCGCTGTCGATGATCTGTTCCACCAGCTCCAACATGGTTCCCCTTACCCGCACGGTCCCGGAAAGTTCCGTTCGGTGCGTTTCCAATTCCGATTCTTCCTGCAAGAGTGTCTCCAGCGAATCTCCAAAGCGTTAGACACCTCGGATCCGGGGAAGGAAACCGAGACCCTCCAGGGCGATCGGAGACCATGCCGCCCGAAGACCTGATCCGCTTGACCGGACGAGTGAGCGCGCCGGGCGGGGCCCTCGCATCGAGCACGCGGACGCGAACGCGCCACTCTGTCGTACCATTACATAGATATGAGAAAAGATAGAAAGAGTCCTTATTGAGAAGAGGAGGCACATCGTGGCGGACTTCACCCTTCCCGGCCATCGCGCCCTAGGGCACTCGAGACGTCGATCCTCGCTGCTGTCGCTCACTCCCCTGTTGCTCCTGCTGATCCTGATCGGGGGATGTCAGGGGTGTCGGAGTCAGTCGGAGAAACTGACCACTGAGTTCTTCGCCACCTTCGGCGACGCTGTCGAGTGCCCCACCTCAGATGTGACGCCGCCCGCGGTCAAGCTGGTGTTCGAGCATCCCGCGAGTGGCCAGCAGGTCACTCTCGGATCCGGGCACGCCGACTTGACCATCCCCATCCGGACCACGGATCGTTTCTTCGTCGTTGCGGTCGCGGAAGATCCGGAGGGGGTGTCGAAGCTCAGCATCTTCGGGCCGAGCGCGCCGACCTGCAAGAGCGTCGACGGCATCGGGTGCCAGGTGGGACCGGGGCTGACCGTCCCGAGCTCCCTCACGCCGACCGGCGCCCTGACTCGACTGTGGCTGCCCTACCAAGTCGCCGTCAATGGCGCCAGCTGTCCGGCCGGCTGCGAGTTTGCGTCGTGGAGGCAGAGCATTTCAGCGACAGCGGTCAACTGTTCGGGTCTCGAGGGCTCGAGCCCCACCCTGATCCTGACCGTCCCCTAGCCGCGGGCACCTCCTCAAGAAGGGACGGGCAAGATGGCCAAAGACCGCAGTGGATGTCTCCCCTCGCTGGGAGCGCTTGTTTGGAAGTTCTTTCTGGACGTCGTCATGTTGGCGCGACCACGCACTGGCGACCTGGTAGGACCGGAGCGAAGAGTCCTGCTGCTGGCGAAGAACTACATCTACGTTGACCCCGCGTGGAGCGCGGGACAGCGCCGTAGCCGAGTCGCAGCGCTGGGTGGCCTCATTCCCGACCTCTTCGACAAGACGAACCAGCTCTTCGCCACGACGGGCTTGAACGTCCACGTCGTCTCCTGGCGGACGGAAGTGGTCCCGAATGCCGCGATGTTGACGGCGGACATCGACGGAAACGGCGCCAGAGGGGCGACGGGGCAGTACGCGGGTCAGATCGCCAAGCAAGACTCCAAGCACATTCATGTCCACTGGTGCGAGCGCTCGACCACCGCCATCGAGGCCGTCGGCTCTTCGCCGTGCGGGGGGCAGGGCGACTGCAACTATGTAATCCTCACCAACGAACGCAGCAGTACGCGCACGCTGGCGCACGAGTTGGGGCACTACTTCGCCCACAGCTGGCACTCGACCGACCCGTCCAGCTTGATGAACGGCTCGCCGGGCGACCAACTCTCCGATGCAGAACGGAAAGTGATGTGGGACGGCATCAACAAGTACCGGACCCACCTGCGCGCGGCCAGCTTCGCAGTGCCCTAGCTCAGGGCGCAGCCATCTCGATATCGGCCTAGGCGGTCGACGCCCTCGCGTCCCGTCGATCCAGCCGGATCAGTTGGACAATCACAATCAGCCACCAGATCCCGGTCAACGGCCCCAAGTCGACCAAGCCCACCTCGGTCGGAATCCAGGGAAAGGCCCCCAGATTGAGACTGAGAAGGGCCGCAGCGGAAACCGCCCCGAAGAGCCCGAGGACCTTGCCGAAGTCGCGATGGCGGATCATCGCCACCGACAGCAGGAGGAGCCCCAGGCAATAGAAGATGTCGAAGGAGACGTCGATCCCCTGCTGGACATAGTCGACGAGTTCCCTGACCTGAGCCATCGCGTCAGGCGACAGGCCCCCTTCGGCATCGCCCGCCAGCTCCGTTGCCCGCGCCCGGACGTACTGTTGGACGACGAGCATCAGGTTGAAAAAGGCGAAGGCAATGACGAGGAACACCGCGCCCAGATCGGCGGCGGGGCTCTTTTCACTCGCGATCAGGCGCTCCCTGATACCGAGCACACCGACGATAGCCACTGGGCCTATGGCGAAGAAGAGCACCAAGAGCAGCTTCTCCGGCCCAGGGAAGTAGCCGAACGACGACGTCAGGTAGGTGCCGATGACGACCAACCCGAGCAAGGCTGGCACCCATCCGAAACGAGAGACAGGGGACAAGCTCATGGGCGGACCTCCTTAGTTGTGGACGGAACGCGTTGAGGTCAAGCTAGCAGCTCGGCCGTTGCTGAGCGCCGTCCGAGGAGGTGGGAGACCAGGATCGACCCGACTGCGGGCGGGATAGAATCGCCGCCACACTCACGGACCCAGGCACCAAGATGGCAGTATCGGTCGGCAGCAATGTCTAGGATCGTCCACAGACCTCTCGGCGAACGGCGCTCTCCACGCCGGCTGGCGCTCGCAGCGCTCCTCCTCGCCCTGACTGCCGGCTCTGCGGCAGCCACCGACAAGGCCACACTCGCCGCGGAGCTCCTGCGCCTGACGGGGATCGAGGGTCAGCTCCACCTCCTCGGTGCCGGGCTCGAGCGCACAGCAGGGGCGCATGGCCCCCGCCTCCCTCCGACGCAGCGAACGATGATCGCCCGACTTCTGCGCGAGACCTTCTCGTCCCGCACTCTCAACGAGGCCGCGCTCGCCTACCTGACCGGACAGATCGACGCTGAACGAGCCCACTCCGCTATTGGCTGGCTGAAAACCCCGGAGATGCAGGAGGTCGTCCGGCTCGAACAGCAAGTGATGGCGCCCGACTTCGAACACAACAAGCAAACCTGGGCACTGTCGATGCGCGGTCGCGAGCCCAGCTCCGAACGCGTGGCGTTGATCAAGCGAATCGAGGCCGCCGGTCAGAGCACCAACACGATCGCGAACCTCGCCTACGTTGTCGGCCTCGCCATCGCCAATGCAAGAAACGGAGCCGCCGGCTACCCCGTCCCGTTTGAGGTCGTGAGTGAGGATCTCCAGCGCTCGATCTCACGCAGCTACCGGGATCTCGAGCGAGAGACCCTCATCTCTCTGCACTACACCTACCGCTCGCTGCCGGACGAAGCTCTCGCCCGCCTCGCCGCCGCACTCGAGTCCGAAACCGGCCGATGGACCAGCCGCGTGACCACCGAGGCCCTCACTGCGGCTGCGGGGACCGCGGCCAGGGTGCTGACCGCCCGACTCCAGGCGGAGTTCGAAGCGGCTCCCGGTCGGTAGCAACGGCGGGCTCACCTCAGGTCGTCTCCCCTCCAAGAGGAGGTGCCGCCCCACGAATCAACGCGTGAAGTCGGTGCGCCCCTGGTACAGCATGAGGATCGACACCATCATGATCGTGCCGACGAGCAAGTGCGCCCCGGCATTCATCATGGGTCCATCCAGCCAGTAGAAGGACGTCAGCGTCGGCAGCGCCACGACGAGACTCGCCCAACCCGCGAACGCCGCTCGGCCCCGGCCCTGGCGCCGTGCCGCCACCGCCTCCTGCACCAGTGGCGCCATCAGCGCGTAGATGAAGAACTGGCCCGTGATCCTGGCGAGAATGGGCAGCTCGCGGAGGTCGATCTCCCCCTTGACCAGAGCCGTGAGGCCGAGCAGGAGGACGCCGGCCAGATAGCCCGCGGTCACCAGACAGATGGGCAGAAGGACCATCACGCCCGCGAGCTGCCGGGGGGTCAGGGGCGCAGCCAGCAACAACCGGGCTCGCCGCTCCTCGGAGCGCATGCCGAGAGCGATGAAGGAGACCACCATGCCGGCGATGGCCGGGAACATGCCCGACAGGAAGGTCGGGATCCTCTCGGCGCCGTTCTCGAACCACGTGAGGCCGACGAGCAGCGCGGCGACGCCGGTGGCGATACCCAGGCCGCCGAGCATCCAGGGGCGAAAGTAGAGGAGCTCAGCTCGCAGTGCGTTCCACATCGTGTCCCTCCTTGAGGATCTGTACTGCAATTTCGTCGACGCTCATGCGCGAGACCTCCACGGCCTCGGCGCCCAGCTCGGCGAGTTGTCGTTCAGTCACCGACGCGTCGCGGGTGATCACCTGGTGCTCGGCGCGCACGCGGCGGTGCTCCACCACGCCCTCCAGATCGCACTCGTCGTCCTGCAACCGAAACGAGATGCGCCGCCAGCTCTCACTCAGCTCGTCGCGCCCGGTGCGCAGGACGACGTGACCGTCGCGCAGAAAGGCCAGCTCGTCGGCCAGGCGGTTGATGTCGGACAGCACGTGCGTGGAGTACAGGACCGCGTGCTCGCCGTCCTCGGTGATCTCCCAGAGGACGTCCAGTACCTCGGCCCGGACGATCGGGTCGAGACCCGAAGTCGGCTCGTCGAGCAGCAGCAGGCGGGGCCCGTGGCCCAGGGCCGCGACCAGTGCGAGCTTCGTGCGATTGCCGCGGGAGAGAGCCTTGACCGGCTTGTCCATGGGTAGCGCGAAGCGCTCGGCGAGCCGGCGTGCCCGATCGCTGGACCAGCCCGGCATCAGGCTCCCAACGAACTCCAGGTTGCGTGCCGCGCTCCAACCTTGAAAGAAGCCGTTCTCCTCCCCGACATACCCCACGTCCAACCGGTACTTGGGTCGAGCCGGGTGGACCTCAACGCCGAAGACCTCACAGCCGCCCGCGTCCGGCAGGGTGAGGCCGGCGATGCAATTGAGCGTCGTCGTCTTGCCGGCTCCGTTGGGGCCCACCAGGGCGAGTACCGTGCCGGGCTCGAGGACGAGATCGATCGGCCCGAGCTGGAATCCGGGAAATCGCTTCGTCAGCCCATTCAGGCGGGCAGCGGGGTTGGCGTTGGGTTCCTGACCGTTCATCTTCGTGCTCCGTTCTTAAGAATCTTCTCGAGAATGCGCCGCATGTCGGCGTTGCTGAGACTCTCCGCGGCACCCTGGCTCACCAGATCGGCCAGTGCCTGCTCGAACCGCCCTTCGGCGATCGCCTGCTTCCTGTCTCCTGCTATCGGTGCCACCCAGAAACCCTTGCCGCGGCGGGCCTGCAGCAGCCCCTCGCGCTCCAGGTCGTCATAGGCCCGCTGGACGGTGATGACACTGATCCGTTGTTCTTTGGCCAGGACTCGAATCGACGGTAGGGACTCTCCGCCGGCCAGACTCTCGGACAGGATCTTGGCCCGAATCTGCCGCGAGACCTGTGCGTGCAGAGGCTCGTCGCTGAGCTCCGACAGGTTCAGGATCACGGTGCCTCCTCCCCGCGCGGCACCAGCATCGCGGCGGTCCAGTCGTCCTCCGGCGCGCGTCCGGTGCGCTGTTGAACGCTATCGAAGAGTGCAGCCAACCACAGGGCGGGCGAGTCATTGAAGGACGCCTCGCCGAGCATGGACTCGAGGGCCTGGTAGCCAAGCGGCTCGCCGGCGGCATCCTCCGCCTCGGGCAGTCCGTCCGTCAGCAGGAGAAGCCGCTCATCGGGGTCGACAGTCACCGTGCGCGAGGCGTAGGCAACCTCGTCGCGGATCCCCAGGGGCAGCCGGGGTCCAGGGACCGACAGGGGTCGTGGCGGCTGACCTGGCTGGATGAGATAGGGATCCGGGGCTCCAGCGTTGGCCAACTCCACCGTCCGGTCAGCCGGGCGGTAACGCGCCAGAGTCAGTGCGACGAACTCACCGCGGCCCAACTCGACCGCCAGGCGTCGGTTGAGCTCGGTCAGCGCTTCGGCCACGCTACCCTCGGCCGTGATGAACGGCAGCATCGCCTTCGCCGAGGCCATGATCAGACTGGCCGCGAAGCCTTTGCCGGCCACGTCGGCTACGACCACTGCAATCGTTCCGTCGGCGCGCTGGAGGACGTCGTAGAAGTCTCCCGCGACCACTCGCGCCGGCAGACACCTCGCCGCCACCTCCCAGCCCGGCCCTTCCAACTCGGACGGAGGCAACAGGCGGCGCTGCACGTCGCGAGCCATCTCGAGCTCGCGCCGTCCGAGCTCCTTGGCGACGAGCTTCTCGAGCTGCAAACGCTCCACGAACTCGCTGCGTCGCTCGGGATCCAGCTCTCCGACCCTGACCTGGCCCTCCGGCTCCCCCACCAGGAGCCCCTCAGCGACCAGGCTCTCGTAAGCGGCCTGGACCGTGGACGGCGCCACACGATGCTGCCGCGCCAGCTGGCGGTGACCGGGCAGCCCCTCATCCACCGTGAGCTCTCCCCGGACGATACGACCACGGAGCTGGCGCGCGATCTGTTCGCGTACAGGCTCCGAGTCTTCCGGGCTCAGGTGCAGGAGTAGCGCTGGAGGTTTACTGTTCATAGACACTATGTACAGTATGTCCAAAGAGACTAGCTGTCAAGAGTCCCCCTGGGCTGGAAGGCGGTCGCAGGACAGCCCGTCAGGAAGAGCCGTCCTCGACGGTCGTCTTCATCCATCGGGTGATCTCCCGGGCCAGAGCCGTCCCCGTCAACCCCAGGGGTGCAGACGGGTCGACTCTCTCATGCTCGTCCTCCATCCACTTCTTGCTGAAGGCCGCGATTTCCTCCGTCGCCGTTGCGAGGTCGTAGCTCAGGAGTGACCATCCGTCGGACTCCACCGGCTCCGCATTCGCCTCCGGGTCGGTGATCGCACTCAGCAACAGGACGGAGCGCGGGCCGAGTCGCTCGAAGGCCGTCTCGATCTCCCACTCGACGTTGTCCGACATTACGGTCGCGTCGACCAGCGCCAGGTCCGCTGAGTCCAACAGCTCCTCCACACAGGTCTGCCAGTGCTGCGTCTCGCACTCCAGCACGAGCATCCCCTTACGGCTGCGCCGACCCCGCAGAGACCGCAGGGCGGCCTCCCCCACTTCTCCGGGAGCCACCCTGGTGGCCCCGAGGCGACGCCCGATGACCACGGCGGCAAGCCCGGGGCCCGTCACCGCGAGCACCGCGAGAAAAAAACCCGCGATCCTGCCCGCAATCGTCTCGAACCAAGGCAGCTCGAAGACCCAGAGCATCGCCCCCAGCGACCCGAAGAGGCCGATCAGCAGCACCGGCAGGAAGACCGCGCTCGTCACCGCGGGAGGCGCATCGACACTCTCGTCCTGCAGCGTCACCGGTAGAGCGATCCCCTTCGAGGCTTCGTCCAGAATCCGCCCATGCCACCGGTTCAGGTGGCCCGCCAGCTCGTCCGTATCGCCGAACCGCCGGAACCAGACCACGAGCCGCCCTCCGTGGTCGCGCCCTATGAGCATTGGCAGCATGCCCCCGATGATCGCGAAGGGACCGAGGACAACGATCCAGATCGGCAGGTTCAGGTCATCCAGACCCCACGACAGCCACACTCCCACGCCCGGCAGGCACCAAAGGGCGGTCAAGGCGAGAATCAGATTCTGTGACGTTCGCGACATTGGGTGGCCTCGGGCCTTCGGCGACTAGACCTCGTGTCTCGTTTGATTCGCCTAACTTATCCTCCGGCAGGGAGAAGCAGAGTGCCTGCGTCTTTCGGGCCGCGACTGAGACGCCCGGGGGGGCGATGCCGGGCCGCTGATGAGGCCTGCTCGACGGGGCGCGCGAAGAAGAACGGCCCACCCCTTGCGGAGTGGGCCGAAAGAGACTCCGTGGATCGGACGCCCTACTTACAGGACTTGTTCGAGGGCGGGCCCTTGCACTTGTTGGAGCAGCAGTCCGCGTTGAGCACACATGACGCACCGACCGGCAGACATGAGCCTCCCGAGGAGACCGTCAGCGTAATGATCGCGCTTCCGGTGAGGCCGCCACTGTCCGTGGCCGAAGCCGTGATGGTGTGGTCACCCTCAGAGAGGGACGTCGTCGAGAAACTCGAGCCGGAGCCGATCGAACCATCGAGATTCGAGCTCCAGTCCAAGCTGGCGGAAATGTCGCCGTCCTCGGCGTCATTCGCCGAGCCGGAGAATGTGACCGAGTCTCCAGGCTCGACCGAAGTCCCATCGGCTGGAGCGAGAATGGACACGACGGGCGCCAGGTTGACGTTGCTGGTGCAACTCGGCACCCGGAACGAAGCGACCCGCGTGAGCCAGGGCGCACCGCCGGTCGAAGCCAGGTACTCCGTCGTGTACCAGAACGTGCAATCGTCCGCGGGATCAAGCTCCATCGAGGAGTAGTCACCCCAGCGGCCGGCGGAGCCGGTCTGGGAGCCGGTTCCGGCGAACATCAAAGCCTCCGCCTGGAGGGTCCCAAGCGGGTCGCCTTCGTCTCGGGTCGCGTAGTAGATCGACGGAAAGCTGCTGCCGTCGCCGTGACTGTAGCCGAGAGCGATGTTGCCCGAAGCGTCCATGGCGATACTGGGCATCCAGCGATGGGTCGCATCCGGTGAATGCGTGCCCTGCTGGTGGATCGACCAGGCGCCGCCGGTGCTGCGCAGCTCGAACCAGCGGGGTGCGGCGCGATCTCCAGCGGCCAGGACATCGACGGTCCAGGACCCGACCATCGCCTCGTGGCTGCCGAAGTTCCGGTAGACCAGACGCTGCATCGGCCACCACGACGCGCTGTCGATCTTCACGCTCGTACCCGGCTGAGGCAGACAGTTCGAGGCAAAGAAGCCGCAGACCGTCCAGTTGAAGTCGGCAAGGCCGTCCGCCGAGGTCAGCTCGTGGGCGCGGACGAAGGTGGAGTTGGAAGGCGAGTTCCAGTCGACATCGAACTCCCACACGTCCAGGCTGTCGTTGGCCGGGGAACCGAAGTAGGGCTCGCCGCCATCGCGAAACGTGTAGAAGAGGCCGGGCGAACCGGCGGGGGGCGGCGTCGAACCGTCCACGTCGGCAGGCATCATCAGGTTGTAGAAGTTCTGGAAGAACTGCATCGGCCGGGCCGTGTTGCCCGCCAGCATGTTGGCGCGGTCCAGCGCGAAGACATCGTACTGATCCTGATAGCCCGAGTTCGTCCCCATGAAGTAGGCGTTGTTGTCCGCCTCCGGCCAGACGCCGAGCTTGAAATAGTCCGGGAAGCGCGGGGTCACGACCTCGTAGAGGTAGTACGAGCCCAGTGGGTCGCCCGTCTGAGATATGGCGAAGCAGACCGACCGGTGGTTCTTGGCGACAGCGAACTGAGTCAGCACGAAGCGATCGGCTCCCTGGTCATAGAGGAAGATCGCGTCACCGCTGTTGTCGGTGCGGCAGGGGTTGCGCTTTCGCATGCCCGACCAAAGCTCGTTCGTGTCTGAAGGGCCGGCCAGAAGCGTGCCCGTCTTGCTGTAGATCGCGAACGTCGAGTTCACCACCTGAATGTAGTGATTCGGGCCGACGGTACCCTCCGTGTCGGGCGGGTAGAAGCCGGAGATGTTCGGCATGCCGGCAAAGTCGGCGTCGAGGCCCGGAGTCTGGGTCCCCGCCGAGGCCGTCTGGACGGCGAAATCATCAACCTTGGGCGAGCCGGTACCGAAGCGCTGGCCGTTCCGGTCGAAGACCGTCTCGTGGCGAGGCGCGTTGCGCTCCCGCTCCTTCAGCACCTGGGGAACATTCGGTCTGCGAGCCAGGCTGCGGACTGAGGGACTGACGTGTGGGCCGATAATGGGAAGCGTGTAGGGGCGGCTTCGAACGCTGTCCGTGTCACCCTGGGCCCTAGAACCAGCTGGCGCCAGTACGCCCGACTGGAAGGCGGTGGTCGGGCTCTTCGACTCGTAACCCTCCCAGTGGGGATCGTTGTCATTGGCCGGGCGGACGCCGGCAGCAACCAGGGTCGACTTCAGCGAATGGCCGGCAGGCAGGATGCCGATGCGCGGCTCCTGGATCGCTTCGTCCAGGACCACCTCGATCTCGAGCTCGGCGTAGGCCGCGAAGACCTCCGCGACTGTCGAGTAGCTCTCGGTCGGCTGCGCTTCGCCGCGACCAAGGTCGAGGCTCAACTGGCCCTCGGCGACTCGACCCTCAACGAAGGACTCAACCAGGAGCCTCTCTCCGTAGAGGTCGAAATAGTGGACCGTGATCTCGCCGTAGTGATCCAGAGGTTGCCCGTCGAGATCGACCATGGTCGTCTCGAAGAGCTCCCACTCGGGAGTATCGGCCGCCAGCGGAAGCGCGATCAGACAGATCGCGATGGCCACCAGGGCCGACTTGGGATGACACTGCATATGTTCTCCTCCAAGAGTGTTTGAGAGCTGGCCGTGCGACGCTAGAAGCAGCCCCTTCGGGCCAGACTCTCGAATAATCTCCTTGGGGAAAACGCCTCGAGAAACTACAGCTTGCAGAATCGCCAGAATCGTCGATCTGCACAACTCAGAACACCAATGGCTCCCCGCCATGAGCGCTTCCCCCGCCTCTTTGCTGCAACAATGTCGCTCATGCTAGCACCCTGCTGAGGCACTCCGCGCGCATCACAGATGGCGCCATCCCAGGCGAGCCAAGGGACGGAAGTGGTACGGGGAGAGCCGACGACGCTACAGGGTCGCGGGCGCCTCGATCTCAGCCGTGATGAACGAGGTGTCGCCGCCCACGTCGTCGCGCAAGCCCACGGCAATGGTGCTCGGCTCGAGCCCGAGCTGCATTTCCACGACATAGTTGTACGCCTCTCCCGCGGCCAGGACTCTGTGGTCCGGAACCCGCACCGGAATGGTCCGTGTGCCGATGGGCGTGGCCGCCCCGGAGCCCTGCCTGGCAGCCAGGAAGACCGTGAAGACGCCGTCTCTATGGCCGTCCTTTGGCAGCAACGTCAGATTCTCGAACGGCAGCGAGACGCTGACCTCCACATTGATCTTGCCGTTGACGATCTGCTCATCAGCCCTGACGGCATCGATGCGGACGCCGAGGGGGTTGTTCTCCATCCCGTAGAAGAGAGCGGAGAGAACTCCAGCCCGGACGCGCTGCTCGGTGGTCTGGGCCTGGTAGCTCTTGCGATACCTGAGCTTCGCTCCCGGCCGGTTTGTCTTGACGCGGATGGAGTGCACCTGTCCGTCACCGGCGGCCGGGGATGCGTAGGCCAGCTCATAGCTCGCCATCGACTCGTCGATTGCCGCTTGCACGGCGGGCCGAAAGTCGCCGGCCGCGAACGTCGCTTCGCCACCTGTTTCAACGGCGAGAATCGAGAGGCTGCCCTGCTTGTTGGCGACCGACTCGATTCGATTCCGCATCGTGGTCTGCACGACGTTGGGGTCGGTGTGCGATCCGACCTGAAGTCCCGAGGCGAAAAAGGGATAGATCACCACACGGTGGGAACTCGCCAGGGCAGCGAGGTGCTGCCACTGCTCCGAGGTGTCGTAACTCTGCATGTCCAGGTAGGCGGTCTCGGGATCGTACCGATCGTCCTGATTGGTGACGTAGGCGGCCCCGGGGATGGCCTGCATGGCACCCGTTCCGTCACACAGGGTCGCAGCGTGGTTCCAGGCCTCGGCTCCAGGCACCATCGGCACGCCGTCGCTCACATGAAGCAGCGTCTTGCGACCGGGGATTCCGGAGAGCGAACCAACAAACTGCTCGAGGGCCCCCAGGGTGGCCTGCACCCGCTGATTGACCTCGTCCGAATGCTGGCGAGCCATTTGGCCGACAAAGACACAGGGGCCATCGGCGTTGAACTCCTGGTCGAACTGAATCTCCTCGAGCGCGTTGCGGTCACGAAGGTTGGCGAGGAGGCGATTCGCCATCGGCATGGCCTCCATCTCCAGCGTCCGCCGGAGCTCCTTACGATTGCGACTGAACTCCATCAGCACGCGCAGCGAGCCATCGAAGCTGACGACCATGACCTGGTCAGCACGATGAAGACCCTCTTCCAGGGTCTCCGACAGCTGCTCCAAGAGGCGTTTCCTGGTCGCCGGCCCGGTGTTGACATTGTCGAGAAACACGACCAGCCGAAGGGGCTCCACCCCGGGTGCCGACCGCCTCGAAGCTGGACTCCCGGCACCCTCCCGCCGCGATCGACCCAGTCCAGTCGGCGAGAGAAAATGCGAGACGTCGACGGGCTCGCCATCTTCGAGAACCTCGACCTCTTCGAGAGTCAGGTCGTCGATCGGGTTGCCGTCGCGGTCGGTTGCGAAGAGCTCGACGTTGACCAGCCGGACTTCCAACTCCTCGCTGAACGAATCTGCCGAGTCGGCCTGACCCTCGGCCATCGGAGCCGCTAGCAGGATCAACGCGGGAGCCAGCCACATCCAAGCTGCCGGCCGGTCCTGCCTGTTCGCAGACTCTCTAGAAACTCGTGTCCAGCCGATTCTTCGGATTGATTCGCAGCTCTTCATGCCGGCTCCTTCACTGGATTCAGCTGGATCGGCGCTGCCATGAGCCGATCTGGCCCTACCGCTGTGGCGTTTCTCCCGACAACCCGCCAACACGGCCCTGCATTCCTTCAGGTGCGCAGCGACCGTCGGCGGCACCAGGACCGGCCCGCGGGCGCCTCAGTTGCGGCTTTCGGATCACGATCGGGAAGGGCAGATCCCGGCACCGAGCCTCGCCGCACGCCACTCCTCTTGCGGCTGAGGAGTATTTCCGCGCGTTGAGATGTTGACATGAGCTGTGGGATGCTCTCGACGCAGCTCCCCCTTTGAGACTCGAGTCCTCAGCCCCGAAAAGGAGAGATGAATTGAAAGCACGCGCCTTGATGCTCCTCGCCATGTTCCTGATCGCTCAGTCTGCCTCGGCGTTCATCACCTTCACTCAGCTCAGCGATGACGTCTTCGTCGTCAGCCATCGCATCAAGGTGCTCGGTAGCCGAGGCCGCGCCATGAAGGTCGTCTACGAGAAGTCGGCCTCGCTGTGCGTCGCAGCCGGCTTCGCCTACTACGAGATCATCGATCAGGAGTCACAGGCCGCCCAGGAGAACGAGACGGCCAATGCGAGCATCAGGATTCAGCTCTTTCACCAGGAAGGCAGTGGGCGAGTCGATTGCCAGGCCAATGCCAACCCCGAATACACCCAGCAGGCCGACGCCAAGCTGGCCAAGCGCGGCTACGTGCCCCCGGCGGAGCCCGAACCGACCGAGGCCACGGAGGCGACCGAGACCTGCACGATCGAACAGATCACGGCGATGGTGCGGGCCGGGCTGACCGACGAGCAGATCAAGGCCGCCTGTCCCGACGACCGGTAGCCTCGTCGCGCGCCGTACGAGATCGCTGGCCCGGTGGTACCCTTGCCCCGAGTCGATGAAGACCATGCTCCTGCCTTTGGCCTTGGGCCTCCTGGCGAGTGCTGTCGAAGCCCAGGCCCCCGTAGGCGACCCGTTCCCGATCGCCGAGCTGACGAACGGCCGCCAGGCTGGCCCCGACGCCGCCGCGCAGCCTGACAACACTTTCGTGGTCGTCTGGAACAGCGAGGAAGGCGATGGCGACGGAACCGCCATCCGCGCTCGCCGCTTCGCCCAGGACGGAAGTCCGATCTCGAGCGAGTTCGCGATCAACGAGGCGACCCCGGGCAGCCAATGGGGGCCAGCCGTCGCTACCGACGCATCGGGGAACTTCGTCGTGGCCTGGAACGGTCCAGACGGCGGGGAGCACGCGGTGTTCGCTCGCCTCTTCACTGCCAACGGCACCCCCCTCGGCGGAGACTTCCAGGTGAATCTCACCGGACCACTGGTGCAGCCCTCGCCCAAGGTCGGTCGCAACCCGGCGGGCGACTTCGTCGTCTCCTGGCGCGACCTCGATCCAGGCAACGGCGACGTCATGGCCTCCACCTTCGATGCCTCCGGCTCGGTGGTCCTGACCGAGTTTGTCGTCAATGCTTCGGGCAACTACCCCACGAGTTCCTCGGGCGGAGGGGTGGCCGCCGGAATGCGCTCGGACGGCGGCTTCGCAGTCGCCTGGGCCGGCGAGCAGGATGTGGGGGGCTTTCCGACCACCGACATCTTCCAGCAGCGCTTCACCTCTGGAGGGCAGCCCCTGGGAGGCGAATTCCAGCTGTCCGACCACGGCCCCGCCGGCTTGTACTTCAGCTACCGCCCTCAGCTGAGCGTCGACGAGGCCGACAACTTCCTCGTCGTCTGGCACACCCAGCTCAATCTGGCCTACGGCGCCGCCAATGCTCGCAGGACGAGCGCCTCGGGCGTGCCGGGGCAGATCAAGCTCCTCGGTAGCCCCAGCGAGGGCCATATCGCCTCCACGACTCCGAGCGGCGAGTTCGTCGTCATCTGGCAGGACTACGACTGCTGCATGCGGGGCGCTCGGTTCGATCCCGCGGGAGACCTCATCGCGAACTTCCCGGTACCGGACTTCGAGGGCTGGTCACGAACACAGGTCCATCCTGCCGGCGACCCAACCGACTTCATCCAGGTTCGCACCGTCGGCGATACGACGAACTGGGACCTGATCGGCCAGCGGTACAGCAGGGACATCTTTGCCGATGGGTTCGAATCCGGTGACACGGGTCAGTGGTCGCGATCGGTGCCGTAGTCTTCATGGCACCGTGGGCGCCTCCGGAGTTTCTCTCTAGAATGCGGTCGTACAACACCGCGCACCTTGCTCCAGTCAACCTGTTCCCGAGCCTGCCCTGGACGAGAGGGAGCCCCGTGACCCACAACCTCAAGCGAATCTCGCTCCCATTCATCGCGGCCTCGGTCCTCGGCCTGTTCTCCGTTGCGCCGCCCGCCCGAGCTGCCGAGCCTTCCGACCAGGCGACCGAGCTGTTTCGCCAGTCCGGCCTGGGAACTCAACTGGCGATGATCGATCAACAGATCATCGGCACGATCTCGAGCCAAGGGCACCAGATCCCGCTTGGGACCCGCAAGCTCCTGATCCAGGTCGTCGGCGAGACGTACTCGGGCGAGGCTCTCAAAGCGGAGGCCCTCGCGATCCTCTCGCAGGAGATCGATCCCGTGCTCGCGGAGCAGACCCTCACCTGGTTAGGGCTCCCGGAAACCCGGGAGATCGAGCAACTCGAGGAGGCCAGCGGTACGCCCGGCTGGAAGCAAGGCCTGCTGGCGCACTCCCTCCATATGCAACAGAAGCCGCCCGAGCCGGCCCGAATGGCCCTCGTGAAGCGGCTCGACGCCGTCGGCGGCACCACAGAGGCCAGTATAGAAGTGGCCGCCGGCACGGCGTTCGCGGTCTTCTCGGCGCTGAACGCGGCCGCGGGCTACCCGATGACGCTCGAGGTCCTCGGGCAGAGAGTCGCTACCCAAGCCGCGCAGATGCGCCAGACGATTCACCAACAGGTGATCGAGGCGTTTCTCTACACCTATCGCGACGTCTCGGACGAGGCTCTTGGTCGGTATGTCGACTTCCTCGAAACCGAAGTGGGGCAGTGGTACTGCCTGCTCATTCGCCGCTCTATGACCGGGGCCATGGGAGCGGCGGCGAAGGCCATGGGGGAGACCTTGGAGAAGGAGCTCGAGGAGAGTGGACGTCGGTAGGAGTGAGAACAGGGTGCCACTTCCAATCGGGCGGCTATACTTGAGTCTCCCTATCCCTACAAACCAAGAGCACGCCAGCCCCCGAGGCAATATGAAGCTCACCGCCGCCTTGCCGACCCTCCTACTCTTCTCGGCCGGCATCGTGAGCGCACAGCCGACCCCCAAGACCGACGACGACCACATCAAGATCCACTTTCTCGACGTCGGCTCCGGCTCCTGCCAGCTGGTCGAGTGCCCGGGCGACCCGGCAACGACAGCGCCCCTCCTCATCGACTGCGGCTCCCGCGCGCTCCGCCCGGCACTCGCCCGAGATCGGGACGAGGTCAAGGCCTACGTCGACGCCATCCTCGCTGCCTACCCCGATCCGATCGTCGCGCTGAGCCACGGCGACCAGGACCACTACCGTTTCGTCCCGAACCTCGTCCCCAAGGCCAAGATCGTCTGGTTCGGCGCCAGAAAGATCGGCTACGGCAAGAAGACCAAGGACTGGTTCGACGCCCAGGAGAGCCTCGGGGTCACGGTGAAGGGCGGCTTCGGCGACTTCAGTTCGGGCTTCCACAACAACGGCGCCCCCGTGGCCGACCTGGCCTGCGGCGACGCGGAGACCTTCGTCCTCACCGTGAACAAGGGCATTGAGAAGAACAGCCGCAGCATGGTGCTCAGGATCGAGCACGGGGACTTCAGCGTCACTTTCTCGGGTGATGCCGAGGAACCGACCCAGAACAGCGTCATCGCGAACTTCCCAGGCGGCATCGAAACCACCGTCCTCACTGCCTCCCATCACGGCGCCGAAACCGAGAAGAGCAACGAGCCCGCCTGGGCCACCGCCACCAGCCCGGAGGTCGTCATCTACAGCGCCGGCGTGCGCTTCTACCATCCGCTGTGCAGCATCGTCGGCAACTACCGCTCAACGCTCAAGAGCGACGTCAGTCCACACCCCTTCTGGTGCGGCGACCGGGCCGGTCTCAAGTCCAAGTACCACCGACCGAGCCGCATGACGACCCTTGCCGAGTACACGACGGCGATCAGCGGAGTCGTCACCGTCGAGTCCGATGGGACGAACTACACGATCGAGTGTGGGTTGACGCCCGGGTGCGGGTAGTCGGCCAGTGCGCCGGCACTCGCAGCCCAGTTGAGAGGACCTCCCCCAGGGGTGTCATGAATGAAGCATCTCAAGACGTCCAGATTGCAGCCCCGTTCCGCCTCCCACTTCAACGGGCGGACCGCCAAGGCCGCGAGCACCATCGCAGTCGCTGCTAGGCTGGAGCAAACCCAAACCCAAGTCTTCTTGCTCAACGGTTCTCGCTTCTTTCTTACCTGGAGCGGATCGTCACAGCCCCACAAGCCAATGGATCGCATGCACCAACCACCGCACAACAGCTGCACTACTCCAAGTGCAGATAGTTGGCCCAAAAGACTCCTTCACCATTGCCGAAGAGAAGAGGTGGCGAGGCGAAGAGAAGAGGGTGGCACATCCCCCAGGCTGCTCCAACCGGCAGCTCGGTGGCTGAAGGCCGGGCTCACACTCGCCTGCCTGGCTGTTCCGGCGGCAGTACTTGCTCAACCAGACCCAGGACACGAGGTCGGTTTCGTCATTCACTACGTAGGTGACCTAGAAGGTCGGCTCTTTCCGACCCTCCATGCCGAGACGGGCCGACCCGTCGGCGGCGCTGCAAACTTGATGTCGATGATCCGAATCCGCAGGGAAGCCATCGAGGCCTCGGCCGATGCTCTGCTGCCTCTGCTCCTCGTTTCGGGAGACGCCACGGTGGGAACCCGCGTCTCCTCCATGTTTGACGGACTGGCTGAGGCTGACGCCTTGAACAAGATGGCGCCCACCGCCCTCGTCCTCGGACCCCATGAGTTCGCCCGGGGAGAGGAGGTCTTGCGGGCCTGGCTGGATCGAGCCGAGTTTCCAATCGCCGCGACCAATCTCGAGGGTCCACTTGACGACCTCGGGATTCGGACTCACGTTCCAGTGACATTGGACGACGGCAGCAAGCTCGCGATTCTGGGCCTGATCACGCCGCGCCTCGAAGAGCTGGTGTCTCAAGCGATCCTCGAAGATCTGGGCTTGACAGTGAAAGGCCCGAAGGCTGCAGCAGAAGCTGCGATAGAGAGACTCGGTTCGGAGTTCGAGCACTTCGTCCTCCTCTCACATTGCTCATCCAAAACCAACTGGGAGCTTGCCGCCCTTCCGGGCGTTCGCGCCGTTGTCGGGAACTCCGACCACGCCGAACGAGCGAACATCGAGCAGCGAGAGTCAGGCACCAGAGTTCCGATCGTCTCCGCTGAGGCTTGGGGGACCCAGCTTGGGGAGCTCGCGGTTCTTGAGCCCGGTTCAGACCGCAGCCGCATCTTCAACACGGTCTTCCCGGTAGGCCGCGAGGTTCCGCCCGATCGTGATCTCAACACCTACCTGACGCTGAAATCCCTCGAGCTTCTCGACGAGGCCGAGAAGCCGGTAGCCGAATTCAAGAGGACGCTGGTCGGTCGTCGCGAGAAGATCAGAACGAAACAGACCAACTTCGGGGGGCTCGTCGGCCGAGCCATGCGTTGGCAGACTGGTGCTGACGTCGCGCTGATCAACGCAGGGGCCTTCAGGCAAGACGTCGCTGCCGGCCCGCTCCGCCGAATAGACCTCATCGCGGCCCTACCGTTTGGAAACCGCGTGACGGTTGTAAGCCTCACCGGAGCGTCGCTCGCCAGTGTCATCAAACGATCTGAGGAGATTGGAGCCAAGGCAGGATCGGCGGGCGACGTCAGCGGAGCGTACTTGCAGGCCAGCGGGATCGATTGGGCAGCAAGCGACGATGGGGGTTCGCACATCACGATAGAGGGCGAGCCGCTTGAGCCAGCGCGGGACTACAGGGTAGCCACGATCGACTACCTGGCTAGCGGAGGAGACGGCTACGAAGAGTTGCAGACTGGGACCCTCTCGACCGGGCGCGACTTGATCGATGTCCTGGTCGCCTTTCTCCAGATACCTGGGCGTTCACCCGAGACCGCCGGAGGACCTCAGCCACCAATGCTCGCGACAGACGCCGGAGACCACGCCGACACGCGGGAGAGACAGGTCACGGTCACCGCCCGAACGGGCTTGAATGAGAATCTACTGGACGCCGCCGACCTCTCAGAGGACGCATTGCTCTACGTTCCAGCGACAATCTCCATCGTCAATGCCCTGAGGAAGGCCTATGTCTGGATCCCGAGCAGCGGCGAGCTTCTTGAGAGGCTGCAGGCAGCCGTGGTCGCCAGGAACCAACTGCTCTTCGAGGTGCAGCGAGCATCGTGGAACTCCCCTCTCGGAAGACCGGGGATTCTCAGTATCCCGGCGCTGATTCCCGCGAGCATCCCGGAGCTCACCATCGGCAAGGAGACCACGGCACGCGAAATCCTCGAGAGCTTCCAGAGCAACGTGTCAGACGTCGACCTCGAGAGGTTCCTTGCGACGAACAGCCGAGTCTTCAACAGCAAGCTCCTACGACCGAACACCTTCGAGGCTGAGCGTGGCGCGACCTACAAGGCGCCACTCTGGCAGTACCGGCTTCATCCCAAGGCCGCACTCGATACTGCTGGGACAGAGCGGCTCGAAGAACTGGTGCAACTCGAAGAGTTCGCCAAGGCCGCCCCAAACCGCAATACTCAGCTGTGGACCTTGGCGTCCTTCAAACAAGTGGAACGGCCCAGCGAGGCACCGTGGTTCTCAAAGAGGGTCGGGCTGGACCTCTTGACGCCAACCATGTTCAAAGAGGTTCAGCGAGTGTGGGTGGGCGTGATGGACAGCGGGGTTCAGTTCGACCACCCCGATTTGGAGAACTTCGTCGGGGAGGCGGAGCTCAAGGACTTCGGCACCCAGGAGCCAAGGGCCGAAGACGATCACCACTACGGCCATGGCACTCACGTGGCGGGACTGCTAAGCGGAGTATCGCTTCCGGCAGACGTGCGCGAAGCCTTGCGCAATCCTCAGGGAAGACCGAAGTTGGTTCTTCGCGTAGCCAAGGTCACCGATCAGCCCGATGGCCGAGTGCATAAGTACGTCCTTGCCGAGGCTGCTCAATGGCTCTTGGGAAGGAACCCTGTTGTGGTCAACATGAGCTTGACCGCCGACCTAGACAGCCCTCAGGCCCGCGAGCGGATCCTCCACGGCCAGTCGCTGTTCGTAGTCGCTGCTGGTAACGCGCCGGGGGCCAGCGTGAACGGCGATGAGTTGACGGACAAGGTCGACTTCTTCCCAGTCGACCTGTGGAACGCCAGCTCCAAGAATGTCCTCGTCGTGGCCGCGAGCAACAAGAGCGACAGGCTGGCTCGATTCTCAAACCGCGGGCACAAGGACAGCCCTGTGGTGAAGATCGCCTCCCCCGGCGTCGCGGTAGGCTCGATCGTCTCTCAAGCAGCCGGCCCTCGCCACGGCTGGGCCGAAGCCTCGGGTACCAGCCAAGCGGCCCCCTTGGTGTCGCTCGCCGCGGCGCTTGCATCGTCGAGGAGCGACGGGAGCCTGGATGCGGGCTACCCCCTGAGACAACGCCTGTTGAGCTCCTGCGACCACATCAGGGCTCTCCACCCCGGTGTCGAGTACGGTTGTCGACTCAATCTCTTCAAGGCCGTCAGTGTTGGAAAAGACCTGGTCGAACTTGTCGAATCAAGGCTGCCGGTGCTCGGTACGGTGTCCGGCTTTGCGGCTGGGAACCTCGCTTTCACGCGAAGCACAGCCGGGATTGGCGTCGATGGCCTCAAGGTCAAGGACAGCGGCATTCTTCAGGTCTGGTTGGGCGGTAGAACTGGGGACCTCGACCCCAAGACCCTGGACCCACACGTGGTGTGGCAGCCGGATGATCGTGCGGCCATGGTCCGGTTCTGCAACCGGCCACGAAGTCACGTCGGCCGGGTGTCGGCCGAGTATGTGGTTGTCAACGGACCTACCAACTGCCCTGCCCGGATGCAGAAGGGCAATCAGTGCTTCGTCCCTCTCTCCGCCGCGCGCGACATCGTGCGCAGCGAAACCGCCTGCGGGTAGCTACGGAAGCCTGGCCCTGTAGTACGCGACCCGCCCCGACAAGAGAGCCTCGACGGTCTCGGCTCTCGCGCCGCCTGCAGCTTTAGCTGCCGCCAGCTCCTGCTCCAGGTCGCTCAACTGTTGACGAAGCGCCTCGATGCGCTCTTCGAGCGAGTCCTGGCCCGGCGGGTATGCCTCTGCGGCGGCGGCCTTATCGCCATCCGAGAGAGACGGCTCGGGCTCAGCGGAATAGCAGGGACTGTTGGTACCGTCCTTGAACATCCAAGGCTCGTAGTAGTACTTCATGACCGAATCGCCATCGAACCCGTTCGTCTCGTAGAGGTATGCGTCCTCGAGCTTTCGGAGATTGAAGTCGGTATCCGCTTTCGACCACCAGTTCGGGCATCCGCTCATGTAGCGGTAGAGCCCGGGCCAGCGGTGCGTTCGATCGCGTGTGTAGGCGCAGCCTTCTGCGTCGAGCGTCGGCTCGTAACCAGGCTGGTCCTTCCACCGAAACTCGTCCTCACACCCCTCTTGTGGATGTTGGTGCTCGTGATGGAATCCCAAGGCGTGGCCGAACTCGTGTAGCACTGTCGTCTCGAACTCGTCATCCGACGGACGATCGAACTCCAGATTGAGAGAAGCCTCGTCGGGCCCTGCGATCTCCGGATCCACCGCATCGGTGCCAACCAGCGACCAATACCCATCCTTGAGAAAGGAGACCCGGATCTCCGCTGAATAGCTCGTGTCACCGGTTTCCCAGTTTCGATAGCCCGGAGCTACTCCGAAGTCCAGCTTCAGATTGGCCCCTTCCGGCCCCAGCCACTGGCTGGCTGCCTGTACAACCGCGCCCCTCAATTCTTGGCTTCCACCCATGAAGGCCACGCGCACTGAGCTTCCCGGCACCCAGAGCTTCGCTGTCTCGACGACGGACTCGAGCTGCCCTTCGGTGTCCAGGCTTGCAGCCCACTTGATGTCCCTCGCTCGATTCTCCAGCCGGGCCTGCAAGCGGGCGGGCAGCTTGTCAGCGACCCATGCATCCGCGGCCGAAGCGGCGAAGACAGACAGGGCAACAACAACCAGACCCTTGAGGATGGTGCTCTCGCTCGGCTTCAGGCTCATGTTCTTCCTCCAGATCTCGGCTTCGGACCGGCTAGCCCGATAGCTTCCAGCTCAGTCCCACGTATAACTCCGGATCGTCCTGCAATCTGCTCTTCAGATCGGACTCGAGCTCGGCCGTGCCGGTCAGGGCCTGACAATCGGCGGGGGCAGACTCGTCGCAGACCTTGAGATCAGTCAGATCCTTCACGAAAGGAAAGACGGCTCCGAAGGAGATCGACAGCTTCTTCGCCTGGGTCAGCCGGAAACCCCCTCCGATGAGCAAGCTCGGCCGGTTCTCGCCAATGCCTATCCCGAGCTGGATCATCGGATGAACCGAACGCCCTCCCGTCCGGAACACGAGGTTCAGGAGACCGGCCAGGTGAACGGAGTCAGAATCTGGAGATGCCTCCGCGACGACTGTCTTCATCATCGTCTCGCCGTCCGCCTCGAACTCGATCTCCTTCGTCCCGAACGCCGGATAGTCGACATTGGCAAAAACCGCTCCGGCTGAGAACTCCGGGGCCCAGATGAGGTAGTTCCTGATGACGATCTTCCGTGTGGTCGTCTTGTCACTCGTCGTGTAGGAGACCTTCCCGGTCTCCTTATCCAGCTTCAACTCTCGCTTCTTGATCGCGACGGTGGCAGTCCGGCGCTTCTCCAGATCATCCTGGATCTCCCCGAGGAAGTAATGCCGCTCATCGGCGAAGCGGCCGGCTGTGTCACCAAGTGCCGTAGCGAGGTCACGCAGGCCCTTCGCGAGCATCACCCGTTTGTCGAGCGCACCTTCGGCTTCCTTCGAGACAGCGCTGGCAAATCGCTCCGTCTTCAGAGCAAAGGCCACGCAATCGTCACTGAAGTGAGTGTTGAAGTCCGGGACGGCCTTCAGGCCCGCGACACCCTCCCGATCGGCCTTGGCCTGTGCTTCGACGACTCGAACGAACTCCTCTAGAGTGCTCTTGGCGGCGAGAAGCGACGACCTGGTGTTAGCCGACTTGATGGAGGTGAGGACCGAATCCACCTCGGGCGCCTGGTAGGCGATCAGGCTTGCGTCAACCACCTCCTCCCAGTACGACGTCCCGGCCTCCAAGTCTGAAACGCAATGGCGCCCGAGCCTCGTGTAGGCAAGAAACCAATCGATGACTCGCTCTGACTTGACCCTCGCCAGGGCAGCGCCCTCTCGAGCGGCGAGCTCGTCCTCCTTCGCGTCCGCTTCTCTCTTTGCTTCTGCGGCCCGGAACACTTCGAGCGCATTGTCCCCAACGTCGCCGGACGGCCTCGCGGCCTTCCTTCGTTTCACGCTCTCTCGGAGGCTCTTCTTGGCCGTTGTCTTCTTCTCAGCGGCCTCGGCAGCGCCTTCGCCGTCCTCGTCCTCGACCGCAACGCCAATACCGGACAAGACTGGATTCGCACTGGCAACGAAGGCCTCGAGCGCTGCCACAGCAGGATCCTTGTCCGCCACCACTTCCATGCTGGCTTCTACGCTGAAAGGAGAGTAGTCGAGGACATACACCGGCAGGGCAGAGCTGCCCAGGAGCGTCACTGAATCCTTGAGACTTGCTGAGTGCAGGGGTTCCTTCGTGTCGACGAAGTACTTCACTTCGAAGGGAGCACTCTCGTTTCTCGTGGGCGTCAGCGCCAGGGTGATCCACTTCGTGGCCCGCTTGGCCGTCAGAATCTCGACCGTGCTGTCTTGGGCCCCGGCCGGTAGGGCCGAGACGCCCGAGCCAAGGACGAGCAGTGCCGTCGCTAGGATCTTGAGCTCCCTGCACCTTCGCACGATGCCAGCTGCATGAGACTCGCGATTCCGCGACCGGCCTTTGACACTCGACAGTGTTCTCCCCTCTCGCATTCTGAGTACCTTTCTGTCAGGGCACGACCTGACTCCAGTCCAGCCTTGCTCCTTTTCCCAAACGGCCGGCCAAGCCCATGGCAAGGACAGGCCTCCACTTATCAATGGTTTTCCTGGGGCCAACATATGCGCACGTTCTTGTATTTGTCAAGAACGCCCTTGTAGCGCCAGGCCGAGGCCTGGAGGGACCCTGGCAGACGGGCGAGCCGCTGCCTATTGCGACCCGGCGCACCTGACAGACCCAACCCCCGCACGCCGAGCATACGGTCTTCGCTAGCTGTGAACTCATCCAAGCACTATGGGCAAAGGCTCTCGGCCGTAGGGTCCACACGGTCTCTCGCCGGGAATCCTCTTAGGGGCGTCTCGCGCCGCCGGGGAGCACGTCAAGCCAGCCGCAGCAGGGCTTGCTTGTGAGGGAAATCGAGGAGGCCTGCGAAGGTCTGCTTCTTTCGAGAGGCCTACGATCACCAGATCGTCGCCGTGTTTCTGCTCTAGCGCTCGAAGCGTTGGCAGAGTCTTGCGGCAAGGTACAGCGGATGGCTCTGCGAGCTCAGGCGGGCCCGAGAGTCCCTACCCAGATAAAGCTGGGCCACAAGATCGCCAGCCCCAGAGTCGACAGAAAGGTCGCGAGCGGGATAGGAATGCCGTTCATCACGATGTACATGAGGTGCTTCGGGAGGAAGCTCATGTCCCGGACGGTCTTGCGAAGGTTGATTTGCTTTCGCCCCCATACGATCCCCAGAGAGACGGCGAGCATGATCACGCCGACAAACCAGTGCTTGTCGAGGGGCCACTCAGGTTTGCTGGCCGCCATGTGGATCAGCGTCGCGTAGGCGGCAATGATGCCCACGAGAGTGGCAATACACCCGACGCACCACTCGAAGAACTTGGCTACCGGCTCCGTGCATCGAATTCCGGCTATCGGCCCAATGGCCCCGAGACTGACTGCGGCGAACACGAGGCAAGCCCAGCGGAGGACAGGGTGAAGATGAACCGCGTTGGCGGCTATCTCGAGGAGGACGGCAGCGACTGTGCCGCAGACTCCGATGAGCGCAATCTGAACCCCTCGTTCAGGCTTCCAAGGCACAGAGATCCTCCACGAACACCGCCCGCATAGGGCCGGTGCCGTCACGATTCGTTTCTTACTGGAGTCCCCTCAGTCCTCGCAACATGCGCATGCAGCATGCGAAAGGTGGGCCGGGATGAGACCGAGAAAGGCGAACTGCCAGCCATGTGACAGCGCGAGCACCGCAATGGCGACGGCCGAAATCCACGCCGAGTAGAAGTACCACGTGGCCTTCGTCCCATTCTTCCTTGCTTCCGACCTCATATTCCGAACTCCCTGTCCGCTCCCTGGCGCCGAAATTCAGGCGTAGCCAGAGGTGAGCGAATCAACCTTACGTTCCCCTTAACGGCAGAGACGACACGTTTGTTTCGTGCTGGGATCATAGTTTGATGCATATTGGTACTCAGTGCAACTGCTCCAAGGCGGCCTTTTGCCCTGCCTCATCAACAACTTACGGTCAATACGCGCCTGCGTCCATACCTATTCGGGTGGTCGCCCGAGGGCCACTGAGCGCGTTCGATACAACTCCAACGCATCCTCTTCTCGCCGTGCTCCCCGTTGCCGTCGATGACCTTGATCCCCTCGTCGTGATCGTGATGCCGCGCTCGGGCTCCGTGATCATGTTCTTGACGTAGTCCGCGCGGGCGACGCTGACCCCTCCTGCCGCCCATCATCACCTCGTCGATGATGTCGATCCCTTCGTCGCGATCGTGATGCCACGTAGCTCCTCCTAATCGAGAGCGGCAATCAGTACTGGTCAAACCCTGTCGGATGATGCTCGCGTTCAGACATTAGGTTGGCGCAGTCCACGCAAGCGCCCCAGTCCACGTTGAAGTCCTTGGATTCCACCTGCCGATCGCAGTGAGCGCAGGTCTCGACGTCGAACTCCCCCAAGCAGAAGAAACACCGAGCATTGGTCGCACTGACAGCAGTGTCGAGGACTAGAGTCTCCTCACCACAGCTTGGACAGGTTGTAACCTCCACTTCACCATCGAGTCGCTCAACCCTGATAGAGGCATCCTCGACCAACTCGCGGTGAGTGAGTATCTCCCCTGTTGCTGCCTCATAGACCTCTGTCCCGAGCCACTGCTCAAGATCCTCGCCGAGCGAGTCACGAGCGAATCGGAGAGCAAAGCCCAAGGCCTTCCGCGTGGTAGCGGCGTAAGACGAGTCTGGGTCGAAGTGGCGATGCTGGATGCGGTTCCGGTGTCTCTGTAAGAGCACGAGAGCCGTCCAGTCCTCGCTGTCAAGGCCAACGCCCGCATTGCGCAACCTCGCGTAGGCCTCTCCCACGCCGACTGTCCGAGCATCATCACTAACCGTCCCCCCACTCTTCGCGAAAACCAAGAGCGGGTGCTCTCGATGCAACCTCTCCTTCAGGAGGAGTTCTACGGCGTGAAACGAGCTGAGAACAGCATGTTTGTGGGCGGTATGCCTGTCACTCTCAAGCAGGAAGTGGAGAGCTAGGTCCAACGAGTCGACTGCGTTTTCAAACAACGGGCTTGGAAGGCGCACGCTATCGCCTGGAGGCCTCCTGTCGTTCATCTACGGCTGCCCTTCACCAAGACTCATTGTCCCGCTGCCGAGAACTCTCGGCGATCTCCCGGAGGCGCGCCCTCTCGATCTCAATGCTCTTCCATTCAAAGTCGTGACCACTTCCAAACGAGCCGTGGACCCGCACGACTTGATCCTAGCGACGAGAGGCGCTCTTGCAAAGGGAGTTTCTGACCAATACCAGGCTGGAAAGACAGCCGGCGCTCTCGGCGGTGGGCGAATCGAAGACCGAAGCTCTCCGGCGTCTAGCGGAGTTGATGAGCCTCCCGGATCAGTGGTCGTCTTGAGCAGGTCCAACTCTGCTCAGCTCGACCTACTCCACCGTAACGCTCTTGGCCAGATTCCGCGGCTGATCCACATCGCACCCCCGCCTGACAGCTACGTGGTACGCAAACAACTGTAGCGGCACGGTATTCACAATCGGCTGCAGCAACTCCGACACTCGTGGCACCTGGATCACTTCGTCCGCCACGCCCTCGAGCTCCCCTGGATCGCGATCCGTCACCGCCAGGATCACGCCGTCGCGCGCCTTCGCCTCCTGCATGTTCGACCGCATCTTGTCGTAGACCCGGTCCCCCGTTGCGATAGCCACCACCGGCATGTCCTCGTCGATCAAGGCGATCGGCCCATGCTTCATCTCCTGCAGCCTAGGTGCCACCCTTTTCGCCAAGAGGGCTGGCGGACAATCATCTCGCCACCTCTCTTTCCCCCACTTGAGGTTGCAGGCGAATCCGCAAGATCAAGCTCTCGCTGCACTTCGATCCGACGGCAGAGGGACAGGAGCACACAATTCGGCTTGGCTGTGTATTAGAGTATGCACATGTTATTCATACAAGCCCGCTCGTCTCCAACCATGGTCCCGACCCAGGTGCCAGACAAGACACGTCAATTCCGTCTAGTGAGGTAGTTCTCAAACTCACTGAATGAAATCAGGCCAGAAACTCAGACCCCGAACCAGCACAAAGAAAGAAGGCTCAGCCATGGCTGAAGGAGCGCCCACTCCCCTCTCTAGACTCCGGCCCTTGAGGGCCCGGGGAAGGACCTGCCCAAGGTCGCCCCATGGAACTTCAGGGCCGCCCTCCCGCCGGCTGCGGCGATCAGCCGCACCGGTGTCTGTGGTGTCCTCGGGCGCGGGACCATCTCAGCAATGGGATCTTGAGGCCGCGGCCCCGCGCAAGATGAAGAACTCGCGACTGAGCTTCCTTCGGAGTTGTGTCCTGGCAATAGCCGTTCTGGGAGGCGGTGGCACTGCCTTCGCCACCACTTACCCAGTGACAAACTACGGCGCTCTGTGCGACGGCGTGACTGATGACGGCGTGGCGATCCAGAATGCTGTCGAGGCAGCCTCGGCAGCCGGTGGGCGCGTTCTCTTCCCCGCAGGCGTGTGTGTCACCGGGTCCACCATATCGGTCGCCAACACAAGCGGGGTCTACCTTGAGGGTGCAGGAAGAGGTGTCTCCGTCCTCAAGAGGGCGCCAGGCTCATACTCGGGATGGGCCTACTTGGTCTCAGTCTCGTCGACCACCGACAGCGGCATCCGAGACATGACGCTGGATGGCAATCGCAATCTGACAACTGGGGGAGTCCAGGTCGGCCTTCACCTCTCGTGGACGCTTGGGATTGTGGTTTCGGGAATCGAACTACTCGATCACTCGACCAACGCGGCCAGAATCTACGGGTCGAGTGGCCTGACGATCTCCGGCTCCAGGTTTGTCAACACGACTGGTGAGGCGATCTATATCGACCGGTACTGCAGCGACTTACTGGTTGACGGCAACGACTTTGAGTCCTCCGTCGGCCAAGGCATCTATCACTATGCCGGGGGCGCCACTACCTGGATGTCGCGGCTGACGGTCACCCGCAACAACTTCCGCCAGTCCGGAGAAGCCCCTGCCATCTTCATCTCCTGGGGGGGCGTAGTCGACAGCGTGATCTCAGGCAACCTCATCGAGGGAGGCGACATCGTGACCTACTCGCTGGGGCGAAGCTCGATCAGCAACAACGTCCTCAAGGATGCAGCCATCAGCGTCAGGGAGGGAATCTCGCTACCCCTTGTTGTGGCCAACAATTCGATCGAGTCGTCCCGTGGCTACAGCATTTCGCTACAGGGAGTGAGCGGCGGGCCCGAAGACAGCATCCAGATGACCGTTTCCGGAAACCGGATCAAGAGCAATCACGGCGGCATTCGGATGAGCCAGGGCCACAACGTATCCATCGTAGGCAACTCGATCACCCCTATCAGCACGCCCTTCTCAGATTACGGCCATGGCGTCATCGCCAGTGGACTAAAACCGATCCAGAACCTCCTCATCGCCAACAACGAGATCGTCGAGATGATCGAGGCAGTGCATGTTGGGCCCTACTCCACCTATCCACACGACGTGGACACAGTCTTGATCACGGGCAACATCATCCACTCGAATGCCCCGGGCGCCAGCGGCGTCTCGGTAGTCGCCGGCCCCAACCGCCAAGGAGCGATGACGACCAACTACTTGGTCGAAGGCAATCTTGAGGTCCTCATTCCTTGACCTTCCCAGGATCGGGTTCACAACCCCCAATGCGCACTCAGTCCCCCAAGAACTCACTCATTCAGAACGTAACCGCCATCATTCGATCCAGGTCTCCGATCCTCGGTGGTCTTGCCCTGACGGCCATGCTCCTTGCAGCCGCGGCCCTGGCTCAGGGAGAACCTGATACTCACAACGTAGGCGACTACGGAGCCGCGTGCGATGGCGCCCAGGACGACACCGCAGCGATCCAGGCCGCAATCGAATCGGCCGCCCTCACGGGCGGCAACGTGGTCTTGCCGACCGGCGTCTGCTCAATCGCGGGCACACTCTCGGTCCGATCGAGGGTCTTCCTCAGGGGCCAAGGCCGAGGCGCCTCCACCCTTCATCGAGCGTCGGGGAGTTATCCCAGCGACCACGCGATGTTGGTATTCGGGGACGTCCATCATGCCGGAGCTCGGCGACTGACCCTCGATGGCAACCGCAGTGGCGCCAGCGCTTCGGGCGGCGACCTCCCGGGCGTCATAGTCAGAAGCTCCACAGACGTGAACCTCGAGGACTTCGGACTCATTGCCCACGATGGCGTCGCCCTCTCGATCGCCGGTAGCGCGACGACAGCCACACAGCGCGTGAGCGTGCGCCGTGGACTATTCGAGCACCTGGGAGCCTCGGCCATTCGACTCGGCAGCGACTGGCGCAACGTTCGGATCACAGACAGCCTGTTCCGAGCCTCCGACGCCGAGGCGCTGCGCTATACCGCTCCGGGAGCCTCGAGCCCCACTTCGGGCCTCATCTTCGTGGACAACTCGATCCACCACGCTTCGGAGCTCCCGGCCATCCATCTCGATGCCGGCGGACTCACCGATGTGACCCTCTCCCGCAACATCGCGTCAGGCGGGTTCGCTCTCGTATCGCTAGGCCACGCCATCCTAGACAGCAATGTGATCTCCTGCGCCTCAGGCTCGGCCATCGCTCTGGACGGCTCTATCGGACCGGTGGTTCTCTCTAATAACCAGCTCGAGTGTGCGACTGACTGGGCGATCAGTTCGTCCAACTCCGACCCGAGCGATCTCCACGCCTCCATCGTCTCCAATCGACTGCGTAGCGACGTTGGCGGCGTCGCGCTCTTCAAGGGCGAGCGCCTGGAGATCTACGGCAATGTCATTGAGCCAGTGAGTGGCCAGGGTTCAGGCCACGGAGTCCTCATCCAGGCTGTGCAATCGATCGAGAACGTAGTTGTCACCGGAAACATCATCCGCGAATTTCCCGTCGCCGTCGAGCTAGCCACCGCCAGTGGAAGCTTCGACACTGCACTCGTCAGCGCCAACCTGCTCCACTCAACGATCGCCGGCGCACAGAGCGTGGTCGTTGGCCCAGATGTCACGAACACACTGGCCGAGGGCAACCACGAGGTGATCCCAGAGACTGACAACACTCCGCCACTGCTAACGATCGACTCTCCAGTCGCTGACTCCACGATCGGCACGACGACGCCACAGATCACTCTGACCTACTCTGACCTCGACTCCGATATCGACACTTCTACCTTGGCTCTTCATGTCGATGGTGCAGTCGCCGGAGCAACCTGTACCTTCGATACCGCAACTGCCTTTTGTCAGCTCCTCGCCCCCCTCAGCGAGGGTGTCACCACGCTCAGTGCCACGATCGGCGACCTCGAGGGCAACGTGTCAGCCCCAGCTCTCGCGGTCTTCACGGTCGATTCGATCGCGCCAGGCATTGTCGACACACTCCTGACCTCCGCAACCCAGCCCTCGGGTGGCACGACGACCGCCACGGGCCAGCCAAACGCCGCGGAGCCTCTGACCACGCTCACCGCCACGAATCAGCGCACCGGCGACACCACGTCGACGCTCGTCGCTGCAGATGGGAGCTTCACCTTTCAAATCGCCGCCGAAGCAGGCGACGTCATGACTCTCATGCTCGAGGACTCTGCCGGCAACACCAGCATCCCAGCACTGATTCACGCAAGCGTTCCCGGCGCCTGCAACCAGCCTCCCGATCCCAGCCTGATAGTGGGTCCCGAGCCCCTTCTCAACTACGACGTCTTCGAGCACAACCGATTCCTTTGGGAGCAGGCGCCGAGAGTTCAGGTCGATGTCGATGCAGATGCGCTGACCGGCGAGAACATCGCCGTAGTTCACGGGCGGGTGTTGGATGCAGCAGGCAACCCGTTTCCCGGCGTGTCGGTTTCAGTCCAGGACAAAGCCCAGTTCGGATGCACCACAAGCCGCGTCGATGGTCATTTCAACTTGGCCCTGGCCGGCGGCACCGTCTTGCTGAAGTTCGAGAGGCAGGGATTCCTACCTGTCCAGCGGCGATTGAACCTCGCCTTTCGCGAGCAATCCGTGCTGAAAGATGTCTCCATGAGGGCAAGGCCCACCAAGGTCGACATCGTGACAGCGGGCAGCCCGGCAGTCCAGGTTGCCCGTGGAGTCTCCGAAACCGACGCCAGCGGAGAGCGTCAGGCCACGCTGCTCCTCCCCGAGAACGTCACCGCCCAGCTCTCGATGCCGGACGGCACGATGCAGCCTGCAACGGATCTGAGTCTGAGAATCCGAGAGTTCACTGTCGGCGAGACGGGGCGACAAGCGATGCCCGGCACCCTGCCAACCATGACTGGCTACACGTACGCCTTCGACGCCTCAGCCGACGAAGCCGACTCAGCCGGCGCGGATTCGATCGTCTTTAGCGAACCGGTCTACCACTACGTCGAGAACTACCTCGATTTCCCTGTCGGAGGGGCGATCCCGGCTGGCTATTATGACGAGAAACAGGGGGCTTGGCTTCCGGGCGACGATGGCCTCGTTGTCGGCATTCTCCCACTTGATGCCAACGGCCTGGCGGAGATCGATATCGACGGTTCGGGGCAGGCAGCAGATGCGATTCAGCTGGCCGATCTCGGGTTTACAGATGCCGAACGGGCGAAACTTGCAGAACTCTACGCGCCAGGCGACGAAATCTGGCGCCACGGACTGGCCCACCTGAGCACCTGGGACTTCAATCCCTCTTTCGGACTACCGTTGGACTTCCTCTGGCCTCCCGAGACGCGAGTCTCCAGTGGTGGCAGTGAAGACTGCGACGACGAAGAGGCGGGCTCGATCATCGAGTGCCAGAGCCAGATCTTGCGGACGTCAATCCCACTCGCCGGAACACCCTTCTCGCTTCACTACAACAGCGAGCGAACGAGAGGTCGCCAGGTCGGCAGACGGCTCGAGATCCAACTGACTCCGGACGAAACACCCGAGTCCATGCTCTTCGTAGTCCTCGAACTCGAGGTGGCAGGCCGCCCCTTCCGGTGGGAGTTCCCAAACCTCCCAAATCAGAGTTACACCTTCACCTGGGATGGACAAGATGCTCACGGGCGAGACGTCTACGGCGAAGTCTTCGCCAACGGACGCGTGGGCTACGTCTATCAGCCGGTCTACCGCGGGTCGAACTCATCCGAGGGACGTGGCTGGGGACTGCCCGGCGACTTGAACTTCACCCTTGGGCCTGCCCGCCAGCCCTACACGGTCTGGAGGGACTTCGAAGCCACACTCAAGACACTCTTCTTCAGCGAGGCCGAGGGCCCCTTGGGCCTCGGCTGGTCGGGCTGGTCTCTCACGCCGCAGCACGCTCACACAACCAGTGGCCGGCACTCCGGCCACATCTACCATGGCGACGGCACCGATTGGCCTTGGGGTGCCGGTACGATCGACACCTTACTCGTTGGCACTCCCGAAGAGGTCTTCATCTGGCAGAGCGGTGCGTGGGTCCAGATCCAGATGGCCTTTCCCGCCCAGGAAGGTCTGGCAGTCGACGACGCCGGCAACATCTACTTCGCTTTCGGTAGCGTCTTCAAGCGCACCCCCGAAGGTGATATCTATCGCATCGCGGGTGGCGGGACATCCTGGGACGACGGGATCCCAGCAGTCGACTCGCGCCTAGATCGACCCAGGTCTCTCGAAGTCGGGGCCGATGGATCGATCTACATCGCAGAGTTCAATCGGGACAGGGTCCGCAGAGTCCGGCCCGACGGGATCATCGAGACCATCACCAACGTAGTCGATCCCCTCGACGTCTCTCTCAGTCCCGAGGGGGTTGTCTTCGTGGCCACGGCTTCGGGTGCTGACAGGATCCTTCGAGTCGACCCCAGAACCGGAGTCACGGCAACCTATGCCGGCGGCAATAGCGCAGCATGCTCGCAGACGGGCCGCGGGGACGGAGGGCCAGCCTCCAACGCCTGTCTGGTCCTTAACCTAGATCAGACAGGCATCGCGTGGATGGCAGATGGCTCACTCCTCATCCCAGAGGGTTGGACAGGTAACTCGAGCAAGGTCAGGCGCGTAACGCCCACAGGCTTCATGACCACCTTCCTCGGTGGCGATGGAACGCCGGGGCATCCGACCTACGGTCAGCACTACTCCAACTCGAGCTTCTGGTACCCCAAGCGCGTCGCCGTCGACCCATCGAGCGGGGCAATAGCGATCATCGACTTCTCCGTGACTCTCGGCAGCGGCCGGTTGACCCTGATCGAGCCCGATGGAGTGGTCCTCCCCGGAGCGGCTCCATCGGCAGCGCAGGTAGACTTCGCCCTGAACGGAGATCTCGTCTGGGCCAGCGACCCGTTGCATACGGATTCCGCTCTCTATCTGCGCGAATTGGATCAGTTCCGCATGGGCGATGGCTCGTTTGTCGTCGGTTCGACTGATGCCAGCCAACTCTTCACCTTCGACGAGACCGGTCGCCACCTCCAAACCATCGATGCCAGCACCGGCGACCTCGTCTTCCAGTTCAACTACGACTCCAACGGCCTGCTGCTCGACCTCGAGGACCGCTATGGCCTCAAGGTCACGGTAGAACGTGATGGGGGAGGAACTCCAACGTCAGTCGTCGCGCCTCATGGCCAACAAACTGCACTCGTCGTCGACAGCGAGGACAACCTCGTCTCTGTCAGTAGCCCAGGCGACGAGACCTTCAGCATGGAGTACGGCAACGACGGCCTTCTCACTCGCATGACCGGGCCAAGGGGCTTTGCGACCGACTTTGCCTACGACTCTCTGGGCCGCCTGGTCTCCGACGTCAACGCCAAAGGCGGCGGCAAGACCCTCACCCGCACTCCCGGGATCGGCGACTACGCCGTCACGTTCTCGAGCTCCGAAGGCCGGACCACGCTCTTCGACATCGGCAAGAACAACGATGGCACCCAGAATCGCACCAAGACTGAGCCGGCCGGAGTTGTCACACAGACTCTCCTCAAGAAGGATCTGAGCAGCAGGGTGACGAAACCCGACGGAACAATCGTCGATCTGAGCTACGGCCCGGATCCGCGCTTCGGAGCCCAGTCGCCGGTTCCTCAGAGCCTGTCCATCACGACTCCCGGCGGCCTGACTCGCTTCACCACCACCCAGCGCACGGCCACGTTCAACGATCCGAACGGCTCCCCCCGAGACCCTTCCAACCTGGCGACTCTCGAAGAGCGTCTCACAGTGAACGGCAAGGCCTACACCTCGCTCTACACCGCCTCCACCCGTACCTGGCTCACCACCAGTCCGGAGGGCCGCACAACCGCGACGACCCTCAACGCCCAGGGCGAAGTCGAGGCGATCCAGAGCCCAGGCCTGGCCCCCATCACGATGCTCTACGACGCACACGGGCGCCCAAAGGAGTCGAGGGCGGGCGCCGGAACCGAGGAGCGGGTCGTGACCTACGACTACAACCTCGCGACAGGATGGCTCGACTCGGTCACGGATCCCGAGCAGCAGATGGCCGCCTGGCAGCGGGATCCCGTCGGTCGCCCTACGACGACGCAGTACCCCGACTCACGCGAACTCGACACCAACTACGACGACAACGGCAACCTCGTCTCGCTCGACCCTCCGGGTCAGCCGGCCCATACGTTCACCCACGACGAGGTGAACATGCCCGACACATACCAACCGCCTAGCGGTCCCGCAGAAGCCTACGCCTTCGACCTGGACCAGCAACCCCTAACGATCACGCGCCCGAGCGGCGAGACCATCGCCTTCGTCCGCGACAGCACGACCCGGCGGCTCAGTCAGATCGACACCGACACCGATGACCACAGCTTCGTCTATGTCCCCAACACGAACCAGGTGCAGTCGATCTCCCACTGGCCCGAAGGCTACGGCGAAGACACGCCGCAGACCCTCACCTATTCCTACGACGGATTCCTCCCGACGAGCACGACCTGGTCCGGCCAAGTCGCCGGCACCGTCACCCACACCTTCGACGAGGACTTCCGGCTGTCCGCCCAGCTCGTCAACGGAGCTTGGGGTGTGGCCTATGTCTACAACAACGACGACCTGCTAACCCAGGTCGGCTCCCTACAGATCGTTCGCGACCCAGCTGTCGGTTGGATCGAAGCGACAACTGTCGGGGTCGTGGAGACCTCTCAGGGCTACAACCAGTTTGGCGAGATGAACGCCTTTGAAGCCACGACCTCGGCCAGCCCCGTCTTCAGCGCGAGCTACGTACACGACAAGCTGGGCCGCATCACCCAGAAGACCGAAACCATCCAAGGCACGACCGCGATCTACGACTACGCCTACGATTCTGGCGGCCGCCTTGACACCGTCTACAAGGACACCGTCCTCGTCGAAGACTACGGCTATGACGACAACGATAACCGCGTCAGCTACGACGGCACCTTCGGCCCCGCCTCTGGAACCTACGACTCTCAGGACCGGCTCGAAAGCTACGGAGGCCTCGACTACACCTTCGACGCCGACGGCTTCCTGACCACCAAGACGGACGGAGTTTCGACCACCACCTTCGACTACGACGCAATGGGGTCCCTTCGCCAGGTCGTGTTCGAGACTGGCGTCACGATCGGCTACACGGTCGATGGGCAGAACCGGCGAGTCGGCAAGTCGGTCAATGGCGTTCCCGTCCAGGGATTCCTCTATCAGGACCAGCTCAACCCCGCAGCTGAACTAGACGGTGCTGGGAACGTGGTGGGTCGGTTCGTCTACGGAGCTCGCGGGCATGTACCGGACTTCATGGTCAAGGGAGCCAGTACTTATCGGTTGATCTCCGACCATCTGGGAAGCGTGAGGTTAAGCGTGGATGCTGCGACGGGCGCCGTGGCCCAGCGGCTGGACTACGACTCATTTGGGCGCGTGATATTCGACTCGAACCCGGGCTTCCAGCCATTCGGGTTTGCGGGTGGACTGTATGAGCCACCGACAGGCCTAGTGCGGTTTGGGGCTCGAGACTTTGACCCGGTGGTGGGGCGGTGGACGGCAAAAGACCCGATTGGGTTTGCAGCGGGAGACTCGAACCTCTATGGGTATGTCTTCGACGACCCGGTTAACTTGCTTGATCCTCTTGGTCTCGATGCACTCCAGGATGTTTCAGATTTCTCCGCTGGCTTTGGCGATACGATCTCCTTTGGCGGCAGTCGGAAGATTCGCCAGTGGATGGGCATCGACCACATCATTAACTTCTGCTCGGGCTACTTCACAGCCGGCCAAGTTGCCGGGGTTCTACACGGGATAGCGATGGGCGCAGCGGGGACCCTTTACGGAGGTGCCAGGAGCGTGTTCTTTTCTGGGCATGGATCTTTCGACGCAGCAATCGCAGCAAAGGGCGCAGGGCGCATGATCACCGATACTCTTGGGGGAAGGATCCTCAGTCGGCTGGGAGCTTCTGAGAGAGTCTGGCGCCTCGCGTCAGTGGTTTTCGCAGCAAACGCTAAGGGCACCGCGCAAGCATTCCTTCGTTTTCCCCTGAGGTCCGGCAACGTCTTCATAGGAGTGGAGGTACCGACGATGGCGAGGTTCGCAAATCCCTGGCTAGTATTCCGATAGAGGCTTCGATGGACTCCAAAGGCAGCCCCGGCAGGAAGATCGCGCGTTGGCCTGACGGCGCCTCGCTCAGGGTGGACCCTACCCACCAGGATCCTCTCTACTACTACCTCGGGTCTGACCAGTGGCCAGAATCGATTGGCTTCGAAGTGCACCCTCTGTGGGAGGAAAGTGACTCGCCTGAGGTCGGCATCGTTGTCACGAAGAGCCATCGGTCCCGTCTCGACAATCTGCAGAGTTCCGAGAAGACCAAGATGTTGGGACGGACCCTGCAGGCCCTCGTTGGCCGGCATCCAGCCTGGACAAGACTGTCTCTGCACCTGGCACCGGCACTCTTCTCGGAGGACGAACTCCCCTACGAAGAGATGAGGGCGCTAGGTTTTGAGACTGAGGCAGGCCACACGGGGACGGACGCCCGATGCGTCTGGATGTCCCGGAGCCGGCGGCGATGACACATGCCACCGGCTCTCCAACTCAAGCCATCGAAAGAGGACGTTCTCACCGTGGAGTGCTCTCAGATCGAGAGGATCGCGGCCCAGTGCGAGCCGCCGGTTCCTATGGACTGGCCTCCCGCCGACGAAGAGTCCTAGAGTCGCCCTACTCCACCGTAACGCTCTTCGCCAGATTCCGCGGCTGATCCACATCGCACCCACGTCTGACAGCTACGTGGTACGCAAAGAGTTGTAGCGGCACGGTATTCACAATCGGCTGCAGCAACTCCGACACTCGTGGCACCTGGATCACTTCGTCCGCCACGCCCTCGAGCTCCCCTGGATCGCGATCCGTCACCGCCAGGATCACGCCGTCGCGCGCCTTCGCCTCCTGCATGTTCGACCGCATCTTGTCGTAGACCCGGTCCCCTGTTGCGATAGCCACCACCGGCATGTCCTCGTCGATCAAGGCGATCGGCCCATGCTTCATCTCCCCCGCCGGATAGCCCTCGGCGTGGATGTAGGAGATCTCTTTGAGCTTGAGTGCGCCTTCCAGAGCGATCGGGTAGTTGATGCCCCGCCCGAGATAGAGGAAGTTCTCGGCGCGGGAGTACTTGCGGCCAAGTGCTTCCAGGTGGTCGGCGGACTGGAGCACCTCGTCGATCGCGACAGGGAGATGGGCGAGATCGGTGATCTGCTCGCGGGTCACTTCGAGACCGCGCATCTGTCGCAGGTAGAGGGCCAGCAGGTAGAGAGCCGTGAGCTGGGTAGTGAACGCCTTGCTTGAAGCCACCCCGATCTCTGGACCGGCGTGGGTGTAGAGCACGCCCTCGCTGATCCGCGTCGCCTGGGAGCCGATGACGTTGCAAATCGAGTACAGCCTCGCGCCCTTCTCCTTGGCTGCTTCCATGGCGGAGAGGGTGTCGGCGGTCTCGCCGGACTGTGAGATCCCCAGCGCCAGGTAGCGCTCGTCGATCAGCGGATTGCGGTACCGGTACTCGGATCCGTAGTCGACCTCCACAGGTATCCCTGCCAGCTCTTCGATGAGGAACTTCCCCACCAGGCCCGCGTGCCAGGAGGTGCCGCAGGCGAGGATGTCGACACCGGCGAGGCCCTTGGCGACGTCGGCGTCGATCTCGAGTTCGTCGAAGTCGATGATCGAGGTCTCGAAGTCGACCCGGCCGGCGAAGGTGTCCTGGACGGCCTGGCGCTGCTCGTGGATCTCTTTGAGCATGAAGTGGCGGTAGCCGCCCTTTTCGGCCTGGATGGGATCCCAGGTGAGGCGGACGGGCTTGCGCTCGATGGGCTCGCCCTCTGCGCCCCGGATCTCGACGCCGTCTGGAGTCATGCGGGCGATGTCGCCGTTCTCGAGGAAGATGACGTCGCGGGTGAACGCCAGCAGCGCCGCCGGGTCGGAGGCGAGGTACATCTCGCCGTCGCCTTCGCCGAGGACGAGAGGCGGACCCTGCCTGGCGACGACGACCTCCTGGACGGCGGAGTCGAGGGTGGAGATGACGGCGAAGGCGTAGAGGCCTTCGAGTTCCTTGACGGCCCTGGTGACAGCCTCCCGTAGGTCGTCCTCGAGATAGGAGCTGATGAGGTTGGCGATGACCTCGGTGTCGGTGTCGGAGACGAACTCCCAGCCTTCGTCGATGAGGCGCTTCTTGATTTCGAGGAAGTTCTCGACGATGCCGTTGTGAATGAGGGCCACCCGGTTGCGGGAGTCGATGAGGGGATGGGCGTTGCGCTCGATGGGGGCGCCGTGGGTGGCCCAGCGGGTGTGGCCGAGGCCGAAGCTGCCGGCCGGACCGTTGCCGCCGAGCTTCTCGACCAGGCGGTCGAGCTTGCCGGCGGCGCGGACGATGTTGAAGTCGTCACCGTCGACTACGGCGACACCGGCGGAGTCGTAACCGCGGTATTCGAGGCGGCGGAGGCCATCAATGAGAAGGGGCACGACCTCCCGTGTTCCTACGTAACCGACAATTCCGCACATGGCTCAGGCCTCTCCGGTTTGCTTCTTGTCGCGCTTCTTCTTCTGGCGCTCTGTCCAGCCTTCGACGGTGCGCTGTTTGGCACGGCCCACGGCCAGCGATCCGTCCGGCACGTCCTGGGTGATGACCGAACCGGCCGCGGTGGTCGCGTCGTCGCCGACCTTCACCGGGGCGACGAGCATGGTGTCGCTGCCGATGAAGGAGTCGGTGCCGATCTTCGTCTTGTGTTTGGCCTGGCCGTCGTAGTTGCAGGTGACGGTGCCGGCTCCGATGTTGCTCCTGTCGCCGATCTCGGCATCGCCCAGATAACTCAGGTGCCCGGCCTTGACGCCGGGGCCGAGGGTGGAGTTCTTGACCTCGACGAAGTTGCCGACGCTGGCGCCCTCCTGGAGGCGGGCTCCGGGGCGGAGCCGGGCGTAGGGGCCGACTCTGCAGCCCTTGGCCACTTCAGCACTGTCGAGGACGCTGTAGGGCTCGATGATGACTTCGTCGTCCAGGACGGTATTGCGCAGCCAGGCGCCCTGATGGAGGGTGCAACCGCTGCCGATCCGGGTCTGCCCGGTGAGGGAGACGCCCGGATGCAGCACAGTGTCGGGGCCGACCTCGACCTGGGGCTCGACGGTGGTGTGGTCGGGGTCGAGGATGGTGACGCCGGCCGCGGTGAGCTCGTCGAGCTTGCGGGCGATCATGGTGCGGTGGATCTGGACGAGGTCCTTGCGATCGTTGGCGCCGTAGGCCTCTGCGGGGTCGTCGAGCGTCACGAGACCTACGGTCTCCCCGGCCGCGGCGGCGGCGCCGAGGGCGTCGGTGAGGTAGAGCTCGCCCTTTGCGTTGTCTGGGGTGAGCTCGTCGAGCAGGGTGAAGACATCCGGGGCGGGCAGGGCGTAGAGACCGGAGTTGATGGTTGTGATCTCGAGCTGCTCGGGCGTGGCGTCGGGCGCCTCGACGATGCGGTCGAGCGTCTCGCCTCCCGGGGCAACAACGATGCGGCCGAGTGAGCCCGGGGACTCGAGGTCGGCGACGGCGAGAGAACCCCAGCCCTCGCCCGCGGCCTCGGCCAGAGCCTCCAGGGTGGCGGCACTGACGAGCGGCACGTCGCCCGAGAGAACGAGGAGGGTGGCCGGGCCGTCGACGGCCGGGGCGGCCTGTGCGAGGGCGTGACCGGTGCCGAGCTGTTCGTGCTGATGGACGAAGGTCACGTCCTCGGCCTCGACGGCGGCCTGAACCCTGTCGGCGTCGTGGCCGATAACAACGATGATCCGGCTGCAGCCCGCCTCGCGGGCGGTGTCGATCACCCAGGAGAGCATCGGCCGGCCGGCCACCGGATGCAGAACTTTGGGCAGCTCCGAGCGCATGCGCGTGCCCTTGCCGGCGGCAAGGACGATGGCGATGCGGGGGCTCGGAGTCGTCATGCGAGGTCCAGTGTATGCACTTCGGGGGATGGAATGGTGGCGAGAATGTGGCAGGTAGGGGGTGCTACTCGCTCGCTCCCTCGACCAGTGCGAGGGCAGCGGCGGCGAGTTTGACCGGATCGTGACGGATGAGGTCACCCGCTTCGAGCAGATCGCGCTCGACGACTGTGACGCCGTCGATCATCCGGGCCCGGTCGGTGGTGACCGGGTAGGAGTTCTCCTCCGCGTAGACGGCGAGGTTGTCGGAGGGCAGCGCTCCGCGATGGACGAGAATGCTGTCGACCGCTTCGGGGCCGAGGTAGCGGTGCACGGCCTCGTAGTGGGCTGCTGCGTCCATGTCGTCGGTCTCGCCGGGCTGCGTCATGAGGTTGAGCAGGAGGACGACGCGGCCTTTGGCGCCGCGGACGGCTCGGCGGATGCCGGGGATGAGGAGGTTGGGGACGATCGAGGTGTAGAGCGAGCCGGGGCCGAGGAGGATGAGGTCGGCTTCGTGGATGGCCTTGACGGCGGCCGGGAAGGCGGTGGCGTTGGCCGGCTCCATGACGAGCTCGTCGATCGGCTCGCCGGAGGCTCCGATGGCGGACTCACCCCGGTAGATCTCGCCGGAGACTCCGCGCGCCGCGAGGCGTACGTCAGTCAGGGTGGCGGGGAGGATCTTGCCGCGGACCGAGAGGATCGACTCGGCGGTGAGGATGGCCTGGTAGAAGTCGCCGGTGATGCCGGTGAGCGCGGTCAGCAGGAGGTTGCCGAAGGAATGGCCGGCGAGGCCCTCGCCATCGGCGAAGCGGTACTGAAAGAGACGCGCCAGCAGGGCCTCGTCATCGGCGACGGCGGCGATGCAGTTGCGGATGTCCCCTGGAGGAGGAACTCCGAAGTCGCGGCGCAGTCGTCCGGAGGAGCCGCCATCGTCGCTGACGGTGACGACGGCGGTCAGCCGCTCGACGGCATCGTCGACGTGGTGCTTGAGGCCGCGCAGGAGTACGGCAAGCCCACTGCCGCCTCCGATGGCGACCGCGCGGATTCCGGACATGGGGCTCTACTCTTCGTTGAAGAGGTCGGCGTGGTCCGAGTTTCTCAAGGGCTGGAAGTCCGCGTCGTTGATCGCGTGGACCCGGCTCAGGGGGTCGAGCTCGATCGCGGTCTTGAGGTACTCGGCGGCCTCGTCGAACTCTTCACGGGCGACGTGGATCGAGGCCACCAGGTAGGCGAACCGGGGATCCTTGGAACGCCGGCCTCCGGCCGCGGCGATCGAGAGCGCGGCGTCGAAGTTGCCACGATTGCGCTCGTACATCGCCTGGAGATACGGGTCCTCGGCCTTGACCCGGGGATTGCCGTTGAGCTGGGTCTCGGCGATCGTCAGGTAGCGGCGGGCCCGGTTGATGAGGTCCGGCTGGTCGGCCTGGTCCATCACCTTGGTGAAGCCGTCGGCCGCCAGCTGCCATTTGTTGGCGTGGAGCGCTTTGAGAGCCCGCTCGAAGAGTTCGAGCTGTTTACTGCCTTCGAGCGGCGAAGGCGCGACGCTGTCGAGGGCCTCGAGCCCGAGCTCGTCGAGCTTGAGCGTGACCGTCGCGGCAGTGGTCTTGAAGCGATCCGCGAGTTCCACCACGTGGCGGGTCTTCGCGTAGCGCTTCAGGTAGGTGACCTCTTCCTTCTTCCAGCGTTTAGCCATCAGTACCGCTACTTCTTACGCAGCTCGATGAGAATCTGCTTGGCGACCGACTTGAGCGTCTCGAAGACGCCTCGGCCATCGGTTGCCACCGCCTCGAAGGTCGGCTCGCGCTTGTAGTTGAGCATGCGGTACATCTCGTCGGATGCCATGACGTTGTCGATGTCCCGCTTGTTGAACTGCAGCGCGTACGGCAGATTCTTGAGATCGAAGCCGTAGTCGTTGAGGTTTGATTCGAGGTTGCGGATGGCCTCGATGTTGGCTTCCATCCTCTCGGCCTGGCTGTCGGCGACGAAGATGACGCCGTCGACCCCTTTGAGGATCAGCTTCCGGCTGGCGTCGTAGAAGACCTGGCCGGGAACGGTGTAGAGATGAAAGCGGGTGGTGAATCCGCGGATCGACCCGAGGTCGAGCGGCAGGAAGTCGAAAAAGAGCGTCCGATCGGTCTCGGTCGCCAGCGAGATCATCTTGCCCTTACGGTCCGGAGCCGTCTTGGTGTAGATGTGCTGCAGGTTCGTCGTCTTACCGCCCAGTCCTGGACCGTAGTAGACGATCTTGCAGTTGATCTCCTTGGCGGCGTAGTTGATGAACGTCATAGCTGAACCGTCCGGGCTCTCGGGTCTCTACTCGACTTCACCGAGTCCCACCCCTTCGACCCTGATCTACTCATTGAACAGGCTGTCGATGTCCTCGTCGGTAATCTCCCAGAAGGGGCTGGAGGGTTCGGAGTCCTCTTCGTCGGACTCGTGCTTGTCGGTCACATCCTTGAAGATCTGCTCCAGCTCCTCGCTGGCGCGGCGCACCCGGAGGCGAACCAGGCCCAGCGACGAGCGCTCGTTGAAGATCACGAGCAGGATCGCCCGCTCAGCCACCAGTGAGATGTGGATATGGTCGCGCTCGCCCTCGTGGAAGAGGACGGAGAACTCGCGCTCTCCAATGAGCTTGGCCAGACCGTCGGTGGCAGCTACGTTACCTGCCGTCAGCGACGCCAGTGAGGTCGAATCGAAGTTCTCCACCTCGCCGGCAGCGGCGATCTGCTGACCATTCTTGTCGATCAGAAAGACCGCCTCGGCGTTGGAGGCATAACGCAGCCGACGCAAGGCCTCGGCCAAGCGCTCGAACTCTTCTTCGTAGACCTCTAAGTACGTACCGGACATTCAGGTCCCTCTTCTGCCTGAAACGCGGCCCAAGATACCACAAACACGGCGTTTTTCCCGTCAACCAACGGCAGGAGCCCCAATGGGCCTCAATTGCCGCCCGAGAAGCCCGTGATGATGTAGGAACCGGAGCGCTGGTCGCGCTTCAAGCGAACGAGTTTGCTGCGTTCCGCGTCCTCGAGAAGCTCGGAGAATGTGGAATAGCCGTGGTAGCCCTCGTTGAAGGAGGGGCGCTTGCGTTTCATCGTCTGCTTGACCATGGAACCCCACAGCACGTCCTTGTTCTCGCGCATCAGAGCCTTGATGGCGTCGGTCATCAGATCGAACGCCTCGCCCTGCTTGGTGGTCTTGCCCTTGGCGTCCTTGACCGACGGTCCGCGGCGCGTCTCGCGCCAGATGTCCTCGTAGAAGAGGAACTCGTCGCAGTTGTCGACCAGGAGGGCCGACGACGAGTTCTTGACACCGACGCCGATCACCTTCTTGTTGGCTTCGCGGAGCTTGGAGACCAGGGGCGAGAAGTCACTGTCGCCCGAAAGGATGACGAACGTGTCGACGTGATCCTTGGTGTAGCACATCTCCATCGCGTCGACGACCATCTTGATGTCGGCGCTGTTCTTGCCCGAGTAGTACTTCTGCGGGATGTCGATCATCTCGACGGCGGCCTCATGGAAGGGGCGCTTGAACTCGCTGTAGCGCTCCCAGTCGCAATAGGCCTTCTTGACGATGATCTGACCCTTCTCGAGCAGACGCTCGAGGACCAGACTGAGTTTGAACTTCTTGATGTCCGAATCGCGCACGCCCAATGCGACGTTTTCAAGGTCGCAGAACATCGCCAATCGGCTTTCTTCGTTGTTGTTCACTGAAATCCTCTCTGGCTGGGGCACGACGACTACCTCGTGCTCCATCACCTCGACCCTTGGGGGGTCGTTCTTGCGGCGGGTCGCCCGCTTGCGGGGCTGACTTCGCTTTCGCGGTCTCGCCGCTTTGGCCGGCTCGTCACTGGACTCGTCCGGCTCTTCCTTTGTCTCGGGGGCTTCGACAGGCTCTGCGTCCGCTTTGGACTGGCCCTCGCCTCCCTTGCCGGAGCGCTTGCGGCTCGGCTTCTCGTCTTCGTTCGCGCCTTTCGGCGTCGACTCTTCTGTCGTCTCTTCTGTCTGCCCTTCATCGTCGGCAGACGAACGTAGCCACCATGGTCTCATCGTTGCAATAGAACTACAGTCCGTTTAGTTGTGTGTGTTTGGAACGTCGGAACGGCCGCGTTTCGGGTACCGGCGGTACCGGCGGTCCTCTGGTAAGCAATGCGGATCGCTAGTGTATCATCCCGAACGTTCCATCCATGAGAATTCGCGGTGTCACACCGAGCCGCCCGCAACCAGAGGAGACACTCGATGTCCGACAATAGAGCCCCTTTGCCTCCCCCGTTGGTCGGCCCAGAGGTCAGTCTGGCCGAGATCACGATCAAGGGCCTGATCCTCGGCGCCATGCTTTCGATGATTCTGGCCGCTGCCAACGCCTACATCGGATTGCTCGTCGGTCTGACCGTTTCGGCGTCGATTCCGGCCGCTGCCGTGTCGATGGGTGTCCTCAGGATGTTCCGGAAGTCGAACATCCTCGAGAACAATCTGGTGCAGACCTCGGCCTCGGCCGGTGAGTCTCTGGTCGCCGGCATCATCTTCACGATTCCGGCCCTCGTCATCATGGGCGCCTGGGACAAGTACGAGTACTGGACCCTCGTCGCCATCGCCGTCACCGGCGGCATCCTCGGTGTGGCCTTCACGATTCCCCTGCGGAGGGCCCTCATCGTCGAGAGCCGTCTCAAGTTCCCGGAAGGTGTCGCCACGGCCGAGGTTCTCAAGACCGGCGGCATCGAGACGGGCGGAGACGCCCCGGCGGTGTCGGACGACGAGGCGGCTTCGGGCTTTCGCCGCCTGCTGCAGGCCGCGGGGCTCGGCGCGGCTTTCAAGCTCGTCGAGGCGGGATTCGGCTGGTTGGCCGGCGGCATCGCGGGCACCACGAACATCGGCAGCAAGCTGCTGCTGACCGGTAACGTCACGCTCAGCCCGGCCCTCATCGGTGTCGGCTACATCGTGGGGCTAAACATCGCCGTCCTAGTCTTCATGGGCGGCGTGATCGGCACGATTCTGGGTGTGCCGCTCAACTGGGCGTTCAACGGCGAGAACGTCATGATCGGCGCCGGGATCGACCCCGCAACGCCTCTGGCCGACCTCGACACCAGCCAGTGGGGTGCCCTGGCGGGCCAGGCCTGGCAGGACTGCCGGCGCATCGGCGTCGGCGCGATGATCATCGGCGGCGTCTGGTCGCTGATCAAGCTCATGGGCCCGCTGGTGACCGGCGTCAAGGCGAGCCTGGCGGCCTACAAGGCCAGCCGCAGTGGCGGCTCGGTCAACGTGCCCCGGACCGAGCTCGACACGCCGATCAACTTCGTCGGTCTGGTCGCGCTGCTGGGCATGATTCCTGTGTTCTCGATCTTCTACTACGTGCTGACGCATCCTCCGGCGATTGATGGCGTCGTCAGCGGACCCTACGAGAACGCGACGCTGATCGCCGGCGTGATGACCCTGCTGATGCTGGTCTTCGGTTTCATCTTCAGTTCGGTCGCCGGCTACATGGCCGGCCTCGTCGGCAGCTCCAACAACCCGATCTCCGGCGTCACCATCGCCACGGTCATCGTTTCAGCCCTCATCCTGCTCCAGCTGATGGGCAACGAGGGCCTGGCCGGGGCACTCGGGCCGATCGCCGTCATCTACCTGGCAGGCCTGATCTGCTCTGCGGCAGCCATCGCCGGCGACAACATGCAGGATCTCAAGTGCGGGCACATCGTTGGCGCCACGCCCTGGCGGCAGCAGATCTACCAGGTGGTCGGAGTCACCTCCGCCGCCCTGGTGATTCCCTGGGTCTTGCGGATTCTCGACGGCGGTTACGGCATCGGCCGGGTCGTCAAGGAGGGCGTCGCCCCGCTGGCCGCGCCTCAGGCCGCTCTCATGGAGAGTCTGGCCACTGGCATCTTCGGCGCCGGTATCAACTGGCGGTTCATCTTCATCGGCTTCGGCCTCGCGGTCGCGTTGATCATCCTCGACACGATCCAGGAGAAGCGCGGCTCGTCCTTCCGCTTCCCGGTTCTGGCCGTTGCGGTCGGTGTCTACCTGCCGCTGGGTCTCTCGGTCCCGATCTTCATCGGTGGGCTGATCGCGCACTACGTCGGCAAGAAGTCGGCGTCGGCTTCGCCCGAGGTGGCGCAGGCACGCGAGAACTCCGGTCTCCTGATCGGCTCTGGCCTGATTACCGGTGAGGCGCTGATGGGTGTCCTGATCTCGCTGCTGGCGGTCTACCTCAACAGCATCGACAAGGGCCTGCCGCTCTTCCCGATCGCTTTGGCGCCATGGCTCGGAGTCGCGGCCCTGGTGGGCATCATCGTCTACCAGTACCGGCGAACGATGAGCGCCGGTTAGCGGTACCACTCAGCTTTGCCAACCGCCGGGGGGCCAGGCCCTCCGGCGGTTTCTTCTTTGGGTGGCCGCGCGCCGGGCCGAGGTCCGCGGATCGACCCCCGGATTGTCAGTAAGATGCCGGCATGCACCGTCTTGCCCTGTTGGTCTCCGGCGCCTCCGGCATGCGCCTGCCGCAGCACCTGCTGGCGGCTCTCGCCCGGCAGCCGAATGTCGAACGGCTCCACCTGGTCGTTTCGGCCGGTGCCAGCCAGGTGCTGGCCCACGAACTGGGCCGGGAACGCACCGGGGTGGACGACCTCATCGAAGCGGCTGAGCTCTCGGGGACCGAACGGGAGAAGGTGGTGGTGCACCGCGACTCGGAGCTCGACGCGCCGATCGCCTCCGGCTCCTACGCGCTGACCGGCACCGTCGTGCTCCCCTGCAGCGCCGCGACGGTAGGCGCTCTGGCGACCGGCAGCGGCCGCAGCCTCATTCACCGTGGAGGAGCCGTCGCCTTGAAGGAGCGTTGGCCGTTGGTCCTCGGATTCCGCGAGACACCGCTGACGGCGATCCACCTCGAGAACCTGCGCCGGCTGACCTACGCCGGTGCCACTGTCCTGCCGCCGATCCCGGCCTTCTATATCGGTGGCGAGGAGTTTGAGCGTTTTCTCGACCACTACGCGCTGCGAGTGCTCGATCGCCTGGGCATCGAGGACGAGGGCAGCCCTGGCCTGCGCTGGAGCTGACCGGAGTTTCCGAGGGCGCTCAGGCCTCCAGGGGCTCGACTTCTACGCGGGCATCGTTGAAGCAAGCGGCGTCGCCAACCACCTGGGCGTCGTCGGGGCACAAGGCAGTCGATGTCGCACCATTGATCGACGAGCGCTTCCAGGCACCCTTGGGCATCGACGCGACTCCGGGGCGGACCTTTTCGCTCACTTCGACGTGGCAGTGGACCTCGCCGAGGTGATTGAAGACGCGAACCGGGCCGCCGGTCACCAGACCCCGGCGACCGGCATCGCCGGGATGGAGGGTGATCCTCAACGTGTCGATGCTGCTCTCGCCGAACATGCTGTTGGTGAGAACGGCGCTGGCCGGGGTGATGAGCGCCAGCGGGTAGCGGGTGTCGGGCTCCTGCCAGACGTAGGGATCTGCGCCGAGCTGATCGGGTGTCAGGTGAGCCTTGCCGTCGGCGGTTCCCGGCCGAACCGTACCGAACTGCACGGGCCTCCCGCCGCTGAAGGAGTAGTTCTGGCGCCCGCCACGCCCGACCTTGGAGTCAGCCTCGACGCCGTCGAGTTCGAGTTTGCCCGCTGCACGCTCGAGGAGTTCGTCGTCCTCCCAGCGAAACGCACGGTCGAGCATGCCGAGTTCCCTGGCCAGGGCGCGGAAAACCTGCATGTTGGTCTTCGCTTCGCCCGCGGGTTCGACTGCCGGCCGGATCCCCCCGGCGACGTAGTCGCCATAGCTGACCCGCAGGTCCGTTCCCTCCAGGAAGGTCGCCGCGGGTAGGACGACATCGGCCCACCTGGCCGTGTCGGTCATCACCTGGTCGTGCACCACGGTGAAGAGATCCTCACGTCCCAGGCCGCGCTCGATCGCTTGCTGAGCCGGGGTCGATGCCACCGGGTTGGCGTTGTAGACGAAGAGGCAGTGGACGCCCGGGTCGATCGGCGTGACGGTTTCGGGGTCGATCAACCGCCCCAGCTGGGTCATGTTCAGTTCTCGGGTGGACCATTCGACATCACCGATGAGCGCCTCAGCGTCGAACTTCGAGCCGCCGTTGTTGCTCAGCGTGTAACCGCCACCCTGGATGCCGAACTTGCCCAGGAGCGCCGGGATCGCGAGTACCGCCGCGATCGCCTGCGCTCCGTTGCGGTTGCGCTCCAGTCCCCAGCCGCAGCGGATAATCGCCGGCGAGGCTTCGGCCAGCCGGTCGGCCAGCATCTCGAGGTGCTGATGCCTGACGCCACTCATCAGCGCGGCGCGTTCGATCGGCCATTCGGATGCGCGCTCCAGCAGCGTACCGACACCGGTGGTGTGCTCGTCGATGAAGTCGATGTCGAGGTGCCCCATCTGGCGCCAGCGATTGATCAAGCCGAGGGCGAGCGGAAGGTCTTGCCCGGGGAGCACCGGCAGGTGGAAGTCGATCTCCGAGGCCGCAAAGTTGCGGCGTGGATCGATCGAAACGACGAAGGCGCCCTGCTTGCGCGCTTCACGCAGCTGCGGCACCAAGTGGATATTCGAGCCCTTGGGGTTGGCGCCCCAGATGACGATGCACTCGGCCTTGGGATAGTCCTCGAAGGCAACACCCGGCATCTTGCCGTACATGCCGACAGCCACCTCTGTCGCCGGCACCGCGCAAATCGTCTTGGCCAGGCGCGAGGCTCCGAGGCGGGCAAAGAACAGGTCGTCCAGCAGTTCCTCCGTCAGGGCGCCGTTGGACCCGCCGTAGTGGTACGGCAGGATCGCCTCACCGCCGTGGGTCTGCCGCACCTCGAGAAGCTTGTTGGCGATCTGCTTGATCGCCTCCTTCCACGAAATAGCCTCGAACTGCCCCGACCCCTTGGGGCCGGTCCGGCGCAAGGGGCGGACGATCCGCTCCTCGTGGTACACCCGCTTGTCGAAACGGGCCACCTTGCCGCAGATGAAGTCCGTGCCCTGGTCCTTGGCCGGACCGATCCGGCGGATCTTCTCGTCCTCGATCTCCACCTCGAGCGCGCAGCCGTCGGGGCAGTCGAGAACACAGGTCGTCACGTGCAGCCGGGACGTGGACATGGGTCGGATTGTAGATCAAACCAGACCGGGGAACTCGCGCGTGCCGTGGAACACGACCTCTGGCGACATCCGTTCGCGCCTGGTCAGAGGGACTGCTGAGCTGACTCGAGGCCTAGAAGCCAGCGCTTCGTCTCGATCCCGCCGCCGAAGCCGGTCAACGAGCCGTCGGCTCCGATCACCCTGTGACAGGGCGTGATGAGGCAGATCGGGTTGGTCGCGTTGGCGCGGCCAACCGCGCGGGACGCTCCCGAGCGCCCGAGCCGCTGAGCCACCTCGCCGTAGCTCTCGGTCTCGCCGTAGCCGATGGCTCGCACTTCGCTCCACACCCGATGCTGGAAGTCGCTCCCCTGCGGCCGGATCTCGAGCTCGAACTCCCGACGCTCGCCGGCGAAGTACTCGTCGAGCTGGCTTCTGAGATCACTCAACCGGCGATCCCGCCAGGTGATCTCACCCAGAGACCGGAAGGCCTGTTCGGGCGTTCGGTGGTTGGCGAACTCAAGGACGAGAACGGCGCCGTCTTCGTCGACGGCAGCGAACATCTCGTCGACCGGGGTCTCGATACGAGAGGCGTAGACGCTCATGCTGCGGCTCCTTCGGTTGCGTGCCGGGGTTCCTTGGAGAGCGAGGCCCAGAGATGGGCTGTGGCAAGGCTGCGATGAGGCGACATCGACTGCATCAGGTGACGGGTCTCCCCGGCATCGGGCCGCGCTGGAAGTTCGTAGAAGCCCGCCAGCGCCTTGACCAGGCCGGCGTCGCCGACGGGCACGCAATCCGCGAAACCGCAGCCTCGCATGAGGACGTACTGCATCGTCCACTCTCCCACTCCGCGCAGCGCTTCGAGTCGTCGGGCAGCGCGGGTGGCTGAGAGCGTCGGCAGAGCCTCCAGCCGATCGCGGCGTTCGGCGGCCCAGCGGGCGACGTCGATCACGTACTCGGCCTTGCGGCGCGAGAACTGGCGAGCTGTCAGGTCGTCGTAGTCGAGACGCGCGACCTCGGCGGGCGTCGGATGGCTGTCGAGGCCGGAGCCGCGGCCGCAGAGCTCGACGAGAACGCTGCGTAAGCGGTAGGCGAACGCGAGATTGACCTGCTGGCCGACGATCGCCCAGATCAGGCTCTCGAAGACAGTCGGCGTCTGCGGCAGGCGCACACCCCGTTGGCCGCGAACCAGAGGACGCCACAGCGGGTCCCGCAGCGCCTTGCGCTCAAAGCCCGCAACGTCGGCGGCCAGGCCCAGCCAGCGCCAGACGCGGTCGTGGAGCTCTCCCATCGCCTTCGGCGCCAGTGGCCTGTCGTCCGCGATCCGACAGCGCAGCCGCAGGCCCTTCTGTTCTAGTTCGACGATGACCTTCCGACGCCCGAGGCGCAGACCGCGCCACACCCGAGCGCCCTCGACTCGCTCGGTGGCCTGCTCGACGTCGCGACCGAGATAGCGCCAGGTCCCGGCTTCGTGGAAGTCGCGCGGCAGCTGGAGGACAAACTCACTGCGGCGCGTCATCCGGCGATAGGCACCGGGCGAGAGGCCGGTCGCGCGCATGAAGTTGTCATGGAAGGCAGACGGGCTTTCGTAGCCGGCCGCGAGGCTGACATCCAGGACCTTCCGGCGCGACTCGATCAACTCCTGCCTGGCACGGGTGAGGCGTGAGCGCTGGAGCACTGTCGCGGGGCTCGCGTGGTAATGCCGTCGCAGCAGTCGATGGAGCTTCGAGCGCCCGAAGCCGATCTCCGTAGCCATGGCATCGACGTCCCCGAAGTCCTCGGGCGCCTCGCGCACGCTGGCGACCAGAGCCTCGAGTGCTTCGCGGTCCGGGTCCCGCTGCTGGTAGAAGAGTTCCGGCCGGCAGCGCTTGCAGGCCCTGAGGCCCTCACCCGCGGCCGCCTCCGGAGAGTAGAAGAACCGCACGTTCTCCGGCTTGGGCTTGCGCGCCGGGCAGGACGGCAAGCAGAAGATGCCCGTCGACAACACACCAACGATGAAACGCCCGTCGTAGTGACGGTCGCGCTCGGCCGAGAGATCGAGCATTCGCTGACGTGTCATCCCCACGTCGCAATGCTAGGCCAAGACCTCCGGCCTTGTCCTCCGGATTCCTGTGCTCAATGTCGGGGTCGAGTGCGAGACGTGAGGCTAGGACGGTCGGGCCGTTGCTACCTCGGCCATCGCGCGGTCGAACCCGGGCACCGCCGCCTCCCAGAAGAAGCCCTCCATGCGCTCCCGCATCGGCTCGGTCGCCAGCCAGGACTCGGCCCGCTCGCCCATCGTCGAAACGAGATGAGAGAGACACCATGCCAGCTCGCCGGCGCTCCCGTCATAGAAGGCCGATTGCCGTTCGGCATGTCGGTCGAGCTCGAGAACCTCCGGATAGGCCAGTCGCTGAGGCACTAGAGGCATCGCACCCGCAGCCACGGCCTCGACCAGAGACAGGCCGAAGAACTCGTGGATCGCTGTCGACACGAAGACGTCGGCGGCGGCCAGCACCGCCAGGTACTCGTCCCGGGTCTCGAGATAGCCCCAGTGGTCGATGATGTCCGCAAAACGCTCCTTCGCCTCGGCGAAGACCGGCGGCATCTCCTCGAACTGCTCACCGAGGACGGACACTCGGCACGGGGTGCCCTGCCGGCCGAGGATCTCCAACGCCTCGAAGAGCACCTCCGGAGCCTTGTCGAACTCCCAACGTGCCGCCCAGACAATGCGCAGCGGCCCATGATCCCGCTCCCCTTCTCTCTTCGGCACCGAGTCGATCCCCGGGTGGAGGACCCGTGAGCGCTCCCGGATCCTCGCCACCACGCCGGCGGGCTGATGATCCGGCATGACTTTGAGGAACCTGGGGATCGCCTCGAGGAACTCGTCCCGGTGGAAGGCCGAGTTGAACCAGACCTCGGTCGCCGCCAGGGCGCTGGTGATGTTGGTCATCCCGAACTGGTAGTCGCGCTCCTTGGGGAAGCGGACCGGGTAGGTAAGCTGGTTCTCGTGGAAATAGACGACCGCCGGCAGGTCTCGCACCTCCTTGGGTGCCAGCGCCCGAAACTCCGCCAGGTTGACCATGTCGGAACAGAAGACGACGTCCCAACTCTCCCCCGCCTCGAGCTGTGCCCTGACTTCCTCCTCGAAGGTCAACGCGCTGTGACGCATGCGCCACTTCCACTTGCGGGCCGGGAGAGTGTGAAGGTCCCAGGTGTGCTCCGAGTGCCGGATCCAGCCGTCGAGGAAGCTGCGGTGGCTTCCGCCGTAGTAGGGTTCGAGGGCCAGGACGCGCATCGACCGACTCTATCCGCGATCGCGTGGCTTGCTCGCGGGGAACCGCTCTTTCTGGTTGAATGGCCGGGCGCCATGAGAGGACTCGCAAGCAAGCCCAACTGGACCCGGACGTGGATCTCCGCCCTGATTGCCGCGCTCGGGCTCACCGGGGCCGCGGCCCTGGGGGCGCAGCCCGTCGGCGACCGACCCGCGATCTCCTTTCAGGAGTCCTCCGAGGACTGGGGTCTCGTCTTCGACCATCACAACGGCGCCACCGGCGAGTACTTCATGATGGAGGCCAACGCGGGTGGCGTGATCATCCTCGACTATGACGGGGACGGGGACAACGACGCCCTCATGGTGGACGCCGGCGTGCTCCCGGGGCACGAAGGCGAGCCGGCGCGTACGGTGCTCTTCCGCAACGAGGGTGCGGGTCGCTTTGTCGATGTCACGGACAGCAGCGGGATCGTGCCGTCGACGAACGGGACCGGGGGTACCGCGGGCGACATCGACGGGGACGGCGACATCGATCTCTACCTCACCGGCTTCGAGGACGCGCGGCTTCTGGAGAACCGCGGCGACGGGACCTTCGACGACGTGACGGTCGCTCGGGGAGCGACCGAAAGGGGCTGGAGCACCTCCGCCGCCTTCGCCGACCTCGACCGGGACGGCGACCTCGATCTCTACATCGTTCGCTACGTCCACTACTCGACCTCGGACCCGACCCGATGTCGATCGAGGACCGGCGAGCTCGCCTACTGCCATCCGGAGGTTTTCGAGCCGATGCTCGATCGGCTCCTCATCAACGAGGGCGGCCACTTCACAGACGGCACGAGCCAACTCGGGGGCGTGCCGGCCGGGCACGGCCTGGGCGTGGTCATCGTCGATGTCGACAACGACGGCTGGCTCGATGTCTACGTCGCCAATGACAAGACGCCGAACCACCTTCTCAAGAACAAGGCTGACGGATCGTTCGAGGACACGTCGCTCCTGTCGGGCACGGCGTACGGGGACCGATTCACCGCCGAGGCCGGCATGGGCGTGGATGCGAGCGACGTCGATCTGGACGGGGACCTCGACATCGTGGTCACCAACTACGCGCTCGAGACCAACGCGCTCTATCTCAATTTCGGCAACGGCATGTTCTCTCATGGTCGCAATCTCGCCGGACTGGCCGAACCGTCGATCGACATGCTCGGGTTCGGAGTCGACTTCGCGGACTTCGACCAAGACGGCGACGAGGATCTGATCGTCGCCAATGGCCACGTGCTCGACAACATTGAGAAAGAGCGACCCTCCCTCTCCTACCGCCAGCCGAACCAGGTGTTCGAGAATCGAGCCGGGCGCCTGATCGAGCTGGACGACGCCGGACTCGATGTCATGAGAGTGAGCCGCGCGCTGGCGAGCGGAGACCTCGATGGCGACGGGGACATCGACGTCATCGTCGTCAACACCGGCGACCGCGCCGAGGTCTACGAGAATGTGACGACCGAATCCGGATCCTGGATCGGAGTGGACCTGGCTAGCGATCGGGGCAACACCAGCGGGATCGGTGCCAGGCTCCGCCTCTCGACGGAGACGCACGAGCTGACCGCACAGGCGATCACCGCCAGCTCATTCCAATCGCAGAACTCACTGACTCGGCACTTCGGCCTCGGATCCAACCCTCGAGCCGAGGCTCTGACAGTCACCTGGCCGACGGGCCGTCGACAGAGACTGCGCCTGTTACCGGGAAACCGCCGCCTCCGCGTCGTCGAGCCGCCCCTCTAGACCGGGCGGCGTGATCAGCTCTCAGTCGCTCTCAGCGACGTCCGGACCGTCGGGCTCGACGATCTCTACGAGGCTGTTGATCTCGACAGCCGACACCGTCTGAGTCCTGCCCGACGGCCAAAGGACTTCGATCCGGTCGACGGAGTCGGCCTCTCCAAGGCCCACATAGAGCGGCATCGAGCTCTGCGACAGATACCCCGACTTGCCGTCGTGGAAGCGCGTCTGGATCTTGCCGCCGGCGTGGATGGTGACGGCCGCTCCCAGGCCGTCGCGATTCGACGCCCGGCCGACCAGTCGGATCTCGACATAGTGCAGTTCGGTCCGCGCCGAGAGATCGCTGATCAGAATCTGCGGCCGGGCGTGGAACTCGCTGGTCACGATGTCGAGATCGCCGTCGCGGTCGAGATCGAAGATCGCGGTCGAGCGGGTTCCGAGAGCTCCCCGCACCTCCGCCTTGCCTTCGCGTCCCTCACACGCCTGATGTTCGCTGTCGGCGCCCGAACAATCGACGTCGAACCAGTGAGTCTTGGTGGCTCCGTCCTTGCGCGGCTCGATCCCGAGGATGAACTCGGCGTCGCGCAGATAGCTGCCCTTCTCGTTGAGCAGGACCGTGTTGACGGCGTAACGCCACGGATAGCTCATGCTCGACGCCACGAAGGCGTCTTCGAAGCCGTCGGCGTTGAGATCCGCCACGCTCAGTCCCCAGGGCCAGTAGTTCTCTGCTCCCACAAGGTCCGAGATCTCGTGAAAGCCGTCCTCGCGCTGCTCGTAGAAGGCATTGCCGAAGATGTTGTTGTCGCCGCCCGCGAGGTAGGGCTCGGTCCACTGCATATCCGACTTGAGCTTCTCTTCGGCGAGCGCGACCTGTTTGCTCATGTCCGAGTGCATGTCGGTCAGCATCAGGTCGCTGCGTCCGTCGTTGTTGTAGTCGAAGAACTGGATGCCCATGCTGCCCCAGGGTGTCCGCGGGAAGACCTCGGCCGTGCGGTCGGTGAATCGACCCTCGCGGTTCTCGTAGTAGTGGTCGTCGCCCTGCATGTTGGGGACATAGAGGTCCGGGTAGCGATCACCGTTGAGGTCGGCAAACGAGGCATCACCGCTCCACCCCGTATCCACGAGACCGGCGGCCTCCGACACATTCTCGAACTTCCCGCCCCCGAGGTTGCGGTAGAGGAGGCTCGACTCGCTGCGCTCCGGAAAGAGATGGCCATCGAATGCGCCGTCCACCCCGACAAAGTAGCCGCCGGCTCCCTGATCGTCAGTGGTGTAGGTCCCGACGTTGGTTACGAAGAGGTCAAGCCAACCGTCGAGGTCGTAGTCCAGAAACACCGCGCCGGAGGAATGGCCCACGTACTCGAGGCCGGCTTGCGCCGTGACGTCGCGGAAGTTGCCCTTGCCGTCGTTCTCGAAGAGGGCGTTGCCCTTGCGCACGGTCGTGACGAAGAGATCCGGGTCTCCGTCGTTGTCGACATCTGCGAACGCGGCCGAGACCGAGACCCGGTCCTCCATGGCGACGCCAGCCGGCTCAGTTGCGTCCTCGAACTTGCCACCACCGAGGTTCCGCCAGAGCTCGTTGCGACCGAGCTGGCTGACAAAGTAGACATCCCAGAGGTCGTCCCCGTCGACATCCGCGATGGCTACGCCATTGCCGTGGTCGTAGTGGACCAGCTTGTAATGCCTCCCCGCGTCGTCGACGACGCGGTGTAGAAAACCGATCCCCGATGCCTCCAGCCGATCTTCGTAGCCGAACTCGTGGAAGACGGTCAGGCGCTCCGCGGTCCGCAGCTGGGCGTCGCGCCGGGCGGACATGAGCCGCTCGCCCATGTCGACAACCGGCAGAGTGACCACCGCGGGCTCATCCTGAGCCTCGCTCTGGCCACTAGCCGGAATCGCGACCAGTGGGAGGAGAATCAGAGCGACGACAGCGACAGAAGCCAGGTTCTTCATGGGTCGCATTCTAGCTTAGCTCCGAGGGCATCAGCGGGCTTCTTCCCCAGTTGCGAGGTCGTGCTCGGCTCGAGAAGTGCGCTCCGTCCCGCCCCTCCGGGCGGCCCTTCGCAACACTCCAAGTGACGGCGCACTCCGGACGTGGAAGCGACAGGATGCTGGTGACCACAAATCCGTGGCAAGCGGAACGGAGGCAGATGATGAAACGCTTTCCTCTAATACTCGGGACGGTTCTCCTGTTGGCCAGCCTGACATCCCCAGGAGGAGCCTCTGCGGCGACACCGGCCGTATCGCCGGGAGACTACGTCGGCACCGAGACCTGTCTCGAGTGTCATGACGACGTGCTCTACGGCGAGACGACCCATGCCCTGGCAGAGGTTCACCAGGAACAGGCCGCCGGCTGCGAGAGCTGTCACGGGCCTGGCGCTCTTCATGCGGATGAGGTCGACCCTGAGCTCATCCTCGGGTTTTCCGGAGAGCAGACGGCCAGAGAGACAGAGGTCTGTCTGAGCTGCCATCAGGGCCAGTTGGCGCATTGGAGCGGGAGCTACCACGAGAGCATGGACGTGAACTGCACGTCATGCCACGCCGTCCATCAGTCGGTGACGCAGGATCGGCTCCTGGTCAAACAGGAGTCCACCGATCTGTGTCTCAGCTGCCATCAGGACCACAAGAAGGACCTCTACGCCCGCTCAGGCCACCCTCTGCGCTACGGCCAGATGGGCTGCGATGACTGCCACGACCCGCACGGCTCGATGACCGAGGCGAATATCAGCGCCACCACGGTTAATGACAAGTGCTGGGAGTGCCATGCGGAGACCCGCGGTCCCTTCCTTTGGGAGCACGCACCTGTCAGAGAAGACTGCCTGACCTGCCACGACGCCCACAGCTCGAACCAGACCAAGATGCTGACGGTCTCGGCTCCGCGCCTGTGCCAGTCGTGTCACCTCTTCGGACACCACCAGACAGTTCCCGGAATGCCGGAACAGGTCTGGAACCAGAACAGGTCCTGCCTGAACTGCCATCCCTCGATCCACGGGAGCAATCACCCTTCGGGCATCGTCCTGATGCGCTAGAGGAGAGATCACAATGCTAGGGATAAACCAAAGAGCATCTGTCGTACCACTCCTGATCGCCTTCGGGATGATTCTTCTCCTCCCGACCTTGGCGGCCGGTGAGGACGGTGAGCTACTGAAAGAGACGGTCGAAGTGAGCGTCCAGGGAGTCTCCGTGGACAGTCAAGACGACCGGGACGGAGGATTCGACAAGTACCGGGACGACCCCGACGGGTTCACCCTGGACTTCCTCCACCTCGCCAACTTGATTGGAGAGAACGGTAGTTTCATGGACTTCCGGGCTCGTGACGCCGGTCAGGAAGACGGACGCTATCTCTTCCGCGCCGGAGTCGGCAGCAATCTGAGGATTCGCTTCGACTACCGGGGCGTACCGTTCGTCTACGGCAACAGGGCCCGCAACGTGCTGGGCCGGGTCGCGGACAACGAGTTCCGGATCGCCGATTTCATCCAGCAACAAATGGAAGATCCGGACGGCAACGGCGTGCCCTTCTTCTCCGAGGCCGGAGGCGCCGCCGGAGACAACGCGCTCGTGCAGGCCATGATGCGCGGTCTCGTCGCCGGCACCGATCGCTTCGACGTGACGTCTCGCCGTCGTATGGGCAATTTCCAACTCGACTGGCGTGCCGGCGAAGCCTGGACTCTCGGCCTCGAGCACGATCGGCAGGAGCACAGCGGCGTGCGCCCGTTGGGCAACGGCGCCTACCAGCGGATCACCGACGTCGATGGCGACGGTTCCACCGACTACGACTACTTCTTCTCGAACCGTGGGATCGAGCTTCAGGCTCCGGCGGACTACACGACCGACACGACGCGAGCCTCGGCTCGCTACTCGAAGGGCAAGTGGTTCGGTGATTTCAGCTTCAACCGGTCCGACTTCGAGAACGACGACCTGTCACTGATCTACGACAATCCCGCGTGGTTCACGGACACGTTGGCCAGCAGCGGAAGTCGCCGCGGCCTCTGGGAGGAGAGCCGGGTTTCGCTGGCACCTTCCAACGAGGCCTGGTCCGCCAACTTTTCGGGCGGAGTGAAGCTGGGTGACAAGACGCGGCTGACGGCTGCGTTCGGAACCGGAGAACAGACCCAGGACGCTCCTTTCGTACCGATCACGACGAATACGGCGCTGATCGGCACCAAGGACCTGAATCACGACGGGGTCACGGACTCGCGAGACGATCCGACCACGACCGCGATCCTGCCCCAGCAGAGTCTCGACGCAAGCATCGATACCACCAACCTGTCCTTCCGGCTCACGTCGTCTCCGAGCCGCAAGGCCCGCCTGAAGGCCGAGTACAGCTTCTACGAGTACGACGGGGCTCACAGCACGGTCGACATCCCGGCGCGAGCCGAGTACAACGACTCTCGCCTGAAGACCGACATCAAGGGAGCGGGCCTGCTGTCCCTCCCGTACTTCTACGAACGTGAGCGGCTAGGCGCCGAGGGCATCTTCACGGTGGCCGACGGTGTGAAAGTGTCGGTGAAGGGCGAACGCAACAGCAAGGCCTGGAACCGGTACCGCGACCTCAACCCTTCAGGTAGCTTCACTCGCGACGAAGGCAACCGATCCGTCTCCGGCACAGACGACGACCTCCTCGGTCTGGCTCTGGTCTGGAAGGCCGGTTCCCGAGTTCAGGCCCGCGCATCGGTCAGCACCTCAGAACGCACGTTCACGGGTGAACATCAGGTGGCTTTCAACGGCCAGAAGGAGGACCTGAGGCAGTACGACATTGCCGATCGCGACCGCGACGCCTACGAGGTGCAGTTCGACTTCTTCCCCTCCGACCGCGCAAGCCTGACGCTCGGAGCCCATGCCTACGACGACACCTTCCCCGGTTCTGAGTACGGCTTCACCAGCGCTTCGGAGGAAGGCTACAGCGCCAACGGGAGCTTCTCCGTCGGCGAACGCAGCACGGCCTTCTTCCTGGCCGAGGTGACTTCGTACGACTCCGACATGCACCTGCGGACCAAGTGCTCGAACTGCACTCCGCCGCCTGGGGCAACCTGGACCTCACCGTGGAACGTGCCGAATTACGACTGGTTCACGAACTATGCCGACGATAGCCTCATGCTCGGGGGCGGCCTGAGCTTCGAGTCCGACGACGAGAAGGTCCGCTTCGATCTCGAGGCGAACTATCTCGACGCCGAGGTCTCACAGCTCAACCGCAACCCAGCCCCACCTCGGGACCTGGGCAAGCCGGATACGCCGGTCGTGCTCGTAGCTCAGGCATTCGACTTCCCGGACCAGACCAACACCATGACTTCGGTGGAGCTGCGCTGCAGCCGGAGGCTGCGCGAGCATCTCAGGGTTGCGTTCTCCTACCTCTACGAGGACTGGCAGCTCGACGACTTCCAGGTCGAGAACCTCCAGGCGTACGGCGCGGACTTCCTCCTCGTCGACGACTCCACTCGCTACCTCACTCTGGACTCCTGGTTCGGAGACTACGAAGCGAGCGTGGCGCAAGTGATGTTCATCTGGAACAAGTAGCCCGCGGCCCAGGGAGTCTGCCGGCGTCACCCGCAAGTAGGCGAGTGGCGCCGGCGCTTTCTTTGCGCAGCTGCCCGAGTGCTGGTTGAAGGCCCGCTGCAGCTCCGGGATCGTGTTCGATTGCCGGACTCGAAGCGGTCGCTGAAGATCGCGTGCGTGTTCGCCTTCAACATGTTGGGGCTGTTCAGGAACGTTCCGGCGCCTACTGCTGGTCGACAACCTGCTCCAGCTTGCCCACGAGCGACCCCATCCTCACGACCAGAGCCTCGATCGTCTGCGGGTCGAGCAGGTCGGCGCCGGCTGTGGCGAGCAAGTGCAAGGGGCTGCCGCTCGAGCCGGCTCGCATCAACTCGACCAACGCTCGCCGCGCCGTCGCCCTGTCGGCCTCGTCGGGGCTGGTAAGTCCCGGCAGCAGGGCATTGGCCGCGGCCGACGAGAGGCCGTACCGGCCCATGTAGAGCGGCGAGGTGTAGTAGTGCGGAGTCTTCTGCCAGGCGTGCGCGTCCCAGGCGGTGAGGTTCACGCTCTCGCCGTAGTAGTCCGTGACGACCGCCAGATAGAGCGCGCCGAGGGACGGACCGGTGATCGCCTCGTCGCCGTCGTAGATCCGATGCTCGAAGTCCGCATCGAGCATCGGTCTGTAGAAGAGCCGCAGAATGTTCTGGATCGACAGGTCGAGCACCCGGATCTTCTCGTCCCGGCTCGTCGCCCGGCCGACCATATGGTCGACGAGTGCACCCTCGAAGACGCTGGCCATCGCCTCCCCCGTCAGCGACGAGGGGTGCGAGTAGACGAAGGGCTGCGTCTCATGAGCGAGAACGGCGTGCACGGCGTGTCCGATCTCGTGAGCGAGCTGGAACACGTTCTCGAGAGATGCCCGGTAGTTCACCAGCACGAACGGATGCCCGTCGACGAAGGTGGCTCCACCGTGAGCACGCTTCCCGGGCCGCTCGACCGAGTCGATCCAACCCTCCTCGAAGGCGCGCCCGACGAGCTCGTGAACCTCCGGCCCGAGCGTTGCCGAGGACTCGGTGATGAGCACTCGCGCCTCGCTGTAGTCGATCTTGCGGCCACCCGGATCGAAAGGGACGAATCGGTGAGCGAGACCGTAGTCCTCGAGGCCGAGCACCGCTTGCCTGAGCGAGTGGTAGCGGCGCAGCGGAGCCGAGCCCTCGCGGGCCACGCGCACCACGTTGCGGACCGCCGCGGCCGGGATCGCGTCGGAATGCAGCGCGGCGCTCAAGGCCGAGTCGAAACCACGTGTCTCGGCGGTCATCTCCTGTCGCCTGACGATCCCCTCGAGGAGCGCGGCGTAGGTCTGGGACTGCGCTCCGAGCGCCTCGAGCCACGCTCTGTTGGCCCTCTCGCGGTCGACCGCCCCGGGCAATTCCTCGAGGACGGAGCGAGCGTTTCCGGGATTGAGCTCGAGGCTCTCGCCGGACTCGAGCGTCACCTCGACGACGGGAGCCTCGGAGATCGCGAGCGCCTTGTAGATCCGGCTCGACTGCTGCCCGAAGACGCTGGAGAGCGCGCGAAACTCTCCCTCCCCCGCTGAGAGCGGATGCTCGGCCCCGGCGAAGAAACCTCGGAAGAAGTGTTCGTAGCGGCGCAGGGTCTCGTCTCCCGCCATCCACTCTTCAGTCCTCTCCAGCCCGAGGTCGGTGATGACCCGCGTGAAGCGGGGCAGGGCCTTCGAGTACCACTGCCTGTCCGTCTCGTCGACCAGATGCTCCCGCGATCGGGCCTCCTCATCGCCGCCGTCGAGCTGCAGCCGAACGTAGAGATAGCCCTCGACTCCCCGAGCTACCCGATACACGCGATCGCGGGCCTCCATGACCAGGGCGAGCTCCTCTGCGCTCTCGATCGGCTCCTGACCGAGCCTCGCGAGGGCTTCGATCGCCAAAGCCAGATCATCGTAGGCCGCCTCCCACTCTTGCCAGGTGGCGAAGACGCGATGGACGTTGGCGGTGCCCGGGTCCTGGGCGACGACCGCGCAAGGAGATCCGACGTTCGCCGCCAGGATCATCGTGGCGATCGCCGGGACCACCGTCGCTCGCAGGCTGAAACTCGAGCCCCTCATTGGGCAGTAGTCTGCCACGATGGCCCCGCCGGAACCGGGACCCCCCTGATGTTCGTTGGCGAGAAGACAGTATTCTCCAAGGTCCGATGCGCCAGCTCGCCATCATCCTCACCGTCGCCGCCGCCTTCATTGCCCCGGGATGTGACCCGGGCGGCAGTCCCCCCACCGCCCCGCCGGGTCCGACGTGTGGCGGCTATCCCGACTGGCAGGCTTCTCCCTACGTCTTGCCGTACCCCGTGGGTCGGGCGCATCGGGTCTCGCAGGGGAACTGCACTCACCAAAGCCACCAGGGGACTCTGCGTTACTCCTATGACCTGGAGATGCCCTTCGGCTCGGTGGTCACGGCGGCGCGCGATGGCGTGGTCGTCGGCCTGCGCATCGAACAGCCGGCCGGAAGTCGTGGGCTCACCGCCTCGAACTGGATCCAGATCGAGCATGCGGACGGAATCTACAGCGAGTACATACATCTGGAGCAGTTCGGGAACCTGGTGGATATCGGCGACTCGGTGCTGGCCGGCGATCCGATCGCGCGCACTGGCGACAGCGGGGACGTGGGCACTTTCCCGCACGTTCATTTCGACTTGACGCCGTGCGGCAGCAATCTGGCCTGCGACACTCTGCCGGTGACCTTCCGCAACACGGCGCCGAATCCAGCGGGTCTCGTCGAGAACGTGGTGTACGAGGCTCTGCCCTACTCCGACTGACCGAGTCCGCAGTGCAGGATAGGCCTCAGCCCCGCGCTGGGAACCGTGCAATCCGCGCCCCAACCCGGCTGCGTGTCGACCTGGGTCTACTTGGACGACCGCGGGACGAGATGAGCCGCCGTGGCCTTGAAGAAGGCGTGCACCCGGGTCCCCTCGCTGATCTCGAGCTCCTCTACCGCCGACCGGGTGAGCAGGGCTGTGACCGTGATGCCGCAGTCGACGGAGACTTGAAGGAAAGACTCCATCTTCGAAATCCTGGTCACCCGACCCGACAGGCTGTTGCGCGCGCTCTGCACGGGACGACTCTCGCCCGTCCTGAGATGAACGTCCTCGGGACGGACGCAGACGAAGACCTGCTCCTGAGGAGTGCCGGCCGCGACCAGAAGAGAACCGGCGCTGGTTGCGACCCGTGCCAGACCCTCTTCGACCGCTTCGACCCGCCCCGGGATCAGCGTCTCGGTGCCGACGAAGCGGGCGACCGCCTCGCTGGCGGGGCGTCCGAAGACGACCTCCGGCCGGTCGATCTGCAGCAGGCGCCCGTCCGAGAAGACCGCGACGCGGTCGGCAATGGCCAGTGCGTCGCTGCGGTCGTGGGTCGCAAAGACCGCGGCGGTTCGACTCTCCGCCAGCGCAGTCTGGAAATCGACCAGAACGTCAGCGCGAGTCGGGGCGTCGAGGGCCGCGAAAGGCTCGTCGAGAAGCAGGACCTCGGGATCGAGCACCATCGCCCTGGCCAACGAAGTCCTCTGGGCTTCGCCTCCCGACAGCGTGTCGGCGATCCGGTCGCGGAGGTGAGAGATACGGAGAACCTCCATCCAGTGACCGACGAGCCTCTCGATCTCCTGCTTCGGTCTGCCACGGAACCGCAGGCCCTGAGCGACATTCCTGAACACGCTGGTGCGACACAGCAGAGGCTCCTGCAGCACGTTGGCGAAGCGGCGCCGCGCGGCGAGCAAGGAACGACCCCGATTCGGTGCCTCGACGCCGGAGAGAAGCACCGTCCCTCGAGTTGGTGGCTTGAGCAGCCCCATGACCCGCAGCAGGGTCGACTTGCCGGCGCCGTTGTGGCCCAGCAGGACCAACCTCTCGCCCTCAGCGAGTTCCAGATGCTCGAGGTCGAGGACGGTCTTGTCGCCGTAGCTGACCTCGACGTCCCTCAGTTCGAGTCGAGGCGCTGAAGAGCTCATTGCTTCCGGCTCCCGCGTTGCTGAAGGCTCGTCAGGAACCAGGTCACGAGGAAGGTCAGGGCCAGCAAGATGATGCTCAAGGCGATGGCGACGTCGAAAGCGCCCTTGCGCGTCTCGAGAACCGTCGCTGTCGTGAGCACTCGGGTGTGACCGATGATGTTGCCACCGACCATCATGACCGCGCCGACTTCGGAGATGACGGCGCCAAATCCGGCAATCACGGCGGCCAGCATCGGCATCCTCGCCTCGAGCAGGAGCGTCCAGACCAGCTGCATTGGCGACGCCCCGATCCCCACCAGCTGGGTGTGGAGTTTCGGATCGATCTGCTGCAGGGCCGACATGGTGAGCCCCGTAAGAATCGGAACGGCGATCACGAACTGCGCGATGACGATGGCTGAGGGGCTGTAGAGCAACTCGAGAAAACCTAGGGGACCGCTACGCCAGAGCGTCACGGTGACGAACAGGCCGACGACTACCGGCGGCAGTCCCATTCCCGTGTTGACGAGACTGACCAGCAAGCTACGCCCGGGGAAGCGTTTGAGTGCCAGCAGCGTGCCCGCCGGGACTCCCACAAGCAGGCTGAAGAATGTCGCGACACCCGAGAGCTTGAGCGACAGCCAGGCCACCTCGAGAACATAGGGGTCGCCGGTAAAGAGAAGCCTCAGCGCTTCCTTGAACCCCTGCCAGACGACGTCCATCGAATCCGCAGCGCCTTACTTGCCGGTCAGGTCGGAGTCCACTCTTCCGCCGTCCGGGAAGAAGAGGGGTTCGCCGAACTTGTCGACACCGTAGGTTGCGATCAAGCCCTGAGCCTCTGCGCTGAGAAGAAAGTCGCCAAGGGCCCGAGCGCCGTCGTTGTTGATGTTCTCGAACTGTTCCGGATTGACCTCCATCACGGAGTAGAGGTTGAGCATCATCGGGCCACCCATCACCATGGGCTCGAGATCGATACGCTCCTCGAAGGCCAGATAGGTACCGCGATCGGTCAGCGCGTAGGCCTGGCGTTCGTTGGCGACCATGAGTGTTGCGCCCATGCCCTGGCCCAACTCGATGTACCAATCGCCCCCCGGCTCGACCGAAGCAGCTTTCCACAAGCTCTGCTCGCGTAAGTGGGTCCCCGAGTTGTCCCCGCGGGAGGCGAAGGACGCACCGGAGTCGGCGATCCTCTTCATGCCGGCGGCAGCGTCTGAGAGGCCAGAGACTCCGGCGGGATCCTGGGTCGGTCCGATGACGAGGAAATCGTTGTGCATGATCAGGCGACGGTTGATCGTGAATCTGCTCTCGATCGACGCCATCTCGAGCGACGGAGCATGGGCGAGCACGACGTCCGCGTCGCCCCGGCTCCCCATGGCTAGGGCTTCGCCCGTGCCCACCGCGATGATCTTCACCCGATAGCCGGTCTGATCCTGGAAGACGGGAAGCAGAACGTCGAGCAGGCCGGAGTCCTGAGTACTCGTCGCGGTCGCCAGGATGATCTCGCCTGCCGGCTCGGCCGAAGCGGTCGCAGGCGAGTCGCCGTTCGCTGCGGGCGGACTTCCAGCCGGAGAACACGCAATGAGCGCGTGAACGACAATGAAGCAGAGGGCAGCAGAACGTTTGAACAAAGGACCTTCCTGAAGTATCTGGAACCGACTAGAACCCGAACTGCTACCGGAAGCAAGTTCAAGCGAGACATATCCGAGATCAAGGAGCCCTGACTCTGTCGCTGTCGACCCCTCCGCGGTAAGATATTGCTCGCCACAAATGTCGCTCACCCCCCACTGGACTTTCCTCAGGTCGACAGTTCTCGCGTTGGCCGCGTCGTGTTCCTTGTGGCTGAGCGTCTCCCCTGCCAGCGGCCAGCCCGGCATCGCACCTCCGGCCGCGAGAGAAGAGGCAGCGGCTCTCGTCAGAGCCGTTTGGCAGCTCGACCACAGCTTCGCCGACTGGGCCGAGGGCTTCGAGACGGCTCAACGCCGCGGTGTGCCCTACGCGCGCGCCGACCGCACGGTGGACGACTGGCTGACACACCTCGAGGGCCTTGCGGACACGCTGCCCAGCGATGCCGGGTCCCGGAGGATGCTGCGGCGCAAGATCGGGATCGTACGGGACCGGATCCTGAGCTGGCGGGACGGCGGATTCGAACGACGGATTGAGGGCGCAGCCGGCAGAGCCATGCCTCCTCGCCGACCCGCCGGCGAGAGCTGTGAGGCCGCCACGCCCGTGGGCTACGGCGACTTCGCCTGGACTGCCGCTCGCGAGAACCCGCCCGGCACGGCCTTCTGGTTCCGGTTCGAAGCTCCGAGAACCGGTTGGCACCGGATCGACACGGCGGGGTCGGAAGCCGACACCAGCGTGGCGGTGATGGCCGGCTGCTCCGGGGAGCCGCTGACCGAGAACGACGACAGCGTGGGGCTCCAGGCTTCGGTCTCGTTCCGGGCCGTCGCAGGATCGACGCGCTGGATTCGTATTGCCCTGGCCGCGGCCCGAGCCGGAGGCACACTCGTGATGTCGGCCAGCGGATCGGGCAGTGGCATCCTCTCTGGCGTCGTGACCGAAGAGGGGACCGGCAATTTCGTCGCAAACGCCCGGGTGGAGATCTACCGTTCCTCGGGTTCGTATGCCGGATCCGACTGGACCGATGCCACAGGTTTCTATGTGTTCTCCGGGATGTCTCCGGATTCCTATTTCCTCATCACCGATGACACCTCCGACCACCTGGATGAGCTATGGGACGACCATCCGTGCGAGCCCGGTTGTACGCCCATCACAGGCGACCCGATTCCGGTGTCGGATACGGTGCCGGGAGTCGCTGATTTCGAGCTCTCCCGAGGCGGTGGCATCTCTGGCCAACTCCTGGCGGCAGGTGGCGGGCCCATCGTCTCGCAGCGGGTCAGACTCACGGACTCCGTGGGCACCTATATCGCCGACGAGTACTCCGACGGCACCGGAGGGTTCCGATTCGGCGGACTCTCCTCCGGCATCTACTTCGCCTATACGAGCGTCTCCGGGTACCGCAACGAAGTCTGGGACGACATTCCGTGCGATCCCATCTGCCAACCGACTAACGGCCATGTCATCCAGGTGGTCGAGGGCGTAGACACGGCCGGCATCGATTTCACCCTCGACAGCCTGGGCGTCGTGCAGGGAACCCTCACCGACGCCGCCAATGGCCTACCGATCTCGAGTGGACGGGTCGAACTCTTCCGCAACGACGGCTCCTACGCCGGGACCGCCTATTCGCAGGCCTCGGGGACCTGGACCTCGAGCGGACTGCAGCCGGGCATCTACTTCGTCGCGTCGGATCTCTACAATTCCTATCGCAACGAGGTCTACGACGACATTCCCTGCCAGCCCTCCTGTGGTCCCCTTGCCGGCACACCGATTCAGGTCAGCCTCAACTCGACGACACTGGGAATCGATCAGGCCCTCGATCGACTGGGCGCACTGTCCGGGACGATCACCGAGAGCCATAGCGGATTTCCGCTGCCCTCCATCAGAGTCGAGGTCTGGACCAATGCCGGCGGCTACGTCGGGGGCTCGGACAGCACGCAGGTCGGTCATTGGGAGCGGCCAAACCTGCAGCCGGGGACCTACCATGTCGTCACGTCCGAACGAGGCATCTACATCGACGAACTCTACGATGACATCCCCTGCCCGGGAGGGTCGACCAACGGCTGCCTGCCACAGGACGGCACACCGATCGCCCTGGCACTGACCGAGTACATCCCGGGAATCGACCTCGCACTCGACCTGGGAGGTTCGGTGTCGGGAACCCTCACCGATGAACTGACCGGTGAGCCAATCCCGTTCGAAGACGTGATTCTCACCTCGACGACACCGCCCAGCGGACTCGTGAGGTCGACGGACTCGTCGGGCCACTATCTGTTTCCGGGCCTCCTTGCCGGTGACTACTTCGCGTACACGGCCACCGACACCCATGCCGACGAGATCTGGGACGACCTGCCCTGCACCCCGGACAGCTGTGATCCAAACACCGGGACACCGATCCCGGTGGAACTGGGCCTGATGTCGTCCGGAGTGGACTTCGGTCTGGTCCTGCTGGGAGGGCTCGCCGGCGTCGTTCAGGACGAGAGCGGAGCCGGCCTGAGCACCGTCGTCCTCCAGGTGTGGAACTCCACCGGCAACCTCGTAGCCGGCGCAGTCACCGACGCCGACGGTCGCTACCAGATCGATCTCTCTTCGGGGGTCTTCTTCCTCTCGACCCTCAACACCTACGGCCTCCCCGACGAACTGTGGAACGAGATCCACTGCCCCGGAGGAGCCGGAGCGGGCTGCGACCCCCTGGGCGGAGACTCCATCCTCCTGGTCGGAGCCGACCCCGTCCTCACCGGCTTCGACTTCGAACTCGGCCCCACGATCTTCGCCGACGGATTCGAGTCCGGCGATGTGAGCGCCTGGTCGAGTTCCATCCCCTGATTCGACGCTACCTCCCGCGCCGCTGACCACGAACGATCCGTCAGCGAGGCTGCCTGGGATGCTGACCGTCGGGCGGGTCATGGGTGGTCTCCCACGCTGACGTATCACCCGACTCGAAGCCGTCGCTGAAGAGCGTCACCATGGGCGACATCCGCCATTGGATGCTCTCCCTATCGTTGTCGTTGCCGCTCGAGCCCTCGCTCTCCCATACGACGATGAACTCACCGTCGGAGGCTATCGAAACGTCCGCTTGTTCCTGGGATCCGAGAGTGTAGAGATTGACCTGAACCTGGATACCGACCGGCGATCCGTCGGCCATGAAGCGTTGCCGTTGGACGCTGAACTCGCGATCGTCGGAGCCGGCGGACCGCCCGCTGTTCCAGACCACTACAAAGCTGCCGTCAGACGCCACGTCCACCGCCGGATCGTCTTGGGCGCCTGTCGTGTAGCTGTTGACCTGAAACTCACCGGCTATGGGCACGCCGTTCAAGTCGAAGAATCGCGCCTGGATGCTCCGGGACGGCGCGGTGTCGGTGCCATACGAGCCTTCGCTTTCCCACACGACCAGAAAGGAGCCGTCCGGCGCCACATCGACGACCGGGAGCCACTGCCAGCCGGTCGAGAACTCGTTCATCTGGAACTCGCCGCCGAGCGGAGAGCCGTCCGGCGCATAACGTTGGAGCTGAGCGCTACTCTCATCCTGATCCGGGCCACCGGAGCCCAGACTCGCCCAGACGACGACCGCGGTGCCGTCCGCGGACAGCCCGACATCCGGGTGGAACTGAAAGTCGGCCTCGTACGTGTTGACCTGAAACTCGCTACCGTCCAGTGAGCCGTCGGGCGCCAGGAGTTGGGCCTGGACGCTGGTTCGGTCCTGATCCCCGGCGGACGATCCCCAGCTCGACCACACGACGATAGCCCGGCCGTCCTCACCAAGAGCCACCACCGGATAGTACTGATCATCGGTCGTGTAGGTGTTGATCTGGATCTCGTCCGACAGGGCGGTACCGTCGGCCGCGTAGCGCCTCGCCTGGATGCTCGCTCCGTCGGAGTCGGTGCCCGCCGATTCACTGCTCGCCCAGACGATGATGAAGTCGCCCGCGTCGGTCATCGAGATGTCCGGCTGGTCCTGAAAGCCGACGGTCAGTGTGTTGACCTGGAACTCCAGCCCCAGGGGCGTGCCGTCGGCGAGGAACCGACGGGCCTGAACGCTCGTGTACTCGCTGTCGGACTCCGGTGATCCACGGCTCGCCCACACCACCACGAAGTCGTCATTGGCAGCCCGAGCGATGACCGGGACGTACTGCTTTTCGGTGGTGTAGGTGTTGACCTGGAACTCGAGGTCTGCGGGTTGAGCGAATATCGCGCCCGCGCCCAGCAGAGCGATTGCCAGACCCGCCCCCGACAGTCGAAAAGGGCGCTCCTGGCTCCACCTCGACCCCATCACGGATCTCCGGGTGCGGGTTCACGGGCTAGCGGCGATTCGGTGTCGGCACGACCGCAGGTAGCCCTGGTACCGAGAAGCATACACCCAAGATCGACACGACCTGCGGCCACCCACAGCGGAGTGCCGATCACAGGGGCGACTCCCTGGCCAGGACTGAAGTCACGAGTGCTAGCCTTCCGACCGACTTTGCACTGAGAGGATGGGGTGGTGATGAGACTTTCTTTTTGGCTTGCGATTCTCGCTCTGGCGGTCGCGCCATCGGGGGCCCAGACCGCAGTCCGTCTCGACCTGGAGGCGTTGATGGATGCCCTGGCGGTGTCGGGGCGGGAGGAGCCCGCCGCAGGAGTCGTCGCCGAGCGTTTACCCAAGGGCTCCTACGTGCGCGATCGCCTGGGCAATGTCGTGATGACGCTCGGGCAGGGAGAGCCGCAGCGCCTGATTGCCTGTGGCCTCGACGAGCCCGGCCTGGTGATCTCGGAGATCCGTGACGACGGCTATCTCAGGCTACGCCCGGCAGGGCCTGGCGGGCGCAGCTCAATGTGGGCACAAGGGTTCGAAGGCCAGAAGGTCTGGATCTCGACGGCCAGAGGGAGGACTGCAGGAGCGTTATCGGTGCCCTCGATCCATCTGTTCCAGGACGGCGCGCCGGAGAACACGGTCTTTTCCCTGGCGCACGCGTATCTCGACGTCGGCGCCGCAAGTGCTGAGGAAGTGCGAGCGCAAGGCATCGAGATGCTCGACCCCGTCGGGCGTTACGTGCGCTCCACCTCGTTCGGCGACGGCCTGGTGGCCGGCCCGGCAGCCCAGTCGAAGGCCTCTTGTGCGGCGCTGCTCGTGGCCGCACGAACTCTGAATGCAGGCGATGTGGAAGGCACGCTGGTCCTGGCGTGGACACGGTTCGATCTCTGGAATCGCAAGGGAATCGAGCACTTGGTGGCGGAGCGAGGGCCGTTTGCAGAAGCACTGCTGGCGAGTCGTTCATTCGGTTGGGCGCAGGGCGAGGAGGGACCGGAGAGTTCCGAGTTGCCGACCCTCGGCTCCGGCGTGCTCAGCGCCGGCGCGGTGGCACTGCCGCAAGCCCTGGCGGGCGTCGCGCACCTGGAGCCGAGAGGCGCCGCCTTCACGGATGGTCCCGATTGGGGGTCGGCCGCGGTGGGCTACTACGCGATTCCTGCACGCTATCGGGAGACCCAGGTCGAGACAGTCTCCCTGGCTGATGTCGGGGCCCTGGCCACGGCGCTGGTCGACTGGGGAACTACAAGCGGACAAGCCCCGAGCGCGACGTCTCTGCCCTCCGGCAGCGACAGCCAGCCGCGGGCCGCGACCGGAGAACGCGGCCATGAGGTCTCAGCCGCCTTGCTGGCGGAGCTGGTGAGTGTGTACGGTGTCAGCGGCCATGAGGGGGCAGTTCGGGATGCCGTCAGGGCGCGTCTCCCCGCCTGGGCAGAGCCGCGAATCGACGCCCGTGGCAACTTGCTCGTGGAATTCGGTGAGGGTGAGGAGCATGTCGCCTTCGTGGCACATCTCGACGAGGTCGGCTTCGTGGTCGAGCGCATCCTCGAAGACGGACGACTCGAGTTGGCGCGGCGGGGCGGCCTGGCGCCGTCGCTGTGGGAGGCGCAGAGCGCGCTGGTCCATACGGCTGCGGGTGCCATCCCCGGAGTCTTCGAGCCACGCATCGACTATCTCGCCACCGAGACCCGTAGCCCAGCGGGACCATTGACCGTCTTCCTGGGTGCCGGGTCACAAGACGAGGCCGCTGGCCTGGGCATCGCCGTGGGCGATCCCGTCACCATGCCGAAGCAGATGGAACGCCTCGGCGCCCACCGGGCGGTCGCGCGCGGATTCGACGACCGGGTGGGTTCGACCGCCCAACTACTGGCTCTGCAAATGATCGATCCCACGAGCGTCGACCGTCGCGTCACATTCGCCTGGGTGGTCGAGGAAGAGACCGGTCTCTTCGGCTCGGTCGCAATGGGCAAGGAGATTGTGGACATCGACCGGGTGCACGCAGTCGACACCTTCGTCTCCTCAGACGACCCTTATCCAGGCAAGGGCTTCGCACGCACGCCGCTCGGCCAGGGCGCCGTGCTGCGCGCGATGGACAACTCCTACCTCGCGGACCGCGCCACCCTGGACTACGTTCGCGGTGTCGCGGCCGGCCGTGGCATCCCCGTGCAGATCGGCTTCACTGGCGGCGGCAACGATGGCACCGCCTTCATCGGCACCGGCACCAGCAACCTCCCCCTCTCCTGGCCGGGCCTCGCCTCGCACTCGCCGGCCGAGATCATGGATCTACGGGACTTGGAGACGCTGGTGGAGCTGATTGCCGCTCTGGTGGAAGAGTGAGGGAGACCCAGTTTGACGAACTGGGCCCCCTCGGACCTGACCTTCACGTGAACGTGCAACCCTTGGCTCGGGGGGACACACGGGCCTCGGCCCTCACCTCGCCCCGTCGCGGTGCCCGGCTAACGTCGCCAGAGCATCACACCAAGTCCCTGTTGCTTGGCTTCATACATCGCCAGATCGGCACGGTGGAAGAGGCCGTCGATCGAGTCGCCAGGCCCCTCCCAGAGCGCGATACCGAAGCTGGCACTGATCTTGGCGACTCTGCCCTCCAGGTCAACCTCGAAGTCAGCCAGAGCTGAGCGCATCCTCTTGCCCGTGAGCATGGCAGCTTCATCCGTGCCATGAGTCACCAGGGTGACGAACTCGTCCCCTCCGTAGCGCACCAAGAGATCTTCCTCTCTCACGACACTCCTCAGCTCTTGTGCGACGCCGCGAAGCACTTCGTCGCCCATCTTGTGGCCGAACTCGTCGTTGATCCTCTTGAAGCCGTCGAGGTCTCCCACAATAATCGCGAATTGCACGCCGTATCTCGTCCCGTCGGCCTCGAGCCGCTTGGCGTGCTCCCAGAAGGCCCGCTGATTCCCCAACCCAGTGAGGATGTCTCGATGCGCCAGCGCCTCGAACTCTTGTTTCGCCAGTTCCAGCTCCGCGGTGCGCTGACGTATTTCGATCTCAAGTTGTTCAGCGCGCCATCGGAAACGGCGGTTGCGCCAACGCCAGACACCGATCGCCAGTAGAGTCGCCAGGGCCACCCAGACAAGTTGGGCAGCGCGACTGGCCCACCATGGCGGCGCAACCTGGAAACCGGCGAGCACCGACTCCGCCCCCCAACCGACCAGCGGAGAATGGACCTGCGCCAGCAGTTCGTAGCGGCCATTGGGCAATCCCGTGTAGCGGATGATGTCTCCAGCGAGCTCCCGCGGCTCCGACCAAGCGTCGTCGAAGCCCTTCAGCCGATGGCGAATCGACAGACTCCTCTCGTCGAGAAACCAGGGCGAGGCCGGCTCGAAGCTCAGCGTCCAGTTTCCGTGCGGGATCCGACTCACCGCCGTGCGGGCATCGTGGGCCACACCCTCAGGCCACACGACGCGGCCGAGTCTCGCCTGCGGCACCTCGACCAAGCTCGAGACGAGACTCGGAGAGACGGCCGTGAGGCCGTTGCTCAAGCCGCAATAGAGAGTGCCGTCCAGGGCACGCCAAAGGCTCCGACTGGTGGTGAACTCGGTCCCCGACAAGCCGGCGCTCTCGGTCAGAATCACTGTCGCCGAAGTCTTATCGAGATCGTATCCAGAAAGTCCGCTGTTGGTACCCACCCAGAGTCGCTCTTCACCCTCGAAGCGAGCCGACCACCCGGCAACCGCCTCACCTGAAGCTGGCCTCAAGACTCGCGTCTCACTCTCCTCTGCGAGCACGACGATTCGATCGTCCTGCACCACTGCCATCCGACCCGACTCGCTAACCGCGATGGCGTAGGTATTCCCCCAACCGGTGAGACCTGTGGCCAGAGTCTGCTCGACCTCGCCCGCGGGCCCGTCCCCAGGCGCCAACCGCATGGACCAGAGCCCTCGACCAATCGTGCCGATCCACAGTCGGCCACGCCCGTCGTCCACCAACGTGTAGACGTAACCGAGAGCCTGCCCGTCAGGATCGAGAATCTCGGCTTGGACATCCCCACTCAGCCTGCTGAGACCGGCCACCGTGCCCACAAAGAGGCCTGCTGAGGTCTCGATTAGCGCCCTCCCCGGCGAGGCTAGCGCTGCCGACTCGAAGGATCGCCTGGAGAGTCCCTCTTCGAGACTCCCTGCGTACAACCCCTGCTCCGTCGCCGCCCAGACCGTACCGTCCTTGGCTTCGAAGAGATCCCACACGCGGTTCTCCCGCAATTCCTCGAGCTCTCCGAGCACTCGAAGCGTCTTGGCGTCCATTCTCCAACTGCAGGACTCGCCACCGACCAGAAGCTCACCAGAGCTGGAAGGCGCGATAGCGAAGACTCCACCGGAGCAAGGCGCGGACGCCCGGCGAATCGCCGCACGCAGCGCCGAGATCTTGCCGACCCCATCACCATTGGTCGAGATCCAAACACTTCCCAACGAGTCGGTCGCAAGATCGTTGATCACCTGGCTGTCGAGTACCACCTCCTCCAGGAACCAGCCCTCGTCCCGCCGGGAGTAGCGTCGCAGCTCGTCTCCGACCCCTACCCAAAGGTGTTCATCGAGCGCCAGGAATGCCGTGACATGTAGCGCTGGCTCTCCAAGCTTGACGCCCTGCTCATTCCCGTCGGCGTCGAACTCGACGAAGCCACCCAACCCGCCGGCGATCAGGCCCCCGTCGACGCTGACTGCCAGAGTCTCGACACTCTCGAGGCCATCTGGGCTGACCAAAGCCCAGCCGTCGGAGGCACGCCGTAACAGGCCGACCGTCGGCACCGCTACCCAGGTCACGCCTCGCGCGTCCACCGCGACATCGCTCACCAGGCGATCCTGCAACCGCGGGTCGGCGGCGACTGTGAAGCCCGAACTCTCCTGGTAGTGAACGAGGCCCCGAGCGGTCGCCAGCCACATCCCTCCCGAACCGTCCGCCACCATGTTCTCGACGAAACCATAGGACCATTCTTCGGGGGCCACGAGGGGATGGATTCGATCTCCATCCATGACATCGACGTTGATGTCTGTACCAATCCAGAGCCGGCCGCGCTCATCGGTAGCCAGCGAACGCAGTCCCTGGGTGGACAGCCCCTCCTCCATCAGCCATACACCGACCCGAGCGCCGTCGTACCGCGCCAGGCCACTCGGCCCGGCGATCCACGCGGCGCCTCCAGGCCCGACGACGGTCGCGTGAACCTGCGAACTCGGCAACCCATCCGAGCGGCCTACCCAGCTGACGTGCGTTGACGCGGCGAGGACCGGTTGCACCAAACCGAGGAGAAGTCCACAAACCGTCACCCATCGCATGCCCTTTATCCTAGCCGCAATCGGCCATGAGGCCGTGATCGCGCGAAAGAAGACGGGCTCGCGGTCTTAACCGCCAGTCGACGGGCCGGTCGATCAAGATGGGATTGCCGTCCCCGCAGGCACTCGAGGTGGCGCCAGGTTGAGCGCCGCCGTAGGATGCGCCCGTGATTCCGGCCGCGAAACAACGCAATCCGCTCGCCACCGTGCTCGAAATGATCAAGTTCGAGCACACCCTCTTTGCTCTCCCCTTCGCCTTCCTCGGCATGGTCCTGGCCGCCGGGGGCTGGCCGCGGTGGCAGACGGTGGGCTGGATCGTGGTGGCGATGGTGGGAGCGCGCAGCGCGGCGATGGGGTTCAATCGGTTGATCGATCGCAGGATCGACGGTGAGAACCCGCGTACGGCGGATCGGGCGCTCCCGACGGGCACGGTCTCGGCTCGCTTTGTCGGACTGTTCGTCGTAGCCAGCGTGGCGCTCTTTCTATTCGCCGCCTGGCGTCTCAATCCGCTCGCGTTCCGGCTCGCGCCGATCGCGCTGGCGGTGTTGCTCGGATACTCGTACACCAAGCGCTTTACGGCGCTGTCCCATCTGGTGCTCGGTCTGGCTCTGGGCGGGGCGCCACTGGGGGCTTGGGTTGCGGTGCGGGGTGAGGTGACGGCGACGCCGCTGGTGCTGATGGCCGTCGTTGTCTGCTGGGTGGCTGGCTTCGACATCCTCTACTCGCTTCAGGATCTCGAGTTCGATCGCGAGCGGGGGCTGCACTCCATCCCCGTGGCCCTTGGCGAGAAAGGAGCGCTCCTCGCCTCTTCGGCGCTTCATCTCGTGATGCTCGGCCTCCTCGCCTGGATTCCCTCGACGTATCCGCCCGGGCTCGGCTGGCCCTGGTGGTTGGGAGTCACCGGGTGCGCCGTGCTCTTGGGCTACCAGCACTCTGTCGTGCGTCCGGGCGATCTCTCTCGGCTCGATGCCGCCTTCTTTCAGGCCAACGGCTTGCTGGCGGTGTGGCTCTTCGTGCTGGGCGCCGTCGACGTGATGCTCGTGTCCCGGGGCTAGGACGCCTCGAGGGCTTCGCGCACCCTGTCTTCGATCAGGGTGAGGCCCCGCTCAGCGGCTTCCCGGCCGAGCGACTCGAGCTCTCGGCTCCGCGTGTCGGGATCTTCACGCAGGGCCAGGGCCAGCCGCGTCTCGAGGGTGAGAAGGTCGGCCCGTCGGCGTTCGCCGTAGCGATGGACGGTCGCGAGCAGGTCGGCCCCCCACTGCTCGGTCTCGGGCGACTCGAGAAGCAATCGGGCCGAGCGCATCCTACGCAGGGCCACGTTCATTCCGGCCGGCGGCTCGGATGCGAGAACGGGGTCGCCCATCGAGCGGACGATCTCCAGGGCCCGCTGGGTCTCGCCTGCGTGCTGGAGAACGAACGCGAGTTCCAGCTGCGCCATCTCGTAGTACCACTGGTACTCACCTGCCGCCGCCATCCGGACGGCCTTCTCGGCGTATGCCTTGCCTTCCTCGTGGCGCCCGAGGCAGGAGAGAGCCGTCGCCATTGACGCGTAACTCTCGATCAAGTCGAGGGTGGCGCCTTCCTCTTGGCGGATCGCCAGGCTCTCCTCGTGGAGGGCGAGGGCTCGCTCGCGTTGTCCAGTGAAAGAGTAGGTCGCGCCCAGGCCGTCGAGCGTCGAAGCGACCATCGCCCGGTTCTCGAGCTGCAGGAAGAGTCCGTTCGCTCGTTCGAAACTCTCCCGCGCCAGCAGAGGAAGGCCACGCAACAGGTACCCGTAGGCCTGGGTCAGGCGACTCCCCGCCGCGTCCCGCAGCCTGAACTCGCGCTCGGCGGCCTCGCTTGCCGTGCCGAGGTAGCTCACAGCCAACTCGAGGTCGCCGAACCGCATCTCGTGCCTTGCCCGGTTGTCTAACTGGCGGCGGGACGAGTCGCCGTGACCCGCGGCCGCGAAGAGATCGACCGCCTCGCGAAAGAGGCTCTCGGCCTGCCGGTCGCGATAGGACGGGCCGCTGGCCGCCAGCATGGCCACCGATCGTGCCTCACCCAGTGTGTCGCCGACCGACGAGTAGATCTCCCGAGCCTGCGTGAAGTTGCGATCAGCCTCGGCCTTGCGGCTCCGCAACAGGGCGATCCTGCCCTTGAGCAAACGGCTGTCGGCCAGACCGCTGCGGTTGCCGATTCCGCCGAAGGCGGCCTCGGCCATCGCCGCGTAGTTCTCGGCTTGATCGAGCTGGCCGTTGGCCGCGTACCACGAGCCCAGAGTGTTCCAGCCACTAGCCGTCCCGGAGGGGTCTCCCATCGCTTCGTACAATGCGAGCGCAGCCCACAGCTGGTCCCGACCCTCGGCCGGGCGGCCCATCTCGTAGCTCGCGCTCGCCGCAACGAGGAGCGCTTCGGCCTCTGCACGCTCGAGACCTGACGCTCGTGCGGTCCGCTGCGCGCCTTCGGCCCACTCCAGTGCCAGGGCCACCTCGGAGCGTTCGAGATCGAGCCTGGCCAGGGCGATGCGTGCCCGCACTTCGACCCCGCCAGTCCCTCGACCGGCCTCGAGCAGTGCCTCGAGTTGGGCTCGAGCAGCGTCTCCATCCCCTCCGGCCGCGAGCGCCTCGCCCAGGGTCAGGGCATACGACAGGTTGGCCGGCGAGAGCTCTGTCAGCGTCACCAGGTCTTGAACAGCCTCGTCCCAGTGGCCGGTCATCAATGCGAGCTGAGCGGCGAGCCAAAGACGCTCCTCGGCATGGCCACCTTCGGGCAGTTCACGCCGCGCCGTCTGAGCGGCGTCGATGGCCCGCGTGTCATAGCCGAGCTGTTGCCAGACTCGAGCCAACTCGAGATAAGCGACCGCCGACGCTTCTGTCGCCAAGGAGGCCTCGAACAGGTGGGCCGCCCGCAGCAGCTCGTGCTGATCGATCGCCTCGATCCCTTCGTAGTAGAGCCGAAGTGCTCGCAGGTTGCCGGGCCTGAGCGCATCCGCGGCGCGAGCGGCTCCTGCCGACGAGGGTGCGATGGCAAGCTGGTCGCGCAGTGAACGCCCGGCCAGATAGGCGAGCTCGCCGATCTCGGCGAGTGTCGCGAAGTCGGAGTAGCCCGCCACCACCTCACGAGTGGAGGCATCGATGACGGCGAGATCGACCCGCACCTTGCTACCCTCTTCATCCGTCACGACGTAGGAGCCGCCGACTATCAGGTCTACGCCGAGGTTCGTACGCAGTCGATCCACCAGGTCGGCCGGCGGGTTGACCGCCGAGGCCTGAGGAGTGTCGGCAGTCGCTACCGCCATGGCATCCGGCGGCACCATCGACAACTCGGTCCCGAGTCCCAGCTCCACGGTGATCAGGCTGGCCAACGCTCGACTCGCCCATCCGGACTTCGCGCTCTCCGGCGAAAGGTCCATGATCTCCAGCACGACTGCGGAGCGGCCAGCTGGGACCGCCTCCACGGGCTCGGACTGGGACCGCTCGGGCCAGGTGGCCATGGTCGCGGCGAGGACGATCGCCGCAGCCGCGAGCCAGCGTGTCGCGCGGCGGTGCCACGGGGCTCGAGAGGGCTCGTCAGCGTCGGTATCGAGCGAAACCGAGGCGCTCAGTCGATAGCCTCGCTTGGGCACCGTGGTGATGATCCGCGCCGTCTTGGCGTCCTCTCCAAATGCCAGTCGGAGCTCTGAGATGCACTGCGACAGCGCCTTCTCCTCGACGAAGAGGCTGGCCCAGACGGTCTCGAGGAGCTCTTCCTTGAGGATCGTCGTTCCCGGACGGGCCGCGAGCACGAGCAGCACGTCCATGGTCTTGGGCCGGACGGGCGTCTCGACTGAGCCCTTGGAGACCAAGCCATCGCGAGGTCGCACCTGCCACTCGGCGACGCGGAAGGCGTCAGTCGAGGGTACTTCGGGCCCTGCGGCTCGTTCTGTTTGAGCGCTCTCGTGCATGGAATGGACTCGTGTCGGTCTAGCTCATTTCAAAACCGGGTTGGGGGCGGCCGGTATTCCGTTCATCGGAAGGCCGAGTTCGCAGCCTGGCTCTGTCCAGGGTGGCCGTCCGCAGCCGACCAAAGGAAAAGGGTCGCCGAGGAACTCCTCGACGACCCGAACACGCTGAACCAGCGGAGGTTTGTGTATGTGTGGTGTGCCGGTCGCGTGCGTGAAACCTCTTCAGAGAGTCTCGTCGACTACCTGAAGTTCATGCGCACACCGAGCCGGAAGATGCGGGGGCTGAGCGTCTCGCGCAGCCACAGCGCCTGACTCGATCCGAAGTTACGCTCTCTCTGGAGAATCGTCGCTTCGTCGAGGAGATTGAAGGCATCCAGGCTGAAGGTGAAACCGACATTCCCGGTACCAGCGAATTCCTTCTCGAGGCGCAAGTCGAACGTCATCACGTCCTCCGTGCGAACCGAGTCGACATCGTTGGTGAGCCGCACCGTCGCGGACTTGCCGTCCGGCGCAATCTCGTTCTTGTAATAAGGCAGCGGCGTACCTTCGCGGGCAAAGAGGTTGCCTGCGACGTTGAAGCCCCACGGCTTGTCGGGAGCGACCTGGTACATGCCGTTGACGTTGGCCTGCCATGAGCTCTGGAGGAAGACGTTGGCCTTCGCACCACTGCCCGCGGCCTGCTCGACGTAGAGATCACCATCCTGCGTACCCGAGATACCGACTGTCGGGTCGTTGGTGGCCTCATAGCCGGAGCCGACGTTCCACTCGCCGTCGCCCATGTTGTAGTAACCACGGAGCATCCACCGGTTGGAAAGGCGCTTGATGAAGTTGAAGTTCACGCCGGTGTAGTCCACTGACCGATCGGTGTTCTCGAGCAAGGTACCGCCAGTCGCGCTGACGCTGGAGTTGAGACCCCAGACGGTCGCGACGGACGGGACGGGCGCGTTGCCATCCGGGTTGGGAACGGCAAAGGTCGCGCTGACGTAGTCGGAAGCGACCGCGGCACGCTCGACACCATTGGCATCGATGATCATCTCGCGAGTGCCGAGAACATCGTCGGTCTCGCGAATGGTCGCCTGCAGGCCGACAACGAACTCAGGCATCAGAGCCCACTCGGCGCCGAAGATCAACTCGGTGGTGACGGACGGATCCAGGTTCGGATCGGTGACGTCGGGGTCCGAGAGAGCTGTCGGGTCAGCCGGGTCGTAGCCACTCGCGTAGTCGAGACCCAGGAAGGTGTCGCCATCGTCGAAAAAGCCATCGTTGTTGTTGTCGCGGAAGTAGTAGTAACCGTAGACATCACCCAGCGGGTTGAGACGCGAGATGTTGCCGCTCGACAGCTGCTCGGCGAACTGCGAGTAGCTGGCGCGCAGCAGGACATCCTTGTCCGCACCGACGGCGTAGGTGATACCGGCACGCGGGGTGATGGTCTCCCAGTCGAACGGCGCAGGCGCGCCACCGAAGGAGATACCCGGCAGGTTGATAGG